>Ga0102832_1000014_pt1 | contig 598986 bp, 578 predicted proteins | sample EBPBio282013_DNA_FD_88942 | JGI IMG/M metagenome (GOLD analysis project Ga0102832, IMG submission 88942) | Wastewater treatment Type I Accumulibacter community from EBPR Bioreactor in Madison, WI, USA - Reactor 2_5/28/2013_ DNA (Illumina Assembly) | ecosystem: Engineered > Bioreactor > EBPR >...
CGGGGTGGAGCAGCCCGGTAGCTCGTCAGGCTCATAACCTGAAGGCCGCAGGTTCAAATCCTGCCCCCGCACCCAAAAATCCATATATTACAACCATTTCCGACGACGCTATCTCAAGATGGCGCCTTTTTTCTGCCATAATTCGCAGGCACACTTTGGGCGCACTTTTAGGCGCACAATTTAGTTTCTTGCGGGAGGCGGGCTATGGAGGGAGTTAGACATTCAATATTGGCTGGAAAGGTTCAGCTTTTTAAACGCGCAAGAAGCCAATATTGGCAAGCGGACACTTATGTGGGCGGTCAGCGGTTTAAAATTAGCACCAAAGAAGATAGTTTAGCGCGGGCTAAATCTTTTGCCGAAGATTGGTATATGGGGCTGCGTGGTCAATCACATGCGGGCATTCTCAAACCGCGCGAGATCAATTTCGAAAAAGTAGCTAAACAGTTCTTGCTTGAATACGGCACTATTACTGAAGGGCAGCGTAGTGAGAAATGGGTGCGAGGCTATGAGATACGTCTTAGGCTGCATTTAATCCCATTCTTTGGCAAACTCGGTATTTCAGAAGTGACTTCTGGTAAAGTACAGGAATATCGTGTGCTGCGTGCTGGGCAAGCGGGAAGGCAGCCTAGGGCTATTAAGTCTGGTGAAGGTTCAGATGCGGTCAAAGAGGCCTCAAACGTCAAAGTTAAGCCGCCATCACGCTCAACTATTCACGATGAAATAGTGGCACTTCGACAAGTTTTAAAAACTGCCGTGCGCCATGGCTGGTTACAAAGCCTTCCAGATTTATCACCGCCATATAAGACCCAAGGCAAGATAGTTCATCGTGCATGGTTTAGCCCTGCAGAGTATAAGCATTTATATCGAGCGACACGGCAGCATATTAATGACATTGATATACGTTTTAAATGGAATGCCGAGCAATTACATGATTTCGTGCTTTTCATGGGCAATACGGGATTGCGCCCTGACGAAGCTAATAATTTGCAACATCGTGATGTCACAATAGTCAAAGATCGTGCAACTGGTGAGCGCATCTTAGAAATAGAGGTAAGGGGTAAACGCGGCATTGGTTTTTGCAAATCAATGCCTAGTGCGGTTCCTGTCTATGAAAGGTTAAAGTCACGGCCCAAGCCAGCGCCAAAGAAAAGATTACGCAAAGGCGAGGAGCCCGACGCACCAACTTTGCCAAGCCCAAGTGACCTTATTTTCCCCGGCAGTAATTTAAAACTCTTCAATCAAGTATTGGAAAAGTCTGGCCTGAAATTCGATAGGGATGGTCAAGCGCGCACGGCCTATAGTTTGCGGCACACTTATATCTGTCTTCGCCTTATGGCGGGTGCAGACATTTATCAAATCGCCAAAAACTGCAGAACCTCGGTCGAAATGATCGAAAAATTCTATGCAGCCCATATCAAGAATACCCTTGATGCAGGCGCAATCAATGTGAAACCACAAAGAGATATTGGCTTCCACGAAGAAGTCACCGATAACCGTGATGACGAAATCTAAGTGTCAGAACTGACGCGTTCGTCACTCCAAGAGCTAGAATGCCTGCCAGTCTCGCTCCGCCTTTACGGCACAAAAAAACAATCAACCAATCAACTTAGCGTAGCTGCAACTTCGCGACAGCGGAAGCACTTACGCGGATGGACGGTAAAATTCCTACCAGTCTGGCTACTAAGCCCTTTCGGCTTTATTCCGAACTTATAGCAAATTATGGGAACTTGTTCGCCTATTCTCTCAATCAAGCAATTCAATAGCTTTATCTAGAATGAATTCGAGACCCAATTAAATCTTGTTGTCATTTTGAAATGTAGCGTGAGCATCACCCTGACTGGTGAAAGCGCCAAAGTGAATAGTGGATATTCATCGTATCAATCAGCAACGAGTGGCGATTGCTTTTGCGTTTGAGCAAAAAATCGTCCCAAATATCTCCAATCCCAGCCACCGAATAAACTAACTGAATATGGCGACCTTCGCATCTGCCACTCCCTAATGCCTTCAAGCATAAACGTTGCGGGGAAGAGTCGTGTGAAAAAGTGGAAACCGGTTTTTCACATTAAACGACGCGTCATCAAAAATGCCCCGTGCGTTGAAGGCGTGAGTTGCCGCTGCCCTTTGTCTTCATCAGTCGCGCAATCATGCGGGCTGAAGATAAGGAGACTTAAAATGGGACTAGATATGTATGCTGTATCACTTGCAAAAGACGATAATCGTCCAACAACTGATTTCAAATTAGACGAAGATAAATACACAGACCTTCACTATTGGCGCAAACACCCAAATCTTCACGGCTGGATGCAAGACCTATATTTCCAAAATGGCGGCGAAAATGAAGATTTCAATGTAGCGACAGTTCTTTTAACCGAGCAAGACATTAATCGTCTTGAAGAAGATATTAAGGCGAAAGACCTTCCCGAAACAAGCGGCTTCTTCTTCGGTGAAACCACAGGCGAAGAGCTTGAAGATGACCTCGAATTCATAGCCAAAGCGCGCCAAGCCTTCGCCCAAGGTCGGCAGGTAGCCTATTACGCTTGGTGGTGAAGCATAACTATACCGAAATACTAGGCCAGCTCGAAACGTTAGCAAATGCTGAGAATTTGGGCTGGCAGAATATTCTTTGTAAATGATTAAATCGCAAAAATAATCTATTTTTTTGATTGCTTGTAGATTTAAGGCCTCTTTGGATAGCAAGCTGAACACTTTGAGCCCAAGATTTTAATGCATTGGATTTACCCTTTTTACCTGGCGCAATGCTAGTCTTGGGCATCGGGTTGATTCTTAATAAGTAAATCCAATCAAATTGGAGCGAGGCTCTTGATTGTTAGGAAGTAGAACAATTTAATATAGCGCAATTATTTCAGATTGACTAACAATATATGAATAGATTATTCCTAAAAGTAGAGTGATATGAAAGAATATCAAGAAGCATTATTTGGCTTTCACCCTTCGCTACCTGATTTGAGTGTCGGGGAAATTTATATCGAAAAACTGAAAGAATTTGACGACAATATTTTGTTGGTCAACGGTTACGATAGACGAATGGGAGACTGGATTTATGCGCCACAAAGTCAAACGTATTTGATGGGACACGGCATTGTCACTAATCCCTACCCTTCGCGCGTTTTTTCTTTGCCGAAAACCCACAAAATTTTTAATCCACATGCTGAAAATTCTGAGCATTTAAGGTTCACAATTTGGGTGTTATCGTTTTTTTCTGGCCTGCGGCTAACGACAACCGAAGCGGGTTTCGTAGACGCGACACCAATAAAAGCAGGAAAGCTAGTTGATTTCGTTTTGATCGATTCCAATTATGCCAACGCTATAGATATTTCTGAAAAATTTAGGGAGGCAAATAGCCATATATCAAAAAGACTTCGGCTTGTGGAGGCTATAATTCATTCGTTATTCTTAGGACAAAATCCTTTGCAACTTCAGTTTGAGAGTTTTCTGACATTATATTATGCGCTAGATGCATGCTTTGCTCTTGAAAACACATATTCACCTTTGCAATCCAAAATAGGACATGGTCGTCGCATATCGTTCATGTGTGAAAAATATGGCATTGAAATACCAGAATGGGCGCAATTTATTTCAACATTGCGAAACAGCGCTAGTCACGAAGCTATATTTATGGACGAACCTTTGGGCTTCGCATTGCATGGAATTGGGTCAAGTCAAGATTTAATTCTCGAAATGAAAGCTATGATTTGCCGTCTGCTGGTGGCATTATTGAATGTGAAAGACGAAACTTATATTTGTTCATCACTAAATACTCGTCAAATTCAAGGATTAAAATTAGGTTTATAGGATTTGAATTTCAAAAATCAGATATTTTATCGTCAACGGAAGTTGTTGTAATAGTTATTACAAAACGTAGCAGTCTGAAGGTTGCCTCTATTGCCTTGGCAAAAATCGAGTATTTGATCAAATGTTTTATCAGCAACAACACGTTCCGAAAAGTTTAGAACCTCGTACCCAGTTAAATTTGCATAATTAGCCGCTGCTAGCTTTTCCACTTTGTAAGTAATGTCAAAATATGGAATTGAAACGACATTACCTAAATTGTCCTTAAATGGACCATTTATTTTAAATTTTACGTATTTTGTGTTAGGTGCTAAGTCAGATTTTTTTGCTAAATTTGCCCCAAATTGGCCTATTGCTTTACCCGAATTTTCGAGAACTTCATTTACGTTGTCTCCACCATAAATTTCGAGATTGAATGTTGCCGTCCCTTGAGAATTACTAACCGCGCTTAAACCTGGCACTGTCAAGCTGGTGTCATCGGACTTTCCAATAAGTTGGTTATTTCCGTCGCTTTGGTTAGAAGGCTTAGAGCAAGACTGTATTGATAGCATTACAACGGTTGCTAAAATAAGCAGAGATATTGAAATATTCTTATTATTTTTCATTGATTTGCTCCGAAATGTAAACCTTAGTATCATAAGCTTCTTAAAATTCAATTGTATATAATCACAAATAAATACTTCTTACGTAAATGCGATAAGCAATTTTTTAATTCCTAGGTCTAAGGTAAAAATTGATTTTTATCTTTGCAATTGAAATATTGAATTTGGTATCCAGGTCAATCTATTTACATTTGGTGAAAGAAATCGTGAATTAATGGTTTGGTATTGAGCCAGTAGGTCGATTTGGTGAATTCCGTTACCTGTTCACATCTCCCTCTTTCGCATGCCGAACCCATAGTTTTGGGTGATGGGTGGTCAATGGGGCTGCCCGCTCCATTCGTTTCAATCTTTGATTTCCACTCCCGTGTGGCCCATACGCCCTGATAAATCAGGGTGACAGCCCATCTATTCCCCAAACTGTTTTGTGTCCGTCCTCAAGAGAAAAGGAGATGGACATGAAAAATCAATCTAAATCTCAATCTTCAAATCAACGCATTGACGTTTATACTTTAATCACTAACCAAATTATTGCTTCAATTGAAAATGGCGTTGGCGAAGTTCAACTTCCTTGGCATCGCAAAGGCTTTTCAACTGCCCGTCCATTTAATGTTCAATCCACGAAAGCATATAATGGCGTGAATATTCTTGCGCTTTGGATTGCGGCCTACATCCATGGCTTCGAACATGGCATTTGGGGCACATATAAACAATGGCAAGAACGCGGTGGGCAAGTTCGCAAGGGTGAGCAATCATCATTAATCGTTTTCTTCAAAGACATTGATGTCGAAAATGGGAATGGCGAAGAAAATTCACATTATTCAATTGCCCGCGCATCACATGTTTTCAATGTTGCACAAGTTGACGGCTTTGAAGTTGATATTGGCGAACCGCAAATTGATAAAATCATCGCTTGTGAGAAAGCCGAACGCTTTGTTCAAGCTACCAATGCCAATATTACAATTGGTGGGTTGCGCGCATTTTACTCGCCTTCGTCTGATAGCATCACAATGCCTGATCGCCATCGATTTATTGGCACTGAAACTTCAACGCCAACTGAAGGCTGGTATTCAACGCTTTGCCACGAATTAACCCATTGGTCAGGCGCTTCTCATCGTTTAGACCGCGAATTTGGTAAACGCTTTGGCGATAATAAATACGCCATGGAAGAGCTTGTTGCCGAACTTGGTGCTGCCTTCCTATGTTCAAAACTCGGAATTTCAATCGTGCCGCGTGATGACCATGCTTCATATATCAATAATTGGCTTCAAGTTTTGAAAAATGACCCCAAAGCGATTTTCACGGCTTCTAGCAAAGCCTCAAAGGCCGCAGATTATCTTATCTCATTCCTAAATCAATCAAACCTTTCCGAGGCGGCCTAATGGTCGCCTCTTTTCAATAAACTTTATTATTTCGGAGAGTGTTATGAATAAACCATTTGAAAAATATGAAATATATCAAATTATTTGGCAAAATATCCAAATTGAAATTCGTTATTGTGATTATGTTGCCAAAGTCGATGAAAAAACCACGATTATCCATCTCGAAATTATGAGCTTCACGCGAGAGCCATTACCAATCACTGAAACTGGCTACAAATCCTATTTCACCGCCAAATGCCTTATTGAAGAATTTGGTGGCCCAGTTGAATATGCCAAAATGTGGCTTGATGGCGAAGCCAAGGACAATATCACTTGGCAAAATCATGTTTCCCAATCTCGTCAATTGTCACTTTTTTGAGGGGCGATTGGTGCAATTTAATATCTAATCATTTTGTTCGATTTTCGTCGAATTAAATGCCGCGATGAATTTGGCGGAATCGCCACCGATTGCGTCAAGAATGTCTAATAGTTCAATAACATCTAACCGGCGTTCGCCAGTTTCATATTTCGCGATATAGGATTGTGGTTTGCCCAAAATTTGCGCGAGTTTGGCTTGGGTGAAGCCCGCATTCAGCCTTGCTTCTCTTATCATATCTTGAAAAATGATTTGTTTGGGATTGTTAAGGCTTTTCATATTTTCCGCTTGATATTTCAAGGGAAGGGGTATAATCCCAATTTAGAATAAACCCATTTTGGGATATTTCCTGAGGATTTAATGGAAAATAGCGATATTTTTGCGAATTGTGATTGTTCATTGACGCTTAATGGTGTCGAAATTTCTTTTCAATTACAACAATATGTAATCGATGCACTCATAAAGCAAATGTTCCTACCAGATGGTAAATCGGAAATGCGCGAAATGGCTAATAAGATTGCAGATATATTGCCTCTATGCCTTAGCGCTGAAGATCGACCAAGTTCCAAGGCGCAAATTGAATTGGCGCAAGCTATTGCCGAGGAATTGAAGATAGAAGCTCCAATTGCCGATTTAGTGATTAAATCCAAGTGCGTGAAGTTCATCGAGCAACATTTTGATGATTATTGCAAAAAGGTGCGTTTGGTCAAATTAGTTAGCCGAGCAATATAGCAAATTCCCAAGCATAATTTTCAACGGAAACACAAATGAACCGCCCAAGAAAAGGGCGTGGTTTGGGGTTTTTGGGGATAAGATTGTTTGACGGAAATATTTAGCCGATGTAACTCCTTCGGCTATCAAATCTACTTCATCTTGGTTTTCTAATTTCTTTTCCATTTGCAAAATTGAGGTCGATAGGCGTCGATTATTGGGTGCCATAAATAGCCTTGTATCTTCAAATTAAATAGCGATTTGGGATTGGCTATATATGCCATTTTATTGCGATTTGGTGTTTCGAAGTTTTCATAATCATTGCTCGAATGCTGGCTTGAATGTCCATTTCAATTGACGTGTTTGGCAGGTTTGATTTGCTCGTCAACGGGCAAGCCGTTCCCCTATGGTGACAATCAAATTCTAACAACCTGCCGCAAATGCCCCGTCAAATGGACAATCAATCCTTTCGGAGGCAGTTATGAAAAAAGACTTCTCAATCACACGCAAAACATGGAATGGCATTAATATAGAAATTCGCTTTGATCGCTATTTTATTCAATTTGATGATGGCAATTGGCAAGCCCGCGTGGAAATCGAAAGCCTTAATCGTAGCGCGCTTCCAGACTGCAAATGCGGCTACAAAGAAATTATAGCCAATGCCAATGAAGTTGATTGTTTTGATAGTGTCGAAGAATTCGCCCTTGAATGGCTAAACAATCATTCCCGCCAAACCCATTTCAAAGCCCAAAAACCGCTACCAAACCATCCCGCCCTTTTTTAAGGGGCGGCATTTTGGGATACGCCAAATAAAAGCAGAATACTGTTTTTATTATTATTCTTAGGGGATTTATTGCGGCTAAAAGCCCTTTGTCACTAATCATATAATATATGAAGAGTGCTCTTATCTTGGGCGGTAAGCATGATTTTTTATAAGATTAAATACCCAATCGATTGCTTGGCGATTTTTTTCTAAATCGGGGGTCACAAATTCTTGACCACGATTAACGATTTTGACTGTGTCTTCTGACCACCTTTCATTCCTGCGATGGTAAGTCATTCCACTGCCCCCATGTTTTGGGTTGAGCCATTTAGGAATATTCCAAGTTGAAACATTCATATTTTCTTGTGTCAATTGGTAGCCTTGCTTAAAAGTTCCAAAGCTAGCAAGTTCATGTGGCCAGTTTTCATGTTGCATGACATCGGAAGCTACATAGATTGTATTATTTGCGTCCCAATTTGAGGTAGTGTGCGGGTGGCCTTCGAGCCAAGGTTTGGTCTCTAATATATGGCTTCCATCTTTGCCCAATGACAATATTTCGCCAATTTGCATCCAGCCCCATATCATATGTTTTGGCATTCCAATAAATTTCCATTTTTCAGCAAATTCAACCTCTTGAAATAGCCCCCAAAACAAGAAAATATCACCATTTGCCACATTCTGATTTCTCAAATGCCCTTGGGCTGCGGCGGCTTGTCCAAAACTGCCGCGCCACTCACTTAGTCTTGGAACAGAAGTGATATTAATATCAGGGTCTAAATGGCATATGTTTTGTTTGCTAAATTTACCGTTTGTCAAATCTGTGATTAAGTTACATTTTATATTAACTAAATTTCCGTAATTGCGAGTATTTCCAAACATTTCTGAGCCAGGAATTGGAAGCGAATATGGAATGCCATCAATTATTGGACTTGGGCAACCGCCCGAACCTGTATCGAATCCTTTTCTGCTGAATATAATTTTCATGAACGCTGCGATCCCATTTTAGCTAATGGATTGAAATGAAATCAAGCAAGGATTTTATGGGCATCTAATTGAATTGCCTTGGCGGAGGCAGATAATGTTGTAATACGTGCCAAGCAATCGCGCTGCCATAAGGCTTGATTTGCCATTTTTTGCGACCAAACTACGCCAAAGCCTTTGTGCTTCTCGGTCGTTTTTCAAAGCAATTTTTCCTTCGGCTAGGATTTGGGCATATTTGAGCATTGCGGGTTCAAATCCTTGATTTGAAGCCAGTCTATACCATCTTACCGAACCTTCAGTATCCTTCTGAATACCGTATTTGCCTTCCTCGAGGTAACTCGCTGCCTCATACATTCCAATTGGGTTTCCCGCATTTGCAGCCGAAACGAACAAGTTAAATGCTTCCTGTCCCAATTTGTATGAAATTTCTTTATAAACTTCTTGATTTTGTAATGTTTCTAACGCCGACCATCCTTTGTCTATGTCGCCTCGCTTCAACACTATTAAGTTTCCGAGAAGAACCATCGCAGGCGTAAAATTTTGTGAAGCAGATTTTCGATACCACTCCTCTGCTTTCGCCGCATTCACCCAAGCTCCACCTCGAAGAACCAGACTTTTCAATTTTAAGTCTTCGTCCAAAATCTTACCTTCGAAGGTGCGCGAAGACGCTACTTCACTTTCTGTTACGCCTGCGCCGCTTTCATACAACATACCAATTAAGGTCATTGCTTTTGGGTTACCGCTTTGTGCCAAAGGCAATATTTCTTGAAATCTATAAATCCCACCAATTTTATTTATGATTTCATTTTTATTGAGATTTTGCCAATCATAAACAGACATGCCATACTCATCAACACTTCCCGCTTTTGAAGCGCTTCGTTGTGCCGTTTGTGCTGATGCGTTTCCAAAATTAGATACCTCAGTGCAAAGAACAAAAAATAACATAATTCCAAAAACAATTAGCGGGCGCTTTGAAAACTTCACGATGGTTGTACCTTCATTATAAACATATTAAGTAGGTAAAATGCAAATAATATATAGTCAAGGCTTTGCAACTTATTCAATCCGATAAAGAATTATATTTAACTTTACACCTACTGCCGCTGCAACATTACACAAGGTTCGAGTAATTAGCATTTAGTTAAAGCATAGACTATTGACGGAATAACGGTTATGGGAAAAGTTTTTCGGAATGCTTTCTTCAACCGATTTCATTGCCAGATCCTCCGCTTTAAAGATTGGTGAATTCAGTAAGGCAGGGTCGTCATTCGATGGCAGGTTTAGTTTTATAATCATAAGGTTATTTATGTATAATTGGAGTAGATTGCAAAGCTATCCTTTTGGAAATGGCTTAACGTAACTTTCATCCATATTTTCCCTTTGATTTAGTTCAGTGCGATATCGATTGTCCATTGCGGATAATGAGTAAGGCAGGTTTGCTTTAGCTAATCATTTGGGGCAGGGGCGATTAATTTCGTTACTCGCGGTTTTATTTTTCACCTGAAACTGGTTGACCGTTTGGCATTCGGTTTCCCTTTCGCTTCCTTTGCATACATCTCCCTTAAGCCGAATAGGGGACTAATTCCTCGTGCTTGCATTCATGGGCTTATGACCATCCTCGCGGGATTGGTTCAAGGCTGCACGTTTCCGCACCTTCGATTTGTGCAACTAAGCACGCCTGTTCGCTTCGCTCTACCTTGAACCACCCGACTTAGCGGCTGGTCTTTTTATTCCCATGAAGCCCGATGGAATGGTCCAGACGGCTTCTTAAATGGAGATGAAAATGACTAAAGAAACTAAAACTACCAAACCTTCTCACCGTCTTTACACCGTTACCGGTGAAGGTGAAGCCGCAAGATGGAACGACATTGGCGTCGCTTGGCCTACCAAAGATGGCAAAGGCTATTCCCTAAGCCTCAACTCAATGCCGCTTAATGGACGCATCATCATGCGCACCGTCGAAGCTAAATCCTAAGCAATAGGGGGCGAAAGCCCCCGCCACTTTCCCAAAAGGATAATCGCACCAAGGAATCCAAAAATGACAACCTTATTTGCACAACCTTATGATTTCACCGCCAACGGCTTCTATTTCCACAACCTTGATGAATACATCACCAAATCATTCAATCTTAATGGCCCGCTAATTGAAGAATATGAAATCCAATTTATCGATGGCGAAGGCATTGATTGCAAACTATTCGAAGCCCTTAATATCACCCAATGTAATATCGGCGCATATTTCGACGCCATCGAAAATTGGGATGAAAATCTAAAGCTAAAAGCAATCATCGCAGTTGGTGAATGTGGCTATCCATTCGACCTATCAAACGATAATCCCGATGCTTTTGATGTCGATATCTATCAACTCAATTCAATGCGCGAACTTGCAGAACAATTTGTCGATGAAGGCCTATACGGATCAATCCCCCAATCGCTTCAATTCTACATCGATTACGATGCAATCGCCCGTGACCTATCCATGGATTATGCCCAAATCACAATAGATGGAACCCGCTATATTTACCGATGCGCTTAAGCGCGTCGGTAATTTCTATCCGCACCATTTCTAAATAAAAAGTCATGTGATTTGATTTGCGAAACTAGCTAAACGCTTTCAAATTAAAAAGAATCCCCCCGCCAAGCAAGCCTGACGGGGGTAATCCTTCAGTATTTTACCAAAGTAAAATAATTTACCGTGGCTTCACTACCGATCTTCCTAGAGCTCCATAAATACACATTGACAGAACTATTGCAAGAGTGCGAAATGATTATTTGCAATTAAAGTAATGGCTGGCGAATAATTATGCAGATAGCGGAAAATATAGTTATTGGGTTTGATTTGGGGATAGCATCAGTTGGTTGGGCTATTATAGACGAAATCGAAAAAGTAATCCTTGATGCGGGCGTTTGGACATTTAATGCGCCAGAAACTGACGATAAAAAAGTGCCTTTAAATCAGAAACGACAAGAAGCGCGGTCTATGCGCCGAACTATTAAGCATCGCCGCCAAAGAATGAATGATGTTCGCGAGTTTTTGTTTGAACAAAAATTACTGCCATCAAATTCCAAGTCAATAGCCCATGAAATAGCGTCGAGATTGAAAACTTCCCCGTGGACGTTGCGTTCCGAAGCGCTAAAGCGCAAACTTACTGATGAGGAATTGGGGTTAGTTCTATATCATATCGCGCGCCATCGGGGCTTTCAGTCGAATCGCAAAGGTGGGGAAAATGCCGAGTCGGGCGAAGACCAAAAAGCGCTTAAAGCCATGCAAGGCCTTGGTCAATCGATAGCGGCTTATAGTACTTTTGGTCAGGCGCTCAATGAAGACGCTCAATTATCAATCCGCAAAAGAAATGTGACCAATGACTATGGAAAAACACCGAAGCGTGACTGGCTGCGCAATGAGCTTGCGATTATCGCAGAGCGCCAAAATGGCTTTGGTAATAACTTGCCATCGCATATCATTGAAGAATTCATCGTAAAGGCATTTACGCAAAGACCTTTGCAAGGCCAGGCTGACAGGGTTGCCAATTGCCCATTTGAAAAAGATCAGAAACGTTCGTCGAAACATTCCCCATCATTTGAGTATTTTAGATTTTTGCAAAAGCTGAATCATATAAGTTTGTGGATGCCGGGTGCGCCAGATTGGACGTTAAATTCAGAAGAAATTCAAAAAGTAGCCAAAGAATTTGGCAACCAAGCAAGTTATACTTACAAATCGCTCCGTAAAACCTTAGAATTGGATGCGAACGCGCGTTTTCGTGGAATTGCAAAAGAAGATGAAAGCCAAGATATTGCCACTCGTAAATCAGCAAGCGCAGTTGGCACACGCGCACTAAAGCATGCATTAAGTGGTCTTTATGATACGATAGATACTGCGTCGCTTGATGATGCAATGTTCGCTATCGGATTCCACGAAACTAATGAAAGTGTTGGGACAGCACTTTCAAAATTAAATCTCCCTCAAAACGTATATGATGCTTTGATGGTTGCGGTTAGCAATAATCAATTCAAAGACGCAAAAGGGGCAGCACATATTTCAGCGAAAGCATGTCGGAATATTATTCCAGGCTTATTGCAAGGCAGAGTTTATTCAGATGCTTGCGCGGATGCGGGCTATGACCACACCGCGCCAGACGCTTCACCATTGGTTCAGCTGAAAAAGGAAATGATTGGTAAAAGCCCAAGTGAAATTCGCAAAGCATTTTCAGCAATTTTGAGCGACCCCAAACAACATCTAATCGGCTCACCTGTAGCTAAAAAAGCACTAATCGAGGCAGTGAAACAATTTGTTGCAATTGTTAATAATCACAATGCTTTGGGTGGTAAATTGCCTGGTAAAGTTCATGTTGAAATGGCGCGTGATGTTGGCAAAAGCGCCGACGAACGCCGTAAAATCGAACAGGGAATCGAAAAGCGCAACAAAACGCTTGATAATGTTGCCAAGGATTTCAAGGAAACCTTTGGTTACGAGCCAAGACGTGGCACACAAGATTTGCTGACATTTGAATTAGCGCAAGAACAAGGATGGCGCTGCATTTATTCCGATGAACCCATTGATAAAAATAGGGTTTTTGACGGCATTTCATATCAAATTGATCATATTCTTCCTTGGTCGCGTTTTGGCGATGATTCATACGCTAATAAGACACTTTGCACGGCACGTGCTAATCAAGCCAAAAAGCACCGCACCCCGGTTGAATGGGCTCAATCAAATGAAAATGGCGCACCCAATCTTGATGAATATTTGGCGCGTGTTGAATCCTGCAAGGAAATGAAGGGCATTAAAAAGCGTAATTATACACTTAAAAATGCCAAAGATGTAGAAGAAAAATTCCGCACCCGTAATCTTAATGATACGCGTTGGGCCTGTCGTTTATTCCTTCAATCTTTGGATTTATTCTATGAAGACGCGCAAATGAAAAACCCCGACGGCAAGGAAATCCGCCGCCTTTATGCCCGCCCAGGGTCAATTATTGCCAAGGCACGCCAAGCATGGGGTGTCGAAAGCCTTAAGAAAGACGAAAATGGCAAGCGGCGAGAAGATGATAGGCATCACGCAATTGATGCAATTACAATCGCTGTAATGTCTGAATCAATGCTGCAAGCACTGACTAAGGCGCATCAAATCGCGGAAGATAGGGGCTCAGTGCGCGCATTTGAAAATTTCGAAAAACCATGGCCAATGTTCCGTGATGATGTTATCGTGGGCATTAATAAAGTGCTTGTTGCGAGGGCGGAAGATAGAAAAGTTTCAGGGCAAAAGCACCTTGATACAATTCGCGCCCTAGATGAAGAAACGCAGGTGGTTTATGAACGTTTAACCCCTGAAAAATTATTGGATCAAACTACCAAAAAATCCGATGAATCCGAATGGCATGAATTGATTTGTGCGCGGTTTGAACGCCCAGAACGGTCAAAACATATTATCGATGAACTTTTGCGTTGGGAAGGTGAAGGGCGACTATTGGACAATCTACCCAAAGGACCTACTGGGGATAATATTGGCAAAATTCGCGTTATTGCTAACGGTGCGAAACCTGCGGTTCGGGTTCGCGGAGGCACAGCGGATAGAGGCGATATGGCGCGGGTCGATGTTTTTTCAAAAGCTAATGCAAAAGGCAAAAAGCAATTCTTTCTTGTGCCTATTTACCCGCATCAGGTGGCAGGTGATGATGCCCCGCCTAATAAGGCAGTTGCGGCAAATACGCCTGAAGAAAATTGGCCAGAGTTGGATTCATCCTACCAATTTGAGTTTAGTATTGTTCAGAAGTCTTGGATAGAAGCGATAAAGACTGATGGAACCGTGATTGAAGGATATTATAGAGGCTTAGATAGAAGCACAGGTGGAATTCACGTATCTCCTCATAACACATTGCAAAAACTAACTAGGAACACAGGGACTAGAAGTTTAAATTCATTTACTAAATATGCAATCGACCGACTTGGAACCAAGCACAAAGTCGAAAAAGAAGTGCGAACATGGAGAGGAAAGCCGTGGGATTGGCCGCAAGAAACTTGATTTTCTAAGTCTTAAAAATATCTTTAAGTTGTTTTTACCTTATTTTCTTTGTTTTGCTGTATTGATTAAAGCATAGATAAATAAATGGGGTGAAAATGGCGTGGCGTGGAGTGCATATTTCGCAAGCTGCAAAGATTGGTTTAAAACAAAGCCAATTATTAGTTGCAATGAATGATAATGAAGTAACAATACCAATTGAAGATATTTCCTTTTTGGTATTGGATACGCCGCAATGCACCCTAACAGGAGCAATATTGGCGGAACTCGCCAATGCCAATGTTGTAATTATTCAATCCGATGACAAGCACCATCCTACTATGATGGGTCTGCCATTTCACGGGCATCATAAGCAGGCCGAAATCGCTCATTTGCAAATAGGCGTGACAGAACCATTCAAAAAACGCGCCTGGCAAGCCGTAATACAGGCCAAAATAAATAATCAAGCCGCACATTTGCTTAACCTTGGCCGTGACGCGGGGGCATTGCCCGCCATGATTGGACGTGTGAAATCGGGCGACACTCAAAATCACGAAGCTCAAGCCGCAAGAATTTATTGGGGCAAATTGTTCTATAACTATCGCCGTGCTGATGATTCTGATTTGCGTAACTCAATGTTGAATTATGGCTATGCAATTGTTCGTGCATTATTGGCGCGCACCATAACGGCTTCGGGACTTATTCCTGCTTTTGGGATATTTCATAATTCCATTTCTAATGCATTCAATCTTGCTGATGATCTTATCGAACCATTCCGCCCAACAGTTGATGCACTTGTTTTTCGTTTAAGTGCCGAGCTTACTGATGAAAAAGAGTTAACGCTCGACCATCGCCGCACATTAGTTGGAATAATGAATGAATCAATCAGGTTAAATGATGAAATAATGACCCTTCAGGCAGCGACAGAGCAATGCGCACAAAGCCTTGTAAGTGCGATGCGGCATAAAAACTACGAAATTTTGAAGCTGCCAATTTTTGAAAATAATCCACAGGCAGCCGCAGCAGTATAGCAAAATGGGGAAATAAATGAAAATTGAGGAGGCAAGATTCATGTGGCTAATGTGTTTTTTTGACTTACCAGTTGGGACGAAACCACAAAGAAAAATGGCGAATAAATTTCGTATCCATCTGAAAGATGACGGTTTTATTATGTTGCAATTTTCAGTTTATGCGCGATTATGCCGTGGCGAAGATGGATCTACCAAGCATGTTGAACGAATCAGGTCAAAATGTCCCAAAGAAGGCTCAATTCGTTTGCTTACAATAACCGATAAGCAATATGGAAGAATGAAATTGATGCTTGGAACCGCAAAAAAAACGGAAGAAATCGCAGGAGAACAGCTTGTTTTGCTCTGATTTTTTTGCGGTTAAACTGGAAAAATCAGAGCAAAATCAATCTTTTATCGAATAGGTAGCCTACCATAGGAAGATCGGTAGGGAAACCACGGCGCACTTTGCGTGCCCAAGGGGCGGACGGCAAGCCTACCATAGGAAGATCGGTAGGGAAACCACGGCTCAGCATTATCATTATAAATAACGATGCGTAGCCTACCATAGGAAGATCGGTAGGGAAACCACGGCTCGTTACGCCATCACGAACTGAACGAATAGAGCCTACCATAGGAAGATCGGTAGGGAAACCACGGCGCGTAATTTCCATTTTAATTGCCTTTCAATAGCCTACCATAGGAAGATCGGTAGGGAAACCACGGCGTAAATCGGCAAACAGTTAGACGTGCTCCCAGCCTACCATAGGAAGATCGGTAGGGAAACCACGGCCCGGGGACCTTGCGGTGGATTTTCAGATAAAGCCTACCATAGGAAGATCGGTAGGGAAACCACGGCAACAAAATACTGAACTCCGGTATTAACGTCAGCCTACCATAGGAAGATCGGTAGGGAAACCACGGCAGAATTACGCTAAAGCGGATAAAGAGCTCGAGCCTACCATAGGAAGATCGGTAGGGAAACCACGGCTAGATTTACGCACACCTGAAACTAGAATTTAGCCTACCATAGGAAGATCGGTAGGGAAACCACGGCGCATTTTAACAAGGCTTTCAGCTTGGCTCAAGCCTACCATAGGAAGATCGGTAGGGAAACCACGGCACCTTCGAACGAATCTGTTTTCAATTGCAGAGCCTACCATAGGAAGATCGGTAGGGAAACCACGGCACCAAGTACGTTTTTCTTTTGACAGGGATTAGCCTACCATAGGAAGATCGGTAGGGAAACCACGGCGCTTGATTCGCTAAATTTTGCACAATTTGTAGCCTACCATAGGAAGATCGGTAGGGAAACCACGGCACTTTAGATGATATTACTACACATGAAGAAAGCCTACCATAGGAAGATCGGTAGGGAAACCACGGCATACGCAATTGTCCCAATTATTTCACAATTAGCCTACCATAGGAAGATCGGTAGGGAAACCACGGCACCACGGGGGCACGCCTTGCACTTGTTTACAGCCTACCATAGGAAGATCGGTAGGGAAACCACGGCAATTCGGGTTTGCTCTTCTTCAAACGTCAAAGCCTACCATAGGAAGATCGGTAGGGAAACCACGGCTATGGCAGGCTTGCTATCATCCAACGATGTAGCCTACCATAGGAAGATCGGTAGGGAAACCACGGCTCACATAGACGGTCATACATTTCAGCTTGCAGCCTACCATAGGAAGATCGGTAGGGAAACCACGGCTTTACCATGAAACATATTCAATTGAGGGAAAGCCTACCATAGGAAGATCGGTAGGGAAACCACGGCGACCATAAACAGCGTGTTCACTTGGCCCGCAGCCTACCATAGGAAGATCGGTAGGGAAACCACGGCTTAGGGGGTCTTTGCCAAAACTTCGCAAGTAGCCTACCATAGGAAGATCGGTAGGGAAACCACGGCATGCCACCGTCTAACCCCGCTTGCATTTCTAGCCTACCATAGGAAGATCGGTAGGGAAACCACGGCAGCTGGCTTGGATTCCAAATTGCGCCATCAAGCCTACCATAGGAAGATCGGTAGGGAAACCACGGCCGAGCACTTAGAGACCAAATCGCCAACTATAGCCTACCATAGGAAGATCGGTAGGGAAACCACGGCGGGAAGTTGATGAGCGTGCGGAAGTTCATGAGCCTACCATAGGAAGATCGGTAGGGAAACCACGGCTAAAGTTCAGGTTTTATCACCCTGTAGAAAAGCCTACCATAGGAAGATCGGTAGGGAAACCACGGCAAAAGTTCGTGATACTGTCACGAAATATTGAGCCTACCATAGGAAGATCGGTAGGGAAACCACGGCTGCGATTATATGATAGAAAATTACGAAAGCAGCCTACCATAGGAAGATCGGTAGGGAAACCACGGCGTGGTAAAAGACATTTAGGGCAAGTAGGCTAGCCTACCATAGGAAGATCGGTAGGGAAACCACGGCACTTATGCATTATATATCAAGTCCTCGCTGAGCCTACCATAGGAAGATCGGTAGGGAAACCACGGCATGAGAGTAGGATTCGCCCCTAGACCTCATAGCCTACCATAGGAAGATCGGTAGGGAAACCACGGCATCAGAAGCCATAAAGCCGCCTTGGCATTAAGCCTACCATAGGAAGATCGGTAGGGAAACCACGGCATTGCTGGACTTGCCAAGAGTGGCTACTCAAGCCTACCATAGGAAGATCGGTAGGGAAACCACGGCGTTTAACGCCGCCTGTGAAGCCGCACCAATAGCCTACCATAGGAAGATCGGTAGGGAAACCACGGCTTAAAAATCCCTCTTGCAGAGATGCCATTCAGCCTACCATAGGAAGATCGGTAGGGAAACCACGGCACGTGCGAGTCGGTCGAATGGTCGCCCGAAAGCCTACCATAGGAAGATCGGTAGGGAAACCACGGCGCCAAGAGTGGCTACTCACAATCTTGGTCAAGCCTACCATAGGAAGATCGGTAGGGAAACCACGGCTCGGTGGAAAAGGTGCGCCGCAACACCACGAGCCTACCATAGGAAGATCGGTAGGGAAACCACGGCGAGGACGTAAAAAAGACGCCACGTGCCCCAAGCCTACCATAGGAAGATCGGTAGGGAAACCACGGCGTGTTAGCACGTGACTGAATAGTAAGTTTTAGCCTACCATAGGAAGATCGGTAGGGAAACCACGGCCAGGCTTGCAAGTGGGAAGAACATTCTCAAAGCCTACCATAGGAAGATCGGTAGGGAAACCACGGCTGTTTATGTTGAGGGTGTATCCGCGCCGGCAGCCTACCATAGGAAGATCGGTAGGGAAACCACGGCAGGAAAGCCACAAATGGCGAAATTCGTGCAAGCCTACCATAGGAAGATCGGTAGGGAAACCACGGCATGGGCTATAAATCAGTTGCGGCGATTGGTAGCCTACCATAGGAAGATCGGTAGGGAAACCACGGCTTGACCTTGCCGAATACCCGCTTTCCGCAAAGCCTACCATAGGAAGATCGGTAGGGAAACCACGGCGTCGAAATCTTGATTGTTCACCAGGGTGCAAAGCCTACCATAGGAAGATCGGTAGGGAAACCACGGCATTGTGCACACAATGGGTCAATAATCTTGAAGCCTACCATAGGAAGATCGGTAGGGAAACCACGGCTTTCGGGTGCATCTATTCCAAACAGACGAAAGCCTACCATAGGAAGATCGGTAGGGAAACCACGGCGGTTAGGGTTTTGCCCATAGCTTTGAAATGAGCCTACCATAGGAAGATTGGTAGGGAAACCACAGGCCCTTCTCGATTTAACAACTCATGGGTTATTAAATATGGCGCTTTTGATAATGAATATATTATATTTGCATGAATTTTAAATTATAATCCTTGCATTTTTAACCTTTGTCCCTTAAATTGGAAATTGAGGGAAATGACATGAGCGCACTAGAAGACCTAAAACAGCATTTGAAGCAGGGCGAAGTATATAGACGCGCTGACCTTGAAGCATGGTCAAGCGCAGTTGATCGCCACCTAAAACAATTAGTTGAAGATGGTTCATTAGTTAAATTATCAGGCGGCCTTTATCTTTGCCCAAAGATAACATCATTTGGTGTTGCACCCGCCGATGATGAAACGCTCATTCGCGCGTTTCTAAAAGATCATCGCTTTATGCTTACATCACCAAATCTATATAATTCTTTGGGGCTAGGAACTACACAGCTTTATAATGAAACTGTGGTTTATAATCATAAACGCCATGGTGTATTTAAGTTGGGCGGTCGTAAGTTTCGCTTTGCAATGAAACCTTACTTTCCTTCAAAACCAACGGAAGAATTCTTATTGGTTGATGCCGTGAACAACCTTGCCCAATTAGCCGAAGATAGTGAATTGGTCTTAAAACAAGTGAGCAAGAAGGCGGCTCAAATGGACAAAGGAAAGATTGCAAATGCCGTGCTGGAATATGGCGGCGTAAAAGCAAAGAAATTCTTTGCCAAATTGCTATCAGACGCTAAACTAAATTATGCCTGAAACGCGGACGACATACGCTCAATTTCTCTATTTGAAATTCCATACTTTAGTGCGTAGCTTTTCCAATTTGAAACCACATTTTTGACTTCACTTATTATAGCTTTAGCTTCATCTGGCTTAAGCCCAAAATGCTTCGAAACGTCTAAAGCTATTTCTAAATTCCCTTCGGTTTCAACTTCATTTATTGCGGTGCTTAGAACTCTTGGTTTAATATCAATTGGCACAGGATTTAAGTCATAAGCAGGGGATAATCGCCAGCCATTTTTCTCATATAAAAACCCGTGATTGCGTAGATGGTCATCTGTATTGGCAATCATGATATTGAATACAATGCGCCGCCATAATTGCGCACAATCATCATCAGCTTTTGCACCATATTGCCGAATTGCATCGGCAATTTCCATGTAAGAGCGGGTTTGATTGTCTTCAGCACCTAACATGCTCATGGCTGAAAGAAATGGAATTCGCTTTCCGTTTTGACGGTCAAATCTCTGCAAAATTAAAACTGATTTTCCATCTATATTTTCAATTCGAAAATCTGGCGTTGGGATTTTTGCATCACACGCAATGGTCAGAGCTACAGCTTCCCATGCCGAGATATTTATTTCATCATCAGGCTTTGGGAATTTAGCAATCGCAAGGCTTCCATCTTTATCAATGATAGATGCTTTTGGCCTTGCCCCGCCCAATGATGAACCTGGGGCAAGTAGTAGTCGTAGATCTTTTGGTGTTTCTTCATCATTTGCAAAGCGGTTAGCGGCATTCAAAAGTCTTGGTATTTCAATTAATGGCGGAATAGGGTTTGCACCATCTATCGCAAGATATGGGCTTCCATTTTCTTCACTAAAGCGCAAAGCACCTTGCCTTGCTCTGTCACCAACACCAAGCAAATAATCTATTTCGAATATGGTTTTAGGAGGTTTATTCTCTTCGCGAGCTGTTCGCCGTTCCATTCTTTGTATAAGAATTCGCCCCCATCTATCAGGGGCAGAATCGCCAAACGCGCCAAATATACTTTGATTGCTTTGTGTGTGAAATGAGCCGCGCCCAATTTGTAAAGCAGGTTCAAGTGAAAACCGTTTTGGGTTTTCTAACCACTCTTTTGAATATTCAAAAGAAGCGGATTCACGCCCGCGATTTTGCCTTGCCCATAGCGTGCCAACTGAATGGGTTTGGTTATCAACATCAATTGAAACGCAAATCTTTCGTTCCATTTATTGACCTTCCCTTATTCGTTTTGGAAGGCGTGCCGTATCCAATTGTAAACCAATCTCATCATTGCTTATATCCGCAAGCTCTGACAGTCTGTCGGCTATGCCCAGAATGTATAAAAGCGTGGCATACGTTCCCATAGAGACTGTGGGGTCGCCATTCTCGGCTTTGCTCAAAGTCGTACGGGTGATAAAGGCGCGTTCTGCCATAGTCGTCGTAGATATACGGCGACGAAGACGTGCATCCTTTATATCGCTCCCCAGTTTCAATAAAACGCGTTTCACTGGCAATGGTAGTGGTGGCGTGGTTCTCATTTATACCTCTTTGTCTATTATAATAGGCACAAAATAGTTTAATGTCCACTAATATGGACAAAATATCCGCACTTGTGGACTTTTAGTCCGCGTTTGCGGATAAATAGTTCATTGTTATGAATTGAAAACTTTTAAATTGGAAATTCACAAATTAAGTATCAGCAAAAGCGATATTGACTAAAATAAGAACCTTGATAAGTTTGCTATGGTTCGATTTTACCAAACCTGCTGCCTAGTTAAAAAAATCTAAAATCAAAATTTTTTCGGCAAACAACCTAATTGTTCGTCGGTGAGTAATGGGCAGACCTGACGATTGAATAGGAGGTTTGCTATGTGCAAATTTGTTCTGATTGAAAAGAATATTGATTCATTAAAATCGCTTTTAACAAAAGAATATCCACAAGTTAAGTCATCTCATTTGACTGAAGCAATCGCGCGCGGATTAAAATTTGGTTCAAACGCAGCGTTACGAGATTTCCTATCAAATAAGACTACAATCTATAACCGCTTATTCGATTTTAATAAGGATTCATTTAAAAATTGGCTATTTGATAAATCTTACGAAGGTAATTTTAATGTTTCCGATAGTGTTCTTGAACGCATATTTCTTCCTCCATGGGTTATTAGCAACAAAATAGAGGATCAAAATGCGCACTACTTTCTATGTAAAGATTTCCAAATTCCATATATAGTTATTAAGCCCAAACGAAATAAATCAGATATTCATTGGGATTGTATTGGGTTTGACCATGAGCACGGTGCGACAATGCTTGATAGTAATTTATCTAAAAAAATACGTGAGCTGGGGAACTTATACGGAACAAAGAACGCGCTTTTCGTGCCGAGCTTATTTGTTGGAACTATAATGTCAGTCGAAAATGAAAATGTACGCATTCTAGCAGGTGAAATTTTTGCAAATATCTGTCTTGCTCTTGAGCAGAATAAAGCCAATTAACTTAAAAATTGCCGCAATGAAAAGCTTGCAATTAAGAACAAAGCAATAATTACGGCAATGATTGCAAAATTTCTTGCTTGCTTAGCCTCGCCCGCCGCTTTATTTGCTTCGGAAATTTGCGCGGCCAGCATATTTGAAGTGCTAGCGAAGATTCCATCTGCGGCTTGGTTTAATTGCATGGTCAGATATTCTGCGGCTTGAGTGACGACTATTTCAGCGCGGTTGCTTGCTTCGGATAAATGCAAAGCATTCATCGTCTCCAATCGTTTCACATGATTTTCAAATATCGCTTTGACTACTGCATCAAATTTCGCAATCGCTTCTTCATTTAGGATATTGTCGAAAGTAGGCATTTCTTTTTCGAGTGTTTGTGGTTGGCTTTTTCCGTCAAAATTTTTGGCAATATCTTGCGCGTTTTGTTTATAATCTAACTCTTTCGTCGGCAGAAGAATCTGGTCCAATTGGTCAAATATTTCACGTTGAATCATCTTCAATCTTTGTTTGGAAATGAGATAAAATTCTTCCGATTTGATACCTTCTTCGAAGGTCATTTTTAGAGCATTTTTCTTGAGCAAATCTGCCTTGAAAAAGTCAGAATTTGGCTCTGGTATTTTTATAATTCCATGAATTTTCTCACGGTTATTTTCATAGATTTTGAACTCTTCAAATGGCTTGCCAGCGACCTCAATCGGGCCAAAATATTCATTCAACCACACCACTATTTTTATCTTATGAGGCAGTTTATTGCAGAGTGTTACAAGGCCATTTATTGTGTCATCGAGCCTGTCGCCACCCGCGATGACAGTATGAAATATTATCTCTTTTGTGTTTTCAGCAATTAACTTATCGTCCCAATTTCTTACAAAATATTGCACTATTGGTTCGAAAATATCGGCTCCAGTATCTATAACTGCTCCTTCATTTTTAGCAATTACCATGTCAAAAAACTTTCCAAATTCCATTTGGAAGGCAGCTGGATTATTATCCAGAAGTTCGACTGGTTCAACTTTTAAACCACTAAACTTAGCTAATGAATTCTTCGATTTGTTGGTGTCATATGCGCGAAACTCTCTATGGATGGATTGAAAATATTCCGCCAATATTGACGCAAAATAGGATTTCCCAACGTCATTTTTAGCCTGTAAAATGAGATTTATTGAGTTCATTTTCAATGCTCCCATCAATAGACTTCGTCACGATTTTGCAAAGTTGGGCTATGGAAAAATGTGTTGCCTTTTTCCTGGGGAAGCACTTCAGAAGTCTCTTCTGCTAGTCTTGCGGTGACCAATTTTTTGGTTGAATGAAGCGGTTTTAAAAGGCCCAATTCCTTCACATAATAGCAAAATTGACGATAGGAAATTTCGCCATTTGGGAAATATTTATCGTGAATGTCTTTAAGAAATTCGCGGGCTTCAATCATCGATTTGATGTCACTAAGCCTTGAATGAAATGCAACTCTAGGGCGGATTTTCTGTGCCATTAAATACTCCCAAACTATCAGAATTTGAGTGATTTTTGTGTAATTTTAAATTCATTCAAAAATACGCACTAAACCACCTAATAAAGCTCATTTCCGCAATTAACCGCCATAATTAGCAATTAAGCAAATTGTTTCAATTATTTGGGGAATTGGGTCGAATTCTTGGGAATTTGTGGCAAATTGTAGGGCAAGATGTGTAATGATGGCCATCAAAATGAATTTTGTAACCACATTACTTTTCTTACTCGCACCAGGTGCTCGACGATTGTTAGAGTGCCGAATTTGAATAACAATTTGCTGTCGATTGGATTTGCCATGATTAGGGAAAATGTCAAAGATCGCAATAGGCCGATAAAGGTTTTGGTATCAGAAAGAGAACGCAAGGAATTATTGGTGCGGTCGCAAAAGGCAGGGCTGCCCATTTCTACTTTTCTTAGGTCTGCAGGGTTGGGCCTTAGGCCAAAGACCAGATTGGACTGTAAGGTTGCTATGGAGCTTTTGAAAGTTAATGGCGACCTTGGACGTTTAGGTGGGTTGTTGAAATTATTGATTAGCGAGAAGGCCAATGTGGAAGTTTCAGATATTCGTGCCTTGCTTGAAAAAATAGATAATACCATGGATGAAATCAGGCGGAAGGCAGGTTCGGTTTGATTGCAAAACGTGCCATCAAAAAAGTTAATACTTCGAGCATTGCAGTTTTGACGGGCTATATAGCTGGCTTGCCAGAAACCAGGCAACCGCAAGATTGGCCACCATTGATAAATTATATAACTGATGCAGTGAGTGATGGTGCAAGAGTAGATTTTGTGCGGGTTACAAATTTACCGAGTGAAGAATTGCGTGATGCGGTTCTGGCTATGATGATAACCCAGGATATGAACACAAGGTCAAAGACTGACAAGACCTATCATATGATATTTTCATTCCCACATGGCGAAAAGCCAAGCCGTGTAATATTGAATGATATTGAAGATAATTTAGTGGCTTCAATTGGGCTTAGTGAGCATCAAAGAATATCAGCTGCGCACGATGATAAAGACCATTATCATGTTCATATTGCCATTAATAAAGTTCACCCCAAAACCTATCGAAATGTTGAGCCGTTTTACGATAAAAATGCCCTTATGAGAACCTGTGTCGAGCTTGAGAAAAAGCATGGATTGATGGTTACCAATCATGGTGAATTAGCCCGTAGTGAATTGGTATTGGCGCAATCAAATAATAATAGCTTGGATTTTGAGGTACACAATAATATTGAAAGTTTGCAATCATGGATAAAAACTAGTGCCAAAGAGCAATTGTTGGAAGCCTTCGAGACTTCAAAATCATGGGGAGAATTTCACTACAAAGCAAATGAACTTGGGTTAGAGTTCAAATTGCGCGGGGCAGGGATAGTTATAAAGGCGGTAGGACAGGAAGTAGCGGTTAAGGCCAGTTCAGTTGACCGAGGGCTTTCTTATAAAGCATTAATTAGTAAATTAGGCGAGTTTAAGCCCGCACAAACTTCACAAAAACTTATACCGACAAAATCATATTCCAAGACACCGAAGATTAATAACGAAATATCGGCGTCACTTTTTGCAAAATTCCAAAGTAACCGTTTGCAGTCAATCGCCCACAGGCGCGAGGCTAAGGCAAAATTGAATGAAAGAAGCGAACTTGCGGCGAGAGTTATAAAAGAAGCCTTTTTAAACAAAAAATCTTTAGTTAAAAATAATCACATCCTTAGTCGTTTGAATAAGAAATCCGAATATCAAAAGCTTGCAATAGAACAAACGAGAGTTTGGCAGGTTCATAAAAATACGTTTTCCAATGATAAGAAGAAAATAGAAAAAGATATCCCTTTATATACTTGGCCAGAGTTTCTTAAAAATCAGGTTGCACAGGGTGATGAAAATGCGCTTGAAGTATTGCGCGCCCATGAAAAAAGCAAAGAGAAATTTATAGGCAATATTCTTAAATGCGATGATATTCATGAGGCTAAAAACATAATATTGAAGGACATGTCGCCAATTGTGCGGCGTAATGGTGATATTATTTATTTCATCAAAGATGGTGGAAAAGTGCTTGATACCGGTAAGGCGCTTAATGTTGAAACGGTAACAACAGGTTCAGCATTTCTTGCATTGTCACTGGCGCAAGAGAAGTTTGCGGGGAAGGGCTTGCGAGTTAATGGTAGTGATGCCTTCAAGCGTGAATTAATAATGGTTGCAGCATCAAAAGATATTGTGGTTCGATTTGCTGATAAAGAATTGAATGATGCGGTTGCGATTTTGAAAGCAGAAAAATCTCAAAAGAAATTAATCCAACCAAAAATAGATAGACACCAAACAATCAAGCCTAAAATTAAACCTAGAAATAGGGGGCGATGAAAAACCTTGACTTGTACGTCTTACTAATGTACATAATAAAGAAGATAAATTTTGAGGTCTTAATATGCGTGCTTTTAATAATTTTACTGCCGAAATTGACGAGCCTAATGACGCGCGCATGAATTTCCGTACCAAGGCACGTATTAAAAAGGCGATACAGCGTGCAGCAAAACTATCGGGTGTTGATGATTCAACCTTTACAATGAGTGCGGCCTATCAATCAGCATTGGCTACGATTGCAGCACATGAAAAAACCTTGCTTAGCTCAATTGACCATGACATATTTTTAAATGCCTTGGATAATCCCCCAGAGCCTAATGAGAAACTTAAACAGGCATTTGCTCGATATTCAGAAACAATCATTTCTAAATAATGACAAATGATAATATGCCCAAATATATAATTGAGCCCCTTGATACATCAAAGCATAATCGTACTAATTTTACTTGCGGCATTCCCCAGGTCGATAATTTTTTCAAAAATACAGCCAATAAATTATCAAAAGCCGATAATCTTCGAGTTTATGTTATGTCTAGTGATGACGGGGATATTGTAGGCTTTTACGCAATAAATGCCCATTCAATAGAATATACCCAATTACCAGAAAAATTTGCAAGAAGCCGCCCTGGACATGGCAATATTCCAGCCGCATATATTTCTATGATAGGGCGTGATATAAGATTTGCCAAAGGCGGTTTTGGCGGTGACCTCTTGGTTGATTGTCTGAAACGCATTTTTAATGTATCAGAACAATTGGGTATCGCTGTTGTTATTCTTGATGTTCTTGATTGCGGGAATCCTAAATTGGTTGCAAAAAGGCTGGAGCTTTATAACAGCTATGGTTTTATGCCACTTCCCTCACAACCGCTTAGATTGTTTCTTCCTGTATATACTATACGCAAATTATTTGGATAATTCTTAAGGATTAAAAGAGAGCGTATTTGTGCTCATTTATTTTTTAATTTGCTTATCTCTTAATTTTTCAATTGCAATTCTCGCATTTTTTACGGCTCCATTTTCTATATCAACATTGCCCAACTCCAGAATACGAAGCAAAGCATTCACTTCGTTTTTACGTTTAATTTCGTTTATTTTATCATTCGCGTTCATAGTATTTCCATTCTAGTAAATAGCTAAATTATATTTTGTATTTTTCAACAACATAAAATATTTGCTTTGGCACAATCATTGCGTGTCTTACCATAATTTTCTTTTTTGAATTGGAATGAGACAAATATGTAAGTTGGGGTGCAAAGAATGACAAAGCATAATGAAAAGCCGCAAACGTCATTAGGAGCTTTAACAGGTATTCCTTTGTTAATTGCATATGTTTTGATTTGTAATTCTTTAGCTACCCAATATTTAGCAAAAATATTTTACCATCATAATGCTTTAGGTAAGCCTATATGGGAACAGCTTTATATGCCATTTAATTGGCTGGTTTGGGCTTTTAAGTTTGGAAACCAATTCCCAAAATTATTTACTATTGTTGAATTGTATCTGGCGCTGGCATTAGTTTCTGGCTTCGTGGTTTATGCACTTACAGTTGGGTTAGCTAGCCGTAAGCCAATGCAACATGATGGTATTCATGGAACGGCACATTGGGCAGATGAAAAAGAGATAAAAGCAACCGGCCTATTAAATTCCAATGCAGGTGTTTATATTGGCGGCTGGACGGACAAGAAAGGTAATACACATTATCTGCGTCATAACGGGCCTGAACATATTTTACTTCTTGCACCAACCCGTTCAGGTAAAGGTGTCAGCTTGATTGTCCCAACCTTACTTAGTTGGGGTGAAAGTTGCGTAATCCTTGATAGTAAAGGCGAGCTTTATAATTTGAGTGCCGGTTGGCGACAAAAGCACGCCAATAATGTGGTTATAAGGTTTGATCCGACTTCACCAAATAATGGAGCGGGTTATAACCCGCTGGATTGCATTCGCTTTGAAAGCGACAATGAAATCGGCGATGTTCAGAATACCATGAATATTCTGGTTGACCCTGATGGTAAAGGTCTAAACGACCATTGGTCAAAAACCGCACATGCATTTCTGGTTGGGATTGTTATACATGAATATCATAAAGCAAAACGCAAAGGTAAAAAGGTTAATTTAGCTGAAATTGCTTTGGCACTTTCAGATCCCTCGCGTTCAATAGAAGATTATTATTTAGAAATGCTATTTAATCAGCATTTGATAGGTAAGGCTGCAAGACCACCAAACGATATTAACAATAAAGTTGAGCTAGAATTATGGCAGGATGACTTTGGAAAGAATGTCCATGTAGCGGTTGCTGCGGCAGCGCGCGATATGCTCAATCGCCATGAAGAAGAACGCGGTTCGGTTTTATCAACCGCAATGTCGTATCTTGCATTATATCGCGACCCTTTAATAGCAGCAAATATAAGCCGAAGTGATTTCCAGATTGAAGATTTAATGGATGCAGATAGGCCACACAGCCTTTACCTAATTATCCGCCCCGAAGACAAAGACCGGCTTAAGCCATTAATGCGTATGATATTGAACCAAATTATTCGTGTGCTTTTGCGCCCTGAATTAGAGTTCCAAAATGGCAACCCATTGCTGCCACATAAACATCGTCTTTTGTTAATGCTTGATGAGTTCCCCAGCTATGGAAAGTTAGAGGTTTTTCAAGAAGCTTTGGCTTTTATCGCTGGCTATGGAATTAAGGCATATATAGTGTGCCAAGATATGGCTCAACTTAAAAGCCGAGAAACTGGCTATGGACCTGATGAAACCATTACCGCCAATTGCCATGTAAGGATTGCGTTCGCACCCAACCGGCTCGAAACCGCTGAATGGCTTAGTGGCATGAGTGGCACAATGACTGTAATCAAGGAAGATTATACCACATCTGGAGCCAGATTTGGTGCGGTGCTTCAGAATGTAAACCGTGCTTACCACGAATTATCACGGCCACTTTTGACGGTTGACGAAGCATTAAGGCTAAAAGCACCAAGGAAAAATGCGAATGATAAAATTGTTGAAGCAGGAGAGGTCTTGGTTTTTGTTGCAGGTCACGCACCAATAAAGGGTACGCAAACTTTATATTTCCAAGACCCTGTGTTTTCCCGCAGGGCAAAAATAGAGCCTATATCAAAGTTAAATAAGCGAGAAAATATGCCGATTGCCAAATTGTTTGAAGGTTTCAAGGTTAATTACCAAAAGGGAGTTTAAACATGCTTGATGCTCTCATCGCACAGTGTGCATATAATACCCACCCTGATACCGTAAAGGCGATCATCCAAGTGGAAAGTGCCGGCAATCCATATGCAATTGGGGTTAATTATGGTGGCGGCAATAGTCGAAAGCCAAACAATGTGTCAGAAGCTGCGCAAATTGCTAGAAATCTAATCGCTAAAGGTAAGAATATTGATATGGGTTTAATGCAGATAAATAGCGCAAATATGCTAAGACTTGGCCTTAGTCCAGAGACAATATTTGATCCATGTACCAATATTCGTGTCGGTACAAAAATTCTTTCTGCTAATTATTCCCAAGCGGTTGACATTTATGGCCCTGGTGAAACTGCTCTACGCGCAGCCCTTTCAGCTTATAACACTGGTAGCATGGTGAAAGGACTTCGCAATGGCTATGTAGCAAAATATTATAGGGGCAACTCAAATGCCAAATTCTCAAAACTCCAGGAGGCGGAAATAGCAAATTCTAACGTAACTTTAAATGCGCCTCCGCCTGCCAATTTTAGGGAAATCTTGGTGGAAGTGCTCGATCCTTACGGCTCTGAAACTTCGGTTTATTCGAGAGAGTAACAACATGAAATATAAATTCCATTTTCAGGTTGATAGTCTTCTATAGTTAAAGATTCCGATTCACTATAATGAAAAGATATATTTAACTGCCAATTACTTGTGGAACCAACATTGAAAACATATGTAGACCTCAACCGCACTTATAGCGAGCTCTCTAAAGAAGGCAAAAACGATGACAATGAGGCCTTCTTTGACCAAATAGGTTTAGGGCAAGCGCTTAATATTCGCGATCTTATAGAAAAGAAGAGAATTATCATTCTTTCTGAAGCTGGAACAGGAAAAACAACAGAGCTCTTACAGACCGCTGGAAGCCTTCGTTCTGAAGGTAAATTTGCATTTTTCCTAAGATTGGAAAACTTGAATGGGGATTTTGAAGATGCATTTGAAGTTGGAACGGAAGTAGAATTCCAAAATTTTGTAAATGGCGAACAAAGCGGCTGGATATTTTTGGATTCAATTGATGAGGCAAAGCTCCATACTCTTAGTGATTTTAGGAACGCGATTCGCAAAATTCAAAGAAAACTTTCAACTGCTCTAGATCGTGTCCATATAATAATATCGGGTCGAACAACCATGTTCAAGCCTGTCTCAGATTTGGGCTTTTGCAATGACCAGCTTTGCACTGAATTAGTTAATGAGACAAAAAGCGATGAAGAATCAAAACGGGATAATAAAAGGGAATCCGAGGAACATTCGAATAAAGGATTCAGTGTTTTCAAACTCAATGACCTTTCGATAGAGCAAATTAAATCATATGTCCAAGCCATAACTTTAGATAATTTTGATGCTTTTATTGAAGCTATAATTAACAATGAATTTTTGGATTTTGCGCGACGACCTCAAGATTTAGTTGAATTGACGGGATATTGGAAGGCTAAAGGAAAACTGGATAGCCGCACCGAAGTAATGGATTTCAATATTGAGACTAAATTAAAAGAGATAAGTGAGAACCGTGGCCCCGATCTATCTTTGAGCGAATTGTTTACAAGTTCGCAATTAATTGCTGCGGCCAGTGTAATTTGTAAACAACAGCACATACAAATCGAAGATGAGGGCATCACTAGTGGTCTTAATCCCAGATTATTATTAGCTAAATTAACAAACGAGCAAATAAGGTCCTTGCTTTTGAAGCCAATCTTTGATGAAGCATTATATGGCAAAGTTAGGTTTCATCATCGCTCAGTAAAAGAATATTTATGCGCGAAGTGGTTTAAGTCGCTAATTGACAATGGCGTTTCGAAAAGGCTGGTTCTAAGCGAGTTTTTTAAAATTCAATTTGGAGAACATGTAGTTGTACCATCGCGACGACCAATACTGCCTTGGCTAATTTTGCTTGACCATGATGTCCGCGAAATGGCGCTAAAAATTTCTCCAGAAGTTTTCCTTGAAGGTGGCGACCCAACGAAAATTCCTTTACATATAAAAAGGCAAATTCTAATTAGTATCTGCGAGAATAATCTGTCTAAATTGGGTTATCATAACGGTTTTGATAGTGATGCTATGAAGCGTTTCGCAAAACCTGAGCTATCGGACTTTATATTAAAATATCTTACGCGCGAAGATACAGGTAAAGAATTAAAGAGAATACTTCTTCGCCTCATAGAATTAGGGAAATTAGATGGGTTTGTGGAAATTTGTACTGCAATTGCATTAGATAAATCAGTTGATGATTATCAGAAAATTCTTGCTATTCGTATTGTGAATAATTCAAACGAAATCGATGCCAAATGGAATCTAAGAAATACTGTTTTAAGGAATGGAAGGAGTATTGATCGAGGAATTATTTCCGAGCTTATTCAGGGTTTAGAGGATAGCGAGGCATGTATTGTTTGGCTTAGCAAAATATTGCAGAGAGCTGAAAAGTTTAATAGACACAATGTAGATATGACAGACCGGTTTGTCGCTGAATATGGCAAAAGGCTATCATCAGGAACAAGGATATTATTATTAAATTTAATTAATAAGCTTACAAACCTCGCACCTTTTACTGAAAATATTCATATTCGCCTTTCGAAACGACATAGATGGCTAGTGCCTGCATTTGCGGAAATAGTTTTCGACCTTATTAAATCGCGTGATGGGGCAGTTATGCAGAGCTATATGTTAGAGGGCATCAATAGAATTGGATTTCAAAGAGATTATTCTTATCATTTTAGAGGCGAAATACTTGAAGAAATTAACAAAGGAGTAAATGGTTGGAGTGAGTTGAAGTTTGCGCTTTATTGGAATGCAATTGAACTTTTAAGAATGCATCCTAACGGAATTAAGAGTGGCGATGTTCACAGCCACTCCCCCATGATTTTCGGATGCATTTCCAAGTTCACTATCTCAGACTTTGAATTGCTTTTGTTAGAAATCTCAAATCGTCGTCTTCAGTCAGACCAAGAAATTGCATTTGATTTGGCGTTTGATTTGTTTAGGCAGAGAAATATGTCGTTAGAGGATAAAACGAAGTTTCAATCTGCAATTAAAGAAAATAGCTTTTTGATTGATAAATTTAATAGATTTTGTAATCCTCCTGCTAAATCAAAACCTACAGAGTGGGAACAGTGGGAAATTGACAATAAGAAGAAGAGACGACGGCGTGAAGCTGCAAGCGCTAAACTTAAAAAAGAAAATTCTAAATGGTATGCCAGTCACTTGACGGAAATTCGCAATAGTGGGGCAAACGGTGAAGTTACCAATGCATTACTTAATCTGTACACTACCACACAAAAAGCTTCTGGAAATAATTCAAAATGGGCTTCAACAGATTGGGAAACACTAATTCAAGATGAATGCAAGGAAGTGGCTGAAGCATATAGAGATGCATTGTTAGAGTTTTGGAAACATGTTGATCCTGAATTGCAGTCGCAAAAAGCCACTAAAAATGAAACTAGTTACAGAGTTATTCTGGGGCTTTCAGGTTTAGGTATCAATGCAAAAATTGACGATAATTGGATTGAAAAATTATCGAAAGATGAAGCGATCAAAGCATTAAAATTGGGAATGTGTGAACTTAATGGCTTTCCTTTTTGGTATGAAAAACTTGTTGCAGCTTTTCCAGATGAAGCAAAAAAAATTATAATTCCTGAAATGGAATGGGCACTAAGTGAAAATAATAAATCTTTAGTCGGCTCTTACCCATTCCATGATTTGGTCTACCATGGTGATTATATGTGGGACTTAATAGCGCCAAGTTTAGCGAGTTTATTGAAAGAATATTCCAATATTTCAGAACAGGGCCTTGGTTATATTTTTAGGATTATTGCAGGCAGCACATCAGTAAATGAAGCAACAATTGTAGATTTAATAAAAGAGAAAGTGTCCGCGAAAAATTCTGAGGATGAGGCGGCATTTTGGACCACTCAATTTATTTCGCATTGCCCTGAAGATGGCATTTCATATTTTGAGCGTAGCATAAATGCTATAAAAGACACTACAGAAAAGAAGCAATTTGTTCAAAAAGTAATTTCTGGATTTCCGATTGGTCGCTATAATAGCGGCGTTAGCGGCGAAAAATACAAGAAGCCAAAATATCTTAAAGAGCTATATTTGCTTGCCCATAAATATGTAAGAGTTGACGAAGATATTGAAAGGTCTGGCACAGGTGCATATTCACCTGGGCTTCGTGACCACGCGCAAGATGCGCGTTCAGCGTTTTTAGAGTTGATTTTTAATTGTGGCGGCGAAGAAGCATATCAAGCAATTAAAGAACTTGCAAAGATTCACCCAGTTGAAAGTAATAGAGAATATATGGAGTATCGGGCTAAGAAATTCGCAGAAAGTGAAGCAGAAATAGGAGAAATTGATGAAGCCGAATTTTTGCGTTTTGCCAATTTGCTGCAAATATCGCCTAGAAATGAAAGCGATCTTTTTACGCTATTAAAAATCAAAATTGAAGATTTGAAGCATGATTTTGAAAACGGCGACAATAGTCCTTATAAATTGTTGATGAATGACGGAATTATCGAAGAAGATGTTAGGCAGTTTGTTTCGCGTGAATTACGCAAAGATTCGAATGGTGAATTTTCTATTGCTCAAGAAGATGAATTGGCGGACGATAAAAGACCAGATATAAGAATTTATGGAAATGGTTTTGATAACCCTATTACGATTGAGCTCAAAATTTCCAATAAATGGTCCGGTCCAGCTTTACTTGGACATTTGGAAACACAAGTTTATGGTGATTATTTACGAGACATAAAGTCAAACAAGGCGGTATATTTGCTAATAAACTCAGAAAAACGAAATTGGCAACTGTGTGGTAAGCGCGTCAATTTTCAAAGTTTGATAGAAGTCTTGAAAGAACAATCTGAAAAATTATCTAATATTCGAGATGATGGACAATTTGTTGAAATTGTTGGAATTGATCTGACCCTGCGCGGAAAATATGGAAATAAAAAATAACAGACTTTCCATTCGTCTTTCAGCTGAAGTTTGACAATCGAGCATAATCTATTTTCAACAATGCAATATATGCTGGCTTCGCTGAGTTTATAAAGACTCGAATTAAATCTTGACATTTATAGCTGTGCTATGTATGTATTGAAAGCGTACAAAGGATTTTTTAAATGGCACGTTTAGCAGTTAAAGATAGTGAGAGATTATCGCTTCGGGTTAGCTCGGAGGATAAGTCATTGCTTATGCGGGCGGTTGCATATTCCCGTACTAATCTTACAGAATTTATGATGAATCAATCTTTAAATGCTGCAAGAGCTATTGTTGAGCAGGCTGAAAAACTTAATCTATCTACTCGTGACAGTTTAATTGTATTAGATGCGTTAGAAAATCCCCCTGAACCTAATGCCAAATTCCTTGCCGCAGCACGGGCGTTGCCTAAATCATAATGGTAGTCTCTGATTGGCATGAGGAGCCTATTTCCAAAAGTCATAATCGTGCAGAATTCGATTGCGGCGACGATGCGCTGAATGAGTTTATTCACCAACACGCACGAAAATCTCATGAAAAAGGCGGTTCAAAAACCTTTTGCGCTATTTCTAATTCTACCCCAAACCAAATATTGGGTTTTTATTCATTGAGCCCTGCATCAGTTGAATTTGCAAGAGCTCCTGAAATCATAAAACGCGGATTGGCAAAATACGATATTCCATTATTTCGCTTAGGTAGGCTGGCGGTAAATACTTCGCAGCAAGGAGAAGGACTTGGCGGTCAGTTATTAGTTGCTGCTGCAAAGAGATGCTATCTTGCCGCCCAATCAGTCGGTGGTGTCGGGCTTCTGATTGATGCCAAAAATATTAGAGTAAAACAATGGTATGAATCGTATGGGGCAATCGGTTTAGTTGATACGGAATTATCCTTAATTATGCATATGGCTACAATTGAAAAAGCTTTAAAAGAAGCAGGTCAAATTTGATTTTATTTGGTAGATCGCGCTGTCTAAAGCGGACTAATAATAAAATCCTTAGTCACGCTAACGTTAAATCTGTATCCAGGCCTGATTTGCAGCGTTGGTTGGACACGAATATTGCGCCCTATAACTTGGCTACCAGTTTGCCCTAATTGTTGTCCGATTGCTCCCGCGATGGTTTGACTATTCGTGATATTTTCACCATTACTTGCTTGGGGTTGCGATATTTGCACACCGGCGGAGAATATCGACATTAATAATGCTGCCCCAAATGTCTTTCCATAATGATTATTAGTCTTATCATTGAAGCCAGCATAGCCACTTTGATCTGCTGCTGGCATCATATTTAAATCAAGTGAAGAAGCATCTGGAAATATAATTCTATTCCACGCAACTAATACCCGACTTTGCCCAGTAGTTACCCCATTGTCATAGGCTCCAACTAGACGAGAACCCTGTGGAATAAGTAAATGTTTGCCGGTTTTTGTGTCATAAACATTTTCAGAAACTTGGGCGATAATCTGCCCCGGTAAATCAGAATTAAGCCCGCCAATCATAATTGCCGGAATTATCGAACCAGCCTTAAGCTCATATGGTGATAATGAAGGTATTTTGCTTGAGCTAGAATAATTACTTGCGTAATTCTTTTGTTGCAAGAAACCACGTTTTGCGTCTTGCCCATTAAATTCAGCATCATTATCACTTGAACCATTAAGGCTATTATTTCGCGTCAGACCACCACTTAGACCGGTTTGAATATCGCCATAATTGGATTGTGAAATATTATTTCCAGCAATGGAATTATTGTCATTGGTTTGACTCGAATTAATAGAGGTTGGGGCGTTTAATGCCGCCATAAATGCCGTTTCACGGTTTTGGTTGGCGCTGGTCTGCTTTTGTTTATATTCAGCCCATTGTTCTGCATATGGTGAAGGAGGCGGGCTATTATTAGAATAGTTGGAGTAATTATTCTGTGCCGTGTGGCTTTGGGTTTCATTAATCGAAGGAACTTGGTTTTTCTCAACTTCGTTATTGGCGTCAATGTGATTTAATTGTACATCTCTTTCCACATTGTTTGTTTCGTCATTTTGCAAAACTTCTCTAGGTGGTGAAGCTGATTGTGTGGCTTTTAAATAAGTATCGGCCTTTTTGTATTTTACATTGCCTCTAGCGACTGTTGCATACATCATTAAAGCAACCACAGAAGCACCAAGACCAATGGCAATATATTTTGGAACATTATTTAATCTTCTAACACCAGCACCACGGGTGGGAATGCGACCTAAAAGAGATGGTGATGCTTCAGGGGCATCAATGTTTATGTTATCATTTTTCATGGTTTGGCCTAATGGTTAATGGCGATGCCGGAATTATTGAATTGCCTTCAGATTTGCTAAAAAGCCGTGTTGCTTCAGAATCATTAGTTTTAATCCTAATTAGGATTTTACCGTCTAATTCGCTAACCCAATATGAAACTTTAAGGCTTGGAACGTTCTTATCATTGGTTATTTTAATATTTTTAGTCTGTAAAAACTGCTCTATTTCTGAGTTGGCGAACGCTTGTTTATCAATTTGCAATCTTATGAATGATAATTGTTTGTCCTGTGCTTCTTCAACAATCCAACTCGATATTGCTGCGGCAATATAGGTTGAGTAATTTTGCAAGCCAGAAACCTGAGATTTACTAGTCGATTGTGTATCTATTGTGGCGCAAGCTGAAGTCGCAATACACAAGGAAATAATGGAAATAAGGCGCTTTTTCATGTCCTAATCCTTCCTTAAAATAGTTACTTTGGTTTGTTTTGAACCTGTGCCACTTATTAGTTCAGCTTTATCGAATATCTTATCGACAATATATTTTGTGCCGATTACGCGATAATTGACTAATTGCTCTTGGTTGTCACCTAATACTAATAAAGCTGGTGCTTCGGTGGTTTTAATGGCGTCAGGGAATTCAATATAGGTTTTGCTAGTATCATTATAAACACGAATAGGTTTCCAACGCGGTTTGGCACCGCTTATATTATAATTGAAATTCAAATTACCTTGTTCAGTTTGTGGATTATCTTGACTGCCCATGCGGATTTTATAATCGCGCCATTTGTCGTCCATATCTTGTGCATATGTGAAAGAAATACGTGCCATGTAATCGGTACGGCGACTAACCAATTTTAGAACATATGTACGCCGATTTGTGGTGATTATTGTATTAGTTTGTAATGCTGCATCAGTTGGTTTTACAATTACATGTGTAGTAACATTCATACCAGAGCCACTTGTTGCTGGACTTAGCTTCCAGCGTACCGCGTCACCAACATTAATGTCATTGATTATTTCGCCTGGCTGCAAAGTTATGTCACATACAATTAATGGCGCACACACTATTGACGGCATAGTTTCACCAAATGGGAAAACCACAACTCCTTCGGCACCTTTGACTGGCATTACTTGGTTATTTGAATAACTCTTTGCGATCGCCATTCCTGCTGTCTCGCGTTTAGTAAGGCTAGAGTTTTTGCCAGACATCAGGTTTGCAGAGGGCGGAGGAACTTTTCTGGTTTCAATAGCTACCGGTTCAGTAATTAAACTATCTGGAGACGGCATTATCGGTGTGTTAGATAAAACAGTGTCAGTATTTTGCCCATTTGAGCCAATAGCAGGAACTTTTGGGTTCTGTGTAGTCACAGGCTTTTTGTGTTTTATTTTAGAGTAACTATGATGTGACTTTGCCTTAGGTCTATGTGTGGTTTTAGCATGTGAATTGCCACCTATTAATAAGGCCAAAACGGAAAGTGATATTATAAATTTATTACGCATTTTAGCCTCCTAAATTCTTTGCGACCAACTAAGGGAATTAATGACAATGCCCATCGGATTAATTAAAGCTTTGCTTTCTTCTGTCGGCGGAACAATTGAAATCCCGACTTGCGCTTGCCAGTTGGTGTTGCTTATTAACTGGCCATCGCGTTGGCGAACCTCTTCACGCCACTCAATTCGATAAGAATCTTTCGTAATGGGGAGAACTGATTGAACGGAAATTGAAACGCTTTCGGTTTTAGCGCGTTCAAATGGCTGAAAATTAGTGTGGAAATCGGCCAAGGTGCCAAATGCTGGGGAGCTACTTCCAATTAGCGCATAAGCGTCATTAACTGCCTTATTTTGAGCCGCAGCATCAAAATATACACTGCGAACATTAGTGATCCAATTGGCAAGTTGTGCGCGAATTACCCTCGTGTCGGGTGTTGCTGCTTTATCAGCAATTCCTACTGCAACGGCATCACCCAATTTATCAACTTCAACCACATAGGGTGTAATTTTACTTTGGGCTCCAACCCATGCTAGACCAACACAGGCAATTGCGGCAACACAAAGCGAAAAAGTAGCAATTATTTGCCAGTTTCTGGTTTGTGAAATGTAGCTACCATACCTTTCGTTCCACTCACGGCGTGCCGATAAATATATATTTGATTGCTCGTTGGTATTTGGTATTGCCGTAGCAAAGTTCTGGTTTCTCGCTTTGTTGTTAAACATAGTTGCTACCTTTCTATTTATTCGCTTTCAATTGAATTGTGGTCTTCTGGTTTTTCCTGTTGTTGATTTTGTAATTGGCTTTGAATTGGACCAGATACCCCACCATTCGCTGCTTGATTGGCAATATTGCTATGTTGCAATTGGCTGGTTTGGTTATCCATATTGGCAGACATTCGCCCACCCATTGTGCCATAGCCCATATGCTGGCCACTTAATCTTGAACCAATATCGGCCATGGCAGCTTTGGCAAGATTGCTGGTTGCCATTGCGGCCCTAGTCATAAATTGTGACCCCATGCCTTGTGGTGCAGTTTCAGAACTAGCAGAGGAGTTTAATTGTTGGCTTGCTAATTTTCCGGCGCTATTTACCGCCATGCCTGCACCGGCAATAGATTCACCCGCGGTGCTCATGGCTGCTGCAGCACCAACACTGCCTGCAGCAATCCCACCCATTGCGCCAACCAAAGCACCACCACCGGTGAATGTTGCGCCACTTATGACGGCTTGTACCATATCAGGAATAATTTTTACCAATGCGAGCATAACAACGGCAAACCCAAGCATAATGATTGCATCATTTATGTCATCTATTCCCGCATTGGCTAAATCGGAAAATAAAGTTTCTCCAACACCAACTATGATTTGCATTATAAAGAGTTTCGCCCCTACACCTATCACGCCAATAATCGCTTTATAAGCAACATCTTTGGTCCAGCGGGAACCTGCAAATCCAAGGAATAAAACTGACATTGTTGAAATGCCCCAAGCGGCAACCAATGTCATAATCATCATTGCAACAATTAGTGCAAATACCACCATTGTCACTATCGCTGTTATACCGATAATTATGCTGTCTGCTATTTCTGTAAGAGTCATTTTATCAAGCATTGCCTGCCCTATGGCCATGCCAGAATTAAAGACATCTGCAGGGCTTAGACCAGCACTTCCACCAACTGAACTTGCTGCCCCACCTCCTGCCTGAGAAAAGCTTTGTACAATTATGTTGCCGAGATTGGCACCATTTTGGATGATGAATAGCCCAAGGCCTATGAACAGGATTTGTTGCACTAGTGCCGCTGCAACATCACCTAAGTCACCTCGTTTGAAGGCAATTGAAATCATTGCGTAGCTAAATTCAATCCCAGCCAAAATCATAAAGAGATTTCTGGCATAGCCTAGCAATGCTCCTTGCATTCCTTGAAACCTTGATTGAAATAAATCAGGCACAGCATTTAGGACTTCGGGTGACACGGTTGCTGAATTTGCAAGGTTTGGAATAAAGGCAAATGCAATGATATTGCCAATTATCAAATATGCGAATTTTGCCTTTATATTGTCTTTCATTAGTATCTCTTTCCACCCGTGGTTTTGAAATTGCGGGTTTGGTGGAGTTGGCTACTTTTAGCTGCTTTGACATCCGCTTGGTCTTGTTGGCTTGCATACCAATTTGCTTGCATTTGGGTTTGCAACATCATTAATTGGCGAAGTTTTTGCGTTTGCCTAACGCCTTGCGCCGCCATTTGATTGCCGATTTGTGCCGCTTGCATTCTGCCTGTTGCACTATTCCCCATGGCTTCCAATTGGCGCATAAGGGCGTCTTCATCATTCATTTGGCTGTTTTGCATCCCAAGAGCTGCCAAGGTTGCTTGGATTGAGCTATTGGTTTCATTGCTCCATTGATTATATTTGCCGGTAATAGAATTTATGCCACTGCCTGAATATGTGTTATAGCCTTGGTATCTTTGGCGGATTTGTTGTTCGATATTATTGCCTTGATAGGACAATGATTTAACATCATTCATTAATTGATTTACACGATTGATGTTTTGCATTGTCTGTCCCCAATATTGGGCAGGCAAAGTGGCAGAATTAACGACCATATCATTTAATTGCTGCTGAGCGATTTTTAATTGTTGAAGCTGACGGTTTAATTGCTCAATAAGTTTGGCGACAGCGGTAGGGTCATAAACCACCATTGAATTAGCTGTTTTCGGATATATGAATGCCATTAAATTTATTGCGGCAAGCGTGAGAAATGATCTCTTTGATAATTGTATATTTTTCATAATTTCACATTCCTTTCCTTTAGCCATTGATATGGCCAATCATCACCATATTTCGCCGCCAATTCGCGTATACGAGTTAGTTGTTCTTTGTCTGAGACACCAACAAATGAGAGGGCTATTGGGCCCAAATTCAGATCGAAAAGTCTTCGCCCTTCGGGAGAGACGAAATAATAATGCTTCTTCTTGGTGGCACTCCGAATAATCTCTATTTGGGCATCATTCATGCCGAAGATTTTATATAAATCGCGTGGCCCAACTATATTTTCCGTGCCAGATTTGTCGGCCTCTTCATTAGGAAGGAGGATTTTAGTCGGGCAGGCTTCAAGCAATATATCCAATATGCCTGACTTGACAGCATCTGAAAGGGATTGTGTAGCAAGAACAACGGTGCAATTTGCTTTGCGTAACACTTTAAGCCATTCACGAATTTTCTCACGAAATGTTGGATGTCCTAACATTACCCATGCTTCATCCAATATGAGCATGGCAGGTGAGCCATCAAGCGAACGTTCAAATCTTCTAAAAAGATATAGAAGGACAGGTATAAGGCTCTTCTCGCCCATCGCCATTAATTCTTCGATTTCAAATACTGAAAACGTGCTGGTCGTTAACTCATCTTTGTCATTATCAAGCAAGTGTCCCATTGAGCCTTGCAAAGTATAAAAGCTAAGTGCCGCGCGTATTTCTTCATCTTGAACTGTTGCCAGAAAATCAGTCATAGTGCGCCCTTGATGTGAAGGATTGCCGTTCTCATCATGATTGGCCTGCATCAATTTTATTGCGCGGTAAATTGCCTCTCTTTGGTTTGGACTAGGTGGTCGATTGGTTTGCAATTCAAAAAGAGTGGATAGCCAATCATTTGCCCATGCAACATCATTATCGCTTTCAAGATATGCTAAGGGGCACATACCAATTTGAATTTGGTTGATTGAGGTTACGTCTGACGCTATATCATAGTGTTTTCCACCTGTTGCTAAGGCAAGCGGCATCATCGAACGACCTTTATCAAAGGCCGTGATTTTAGCTTTGGGATAACGCCTGAATTGTGCGGCAATCAAACCAAGCAATGTTGATTTACCTGCACCGGTTGGACCAAAAATTAAAGTATGCCCAACATCACCAATATGCAGATTTAATCTAAATGGTGTTGTGCCACTGGTTGCAGCATGAAGTAATGGTGGTGAGTTCGTAGGATAAAATGGGCATGGGTTATTTTCACGACCTGCCCAAACTGAAGACAAAGGAACCAAATCGGTTAGCGACAATGTATGAAGGAATGGTCTTCTGACATTTGGAATTGGATGACCAGGAAGTGCACCCAAATATGCTTCCATGGCATTAATGGTTTCAATTCTTGCAGAAAACCCTTCGCGACGGATTTGTTTGGAAACCAATCTAGCATTATCAAGCGCAGTTTCTGAAGACTTTGCATAAATCACGACAACTGGTGTATAATAGCCATAAAGCACCACGCCGCTATTTGCGTCAGCAATTGCGCCTTCGGATTCGCGTTGCATCATTAAGGCGTCTTCGTCGATAACCCCACCTTCAGTGCGAAACATTTGCGCCCAAAAGCCACGAACCTTTTGTTTCCATTGGCGGCGGTATTTATTAATCTCAATCACCGCTTCATATTGTTCTAAATAGATAAAGCGTGAAGACCAACGATAGGTGATTGGAAGGTGATCCAAAATATCGAGAATGCCGACATAGGATTCAGCTGGGAAGCCGTCTATTGCCACACATGCTATGAAGTTATCACCAATTTTAGGTGTGTCGCCGACATAGGCTTCTACATTGCCTACATAAGCGTCCATATACATGGGAATAGGTGGTATGTTGACGGGATTTAATTCGCCCGTCAGGCAAAATTGAAGATAATTGACCAAATCATCGCGCAAATGTTTGCGACCATTTTCGTCCTCAAATTCAAAACTCTTCATACGACGCAATGAAAGGTAATTACCCAATCTATCATACATTTCATTGATGGCTTTTTTGAATTGATCAAGGATTTTGGATGCTGGCGAAATCCCTTTTAGATTTTCATCTTCATCATAAAGATAGTCTTGGATTTTGCTGTCACGCCTTAGGGGCGGTGTATACATTAAGATAAGTACATATTCGCTTTCAAAATGCTCGCCTTCAGTCATAAAATGTTGACGGCGCTCTTCATCTATAAGTTCCGAGATCCTATCAGGAAATGAAGAACGATAAGCAGCAGGATAGCCCTCAGCGGGTAATCTAATGGCATCATGCCAACTTACCCAGCCAGAACCTAATTGGCACATGGCGGCATTTATTCTTGCTGAGATATAATTCTTTTCTTCGGGTGTCGCGCTCGCTAAATCCGAACCGCGATAATAGAAGCCAGCCATTAGTGAGCCGTCTTTGCCCAACACAATCCCATCATCAATAAGCGCTGCCCAATTTAATAAATCTGGCATACCTTTGGCAGTTTCTTGGAATTGCTTGATTGCTAACATTGTCGCCTCACTTTTTTAAAATTGGCTATTTATGAAAGGGTTATTTGTGAAAGGGTTTTGGCCTCGCTGGGTAATATCCTTGGTATTTGATGCTACGCAGATATATCTCGCTCATTTGTGGATCTGCTTTTGCCATTTGCCGAAGGGCAGCAATCGCGCCAAACCAAATAAAGATTGCGGCAAGAGCGGTAATCCAATTAAGTGCTGAAAATATAAGTGCGAAGCAAATAAGTGCTGCTAGTAATACTAGTTTGCGCTCCCCGCCCGCTATTAGATTTGGACGGTTCAATGCGCGTGAAAGTGGTGTTCGTCTTAGGCTCATAATTAGCCTGCGAAGATACCGATAATGCTATTGGCGCCAACGATGACCGAAACCACCAAAACTATGAAAACCATGGTTCTGGCAAAGCCATTAATCTCACCGCCCCAGATTAGAGTTGCACCAGCGGCAACAATGGCGATGATTGAAATGCCCATAGCCACTGGTCCTGAAATAGATTGGCGAACTTGTTGAAGAGGGGATTCCCAAGGCAGTGCATATGCTGCGCTAACCATAAAAATAGTTGCTATAAATCCAATTAGAAAATTAATTGCAAAGTTTAGCATTCGATGCTTATTAAGAAATTGGGAAGTTTGATTTACATAAATATTCACTCTTTTCATATTCGAAGCTCCTTCTCAAAAGTTCGATTAAATGGGTTCTATTTCATAACCATTCGCGCCAAACCCATTTACGCGAATAACCTCTTTCACTCGCCGGCCTTCATTAGTCTTGGCGATGGAAATTATAATATCGATTGCCTCTGCGATTACGCTTGGCATTGGTGTTGAAGAAACCTCTGCAACCAGGGATTCAATCCTGGTTAGACCTGATTTTGCGTCATTGGCGTGCACTGTTGCAACACCACCGGCATGGCCAGTATTCCATGCCTTCAGTAGCGATAATGCTTCGCCGCCGCGTACTTCTCCGACCAATATGCGATCAGGTCTTAAGCGCATTGTTGCTTTTAGTAAGCGCAACATATCAACATTGGAATTAGCGCGAAGAATTACTTTATTTGGAGACCGGCATTGAATTTCGGCAGTGTCTTCAATGATAACTAATCTGTCATTGGGAACCACTTCTGCCATATAATCAATTATGGCATTGGTAAGCGTGGTTTTGCCGGTTCCAGTGCCGCCCACGACAAGAATATTCTGCTTATTGGAGACCGCTTGCTTTATTGCTTCGGCTTGTTCAGTGCTCATAATATTGGTTTCAACATAATCAGCTAAGGTAAATATTCGCGTGGCTTTACGACGGATGGTAAAGCATGGGGCAGAAACAACTGGTGAAATCATTGCCTCAAAGCGACTACCATCCAACGGTAATTCACATTCAATAATTGGGTTTTCGCGAGTAACCGTGGTGCGATAATGAGCGGCTATAGTTCCAATTAAGCCTTCTGCGCGGGTAGTGGAGAAATTGGTCTCAACTAGTTCAATGTCCTCACCCAGTCTTTCAACCCAAAGGCTGCCATCAGGGTTGAGCATAATTTCAATTACATGGGGTTCTTTTAAGAAGCCGCAGATTTTAGAACCAAGTTCACGTGTTAGCTTCTCTTCTAGTCGAGAAGTTTGCAAACTCTGCAATGAAACCATCTGTTCAGCCATTCATCAGCCTCCATGATCGGAACCAATCTATGTCGCACTTAAGCTTGAAGCCCGCGAGCGACAGATAGTTAAAGGCAAGGAATGTGCCATATTCATTGTATTGTCAGTTGAAGTATTAAATTTACAAAATAACTATATATTGTCTTATATTTAAATAAATGTCGGATTTACTTAAGTTGTTGTTTTATTAAAGAAAATATATGGATAAACAATCGAAATAATAATTTTCTATTAATTTAGTATTGATTCGACATATTAGTTTCAAATTTGCGGCTTTAATGAACTGTTAACCATGATTTACAGGAATTGTGTCGATACGGAGTGGTGGTGTATCAAGGTGGGACAGTAAACGTGAGCACATTGAAACATCATATTTAAGCAATCGATTTGATTTCAATCAATTATCATTTTTAAGTACGTTATATTAGTTATATATATTTAAATTGGGGATACAGCTTGGAAAACCGTAGTAAATTTAAACAGTTTAGATTTGGTAATTTGAAAGATATAATAATTAGGAAGGGGTTTAACAAATTTTTAGATGCACCATATTTTTTAAAACAATCTTTGTTGGACTTGTTAAGCTCAAGAATAAATCACCTTTACTCTAAATTGATTTTTAGGTTACAGCCGTTAGAAAATAAAATTATAACATATAAGCCAACTTTTTCGGAAAAATTTCTGAAAATGACAATTCTTAATGGAAAAATTAGAATAAAGATTGGTACCGCAAATGATGTCAAAAATGCTGACGTAAAAATATCATGTGAAATAATTGATTTATTGAAACTTTCCGAAGGTGAAGTTGATGGCGATGCACTATTTTTTTCAAGAAACATTGTAATTGAAGGCAATGCCGAAATATTGGTGCTCCTAAGAAATGCCCTCGAAAATGAAGGGCTTGAATTTAGAAATATTATATCGCCTAAAAATGCAATATTTGCTGCCTCAATAAATAGAATAATCACAGAGATTGATACTAAACTCGGAAAAGTTGATCAGTTTTTTGATGAAAATTTTAATTTTAGAATAGATGATTTAGAAACGGAAATGAGTACTTTTTTTACTGATTTAGAACGTACAAACCTTCGGATAGAAAAACTAGAAGGGCGTGTTGCCAGAGGTTGATATTATGGAAAAACTTGAAATAGTATGCCCTGCTGGCACATTGTCGGCGGCAATTGTTGCAATAGATGAGGGTGCAGATTGCATTTATTTCGGCTTTAATGATGAGACTAATGCAAGAAATTTTCCGGGGCTAAACTTTAGTCGTGAAGAGGCGGCAGAGGCCATTTTATACGCCCATTCCAAAAATTGCAAGGCTATGATTGCGATTAATACTTATATGAATGCGTCAAGTGAGAATAAATGGTTTCAAGCTGTTGATGATGCAATAATATTAGGTGCTGATGCCGTAATACTAGCCGATATTGGCTTATTAGCCTATGCAAGAGATAGGCATCCAAAGGCTAAATTGCACCTTTCCGTTCAAGCATCTGCGTCGACGATAAGCAATATTAATTTTTTTGTCGAGGAATTTGGTGTTCGTCGAGTTGTTTTACCGCGCGTTTTAACGCTTGGACAAATAAGGGATTTAAATAATAGTATTTCTGTTGAAACTGAAATTTTTGCCTTTGGAGGAATGTGTCCAATGGCGGAGGGAAGATGTTATCTTTCGTCTTATATTACTGGCAAATCACCAAATTCGCATGGGGTTTGTTCCCCCGCATCACATGTTAAATATCTAGATGAAAAAGGTGAACTTGTATCCCGATTGGGTGATTTTACAATTAATAAATTTGATAAAAATGAACTCGCTGGTTATCCTACCCTTTGCAAAGGTAGGTTCAGAATTAACGATGATGTGGATTATTTTTTTGAAGATCCAGTAAGTTTAAATGTCTTAGAAAACTTAACTGAAGTTGTAAACTCTGGTGTCTCTGCGCTTAAAATTGAAGGGCGGCAACGTGGGAAAGCCTATGTAAAAGAAGTAGTTAGAACATTTAGAAAAGCAATTGATGATTTCTATAATAATCTACCACACCAGCATGCCAATCTTACACATTTGTGTGAGGGCGGGAAGGTTACGACAGGTGCATATTACAGGAAGTGGCGATAATATGACTATTACATTAGGTCCATTATTATTTAATTGGAGTGATGAAAAATTCTTAGATTTCTATTCTATGGTGGCTAATGAATTAGAAGTTTCTGAAGTATATATTGGTGAAGTTGTATGTTCAAAAAGGTTACAGCTTTATTCAAAACACTTAGACGGTGTAATAGAAACATTAAAACGCTGTGGGAAAAATGTAATTTTTTCAAGCCTAAGCCTAATAAATTCTGAAGCTGAGAAAAAGCAACAATTAAAAATAATTTCGAACCACGATTTTGATGCTATCGAATTAAACGATTTATCTTTAATGCAATTTGTTAATAAAGAACATTGTCGAATTGGCCCATATATTAATATTTATAATCCATCGGCCTTGAATTTCTTTATTAATAAAGGCTTTAATGGCTTTACTTTGCCTATCGAATTAAGTGAAGCAACGATATTAGAGTTGTTGAGAGCAAAGAAAACAAATTTCGAAATTCAAGTATTTGGAAAAATGCCACTTGCAATATCTGCACGTTGCTATCATGCAAGGTCATATGGCCTTACAAAAGATAGCTGCGAGTTCATTTGTATTAAAGATCGTGGAGGCCTGCTCTCTAAAACTTTGGATGGTGAAAAATATCTAATTATTAATGGCACGCAAACTATGTCTTCAACTTGCTTAAATATGATACGTGAAATCGATATATTGTACAATCTCGGCTTTTCAAGATTTAGGGTATCACCACAATCTGAAAATATATTGCAAGTAGTCAAAATATTTAATGAATCTCAACAAAATAAATTTGATAAAAGTGAAGCGTATGAAAAATTAACGCGATTAATGCCAAATGAAAATTTTTCAAATGGTTTTTTTTATGGGCAAGAGGGGCATAAATATTTTTATACTTAGGTGCCATGAAATTCGCTACTTTATGAATGATTGAAATTACTCTCAAATAAATAGGAATTGGCATTATCACGGTTTAATATTTTGTCTCTAATAACTTCTGCTGCGATTGGGGAAAAAAGGAAACCATGCCGATACATGCCATTAATGTGAAAAGCATTGCCATTATAGGAAATCTTTGGTGTTTTATTTTTAAAGCTTGGACGTATTCCATTATTTAATTTCAACAAATGTGAACTCTCAAATCTATTTGAAAATGCATTAGCAACGTCAATAAGCAGTTTTAAGCCTATTATTCGGGCTTTTCGTGGGTTTGCGTCTTCTTCAATTCTTGAGGTTGCACCAATAATGAAACGTCCCATACCATATGGGACAATGTAATAAATATTATTTTCGTACCAAAATCTAACAGGCCTTGTTAATTTAATATCATGATTTTCAATTAAGATTGTTTCACCTTTTATGCATAATAAGTCATTATAATCTGCTTCCCACCCCCTTGCATCGATAACCCAATCAAATTGATCTTTTATAGTTATAGGTGTTACCATTTCTCTTTTTAGTTTAGCACCACATTTTATTAAGTGTTGTATAATTATTTTTTGTGAATTTGGTGCGCTTAAATTTATGTCTTTGGGGAAAAATATTGCATCAGTAAATTTGGGCGAAATGTCTGGCTCCAAATACTTTAATTGTTTTTTATCGAAAGTTTGAAATTCAATATCAGTAGATTTTAGAATATTTTGGAATTTATTTATTTTTGATTGTTGGAAGCTTTGCGATAATAATAAACTTCCATTGGTTTGGAGTATACAATTATGTTTTTTAGAAAAATTATTCCAAAAAACAACGCTTTCAATCGAGCAATTAATAAAGGAATATGGTAAATCCAACAATTCGCCCCCGGGATTAATCATTCCCGAAGCAACATGGCTTGCACCCTTTCCAGGAAAGCCGCTTTTATCGAAGATCGTAATATCAAAGCCATCATACGATAGCTTATACGCACACATTAGGCCACTTATGCCAGCACCAATAATGCCTATTTTTATATTGTTGCAAAAACTCATTCTCTCTGATGCACTAAAATATTTATTTGTAACTTGATTTGGCTCAAGTGATGCCAATACTATTTATTCTATCCATTGTATTCAGTTTATGTAAATTTGAAAAATGCTTATATCAAGGGATTTAATGTATAGGTGGATATGGCAAAGCAATTTGAATATTATAGATTGGTGCTTATCTGGTTAGTTATTAGTTTATTATTTTGGTGGTTTAATCTAATATGTTGCAATTTGCCAATTAAAGATTTCGGCTTTTTACATAGGTTTGAGCTTATATATGCTTATTTTTCAGGCATTTTTACCATTTATGCATTTCATTGGACCTTATTGAAACGTGCAAATATCAAATTTAAACTGCCAATGATTCAAATTTGGTTTTTATTGTGGGGTGTTGCGCGATATATTTCATTTGTATTTCCAGCAAGTAATCTCTATTTTATTGTTAATTCACTTGCCCCCATATTTGTTTTAGTATTGTTGCTTCATATTGTTTTTGATGAAGGTGCAATGCGCATAAAATTGATTTTGATACCTAATGTCGCGCTGATTCTTACTAACGTCATTTATTCAAATGGTGCCATTGAAACATCGTTAAGAATTCTGATTGTGCTGCCCACAATTCTTATAATGTTTTACGGTGGAAGAATTTTGGATAGTGAAATGCATAACTCACTTAATAAAATGCAAAACCATTTTATTAACCGCAGGTTAAGTTCATTATTAGAAGTATTGTTATTTTTATCATTATTTCTTTGGATATTAATGATTGTACAGCAATATAAATCTAGTTTCGGTTTGATTTATATTTTACTATTTATAACTAGAATTTTGCTATGGGTCTTAATAATTAATTTTAAAAAGCCATATAATCTTTTAGTAATTATTCCATTTCTATGGATTTTCTTTGCAAGCCTTCGAGTCTTCTTTCTTGCGCAATTGGACGTTATAACAGTACATATACTTACTTTAGGTGTCCTTATGAGCATGACCTTTGTTTTTATTAATAGGTCAATGCAAAGGACCTGTAGCAATTCCCTAACTGAAACATTTTTTAAAAAATATGTTTTTACACTTTTACAGTTATCACTAATTTTTAGGATGTTGGCGGATTGTTTTAAAAGCTATTCGATTATTTTTTACTCTGTTTCAATTTGTGTTTTAATTTTTTCTATAATTCTACAAATGCGAATTATAACAACAAATATAAAGTATAGGGAGAATAGTTTACATGACTCATTGAAGTAGGATAGTCCCGCGTTTTTTCTAATACTAAAAAATTTATTAATATCTGGCAGGGGCTAGTGCTCAGTCAAATAAAATAAATAAACTCTTCATCCTAAGAAATTATCATCTTTCTATTGGCAGAATAAATATATATAGTAAATACAAAATAGATTTACTTGCCTGTTTATGAATGAAGCAATCATAATGTATGTGAAATTTTGCTTTAACTTGTCCAATTTTAAGACAAAATTATCCATTTTGCGAGATGTTATATATGTAAAAAATCTATATATTTAAATTGTTTTCTAATTTTATTTTGTGGATTTTTAGAACAAAGTAAAGAATTGAAAATTGAACATGACAAATAGTGTTGAAAGATTTTTTGGAGAAGACGAACTTATAGTTAGTAAGACTGATTTAAAAGGGCGCCTTACTTATTGTAATGACGTTTTTATCAGAATATCTGGCTATTCTGAATCTGAATGCCTCGGGCAACAGCATAGTTTAATTCGGCACGCAGATATGCCAAGATGCGTATTCAAACTTCTTTGGGACACAATTCATGACGGACGTGAAATTTTCGCCTATGTTATTAATCGGTGCAAGAATGGCGATTATTACTGGGTCAATGCCCATGTCACCCCAAGTCGTGATGCGTCAGGTAATATTATTGGGTTTCATTCTAATCGTCGGGTTCCTGATCGTGAAATTTTAAACCACATTATATCACCACTTTATAGGGATTTGCTCGCAGAGGAAAGTCGCCATGCAAATCGTAAGGATGGACTTATTGCGTCAAGTGAAATGCTTACAAATTTACTTGCGAGCAATAAGGTTGAATATGATGAATTTATAGCGACCTTGCGCCCCACTAAACAAGCTGCAGCCTAAACTAATGCACAATAGATAGAGTAAATACATGTTTTCAAATGACTATAAATCAGCCGTATTAAAAGCTATCGAAGTTTGCGAAGCAGTTTCAAACGGTGATTTCGAAGCGAGAATAAAAAATATCAATGAAAAAGGAGATGCAGGCAATCTTCTACATCTTATTAATCGCTTAATAGACAAATCAGACGCTTATATTCGCGAATCCCGCGCTTCATTGGAATATATGGCCGCAAATAAATATTTTAGACGTATATCAGAACGCGGAATGCCGGGGGCATTTGGTGAAGCAAGCCGAGCCGCCAATGCTGCTATGGATTATATTGAAAAAAAAGTCGACACTTTTTCAACTGTCGTCAAATCTTTTGAAAATAAAATGGAAGAAGTTGTTGATTCTGTTGCAAACTCGGCATCTGAATTAGAAGCATTGGCGGCGAATTTAAGGAATTCGTCGTCTTCAGCCCAAGAACAATCAACTAATGTTGCCGCAGCAGCAGAACAATCTTCTGCAAATGTTAATTCAGTTGCCGCCGCTACCGAAGAAATGGCGAATTCAGTTGCAGAAATTAACCACCAAGTTACGCAATCGTCAATTATAACTAATAATGCGGTGATGGATGTGGAGCAGGCAACCTTGGATATTAATAAATTGTCGGAAAGCTCATCAAAAATTGGCAATATTCTTGCCATAATAGTTGATATTGCAAGTCAAACTAACCTTTTGGCTTTAAATGCAACCATCGAAGCCGCTAGAGCTGGTGAGGCAGGGAAGGGGTTTGCTGTTGTAGCATCAGAAGTAAAAGCACTTGCAAGCCAAACTGCAAAAGCCACTGATGAAATCACATTGCAAATTTCTGAAATCCAAAATTCTAGTAATCAAGCAGTTCAATCAATTAAAACAATTGCCAATACAATTAATAATGTAAGTTCGATTGCAACCGCAATCGCCGCTGCAGTGGAGGAGCAAAGTGCTGCGACAAATGAAGTGGCGCGAAATATTGACCAAGCCTCAACCGGAACAATGGAAGTAAGCGCTAGCATTGGCTCAATTAGTCAAGTCATTTCAGAATATAGTGTTGCAACCTCACAAATCCTTGAAACTTCAACTGAATTGTCACAAAGGAGTGACGCAATGCGGAATTCGGTGTCAGACTTTTTGGTAGAAGTTAGAAAAGCGATTTAATTCATCAATATGAGAAACCTAAATCAGTTTAATTTGCTTTAGAAATAACTGAACGGCCGCAAAAATTACTAATGCGGCAGTTGTTAATGCTAGATTTTTTGAAGTAAAGAATTTTATGGCAAATCTATTTCCAATTTGCCCTCCGATTAAAACAAGAAGCGGCAATAGATAAATCAATTTATTTTGCGTATCAAAACCATGCTTTTGCAATTGACCGATTAATCCTGATATGGAATTTACCAAAATAAAAAGCGATGCTGTAGCAGCAATTTGTTTGGAATTTGCCGCCCGTATTTGATAAAGTATTGGCGATAAAAGTATTCCGCCGCCTATTCCTGTGAAGCCAGCGATTAGCCCTAATATGCCACCAATAAGCATTAAAAGCATTGGTTTTGTAGGCCTTAATTGGGGATCTTCATAATTGTTCTTAAATGCAGACCTTAACAGTGCTACGCCTGATAGAAAAAGGGCGCAGATAAGAAGCCATATAAATGTCTTCTTACTGACTGGCACAATCCCACCAATGAAAGCCATAGGAACTGAAGCGATAGCAAGATACGAAAAAAGGCGAAAATCAATTGCTTTCGACCTTGCATAATTTATAGAATTCCCAGAAACTACAATTATATTGGATATTAATGAGATTGGCGCAATTGAATTATAAGCGACACCCATCAAAACCAATAATGCGGTATATGATGAGCCGCCACCGAACCCCACGCTAGAATAGATTAGTGCGACACAAAAAAAGGCAATTGCTAGAATAAATGTTTGCATTCTTATATCAACCGGCAAACAAGATATTATTTTCTAAATGAATGTGCTCACAAAGTGCTAATTTGAAGTCATTCACAAATTGATATAATAGCCGCCAAGAGTTACAGGCATCACTTGGTGGAATGAAGTTACTTGTTAAATCGGCAAGCCTTTCTATTTCTTCAATATGTGAAATGTGTTCTTGTTGCATGACAAATATAGGGCCGCCAGCCATGTTTTTTGAACCTTGGGCAATCATTGGGAACAAAATCATTTCTTCTTTATTCATGTGGCTTTCAAGTTCAAAAAGCATTTTCTCAAGCTGTGCCGCTAAGCCATGAGGGCATTCTTTGTGTTCACAATGAACAGCTTCAATCTTGCTTGCCAGTTTGATAATTTCCGGCAATTGATTTCTATGACTTTCATGGAAATTCGCTATTAGGTGAGAAATCAATTTATTCGGTGCTTCTTCACGCCAGTCTTTTTGCGGCGTTTTTCCTTTAATATCGATATCATATTTGCTCACAACTTCATCTAAATCAGTGCTCAGTTGTGCAAATTCGCTTTTTATATCCTTAGCACCATTTAGTAATAAATCGGCCTTAAGCGCGATTAAAATTGTGACACCATTTTCAATTTGGCAAGCAAAATCTATTAGTGAATTATCTTCATTTATCATATCAGTTTTCCTTATTTATGACGGCTGCACCAACGATAATATTTTTCTCATTAATCTTTAGGCTTTTACGGATTGCTATTTGTCCGCGTGAGACATCAAAAAACTTGGGCAAAGCACTTTTTGCAATTTTCAGAACGTAACCATCGCTATCAACGTCAATTTCAATTTCTTCTTTGCTATTTTCGATTATTAGAGCAAATCGCAAATAGATACTTCCGATATCGATTTTTGTAGTCAGGATTTTCTTGTTGATTAGCTTGTCAATTTCGTCATTGGTGACAAAATAAATTATTCTATCTTGGGCGATATGAATTTCCATCCTAATTCGTCTGGCGAACTGCCAGCTCCCATTCATTTGGAGTGTTGGTATTTGTTAGCGCGTTAATGTTTTTGTCTGAAAGCTCCAAAATTTGGGTATTAAATTTGGATAGAAAATTTTTGACGCTTTGCTTTGATAAATTCTCAATGAAATTTGAAGAATTTAGTTCGTTCAAAAGCGCTAACGATTTGTTGATTTTGAAGGGAAGTGGGTTAGATTGAAAACAAATCGCATCATAATCATTATTATTGTTGATTAATTGATTTATCAAATCAGAATTTAAAAGCGGTAAGTCGACAGGCAAAACCAAGAATGAATCATAATCGCTGTATATTTTGGAAATTATCGTGGCAATTCCGACCAATGGACCCCCATTTTTTATAAAATCGGGGATGCATTCATATCCTTCGACACTGCCACTAATTATGATATCTTTGATACCAGAAATGATTAATTGGTTGGCGATGTGGTCAATAAGCCTTTTGCCATTATAGGGCAGCAACGCCTTATTTTTGCCCATTCTGCTTGAGTTACCACCCGCCAATATGATTGCAAGAATTTTCATTGTTTTTCAAGCTCATGCCCGAGTAACCAATCATCGTCGCCGTCTATATAATGTTCTTTTTTCCAAATTGGTGCGCGCTTTTTTAGTTCTTCGATAATGTAGCGGCAGGCAAGGAAAGATGCATCGCGATGTGGGCTTCCAACCGCAATCACAACACTTATCCGACCTATGTCCAACTTACCTTTAAAGTGTGAAATATAAATCCTTAAACGGTGATCAAATTCCTTTATCGCCTCATTAGAAATTTCATTAAGTATATTAATACATAAAGGATCAAATGCGTCGTAGGAAACGCCTAATACGTCGCGGCCTAAATTATTGTTTCTAACTTTCCCAACGAATAAATTTGCGCAACCATTTGAACTAGCTTGTGCAAATTCAAGCGCTTCTTCAATGTTAAGGGGGGCTTGGCTAATCTTGGTTAGAATTTGCATTTTAGCCCCCGTTAACAGGAGGTAAAATTGCAAATTTGCCCGATTTACTTATCGTTTCATCCTTATTGTAAATTCGATAATCATCTGCGATTGCGCTTGATATAATAAGGCCTTCAAGTTTGCCATCATCAAACTCCGAAAGTGATTTAAAAAGTGAAGTTTTTAAGTCTTGAATAGTTGAATTAGCGGGCATTTTAAGGACCAATGGCGTTTCATCTTTAAACCTTGAAAAAGCGCCAAAATACTCAATTTCTATATCATAAGTGTTGGTCATGAGAGTTCCTTAATTGAATAATTTGAATTGAAGCATTTGGCCCAATTCTATTTCGGAGATATTTTCATTTAAAATCACCCATGAATTTGCCTCACCAAATGGCTTAATTTTAAAAGATTCTTGTCCATCTAGAATTTCTGTTGCAAAACACTTGTCTTCAAATAGTGATCTAGCTTTTAGGAATTGAGTGCCTTTAAACTTCTTTGAGAAGCTTTTTTTAGAAACCCCTGCGAAAACTTGTTCTGGTTCAATTGCCATCAAATTGCATAGTGCCTGTTTCACGAAAAATTCAAAGCCAATTGCGCTTGAAATTGGGTTTCCTGGGAGGCCAAAAAACAGACTCCCATTTTTTAAAGTCGCAAATAATATTGGCTTGCCGGGGCGTATATTTACTTTGTGAAAATGCACTTTTGCGCCTACTAATTTTAAAGCTTCTGGCACAAAATCCCATAGGCCTGCCGATACTGCACCCGTTGAAATAATTATGGAATTATGGGTATGCCTATCTAAAAAATCTGCAAATTTTGCAATGTCATCTTGGAAAATACCTACAAATTCCGCATCCAAGCCAAGTTGTTTTGATTTAGATATTAGATATGGGGCATTGGAATTATAAATTTTCCCATTTTGTAATTCGCCTGAATCATATAGCTGCAGTTCATTTCCAGTTGCGATGATTTTTATTTTCGGTTTTTCGAAAACCTCAATTTCACTAATGCCTTGTGATGCCAAAACCATTATGTGCTCAGGCTTTATCATTGTTCCAGCTTTTATTAGGGTATCGCCTAATTTAGAATCTTCACCAATTCTCCTTACATTTTCGCCGTGTTTCACGGGTTCAAAAAAGGAAATAAAGGTTTCATCAATTTTAGTTTTTTCGATTGGAACCACTGCCTCAACCCAAGCAGGGCATTTTGCACCCGTCATTATGTGGCAAGTTGCGTTTTCGTCGGCAATTTGTTCAAAATCACCTGCCGCAATAATTTCCCTTTTTTCAATTTTTATGGGATTTGAATGTGTAGCATTTGCAAGCCAAGCCGCTTTCACGCCATATCCATCCATGGCAGAATTATCAAATGACGGAACATTGATTTTTGCTTTGATATTATCGCTGCATACCATGCCTAAGCTTTCTAAAATATCGCATTTTATTATTTTTGGTTTGCTCGATGCTTTATTTATTATTGAACGCGCTTCATTAAAGGAAATCATTTTTCTCCCCTTATTATTCTGATTAAGTGTGGCAATAAATTTGGCAAAAGGGCGCTTAATCCCTCAATCACGGCTTTTGGGTTCCCGGGCAAAGTTACAATTAAACTCTCCCCAATTATCCCACCAATTGCACGGCTTGACCATGACAATGGCGTAAATTTCGCGCCATCAATACGTAAGATTTCGCCAATTCCTGGGACGAGTTTGTCAAACATTGGCAATAGTGCTTCGGGCGTAAAGTCCCTTTGCGAAACCCCAGTGCCGCCAGTGCAAATAATTAAATGTGGCTCAAAATCAGCAATTGTTCGATCGATTGCATTTTTTATATTCTCAATTTCGTCGGGAATAATTATCTTTTGAACAATATTTGCACCATTTTCGAGCATTATGTTCTTTATGTTTTCGCCCGAAATATCCTCATAAATACCTTTAGATGCCCTATCGCTCATGGTGATTATTGCGACATTTCTGTCTTTAAGGGCTTCAATTTTCGAGGGAACATAGTGTTCAATCCAATCGGGGATACCTTTGGGATTTTTCCAAATTCCAGATTTTCCGCCAAATTTCAAAAGTAAATTAATATCGCCTATTTTGAGGTCAGGATTTATCATTTTCGTCAAATCCCAAATTGTCAAAAGTGCATTATTAACCCCAGCCAATACTTCCATTTCAATACCAGTTTTAGCGTGGGTCGAAGCAATACAAAAACACTCAATTGAATTTTCATCTTCATTTAATTGAGTGATAATTTTTACCATATCAAGCCCTAGAGGATGGCATAATGTAAGCATTTGGTAAGCTAATTTTGCGCCATTAATACCCGCGATTTCAGCCAATATTAAAGCGTCACCTTTTGGCAAAGTTTTGGCCTCAATTAATTTAAAGGCATCTTTTCCTACGAAAATTTTACCACTAGCGATTGCAAGACGATGGGTGATTTGCTTGTTTCCAACATCTATCATTTTAAAATTATTGTTCATATCAACCCCCAATTTGTGCAAGATGTTTAGTTGAGCCAGTATAGCCGCCTGCTAAATTATGGGTTGGCAATTTAAATTTAAGGGTTTTTAAAATTAGAAGCTTTAATTCATCAATTTGGTTTTCACTTTGTAAGAAAGGCCGAAGATCAAGGCCGCCATCACCGAAAAGGCAAAGTTTTAATTCACCACGTGCACTTATTCGTAATCGATTGCAGCTAGCGCAGAAATCTTTTGAATAAGGTGCAATTATTCCTATTCTTCCTTCATAATCTTCATGCGCATATTCGCGCGCAGGCCCTGAGACGCTGTTACGTGAAATCCTTTTAAAACCAATTTCCTCAATTTGCTCTGACATGAAATCGGTTGAGAGGTGGTGCTTTTCGAAATATTCTTTATTGTCCCCCGTTCGCATAAGTTCGATAAAGCGCATTGTGATATTATTGTTTTTTACCATGCGAAGTATGCTAGGCAATTCGTCGTCATTAAAACCTTTTAGCAATACACTATTGGTCTTGATTTTTATTCGTTTGGTTTTTGCCACTTCAAAAAGGCCATTTAATATTGATTGCAATTTATCATGGCCAGTAATCGCTTTAAATTTATACGCGCTTAAAGAATCTATTGAGACATTAATGGCATCAAGACCTGCATCAATTAGACTTTGCGCCTGTTGTTCTAATTTGTAGCCATTGGTTGTTAGAGCAATGGTCTCGATAGTTTTTATATCTCTTATAGCCCCAATTATTTTAATGAGATCATTTCTAATTGTCGGCTCCCCACCAGTTAGTCTGATTTTCTTGGTGCCAAGTTGTGCAAACGCGCTTATCAAATTTGTGATTTCACTTTGGGTGAGATAATTCATATCGCAAGGTTTTTGAAAACCATTTGGCAGACAATATTGACATCGAAAATTACACGCCTCGGTGATTGAAAGGCGAAGATAAGGGAAGACCCTACCAAATTGGTCTTTTAACTCTAACACAAATAATCCTTTCCAAACACGGGAGGCTAAAAAGTTTCCTTGAGGGCCCTTGCGATAATTCGCTGGCTTTGAGCCGTGACCAAAAATGGCTTTAGGCGTTCAAGCTCGGATGATTTGATGTTAGGTGGGATTTTAAAAATTGTGCTTGACTTAAATCAAGTCTATATTTGGCAATCAGAATTTTTGCACAAATTCGTGCCTTTTCGCATACATCTTGCTGAAAGTTCTACGTCGCAAAAATCGCATAATTTCAGCGCATTACGAAGGTTTATGGTATTCTGTTCGGAGTAAATGCCTTGCTCTCTAAGGGCTTGAAGGGTGCGCGAAAATGTCTCAGGTTTCATTCCTAAATAACCTGCAATAAGCGATTTGTCATATGGCAATTTCAATGAAGTAGATTTTTCACCTTCATCAAGATATAGTTTCAACAGGAACCAACCAACACGTTGTGTTACACTTTTCAGTGTCAGCTGTTCAAATTGGCTTATTAATTCCTGAGAGCGACTAGCAATAGTTGCCAGCATGTTGATTGCTAGGAATTTGTTATTTTGCATTTCCTCGCGAATGAAAGCCGAAGGAATTGACAATAATGTGACATTTTCAACCGCTTGAGCGCTTACTGGAAAAATAGCATCTTTAAGAAGAACGCTTTCTAAAAGGGCTTCGCCACGATTGACGACCTGCAAAATTGATTCATGGCCTTCTATATCGCCTTTAAATAGCTTAACCCACCCTTCGATAATTATATAAAATCGAGTTGCTTGTTCGCCTTGCATGAATATCAAATTTCCTTTTGAATAATTAGAAATCCTTGCATGTTTCAACAATGTCTTTAGTTCGTTTTCAGTAATTCCAGAAAACAGTGGTAGCCGTGATATAAAATCAAAATGTTCAATAAGTGCTTTTTCCAGCTTTATCGAATTTTGAATATTTAGAGGATTATTATTCTTTTCCTGAATGATATCAAATGACTCATCTTCCACGCCAAGGTGGCAAGCAATCGATTTTCCCACTTCGTGAAGCAAGTCCATTTTTGCACTAAAAAGTGTAAACCATTCCTGTGCAGCTATTTCTCGGGCAATCTGTGCGTGATTACCTTTTGAGAGGCTTTCATTTATTAATTCTATTTTTTGGAAAATCTCGTTGGTTTTTTCAAGTTTTTCAATAGCTTTCCTGCAATGATCATCTGCAAGTGCCATAAACATTCGCTCATATGCATGTTGCTCTTCAATTATATAGCTTAAGCGGTCACTTAATTCTGCCCCACCATTTGAATCAAGATTAACAAATTGCGTCCCAAGTGCGCGTTCTAGGCCAACCCTTTCTTTCCATTGTAAGAAGTTAATCAAAGAAGATATACGCGCAGGCGAATTATTTTTATCAAAAATCGCTAAATCTTGGATAATCTCTACTGCTGGTGCAATGATATCTCTTGTATAAAATAATAAAGTATCTGAAGGAGATATTTGTCTTGAAACTACATATCGTCTCTTGGTAGATAAATATTGTAGCGCGTTTTTAAATGGCTCATAATGGGTGCTTTTGGATAATGAAAGAGATTTCATTTTTTCAAGCATATTATCAACTTTTGAAAATTGCTGCTCCATAGATTCAGCAAATTCAGTGCTACTTGAACGTAAATACAATGATGCTAGGCCTCTCTCAAGCTGCACCTCATGGATTAGATCGCAAAGTATATTAATTGCCGTGAGCATTGTTTTCGATTCTTGTTAAATTATTTATGCCTATTAAAATAATACATAGCCCTCTAGCTTGATGTAAATCAAGATGAGCCTTCACAAGGCAGCGTTTAATTGTCGCAGAAAGGTATTGAGATTTTGAAGGTTTTTCTTCGAAAAACAGCCTATCTGAGGGGTGGCTCGGCTTCAAAATCTCAAGTTTAGTTTTTATCAGGTCAGTCGATAAGCTTTTCTCACGGGAGAGGTTTAGACACTCAATTGACGCCCAATTGATAAAGTAAGTAAAATTGTAATGAATTGACCATTGTCAATTGAATTGATTTTTTCGTATCAATTTACACGACACAATGTCACAGGTAGCAATTGATTTAGGTCAATTAGTATCTTGCAACCGCTACTATAAATGCCCCATATTTGGAGGGCAAAATAATGGTAGACTTTTCTAAAGTCAGTAAAATAAAGCAAACATTTGCTTTGTCTGCCACAACCATCGCATTCACTGTGTGCTTTGCGGTATGGACAATTTTCGCAATTATTGGTGTGAAAATAAAAAAGGATTTGGGGCTTTCGGAAACTGAATTCAGCTTCTTAATTGGATTGCCGGTTTTAACTGGTTCAATAATCAGATTAACCCTTGGTATTTGGGCCGACCAATATGGTGGTCGCCCCGTTTTAGCAATCGTCATGATTTCATCTGCAATTGCTACTTGGCTTTTATCTTATGCAGAAACTTACAATATGATGCTTTTAGCTGCACTTGGCGTGGGTATTTCGGGCGGAAGTTTCGTTGTTGGTATTTCATATCTTTCAAAATGGTATCCAAAAGAAAATGCGGGAACTGCCTTGGGTATTTTTGGCATGGGAAACATTGGGGCGGCAGTAACAAAATTTGGTGCACCATACATAATGGTCGCTTTCGGTTGGGAAATGGTTGCCAAGGTTTGGGCCGTTGCTCTTTTGATTATGACCGTAATTTTTTGGATTACAACATCTGATGAACCAGAATTAATCGAACGCCGCGCTAAAAAAGAGAAACCAAAAACCACTGCAATGGCAATGGAGCCATTAAAAGAAATGCGTGTTTGGCGCTTCTCCCTATATTATTTCTTTGTATTTGGCGCTTTCGTTGGCCTCGCACTTTGGTTGCCGCGCTATTATGTTGCGGTCTATGAATTAGACATCAAAAAAGCAGGTTTACTTGCCGCAAGTTTTTCAGTTGCTGCGTCTGCATTTCGCGCAATAGGTGGGTATTTATCCGATAAATTCGGCGCGCGTGCGGTTATGTATTTAACCTTTATCGTGAGCATTTTATGCTTGTTCATATTATCATACCCATCAACCGATTTCGTAGTTCACGGAATTAAAGGTGATATGACTTTGCATCTTGGCCTTGATTTCACTTGGTTCACTATAATTATTTTCGTGCTTGGCCTGTTTATGTCATTTGGTAAGGCAGCGGTCTATAAACATATTCCAGTTTATTACCCTACGAATGTTGGTTCCGTTGCAGGCATAGTGGGTCTTATCGGTGGGCTTGGGGGTTTTATTTTACCACTTGCTTTCGGCTATCTTAACACTGTCACCAATATTTGGACTTCATGCTTCATGCTTTTGTTCGTTCTTGTGAGCATTGCACTTATTTGGATGCATGTAACTGTTCGCATGATGGAGCATCAATCTCACCCAGAGCTCACCAAAGGAAAATTCTTGCCTGAACTTGGCGAAGCAAAACATTAAATTGAATATTAAAGGAGGCCAAAAATGGCTAAAGACTTAGAAATATGGGATCCCGAAGATGGTGACTTCTGGGCGACCGAAGGCAAAAAGATTGCAAATCGTAATTTGTGGATTTCAATTCCAAGCCTTTTGTGCGGCTTCGCAGTTTGGATGTATTGGTCAATTGTAACCGTGCAAATGCTAAATTTAGGTTTTCCTTTTACAAAGCCTGAATTATTCACTTTGGCAGCTATGGGCGGCCTTGCGGGTGCAACTCTTCGTATTCCGTCATCATTTTTAATTCGTATTGCAGGCGGTCGAAATACTTTATTTTTAACTACGCTACTTTTGATGGTTCCAGCGATTGGGACTGGCCTTGCTTTGCAAGATAAGAACACACCTTTAATAGTTTATCAGATACTTGCTCTACTATCTGGTTTTGGCGGGGGTAACTTCGCTTCTTCAATGTCGAATATTTCATTTTTCTTCCCGAAAAAGGAACAGGGATTGGCATTGGGATTAAACGCAGGGCTTGGTAATTTTGGTGTAACAACCATGCAAATTTTAATTCCATTGGTAATGACAATGTCTATTTTCGGCGGTCAATCAATGGTTCTTAAGAAGGCTTCTGGTTGGATATTAGGCAAAATCCCTGCAGGTGCTGAAACTTACATTCATAATGCGGGTTTCATCTGGTTGGTGTTTTTGATTCCGCTGTCAATCCTAACATGGGTTGGAATGAATAATATTAAAGTTGAACATGTAACGCCAAAATTAGGTTCGCCAATCGGTGCGTTTGCAAAAATTCTTGTAATGTTAGGAATTGGCCTTGCAACATCTGCAATCGGTTTTTGGCTTATGCAGCCAGCAAAAGCGGGCGGGATGAATATCTCAAAGTGGATAGTTATTCCGATGGTAATTGTCGCAACTCTTGGCTTGCTTATGATTGTGCCAATGGGGCAGCAATATAAGGAAAGTTTGAAGCGCCAATATGGTATCTTCAATAATCGCCATACTTGGGCAATGACCATCATTTATACAATGACATTTGGCTCATTCATCGGTTTCTCTGCAGCACTTGCACTTTCAATCGAGGTTATTTTTGGCTTCAAACACATTTTAGTAAATGGTGTTTATACCCACACAACCGCTAATCCAAATGGGCCAAGTGCTTTAATGTATGCATGGATGGCACCGTTCATTGGCGCATTAATTCGTCCCGTTGGCGGCTGGATATCCGACAAGGTTGGCGGCGCATTAGTTACACAGATTATCTCATTCGTAATGGTTGGTGCGGCAATTGGTTTGGCCTATTTTATGAAAGCTGCCTATGCATCTGAAACACCACAAGAATTTTTCATGCCGTTTTTAGGTCTTTTCTTGTTGCTATTTGTGGCAGCAGGTCTTGGCAATGGTTCAACATTTAGAACAATTGCAATCGTATTTAATAAAGAACAAGCGGGTCCAGTTTTGGGTTGGACTTCGGCAATCGCAGCCTATGGTGCATTCCTAATTCCACAAATTTTTGGTGAGCAAATTAAAGCCGCAACACCTGAGAATGCGCTTTATGGTTTTGCAATTTTCTATGCGCTTTGCATCATTATTAATTGGTGGTTCTACCTTCGTAAGAACGCCTATGTTCAAAACCCATAACAATAATTTGATAATTAAAGGAAACTTGCTATGAGTTATTTTCTTGATAAACTAACTTTTTTCAAAAGAGAAAAAGAAGAATTTTCTAATGGGCACGGTGTTAAAACTGATGAAACCCGTGGTTGGGAAAAAGGTTATAGAAGCCGTTGGCAACATGATAAAGTTGTTCGCTCAACCCATGGTGTGAATTGCACTGGTTCGTGCTCTTGGAAGATTTATGTAAAAAATGGTTTGGTGACGTGGGAAACCCAACAAACTGATTATCCGCGCACACGAACTGATATGCCAAACCATGAACCGCGCGGTTGTGCGCGTGGTGCATCATATTCTTGGTATCTATATTCTGCACAAAGGCTCAAATTTCCTTTAATTCGTTCACGGCTTTTGAAAGCTTGGCGTGCAGCAAAAGTTATCGCCAAAGATCCTGTAAATGCGTGGGCGGCAGTAGCTTCTAACCCTGAGACTGTCAAAGATTATCAATCCTATCGCGGGCGCGGTGGTTTTGTTCGCGCGAATTGGGATGAAGTTAATGAAATCATCGCGGCGGCAAATATTTATACCGCAAAGAAATTCGGCCCCGATAGGATAATTGGCTTCTCGCCAATTCCTGCGATGTCGATGGTTTCCTACGCAGCTGGTTCGCGCTATTTGTCGCTAATTGGTGGAGTATGTATGTCGTTTTATGATTGGTATTGCGACTTGCCACCATCATCTCCACAAACTTGGGGTGAACAAACCGACGTTCCAGAGTCCGCAGATTGGTATAATTCAAATTATATTATTGCCTGGGGTTCAAATGTTCCTCAAACCAGAACTCCTGATGCGCATTTCTTTACAGAAGTTCGTTATAAAGGCGCAAAAACGGTTGCTGTTACACCTGATTATTCGGAAGTGGCAAAATTATGTGATTTGTGGCTTCACCCAAAACAAGGGACTGATGCTGCACTTGCAATGGCAATGGGACATGTAATTCTTAGTGAATGGCATGTGAAAAACAAATCCGACTATTTTGACGATTATTGCCGCACTTATACTGATATGCCATTCTTAGTTCGCCTTGTAAAACAAGGGGATCGATTGGTGCCAGAACGTATGGTACGTGCGTCAGACTTCGATGGTGAATTGGGTGCAACCAATAATACCGAATGGAAGCCAGTTGTTATTGGTGCAAAGGATGAAGAAATTCACGCTCCAAATGGCACTATTGGCTCACGTTGGGGTCAAAAAGGTAAATGGAACCTAGAGCTTAAGGATGAAGTAACTGGCGAAGAAATTTGGCCAATGCTTTCTTTAAATGAGCATAGCAAACATGAAATCGCCTCGGTAGCCTTTCCTTATTTCGGCAATTTGGAGCATGAACACGGTTATTTCGCCGCAACTTCACACGAAAGCATTCTCGATAGAAATGTTCCAATTTTAAAACTAAATTTAAAAGAAGGCGAAACCCTTGTTGCCTCAGTTTATGATTTATTTCTTGCAAATTATGGCGTGGATCGCGGGTTTGGCGGTGGGAATACTGCAAAATCATTTGATGATGATTTTCCATACACTCCAGCATGGCAGGAAAAAATCACAGGCGTAAAGCGTGAGCATGTAATTAATGTTGCACGTCAATTTGCCGAAAATGCCCATAAAACGCATGGTAAAAGCATGGTAATCATTGGGGCAGCGATGAACCATTGGTATCACATGGATATGAATTATCGCGCAATTATCAATATGTTGGTTATGTGCGGCTGTATTGGTAAATCGGGTGGCGGTTGGAGCCATTATGTTGGTCAAGAAAAATTACGCCCACAAACTGGCTGGGTTCCTTTGGCTTTTGCAACAGATTGGAATAGACCGCCGCGCCAACAAAATTCGACTTCATTCTTTTATGCACATACCGACCAGTGGCGATATGAAAAGCTTAAAATGGAAGAAATTCTATCTCCATTAGAAGATGACAAGGAATGGAAGGAGCTATCTTTCATTGATTGTAACGCAAAATCCGAACGCCTCGGCTGGTTACCTTCGGCACCACAATTAGAAACTAATCCGCTTGAATTGGGTGCGAAAATCCATACTTCTGGCGCTAATGTTGGTGAAGCAATTGTTGGCGGTTTGAAATCTGGCGATCTTAAACTTTCATGCCACGACCCCGATAATCCAGTAAATTGGCCGCGAAATATGTTTGTTTGGCGTTCAAATATTCTTGGTTCATCAGGTAAGGGCCATGAGTATTTCCTTAAGCACCTTCTTGGAACTTCTCATGGTGTGCAGGGCAAAGATTTAGGTCAAACAGGTGAGCAAAAGCCCCGCGATGTAGTTTGGCATGACGATGCGCCAGAAGGCAAATTAGATTTGTTGGTTACATTGGATTTCAGAATGTCCACTACTTGCATGTATTCAGATATCGTTTTGCCAACCGCGACTTGGTACGAAAAGCATGATTTAAATACCTCGGACATGCACCCATTCATTCACCCGCTATCTGCGGCGGTTGATCCTGCGTGGGAAAGTAAATCGGATTGGGAAATTTATAAAGGCTTTGCTAAAAAATTCTCAGAACTTTGTGTGGGGCATTTGGGCATCGAGCATGATGTTGTCTTAAACCCCATTAAGCACGATACTGCAAATGAAATTGCGCAGCCTTTTGAAGTCCAAGATTGGGCAAAAGGCGAATGTGAGCCAATTCCTGGCAAAACTATGCCAGCGGTATTTTTGGTAGAACGGGATTATCCTAACACCTATAAAAAATTCACTTCAATCGGGCCTTTGCTTGGTAAACTAGGAAATGGCGGCAAGGGTATTGGCTGGAACACTGATACTGAATTAAAAATGCTTGGTGAATTGAATCATACAATTACTGAAGAAGGTGTATCAAAAGGACTTCCCAAATTAGATAGTGCAATTGATGCCGCTGAAATGATTTTATCACTAGCACCTGAAACCAATGGTCATGTCGCCTTAAAGGCATGGGAAGCTTTGGGGCAGAATACTGGTCGTGACCATACACACCTTGCTATTCCGCGTGAAGATGAAAAAATCCGCTTTAGGGACATTCAAGCCCAACCGCGTAAAATTATATCCTCACCTACATGGTCAGGAATTGAATCGGAGCATGTAAGTTACAACGCGTGTTACACAAATGTGCATGAATTAATTCCTTGGCGAACTTTAACAGGGCGGCAGGAATTATACCAAGATCACAAATGGATGCGTGCATTTGGTGAGCAATTATGCGTCTATAAACCGCCTGTAGATATGAAAACTACTGCTGAGGTAATAGATAAATTCGCCAAATCCAAATCTGGCAAAACCCACAAACAAGTGGTTTTAAACTTCATTACACCACACCAAAAATGGGGCATTCACTCAACTTATACTGATAATTTGTTGATGCAGACCCTGTCGCGCGGTGGGCCAATTGTTTGGGTTTCAGAAATAGATGCAAAAAAAATCGGCGTTATCGATAATGACTGGGTCGAAGCCTATAATGCCAATGGCGCGATTACTGCACGTGCAGTGGTATCGCAACGCGTAAATGAGGGCATGATTTTAATGTATCATGCGCAAGAGAAAATCCTAAATACGCCAGGATCTGAAATAACTGGTGCGCGTGGCGGTATTCACAATTCCGTTACCCGCGCAGTTCTTAAACCGACACATATGATTGGTGGTTACGCCCAACTTGCCTATGATTTTAATTATTATGGCACAGTGGGATCTAATCGTGATGAATTTATCATTCTTCGTAAAATGGAAAAAGTCGATTTTATGAATGAAGAAAATTACGACACATCAAATCAATTTGTAACTTCTAAATAGGAAAAAGAGCATGAAAGTAAGAGCACAAATTGGAATGGTTCTTAATCTTGACAAGTGTATTGGATGCCATACCTGCTCCGTCACCTGTAAGAATGTTTGGACTTCACGTCGCGGTGTTGAATATGCTTGGTTCAACAATGTCGAAACCAAACCCGGTATTGGTTATCCTAAAGACTGGGAAAATCAAGACAAATGGAAAGGTGGTTGGCAGCGCGACGCAAGTGGTAAATTAACCCCGAAACAAGGCGGTAAATGGCGCATTCTGGCAAATTTATTTGCCAATCCCAACTTGCCATCAATTGACGATTATTACGAGCCATTTACATTTGACTACGGTCATTTGCAAAAATCGCCTGAAACTAAAACTATGCCGACTGCGCAACCAGTTTCAGTTATCACAGGCAAGAAAATGGATAAAATTGTCGGTGGGCCAAATTGGGAAGAAATCCTTGGTGGCGAGTTTGAGCATCGTTCAAAAGACTATAATTTTGAAAATGTTCAAAAAGATATTTACGGTCAATTTGAAAATACCTTTATGATGTATTTGCCGCGTCTTTGTGAGCATTGCCTAAACCCTGCATGCGTAGCATCTTGCCCAAGTGGTGCGATTTATAAACGTGAAGAAGACGGTATTGTGCTTATTGACCAGGATAAATGCCGTGGTTGGCGCATGTGCGTTTCCGGTTGCCCATACAAAAAAATCTATTTCAACTGGGAAAGCGGTAAGTCTGAAAAATGCACATTCTGCTACCCAAGAATTGAAAATGGTGAACCAACTGTATGTTCAGAAACTTGCGTTGGGCGCATACGTTATCTTGGCGTTCTGCTTTATGATGCGGATAAAATTGAAGAAGCGGCAGCGACCAAAGACGATAAGGATTTGTATCAAGCGCAATTAGATATGTTCCTTGATCCAAATGACCCCGAGGTGATTAAAGCTGCATTAGCAGAAGGCATACCTCAATCATGGCTTGATGGTGCAAGAAATTCACCGGTTTATAAAATGGCAATGGAATGGAAAGTGGCATTCCCGCTTCATCCTGAATATCGTACCTTGCCAATGGTTTGGTATATTCCGCCATTGTCGCCAATTCAAAACGCTGCATCAACTGGCGATATTGGCATGAATGGAATAATCCCAGATGTTAAATCGCTTCGTATTCCTGTGACATATTTAGCGAATTTGCTAACAGCTGGGAATGAAGAGCCAGTAACTCTTGGTCTTGAGCGTATGCTTGCAATGCGGGCTTATATGCGTGGTCGCCATGTTGAAGGAAATGCGGATGTTAAAATTCTTGAAGCAGTTGGCCTCAATGTGCAGATGGTTGAAGATATGTATCGTTATATGGCAATCGCAAATTATGAAGACCGCTATGTAATCCCAACTTCACACCGCGAATATGTTGAAGACACTTTTGACCTTCGTTCATGTGGCTTTAGCTTTGGCAACGGCTGCTCTGGTGGCAATTCGGATAGCAATTTGTTCGAAAAGCCTAAACGCAAAAATCTATTTGGCGGGGCGCACGTAAATGGAAAATAATGTAAATCTTAAAAACCGAAACAGCTTTAAAGCGCTTGGAATTTTGCTTTGGTATCCCAATTCAGAATGGCTTGAGTGCAGCGATGAATTATTGGAACTTGTTAAAAGCGAAAATTGTATTGAAGCCAAAGATTTCGATGGGGTCAAAAGTTTTGTGGAAACTTTGAATTCTGGCGACTTATTTGCCGCACAAGAAAACTATGTAGATACTTTTGATAGAGTGCGCACGATGTCGCTCCATTTGTTTGAGCATGTTCATGGAGATAGCCGTGAGCGCGGGCAGGCAATGATTGATTTGTCCGACAGGTATCTTGAACAAGGCCTTAAACTTGATGCAAGTGAATTGCCAGATTATCTTCCAATGTTTTTGGAATATCTTGCAACTTTACCTGTTGAAACAGCCCTTGAGGAGCTTGATGAAGTTTCGCATATTTTAAAGGCGATTGGCACCAAACTTAAAGAACGCGGAAATAATTATCATTATATTTTCCAAGCACTTCTGAAAATGGTTGGTCAAGAAATCGGCGAAGTCGTCCAGAAAGCCAATGAAGAAACTTCTTTCGAAGAATTGGATAAGGAATGGGAAGAAAAGCAAATTGAATTCTTGGGCGCACAAAATCCAGAAGATGGCGTGGACACAAATTCATGTGGCACCTGCCCATCAAGCGTAAAATCTAATTGCAGCCTTCAATCTAATATCCCGCAAGGAGTTACACAATGATTGACTTCATTCACTCATTTTTATTCGGAATATACCCCTATATTGCCTTAGTTTTTTTATTCTTGGGAACTTTGATACGTTATGATCGGGAACAATATTCATGGCAAGCATCATCAAGCCAAATTTTATCAGATAAAGGCTTGGCGATTGGAAATATTTTTTTCCATTTAGGAATAATTTTCATCTTTATGGGGCATTTCGTCGGCCTTTTAACCCCACACGCGCTCTATGAGCATTTTATTACTGCAGAAGCAAAACAAATGTTGGCAATAATAGCGGGGGGAATTGCAGGGGTTTTTGGCTTTATAGGTCTTTCAATCCTTTTATTGCGCCGTCTTGGCAACCCTCGTATTCGTGCAACATCATCATCATTGGATATATTAATTTTATTCCTATTATGGTTACAAATGACGCTTGGATTGATTACAATACCATTCTCATTATCGCATCATGATGCAACGCAAATGCTTAATTTATCTCAATGGGCGCAGCATATTTTGACTTTTAGAAGTGGTGCCGCTGATTTTATCAAAGACGCCGATTGGATATTTAAATGTCACTTGTTTTTGGGGCTAACAATTTTACTTTTATTCCCATTTACCCGCTTGGTTCATATGTTAAGCATACCTGCAAAATATCTTCCGAGACCACTGCAAATTGTGCGTTCACGCAAAGCAAGGAGATAAAAATGCCTATATTTGTTGATGATTGCGAAATTGAAGATGAAGAGGTTTTCAATGAAATGCAATATCACCCTGCCGCAAATGCCGATGAGGCAATGGCAAAGGCAGGCCGCGCGTTGGTAATAAGAAAATTACTTTTGTCTCGCGCCCATGAATTGCAAATCAATCTACCTGATGAAAATGAAAGTCAGATCGTCAAAGAGGATTTTCTCATTTCACGCGTTTTGGAAGAAGATGTTAAAACACCTGATGCCGATGATGCTTCATGTTTGCAATATTATAATTCAAACCAAGGGACATTTAGGGATACAGCAGGAAATTATGTCGCTTTTGAGCATGTGAAGCCTACGATTGCGGCATTCCTTAAAGACGTGTCCTGGCAAACTGCTGTGTCGCAATATTTGCAAATATTGGTCGGAAAAAGCGACATAAAAGGTATTGATTTAGAGGGCGCAACCAGCCCATTGGTTAGATAATCAATTTATCGCAAATTATAACCCCCGCCAGTTCCGCTGGCGGGGGTTGTTTTATTGTAAATCTGCTCAACAGAGCTTAACTTGCCACTTTGAAATGACAATAGATAAATTCCTGAATTGAACCAGATGGTGTATTATGTTGCTCTATTGTCGATTCAATCAAAGTGAATTTATTTCCAAGTTCTTGTGCAAGTGTCTGAGCGCTATATCCGACAATATCAAGCCCGCTACATTTTTTTGGCCCGTCAAGGCTGAAAGTTGCAATTATTACGTTGCCATTTGGTGCAATCGAATTTGTTAATTGCGAAATATATTTTTGTCTTTGTTCTTTTTCCGTTAAGAAGTGAAAAACTGCCCTATCATGCCATATCTTATAGTGGCTTTTCGGCAATTCTATTTTTGTGACATCACCAACTAGCCATTCGTAACAATCGGCAAATTTAACTAGTCGATTTCTTGTTATATTTAATGCGGTTTGCGAAATATCTAGAATTGAAACATTAGTAAATTCGCGCGCTTCAAGTTCATCAATTAATTTTGACGCACCAGAACCCACGTCAATAATATTATCGCTTTTTGATTTGGCAATTTTTCCGATTAAATCAAGTGAGATTTTAGGTGTTTCTTGAAACCAACTTACGCTATCGGATTGTTTGGTGTTATAAACGCCGTCCCAATGAATATGGTCGTCCATGAAAATCCTTATCGAAAATGAAATGTATAGCACTTATAACAAAAAAATGTCGTGGGAATATGCATAATCCCACGACATTTATTTCTTTAATTAGAATTTCAAGCCAAAATATGGCATAATTTTTGTGGTATTTGTGAATAGATTATCGGCTTCATATTTGCCAATTTTAATGCCAGCACTATAATTTTTGCCGAAATTTTGTTCAATAATGGCATTCCATTCTGTGCCATATTTTAACCCGCCATTTTGAGCTTCAAAATCATGAAAGACAATTGAAAATTTTGTGCCATCTAACAATTTATTTGGCGATTTGGCCTTATAACTAACCCCAATATTGGCATCAATTAAGCCATTGGCGGGTGTGTTTAGGAATTTGTCAACCCAACCATCAAATGCATGATTTGTTCCAAGTGGGAATTGGAAGGCGCGTATTCCATTGCCTTCTTTGGCTTCATATTGGGCCTTTAATTGCCAATTACCGAAGCTTATTGAAGGCTCTACCGAATAATAATTTAATTCAACGTTTGCAGTATTATTGGCATAATCTTTTTGATTAGCAAATTCCGCGTTAAACCCAAGTTTGAAAGTTGGGTGTGCTTTGACAATTTCATAACGCGCACCAAATGTTTGCGTTGATAAAGCAGCAGCATTTGGTAAATCCAACAAATAGTCATAGACACTAATTTTACCAAAGGTTTTTGCGTCATAGCTTAAGTTCAGCAAATGGATTTGTGTATCTTTCCAAGTTCCTTGTGCCGAATTCGTCCCGAAAATACGATTTACATGTGTGGAATAGGCATAGAAAATTTCGGTGTTCGCAATGCTGTTGTTTTTTATACTAATTGCATCAAATGTCTGATCGTTTTGGCGCCATGCACCTGCACCAATATGTCTTTGATTGTTTATGGTTATAAGTTGACGACCAAGTGTAACGGTCGTGTTTGGTAATCCAGTATAATCCACATAAAGCCGATTTAATAATGTGTCATTTGGGTCGGCAACTATTGGATATGTGGTTTTGCCATTAATAGTATCGTTAAAATTACTGCCAAATAAATTAGTAATATTTTCAAATTCGATAAGTGCAGATATTCCGTTGAAGCGCTTGGTTTGATAGTTAATTTTAGTGCGCAAAGTCGTTGCATTTGCATCGTTCACAATCCCCAATTGCTCGACATATTCATAACGCAATCGCGCGTCAAAATGGGTTTGTCCATTTGAAATGGCATCAATAAAAGATACAGCCTGCGCATTTGCAGCTATGGGGGAACATAGCGCTAAAAAAGAAGTGCATAATAAGAGGTTTAGATTTGTGTTTTTCATCTTAAAGATTCCTAATTTAAAACCCTCAAGCCATTTCAAACTAATTTTCGTACTTAGGCGAAATTATCGCCTGTGTTATGGGGAGGGCGCCTAAATATTACAATTTCGCGCAAAGGCGGCTTGACCTAAGTCAAGGAAATGACAATTAAGCCAGTATTTACTGCCTATTTTTAACCTTTGGCGAATGCATGAAACAGATTTTCGATAAACCAATTTTCTCACTCGGTTTTAGGCCATTCTTTTTGATGGCTATGGCCTTTTTGCCCATGGTAACACTATATTTTGTGCTTTCTTTTACAGGTATTTTTACCAGCCAAAATCTAGGATGGGACATAGTAAACTGGCATCGCCACGAAATGGTCTTTGGTTATTCAAGTGCAGTAATTGCGGGGTTTCTACTAACCGCAGTGCCAAATTGGACCGGACATCCAACTCCTAAAGGCTCGCAGCTAGCTTTATTATGCGGTTTCTGGATTATTGGCCGATTTGCAATGCTCTTTAGTGCTTATTTACCTATATATGTCGTCGCAATCTGTGATATTCCATTTTATTTCTTCGTGGCAGTCGCTATTTTACCGGCCCTAATAAAATCACAAAATAGACGAAACTACTTCTTTCTTTTGCTGTTGCTTTTTCAATCAATAGCAAATTCAATTATGCATTTCGGCGACCCCGAACTTGGCATGCGAATGGGATTGAATATTATAATTCTAATAATGCTTATAATCGGAGGTCGTATAATCCCTTTCTTCACTGAAAATGCAAAGGGCATAAAAATATATCGTGATCCGCGTATTGAAAAACTTGCGATGTATTGCGCAATTGGTGCCGCTATATTGGATATTTGGCGATTTGCGCCAATGCTAAGCGGCTTCGCACTTTTATTGGCGGCATTCTCTAATCTTTGGCGCTTTACTCAGTGGAAAACCATTGAATCTCTCGATGAGCCATTGTTATGGATTTTACATATTGGCTATTTCTGGCTGGTTGTAGGAATGTTTCTTAAGGCATTGGATCTTTTTGGGTTCCATATTCCAAATGCGGTTGCCAATCATGCTTTCACTATTGGGGGAATTGCAACTTTAACAATGGGAATGATGGCGCGTGTAAGCCTTGGTCATACGGGGCGACCACTTAAAGTGCATAATACAATTATTTTGGCTTTTATAATGGTTAATATGGCGGCATTTGCACGGGTATTTTGGGTATGGATTTTGCCACATCAAACTTCTTCTATCTATTTATTTTCCGCAACCTTGTTAAGTGTCTCATTCATTCTGATGCTTCCAATATATTTTCCAATTCTTACAAATGAGCGGTTTTCAAAAAAGGTTTAGAAATTTTAGAAAAATTGATTTATGTCAATAATTCTTTAGCAAATCACAATATATAGTGTTCATATTCCAATTAACCCCTATATATAGCGAGTGTGCAATGTTAAAAAGCCAAGCAATTGAATTAAAAACTAGCTCAAATTCAACCAAAATTGATTGTAACGATGCGATTTCTGAATATATTTTTCGGTCAGATTGGCGTGTCAATGCCAATGCAAATTCAGATTATTCAAACGCTGGCCTCATAAATAATTGCGCAGGCAAAATAATTGCAAATTATTGGCTAGATAAAATTTATAATCAAAAAGAAGGTCAAGCACATAGGGAAGGCGATATTCATATCCATGACCTTGATTGTTTAACTGGTTATTGCGCAGGATGGAGTCTAAGAATTCTACTAAATGAGGGGTTTAATGGTGTGCAGGGCAAAGTTGCAAGCTCCCCACCAAAACACTTTCGTGAAGCCTTGGGACAAATCGCCAACTTTTTGGGGATTTTGCAATCAGAATGGGCGGGCGCGCAGGCCTTTAGTTCTTTTGATACTTATCTAGCGCCATATATATTCAAGGATAATTTGAGTTTTCGCGAAGTAAAGAAAGCACTTAGGCAATTTATATATAATTTGAACGTTCCCGCTCGATGGGGACAAAGCCCATTTACTAATATTACTTTTGATATTGATGTTCCGCCAGATCTTGACATTCAAGCACCCACAATAAATTATAATCATTTTTTCGGTGAAGATATTTCTGATGAGCTAAAAAATAGAATTAGGCAAAGAGGAATTAATAATCCTGAAGACCTAACATACGCAGATTTCAAACCTGAAATGGAAATGTTGGTTATAGCATTTTATGAAATAATGACACAAGGTGATGCCAATGGCCAACCTTTTACTTTCCCAATTCCAACCGTTAATATAATGGAGAATTTCAATTGGGGTTCAAAAGTTACGAAGGCTATTTTTGATAATACAGCGAAAATCGGCAGTTCATATTTTCAAAATTTCATTGGCAGCCAATATTTATCTGATGAAAATGGCGCAAGAATTAAAAATCCTAACGCATATGAACCCCATGCTGTTCGTTCCATGTGTTGCAGATTACAACTTGATTTACGGGAATTATTGAAGCGCGGAAATGGCCTGTTTGGCTCAGCAGAAATGACAGGTTCCATTGGAGTTGTAACCCTCAATCTTGCAAGGCTTGGTTATAAATTTAAAGGTGACATGAATGGTCTAAAAAACCAAATTATTGAATTAATGCAAATCGCTAAATCCACGTTGGAGAAGAAGCGCATTTTTATACAGGAAATGTATGACCAAGGTCTCTATCCATATACAAGGCGATATTTACGCAATTTCAATAACCATTTTTCCACGATTGGGATTAATGGAATGAATGAATTATTGCGCAATTTTAGTAATGATGAAATCAACGTATCAATGCCCGCAGGAATTAAAATTGCGCAAGACATTTTAGATTTAATGCGTGATGAACTTAGAAAGTTTCAAGAACAAACTGGGCATCTTTATAACCTTGAAGCAACCCCAGCAGAGGGGGCAACATACAGGTTTGCAAAAGAAGACAAAAAGCGATTTCCCGACATTTTGCAAGCCGGTGAGGCGGCAAATATATATTATACTAATTCAAGCCAGCTTCCCGTAAATCATACTGAAGATCCGTTCGAAGCCTTGCAGTTGCAAGACAATTTGCAGACTAAATATACTGGTGGAACGGTATTGCATTTATATATGAGTGAGAAAATTTCTTCAGGTGAAGCATGTAAGCAGCTTGTTAAAACGGTCATCGAAAACTTTAAATTGCCCTACATTACAATAACCCCAGTGTTTTCAGTATGCCCAACCCATGGATATATTAAAGGAGAAAAAGCACATTGCCCAAAATGTGGCGAAGAGACAAAAGTTTGGACAAGAGTTATGGGGTATCATAGGCCAGTTTCAAGTTTTAATCTTGGCAAAAAAGGTGAGCATAATGAGCGTAAGCATTATGTCGAACCAAATTCAAACTAGGGTTGAAAACTTTGGTGCAAAAGTCATTAAAATTACCAATAGCTAGCATTACGCCTATTACTTTTCAAGATTTTCCAGATCACATTGCGGCGATTATCTGGTTTATGGGTTGTAATATGCGTTGCTCTTACTGCCATAATCCTGATCTGGTTTTGGGTCGATACAAAAGAATTCCTTTCGCCATAGTGGACGATTTTTTAAGAACTCGTAGAGACTTAATACAAGGGGTAGTCATAAGCGGCGGTGAATGCACGTTGGCTAAGGATTTTCTCCCCTTTCTTCAATACCTAAGGCAATTGGGTTTTAAAATTAAAATTGACACTAACGGCTCTAATCCGCAAATAATTTCCACTGCATTGGAGCAAGGGTTAATTGATTTTGTAGCGCTTGATTTTAAAGCCCCAGAAGAAAAATTTATACGGCTAACAAAGTATGATGGCTTTGTAGCTTTTATTGAAACGCTTGATGCAGTATCGAAATCAGGGATCAACTTTGAACTTCGAACAACTATTCACTCTGACTTAATTTGCGAAAATGATTTAGAAGAAATGCTTGATATACTCATTAAGCACAATATCAACAGCCCATTAATCGTCCAAGATTTTAAGGATGCTCCAAATTTCGGTGATTTAAAAAGCGATACTTATGATAAGAAGGGGTGGCTTTTAAGGCGAAAGGGTGAGTTTTTCTTTCGAGGCGACAATTAAAAAAGATGGCTATTAATCTTGTATCAAATTAAATTTCGATTCAATGACTAACAAGTTTTGAAACCCTTTTAGGTAACTTGTGACAAAGTTCTCTAGCTTGTCCCTGTCGTCTATTAGTTCGATGCAAATAGGATAATCGTCCTTTTCACTTTCGAATGGAAAATATCCAAGTTTGGAGTAAAACAAATATCCAGCAGTCGCTCTAAACGACACGGCATTCCGGATTTTCGAGTTTTGCGCCTTTTCTAAGATATAATCTCTTAACTTAGCTCCGAAAATTCTCTGGTAAATTGTTTTGGGTTCCAACGTCCTGTTGTTATCAAAATAAATCTTAAAGCAAGTAATCATGTGGCATTTCTAGAGTTATCTGGTATTTGTTTTGTCAATCAGAGCACTACTCTTACACGCATTAATAGGCTGGAACTTGATCGAAATCAATTGATAAATAGTATTAACAATTCCACAATCATTTAAGTCTAGAAAAATCTGTGTGCTAAAATTACGAACATACTTGTTGTTATGGTCTCAATGAAATGTATTCAGAAACATTTAAAATTATTTACAAAAATTACGTGTGAACTTTTCAACCCTAGCGCTTGGTAAGCTTAAAATGGACACTTGCAAGTGTTGATTAGGCGCACTTATAGGCTCACTATGTATTTTAACTATTAAAATACATATTAATATCAATATATTATAAGAAATACAATCCGTCTCATAACCTGAAGGCCGCAGGTTCAAATCCTGCCCCCGCACCCAAAACTAACAATAAATTCAACATATTACAAACCGCCCTATTCTCAAAATAGGGCTTTTTTTATGCCAATTCCTCTAAAACAAACCTAACACAAAAATTTGACATGCCCACAAATCGTGATAACCTTAGGTTGAATCTGATTATGTGGAACAATCCGTTGTAAAGTGTGGATATTTTGGGCGGCAAAGTTCAGCTTTTTCCTTTATCATGCCTATTATCCGTTCTTCAGTAAATCTTTTCTTCATCGCTCGTTCCTTTTATATAAAGAAAATCTTCTTCGCTATGGCCCAATTTTCTGGGGCAAGGCCACAAAATTTAGCAAAGGCTTGGGTGAAATTGTGTAGATGCCAAGCCATATTCTATTAAATTTAATTTTCAAATTCTTAGGCGCATGGTTTCTTGTTTGGATTTCACAGTTTAGGATAGAAATTCTAAAAAAAATCTTGTGAATACAACACTATGCAAAAATGCCGAATTTTAAAGAGAATTTGTTGATTTTAAATTCGTAGAAAAAATATGCATTAAAAATACACTTAATAAAGTGTTACCAAAAGGTTATTTTTTTATTGACAAGACTAAAAAAATATTGAGAAGAGCCTTTGTTACGTATAAATGCATGTTGGGGATAATATGAAAAATACATGGATGCAACGCTCTTCAGTGTTGGCAATGGCGGTTGTTTACGCTACTTTTACAACTGTTCAAACTGCAAAAGCTCAAAATATAGATCTTACAACTTATGCCAATTCAGGCGGTTGTTGTTTTGGCCCTTCAACTGGTTATACTGCGATGGGGCAGACTATAACAATTGGTGCAAATCAAACCAGACTTACAGATTTTTCGTTTATCCTAAATCCACACAATGGCGGAACCAATTTCAATGTTACGGGTAATGTTGCGCTTTGGGACGCTGCCAACTCAAAAATTGGAGCTACACTATTTACTTCGTCGCCTGTAAATTACCCTGCGGGTAATGCTTATGACGATGGTTCGGCAGTAGATTTTACATTCGGATCTAACCTTACCTTGACCCAAGGTAATCAATATGCATTTTTCTTGTCGTCATATGGATCAACAGGTTTTGGTGATACGGTTTTATCCTCAAGCAACCAAAATCCATATACGGATGGTCAGTTTATTTTTAACAGCGGCAATCCTTCATCAAATTCATGGGAAACGTGGCTTAATAACATTGATGCACGGTTAAAGGTCAATTTTGCGCCGCCGCCACCGCCGCTAGTGACCCTTGGTTTAAGCAATTCTGCGTTCACGCCTAATGATGGCTATGCAAACTATAATGCTGATATTAATAACCCATTGCCGTTAAGAGGGCAGGAATTTGTCGTACCTGCATCAAATGGAAAGTTGACCCAGTTTAAATTCAATCTTGATTGGCGTTTAAGTACAGGTACGCCAACTACTGACGCGCTAGAAGCACGCATATATCAATTTGACAGGTCGAGTAACCGTTTATTGGGAAATTCACTATTTACTACAACAATTGGGCCAAGCCAAAATTATGTAAGTGGTTGGGACGTTGCAACAATAGACATTCCAAATGGCGGACTTAATTTGACACCAGGTGGCAATTATGCGGCGGTTCTTTATCAACCTTCTGGAACCTCTGGAACACCATTAGTTGCTTACAAAAACAGTGTAATTGACGATAGTAAGGCATTTTTTCAATATTACCAATCTGGTGGTTCTGGTAGTGACGATATTCCAAATTTGTCTGCGGTTAATTATATTACAAGCTGGGGAAATCCTATTTATGATTACGAGTTTCAGGCACAATTTGGGAGTTTGGTGGCGCAACTTGCCGATATTTCAGGTCTAACGCCAAAATTGGCATCTGAACTTGGTTTAAATTATAATCCTGCTTTCACAGGTGGTTCACTAAGATTGGACCAAGCTGGTCAAACCTTTAATCAAAATTTCACGCTTGCGGGTTCGGGAAATGCGATCGATATAGGTGGCAATTCAAATACTTTTAGCGGTAAATTCCAAAACGCCGTAAATGGAACACCAATTAACCTTGAACTTAAAAATTCTGGCTCAGGCGGTTCTATCACTTTTGCAAACGATATTGGTGAAAGTGGTAATAGTGTTGGTACAATCACCAACAGCACCAATTGGAACCTAAGTGCTGGTGCCGACGTTTTTGCAAATGGAATAAATAATAGCGGCCAATTTGTAATCGCAAATGGTGCGACAGTAACCGATGATTTGAATAACACTGGATATCTTTTTAACAGTGGTACCTATAATGCCAATCTTACAAATGATGGTGTAACGGCCCAAATTTGGAACGATACAACAGGCGTTTGGAACGGAGATGTCCTTTCCAATACTAATGACGCGTCTATTTTTAACTTTGGTCAATGGAATGGTAACGCCAATAATTCCGCGACTATTGAAAATAATGTGGCCGGAACCTGGACGGGAAATATCACGAATAATCTGGGCGGCTTAATAAACAATCTTGGTATCTTAGCTGGCACTGTTACAAATGCTGGAACGGTTGATAATCAATCAGGCGGCTCGATTACAGGACTTGTTACTAATACCGGCGCTTTCCATAATTTGGCGGGTTCGTCAATAAGTGGTGGTTTAACCCAATCTTCTGGCACATCCACTAATGCTGGCGTAATTTCAAATGCTTCTGGCACTGGCGTAAGTTTGAGCGGCGGCACATTTACTAATGGTTCTGGTGGTATTCTTAACAATGGTTTGGAGCTTACTGGTGGGTCTTTTGCTAACCTAAATGGCGCGATAATAAATGGTGGCTTGATTTATAGCAGCACAGCAACAAGCAATAATGCGGGCACTTTGAATGGTGGTGCAATTATCAATTCTGGCCGATTGAATAATACGAAAGACCTAAATGGCGCAGTTGTATTAAATAGCGGCGCAAATTTGGTGAATTATTCTACGGGTGTTGTCACAGGTAATTTAACGAATAATTCTGGTGCGAGTGTTACAAATGAGGGCGCTATTAATGGTGATGTTAATAATAGTGGCACATTGACCAACAATTTGGGCGCTACAATAACTGGAACATTTAATCAAAATGATGGTACTTTAACAAATAATGGCACAATTAGTGGCGATGTAGTTTTCGCGGGCGGAACAATCACCAATAGCGGCACAATGGACAGCCCATTAAGCTCTGCCATTACCGCCAATGGGGGTTCTTTAATCACCAATAATGCAACAGGTGTTATTGGAACTTATGCCAATGCAATTCATGGCATTTTCTCGACATCTGCTGTTAGTATTGACAATAGCGGAAGCATTTCGGCAGGTGCAAACAGCGATGCAAAAGCAATCGCAACAGTTGATGGCACTATTATCAACCGTGCGGGTGGCACAATTAACGGTGAATCTGCTGGTGTTTATAATACTGGCACTTTGGATTTAACCAATAGCGGTACTATCAATGGTAATTTATATCATGGTGTCTATTCGGCTGGTGACGCGACAATTGTCAATAATAACACTATTACAGGTGGAATAAATGCAATTTATTCATTGGGTTCATTAAATCTAAAAAATATTGGCAGCTTGGGTTCTCTTGGCGATGTTGCGATTTCCAATTCCGCTGGTTCAAGCGTAACAAACGCTGGCAATATTATTTCATCTTTGAATTCTGCTGTGGTTGTGGGGCGCGCTTCAACGGTTACCAACGCAATTGGTGGTGTATTGACGGGCGGTTCAAGCAATGTTTGGGGCGCTGGCGTTCAAATGGCTGGCGAAAGCGGCACTGTGAACAATTATGGCTTAATGAATGGTACTGCAGGTGGTATTATTTCAAATCAAAATCTAGGCACTGGCGGACCAGGTGGGGTTTTGAATATCAATCTTTTTGCCGGGTCAACAACAGGGAACATTAATCTTATTAACAATTCAGGCTCTGCAAACATTACTTTGTACAATGGCCTTGGTACAACAAACACAGGCTTAACTGATGGTTTTGGTACACAACTTCAAAATGCCGGCACACTTGCTGGCGCAGTTTTCGGCAACATTTATGGAAATTCTAGCGCAAACCAATCATTATATTTGGCAGGAACTGGCAACGGAACTGCGGCTTTGGGTGCTATCGGGAATTTAGATGTCGGTAAAATATTCAATCTAACCGAAATAAACAAAACTGGCACCGGAATTTGGCGATTGACTGGCAATTCTGTAACTCCTGGAATGACTATCAATGCTGGTAATGGTTCGCCATCGGGTGTTTTACAATTCAATGCTACGGGACTTGCTGGTGATATTAATGTAAATGGTGCGGTTATTCAGGCGCTTGCGTCTGGTGCATTTGGTTCAGGCACAATCCATATGATCGACCCAACCATCCAGTTTAGCGCAAATGGCACATATTCAAATAATATCAGCCTTGAAGTTCTAGATGGTCAAGTTGCAACGGATCCTGCAACCTTCTTGGTCGATCCAAGTATCGTTGCATATTTGAGTGGTGAAATCACCCAATCAAGTGCATTTGGTGTTGATCCAAATCAGGATTTTGTAAAAACTGGTTCTGGAACTTTGGTGTTGCAAAATACCAATAATTCTTGGACAGGCGTAACAAAAGTTCTTGCGGGTCGCCTTGCTGGTCAAACCGACACAATTTCAGGCAGCAGCATCAGCAATAATGGCGTTGTTGAAATTAACCAAATCGCAGGCGGAACACTTAATCAAGCTGTTTCTGGCACTGGCTATATCGAAGTTAATAGCTTGGCAGATGGCAGTGCAATAAACTTTGCTGGAAATATTACCCAGAATTTGAATAATAATTCTATGGGTGACATTATTTTATCTGGCGCCGCAAATAATTCTTCTGTTGTGTCACAAGTTGCTGGATCAAGTGTGACATTGGCAAATGGCGCGGCAAATAATGTTGGTGCGGCAAATGCATTTAGAATTGCGGATGGCGTAACTTTTGAAAATTATGGAACGGCCACTTCGAATGGTGACAATGTTGTCTATGCACAAAATGGCGGTACAATAAACAATTATGAAAGTGGGGTAATTCGTGCAGATGGTGCTGGTCACGCAATTTTTGGCGACGGCGTTAATGCAGTAAATATTTATAATTACGGCAATATTTCTGCTACTGCAGGGAATACTTCTGCCATCGAATTATCAAGCACTGGCGCAAACTACGTTTATAATGAAGGATCAATTTCTGGTGACATTGGTATTGCGTTTAATGCTGGCGGAACATTGGTTAATACTAGCACTGGCTCAATAACTGGCACTACCACTGGTATTTTGGTAAACAATGCCGCTGTTGATTTGACGCTTAATGGTACATTGGTTGGCGGTACCGATGCCATCAAAATGGTTGGTAATTTCAACAATTCAATTTCCTTGAATAGTGGTTCAAACACTAGTGGAAATATTACATTTGACAGTGGCGATGACACATTCGTCATCGATACAGGCGCGATTTTCACAGGCAATGTTGCAGGTGGTGCAGGTGTAGATTCCTATGAACTTACCGGAACTGGTACAAACACAATTAATGCAGGAAGCTTTAGTAATTTTGAATCGCGTTCAAAAACTGGAACTGGTACTTGGACTTTAACAGGTACTGATGGTGTCACTGCGGACTTTAACCTGCTTGAAGGGACTTTGGTTCTTTCAGGTGGTAGTGCAATGAATAATGCTGCGAACGTCATTACTTCAACTGGAAGCACTCTACAACTTGCTTCTAATGAAGCTATCGGTGGACTTTCTGGTTCTGGTAATGTTGATTTACAAAATTACTTGTTAGTTGTCGGTGCAAATAATTCCGACCAATCATTCAGCGGAACAATCAGTGGTGCGGGTGGAAGCTTAAATAAAATTGGAAGTGGCGTATTTAACCTAAGCTGAAGTCACACTTTCGGTGGATTATTTAATGTACTTGGTGGAACATTAAACCTTGATGGTTCGATTGCAGGAAGCATGGAAAATAATGCAATTACCAATGCACATGGTTCAATCGGCACTGTATTATCCAATTACTCAAATGGTGTGTTTAATGTTGATGGCAATTTGGATGTAGGTAATTATATCGAAAATGCTTATACAGCTAAATTGAACGTACTTGCAGGAAACACACTTCATACAAATTATTTATATAACTCAACCGGTACGGCATTTGGCCTTGATGTTTCTGGCACTTTAAATGTTGATGTCGGCCTTTATAATTATAATGGTGCGGCTATCAGGGTTAATAATGGTGCAACTATCAATTCTGGTTATGTATGGAACCAAGATGGCGGCTATATTTTGGTTGATCAAGGTGGGACTATAAATGATTACCTTGATAATAATGGCGGCGTTGACAATAATGGGAATTATAATGCTGATGTAAATAATTATTCTACAGGCGGTATTTATAATTATTCTACAGGTGTTTGGACGGGCAATGTTCTTTCAAATACTGGCTATATTTCAAATGATGGGCGTTGGGTTGGCACTCTGAACAATAGCGTAAATGGCTATGTAGACAATTATGCTAATTGGCGTGGTTCAATTAATAATAATGGCTATATTAATAATGCTGCCACAGGTGATTGGCGCGGTCAGTTTAACAATCAAGCGAACGGTGTGATTGATAATAATGGCTATTTGTTTGATAATACTGAAATGGGCCCTGACAATTACAATAGTGGCACGATTAACAATAATGGCACTGTCGAAGCTAGAATTCATAATTACAATATTATCAATAATAATCTTGGTGCAATTTGGTATCGTGACCTTGTTGAAAACCTTGGTGCAAATGCAGTTGTAACCAATGACGGAACTTGGAATGGTTATGCCAACAATGAGGCAATCATAAACAATAATGGAACTTGGAACGGTATGGTTGATAATTACGCAACCATAAACAGCAATGGCACTTGGAATGGTGATGTTTATAGCTATAGCGGAACATTAACTAACAATGGCACTTGGAATGGTTTTGCTTATGTTGGCACATCAAATATCTTAAATAATGGTACATTTAATGGTGACCTTTATAATGATGCCTCTGGAAATGTTGCAAACTTTGGCATTTGGACTGGTAATGTTGAAAACTACGGCACAATCTTCAGCTATGCTGGCGGTACATGGGCTGGTGAACTTATTAACAACATTAATGCCATCGTTAGCAATGCTGGTGATTGGACAGGTGACGTTACAAACCGAAGCACAGCAAGCATAACTAATAATGGTAATTGGTTTGGCAATGCGGTAAATGCGGGCACAATCACTACAAATACATTAAGCACTTGGGCGGGCGCATTGACCAACCAAAATGGCGGCCTTGTTGACAATCAAGGTACTTGGACTGGTAATGCAACCAACTTAGCTGGCGCTACAATTATCAATCGTACTGCTATCGTTGGAAGTGTCAAAAATGCTGGCTCTTTAAGCAATAATTTCAGAGCAACTATTTCCGATGTAGTTACTAATTCTGGAACTTTGACAAATGGCGGCACTTTGAATGGCGGCCTAATTCAAACTTCTGGTTCGTCAAACAATAGTGGAACAATCAACCTAGGCGCTAATATATCTGGTGGTACAGTTTTAAACACTGGCATTATTAATGGCGGCTTATTGCTATCTTCTGGCACTGTTACAAGCTCTGGCACTATAAATGCTGGCGCAAATGTAACTAGCGGAACTTTGAATACAACTGGTACTGTTAATGGTGGTGTTACCAATAGTGGAATAGTTAATGCTTCAAATCGCATTAATGGTGCAATTACAAACCAAGGTTCTAGTTTGTTCACTGTTGCTAGCAATTTGGTTGGTAATTCGACCTTTACCAATAATGGCACTTCGCAATTATTTGTTACTGGCGGAAATTATACTGGCCTTACAGAGTTGGTAAATAATTCATCATCGGTTTATGGCGTTGCAGTCACCAAGTCACTTGGGGTTGCTGGCAATGTTGCAAACAACGCTGGCGCAAGCATTCATGTTCTTAATGGTGGTAGGCTGACCGCCAATAATATTTTAAATGCTGCGACTGCTACAATTCTTGTGGATGCTGGTGGTACAGTAATTGATTCACTTAGCAACTCTGGCACGGTTTCAAACTCTGGAACATATACTGCTGATGTTGACAATAGTGGCGCAACAGCAATGATTTCAAACAATGCTGGTGGCGTATGGAATGGCAATATTCTTAGCAATGTAAGCGGTGCAACAATTACAAACTCCGGTACTTGGAATGGTACTGCAAACAATAGTGCGAACCTAGGTAACCTTGACACAGGTATTTGGAACGGCGAAATCACCAATAATTCGGGTGCGCTTCTTCAAAATAATGGCACAATTAATGGTGCGGTTACAAATAGTGGGAACGCTGTAACAACTGGCACAATCAATGGCGCAGTTACAAATAATTCAATTGTAAATGCACAAGGTGCGGTGAATGGTGCGGTTCTTAACCAAGCTGCGGGAACTTTTGTTGTTACTGGCGCGCTTACTGGCGATTCAAGCTTTACCAATGATGGCACTGCTCAATTGCTTGTAACCGGTGGAAACTACACTGGTTTGACAAATGTTACTAACAATTCAACCCATGCAACGGGCATTGGAATTGCAGCTGGTCGCACTTTAAGTGCTGCTAATGTGACAAATGCTTCTGGTGCGACAATTATTAATCAGGGTATTTTGACTTCTGCAAATCCTATTAATAATGCTGGTACTATTGCAAGTGTTGGAATTGTGAATGGCGGCGTTAACAATGCTGCTGGTGGTTTGGTGCAGGCGCAAAACCAATTTAATGGCTCTATCACCAATAGTGGTAATTTTGTGGTTAGCGGCGCGCTTACCAATGACGCAAGTTCATTTACAAATAATGCCTCTGGTATTCTTGCAATTGGTGGTAATAACTTTACGGGCATTGGCGCGATTGCGAATGCGGGCACTATTGGTGTTGGCACAAGCACTACAAACGGCCTATTGTCTGCTGCAAGTATGTCAAATACTGCAAACGTATATATGGTAAATAATAGTGTGGGCGATCGCATCAATCTTACTGGTAGCTATGCGGGATCTGCGGGATCATTGATTTCATTTGACCTTGATATGGGTTCAAATTCTAATCTTTCTGATAAAATTTCTGCGGCTTCAAATACTGGCACAAGTGTGGTTAGTCTGAATAATTTGGCGACGCATAAAACCTATTTCAGCAATCCAATTGTGTTAATGTCGTCACTTGGTGGCGGTGGAACGCTTACTGCTGCGACAGATGCGCAAACTATTGCGGCTTTGGCATCGGTAAGTATTGTCGATTATGAATTGCGCAAACTTAATGCTTCAAATGACTGGGGTGTGGTTTCAAAAATCAATACGGCAATGGCGGTTGCGCCAGCGGTTGAAACACTTGGTTTCTTATCGTCTGTTGCAAATCAATATGATGATAAAAACCAGATTAATGTTGCCTCCATTGATAATGGCAAGCCGCTTAAAGGTAAAGTTTGGCTACAAATCAGTGATAGCAATAGTAAAACTGAAACGGTTTCAACACCACCTGATCAATATTCGTCAATTTCAAACGACAAAGCGGACGTTGATTTATTATTTGTTCGCGTTGGCGCGGATAGCGAATATAAGTTTCCAAATGGTATGAAGCTTCGCGGTGGGGTTGATGGTGGAACTGCCAATGGTAAGGGGCATACGCAACTTGCAAACTCTGGCTCTGAACTTGATATGACTTTTGTTGGTTTGCATGGCGAACTTAGTAACAAAAACGTCCAATTGGGTGCAGCGATTTCTTCTTATAGCCTTGATTTAAAACCAAGCGCCTTATTGTCAAACAAAGGCACAAGCGCAACGGGCATCATCGCGAACATTAATGTAAAGGGCAATTATAAAATTGGCCGTTATGAAGTGGCACCACATGCGAATATGGTTTCAATTTCTGGCAATTATGACAATATCACTCTTGATGGTGGCATTGGCGAGCTTAAGTTTGATGATTTCGAATTTAGAAGCACAAAATTGGGTGTTGCGGTTTCACGTAATCTTGAAACTAAGAATAATATCCTAAGCCCTTATGTTGACGTTTATTATGGCAATGACACTGCAAATGAAAATATGCTTCAATTTGTTCCTTTGGGCGGTTCAACTGGCGTTTCTTTCGAAACAAGCAAGATTGGAAGCTATGTCGGTTATGAAGCAGGCTTAAGTTCAGTAAACAAAAATAATGGACTTGAAATATTTGCCAAAGTTAAGGGCCAAAATGGCGGGAATATTAAATCCTTAACAACTTCAATTGGTGCAAAAATTCGTTTCTAATTGAAAGCCAATAAAATAAGAACCGCCCATATTTTTATGGGCGGTTTTTTTTTGAATTTCTAATTTCGATTTATATTTCCAAATGTTGACCATAGCCCATAGAAATCGTCCAGAAAATCCTGCCCCTGCACTCAAATTAATAAAACGCCCCGCATAACGGGGCTTTTTTATATAATTAATTACTATTGCTTTTAATCTAGGAAGTAATGTTTCCTAAGTTAATTCGTGGCCAAGGAGCCATTCATCGTCACCATCTGTATAGTGTTCTTTTTTCCATATTGGCGCACGTTTTTTAAGCTCTTCGATTATATAATGGCTTGCTTTGAATGATGCATCGCGGTGTGGGCTGCCGACGGCGATGATGACGCTTATGCCACCTATTTCTAATTTCCCTTTGAAGTGGGCGATGTAGATTTTTAATTTATTATCAAAATTATTAATGGCCTCATGGGATATTTCTGTGAAAACTTTTTGGCATAATATTTTATGTGCATCATAAGATACTGCATCAACTGCGCGACCAAGATTAATATTTCTAACACGACCTACGAATAAATTTGCACAGCCATTATCGCCATGATCAACGAAATCGAGGGCTTGGTTCACATTTAGGATTTCAGTTGATACAATTGCCTTGATTTGCATTCTAACCACCATTTACGGGCGGTAAAATCGCCAATTTAATTGATGATTGTAATTTAAATTCTTTAGGGTAGATTTTATCATCATCGGCAAAGGCGCAAGTATTTATTAAGTTTTGAAGATTTCCATCATCATATTCTTGTAATTTTTTAAAAAGAATTTCTTTTAAAGCATCAATTTCAATATCTTTTTTTGTGCGCAATATAAAAGGTGATTGTGATTTAAAACGTGACATCACGCCATATAATTCAATTTCGATTTCGATTTCATCGCCCATTAATTACCCCTTATTGAAAAAGCATATATCAACATGTGCACCCGCTGGCATTTCAAATTGTTGCTCATCGGCAATGACCCACGAATTTGCATGGGCAAATGGTTGTATTTTAAAAGATTCCTGACCATCTAAAATTTCGGTTTGGAAAGTTTCATCCTTATAATTTGTGATTGCTTTTAAAAATTGTGTGCCTTTGAATTTTTTTGAAAAATTATTTTGCAATTTTGCTTTTAAAAGCTGTGTTCTTGGAATTATGCACATATTTTGAAGTGCGTATTTAACAAAAAAATCAAAGCCAATCGCACTAGAAATTGGGTTACCTGGAAGTCCGAAAAATAAACTTCCATTTTTTAAAGTTGCAAATATTATTGGTTTTCCTGGCCTTATATTCACCTTATGAAAATGTATATTTGCACCAGATAATTTTAGTGCTTCGGGGATGAAATCCCACTTTCCTGCGGAAACTGCACCTGTTGAGATTATTATTGAATTGTCATCGATTGATTTTAAGAAATCGGTGAATTTCTCAATATTATCTTCATAAATTCCTGAAAACTCAACTTCTAGATTTAGTTCTTTTAACTTAGAAATTAGATATGGTGCGTTTGAATTATATATTTGACCATCTTCAAGTGGGCCTGAATTATATGGTTTTAATTCGTTTCCGGTTGAAATTATCTTGATCTTTGGGCGTGAATAAACCTGAATTTCTTTTATGCCTTGCGCGGCCAATGCCATGATTTTTTCAGGCGTAATTTGGCTATTTTTTTCAATTAATTTATCGCCTATTTTAATATCTTCGCCAATTCGCCTTATATTCTGACCATTTAAAGCGGGTGAATTAAATCCAATTGAATCATTATCTTTGACGGTGTTTTCGATTGGAATTATTGCCTCTACCCAATTTGGGATTTTTGCCCCTGTCATAATATGACATGTGCTTAAATCATTATTTTGTTCAATGATTTGACCCGCCGCAATTGTTTGGCATTTTTTTATAAAGATTGTTGTATCTAGCGTGGCATTTTCAAGCCATTTAATTTTAACGCCAAATCCATCCATTGCTGAATTGTCAAATGATGGAACATTGATTTTAGCAAAAATATCAACCGCGCAAATTCGATTTAAACTTTCTAATAGATCTAATGTTTCTATTTTTGCTTGTGGTGTTGCTTGGGCAATTATTGATTGTGCGCTTTCAAAGGAAATCATTTTTCACCTTTTATAATTCTTATTAAATGTGGCAATAAATCGGGAAGAAGTGCCGATAGGCCTTCGATAACCGCCTTGGGATTTCCTGGAAGCGTTATTACTAATGTTTTCCCAATAATGCCGCCAATCGCGCGGCTTGACCATGAAAGTGGGGTGAATTTTGCGCCATCTGTACGTAAAATTTCACCAATTCCGGGGATTATTTTGTCAAACATTGGCATTAAAGTTTCAGGGGTAAAATCACGCTGCGCAACGCCTGTTCCCCCTGTGCAAATTATTAGGTGTGGGGCATACGTATTTATTATATTTTCTATAGATTGTTTTATATCATCAGGATTATCAGGAATAATTTCCTTTGCGCAAATTATAGCACCATTTTCAAGCATGATATTTTTAATATTCTCACCAGATTTATCATCATAAATACCCGCACTTGCGCGGTCGCTCATGGTGATTATTGCAACATTTCTGTCCTTAAGTGCATGTGGTTTTGTGGGTATATAATCATTTATCCAATCAGGGCAGTAATTGGGGTTTTTCCAAACCCCTGATTTGCCGCCCGTTTTTAATATTAATTCGACATCGGCGATTTTTAGATTTGGATTTATCATTTTACTTAAATCCCAAATTGTCAAAAGCGCATTATTAACCCCTGCCAAAACCTCCATTTCTATTCCAGTTTTAGCGTGGGTTGAGGCAATGCAAAAACATTCAATGGCATATTCATCATCATTTAATTTTGTGATGATTTTAACCATATCAAGCCCTAAAGGATGGCAAAGTGTAAGCATTTGATAAGCTAATTTTGCGCCATTTATTCCTGCGATTTCAGCCAAAATTAACGCATCACCTTTTGGTAGTTTTTTGTTTTTTATAAGATCAAATGCTTCTTTCCCAACCAAGATTTTCCCTTTGGCAATCGCAAGTCTTTTTGTGATTTGCTTATTACCAACATCAATCATTTTAAAATTATTATCCATTATACACCTATTTGGGTCAGAAGCTTGGTTGAGACATTAAACCCATATATCTAATTATGCATTGAATCTTTCATTTTTATACATTTGCATTTTTTTTCTACTTCATTAATTAATTGACCACGAACCTAATGCATTGCGGTTTAAAAACAAAGTAGCGTAATAATGTTTTCAAGATTTCTAAAATCAATTTTTGTTTTGGCTTTAATCGTTTTAAGCCCGATTGGCGCCAGTGCGAAAAATGTAAATGAAATTACTATTTTCGCAGCTTCCTCACTTACTGATGCGGTAAAAGAAATTGGGGCAAATTATCAGGCAAAAACCGGAATAAAAATCACATATTCTTTCGCTTCAAGTGCCCTAATAGCAAAGCAAATAGAGGCAGGTGCACCAGCCGATATTATAATGACCGCCGATAGTGATTGGATGGATTATTTACAAAATCAAAATTTAATTCAAGCAAAAACCCGAACCAGTGTTTTAGGTGGGCATTTGGTATTAATTGCGCCCAAGAATGATAATCCCAATCTTAAAATTGCATCTAATTTTCCTATTGCGCAATATTTAGGTGAAAAGGGTAAAATTGCCATTGCTAATCCCGATTATGTTCCGGCGGGTAAATATGCGCAATCGGCACTAATCACTTATGGGGTTTGGGATAAGATTAAAGGCAATATAATTTATGCCGAAAATGTACGAATGGCGCTTAATTATGTTGCGCGCGGTGATGCCAAATTGGGTATAGTATATTTATCAGATGCTTTCATAGAGAAGAATATAAAAATCATCGCGCAATTTCCCGATAATTCGCATCAATCAATCATTTATCCAATATCATTAAGTAAAAAAGCAAATTCAAACGCAATTGGGTTTTATAATTATCTTAAATCACCTTATGCAATGGGGGTCTATGGTAATTTTGGTTTTAATTCTGCGGCTGAAATTTTAGGTAAAAATAATAAATGATATTCACCCCCCAAGAAATATCGGCAATTTGCCTTAGTCTTTCGATTTCGTTTAAATCAATTATGATGGCAATTGTACCATCAATTGGCTTTGGTTATTTATTGGCAAGAAAGAACTTTTTAGGCAAATTTATTTTAGATGCATTACTAAATTCATCATTGGTTTTGCCACCTGTTGTTATCGGCTTAATCTTACTTTTAGTTTTTGGAAATAATGGGCCAATTGGGAAATATTTGGCGCAATTAGGTATGCCATTAGTTTTCACGGCAAATGGCGCAGCTTTTGCATCAGCAGTGATGATATTTCCATTAATGTTGCGAATTATAAAACAGGCAATTTTTGCAATTAATCCTGATCTAGAATTTATGGCGAAAAGTTTGGGCGCAAAACCTTTGGATGTGTTTTTTTCAATTATATTGCCAAATTCATATCACGGAATAATCGCCGCAATATTAGTGGGTTTTGCAGCGTCCTTGGGTGAATTTGGCGCGGTTATAACTTTTGCGGCAAATATAGAAGGCCAAACCCAAACCCTTGCGCTTGCCATTTATTCTGCTTTGCAAAGCCCAAATGGTGAAGAAAGCGCAATCAGGCTTTCACTTGTTGCAATTATAATATCTATCTTATCACTCATGGCGTCAGCGGCATTACAAAAGTTTGGAAATAGGGTACGTAATGCTTGAACTTAATTTTAAAAAGAAATTTCAAACCCTTAATCTAACGGTCAATATAAAAATCCCGACAAATGGGATTTGTGTATTAAGTGGCGCATCTGGTTCGGGAAAATCAACTATTCTATCGTGCATAAGTGGAAAAATTGCGCCAGATAGTGGGTTTATAGGATTAAATAATAAGATTTTTTATGATGGCACAAACAGAATAAATCTTGCGCCGCATTTACGTAATATTGGATTGGTGCATCAAGATTCACTTTTGTTTCCAAATTTGAATGTTACCGATAATTTGCTTTTTGGTGCCAAAAGGCGCGAAAATATTTATGGTTTTTCACTTGAAGAAATTGCGCAAATTTTGGGTATTGTCTCGCTTCTAAAGCGAAATGTTGAAAATCTATCAGGTGGCGAAAGGCAAAGAATTGCCTTGGGCCGTGCAATACTTTCAAGCCCTGAATTATTATTAATGGATGAACCCTTGGCGGCATTAGATGCCAATACAAAAAAGCAAATCTTGGATTTGATTGTTAAAATTCGCGATAATATCAAAATACCAATTCTTTATGTCACGCATAATCAAGCAGAAGCCGATTTCATCGCAACACATCAGGTTTCAATTATAGATGGAAAAATACAATAATAATATTTATTGCTTTAAATCATATAATAGGCTTGAACTTGACCATAATTGGGCGGCATTGGTTTCATCGACATCGCCGTTATTTTGCCCAAAATGTGCAATTTGGAATTTCCCGTTTTTGTAATCCCAAGTCCATAATTCGCTATTTTGCAGGCTTTTGCTATTTTTTATAACATGCAAAAGGTTGTCTTGCGCCATTAATAATTGGCTGCGTGTTTTTGTTGAAATATCCTTGCGCGTCAATTGTTTTGCAATTCCCTGTGCCATAAGGGTTTGTTGCCACGACCAAATAACAGTTCCATGATATTGGTTTTTATTAAAGCCAGCTTTTGTTTTTTCATCTGCAAAAACAGGATTTGCAACAACCATACCAGCATCAGTAATTAAGCCAAATGGGAATTTATGTAAAAGCGGTGCAATCGCGGTTTGTATCGTTAAATCATTTGGTTGGTCGAACAATAATTCGAACCCCTCATCAGAATTAAGAATATTTATTGGATTACCATTTGTATCAAGTGATATCGCATGAAAAACAATATTTTTGGTATAATTTTCATTGGCTTTAATTGATAATTCTTTAGCATATTGAATTGCAAAATTATTGGCAGACTTTTTATCTATATTAACTTCAAATAATTTTGCGGCATTTTCGCGCCATGATTTTTGTATAAATTTTATGTTTCCAAAATCTTTTTCATTTGCTTGATTTATATATGGATTAAGAAGGCCAGATTTGTATAAATCTGCAATTGCATTTAATGCGTTTGGAACAAAAATGGCATTTACATCATATGGATAAATTCCGCCGCCAAGGCCAAAATCACTATCACGCCATTGCCCTGCTTTTTTGCCATTTTTTAGCGCGATTAGGTTTTGATATTTTGGTTCATACGCAAATTTTTGTGATTGATTGATAATATAAACTAAGTTTGAAACTAAAGACGAACCATTGGTTTGCCCTTTTTCATTTTTATTTGCCAAAAACATGGCCGCATTTTCTAATTTTATATTGTTATTTAAAAGGTAATCACGCGTGATAATTGGTAATAAATAATTGCCATCAATCATTGAATAATCAAAATATGGCGTCGAATTAATTTGTGGTGAATTTTTAAAATTTTCAATGATTGCATATTCACCAATTGCTTCTTCATGTGCAACTTCGCCACTATCATTAAGGCGCGATAGAACCGATTGCAGGCCAGTTTCAATTGCATTTTGGCTTAAAATTGGCATCATTAATTTGATGCTTAATAAAGTATCGCGTCCAAAATATGTATTAAAACGCCAAGATCCTGCAAGGAATTTTTCCTTATATGATAAGAAGGTCAGTGTTTTAATGCTTTTATCATTATGGCTTAAATTAGATTGCAAAAGCTTTCCCCCATAAAGTGGGGTAAGGGGTTTTTCACCACTTAAAGCGCGAAATTTAATTTTAATATTGCCATTATTGGATATGATTGAATTATCTGAAATTTTGCCATCGATAATTTCCATATATAAGAAATAAGAACAATCACCATCAAGGCGTTCGCGTTTATAAATTATAATATTATTCGCAATCTGTGGCTTTGTATAAATTTCATTCAAGATTGGGTTTTTATATTCGTAATCGCGTATGGTTCTAATTGAAGATAATATTGTATTTTCGATTTCCAGTTGTTTGGTATTGATTGAAGCAATAAATTCCACGCCATATAAATCGCGCCCCTTATCATCTTTTTGACTTATTGGTTTTGCCGTGTCGATTATTTTCCAATTAATTGAATTTGCTTGCGGTTTAAACCAAATAGACACACCACTATTGCCAGCAGGGAAAGCAACAAGTGCGCGCAATTTTGCGCCACTTCTTAAAATTATATGGGCGCTAGTATTTTTATCTCTTATGAATTGATTTTGTGTCGTTCCTTCGGTGACATTATATATAAGCTCTGTTGATTTTATTGGTTCACAAAAGCATGGTGATGAAACCTGCGTTAAAAATAGCAATCCAGCAAAAGCCCAAAGCTTCATTTTATTCTCCCTTTTATCTTTATGGTATCGATACCATAAAGACTTGCCCAAAGGAAATCAATTAAAAATCAAACTATGATTGACGAATTGTCAGGCTGGTTGGCAATAATTCAGAAGGTGCTTCATGCCCCTCAATTAAAGCAAGAATTTTATTGGCAAGTTTAACCCCACCCTCGCGCCAATTTTGGTGCACTGAGGTTAAAGAGGGTGAAAATGTTGCCGCCATTGGTGTATCATCATAACCAATCATGGAAACTTGTTCAGGTATTCTTATATTTGCCTCAATAAGTGCGCGCGCAAAGCCCATTGTTTGCAAGTCATTAGAGCCAAGAACACCATCAAATTTCGTGCCATCACGCAATAATTGTTCGGCAACTTCAAGCCCGCCAGTGAAAGTAAAGGGGCAGGGGCATGATGCAACAATTTGTGCACCTAATTTTTTTGCGGTCTTTTCAAAACCTTCATAACGCGCCGCAACTTCGGCATGGCGTGTATCACCAAGAAAAACAAGGCGGCGACGACCAAGTTCAACCAAACGTTCGGCGCTTATTTCCCCGCCATGAAAATTATCAGATCCAACAATGCAATATTCAACATCATCATGCGGCGCGCCCCAAACCACAAGTGGGATAGACAAATGATCAAGTGCTTTCACCGCCTCATCATGTGCGCCTTGGCCAAGAAGGATAATGCCTTCTGCGGTTTGGAAAACGGGTGTATCTTTTCCCAACATTGTCGTTAGCAAAAGTGAATAACCGGCCAAGGATAAAGTGTGTGAAATGCCACCCAATAAAGCAAGTGGATAGGGTTCAGACATCATTCTATCTTGTGTTGGGTTCATTTCAACAACAACACCAACAGTATAAGAACGATTCAGTTTTAAGTTACGCGCAGGCAAATTAATGCGATAACCATGCTTTTTTGCCATTTCAAAAATGCGTTTTTTGGTTTCTGCATTAACTGAAAAACCTTCGCGAAATGCGCGCGAAACCGTTATTTTCGAAACACCTGCAAGTTTTGCAAGTTCCGACATTGTAATATTGCTTTTTGCCATCTCACATACCCTAATGCAGGGTAGTAGGGGCACGAAAGAATGTCAAACTTATAGCTTAAGTTTTTTATTCAAAATAATGAATGAATATGACATCAAAGCAACTGGAATTAATGTAAGATAGAATGCAAATGCCCCGCCAAAATGCCCAAAAATTTGCCCTGTTATGAACGAACCTAATGTGCCACCTAGTGCTGAAAAGGCGATGATTAATCCTGTCATTGGGGCTTGTGATTGTTTTGGTAAAGATGACAAAACAATTGAATTAATTGTTGGGTAAATTGGCCCTAAAAATAGACCTGCAAGTGGAAGGAAATATGCCTTCATTGGCGCATCACGCCAAGCATTTATTTTGCCAATATCGCCACCTGACATTTGCATTGCAATGATAATAATTAAAGCAGTTGCGATTGCGCAGAAAATTAAAACTTTCACCCAATCAAAATATCTAAGAAAAACCCCGCCCAATAATCTGCCAAGTGCTGAAAATGCGGCAAACAGACTTCCGGCTTGGATTGCCATAGCAGGGTTCAATTGCAATATTTCACGATTATAAGTTGGAAGCCATGTGCCAATGCTTTGTTCAATTAAAACATAAAGAAAAATACCAAGCAAAAAACTAACAAGGAAATTGCTTGCAAAAAGGGCGGGGATTGCTTTGAAATCTTCGCGCCAATCTGCCTTTATTGTACTGGCATCAATTTTTGGCAAAGGGGTAAATAACCACAATAAAGCGGCAAAAAGACCAAACCCACCTAAATAATAATAAACATTAAGCCATGATAATGAATTTGGATTTTTAACATCTACAAAGGCAGCAAAAATCCATGCGCCGCCCAATACCCCAACCATAAAAAAGCCTTCGATAATTGAGGTGAAGCTTGCATGTGATTTTGGGTCTTCATTTATAAGGCCAATAGAGGAATAAACAGAAACTTTAATCATGGCAAAACTTACGCCAATTATGAAAAACAAGATTTTTGCGCTATTAAATGATGGCGCAATTGGCATTATAAAACATGCCAAACTTACCATTATCAGCGAAATGATAATCGCCTTTTGATAACCAAGGCGCGGCAAAAATGATGCAATAACAAAGCTTACAATCGCAATTGAAATATCTTTAAAACCTTCAAGGATTGATCCTTCAGATTTTGAAATTCCAAAGCTAAGGATTGATTGTGAAATAACCGTGCCAACTGAATTAAGCAAAATCGCATAAAACATATAAGCGATAATAAGCGCTATTAATGGGCGATATTTTTTCATTGCTTTGCCTTTAAAAAAAAGCGGTGATTAAGCCTCGTTTTAATCACCGATAGTGTGTTTACACAATTAAGTGTAGGGGGGAAGTTGGCAACAGGAATATTATTCCTGTTGCCATTATTACGCGTCACATGGGTAAAACCCAACTGGGGAGGACGCGAAATCTTAGAATTTATAACCAAGGCTTAGTTTAAAGCTACGGCCAAAAATTGGGCGACCATTGGCAGCAGTTACGATGCGCGGATCACCCTCTGTAAGCGCATATTCATTGGTTAAATTATCACCAGAAATTGTAACAATAACTTTTCCAAGATCAAAATTCATGCCCGCATCAATTTTTGTATAGCCTTTAAGCGTTACAGTATTTGGATTGTCGTTGAAACGATCCCCAATTGCGGAAATAGTTCCATAAATTTGGCTATTAATGCTTCCGATTTTGAAGTCATAGCTTGGCGTAAAGCGCAATTGCATTTTTGGTTGACGCAAAGCATTTTTACCAACGCTCGCAGGGTCAGAAGATGTTACAATTTCTGTATCTTGGAATGTACCATTTACGGCAATGTTTAAACCAAAATCAGTGCGGTAACGACCATCAATCTCAAGACCAGTTGCGTCATTTGTATTCACTTCTGGCTTACCACCAACGCCACCGAATTTTGCACCTTCAAAGCGGTTATGGAATGCAGTTGCAAATAAATCAAATGGCCCATTTCGTAATTTATATCCCAATTCATACTGGGTAACTTTTGATGTATCGGTTTGGTTTTCACGGAAATTATCAAATGTTGGCATATTATAACCAACAGAATAACGACCAAAAACACCCGATGAAGCATTTAATTTATAATCTGCACCAACAGTATATGAAGTTTTACTTCTATTGTCCCTGATACGTGGATCATAAGTTCCGTCTGGATAGCCTGGGCCTGAATCAACTATATAATTTGTGTGATTTTTTTGATGGCGAAGGCCAATATCAAAACGCAATGCTTCTGTGGCTTGCCATGAATCCGCGATATAAAATGCATTCATTGTAGATTTGCCATTAGAATTAATGCCATAAGCCCAGCAGCCAGAACCTGAACCTGCGGTGGCAAGATCTGTACATTTAATCGAACTATCTAAGTAATTGCCATTTTGCTTCACTTGCATTGGTTTGAAATTGCCCAATGTCCAGAAATCATCAGCACTAAAATCAGCATAGAAATAGCCAATTGTTAAATCATGATTGCCAATCTTTTTGCCAAAAGACAAATCATTGGTAAGCGATTTAATCTGTTTCAAAACCACCCATGCGCCATAGTTTTGCACATAAGAACCTGCACCCAATGTTGCGCCATCTGCGGTTTTAACGCTGTGGCCCAATGAAGTTGCAAGTGATGTTGCCGAAATTGCGCTACCATCTGGAACAAGGCCATAAGTATTGGCATCGCCCGCAGTATAGCCAAGACGATTTTTCACCTGCCAGCCATTATCAAATGAATGGTCAAAATTAACGCCACTTACGGTGCCTGTCCAACCGCGACCATGTGCCATGTCGAAAGTTTGGGTTTTTCCATTCGGGCCAGTTTGCAACAATTGATAGCGCGAAGCATTGCCAAGTTGAACAAATTCACCAAGGTCAACCCCAGGCACATTAATCGCAAAAGGTAAGAACCAAGGGCCAGTATCATCGGTCCAACGCGAATAGACATTCAACTTACCATTTGCCATTTTTTTAGTAATATTAAATGTAAGCTGTGAACCATATTCAGATGTGAATTGGGTATCGCGTGGGCTTTTGCCTGAAGCTGTATAGCCACCAAGCATGAAATATAAATCATCGGCAAGTTTACCACTTACAAAGCCATCAATACGCTTTTGACCATAATCAGTAACACTTGCTTTTACTAAGCCTTCGTTTTGGTCGCGGCCTTCTTTAAGTATGAAGTTTGCAGTTAAACCTGTCTGACCATTAGAGAAAACAGGGTTTGGCCCACCGCGTAATGCTTCGACACGGCGGATTGTTTCGTCAACTCTAAACAAGCTTGAATTTTCTAAAAATGAAAGGGTTGCAGGTGGGTAGATTGGCATACCTTGCAATTGCATTGTTACAAATGGGGCATCGCCACCAGATGGCAAACCGCGCACCATGATATTCGCACCTGATACACCGCCAGAGCTTTCAACCCAAACACCCGGAACAAGGTTCATAACTTCTGATGTTGCCTTTGGTGCTGCTTTTGTTAAATCATCGGCTGTAAGGTTGGTTACCGCAAAACTTGCATCAAGTTTGTTAATGCCGCGACCACCAGGTGTGCCAGTTACGATAATAACTTCACTATTTTCACTTTTTTTATTTGCTTCTTGCGCAATTGATTGAGTTGCGAAAAGTGTGCAAATTGCCAATGCAGAGACCCCAAGCCTCAGATGCATTCTATTTATTTGTTCCATTCTCATTTTCTCCTCCGTTATATGTATATTGGCCCCTTAACCCTGGGGCGGGATTCCCCAGTCGCAAAGACTTTTTTTGAATTCTGTCATATTATTTATGTGGCAATCTGCGCCTTTTAAATTTTCGATTTTCCCAATCGAAAGTGATCGCATATTTGCCGATTTTATTGCTTCTAAACCTGCTTGGCTATCTTCAACCCCAATTGCATTTTGTGGGTGAATACCCAAGCCATCAAGGCATGCAAGAAAAATATCGGGATATGGTTTTGAACGTTTTGACTTTGCCGCATCCGCCACAAAATCAAAATAATTGGTTATATTTAGCTTTGATAATAAAAATGCGGCATTCTTGCTTGCTGAAGCTAAAGCAATTTTATAACCTGATTTTTTGCAAAAATCCAAAGCAGATTTTGCGCCATCTAGAATGTCATTTTCATTATAGCTTGATATTTCTTCCAAATAATATTGGTTTTTAATCTCGCATAATTGGCGCTTTTTCTCGCTTGATAATTCAATTTCGCCAAGTTTAAGCAAAAGTTCAAGTGATTGTTCGCGGTCAACACCTTTTAGTTTTTCATTGTCTTGTTCGCTAAAGACGATATTTAATTCTTTTGCAATTTTGCCCCATGCGATAAAATGTGCCTTTGCAGTATCAGTTATCACACCATCTAAGTCGAAAATAATGGCTTTAATATCTGCTTTATTACCAAGTGCGATTTCATGTGTTTCATTGGTTTTAATCAAATATTTTTTGCCAAAAACAATTATTTCAACATTCGCGCCAGAATTAGAAAATTTTGTGTTTTTGTGATTAATATTAATTTCTAATATTGCGCCGCGATAATGAATTATCGCACCCCATTCATCCCAATCATTTGGAATGCTTGGCGCAAAACTTAGTGCGCCATTTATAATTTCCATCCCCCCAAAGCCATAGACTAATGCCTGCCAAGAGCCTGCCATAGCTGCCATGTGGCCGCCATGATCGGTATTTCCATGAAGGTTTTTTAGATCGATAAGTAAATTCTCTTTGAAATATTCTAATGCTTTTTGATTTTTTCCAAGGCGTGCCGCCTGCGTTGCGTATGAAGCATATGACAATGTGCTATCATGGCTTGTTATGGCCTCATAATAGTCAAAATTGCGGGTTGCGATTTCAATATTTTTTTGCGGACATAAAATATCTGCTAAAACAACATCGGCTTGTTTGCATATTTGATAGCGATAAAGCGTAAGCGGGTGATAGTTTAATAATAAAGGATGCTTATCTTTCGCTTCCTCAAAATCAAAATGGGCACGGTTTAAGAAATTCTCATCTTGGGCATTTATCCCCAAATTTTCATCATAAATTAGAAGCATTTTTTCGGCGGCATCGCGCCAAATATTTACTTCATCTTCTTTTAGTGAAATTTGGTGACAAAGTCTTGCCAATAAAAATGGATTATTTTTTTTGAATTTTTCATATATTTCAACGGCCCTTAATAAATGGGCTTTTGCCATTGAATTGGTGTAAAAATTATCATTTACAAGTGCAGTATATTCATCTGGCCCAGTTACAGCATGAATACAAAATTCCCCGTTGCGGCGCGGATTGAAAAAGCCAATTTGCGGCCAAATACGCGCAGTTTCAAAAAGAATTTGCGCACCATATTGAACCATAAATTCCCAATCTTGGGTGGCATCCCAATAAAGGCCAATGGCATAAGCAATGTCGGCATTAATGTGATATTGCGCAGAGCCTGCTAAAAAATAACCTGAACATTCATCACCGCCAATTGTGCGCCAAGGAAAAAGCGCGCCATTTTTATGGTTCATTTCAATTGCATGTTTGCGGGCGCCGTCTAAATGATTAAATCTATATAATAATAAATCTTTGGCAGCTTTTGGATGGGTGAAAAGTAATGTTGGGAAAACAAAAATTTCAGTATCCCAAAAAATATGCCCTTCATAACCTTCGCCGCTTAATCCTTTTGCAGCAATTGAGTTTTTGGCACCAAGGCCAGCGGCCTGAATAATTTGGAATTGGTTGAATTTTAGTGCACAATCAAGTTCGCCATCATTTGATTTAATATATGCGCCACCTTGTTCCCATATTTTACCGATGGTTTCAGTTTGTTTTTGTATTATTTCTTCAAAGCCGCGTTTTTTTAATTCTAATGCATTTGCCTTTGCTGTGGCGATTAAGGTTTCGGTGTTTGCATCTGAACTTGCAATTTCAAAGCCAATATATTTAACAAAACTCAAGCAATTTTTTTCGCTTTCAATTATGAAATCGCCATTATCCAAAAACTCCCCCGCTATCGAGTGGGTTGCGTAAATGGCAATTTTTTGTGCGCTTTCATTGGTTTCTTGAATTATATATTGCCCATGATTGTCATGAGATTTAACAATTGTTTTTAAAGGTTTTGCACCAATTCCAAGCCTTGGATCATCGCTTTTTTGTGCGGCAAAAAGTTCATCATCAATATATAATTTTGCACGAATTGGGGTGTCATTATTTGAATTAATATTTAATTCGAAAGCTAAAGATTTTGGATAATCAAATGGCGCAACATGATTGGCACAAATTTTAATCTCATCATCGCCAATGCCCCATATTGTTTCACGTCTATATTGCGCAGACTTCATATCAAGTGTTCGGCAATTTTTATTTAGTTTTTGTGTGCTTACATCAATCCAGTTGCTATTGACCTTTGCCTCAAGCTTGACTTTTCGTGGGTCTGCAATTGGTATTCTTGTGTCAGTTTTGCGGGCAAAGCCTGGAAAGCGTTCGTGATAATCAATTGGTGAATTATCGTAAATTTGGGCAATAAAAATATTATTTGTAGGGGTTTTATATTCATTCAAACCGCCACGCATCCCCAAAAAGCCATTTGAAAGTGCAAATAAAGTTTCACTAGCGGGGTTTGAAATATCATTTTCATCGCGCACAATTTGCCATGCCGAACCCTCATGTGGGTTTGCTAAGTATGCGTTTGGGCTAAGCGTGTTTAGCGCGTCCAATATTTTTCCCCTGTAAATCTATATGTCGAATCTAATGTTCGTTATTATGGTATCGATATCATGATATCGATACCAGAGTCAATTGCAAATTTTTGCTTCATTATGATTTGACAATTTATTTGAAATTTGCCCCGATTTTTCAGCTATAAAATTATTATCAACTCAGTTTCAAAAAAGGGGTTGATTATGGATGATTAATATGTAAACAATCTAACATTATTTTTTGTATGTAAATTTTACTTCATAAATCGAAAGTCATTTTATGCGTATTGTAGCGTCGATATTCGCCATATTAGCGGCACTTCCAGTAAGTGCAAATGCAAAAGTTCCAGATGGAACAATTATTACAGGCGCAAAGATAATTGATGGTACTGGGCGGGTAGCCTATTCGGGAAATTTGCATATTTCAAATGGTAAAATTGATTGTATTGGCAAATGCAAGATAAAGAAAAATGATGAAATAATTAAAGCAAATGGCCTTGTCCTTGCCCCTGGTTTTATCGATACACATAGCCATCATGACAGACATATTGATGCCCATCCTGATGCATTACCTGAAATCAGCCAAGGTGTCACAAGCATAGTAATTGGGGAGGATGGCGATAGTGCCTTGCCACTTTCAAAATTTTTTGACGCGCGTAAAACCAATCCATCTGCTGTGAATTTTGCATCTTATGTTGGGCATGGCACTATTCGTGGTGCAATAATGGGTAATGATTATAAACGCCCTGCCAGTGCCGATGAAATAAGTAAAATGGAAAAATTGCTTGAAGATGCTATGAAAGATGGCGCGCTTGGAATTTCAACTGGTCTTGAATATGACCCCGGAATATATTCAACCCATGAAGAAGTTGTGGCTTTGGCAAAGGTCGCGGCAAAATATAATGGGCGCTACATAAGCCATATGCGTTCCGAAGACATCGCTCTTGATGAAGCAATTGATGAAGTTATTGATATTGGTCAAAAAGCCAAAATCCCCGTTCAAATTTCGCATTTAAAAATTGCAATGGTTGATAAATGGGGACAGGCCGATAAAATAATAGCCAGATTGAATGCAGCCCGCGCAAAAGGCATAGATATTACTGCTGATATCTATCCATACACTTATTGGCAATCAAGCCTTGATGTTTTGCTACCAGAGCGTGATTTTAAAGATAGAAAAGCTGCTGAATTCGCGCTTACCCATCTTGCAAAGTCTGATGGTTTGATAATCACAAATTTCCCGCCTGACCAATCATATATTGGTAAATCTGTTGCCGATATTGCAAAACTACGTGGCAAAGACGATGTTACAACCTTCCTTGACTTAAATATTGAAGCCGAAGCAATGGGCAAAGGTTCGGGCGTTATGGGCCGCGCAATGTCAGAAGAAGATGTTGAAAAGCTAATCCTTTGGCAACATTCAAACATTTGCTCGGATGGGCGAATAATTGACATGCACCCACGCGGCGCAGGTTCTTTTGCGCGAACAATTGCGTGGTTAGTACGTGATAGAAAATCTTTATCGCTTGAAACGGCAATATATAAAATGACCGGGCTTGCTGCCAAACATATGGGTTTTAGTGATCGCGGTATTATTGCAAAAGGTAAAGCTGCGGATTTGGTTTTGTTTGACCCAAAAACCATTCAAGATAATGCCACATTTAAAAACCCATCGGCAATTGCAAGTGGTGTTAAAATAACATGGGTTAATGGCATTGCGGTTTTTAAAGATGGAAAAGCAACTGGCAATATGGCCGGTAAAATAATTTTACGAAGCCCAATTAAAAAATAAAGAGTATATAATGCAACCACCTTTCTTATTATTTCTTGGCGATGCACCTGATTCAAGTTGGGCAAAAACGGCATCTGGTTTGGCGCAATGGCGTGCAAAGGATTGTTATGGTCAATATAGATTGCCAAATTGCGGTGCTGATTTAAATCTACCTGATTTAAACTTTGAAGAGGCGCGCGCCAAAGGTATAAAAACAATGGTCATTGGAATTGCAAATGATGGCGGTTTCATTGCACCCAATTGGATAGAGCATATAATTAGTGCACTTAAAGCAGGACTAAATATTGCCGCAGGTTTACATGAACGTTTGGAAGATAATGCGCAAATTGCGGCGGTTGCAAAGGAAACTGGCGGTGTGCTCTATGATTTGCGCCGCCCTAATATGAAGTTTAATTCTGGTAATGGAATTAAAAGAAGCGGAAAACGACTTCTGACCGTTGGAACTGATTGCGCGGTGGGTAAAAAATATACTGCGCTTTCGATTGAAAAAGAAATGTTAGAACGCGGGCTAAACGCAACATTTTGCCCAACTGGTCAAACTGGAATAATGATAACAGGGCGCGGCATTGCAATTGATTCAGTCGTTGCCGATTTTATCGCGGGTGCTGCTGAATGGCTTTCGCCCGAAGCTGATGAAAATCATTGGCATATTATTGAAGGGCAGGGGGCATTACTTCATCCTGCTTATGCGGGCGTGACTTTGGGTCTTGTTCATGGCTCACAGCCTGATGCAATTATTGTTTGCCATGAAGCAGGGCGCAAAGAATTAGTTGGATATGAAGGCTATTATAATTGCCCATCTTTAACAGATGCATTAGCTATACATGTAAATGCGGCACGTCTTACAAATCCAAATTCAAAAGGAATTGGCGTAAGTTTGAATACTTCATCACTAAATGATGCCCAAGCGAAAGATGCCCTAAAACGTGCAGAAGATGAAACTGGTCTTCCTGCTTGCGATCCATTGCGTTGGGGTGTTGGCGCTATAATTGATAAATTAGTGGTGGAATTTTAATGACAGATAATAATTCTGACCACAAGGAAGCAACACTTCGCCCATATCTTGGCCTTTGGCATCTTGTTTTGGCGGGTGTTGGTTCAACTATTGGTTCTGGGATTTTTGTTATTACTGGAACTGCTGCTGCGCAATATGCGGGGCCTGCTATTACGATTTCATTTTTGATTGCTGCCCTTGTTTGCCTTTGTACCGCATTTTGTTATGGCGAACTTGCATGTTTATTGCCAAAATCTGGTGGTGCATATTCATATTCATTTGCAAGTTCAGGGCCAACGATTGCATGGATTGTTGGCTGGTGCCTTGTCCTTGAATATGTAGTTGCCAGTTCAACCGTTGCCGTTGGTTGGTCAAGTTATTTTAGTGACCTTTTGGCAAGTATTGGAATTCATATTCCATCGGCAATGGCGGGCGCACCACTTAGTTTTAATAAAGCAGGGCATTTAATTTTTACAGGTTCTGTTTTCAATTTTCCGGCAGCTTTCATTGTTGCGCTAGTAACATTATTTCTAGTGCTTGGGATAAAGGAAACCAATGCTGCCAATATAATAATGGTTTATATTAAAGTTGGCGTAATTTTATTGGTTGTATTTTTCGGTGTTTTTTTTATTAAAAAAGAAAACTTAACCCCCTTCATCCCCCCAAATCAAGGCCATTTTGGCGAATATGGTTGGAGTGGGGTTTTACGTGGTTCAGCCGTGATTTTTTATGCCTTCATTGGGTTTGATGGTGTTTCAACCAGCGCCCAAGAAAGCAAGAACCCGCAACGTGATGTGGGATTTGGGATAATTGGCGCGCTTGCCGCTTGCACAATTCTTTATGTTGCTATGGCAATTGTTATGACTGGCCTTGCTGATTATCGAACTTTGAATGTAGCAAACCCAGTTACTGTTGCACTTTCTGCGGTTGGCGGTGGTTTGGATTGGTTAAAGCCGCTTGTAAACATAAGTGTGGTTATTGGCCTTGGTTCTGCAATTTTGATGGGGCTTTATGGGCAAACGCGCATACTTTATATAATGGCGCAAGATAATATGATTTCACCGCGCTTTGCCAAAATTAATCCCAAATATCGAACGCCAGTTTGGAATACAATTGTGGTTGGTATAGCATGCGCAATATTTGCAGGGCTTTTTCCGATTGATATTTTGGGTGAATTAGTATCGATTGGCTCGCTATTGGCATTTGTTTTTGTTTGCTGGAGTGTTATAGTTTTACGCAGGAAAATGCCTGATGCGGCGCGCAGTTTTCGTGTTCCTTGGTCGCCCTTTATTCCATTATTAGGGATGGCAAGCTCGATTTATTTAATGTTCACATTGCCAAGTGGAACATGGACAAGATTGGTAATTTGGATGGCGATTGGAATGATAATTTATTTTACTTATTCTTTGCCGCGTATGAAGCGGGCACAATGCGCTAAATAATCACCGAATTATGAGAATTTCGAAATGTCAGATTTATTAAAGCGATTAAAAGAAGAAGCCCCAAATTACACACAAGCAGAGCGTCAAATCGCTTTGTTTTTAATCAATAATCCCGAAGTGATACCATTTGAAACAGCGGCATCAATCGCAGAACGTTTGGATATAAGCGCTGTAACAGTTGGGCGCTTTTGCCGAATGCTTGGTTATAAGCATTTTAAAGAATTAAAAAAAAATTTTCGTAGTAGTAAAAACCTACCTTGGCTTTCAGGTGATGATTTTCAAGAATTCTTAAAAGGCAATGATAGTGAAAAAAGACGAAAAACCCTAGAGCGCGAAATTGAATTATTGGTTGGCGTTTATGAACGTAGCCAAAGTAATATCTGGCGCGATGCAATCGCAACTATCGCAAATAGCAAACATGTTCAGATTATTGGCTTCCAAACCGAAAGGGGTTTGGCAACTTTATTGGCGCATCAACTTCAATATGTTCGTTCAGGTATTGAATTAATTGAAGGCTCATCTGGCAATTTTGTTGATATTTTATTGGATAGCCCACAAGATCGTTGTTTAATAATTATCGATATTAGGCGCTATTCAAGCCAGTCACAATTACTTGCAAAAAAGGCAAAGGCACAAGGCTTAGACGTAATTATGATTACCGACACTTTATGTGATTGGGCGCAAAAAATAACCAAACATGTTTTAACCGCCGATAGTGATGGCGCTTTATTTTGGCATTCTGCGGTTCCAATGGTTGGGCTTATAAATCTACTTGTCAATGATGTTGTTAGCTTTAATGGCGGACAGGATGTTGAACAACGCCTAGAAAAAATAAGCCAGTTTTACGAAGATTTTACAGGTTTTGTTCGCAATACAAGAAATGGCAAAATGTGAAAATGATTGAAATCATAAACACAAAAATTGAAGCACCAATAAAAGTAAATGCCTTTGCGCAAAAGCATTTACTCGCACAGCCTTTTGTAATTTCAAGATATAGTTTTACCCATAGTTTAATGATGGTGGTCGAACTTTCTTGTGGTAATCATATCGGACGGGGCGAAGCTGAACCACATGAATTTGATGAAGATGAATTAAATAAAGCGGTTCAATATTCGCAAAGTCTTGCGCCACATTTTGCAAATGGAATTTCAATTGCACAATTGAATGAACTTCTTCCATCTGGGCCAATTCGTAACGCATTTGATTGCGCATTATGGGATTTAATGTCGAAATTAAAGGGCAAAAGAGTTTGGGAATTATTGGGGCATAGCGAACCTTTTTATTTGCCGACGGTTTATACTTTGGGCATTGGCGAGCCACATGATATGGGCGAAAAAGCAGGTGAGCTAAAAGATTGGGCAAGGTTTAAAATCAAACTTGGCGGTGAAAATCAAATAAAAGATATTGCCCGCGTCAAAGCAATACGCGAAGCACGCGAAGATGCAGAGCTTATTGTCGATGCCAATGGCGGCTGGTCATTAGATATTTTAAAAACTATGAGCAAGGAATTGGCAGATTATGATGTAAGGCTTATTGAACAGCCGCTTTTGGCGGGTTCGGATGGTGAATTAATAAATTATCAAAGCCCTGTTCCACTTTGCGCCGATGAAAGCTGCTTGGACACAAATTCATTGCCTTATATTTTAAATCGCTACCAATATATAAATATCAAACTTGATAAGACAGGTGGTCTTACCGAAGCCTTGAAACTATCACATGCGGCGCGCAATGAGGGGCTTGGCCTAATGGTTGGCTGTATGGTTGGAACTTCACTTGCGATGGCGCCAGCACATATAATCGCACAAGATGCACGTTTCATTGACCTTGATGGCCCAATGCTTTTGGCAAAAGATAGGCATAATGGTATGATTTATGAAAATGGTTTTGTTTATCCGCCAATGAAAGAATTATGGGGCTGATTCATTGGTTTTGAAGGAAAATGACATAGCCTTTAAAATTTGGATTTTTCACTAACTCAACTGGCTCTTGCCATTGGCCGCCTTGGATTAGTCCAATGTGAAACGGTATTTTTACTTTACCGATTTTTTCAAAATATTTTTGATATTCTTTTATTGTATGTCGTCCTTGATAGGTTTGGATTATTACCTCATCAACCGTGTTTGCAAGACCGTCTAAATCATTGGGGTTTGCATTATTACTCCAATCCAAAAGACCGGTTACGCCAAGTTTGTAATCCATTGGGATTTTTGTTCTTAGGTCTTTTAGAAATTGAACATATTTATCTAAATGCTTTGTCTTGGCATCAAAATCAATTTGAACGCCAATGATTCTATTGCCTGCATTTTTCCATTTTGAAATATGGGAATTGATTTGATTATATATTTGCGGTTGCCAATCCAAAGTTTCAACACGATATACAATCCAAATATCAACATTTTTTGTTCGTGGTGTTGCGCTTCTTTGTGAAACAAGGCGCGGGCCATTATTTTTCTCCTCGATTTGGGCATCAAGAATATAAATGGTTTTTGCATTCGTAAGTATGGATTGGGATTTAATGCCCGCCCAAAGCCAATACCTATCATATTTATTCGCCTCTACAATTTGCGCCTTTGGGTTTGATATTATCAAAAGCGCAAAGCATAGGCCTAATAAGAATTGAGGTTTAAAGCGCATTATTACCAATAATATTGAAGTTTTTGCGCCCAAATTGTGGTTTTATATTTGCTTTTTAGCGTATTGAACCATTCTTTACGTTTTTCAACCGGCACATCAACACCGCCGCACTGATTATAACGCGACGGCGCATAGCAATTAATTGCACGGAATAATGCATAGGCTTTGATATTTGGGTTGGCACTTGGATCTGATATTACTGATTTATATATTTCAAGCCTTGAGAATTTATTGCCAGGAAACAAAGATTTGCTTCCACCTAATTCATCTTTTGGCGGTGTAATATCTTCATGACCATCAAAATTATTTATACGTACAAATTCGGCAAGGCACATTAATGGTTTTTGCGAATTTGGTGTTTTAGCTAATTGCGCGGCTATATCGGCAATCGGAAGGCAGAAGAAATCACCCTTGCTACCTTGCCATTTAAACGCATCAAGATTGATAGCATTATAATCATTAGGGTCGGCAGCAGTTTTTGTAACATTTGGAATAATATCTAAATCATTCAAAAATTGCGTATAGGCGCCGCGTGTCAATTCTTTGAATAAAAGTGTGTGTAATGCTAATTGTCTTTCACGCTCTTTATTATTTTTATCGCTTGCAATTTTGCGTAATAAGTTTGCATCCGCATTATTTGAAATCAAAGTTTCACGAATAATTTTGTTTTCAACAAGGGAATCATTGGCAAAAATCTTTGAAAGATTATTGTGACGCTCATCATACATTGCCAATGCAAGTTGCAGTTCGGATTTTTGATATGCGCCATTGCTTCCTGGGAAAAGGCTTAACCAAAAACCGCGGGCATTTTTATCATTCAAATCATCAAGCGCCAAACCGCGCAGCATTTGGCGGCTATATTGTAAGTTTGAAAAATTCCTTGAATTTGCCGCATCTGGAATTAATTTCAAAACCAAAGATGGATTTTTTTGAACATAATAAGCATGAACTGCAAGCAAATATTCCCATAGAGGTTGATGTTGCGCAAAAATTTGTTTTTGGTTTGCAATCTCTGAGAATTGAATTATTTCGCTTGGTTTTGTGTCTTGCGATTGGCGCATTTTATATAAATCAATAATCGCGGTAAAAATTGGGTCAGATGCTTTAGAATTATCCATATTCCAAAGTAATTTGCTATCAATTTCTTGCGCAAGTTCAATATTATCTATGCTGCGAACATTGGGATCGGTTTGTTTATATTGCCAGACATATTCATTAAGCAATTTATCCTTATCGCCGCCAAACCAATAGACACGCCTTAAAAGTCCACGCGCAGAATTTGCATAAATTCCGTTTGGATAATTTTTAATATATGAATTAAGCGAATTTTGCGCCAAAGATAAGGTGCTTTTGTCGATATTTTTAAGGTCAATATTACCCCATTCGTCAAAAGCATTAATTTGTGCTTTGTTCAAATCGACGCGCGCAATCATATAATTTGCGGTTTCGCTAAGCCATTTATTTTTACTATTTGTAAGGCTTGCAAAATTTGATTTGGCATTATCGAAATCGCCATCATAAAAAGACGCTGCCGCGCTTAAATAGGTTGCATATTGTTTTGCATTTTCGCTTTTGATTTGCCCAATAGAAGCTGCAACAACTGGGGATGATGATTTTGAATCATCACAATTAGGCTTCATCTCGCTTCTTATTTTTATAAGAATTGCCTTTTCTTCAGGTGATAATTGCTTGTTTTCATTTATGTTGCTTTCAAAGCCAGCTTGCCCTTGTGTGTCGCTCACACAACGCGTACCTACGCCATAAGAGAAAATGTTATTTGTGCTGGTTTCTTGTTCTTCTTCACTTTTGCCTGCTTCACCTGTAACGGTGAAAACATAATCGCGCCAATCAAATGGGGCGGGGGTTTGATAGGGCAAAGATTCACTTTTTACCTGCGCTTTATTTGGCGGGAAATTGTAAAAATCATCAAACAATAATGTCATATTCACACGCGTATCATTCGCAGGTGATATTATCGCGGTTGAACTACATCTATCATATTCTGTGACTTTTAGTTTCCAATAAATTGGACACCCAAAATCACCGCTTGCTTTTGCAGGTGTCGAAAATAATAAAGTTTGGAAAATGCCAAAAATGGCAAAAGCTAATGGGTAAGTGAATCTTGGTTTGATAATCATATTTATAATTAACAAATGCCGATTGTCTTATCAATCGCAAAAATATTTAATTTATAAAAAAGTAAGGCCGCTTGCGCGGGAATTTTAAAAAAGAAAGGCCGCTTGCGCGGCCTGACAAAAGTCAAAAAAGTAATAGGCGCTTCCTCCCCGAAACGCCGCAGAGATAAACTCTACAACTAACCATTGCCAATTTATTACAAAATTGTCAAGCGGCATATTTATATCGCATAGGGGGTTTTGTCGGAAAATATATTTACCGAAATTAAAATCTAAAAAACCAGTGAAAACATTACCTTTTTATAGATACGTAGTTTTTTTCCTTTGTAATAATTTGCGTATGATTTTTATCATTTTTGCACAAATTTTCGCTACCTGCTGCAATATTCTGATTAGCGGCTAGGTGCTTATAAGGTTCAATTTGTGCGATAAGAATCGTTAGCATGAAAATGAAAATACAATTTTCTTATTGTTTTTCAAGAAATAATTATTGAATTACGGTAATTTAATTATTGCAAAATTTTTTACCGAATAAAAATCAATTGTCAAAATGGTTTAAATCAATATATTTATGATTTTAATGGGCGAAAATTTTTTTATAGAGCGGCTAAAGGTAATGTCTATTTTATTATGGGCATTTTTCTCGGCTTATTATAGTTTTAATGCACCAAAAGAATTGCTTCATGTTCGTGATGTTCATAAATATGATCAGGTTCAAGTCTATCTTGATAAAATTGCCTATCAAAATGTAAGCCCATTCAATCAAAAAATCATCGTTGCGATTCGTATCTATGACCCATCAAATAATCACATGATATTGATACGTGATTTAGCGCCAGGTGATTTTGGAAATGGTGCAATAATGGCGCGCCTTGATAAGGATGCAGTAAATACAAAAAAGCTTCATGAAAATTCACAAATTATGGTTTATAGGTCCCAAGATAAAAAACAATATTATCTTTCAAAGGGTTCTTATTGGCCTTTTACGATAATTTTATTGGTTTCAATGCTTTTTTGGGTATTTGGAATTTTGAAAATATATTTTGCCTTTAAGGGGTCAAGGGCTAATGACGAACCAAAAATCAACCACTTATAAGTTGTTATTGGCAATTTTTATTATAATTTTGGCCATTATACTTGAAATAAGTATGGTAAATAATGTTGAATTACCCCAAGAAATTATTGCATCAATCGCAATTATAGTTTCAACAATAATATCATTTGGTTTTTTTGAAATAATTGTTCGTCTATCAAAACCACTTGATGATGATTTTAATGCGCCGATTGAAAAAAAGCCCGAAACTTTTGGGCGAATTTCACGTCAAAGATTTGCTCGTGCCGCAATTGATGCAATTGATAATCCTATATTGATTTTAGATGGTGGTATGCGGCTTTTAATTGCCAATGAAAATGCTAAAAAAAGGTTTTCAATAAATGTTGTTGGTGCGCGCCTAGAAGCTTTTATGCGTGATCCATTAATTTTAAAAATGGTAGAAAGCGCACTTGATGATAAAGCGCCAAAGCAATTCATATGGGAACATTATTTTCCCAATCAAATTTTTGACCGCGTAGATATTTCAACATTTGAATATGAAAATGAATTAAGAATTATAATAGTTTTCACTGATGAAACTGAAATGCGCAAAACCGAATTAATGCGCGTTGATTTTCTTGCAAATGCTGGTCACGAGCTTAGAACCCCACTTGCAAGTATTCGCGGCTTCTTAGAAACTATGCAGAGCGCGGCAAAAGATGATTATGCCGCTTTTGAACGCTTTTTGCCCATAATGTCGCGCGAAGCCGAAAGAATGCATCGATTAATAGAGGATATTTTTTCTCTATCAAAAATCGAATTCAATGAACATGTTGCACCTTCAACACAAATTGATTTTACTAATACCGCTGAATTTAGCATAAACGCCAGCGAGCCTTATTTAAAATCACGTAATCAAAAAATAAAAATATTAAAACCAAAAATAAATTTACCTGCACTTGCCGATAGTGACGAATTACAACAAGTCTTCACAAACCTAATTGAAAACGCAAGTAAATATGGCGATGAAAAAAGCGAAATAATTTTTGAAATAGATGGCATTTTCACACTAGATGAAGCGAAAAAACATGGCCTTGCTAAATGGGAAAATAGCCATTCTTTATCTCTAAACAGCCCTGAAGAAACAGGGAAAAAATATGTTTTCGCACGGGTTGAAAATCACGGCAAAGGAATAAGTGCGCGCTATATGCCCCGCCTTTCAGAGCGTTTTTATAGAATTGATGATGAAAGCGCGCATGTTCGTGGTACTGGTCTTGGGCTTGCGATTGTGAAGCATATTATAAAGCGCCATTGTGGGGCTTTATTTGTTGAATCCATTGAAAATCAGATGACAGCTTTTTCAATCGCAATACCAATTGAATAAGAATCTTATAAAACCCCAACATTGTCATGAAACTGTCATGGAAATGTAATTAAAGGGCAGCCAGTGAATAATAGATTCTTGCAAAAAGGATCAGGGGTATAAAAATTGTCCATTTTATCCAATTTACCAATTGCAATGATATGCGCTTTTGCCATTCTTGCATTTGCAACAATTGCTTATTTCTTGAATGCAAGAATGGCATTGGTGCTTGTTAATAATGCCAAGGCAAAGAATGAGCGTATAAATTCTTTACCTTTATATCATGGTTGGTATGCCGCACTTTTAGTTGGTTTGCCGTCTATTGTCTTTTTGGCTTTGGCAAATCTTGTTAAGTCGCCAATTATTAATTCAATTATGCGCACAAAATTGCCTGCTGATGTAAAATCAATGGGCAGTGACCAAATATCATTATTTTTACTTGATGCGCACAAAATTGCCTTTGGTGGTCAGCCATCACAAGTAAATGCACAATTAGAAAGCTTTGCCAGTGAATTAGGTAATTGGGATGTAGTATTTGTGATTGCAATAAGTCTTGTCGCAATTGCATTTGCAGTTTTCGGTTATTATTTCTCGCGTTCAAAAGTGTTTGCCGAGTATCGCGCACGCAATGCCGTAGAGGCTATTGTTAAAGGCCTTATGATTTTGGCGGCGAGTATTGCGATTTTAACAACCTTTGGGATTGTTCTTTCGCTTATTTTTGAGACTATAAAATTCTTTAATTTTTATAATCCATTTTCTTTTCTTTTTGGCACACAATGGTCGCCGCAAGTTGCAATTCGCGCGGACCAAGTTGGTCAATCAGGTTCATTCGGTGCGGTTCCGCTTTTCCTTGGCACATTCATGATTATGATAATTGCCATGTGCGTTGCGGTTCCTGTCGGCCTTGGCTCTGCGGTATTTTTATCTGAATATGCGTCTGAAAAGTCGCGTGCCTTTATCAAGCCCGCTTTAGAGCTTTTGGCAGGTATCCCAACTGTTGTTTACGGCTTCTTTGCGCTTTTGACAGTTGCGCCATTCATTCGTGATTTGGGCAATTCACTAGGGCTTGAAACCTCATCGCAAAGTGCGCTGGCGGCAGGCATTGTTATGGGTATTATGATTATCCCATTCATTTCATCTTTATCCGATGACGTTATTAATTCAGTGCCACAGGCATTGCGTGATGGCTCTTATGCAATGGGTGCGACCAAGTCTGAAACTGTTGGGCGTGTGGTTCTTCCTGCGGCATTACCCGGTATTATAGGCTCTATCCTTCTTGCGGTGTCGCGTGCATTGGGTGAGACAATGATTGTGGCAATGGCGGCGGGGCAAAATGCCAATTTATCGCTAAACCCACTTGATATGATGACAACTGTGACGGTGCAGATTGTTATGCTCCTTACCGGTGACCAAGAATATGACAGCCCAAAAACCCATGTTGCCTTTGCGCTTGGCTTTGTATTGTTTGTTGTAACTTTGATTTTGAACATTATCGCACTTCGCGTGGTGCAGAAATATCGTGAAAAATATGACTGATAAAACCCTTTCTTCAAAAGAAATTATCCAATCAAGGCTTAAGGGTCGTTATAATGCGGAAATGCGTTTTAAGGCCTTTGGGATTGGCATGGTGATTGTTGCTATTATTGCCTGTCTTGTACTTTTGGTTTCAATTTTTATTCAAGCAAGCCCATCTTTCACGGAAAGCCGTTTAAAGATTGATGTTAATCTTGATGCCGCAAAAATTGACCCATTAGGCCAAAGGCAAATCGCCGATATTCGCGCACAAGGTGACTTTAATGGTGTTATTGTTGATTCATTAGTGAAGCATTTTCCAAATGCTGAAAATGATGGTTCAATAGATGATTTAATGGAAATGGTTGCGAATATTGCTGCCAACCCGCTTGCGATTTATGTTTCAAAACATCCTGATTTAGTTGGAAAAACTATAAAGGCTGATTTGGCGCTTAATGATGATGTTGATATGTTTCTAAAGGGTGGCTTTGGTAAGTTGGAACGCACAAATGTTTCCAACATTACTGTAAATCAATTGCCGGACGGTTCATATCAATTTACCTCTTCGCAAGAAGGATTTGGTGGAGTTAAAACCCAAATTGTTGGCCTTATTTCACAAACATTTGCACAAAAGAAAAATCTATTGGCAATCAAACAAGCAAAATTAAAAACTTTGCAGGAAGCCAAAGATAAAACCCCAGAGCAAAATGTTGAAATTTCACAAATTGAAGGTGAAACCTCAGAGCTTGAAAGCTTTGTAAATAACTTTGGTGCGGTAACTAGTTCAAACAGTGATCTGTCACTATCGGATAATGTTCCCTCTGTTTTAATATTAGGCGGCAATGGCGCTTTTAAGGCCACTAATTTAAATGAAGGTAAAATCGATACACGAACTTTAGTGGCACCAAATGCTCCAATCAAAGATATCAAAATAGTGGTTGTGAATTCTGCTGAAGATACACGTCCATTAGGTGATAGGGCAGCTTCACTTGGTCTTTTGATGAAAGATAGCGGTTTGGTAAAAATCCGCCCGAATATTACTTTATTGACACGCTCTGACTCAAATGATCCAGAAATGTCGGGGGTCTTATCGGCGATTATTGGATCATTATTTACTTTGTTGGTTACCTTTGTAATAGCGGTTCCAGTTGGTGTTATGGCGGCAATTTATTTGGAAGAGTTTGCGCCAAAAAATTGGCTTACTGACTTGATTGAGGTGAATATTAACAATCTTGCAGCGGTTCCGTCGATTGTGTTTGGTTTGCTTGGTTTCTCTGTATTCTTGCACTTCTTCCAAATGCCGCGTTCTGCCCCTGTTGTTGGTGGTATTGTATTGTCATTAATGTCACTTCCAGTGGTGATTATCGCGTCACGCGCTGCATTAAAGGCAGTTCCGCCATCTATTCGTGAGGCAGCATTAGGAGTTGGCGCATCAAAAGTGCAGGCGGTTTTCCACCACGTGCTTCCGCTTGCAATGCCTGGCATTATGACAGGTTCAATTTTAGCCATGGCACATGCATTAGGTGAAACTGCACCGCTTTTGATGATTGGTATGGTGGCCTTTATCGCCGACATTCCAAAAAGCCTTTCAGATGCGGCAACAGTTTTGCCAGTTGAAGTATTTATGTGGGCAGGGCGCCCTGAACGTGCATGGGATGCGCGTACATCGTCTGCCATCATTGTTTTGTTGATTTTTATGTTAATAATGAATGCGGTTGCAATTTTCCTTCGCCGCAAGTTTGAGCGTAGGTGGTAATATGTCAGTAATTGAAACCCAAACAATTGTGAATTCACAGGAGAAGAAATTGGTTGCCGAAATAATTTCAAACCCAAATGGAACCAATATGATGTTGGATGACGAAATCACCAAAGTTCGTGCACGCGGCGTTGATGTTTTCTATGGCGCAAAACAAGCATTATTTGACGTTAACATTGATATTCCAAAAAAATCTGTAACCGCCTTTATCGGTCCATCAGGTTGCGGTAAATCAACTTTCCTTCGTTGCATTAATCGTATGAATGATACAATTGATACATGTCGCGTTTCAGGTAGCATTTTGATTGACCAATTAGATGTTAATTCAAAATCTGTTGATCCTGTTATGCTTCGTGCCAATGTTGGTATGGTTTTCCAAAAGCCAAATCCATTTCCAAAATCGATTTTTGAAAATGTTGCTTATGGCCCAAAAATTCACGGCCTTGCACATAAAAAATCTGAATATGAGGAAATCGTTGAAACCTCGCTTCGCAAAGCTGGCCTTTGGGAAGAAGTCAAAGACCGTCTTGATAGCCCTGGTACTGGCCTTTCAGGCGGTCAGCAACAAAGATTGGTTATTGCGCGCGCTATTGCGGTAAATCCTGAAATCATTTTGATGGACGAACCATGTTCAGCACTTGACCCAATTGCAACCGCAAAAATCGAAGAATTAATCGATGAATTGCGTACAAATTATTGCATCATCATTGTTACACACTCAATGAGCCAAGCGGCAAGGGTTTCCCAACAAACCGCATTTTTCCACATGGGTAAATTGGTCGAAGCTGGCCCAACCGAAACCATGTTCACCAATCCAAAAGACACAAGAACACAAGATTATATCACAGGAAGGTTCGGCTAATATGGACCATACAGTAAAAGCATTCTCCGAAGAATTAGAAGGCCTATTTTCAAGCGTTTCACGTATGGGCGGCATGGCCGAAAAAGCCTTGATTGACGCCATTCGTGCAATGGTAACACGCGATACAAAACTTGCGACCACCGTTATTGATGGCGATAGATATATTGATGACATGCAACGTGATATTGAAAAACGTATCATGCGTCTTTTGGCACTTCGTCACCCAATGGCGAAAGATTTGCGTCAAACAATTGCGGCTTTAAAACTTGCCGCCGATATTGAACGTATTGGCGATTTGGCACGCTCGATTGCAAAACGCGCAATCACAATTGTTGACCATGAACCAATTGCCCTTGTTCGTTCGGTTGAAAGAATGGGCAAAATTGCAAGTGCACAATTAAAGCAGGTTTTGGATGCCTATAATTCACACACTGTTGGCGGTGCAATTTCGGTTTGGTTCCAAGATGAAGAATTAGACGATCATTATGCCTCGCTTTTCCGTGAACTTCTTACTTATATGATGGAAGATCCGCGCAAAATTGGCCCTGCAACACATTTGTTGTTCGTTGCAAAAAATATTGAACGCATTGGCGATCATTGCACTAATATGGCTGAAGTAATCCATTTCCTTGAAACTGGCGAAGAATTAGTTGGCGAAAGACCTAAAGGCGAACCTTTGGGCCCAATTCCAACCAACCCAAATTCTGAAGATTAAACCCAAGAAGGACGCCGCTATGACGCCCTATATTTTAATTGTTGAAGACGACCCCGCAATCGAGGCATTATTGGCCTATAATCTTGAAAAAGAAGGTTATAAAATCAATGTTGCCAAAGATGGCGAAGAAGCACTTTTAACCATCGCTGAAAAGCAACCTGATATGATAATCCTTGATTGGATGCTTCCAAAAGTATCGGGCATAGAGGTTTGCCGAAGGCTGCGTCAACGCAATGAAACCAAAAATGTTCCTATCATAATGCTTACCGCGCGTATTGATGAAACAGATCGAATTCGTGGTTTTGAAACTGGCGCTGATGATTACATAAATAAACCTTTCTCTGTTGCGGAATTAAAAGCACGTGTGAAAGCGGTGATGCGCCGTATTCGCCCTGCTTTGGCAGATGAGATTGTAAAATATTCGGACATAGAGGTGGATAGGGTTTCACACCGCGTTCGCCGTGCAGGCAATGAAATCCATCTTGGCCCAACCGAATTTAGATTACTTGACCATTTAATCCAACATCCTGGGCGCGTTTTTTCGCGTGAACAATTATTGGATGCGGTATGGGGCAATGATGTATATGTCGAAGCGCGCACAGTTGACGTTCATGTCGGCAGATTACGCAAAGCCATAAATATCGCCGGCGTTCCTGATATTATACGAACCGTCCGCGCCAGTGGCTATAGTTTGGATGCCAAGGTTTAATTTGAAATCGGCTTAGACCATGCAAGTGGGTGTGTTGCAAGATGCGCATCAACCTCTAAATCTTTTTGGCCTTCTTTGATAATTATTTCTTTTTCAAAAATAACAGGCTTTGTCCAAGTACGGGTTTGGGTTTCATAACTAACACCCATGCCGCCGCCTGTATATTTTGTATAGCCAGTTTCAACATCAACATTGGCTTGCCCCTGTAAATCAGCTTCAGCATGAAGGAAATAACGCCCCGGTTTCATATTTGGAAAACTAAAGCGGCCATATTCATCGGTTTCGGCATAAAAAGAATATTTATTAAATCTTGGGTCAACGCGAAGTTCGCGTATTTGTTCATTTTTATCATTTCTATTTTTTTTGAATAGATTAATATATTCGGCATTATATGGCGTTATTGGATAAAGAAACACTTTATGCTTTTTGGCAAATACAATTGGGTTCTTTTTAGTAAATACAAGCGCATCATAACCACGTTCATTGGCCTGCGTATATAAAACACCATTTATTGTTATTTTGCCATATTCTAAGGCCTTTTTTGTGGCTTCTTCATCGAATTGCTGTTTTGGCGCAATAAAGTTTGTTGCGTCTTTTTGCGCACGTTGGTTGGCAACATCATAAACAGATTTGGGGCCAGCGATTGCAGAAGTTGCAATTAAAATAGTTGGAATAAAAATAGATAATATAGTTTTTTGCATAATTTTTACCGATTTATCATTAGTCTTGCATCTATTTTCTTTAAACTTTCGCCTTCTTTGATTTCAATAAATTGTTCGAAAGTAGCCAAAGTTTGCCATTTGACGGGTCTTAATTCCATATGTTTTGTAATAGTTGTGCCTTGATACGGGTCTTGATGAATTGAACGTTCACCTGTGTCATAGGACTTATTAACGCTTCCACTTAATGTACGCTCTGCGTAAATGAAATATTTTCCAGGTTTCATTTTATGAAATTGAAAAAAACCATTTTTTCCAGTCATTGAATATATTGAATATTTATAAAGCCTTGGGTCAACATCAATTTGATAAGTTTTACCATCATTTTTTGAAGTGTATTTACGCGATAATTTCATATATTCATCAAGATATGGCGTATATGGAAAAATTATGACTTTTTGATTTTCTGGATAAACAGGCAATACTTTATATCTTGCACCAAATTTTGGCGCATCTTCACCCCAATAATAAGTTCGTGAATAAAGATTGCCTTCTATCAATGTAGAACCAATATCTATTGCTGATTTTGTATAAGTTTCATCGAATTTTTGCGACATTGAAACGTGAATTACGCCATCAGAAGTAATATATTCGCGTGAATTTTGAGCATTTGAATTTGTTGCAATTGAACAAAAAATACAAAAAGATAATAGAAATGAAAGCTTTAACTTCATTTATTTAACATTCTTTAAAATAGGGTGATCGGGGTTTTGCAACATTCTTACATCAATTTCTAAAACCTTATCATCTGGCTTTAATTCAATGAATTTTTCTGCATAAGCGATAGCAGACCAATAACGCGTTTGATTTTCATATTTAGTTACGCCAACTTGACCATAATAAGGGTTAAAATCTGAAACGGATCGCCCCGTTGCGACGGTTTCATTATAACTTCCCTTAACTTGTTTATCGGCATAAATCATATAGCGGCCGGGTTTCATATTATAGAAAGTAAAGCGACCATATTCATCAGTTTGTGCATAATAATGCAATTCATGAACTCTAATATCTGGCTCGATAGAGATTTTTTGCTTACCGCGATAAAAACGATATTTTTTTACAAGCCCGATAAATTCTTGATAATATGGTGTAACGGGGTATAAATGCACCCTTTGATTAGCCGCAGGAACAGCCTTTGCCCCGACATTTAAAAGTGGTGCATCGCTTCCATCGCTTGCTGTTCGTGTATATAAAACGCCTTGAATATTTATATTGCCAGTTTCAAGCATATTGCGCGTAGTGGCTTCATCAAATGGTAGTTTAGGGCTTATTATTTTTACTTCATTTTGCTGCGCTTTTTCATTCATTTCGCGCAAAACACTTTGCGCATTTGCAACATTAATGCAAGAAAATGACGCGATGGCAATTGCGAAATATTTTATTCCAGTTTTCATTTTGCCCCCCTCCAAGCAATTTGTCACTTAATAAGCGTGAATTGGGCAAATGTAAGGCGAAAAAACCACAAATTGTTGTTACGCTTTGGTATATATGTTTTATATCATTCCCAAAAGCCGCATTTTAATTGCGAAACCTTTGATAGCAGCATTGAATTGCCCATTATTTGCCGCCCGATCAATTAAATTATTGATTTCCAACAGCTTTTCACAAAGGTTTTCTTGGCTTTGTTCTAATTGCGCCATTTGAAGCTCTTTAATTCGGCCCGAAATGCTATCATTTGCTATCAAACGCGACGCATTCCCGCTCGCACCATATGGCGAATAACCCGCAATCATATAAGCATCAGTTTGCGACTTACCCCGCACAATGGATTGCGCAAATTTTTCATGTTTTGGATTTGATAATATTGGCATGCCTGTATGATAGCATGATGGGGCGGGGTGGGGATATCCCCTGCCTTGCAAATCAAAGATTTGCGGGGGAGGCGCACTAATTAATTCCTTTTCGCATACGTGAACGGGCTTCTTTCGAAGCCCGCCACCCTTCACCCGCCTTTGGCGGGAGCTTCCACAAGGGAAGCAATTAATGAACTATACTTGGTGAATTGGCACTTAGGCCTTTAAAGACAAGGCCGCTTTCGCCAACGCTTGCGGTTACAACGCTGCCATCCAAAATTGCGCCAGACAATATTAGTTTTGCCAATGGATCTTGAATTTCTTTTTGGATAATGCGTTTTAATGGGCGCGCGCCATACATTTGGTCATAGCCTTTATTGGCAATCCATTCTTTGGCGGCATTATCAAGTTCAAGTTTAATATCACGGCTTGATAATAGGCTTTCAAGGCGGCGCAATTGAATTGGAACAATCGCATCCATTTGCGTACGACCCAAACGACTAAAGAGGATGATTTCATCAATACGATTGATAAATTCGGGGCGGAAATTTTGTTTTACCGCTTCCATCACCAATGGGCGCACTTTTTCAATATCTTCGCCTTCGGGTTGTTCGGCCAAATAGGTAGAACCCAAATTAGATGTCATAACCAAAATCACATTGCGAAAATCAACGGTGCGACCTTGACCATCGGTTAAGCGCCCATCATCTAAAACTTGTAAAAGCACGTTAAAGACATCGGGGTGGGCTTTTTCAACTTCATCAAAAAGCACAACCTGATATGGCCTTCTGCGAACCGCCTCGGTCAATGCGCCGCCTTCATCATAACCAACATATCCCGGAGGCGCGCCAATCATGCGCGAAACGCTATGTTTTTCCATATATTCGGACATATCAAGGCGGGTAATTGCACTATCATCATCGAATAGGAATTCTGCCAAGGCTTTGGTCAATTCGGTTTTACCAACACCAGTTGGGCCAAGGAAAAGGAATGAACCAATTGGCTTGTTTGGGTCTTGCAAACCCGCACGTGAACGGCGAACCGCATCAGCAACCGCATTTAGGGCTTCTTCTTGTCCGACCACGCGTTCGCGCAATTTATCTTCCATTTTAAGAAGTTTGTCACGCTCACCTTCAAGCATTTTATCAACTGGAATACCTGTCCAACGTGAAACCACTTCGGCGATTTGTTCGCTATCGACTGTTTCGGCAGCCAAAGATTGTTTATTGGTGTCAGCGTTTTTCAATTCTTCTTCAAGTTTTGGAATGCGCCCATATTGCAATTCACCCGCTTTGGCATAATCGCCGCGACGCGTTGCATCTTGCAATTCAATATGAAGTTTTTCCAATTCTTCTTTTAATTTTGTGGCGTCCGCAAGGCTTGCTTTTTCTGCGCGCCATTTTTCGGTCATATTGGCCGATTTTTCCTCGAGGTCTTGGATTTCATCTTCAAGTTTTGCCAATCTATCGACCGATGCGGCATCTTGCTCCTTTTCAAGGGCAGAAGCCTCAATTTTTAATTGCATTAGGCGGCGGTCGATTTCGTCCAATTCTTCGGGTTTGCTATCAACCTGCATTCTTAGGCGGCTTGATGCCTCATCCATCAAATCAATGGCCTTATCGGGTAAGAATCTGTCGGCAATATAGCGGTTAGATAGGGTCGCGGCGGCAACAATTGCGGCATCGCTAATGCGCACGCCATGATGCACTTCATATTTTTCCTTTAGACCACGTAGGATTGAAATTGTATCTTCAATTGTTGGTTCTTCAACAAAAACTGGTTGGAAGCGGCGCGCTAAAGCGGCATCTTTTTCAACATGTTTGCGATATTCATCCAAAGTGGTTGCACCAACGCAGCGCAATTCACCGCGCGATAATGCAGGTTTTAAAAGGTTTGATGCATCCATCGCGCCATCACCTTTTCCCGCGCCCACAAGTGTATGCATTTCGTCGATGAATAGGATGATTTGCCCGCTTGCGGCCTGTACTTCTATGATAACGGCTTTTAGGCGTTCTTCAAATTCACCGCGATATTTTGCGCCCGCAATTAATGCGCCCATATCAAGCGATAAAAGTTTTTTATCTTTAAGGGATTCTGGCACATCACCATTGATTATTCTAAGTGCCAAACCTTCGGCAATTGCGGTTTTACCCACACCAGGTTCACCAATTAATACAGGGTTGTTTTTTGTGCGGCGGCTTAAAACCTGAATAGTGCGGCGAATTTCTTCATCGCGCCCGATTACGGGGTCAAGTTTGCCGTTTTGCGCAGCCTCGGTAAGGTCGCGTGTATATTTTTTTAGGCTTTCATATTGGCTATCTGCGTTTTCACTATTGGCATTGCGCCCTTTGCGCATCATGCCGATTGCCATATTGATGCTTTGCGTGGTTACGCCCGCCGCTGCCAATGCTTCGCTGGCTTTTGATTTGCCTGCGGTAAGCATTGAAAGCAAAAGCCATTCGGCGGCAACAAAAGAATCGCCCGCTTTTTTTGCCGCTTCTTCGGCGCCAGTAATGATGCGCGCGGTTTCATTTGGCAGATAAGTTTTACCATCACCGCCCTGTACAACAGGCAGACCTGCAACCGCAACATCGGCGGCAAGGCGCGCCTCATCAGGGCGACCACCCGCCGATTTTATAAGACCAATTGCAAGCGACTTATCTTCATCAAGCATTGCCTTAAGCAAATGTTCAGGGGCAAAATATTGGTTGCCACGTTTAATAGCCTCCATTTGCCCAGCTTGGATAATATTGCGCGCCCGTTCGGTAAATTTCTCTAGATTCATCTTGAACCCTCGTTTCTATGAAGATTTGGCAAGCCTAAGCCCGCCCACACTATATAGATAGGTGTTGTATATATGTTACACAAGGGGTGTGGTGGAAAATCACAAATATTATGTGATAAATTATTTTTATTGTCAATCATTGACAATTTTTGCTAATTTTGGATAATATCAAAAAACCAAAGAGGCACTTCAATGAATATCAACCTTACCCCTAAACTTGAAGAAATGGTGCGTGAAAAAGTAAAGTCTGGGCTTTATAATAATGCGTCCGAAGTTGTGCGTGAGGCTTTAAGAATGATGGAAGCAAATGATAGGCGCGGGCTTAAAATTTGGACGAAAGATGAAATAGAAGCTGAATTAATCAAAGGTATTGAAAGTGGATTTACCGAAGGCAATATTGATGTCGAAGATATTAAAAAACGCGGTCGCGAGCGTCTTAATGCTTTAAGGGCAAAAGATGCTGCTTAGGTCGCAAAAATCAAATGAAGATATTGATAAAATATGGCTTTATATCGCTTTAGATAATCAACATGCAGCAGATAATTTTGTTGATGAAATATACAAAAAATACGATTTATTAGAAAGCAATCCATTTATAGGTCGAATTAATAATAGTTTTAATTTAACTGGGCGTGAAATTAGGCAATTTCCTATTGGTAATTACATAATTTTTTACGCCCAAATTAAAGATGGTGTCGAGATATTAAGAATAATACACGGCGCAATGGATTTTGATGATGATTTAGAAAATTTCTAACCCTCAACTGTTGCAAATTTCTTCCTCAACGCAAATTTCAATCCTATAAACACCAAACATGCAAAGCCTGCTGCGGCGGCATGTAATAGCCAGAATTGGACTGTTGGGATTTTTTCGAATAATGCACCGATTTTACCAACGGTTTTATTAGCTATAAAGAATGTTATGTTGAAAATCCCTGTTACAAGGCCGATTAATTGAACTGGCGCAAGGCGCATGAAAAGTGCGAGCGCGATTGGCAATACCATTGCAAAGCCGATTGAATTCACAAAATGGAACATAACAGGCCAGAATAGGCCGATTTTTCCATCCGCGCCTTTTGTTACTTCCGCCATTACAAGGCAAAGCATACCAAGCATTGCGATGAAAGTACCGATAATGATTTTTGTAATTTCATCAGGCTCTTTCCATTTTGTGCCATACCAACGGAAGAATATGGCAACAATCGCAAGGAAGGAAACCGAAACAATTGAATCAAGGGTTACAAGCCATGTTGTCGGAAGTTTATTACCATTCCATACCAAGTTAAAATCCCGATCGCCCCAAACTAAATAGGCGTTGAAAATCTCTTGATTTGGTAAAAGACCGATTGCCAATACTGGAACAATAAGAACCAAAATACCAACCATTTTCCAATCTTCGGCGGTTAAAGGTGGTTTCTTTTCGCCTTCTTTTTTCTTTTCAATAACGCTTTTTGGATAATGTTTTAGGCCTGAAAGATAAATTACAATCGAAACTAGCATTCCAACGCCTGCGGCACCAAAACCCCAATGCCAGCCCTTGGTTTCGCCCAATGTACCAACGATAAGTGGGGAAATAATAACGCCCGCATTGATTGCAAGATAATAGATTTGGAATGCATCTGCACGTCTATTATCTTCTTGGGCATAAAGACTTCCAACTTGCCCTTGAAGGTTGCCCTTAAAGAAGCCAGAACCCAAAATAAGACATAAAAGCGCAACCAAAAACGTTGGGTCAAACGCCATTAAAAAATGGCCCAATGCCATCAAAACCGCGCCAGTAATAATTGCAGGTGTACGCCCCATAAATCTATCAGCAATAAGGCCGCCCAAAAGTGGGGTCATATAAACCCATGCCGCATAATCACCAAAGATATTTGATGCCAGAGCCTTTGGGTCGGTTTCATTATAATGCGCGGAAAACCAATCAAAGAACCAAATATTTTCAATATGCCCAGGATGCAAAAGGAATTTAGACATATAAAGTACAAGCAAGGATTGCATGCCATAATATGAAAAACGCTCCCATGCCTCTGTGAATGCAATGAAACCAAGACCTTTTGGGTGGCCTAAAAACGCCTTGTCGTCCTTAAGTTTTTGTGTGGATTCTATGTCTAAATTTGAATCTTCGCTTATCATTTTGCCCCGCATTTATTTGATTTGTTGCAATTGAAACTAGGATAAGTTTCAATTATAGGCAATGGGGTTTTTGCAACTCTTAATATATTGAATCATAAGTAAATTTTATTGTGGTGCACTTTTGCACTTATGTGATAAAATACTGTGAAAGAGGTTGCAATGTTTCATCATGAAGTAATTAAAAATTAAAAATATACTTTATTTCTTGAACGTTTTTGTGGCGTGCGGGTTTGGTTATGTAATAAATGTTTATACTTAAAGCGTATATTTAAAAATCATTATTGAGGGAATTGAATGTCTGATGAATTGCTAAAAATAGTTGGTTTTGGTCAGCATAAAATTCTTATACTTGATGATTTTTTGGATAATCCCGAAGAAGTTATTGCGGCTGCTTGTGATCTTTCGCCTTTTGAAAAAGCTCCACAAAGCACATATTACCCTGGAATAAGGCGATATATAACCTCTAATATGCTTGGTGCGCGCCCTTATGTTGATACAATGCGTGAGGCATTATTGCCAATTATGGCGCATTTTTATGGCGCAAAATCGATAGAAGTTGATGAACCAAGTTTTTCAATGGTCACAAATGCCCCAAATGAGCTTAGCCAAATTCAGACAGTTCCACATTTTGATGATTTGGATGAAAACTTTTTTGCTATCTTACATTATTTATCGCCATCTCATAAAAGTGGCACAAGCCTTTATCGACATAATGAAACAGGGATTGAAAAAGTTACTTTGTTAAATCGTGATACCTACATAAATTCTTTATCCAAGCAATTATCACAAAAGCCGCGCGAACAAAAATATATGCTTGGAAGCGATGAATTATTCACCGAAATATATAATATAGAAGGCGTATTTAATCGTGTTGCAATTTATCAAGGCGCAATATTGCATTCTGGAAATATTACCCCCGATGAAAATCTAAGCCATGATCCTAAGAAAGGTCGTTTAACCGCAAATATTTTTGTTAGGATTAGTAAGTAAGTGGCAGTTAATTTAGATGAAATCCGAAAATTCTTATTAAGTCTTCCTGATGTTAGTGAGGGCACTTCATGGGATGCAGTTTCATTTAAAGTGAATAAAAAGGTGATTTTATTTTGGAACCCAAAATATGATTGCCCAGTTTTCAAAATGCCCTTTGATGAGCGTGATTTTCTTTTGGAAATTGATAGTGAAACCTTTTTTACAACCGATCACCATCGCAATTTTCCGTGTATATTGGGGCGCGCCGATAAATTGGATAAAGAATGGGTGCAAAACAAATTAATGCAAATTTGGTGCGCCCAAGTTTCAAAGAAAACTTTAAAAGATTTTGACAATAAAAAAGCGGGTGATTAACCCGCTTTTTTGATTATTTCTTTTTCTTTGGCGGGGCCTTTTTTGCAGGGGCTTTTTTGGTTGCCTTAGCTTTTTGCGCCGCAAGTTTTGCTGAATTTTCTTCATGTTCGCGTGCAATTCTTGCAGTCATTTCAGCGCGAATACGGCGAATTTCAGCAGGGTCATCAACATTGTTTTTAATACATTGCGCCAATTTTTCTTGGTAATATTCATACATACAATAAGTATGTTCGAATGAATATTTTGAAGCGGCAACACACATTTTCAAATCAATTTTCACATCAGTTGCGCACCCCGCGCCAGAACCAAGGCGAAGCATATTCATAGCCTCTTTATCGGCGCGAATTATATAAAGCGCGGCAGCCGCGATAATTCTATTATCAACTGTTTCAGTTGCGACTGTACTAATTTTAAGGTTTGAATCAACAAAACCTGAAGGGCTCATCGGGGTTGTGAAATTGGTATCAATATTTTTTAGACGCATATCCTTAGGCATAACAACTTTAGACATTGGCAATTTTTGCATTGAATATGAAGTTTGCTGTAATGAAAGGCCATTATTTTTGATAATATCTAAATGGTTTGTAAGCGCAGCAGAAGCCATTCTTTTTGCTTCTTCATAACCATCAAGATTTACAACCCAATTTGGATTAGCTTCTAATTGTTCGATAAAGCGTGCGCGGCCCATTGGCGTGCCAGTTTTCATAATACCATCACGGAAAGCCGATGACATTGACGAGGCAATCATTGCATAGGCTTTTGCACCATCAATAGTTTCAGAACGACCATATAAAGTAGTTTTATCCAATGAATCGGCAATTGCACTATTGGTTGAAACATTTGCCGCAGATGCCGCGCGTGCAACTTCATCACTTAAGCGTGGGAAATAACCTGCAAGATTTTCTAGTGAACGTGAATATTCACTTGGCCCAACATTGGTTGGGATGATTGGAGGTGGTGGTGCTTTAACAACAGGTGGTGGTGGCGGTGGTGGTGGCGGTGAAGCAGGGCTTGTAGTTTCACATGCGGCAAGTAATGTTAAGCTACCGATGATTAGATATTTTCCATAATTTGCCATTTTCCACCTTTTTATCAAATGACGCATAAAGTGCGTAAAATTCGTGTAATGGGCGAAACTTTAAACGCATTGCGTGCTTATTTTCAACCCCATATTGTGTTTGTTAATATATAGTAATGTTATGTGAACGCAGTATTAATTAGAAATATTGGGAACTAATTTTTGCGACCTTAGTGTCAAAATTCCGATGATTGCGGCAATGAAAGATGTAAGTAAAACCGCAAACCTAATTTGCGCATTCATCGCAATATCGGCATCACCAAATGCAAGGCTTGCTAAAAACAAGCTCATGGTAAAGCCAATTGAACAAAGAATACTTGCACCAAATAGGTTTTTAAAGCTTATAGTGCGCGGAATTTGAACGATTTTTATGGCTTTTGCCAAATAAATAAATCCAATTACACCAATAGGTTTGCCCAAAAATAAGCCAAGTGAAATTGCAAGAACCAATGGGCTTGTAACCATTTCAAGGCTAAAATTATTAAGGGAAAAGCCTGCATTACTTAGGGCAAAAAGTGGCAAAATAAGATATTTTACCCATGCTGAAAAATCATCATGTAAATCTTCAAGTGGGCTTTCAAACTCTTGGCTATTTGATTTAAGCGGAACAGCAATTGCGGTTAAAATACCTGCAAGTGTTGGGTGAAAACCACTTTTTAGCATATAGGCCCAAATAAAAATCCCGCCGACCACAAAAATCCAAGGACGTCTTAAATTTAAGGCACTTAAAGTTAATAATAATCCAAAAAATCCAAAGGCAATGCCCAAGGATACATAATCAATATTATGCCCAAATAATGCGGCAATTAATGCAACCGCACCCAAATCATCAACAACGGCAAGTGTTAAAAGGAAAACCCGCAATGCAGCCGGGATTTTCTTCCCAACCAAAGCAAGGGCAGCAATTGCAAAGGCAATATCGGTGGCAACTGGAATAGGCCAACCTTTTGCAATATGCGGATGGTTAAATCCATAAGAAATCCCAAGATAAATAAGGGCAGGAACAATCATACCGCCCAATGCGCCAAATATTGGCATTGCAAGGGTTTTGGGATTGCTTAAACTTCCGACCAAAATTTCTTTTTTTATTTCAAGGCCAACATGGAAAAAGAAAATTGCCATAAGCCCTTCTTTAATCCAATCCTTAAGGCTTGCATCATATTGCCAATTATCAAATTTAACAATGTGATGTGCCGAAAGCCAATTATCAAAAGCAATATTAAACGGGCTATTTGCGATTATAATCGCAATAAGCGCAAATATGCCAAGTATTATTCCGGCTGCTGCTTCTAATTCAAAAAAGTTTTTTATTTTTTTAAGTGCCATAATTTCTTATAGGCAGTTTAGCATTTTTGGTAAACCAAAATCGCATAAAAAAGCCGCGCAAAATTCTGCGCGGCATTAAAGTTTATTTGCGGGGGATTATTTCAAAGCTTTTTTAACGCATTTATTGGCGTCTTCATAAGCATGTTTGGCAAGGCAGAAACTATGCTCATATGGATATTTGCTTGCTGACACGCACATGCGCAAAGTTAGATAGGCATCTTTGGCGCAATTTTCGCCTGAACCTAATTTTATAAGTGATAAAGCGTCATCTTGCGCACCAATTGCAACAAGTGCGGCGGCGGCAAGTAATTTATCATTTATCTGAACTTCAATAGAATTATAATTCACAATTTCAGAAATATTAATCGGTGTAAAATTTGCGGGGCTTTTCTTTGCATTTGCAAGCGCAATCAAATGAATATGTTTATCATTTTCGGTTTTGGCCCAGCCAAATTTTTGAAGATCATACGATGCCTGTGTTAAATAGGCGCTTGCTTTATCAATTTTTTCAACCCCAAGGCCAAGGCTTGCGGATGCGGTTTTATATGCGCTTTCATAACCATCAAAGCTTTTGACCATTGCAACATTATCTTTAAGTTTTGCCGCAAATGCTTCCTTGCCCATAAAATCTGAAATTTGTTTTACACTATTTACAAATTGCGTGTTTGATAATGCGGTTACAATAACCATTGCTTTTGCGCCATCAATTGAATTTGCGCCCGTAAGGCTTGGTGAATTATCAAGATAATGGCCAATTGAATTTGCATTTTCCAAACCCTGTGGGCTTGCCGCATTTTGCGCTTCTTTAACAAGGGCAGAAAAATTACCCGCCATTTGCGCAAAATTCACATTTTGTTTAATCGGTGAGGTGGCAATAATATTGCTTGATGCAACTTGGATATTTTTTTCTGCTGCAAAATTAATGTCTTCAGAAAATTGTGCATTCGCCTGTTCTTGGGCATTTGCATAGCCACATAAACATGATGCGCTTAATATTAGGCCAAGAATAAAATTAGATTTTATAAATTGCATTTTGCTTCCCCTCAAAATGGCGAGATTGCACAATGCGGGATATAAGTTTTCCTATTTTTAAATTGTCGCCCTAGAATTTATTCAAATTTTATTTAATACAAATTCTATGCAAATTAAGGTTGAAAAATTTAAGCGGCCTCTTTGCTAAGTATTTGTATATAAGCATTTTTACTTATATTACCGCCCGATAAAATAACCCCAATTTTTTTGCCTTTATTATTGTTTTTTTCTTTTATTGCCGCTGCAATGCTTGCTGCGCCTGCGCCTTCGGCAATATTTTTGGTGGTTTCAAATATTATATTCATTGCATGGGCGATTTCATCATCGCTAACACGAATGATATTATCGATGCCATTTTTAACAATTTCAAATGCCAAAGGTGATGGCTCTTTTACTGCCAAACCATCGGCAATTGTATTTGCGCTTTGTGTATTTATGATTTTGCCAGCTTTAAGGCTTTGATAGAATGCATCGGCATTTTCGGAAACAACACCGATTATCTTGATTTTAAGGCCAAGTGCATCGCGCGCCTTTATAAGACCGCAAACCCCCGAGCCGCCGCCAATTGGAACATAGATTTTATCAAAATCCTTATGTGCCAGCATTAATTCATAAGCATAAGTTCCAACCCCAAGAACAAGTTTTTCATTAAAAGGGTTCACATAATGCGCTTTTTTATCTTCGGCATAATTTTTGGCTAGTTGTTTTGCTTCATCAAAACTATCGCCAATTTCATGTAATTTTGCGCCAAACGCACTCATGGCTTCATTTTTTGATGCGCAATTACAGCATGGAACAAAAATATCAGTATCAAAGCCAAATTTTTGCGCAGCAAATGCAATTGATTGACCATGATTGCCGCGTGTTGCCGATACAAGGGCGGATTTTATATGTTCCTTTGCAAGCTCACTAAGGTAATAAATTCCACCGCGAACTTTAAACGCGCCAGTTGGGTTATGATTTTCATGCTTAACCCAAGTTTCATGACCAAGATAATTATTCAATAAAGGCCAAACAAGCTGTGCACTTGGTGACATATATTTATATATTTCATTGGCTGCATTTTCGAAATGGTTTATTGAAAAGTTCATATTCGACCTCTTCAAAAACTATAACAGAAAAATATTCTAATGTAATAGCTATAAATAGAATTCTATTCTATTTTGCGTGTTAAATATAGAATTTATTTCTTTTTATTGGGCCTTGGCTTTTCATCAAATAATTCAGCTAATTGGTCAACCATTGCGCCACCCAATTGTTCAGCATCATTAATTGTAACCGCGCGTTTATAATAACGCGTAACATCATGACCAATACCAATTGCTATAAGTTCGACATTGCCCTTTTTTTCAATATCACCAATTATATCTTTTAAGTGATTTTCAAGATATGGGCCTGAATTGACCGATAAAGTACTATCATCAACAGGTGCACCATCAGAAATAACCATTAATATGCGGCGCTGTTCTGCTCGGGCAAGCAATCTTGCATAGGCCCATTCCAAGGCCTCCCCATCTATATTTTCCTTTAACAAACCTTCGCGCATCATTAATCCAAGATTACGCTTTGCGCGGCGCCAAGGGGCATCGGCCGATTTATAGATTATATGGCGTAGGTCATTAAGGCGCCCTGGTTGTGCAGGTTTGCCATCCGCCATCCATTTTTCACGGCTTTGTCCGCCTTTCCACGCCTTTGTGGTAAAGCCCAAAATTTCGGTTTTCACCGCACAGCGTTCCAATGTGCGCGCCAAAATATCACCGCAAGTTGCCGCAATCATAATTGGGCGACCGCGCATAGAACCAGAATTATCAACCAAAATCGTCACAATCGTATCACGAAACTCAATATCGCTTTCTTGTTTGAATGAAAGCGGTGACATGGGGTCGGTTACAACGCGCGATAATTTGGCGGCATCCAGCATGCCTTCTTCAAGGTCGAAAGACCATGAACGATTTTGCTGTGCCAATAATTTTCTTTGCAAACGATTTGCCAAACGCCCAACTGCGCCCTGCAAACGTTCAAGTTGTTGATCAAGATACATGCGCAATCTATCAAGTTCGACGGCATCGCATAATTCTTCGGCGCCAATGATTTCATCAAATTGGCGGGTGTAAATTTTATAATCAGATGCTTTACCGCTTTGGCTTTGTGGGTTTTGCGGCATTGGATTTGATGAAGCCTCTATGTCATCATCCTCGGAATCCGAGCCATCATAATCAACTTCTTGACCAGATTCAGATTGTTCATCACCTTCGGTTTGTTCGGTTTCGGTTTGTTGCTCTTTGGTTTCTTCTTGTTCTTCTTGGCTGTCTTGATCATCGCCCCCTTCGGGTGGGGCTTCTTGGTTTTCATTTTCCGATGGGTCTTGATTTTCATCATCACCCAATTCATCACCAAGTTCGAGGTCGCGTATTATGTCGCGCGTAATTTTTGCAAAATCACCTTGTTCATGGATTGCATTAATAAGGTGGGAAATATCGGTTCCCGCTTTGGCAATAATTTCGGCGCGCCAAAAATCGGCAACATGCTTAAGCGGGGCAGGGGTTTCACGCCCCGTTAGTTTTTCACGTAAAACAAGTGACAGCCCCTCAATCATTGGGGTAGTATCCTTGGTCATCATGCGTTGATACCCGCGCTTTATTGCGCTTTCGATTAAATTGGCATCAAGATTTATCGCAACACCCGGCATTGCATTTGCACCTAATGCGGCAACGCGCACATCCTCTGCCATATCATAAATCGCCTGTGCATTCGGGCCGATTGGGCGATTTTGAAAATGCTTTATATCTTCATGGTGCGCAAGTTTAAGCCCTGCGAAATCAGATTGCCCACGAATTTTTGAAACTTCATCAATGGTCAAAACCCGTGCAGGCTGGGGCAGGTTTACACTATGCCCCGAAACACTTGGTTCATTTGCGGTGAAATTAACTTCAACATTTTCCTCACGGGCAAGCGCGCGGGTCGAATGGGAAATCGCCCTTTTAAAAACCTCTGCCTGTGTAGTTTTTTGTGTCAATTTTACTTACCTGTCATCCCGCACTTGATGCGGGATCTCGTTGAATTGCGCGCGTCACTATGAGATCCCGCATCAAGTGCGGGATGACATTATGAAACTTGTAATAAATGCGCCGCCTCTGGCAAATCTTCGCCAAAGCAGCGTTGATAAAATTCTGCAATTGTTGGGCGCTCAAGCTCATCGCATTTATTAAGGAATGAAACGCGGAAGGCAAAGCCGATATTTTCGAAAATCTCGGCATTTTGCGCCCAATTGATAACTGTACGTGGTGACATAACGGTTGAAACATCACCATTCATAAAGGCATTACGCGTCATATCGGCAACGCGCACCATTTTAGCAAGTATTTCAACTTTAACCGGGTCAGTTTCACCCATTTTTGCGGCAACAATTTCGGTTTCTGCATCATGGTCAAGGTAATTTAGAGTGGTTACGATATTCCACCTATCCATTTGCCCTTGGTTGATTTGTTGTGTGCCGTGATAAAGGCCAGTTGTATCACCCAAACCAATTGTATTGGTGGTTGCAAAAAGCCTAAAATAATTATTCGGCTTAATAACGCGGTTTTGATCAAGCAAGGTTAAATGCCCTGACGCCTCCAAAACGCGTTGGATTACGAACATAACATCAGGGCGGCCTGCATCATATTCGTCGAATGTTAAACCGACTGAGCGTTGTAATGCCCAAGGCAAAATACCTTCGCGAAATTCGGTTATTTGTTTGCCATCTTTAAGAACGATTGCATCTTTACCAACCAAATCAATACGTGACACATGACCATCCAAGTTCACGCGTATCATCGGCCAATTAAGGCGTGCTGCAACTTGCTCAATATGGGTTGATTTACCCGTTCCATGATAACCTTGAACAATAACACGGCGATTATGTTCAAACCCTGCGAGGATGGCGCGGGTTGTTAATGGATCAAAGCGATAGCTTGAATCAATTTCAGGAACGTATTCATTATTATTTTTAAATGCCTTGACCTTTAGTTTTGATTCAAAGCCAAAAACTTCTTCTACGTTGATTGTAGTGTCTGGTGCATTGCTCAATAATTGTTCAGATAAATCAGTCATTTTGGTTTTCACTTTTCTATGGCACACCTACTAAAAGTAGGTGCGCTAATCGTCAATGATTTTGCGTTATTAAACTGTGATTTTTAATGAGGTTTAAGCCTTTATTCGCGTCAGACATATTTTTGACTAATTCTATAATGGGTTTTTATATTAGATTTGATGAATCTATGCGGTCATGGTTTTGAATAAAAAATGTTTTTCAAATATCTTTCGCCAATTTTGCATGGTTTTTTATGAGATATTTTACAATGGCAAAATTATAAAGGCTGATGATAAAGAGGTTTTTAAATTCTTGCTTTTTCGCGATCGTTTGCGCTTATTATTATAAGCAATATCATAAGCGCAATGCTATATTCGCTTCCGCCTGTACCATGTTCGCCAACGAACCAACCATTGTGGCGGTGAATTAGAATTATTCCAACAAAAGCAATAGTGAATAATATACTACTTGCTGGTCGAACACAGCGATTAATAATTAATAATGTGCCAGAAACCAATTCTGCAATTGTTATAAGCCATACGAATATTACGCCATTTGGAAAACCAATAGATTCCATAAATGTTGCGAATTGTGGAATTGTATCATTCACAATTCTTACAACTGCATGAGCCATGAAGAATATGGCCGTCATTATACGCGCTAAATCAAGTGAGTTCTTCAAAGATATGAATGGAAAATTTTTCAAGCTATCATCCCCTGATTTAGTCATTCGCTTTAACCCATTAAATGCATATTAAAAATATATATTATAAAGTCAAATAATGAAAATCATTTTCCTATAGGTGTGTCACGGCCTCTTTAAATGTGATAAATTTTAACAATAACGGCTATTTACCATTGCAATCATCGAGTTAGGTCGGTCTAAATTCGAATAGTCTAATAAATACTTACCCGGAATTATGTATCAAATAAGTAAAAAATGAGCGAGGATTTAGAAGCGTCAAACCAGACATCTGAATTATAAATACAGTTTTATTAGCATTATAAAAACCCTTGCATATTATAAATTGTGCATGGTTAAAAATAATTACGCAATTTCGTTTAAAGCAGATACAAATTATATATATGGCCTTGATGGGCTGCGGGCAATTTCAATATTAATTGTCTTGGTTTCGCATTTTGGATTTGGGAATATTGTGCCGGGTGGTTTTGGCGTAACAATTTTTTTCTTTATTTCTGGATTTTTAATCACACGCCTTTTGATTAGCGAACAGAATAAAAAACAAGGTCAAATCGATTTAAAAAATTTCTATATAAGGCGGTTTTTACGCCTTATGCCCGCCCTTTATGTGTTTATCGTTTTTGTTTGTGTTTTGGCGTTATTTTTCAATCTGAAATTATATCTAATTCAAATTTTAAGTGCCTGTTTTTATTTGGTGAATTATTATGACATTGCATGGGCGGCGCTTGAATTGCCTAAGCGTATTGTCCCGTGGGGCCATCTATGGTCACTTGCCGTTGAGGAGCATTTTTACCTTTTATTCCCGCTTGCCCTTACAATTTTTGGCAAAAAACATGATAATAGAATTAAATTCGTATCCATTCTTATTATCCTATCTGCGGCGTGGCGTTTGTTTGGCTATGAATATTTGAACTTTTCGGACAATAGAATTTATCTTGCAACTGAATGTAGGATTGAAAATATATTATGGGGCTGTTTGCTTGCAATTTTAATGGATGGTGCAAAAACTTCTAAGAACAGAATTTCAAATTTAATTGGTTGGCATTGGGTTTTTATTGGGCTTTGCGGAATTATCGGGTCTTTGCTTTTTCGCAATGAAGAATTTAGGGCGACATGGCGCTATAGTATTCAAAGCGTATCAATTTTCATTTTGATATTTAATTTATACGCATTTTCATCGTTAAATTTTGCGATAAAAATATTGGATATGAAAATATTCCGATTTATGGGAAGGTTGTCATATTCGCTTTATTTGTGGCATTTCCCCGTATTATGGGCTTTCTATAAATTTATAAATGTAGAAATTGGATTAATTCCATTGCCATTGGATTATGCAATTTACGCGGCAATAATTAGTTTCGCACTTGCCTGTGGTTCATATTATTTAGTTGAGCGTCCATTCTTTGAATTACGTAAAAAATTTGGTGCAAAACCTGTTGAAGAAATGGTTCGCCAATAATTTTTTTACGCGCTAATTCACTTTTTTATAAATTACACTTTGGCAAACCATTGGTACTAAACACACCAAAACTTGTAATCTGCCACTATTAAGAGTTTGCACTTTTGCCTTAAATGTTTGGTTTTGCTTTGGGGTGAATAGGCCGTAATATTCATCTTCTTTCACGGTTTTTAGATTTTGCAATATCATTTTTCCCATAAGGTTTTCTTCGGCCTTTGGCTTATGAATTTCTTTGACCACAATGGCGCAAGCTAAATTATTATTGCTACGGCATGGTTCAACTTTTACCCTTGTTGTCCCATCCAAAGTTTCCCAAAATCCCAAAAGCTTATCAGCCACTTGTGCGTTGGCCGATTGATTATAAAGGGCGAAAAAAACAAAAAAAAGCGCACGAAGTTTCATAAACACTCCTTAAACATCAAAACCGCATAACAATGATTTGTTGCGAAATTGTGGAGCGTTTAAAAATTATGCGCGTTTTGAGGTTTTAAGAACTTTATATGCTTTAACAACAGCTTGTAAGCGCGCCTCTGCGGAGCGGTCACCACCATTTGAATCGGGGTGAAAGCGCCTTACAAGGTCGGCATAAGCGGCACGAACTTCTTGTGGTGTAGCTTTTGGCGTTAAGTCCAATTCCTCGTATGCGCTTCTTATTGGTGCAGAGGCAAGCATTGCCGCTTGCTGCGCATTTTGATTGCGGTGGCGATTGCGGCGGTCGTGATAAGTTTCAGTAGTCTTATTACCCGCAAATCGATTATTGCGACCCAAAGTTGATGATTCGCGCGAACCACCTTTTGCACCAAAATTCCATGTTGGGCGGTGTCCATGACGTTCAGCCTCTTGAAAGGCGCGTTGATCGCCATCATTCATGCCCTCGAAGAAGTTCCAATTCTTATTGTATTCGGCAGCATGTTTTTCACAAAACCACCAAAACTCTTTTGGATTATCACGTGATTTTGGGGCCTTGCATTTACCAGGCAAAATACAGCCTTCATGCTCGCATGGCTTTGGCTCTTCCTTTTGGGCAGAAATGCTCATGGGTTTGCGAATGCGAATATCTGTAAATTTTGGACGATATGAATATGAATCAGACATGTTTAATATTATGGTGCTGTTCTTTGTTTGAAACAAGTATGGGAGCGTGAAATTGGGGCCAATTGAAACTAAAATTTTTGATAAATTGACAAAAACCCTTCAACCAAAACTTATTGAAATTGTCAATGATAGTGCAAAACATTCTTCGCATGGCGGTGTGAAAGATTTTTATGATAAAATGGGCGAAAGCTATGAAGGTCCTGCCGAAAGCCATTTTTCAATTCGCATTGTTTCAGACAAATTTAACGGCGTAAACCGCTTAAATCGCCAAAGATTAGTTTTAGATTTAATTCAAGATGAAATGAAAGTTGTGCACGCGCTTGCGCTAAAAACACTAACACCAGAAGAATTAATGAGTCCTGACCCTAGGTGAAGGCTAATTTACGTTTATAATTATTTCTATAGATTATTAATTCAGCAATAATAATATTAATCCCCCAACCTAAACCCATTAAAATGGCGCGCTCGAATGTATTTGGCTGACCAATTAATAATATCCAGGGCAGATTAGTCACAACTTGCGTTCCTGCACCCATCCCAATTGCATAGCCGCGAAGCATCCATTCGCTATGTGATTTTATGTTTTTGTCTTTTATGGCTTTATAGCCCAATATTAGGCTTATAAGCATTGCAACGCCGACAATTAAACGCTCTATATAAAGGATTGTGCCATCGGTTTTTGGTAAAATATAAAAATGCGCCATATAAAGACCGCTTAAAGCCGATATAATGCCGCTTACAAAAATTACCTGACCACTATATCTGTGCCATTTATTTTTACCCCTTAGGCTTGGGGCAAATTGTAATGCGCCAATTGGGCCAAAGATACACATGCTTAAAATATGCAATATTACAGGGATTGGTGCGTTAAAAAATCTTTGATTATCCGCATTTATTGCGCCAGTAGATAATTGCACAAGTCTGTATATTCCCGCGGCAATAGGAATTACACACAATATGAATAGGCCCAAAATAACAAGCCAGTTAGTCTTTTTAGAGTTCACCATAATTCTCTTTATATATTTAACTTATATTCCTTATGTATATTTTAGTTAAAATAAAAAGCCAAAGGAATTTCCTATGGCTTTTTATTAAATTTCATTAATTAGTCTGCAAATGCAATTATGCAGCTTTGATCAGGCCCACTTTTGCCAAATCAGTGGCATAAAGACCACGCGCATTTGGAACTGGTCTAAATGTATCAGTGATACCAAGAACAGTTTCAGCCGCACCCATCAATAAATAGCCAGGGCCTTCAACCTGTTGTGCCATACGTTCAAGAACGCGTTTTTTGGTGGTAATATCAAAATAAATAAGAACATTACGACAGAAAATAATATCAAAACGACCAAGGGTTCTGAAATCATCTAAAAGATTCATTTGTCTATAGCGCGCGCAATTTCGGATGTTTTCAGAAATACGCCAATTTTCGCCTTCTTTTTTGAAATATTTTACTAAATAATTCACTGGAAGACCGCGCTGAACCTCGAATTGAGTATAAAGTCCTGATTTTGCTTTTTCTAGGCAACGCTCTGAAATATCGGTTCCGATAATTTCAACTTTGCAGCCGCCCATTTTGTGACCCATTTGGTCAATAACCATTGCGATTGTATATGGCTCTTGACCAGTAGATGCGGCAGCGCACCAAATTCTTATTGTGCCGCCACGTTTTTTGGCAACTAAATCAGGCAAGATTATGTTTTCTAAATGCTCGAAAGGCGTTTTATCACGGAAGAAAAACGTTTCATTAGTTGTCATTGCATCAACAACAGCCTCAATAAGGCGAACGTCATTGCGCATTTTTATGATTGAAATCATTTCTTCTAAAGAGGCAATGCCTTCGCGACGTGCAATTGGGCCTAAACGGCTTTCAACCAAATAAGTTTTATCAGGCGTAAGAACAAGTCCTGATCTATCCCTAACAAGGTTGGCAATAAAATCAAAATCGCCAGGCTTCATTAATTTACTCCGCGTAAAATATTTAATATTGTTGTTGCTATTTCTTCAATAGGACGGATTTGGGTTGCAACACCCGCCATTGCGGCAGCACCAGGCATACCCCAAACAACGCTTGATGCTTCATCTTGAACTAAGATGTTTGAATGGCGTTCAGCCATAATTTTTGCGCCTTCGCGACCATCATGCCCCATGCCGGTCAAGATAACGCCCATTGCACGCTCGCCATAAACTTGCGCAGCAGATCTAAATAATGGATCCACAGCAGGGCGGCAGAAATTTTCAGGCGGATCTTCATTAAGCAAAACACGAACCGAGCCACCATTGCGCGAAACAATCATATGTTTGCCGCCTGGTGCAATGTGGAAAACCCCAGGCAAGGCAATCATATTATGTTCTGCCTCAATTACTTTGGCACCAGTTTGTTTTGAAAGATGTTCTGCCAAAATTTTTGTAAATAAAACTGGCATATGTTGTGTCAAAAAGACTGGAACATGAACTTTATTTGCAAGCCCACCAACAACATGCCTTAAAGCCTCTGGCCCACCAGTTGAAGAACCTATGAATAAGGCTTCAGGACGTAATCTAGTTATATCCGTTCTTAAACGAACTGAACTATTTACTGGTTGCGGGACTGGGCGAATTATCCTTTGATTTTGACTATCAGAAGGTGGTATTGGATTTTCTGCTCTTCTTATACGGCGTAGACCAAAAGCACGTAATTTTGCAAATAAATCACGTTTATATTCATCAGCGCCAGCAATTCTTCCTGCATCTGGCTTTGGAATATAGTCAGCCGCACCCAAAGTAAGTGCGCGAATTGTTACTTCTGCGCCTGCTTTGGTAAGTGTTGAAGCCATAATAACTTTAACGCCAGGCAAAGCTTTTAGAATAAGTGGTAAAGCTGTAATCCCGTCCATTTCTGGCATTTCAATATCAAGGATTATGACATCGGGGTTTAATGAAACAACCTTACTTACGCCATCGCGTCCATTAACGCATGTGCCAACCAAATTGAAATCTGGTTCTGCGCTTATCCAACGCGAGACAAGGCCACGTATAATTGCTGAATCATCAATTATCATGACTTTGATGCGTTGTTGCATATTAGGATTTATGGCTGGTGATGGCTGCATTTAGTACAAACCAACTTCAGAGAATTTTGATTGTACGATTTCGCTATCAAAAGGCTTCATAATATATTCGTTTGCACCAGCTTCCATAGCTTCTACGATTGCTGACATGTCATTTTCTGTTGTACAGAAAACAACAACAGGGTCGTTGCCGCCTGGGGTTTTGCGTAATTCTTTTAGGAATTCAATGCCGCTCATGACGGGCATGTTCCAATCAAGCAATACTGCATCTGGCATTTTTTGTTGGCAATTTCGAAGTGCGATAGAGCCGTCTTCGGCCTCTGTTACTTCAAATGCCATATCTTCAAGTATTCTGCGTGCAACTTTGCGGATTACACGGCTATCATCTACTACTAAACAGGTTTTCATTGCGCTCTCCCGAACCTGAACTATTCTTTGACACCCAATAGACGTTCAATATCTATTGTCATCAGCAAACGCCCATCAAGGCGATAGATACCACGTGAAATTGACTTCCACTTTGCATCCATATTAATTGGATTATTTTCAAAATCGCTGTCTTTGAGGCGCAAAACCTCGCCAACGCGATCTACTAATATTCCATATGCTTCGCCGCCATATTCGACGCCAACTGCCATTGTTCCAACAAAGCCAGCATCATCATCGCGCGGCGGTAAACCAAGTTTTACGCGGGCATCAATTGCCGTTACAATGCGACCACGAAGATTTAGAATTCCTGCAATTTCACGCTTCGCGCCAGGAACAGGCGTTAAATGTTGGATTGCAAAAACATCTTGAATTTCTTTGACGCCAACGCCAAGTATTTGATCTGCAACATAAATTGTTACAAATTCTTGTGTGCCATAATCGGCAAGTACTGAGCTTTCATTTTGGCTCAAGGCTTTGGTGGCAAGTGCGCTCATGCGGCCATTCCTTTTTTGGTTGCATATTCAATTGTCGATATTAAACCATATCTATCTGATTTTTTTACTAACGCGCTGAAACCTTCTGCATTAGCTTCAGAAGAGCCAGATAGTGCAACAACAGGCGCACCATTAGTTCTTTCATCGGTTAATAGGCGTTTTGCAGATTCACTATCTTCATCAATATCAGCAAGAATTATGCTTGGTGTGCGATATTCTGCGCATATCAAGGCTGCTGAAACTGTATCAACGGCTTCAACTTGATAGCCAGCTGATTTTAGAAGAGGGCTTAATAAATTGCGGAAGAATGGATTTTTTTCAACCAAAACAATATGGCGTGGTTCTTCTTTTTTAGCTGGCTCATCCCAATTACCAAGTGAATTGGTAAGATGATAACCCACATCAATAATTTCAGTTGCTTTACCTTTGATAACAGCGACACCAATTGTACCACCGCGATCAGTTGACATTTCGATATCTAATTCTTCTTCAACAATATCAAGAATTTCATCAACAGCCAAACCAATTGCATGTTCATTATGTGTGAACACTAATATTGGTTGTGCGCCCTCTGAACGGATTGAAGCATAAGAATCAGCAGGAACAATCGGCATTAATGCGCCGCGATATTGAACCAATGTTTTTCCATCTGATTGTTCAAATGTTGCGGCATCCAATTCTTCAAGACGTGTAACAACACCAAGTGGAACCGCTTTTGGATCAGGTGAGCCAGCGCGGAATATGATAAGAGAAGTTCTTTCATCTCTTTGTTGCGCCGCTTCGACTTTGCTTTTTGCTTCGATTTCGTCTGAATGGTCCTCGGTTTCGCCAACAGCTTTAGAAATTGCCGCAGGGTCAATAATCATAATTACCGAACCATCACCCAAAATAGTCGCGCCAGAGAATGATTTAGCATCTGCAACCGCAGAAGATAATGGTTTAACCACAATTTCTTCTGTGTCGAATACTTCGTCAACCACAATACCGAATGTCATGCCTGATTGTTGCATAACAACGACGAATTGTGTGGTTTTTTCATCCTTAATTTTTACATTTTCAACGCCTAGGGCCTCTGAAAGGTTCATTAAAGGCAATAATCTGTCACGTAAACGCAGAACCCGCGCTTTGTTTAATGTTTCCACGCGATGTTCAGAAGTTCCGCCCGCAGAAACAAGTTCAACAACGCTTAATTGCGGAATTGCAAATCTTTGATTTCCTTCGCCAACAACAAGTGCAGATACAATGGCAAGTGTTAGTGGGATTTTTATAAAGAATTTTGTTCCTTTGCCCTCAGTTGATACAAGGTCAACTTCGCCGCCAATTAATTGGATATTGGTTTTAACCACATCCATACCAACACCGCGACCAGACATTGATGTAACCGCCGCCGCAGTTGAGAAGCCAGGGGCAAAAATAAAGCGGTGGATTTGCGCATCTGGCATAATCCACGCTTGCTCTTCAGAAACAAGGCCGTTTTTAATGGCTTTATCGCGAATGCGTGCCGTATTTAAACCCGCGCCATCATCGGTTAATTCAATAACAATATGGCCACCTTCATGATAGGCATTTAAACGAATTGTACCAGTTTCAGGTTTTCCCGCCGCCGCGCGAACATCAGGTGTTTCAATCGCATGGTCACATGAATTTCGTATCATGTGAGTAAGTGGATCTTTGATAAGCTCTAATACTTGTCTATCAAGTTCGGTTGCTTCACCATCTAAAACAAGGTCGATTTTTTTGCCTAAATCACGGGCCGCATCACGTACGATACGTGGTAATTTTTTCCACGCAGAGCCAACAGGCTGCATACGGGTTTTCATTACACTATCTTGCAATTCCGCAGTAACAGAAGAAAGGCGCTGTAATGGTGCTTTAAATTCTGTATTTGTTGAATTGCGCACCATTTGCATTAATTGATTGCGCGTCAAAACCAATTCAGAGACCATATTCATAAGGTCTTCAAGAACATCAACATTTACGCGAATTGATTGATTGGCAACGCCTGATGCGCTTCTTGCGCCTGCATCATCATCATCATCGCGCGCGCTTACACGGCGATCGGTTGTTGCAGATCTGCGATCTGCTTCTGGAGGTTTGATAGCTACTATTTCTTCTTCTTCCTTAGGTGGGAATTCTTCAACTGTTGCAGCCAAGAATGCAGCTTCAAGATCCGCTAATGAAACTTCGCCCGGTTTTAAATGACGGCCAAGGTCTGCATCCCATTTGCCTTCATTACCAGTCATTGGAATATTTGACTGGACAGGTTCATGTTCTTTTATTGGTTCAGGCTCTTTAACAGCTTCTTTTTTTGCAACAGGTGCAACAGTTTCGCCTTCGGCTGCACGTTCTAATGCGCCAATTAATTCTGAATCATCGCCTTCAGGTTCAGCGCCTGTTGACTCTAAATCAGCAAGAATTTCTTTGATACGGTCAATTGATTCCAAAACTAGTTGAACGCTATCAGGTGTGGCAACTAGTGATCCATCACGATATTTACCAAGTAGTGTTTCACCCGCATGAGCAACAAATTGCAATCTTGGCAATCCCAAGAATCCGCATGTGCCCTTAATAGTGTGAACAAGCCTGAAAATATTATTCAAAGTTGCACTATCCGTCGGGTCAGCTTCAAACTGTACGAGTTGGGTGTCAACGGTCTCTAGAAACTCATTGGTTTCCGTTAAAAACTCCGCTAATAACTCATCCATTTTATCATTCCTACTTAAGGTTGTTATGTGATATATGCGTTTATCAAACCCCTTTTTGAACCCAGACTGTTAAAGCTTAACTAATAAGATGGTGAAAAATGGAAATTATTTTGCAATTTGCACTTTAATTTACACTAATCATCAAAAAATTACGCATAAAAGCTAATTAACTATCCCTATGAATAGTATCTATTATGCAAAATACTTTAAGTTGTGTAAAAATTTATCGATTAGATTAACTATTTTGGCGCATGCGGGCCAAAAATGTTAGTGAAGCTTCGTCTTCACGCGCCGCAAGTTGAATTTTATGTTCTGTAGCGGTCAGGAAGGTTAAATAAGGGCCGATTGTGCGCGCATCATAACCTTCTTCTGGTTTTATACCTTGTAAGGCTTGGCGCATTTGTGGCTTAAGCATGATTCGTGTACCTGTCGCGCGAATTGAAAATTCAATTATTTCGGCATTTTTTTGACTTCTAACAAGAATTTCGCCGCCACGTGGTAAACTATCGGCAGCAACCAAAATTAGATTAAGTAAAACGCGTGCAATTGACCTTGGTGCTTCTTGTTCAGTTGATTCCCAATTTAATTTGGCCTTTTGCGATGAGAAGAATTTAATCGCAACACGTTTTAAATCTTCAATAAGGGCAATTCCAACACCAGCGGTCACAGAACCAAAGGCTGCGCGCATATATTCAACTTTTGCTGTGGCATTATTTGTGCTTTCGCGCAGCAAAGCGATGGCACTTTCGCGCATTTCAGGCGAATTATCGCTTTCTAAAACGTCAAGCGCGGTGGTTAATGCCTGAATTGGTGTCGCCAAATCGTGGCAAATGCGTGAAGATATTAATGCGGTTACCGAAGAAGTGTCGTTGCTCATGAAATCTATATGATGTGAAATTGGTAATGAAACATTAATAAAAAGCCACGCGAAACATTTTTCACGTGGCTTTCAAAAAAAACTAATGATTACATATTATTGGCATTGAATTGTGATTATATCATTAGTCACATCAATTTTCGCTTTATCGGTTTTGATGCACCATTGACCATTTTGGTCTTTAAAATATTGACCATTTGGGGTTTTATCGCGAATTTGCACCAATGCAGAAGTCAAAGCGAATTTATCAACACTTATGCCGCGTTCACGTGACATATTAATATAAACCTTTTTACGCTCTGCATTAATTTCATTTACTGCACGGCTTATGTCAACTTGGCTTGGGGTTGGAACTTTTACAAATTCCAAATAACCAGAAACAGATTCGCCAATAACATTTGCTTTTAGTGCGCTGTCTTTAATTTTAACAGATGCCTCAAGCGAAGATTGCGCGCTAACAGGGGCGATGATTGCTACACTTGCAATAGCAAAACCAATAATCGATTTAGCAAATAATTTGTTCATAACATTCTCCAGTGGTTGGGATTAAACCTGCAACCAATAATGAAACTAAAAAATACCAGGGTTGGCTTTTGCCGCTTGTTCAAGATCCTTTTCCATTTGGACCCTAAGATTATGTTCAATCTTCATATTAATATTAAGATTGATTTCAATTGGCTTGTCCGGAACCGCGACTTTTACAGTTGGTGTGCACGCGCTTATAGCAAATAATGCACCAAATAAAATTGCCGCTTTCAAGACTTTACTATCCTTGTTAAGCATTTTTTGCTCCTTTGTGGGGTAAGCCACATGAATATATTACTTATTTCATCTGAACGCTGAATGAATTTAGCGTATAGATATTTGTTACATTAGCAAATTAAAAAATCTTCGATTTCTTTTTGACCACTTTTTCCAACGCCTGATGAAGCGCGATAATTTGATTCAAGTGCTTGGGACGCTAATGATTTAATGTCTTCGGCTTTTATATTTTTAATTCCCAATGTTATGTCATCGATTGAAAGAATATTATCAAGCGCACAAATTTGATTTATTGCCGCTGATAATCTTGATGATGAATTTTCCAATGACATCATAATCGAAGTTTCAATTGTCTTTTTAGCGCGTAAAAATTCATTTTCACTTGGGCCATTAATTGCCAAATCTTCAATATGCCCAAGTGTTCTTGCAATTACTTCTTTTGCACTTTTTGCATGTGTGCCAGCACTTATATTTAAGCGACCAACATCAATATAGCGTTCAGGATAGCAATCAATTCCATAAACAAGGCCACGCTTTTCGCGTAAATCTTGGAAAAGGCGCGATGCCATTCCACCGCCCAAAATCGCACTTAAAACTTGTGTGCCAAAAGGATCATAATCATTTGCCTTTGGGGCATACATTGAAAGCACTAATTGTAATTGCTCAATTTTGCGGGTTTCAAAAATTGATTTATGCGAAACTTTGCAATCACTTTGGATTATTTGGTTCGATGATTTTAAATGCCCAATTGCGGCGATTGCTTTTTCAAGCATTTTATTTTCATCAATTGCGCCGCCAAAACCAATTACAAGATTTTTTGGATCAAAATATTGATTGTGAAAATTCACCAATTGATTATGGGTAATTGCCATTAATGAGGCTTCGTCACCTAAAATTGGGCGCCCTAATGCCTGATTATCGAAACTTGCCATTTGGTTCAAAACATTTGCGCGATCTTCGGCATCATCAAAGGCCTCATTGATTTCATGAAGCACAACATTTTTTTCAAGCCCAAAATCATTTTCATCTAAATGCGGTTTAAAGGCTAAATCAGCGCATAAATCAAAGGCAAAATCTGCATCTTCACCAAGGCAGCGTGCATAAAACCCTGTGCGTTCATATGATGTTGAGGCATTAAGATACACGCCGCGCGCTTCGGCATCTTCGGCAAGTTTTTGGGCATTTCGATTGCCTGCACCTTTAAAAACCATATGCTCAAGAAGGTGGGCAATGCCATTTTGGTCATCTTGTTCGTGGCGTGTGCCAATATTTACCCAAATGCCAATGGTTGCACTTTTAATATAGGGCAGGGGGTCAAAAATTATGCGTGCACCATTTTCAAGGCGAATAATTTTAACCCTATTTGCGCCTTCAGATTTTACTGCGGATATAATTTTTGATGATGTTTTCATTAAGTGCAAGTTTTTCATATTTTTCTGGCCTGTCAAATAGGTCAGAAACGAAATTAGGTAAATCGGGATTAATCCCCAATATTTCAACGATTGCTTCAGGGAATTTTGCAGGATGCGCAGTTGCCAGTAAGATAATTGGATTATCTTTGCGGCAATTTTTAATCGCATCCCAACCAACCGCAGTATGCGGGCAAATCACTTCATTGGTTTTTTCATGGCAATCATTAACCGCAATTCGGGTTGTTTCATCATCAGCATAGGAAGATTGAAATTCTTTGCCAATTTGCGCCAAAGTATCGGGCGCAATATCAAATTGATGTTTAGCTTTTAGGGATGCATAAATATCAACAATGGTTTGTGCGCGTGATTTTTCATCACCATTTGCAAGCTCATACATGACGCGTTCAAAATTTGATGGAATTTGAATATCCATCGCAGGTGATATTGTTGCAACAGAGCTTTCACCAATTTGAAAATGGCCAGTTTTCATGGCAATTGCCAATGCATTATTGGCATTATTGGCAATATTTATCATGCCAATATTGGCGCCTAGTTTCTTTGCAACCCAACCCGATAATGCATCACCAAAATTTCCAGTTGGAACAACATAATCAATTTTGGATTTTTTACCCAAAACTTGCGCGCTTTTAAGGAAATAAACACATTGGGCAATTATGCGCGCAAAATTCACCGAATTAACCGGTGCAAGTTTTACTTCTTTCACAAATTCCTTATCAGCAAACAGACCTTTTAAAAGGGTTTGCGCGCCGTCAAAATCGCCATCAAGAATTAAAGCATGAACATTATCGCCACCTGATGCGGTCATAAAGCGTTTTTGAACTTCTGAAACACGACCATCAGGCATAAGAACGAAAAGTTCGATATTTTTTTTATTTTTAAATGCCTCAACCGCCGCGCCGCCTGTATCGCCAGAGGTTGCGCAAATTACCGAAAGTTTTTCGCCGCGCCTATCAAGGCAATATTCAAAAAGCGCGCCAATCATCTGCATTGCCACATCTTTAAACGCTAAAGATGGGCCATGGAATAATTCCATTAAATAAGTATTTGGCGCGATTTCACGGCTTGGGACAATATCATTATCATGCCATTGTTTATCATAAGCTTGTGCGCAAATTGCGCGTGCAGTTTCAAGGCTTAAATCATCGCCTGCAAAGCTCTTAAGAACGATTGCGGCAACTTCATAATATGGCAAATCGTCAATCTTTGCCAAAACATCTTCATCAAGGCGCGGCCATTCTTTGGGAACATAAAGGCCGCCATCAGGTGCAAGACCTGCAAGGATTGCGTCGATAAAACCAACTTCTGGCGAATTGCCGCGCGTAGAAATATATTTCATTTTTTTAAACTTAATCTGCCATTTTTAATATGAAGTGCCACATAGACCGCAATTAAAGAAATGAAAAGCCCCCACCATGTTAGCGCATAGCCTAAATGACGCCCTGGTTCGACATAAGTTGCCCCTTTTTCATCGGCATATGGATTGGCGCGCTCACGCATTCCAAAGGGTGACATCATAATCGGGGTAAAATAATATTGGCTTTCATCAACTCTACCGCCAACCACTTTGACCATCGCATTAATATCAGGCCAGAAGAATTTTTCGGGTGGTTGATTTTCAGGAATGAAGGCATTTGGTTTTTTTGAAAGGCGCATTACGGCAATAGTATCAACAATAGTTTTGCGGTTCAAAAGTGTCGCGCCGCGCGCCATTTCTTTATCGGCAACAAAACCATATTCAAACATTATATTTTTGCCCTCGCTTTGCACCACGCCAAAATATCTTTTGCCATAATTTTCATATTCGGTTGCTGCAACAGTGGTAAGGCGTGATTGCGGCGTACCGATAATATGAACTTTGGTAAATTCTTTTGGGTTTTTTAGGGCCGCATCCAAACTTATGGGCGCGCTTGGTGGCGCCGCTTCTATGGTAAGTTTGAATTGATATCTATGCCATTGCCAATTTCCCAACATGAAAAGAATAATCAAAATTGGAATTGTGAAAATGGTTAGGATGGGAAGGGGGCGAAATTTCATTTTTGCAAATGTTCGTAATCTTTGGCCTTGGCCTCTTTGAATTTTTTATGAACTTGTAGGGCATAAATGCTTGCTTTGAAGGGGCGCAAAAGCGCGATACAAACAATTAGGGTCAATGGCGTCATTATTGCCATCAAAACCAATGGCGACAATCTAAACCCAAAAAGCAAAATCAACAAAACTGGGGTTAAAATAAAGCCCGCAATTGTCATCACAAAAAATGCAGGGCCATCAGCGGTTTCGGCATCTTTAAAACTTGCACCGCATTTATCGCAATGCGGTTTTAATTTCAAAACCCCACCAAACAAATCCCCATTATGACAATGCGGACACTTACACTTTATTCCATCAACTAACCAAGGGGGCATGAGAACTCCTCGCATACAAAATATAAATCCTTCGGATTTAAACCTTTTGCATGCGTCTAAAAACGAATAAAAAATTCTTCGGGCTGCCGCGCGAATTTTTTATACATACTTACTTAAAAGGCTTGAAACCAAAGTTTCAAGCCTTTTCTTATTATAATGTCAATAATTTTTAAAAACCACGCTTTTTAAAAATTATTGTCCGCTTATTCCACCTGCAAAAGGTTTCAAAGCGAAGCTTTGATATTTTGTAGGTGATTACCCAAATGTCACATATATAAACGCGAACAAGAATAACCAAACCACATCAACAAAGTGCCAATACCATGCAGCAGCTTCGAATCCGAAGTGTTTTTGTGGTGTGAAATGGCCTTTAAGAAGGCGGATTAAACAAACCAATAGGAAGATTGTTCCAACCAAAACGTGTGCACCATGGAAACCAGTTGCCATGAAGAAGCCTGAACCATAAAGGCCGCCAGCGCCACCACCAAAACCAAATAGTTTTTCGTGAATAATTTCGCCATATTCATGCACTTGGATAGAGGTGAACAAAGCACCCAAAGCCACAGTTATAGCTAAACCAATTGCGGTAGATTTACGATTACCTTCTTGTAGTGCATGATGCGCCCAAGTTACAGTTGTACCAGATAGCAAAAGGATAAGTGTATTAAGAAGTGGCAATTCCCAAGGGTTTACAGGCTCGACGCCTTCAGGTGGCCATTTTGCCCATGCCTCTGCAACTTCCGGAACAGTTGATAGAAGGCGTGCATCATGCCAAATCGCACCTTCAAAGAAAATCCAGAACCATGCCACAAAGAACATAACTTCGGATAAAATGAACAAAATCATACCATATCTAAGGCCGATTTGTACAACAGGCGTATGATCGCCCGCGCGGCTTTCTTTTACAACATCGGCCCACCAAGAGCCTGCGATTGCTGCAACCGATAAGAAGCCCAAAAGCAATACCCAAATTTTAGATTTGCCCATTAGCCAATGCCAAGAAGCGCCAGTTTGTAAATTTGTGATGGTTTTTGCTTGGTCTGCTGCCGCAGCTTTCAAAAAGTCAGGATTAGCTTTTAATGCTGCAACTGCCGCCTCAGAGCCTTGACCTAAAAGTGCCTTTGCTTTGTCTGCGCCGCCAACATAAGCCTCTATCAATGATACTGGGTCAGCTACAAGGCCTTTTGTCATAACAACAAAGCCAACAGCAAGAACAAATAATGATATTGAAACCAATAATGGCCAAGGGCTTGGATTAACTAAGTGATAGTCATGCTTCACTGCTGCATGTGCCATATTTTTCCCCCGATTCCTTTCTTTTCCCTAATGGGCTTTTACGATTTAGTTTTAGTTTTCACCTCAACGCTTGCATCCTTTTTGGGTTTTACAAGCATGAAAGTATATGAAAGTGTTAAGTCTTTGACGTCTTTGGTGGTTGCATCATCTGCAATTCTTTTGTCGACAAAGAATAATACAGGCAATTCAAGGCTTTGCCCTGGTTGCAAGGTTTGATTAGTAAAGCAAAAACATTCAAGTTTTTGAAAATAAATTGCCGCCTTATGTGGTGCCACATTATATTCGGCAATTGCCGTAACAGGCTTATCAGATGTGTTTTTGATTGTATAAAATGCAAGAACATTCTGCCCAAGTTTTACATCAAGATTATTCTGATTTGGCTTAAATTCCCATTTAACATCGGGCATTACGTTTGAATCAAAACTTACATGAACAATTTTATCAGAAACGCCATCGGCATTCTTTCTTGCAATTGTTGTTGTTCCGCCATAGCCAGTTTTTTCACAAAATAATTTGTAAAGTGGAACCCCAGCAAAAGCCGCGCCAAACATTAAAATCGGTGCAACAGTGGCAATAATTGCAATTTTTGTATTTTTATTCATTAATGCGCGCCCCCCATTCTTATTAGGGTTACGACAAAAACAATCACCACAAGGGCAATCAAAGCAAACATGATTGCATTATTGCGGCCTTTTTTTGCGATTTCACTTTGATCTTGCTGTGTCATTTAAAATCCAATCAAAACCAAAGGCCAAAACCATGTTCAAGCAAAAGAACAGCGAATAAAGCGGTTAAATACATTAAAGAGAAAGCGAATAAATCACGCGCAGGCTTATTGGCACTTGCGCCATCCTTATAAAGTGAACGACCATCAGCGCGTGCATCAATATCACCAGATGTTGACATCATGCAACGATAAGCAAGCAATAGGAATAAAGCACCCAAAACAATGCTTGTACCCATATATAATTTACCACCAAGGCCAGTGAATGATGGCGCAATTGCAATAGGAACTAAAAGCAATGAATAAAGGAAAATTTGAATGCGTGTTGATTTTGCACCTTTGGCAACCGGCATCATCGGAACGCCTGCGCGCGCGTAATCGCCTGCTTTATAAAGTGCCAAAGCCCATGAATGTGGCGGCGTCCAAAAGAAAATAATTAAAAGTGGCAAAAAAGCATTTATATTTATCGCGCCGCCTGCTGCAACCCAACCAATGAAAGGTGGTAATGCACCCGCAAGGCCGCCAATAACAATATTGTTTGGCGTATGACGTTTAAGCCACATTGAATAAACTACGGCATAAAAGAAAATTGTAAAAGCTAACAGGCCAGCAGCAAGGTAATTTGTTGTTATGGCTAATAGTAAAACCGAAACCGCCGAACATATATTGCCCATCATTAGGGCTTCTTCTTTATTTACAAGGCCAGCAGGGACAGGGCGCATACGTGTGCGTTTCATAAGGCCGTCTATATCGGCATCATACCACATATTATATGCACCACTTGCGCCCGCGCCTAATGCAATGGCGAAAATCGCCAATGCAGTAACAATTGGGTTGTGATTGGCAGGAACACAAACATAACCAACCAATGCAGTGAATACGACCAGTGACATAACGCGCGGCTTTAAAAGCGCGAAATAATCTTTCCAACTTGCGATGCGCGCATTTTTATCGCGCATCATTTGGTTTGAATTGTCAAAGGTCGCTTCACTCATTGTGTTTTACCAATTCATTATTGATTAATGGTGGTCTTTTTCATCTTCAACCAACACTGGTGGTTCAGAGAATTGGTGGAATGGCGGTGGTGAAGACAATGTCCATTCCAATGTATCCGCGCCATCACCCCAAGGGTTAGCGCCAGCTTTACGTTTTACCAAGAAACATTCAGCAAGCATGACAAGGAATACAATAACACCAACCACAGTTACCATATAACCATAAGTTGAGATTTTGTGCCAATATTCAAACTGATCGGCATAATCAACATAACGGCGTGGCATACCTTGAAGGCCAAGGAAATGCTGCGGGAAGAAGATTAGGTTCACACCAACAAAAGTGATGAAGAAATGCAATCCACCCAAGAAGCCATTATATTTATAGCCTGACATTTTTGGAAGCCAATAATAGAAGCCCGCAAAAATGGTGAATACCGCGCCAAGTGACATTGTGTAATGGAAGTGTGCAACCACATAATATGTGTCATGCATTGCAGTATCAACGCCCGCATTTGCAAGAACCACACCAGTCACACCACCAACAGTGAACACGAAAATAAAGCCAATCGCCCACATCATTGGAACAGTAAAGCGGATTGAACCACCCCACATTGTTGCAATCCAAGAGAAGATTTTAATACCAGTAGGTACCGCAATAATCATAGTAGCAGCAACGAAATAGGCTTTAAGATTTACGTTCATGCCAACTGTATACATATGGTGCGCCCACACGATAAAGCCAACAAAACCGATTGCAACCATCGCCAAAACCATTGGTGTATAACCAAATACTGGCTTGCGGCTGAAAGTTGAAACGATGTGTGAAATGATACCAAAACCAGGCAAGATAAGAATATAAACTTCAGGGTGACCAAAGAACCAGAATAAATGCTGGAACATGATTGGGTCGCCGCCTTGTGCAGGGTCAAAGAAACCAGTGCCGAAGTTTCTATCTGTCAAAAGCATGGTTAATGCACCTGCCAATACAGGTAAAGACAATACCAAAAGCCAAACAGTTACAAAAACTGACCATACAAATAATGGCATTTTGAACATTGTCATGCCTGGGGCGCGCATGTTCAAAATTGTTGTAATGAAGTTAATTGAACCAAGGATTGATGAAATACCCGCAATATGAAGCGACAAAATCAACAAATCCATAGAAGGGCCAGCGTGACCAGAGGTTGATAATGGTGGATAAAGAACCCAACCACCACCAAAACCGTTGCCTGGCCCACCATCCACAAAGGTGGAGAGCACAGCAAGGCCAAGTGATGCGGGCATCAACCAGAATGAAATATTATTCATACGCGGGAAGGCCATATCAGGTGCACCAATTAAAATCGGCACAAACCAGTTACCAAAACCGCCAATCAAAGCAGGCATAACCATGAAGAAAATCATGATAAGGCCGTGAAGCGTCATTACTACAAGGTAATTATGCTCATTACCCCATAAGCCACCGTTGAAAACCTGAATACCAGGCTCCATTAATTCCCAACGCATAAGACCCGACATTCCGCCGCCAATAAGGCCTGCGATAATTGCGAAAATCAAATACATTGTACCAATGTCTTTGTGGTTAGTTGAATTTAGCCAACGCCAAGGGTTGAAAATTGATGGTCTATCAGAAACATCAAAAGCGTTTATATCTGTGTGTGTATCGTGCGCCATAGTTACCTCACTATTTCGCGGCAAATTTAATTGTATCGGTAGAAGCGGATTTTTGCGAAGCAATCCAAGCGTCAAATTCAGCTTGTGAAACTACTTTCACTTCGATTGGCATGCCATAATGTTTGATACCGCAAACTTCAGAACATTGACCATAATAAGTGCCAGTTTTTTCAACTTGGAACCATTCTTGGTTCAATTTACCAGGGACAGCATCAATTTTCACGCCAAATTCAGGAATGGTCCATGAGTGGATAACATCCGCTGCCGTTGTTTGGAAACGTACAACTTTACCAACTGGAACTAAAATCGCATTATCAGTACCAAGGCGGAAAGGCTTACCAGCTTTTTGCGCTTCTTCGCGTGTTTCAAGCATGTTTGCAGTAACGCTTACACCTTCATAATCAGGATATTCATATTCCCAATACCATTGGTGTCCAATAGCCTTAATGGTTAAGTCATATTTTGAAGGAACAACATCTTCTTTATACAAAAGCGGGAAAGATTTAATAGAAATACCAAGCAAAATGAGTACTGGGACTACGGTCCAAATAATTTCGATAGTAGTATTATGAGTAAATTTTGAAGGATTTGGATTTGATTTTGCATTATAGCGAACAATGATCCAAACCAATAAGCCCAAAACAAACAATGAAATAACAACAATAATTGGCATCAAAATATTATCGTGGAAATCGACAATATCGTGCATTACCGGTGTTACAGGTTCTTGGAATCCCAAACCCTGTGCCATAGCATTTGTAGCACCCAAAATAGATGCCAAAGCGCCAAAGCAGATAAACTTATCAGCCTTTGAAAAATTCATATTTTCCCCCTGACGACGCCTAAAACCCCAAATGTTGCAATATGCGCCTGTGACTTTTTAGTGTGTTGTGACAGCTTGTCGCTGTGTGACAATCTGTCACTCGACCAAAGTAATATATGTTTATTGCAAAATACGAAAGTGGGTTGCTGCACTAAAAGTGTGGTTTTTGCTTTTATTTTTTTGAAAATTGCGCGAAAAATCATGTTATTGATAATTTTTGGATGTTTGAATGACTAATTCTTCTGGTTTTAACCAAGTTTCGCTATTGGATCGTGCCCTTGAAAATGGCCCGCAAGAGATTTTAAAAGCTGCCCTTAATGGTGCTGATGATGGCGAGATTTATCTTGAAACCGCACGCCACGAAGGGTTTGTATTTGATGATGGTCGTTTAAAATCAGCATCTTATGATTCACATGAAGGCTTCGGCCTAAGAATTGTGGCAGGGGAGGCGATTGGATATTCGCATTCAAACGAAATCTCACGCGATTCTTTTTTACGCGCATCCGATGCTGCAAGCCTTGCCAAACGTGGTTATAGCGGAAGCGCCGCAATCGCGCCGCAAAGAACTAATCAAAAATTATATGAAGATGTAAATCCACTTGATACACCAAGTTTTGAAACCAAGGTGAAAACTTTGGGCGATGTTGATGCCTATATTCGCGCCAAAGACCCGCGTGTAGTTCAAGTTTCAGTATCGTTTGCGGCGGCAAAAAAAGATGTTGTAATCATTCGTGGTGATGGCGAAACTTTTTCAGATCATCGCCCATTGGTTCGTGTAAATGTTGCGGTAACTGCCGAAAAAGATGGAAAGCGCGAAACTGGCGCATGTGGCGGCGGTGGGCGCACGCTTTATGGTCATTGGCTTGAAATGGATAAATTACAAAGCCTTGCCGATGAAGCATTGCGCATTGCCCTTGTAAATCTTGACGCGCGCCCTGCGCCCGCAGGTGAAATGGATGTGGTTTTGGGTTCTGGTTGGTCGGGTGTTTTATTGCACGAAGCAGTTGGGCATGGCCTTGAGGGTGATTTTAACCGCAAAGGCACAAGCGCATTTTCAGGACGTATCGGTCAACAAGTTGCGGCAAAAGGCGTAACAGTTGTTGATGATGGAGCAATCGAAAGCCGCCGTGGAAGTTTGAATTTTGATGATGAAGGCACACCAACCGAAAGAACAATTTTAATCGAAGACGGTATTTTGGTTGGCTATATGCAAGATAGGCAAAATGCCCGCCTTATGGGAACAAAATCAACGGGCAATGGCCGCCGTGAATCTTTTAATCACGCCCCACAAGTTCGCATGACCAATACTTTCATGGAAAATGGCGATACAAACCCTGATGAAATTATCGCATCAATGAAGCGCGGTGTTTTTTGTGCGCAATTGGGCGGTGGTAATGTTGATATCACCTCTGGCAAATTTGTTTTCCAAACTTCTGAGGCCTATTTTGTCGAAAATGGCAAAATCCAATATCCAATAAAAGGCGCAACCCTAATCGGCGATGGCCCAAGCGCACTTACCAAAGTAACAATGATTGGCAATGACTTTAGACTAGACGAAGGCGTTGGCACCTGCGGCAAAGGCGGACAAAGCGTGCCAGTTGGTATCGGACAACCGACATTGAAAATTGATGGTCTTACTGTTGGTGGGACGGAGATTTAGCCGTCAGGTAAGATTGCTCCTGATGGTATATTGTAGCCTATATGATTAGCTAAATTCACTACATGTCTTCTGTAACTCATTGCTTGAAACAATCCTGGCTTCAATAACATAACATTTCCTGAAATATCGCTTTCGTAATCCATTGCATTTGGGTAGATGTCGGTATTTGTTTCGATAATTATTGAGCCAAGGTAATGACCGCAAATTCCAATACTACAGATTAAACTGTTGAGAGTTGGGACGATGGCAAATACAGACCTATTTGTATATTCAAAAAGAATTTTATCAAAAGCTCCTTCAGGATTTATGTCTCCCGTATTGTCGTGAAATCTCCAATTAATTCTTATTCCATTTAATTTTGGATTGGTTGCTGAAATTTTATTTTGGTTAATAATGCACCTCAGTTGTTCAACCCACGGTTCATTCTTAATTAAGTCACCGTAAATTCTATATGCCCCGCCCAAGCATACTTTACAAAGGAATTTCAGCTCGTTCTCAATATTAATATCGAAAGAAGTAGTGAAAACTACTCCTTCCGTATGAGTATTTGGTAAGTATTGGCGTGTTTTAGGTGACCAATGTTTTATTTCATGTTGCCCTAACTCCGTAATCACAAGCTCGCTTCCAATGTATGAACGCCATCTAGGACTAGTTCCGCTTCCGTTTCTACCTTTAATTCCAGCATTTCTAACCGCTAGTGGAACAATTATATCCTTCAAGAGCTTTGATTCAATTTTACTTCCGAATTCTGAATTGAATGTCTTAGAAGCCCATGTTGTGAACTGATTGCACCCACCAAGTGAGATAGGAATAATATGATCCCAACTACCCTCATTTTCGCTTGTGAAAGTATTAGTGTAAATACAATATCGCTTATTCTCTCCCATTTCACTTAACCGCCCGTTCCAAAACTTCCCTTATAAACCGCTGATACGGCATTTTATGTTTTGCCGCTGTAATTTTTACGGCTTCTAATAATTCGGATGGAAAGCGCATATTTACTTGGGTGTCTTTGGATTTGAATTCGAAACTTGTGGGTTTGAATTGGGAAAAATCCAAATCTGATAAATCTTGGTCAAGGAAGTCTTCGGCTTCTTTGTCGGTTTTAAATTTTGGAATATTTTTCATAATTTGTGACCTCTTTTTCATGCATAAACCTTGCGCTTATTGGGCGTATATATTTTTCATCGTCAATTTTTCGCATCGTAAAAGCAATGAAAGCATATTTTCCATTTTCATTAATTCCAATTGCGATATATCTTTCCTCATATTGCGAATGTTTAGTATCAGTGGCGATTTTGGGGTTATTGCGGAAAATGAAATCAATATCATCAATTGAAAGGCCATGCTTTTGGCATTTCTCAAAATTTCCAATATGCCAATCAAAGCCAGCAATATTTTTAAACATTTTAATATTATACATTTGTATATACAAATGTCAATTTAAAGGTGCGTTATGAAAAGGTTATTATTACTATCGATATTATTATCGCCGCAAATTTCCCACGCCCAAGAAGCCATGCCGTCTGACTTTGTTCGCCTTTCTGATGTTACCACTTCAATAGTTCAAGATATGCGTTATGCGACGCCGAATAATTTTATGGGTAAAACGCTTGCGGGTTATAAAAAGGGTGAGTGTATTTTAAATTATGATACGGCAATCGCCCTTAAGAATGTTCAGCAGGATTTGGCGGCGGATAATCAGACTTTGGTGGTTTTTGATTGTTATCGCCCGCGCAAGGCGGTTTTGAATATGGTTGATTGGGTAAATTCTGGGGATGGGTTTAATAAAAAATATTTTCCCGCAACCCATCAATCAAAATTAATTCAAGATGGCTATATTTCCGATAAATCAAACCATTCGCGCGGCTATACTGTTGATTTGGCAATTGCGCCGATAAATAAGCCTTGGATAAAATGGTGGCGCCCAAATGTTTGTGGTAATCGGCGCGACCCGCAAAGCCTTAATTTTGGCACCCCATTTGATTGCTTTGATAAAAAGACCGCAACCGATGATAAATCAATAAGTCAAAGCGCCCAAAAGAATCGTCAAAAATTGAAAGCTTTGATGGAAAAACATGGCTTTAGAAATTATAGCGAAGAATGGTGGCATTATACCCTTCGGTTACAGCCACAAGATGCGCCATTTTATGATTTTGACGTCCAATAATGTAAACAAACCCCCATTTTATTTGCAAAACTGACATACAAACACTATATGTATTGAGGTTAAAATAGGAGGCCAAAATGGCGTTTGATGTAAAAGGTTTACTTGATAAAGTTGGTGGCAATGACCTTGTAAAAGGTTTGTCTGAAAAAGTTGGTGTTGGCGCAGAGCAGGCACAAAATGTTGCCCATGAACTTTTGGCAAAAGCACAAGAAACTGGTTCTGGCCTTGTTGATAATGCCGAAGAAGTTGCGGCTAAATTGGGCGTTCCTGTTGAAAAAGTTCAAGAAATCGCTGGCGGTCTTGGTGACACTTTAAAAGAAAAAGCTGGTCAATTGGGTGATTTTGCTACTGGTGCATTTGGTGGTGTTATGGCTAAATTGAATGATTCACCAATTGGCGGTGTTTTAAAAGGCCTTGATAAAGATGGCGATGGCAATCCTGTTAATGACCTTGTTGATGGCGCTAAAAATATGCTTGGCGGCATTTTCGGCAAAAAAGAATAGTTTTTCTTTAAAATGAATATAGGATGGCGCAAGGCATGGCTTTGCGCCATTTTTGTTTGGAGTTTTTGATGCGCCGAGTTTTACCATTTTTGTTTTTATTTCTAAGTGCACCAGCCTTTGCACAAACTGGACTTGGTGGGATAATTGATACCGAACACGAATTCGCCCAAAAAACCAAAGATACAAATTATGCCGAAGGTTTCCTTTCATATGCCGATAGGAATGCAGTTTGGTTTAATCCGAACCCACGAAATGCCTTTAACGAACTTACCGAAATGGCAAATTCGTCAGATTCAAAAAATCCAAGCCAATTGCGATGGTATCCAAATTTTGTGGGCATTTCTTCAAGTGATGATTTTGGTTTTGATTTGGGCGCTTATTATATTGAAAATAGCGATAAATCAGGCCTTTTCTTCACTATCTGGCAAAAAGATGATCAAGGAAAATGGCGCTATACTTTGGATACTGGTGCGGCAAGCTTTAGCAATATTTCGCAAATGCCAAAGGATGGAAATTATATACAACTAAAACCATCTTCAAATGTTCCTAGTAAAAATATTTTTGATTTTGATGAAAATATAAATGATCAATTATCGAAAACAGGCGCGAAAGAAGCTTTCGAAAAGTTTGCAGATAATAAAACCATTATTTTAACAGAAAATATGCCACCAAGTAATTTTGGCGGCGATAAAAATGCGCTTATCGCATCGCGTCCATCTGGTGATTGGGAGTTTTCAGGGGTGCAAATGTCAAGCGCGCGCGATTTAATCGCAACTTTTGGCAATGTGAAAAATGGTGACAAGGCTTTGGGGGAATATGTTCGCCTATGGCAATGGCAGGGGAATAAATATCAATTAATTATCGATATTTATAAACCAAGGGCCGAATAATTATTCGTCCTTTGGTTCATCTTCTTTGAAAATCCTTAGTGCCAAAATTTGGTTTCTTTGTTTGCGCAAAACCACAAACCTAAAGCCATGGAATGAGAAGCTTTGACCAACATTTGGAATTGATTGCGCCTCATGCAGAACAAGACCTGCAACAGTTACCGCATCTTCATCGGGTAAATCCCAATCTTTAAAGCGGTTCAAATCACGAATTGGAAGCCAACCATCAACATTTATTGAGCCATCGGCTTGCGGGCGAATGCCGGTTTTATGAATGTCATGTTCGTCAACAATTTCGCCAACGATTTCTTCTAACACATCTTCTAAAGTAACAAGACCCTGCAAGACCCCATATTCATCAACCACAAGGGCAAAGTGATTACGTTGTTTCAAAAACTCCTCAAGTTGTTCTTGAAGTGTGGTTGTGTCGGGCACAAACCACGGGGTTTTCATGATTTTTTCAATTTCGATATTATCAATATCACCATTATTTTCGGCAATTGCGCGCAATAAATCCTTAGTGTGCAGCACGCCCACAATATTTTCCGCCTCATCCTTATAAAGCGGAACGCGTGAATGTGGGGTTGAAATGATCTGGTTTAAAATTTCGCGTGGTGGATTGGAAATATCCAAAGTTTTCATGCTTTTGCGATGCACCATAATATCGGAAACATCCAAATCTTTTAAATCCAAAATACCACCAAGACGGTCTTGATCTTCTTTTTCCAAATGACCAGATTGACGACCTAATTCCACAGCGCCGCGAATTTCCGCCAATGCCTGTTCGGTTGTGTAAACTTCACCTTGAATGCCCATCATTTTCATCAAAATGCTAACAAGGCCAGTGATTACAAACATAATCGGCGCAAGCACTTTGACCATTATTTTAACGGGGAATGAAACCGCGCGCGAAATATCATCGGCACCATTTATTGCCATAGATTTTGGTAAAATTTCCCCAAAAATCAAGAGAAGGGGGGTAAGGACGATGGTGGAAATTGCCGCGCCTGCTTGCCCATATAAATTTGTGAAAATTATTGTTGCAATCGCCGACGCCCCAATTGTCACAAGGTTTGAACCAAGCAAGATTGCGCCAATCATATCGGCGCGCTCCTCGAGTAATTGATTTACACGCGCCGCCTTTACATCACCCTCTTTTTCCAAAGTTGCCATTTTGGCGCGCGATGCAGCAGTAAGTGCGGTTTCTGCCAAAGAGAAAAAGGCATTCAATCCAATAAGAAAGAAAATCAAAAGTGCAGTATAAATAAGACCATTCATCATTTTATGCCGCTTTGGCGCACTCACTTTCAAGGAAAATTTTCAATTTATCAATTGGGGCATTTTTATAGATAAATGCTTGCCCAATATTTTTCAAAAGAATTAAATTAATTTGCCCGCCCGAATTTTTTTTATCATGGCGCATGGTTTCAAGCATATCATTGGCATTAAAACCATTATCATCCAATTTAGTACGATAGCCGCAATTTTGAATGAAGTTTTCAATCCGTTTTGCGCTTTTTTCATCCAACAGACCAAGTTGATGTGAAAAATTCGCCGCCATTACAATGCCACATGAAACCGCTTCGCCATGACGCCAAATTTGTTCATTATAATTCACGCCCGCTTCAATCGCATGGGCAAAAGTATGGCCAAGGTTTAAAAGGGCGCGAATGCCACCCTCGCGTTCATCTTGGGCAACAATATTTGCTTTTGCTTTAATGGCGGTTTCGATTGCAAAGCGGCGCGAAGTTGAATTTTCACCAAGGATTTTTGCATAATTTTTATCGCAATAATCAAAGAATTGCGCATCATTAATAAGGCCAATTTTGAAGATTTCGGCAAATCCCGCCATCAAGTCACGCTTAGGTAAAGTTTCTAAAACCAATGGGTCGATTAAAACCGCGCGCGGTTGCCAAAAAAGACCAACTAGGTTTTTGCCGGCCTTGGCATTTATTGCGGTTTTGCCGCCAACTGATGAATCAACCTGTGATAAAAGTGTGGTTGGGATTTGGATGAAATCAATGCCGCGATTTACAACACCCGCCACAAAGCCCGATAGATCACCCGTTACACCGCCGCCAAAGGCAATTATTAAATCGCCACGTTCCGCGCCAGTTGAAAGCAGGCTTTCAATCACATTTTCAAAAGAAGCAAAACTTTTTGATTTTTCGCCGCTTTCAATTTCAATAATATTATATTTTACATTATTGCTTTTAATCGACGATAATAATTTTTCGCCATGAAGTTTAAAAGCATTTGTATCACTAATAATATGAAGTTTGCCGTTTTTTAAAAATGGCGAAATAAATTCCCAAACATTATTCAAAATGCCATTTTGAACCAATATTTCATAGCTTCTTGTATCAAGACCAACGGCAATTTTGCTTAAATTATTCATTATTATCTTCTTGTTGTTCAAAAACTTCGCCATAATCTTTTAATGCCGCAATCACATTATTAACCGTTATAGAATGCGGGCCATCAACTGATTCCACAATTATATCAGCCTGTTCATAAACCGGATAACGCGAATGCATTAAATCAATCATGGTTTGGCGCGGGTTTTCGGTTTGTAATAATGGACGTTCATTACGACGTAAGACGCGATGCATTAAAGTGTCAATATCGGCCCTAAGCCAAACAGTTATTGCTTTTTCGCGCAAAATAATTCTTGTAAGTGGGTTCATAAAAGCGCCGCCGCCAGTTGCCAAAATTTGCGGTTTTTGTTCTAAAAGGCGGGCAATAACCCTTCTTTCGCCGGCGCGAAACTCCTCTTCGCCACGTTCTTGAAATATATCTTTTATCGAGCGGCCCGCCGCAATCACAATCTCATCATCGGCATCAACAAAATCCACCCCAAGACTTGCCGCCATGCGGCGCCCAACGGTAGATTTTCCCGCACCCATCAATCCAACGAGGGCCACAGTCTTCAATAGCTTGGGCGGATTGTCGCCCAAGATTGTCTGCCCTTCCAACTCAATATCCTTTAACATCATAGTATCATCTGTAATTTAATGTTAAATGGCGTCTTATGTCTATAGATTCAAACTTTATAAGTGCAAAAACTTGCAATAATGCCATTGTTTTGCCTCAAAAATCGTCAAAATATGGATTTTTAATATTCCCAAAATTTACATTTTGTGATGGTTTTCAGTTTAAATAAATTTCATGCGATTTTCTAAACCACTTTTATCATTATATTTTTCTTTTTTTGGTGCATCATTTTTTGCGATTAATTTTGCAATTGCGCAAGAAACCGATACTTTGGTGACACCACGCATTGCAGCACCAATCAGTGTTAGTAGTAGTGCAATAAAAGAAGTTAAATTATGGGGCTTTTATGAAGAATTATCAGAAGGCCCAATGCTATCAAGCGATTTATGGAAAAATTCTAATAATGCTAATTTAAAATTCGCCTTTACAAAAATTACAAGTGATCAAAAATTTATCCCACTTTTATCTTTAAGCAAAAGGGCAGTTTTTTCAGGTGGAATAGGGCCTGAAAATGACGATGAAAATCTTGCACTTTTGCGATTTAATGCGGTTCTTAATATTGGCGATATAGCGCAGGCAAACCAATTAATTGGCGAATTATCCGATGTGAAATCAAATGAAGGCCTTGCAATCTCTTATGCTGATAATTTGCTTTATGAAAATAAGATTGAAGATGCGTGCCAGATTGTTTCGGTTTTAAAAACAAATGCACCGAATAAAAAACTTCTTGAATTACGCGCGGCGTGTTATGCACTTCACAATGAAGGTGCGGCAGCTGATTTATCTTTGGAAGTTGCATCAAGTCTTAGTAATAAGAAAAATCATGATTGGCTTTATCGTTCAATAAATTATGTTGGCGCGATGAATGGTGAAAACCCACCTGCATTTGCGCGTGATTTTGATTTTAATGGCGATAATGGCGTGAATTATGCGCTTTCAAATCGTGCCAAAGCAAAGTTAAATATCAGCATTCCAAGACGCGCATTTGAAAGATATATGATTGATAATGGTATTGCCGAAAATAAGTATGCTCTTAGCGCGGCAAAATACGGCCTTGGCAAATATTCTGATTTAAAGAAATTCTTTATCAAAGCACCAAATGTTGAAAACACTTCAAATATATATGGTCTTACAGCAAGTCCAACCACACCAATTATAGTTGAAAATTTAAGCAATGATTTGGAACAATTTCTAAAAAATGCCTATGATTTCAATGAATTTTATGGGCTTTCAAAATCCATATCAAATGAAATTTCGCAAATCAAAGAAACCAATATTGATAGCGCAAAATTTTTCGCCGCAAGCGCTTTGATAAATCAAAATAAAGATGCCTTCACAAGATTTATGGCAATTGATTTTGATAATAATGAAGCGTTTAAATTGGCAGGCTCTATAGCTTTTGATGATAAGACTAACTATGATTTACCCGCAAGGCTAAAAAAATCAAAAAATCAAAATGAGATTAATAACGCCATTGGTGACGCCTTAATTGCCAATGCGCTTGGTGCTAATGTTGCGATTGATGAATTTTGGAATGGCAATTTCGCAAGTAAAATGCCCGCTTCTCAAACTATTTTATTCACCCTTGATGATGCCACCAAACGCGGCGCAAAGGGTGAGGTGGCCTTATTTGCACATCTTGCAATGCAGGGGCAAAACCCAAATTCGGTTGATATTTTATCAATTGTTCGGGTCATCGCAAATCTGAACCAAGCTGGCTTTACGCAAGAAGCCAAGGATTTGGCAGTCTTTACAATTCTTGCAAGAAATCTTGAATTTGCACCGCCTGTGCCGCCACCTTTGCCAATTACAAAATCAATTTCAAGTTCATTGCCGAAAATTATTTCGAAATCTGCACCAAGCAATCCGCCAAAGGTGAAAAATATTGATTGATTTTATCAATAATTTTTTAGAAATGATGGGCGCAGAACGCGGCGCTTCAAAAAACACAATTGACGCCTATAGGCGTGATTTTGCCGATTTTAGATTGTTTTTATTGCCTAAATTTGGCGAAGATTTTGATGTAAATAAAATAAGCCATGACATAATAAGTCAATATGCATCAGACATGCAAAACCGCGGCCTAAGTGAAGGTACATTACAAAGGCGCCGAAGTGCGTTGCGGCAATTCTTCCTTTTTTTACTTGAAGAAAAGCAAATTGAATTTGATCCAACCTCCCGCTGGGAGGCGCCCAAAAAATCGCGCCCATTACCAAAAATCATTGAAGGTAATGAAGTTGAAGCCATAATCAATGCAATTGACCAATTAGATGGCTTAGAGGCCATACGCGCCCAATCAATGCTTGAATTAATTTATGGCGCAGGCCTAAGGGTAACTGAATTGGTTGCTATGCCAATTGCGATAATTCCTATAAAGGAAATAATGGAAGAAAGCGCACATTCCATGATTATTCGTGGAAAAGGCAATAAAGACAGGCTTATTCCATTGGGTCGTCATGCGGTTTTGGCGCTTAAAAAATGGCTTGAAGTGCGTGAAATGACAATTCCGCAAAATGAACATGACGCGCAAAAGGCAAAAAAATTCCTTTATCCTGCTAATACAAAAGAGGGCCATTTTGGGCGGCGTCAATTTGCACGGCTTTTGGATAAATTGGCAATTTTGGCGGGGCTTGATCCAACCCGCCTTTCGCCACATGTAATGCGCCATGCCTTTGCCACCCATTTATTAGAGGGTGGGGCGGATTTACGCGTGGTGCAAACCATGCTTGGACATGCTGATATTTCGACTACGCAAATATATACGCATGTCGCATACAAAAAACTAAAGAATTTAGTTGAAACTAATCATCCTTTGGGTAAAAAGAATTAATATCGCAAGTGCGAGATTGCGGCGCACAATAATTCTTGGGGGAAATTATGAAAACACCACGTTCTTTTTACAAACCATTGGCGATTGGCGCGCCAAATCCTTATCGTGAATTACCTGTTGAAGTGCAGCGTATGATTCATTTTGTACCTCCGCATTTGGAAAAAGTGGTGGCAAAAGTTCCCGAAATTGCCAAAACAGTCGATGTTATCCTTGGCAATCTTGAAGATGCAATTCCAGCAGGTGAAAAAGAAAATGCCCGTGCAGGCTTCATTAAAATGGCACAAGAAACAGATTTTCATTCTTTGGGAACGGGGCTTTGGACACGCGTTAATTGCCTAAATAGCCCTTGGTTTCTTGATGATTTAATCGAAATAGTTGGCGCGGTTGGCGACAAGCTTGACGTTATAATGATACCAAAAGTCGAAGGCGTTTGGGATATTCATTATGTTGACCAATTACTTGCCCAATTAGAGGCCAAGTCAGGGGTTAAAAAGCCAATCCTTCTTCATGCGATTTTGGAAACTGCAGAAGGTGTGGCAAATGTTGAACAAATCGCCCTTGCAAGTCCGCGTATGCAGGGTATTTCCCTTGGCCCTGCTGATTTGGCGGCGTCACGTGCGATGAAAACCACGCGTGTGGGCGGTGGTCATCCAATGTACCGTGTTTTATCGGATAGCAATGAAGATGGTTCTGTGCGCGCATCTGTACAGCAAGATCTATGGCATTATACAATCGCCAAAATGGTTGATGCGTGTCAGGCGGCGGGCATCAAAGCCTTCTATGGTCCATTTGGTGACATTGCCGATTTAGATGCCTGTGAGCAGCAATTTAGGAACGCATTCTTAATGGGCTGTGCGGGTGCATGGTCTCTTCATCCTAACCAAGTTGCGATTGCAAAAAGTGTATTTTCACCCGACCCTTCAGAAGTTGCCTTCGCCAAACGCATTTTAGACGCCATGCCAGATGGAACAGGGGTTGCAATGCTTGATGGCAAAATGCAAGATGATGCAACTTGGAAACAGGCCAAAGTTATGGTGGACACCGCCAAATTAGTGGCATCAAAAGATGCGCAATTTAAAGAAATATATGGTTTTTAATAATGACAAATATGTGGGATGATAGATTTTCGGCGTCTGAATTTATTTTTGGCAAATCGCCAAGCCAATTTGTGGAGAAATTTGCAAATCATTTAAAGCCAAATTCGAAAATCTATCTTCCTGCCGATGGGGAAGGGCGCAATTCTTGTTTTTTGGCGTCTTTAGGGCATGAAACCTTTGCCAGTGATTATTCAGTTGTTGGGCAAGAAAAGGCAAAAAAACTTGCGGCTGAATTGGGCGTTAATGTTCATTTTTCAATTGCTGATATTGAAAATGATATTTGGCCTGAAAATGAATATGATGCAATTTTTGCAGTTTTCATTCAATTTTCACCGCCCGAAGCGCGCGCAAAAGTTTTTGAAGGAATAAAAAAAGCCGCTAAAAAAGGTGGTTTGATTTTCCTTCATGGCTATACGCCCAAACAATTAGAATATAAAACTGGCGGCCCATCGGCAATTGAAAATCTTTATACAAAGGAAGTTTTGCAAAATGCCTTTGATGGTTTTGAAATAAAATTACTTGAAGATTATGAAACTGAACTTGATGAAGGGGCGGGGCATAAAGGTATGTCGGCGCTGATTGATATGATTGCGCAAAAACCTATTTAACTTTTTTGCTTATCCAAGCAATTATATCCTGTGCCAATTGTGGGGCGTCTTTTTCATAAATAATCATGTGCCCTGCATCGGGATATTCAATATAATCACCCCCAACACGCGCATATTTTGCGGCAGTTTTGCGGTGGGCTTTTACCAATGTTCCCCTATCTTTAGCTGCGCCAATTGTAAGGGTTGGAACTTTGATTTTATTTTCATCAATTGTGCCAATTTTAAATTGATCTTGATCAAAATTTACAAGATCGTTTAATGCACGACCTGAATCATAGATGAATTCGGCATTGCGGGCATCTTTTTCATTTTCAGGAATTTTATTTAAAACGCCCCATTTTGCCCCAAAATCCCAAACCTTATATGATTTTGTTGGATCATTTTGTAGGGCAATATTCAAATGTGTAAGTAAAACCACCAATGATTTAACATCGCACCCTTTTGGCGGTGATGGGGTTACAAAAATACCAGCACAACCCAAATCCATTTCAGTGAGTTTTTGGGTTAAAAGCCCGCCCATTGAATGACCAATGATTACAGGCTTTTGACCATTTTCTTTGGTGAAATCTTCGATTTGTGATTTTAATTGAATTATATAATCATTCAAACGAAGTTTGGGTAATTCATCATTCTTGGTTTTGCCGCGTAAATCGGGGTAAATAGTCGTTGCAAATGTCTTAAATCCCGCCGCTTTAAAAAATGGGATAAAATCATTCCACACACTTGCATCAGCAAAAGCACCATGAATGAAAAAAATCGGCGGCTTCATTATTCGGCTGCCAAATGGGCAAAGCGTTTTGCCATTTTTTCATAAACACTACGTTTAAAAGGAACCACAAGATTAGGCAAATTTGCCAATTTTTCCCAACGCCAATCATCAAATTCGATTTGCGAATGCCCATCAAGGCGGATGTGATTATCTTCGCCCTTAAATTCAAGGGCAAACCAAACTTGTGCCTGACCGCGATAATTATTCAATTTGTTTTTGCGCATTGATTCGGGAAAATCATAACAAAGCCATTCATCATTACGCTCTAAAATTTCGACATGTTTGGAATGTATGCCGGTTTCTTCGGTAAGTTCGCGTAATGCGGCGTCAAGAACATCTTCGCCTTTATCTATGCCGCCTTGTGGGGTTTGCCAGCAATAAGAGCCACGAAACCCGCGACGTCTTCCAATCCACGCCTTACGTTCTTGGTTAAAAACCAAGAGACCGACATTAGGGCGATACAATTTTGGCGGCGGTGGTAAAGACATGCACAAGGTTTAACCCAAATATTTCCAAAGCGCCACACCCCAACTGTAAGGCATCTGCGCATTGTTTCAAAATTATGACGTAATTGCGGATGCAGGGGCAAGAATAATCCCACGATTTCTTGCTTCGCTTAGCCATAAGATTATTTGATCAATTGTAACCGAATAACCAACGCCAAATCCTAATGCAGCGCCTTTTTGTTTTGCGCTGGCTTCGAGTGCACCTAATTGCGCCTGAATATCGGGGGCAGATGGGCGAATATCAATACTTCTATCGGCGGCACTTGCACGAACCCCAAGGCTTCTTGCGGTCTGCGCCAATGCAGGCGCAGAGCCATCGGCAATAAAACCAATTCCACGCGATTTAATATATTTCATAAAATTTTGCGCATTCGCAGAACCCGCAAAACGCCCACCAAGGTAATTTGTAACCGCAAAATAACCTGTTGTACGCGATAATACATAATCAAGTTTGCGTTGATTTTCGCTCCATTCGCCGCCCGACATAAGGGTTTGTGGCCCTGGATCATTATCGGGATAATCAAATGGCTCCATTGGGATTTCAATCATGGTTTCATGCCCTTGGGCGCGTGCTTTATTTATCCATGCTTGAAGATTTTCCGAATTTGGAACGAAACTTAATGTAACTTCGGCGGGTAATTGATTTATTGCGCGTTCGGTAATTCGCGCATTAAGGCCAAGGCCGCCAACAATAAGCGCAACTTTTGAACCACTATTATTAAATGGCCTTCTATAAACATCAAAAGGCGTGCGCCCATCGGATGCGATTGCGGGTAATTGACCATTTGGCCCGTTTGATTGAACCCCTGCAATCGGTGCGGAAACTAATGGTGAGCCGCCACCAGGGACATTGCCGCGCACAACTTGAATGCCGCCTTCAATGCTTGCTGCACTATTGCTTTGCCCTGCATTAGTTATGATTTTAACTTCGCCGCCATGTTCACCATGTGCCGCGCTTGCCGCTTCTACTGGGCTTGTTACATGTGGGTCGTGGCTTTCTTCTTCGTGGTTTTGCGCGGTTAAATCTTGGTCTTTATTCCAAAAGCTCATGCCGCCATCTGGTGTTAGAAGGCCCATTGCACCAAAAAGCCCTTTTGGTAATTCTTCTTTATTTGTGATTTCCGAAACCGCGCCTTCATGTGGCTTTTCATGTGGTGGAACATATTTTGGTATTGCAATTTCAACCTTTGGGCCAACTTCTGCTTCATTACCTGCAACTTGAATTGCACCCGCGCCAATCCCTGTTACTGCGCCAACACCCAAAACCCCAAGGCCAAAATGTTTTAAGCCAAGCAAAAGCGGCTTTTGCGTTAAAGAGATAATCGTTGACATTAATATTTCCAAAAGAAAGGGTCGTAAAACCTGTAATTACGACCCTTTGTTTGCATTGTTTCGGTTAATGAATTGTTATTGTTTTTTATCTTTCGGCTTGTCAAATGTCACCGGAACAGATGTTCCAACCTTTTTCTCATTTGGTTTTGGTGCGTTTTTTGGTGCTTCTTTATTTGCCATTTGGGTTTTGCCGAAATCTTTTGGCATGCCTGCGTTTATATATTCATAGGCGCGCTTAAGAACATAATCTTCTTTTTTGTCCCAATTCTCTGGTGGCATGTCATTTGGCATGTGTGGAATTGCGCGTTTTGCACCTGAATCATTATTCAATGCATTTGGCAAATCTTCTTCAAAGCGGAATTCAAGTTTGCGGCGTTCAATATCTTCATTGGTAAGTCTGAAATTTGATACTTCAACATCAGGAACAATACCCGCCCCTTGAATAGAGCGACCAGCAGGCGTGTAATAACGCTGTGTGGTTAGTCGAAGCGCACCATCTTTTCCATAATTCAATGGAATAACGGTTTGCACAGAGCCTTTACCAAATGAAGTTGTGCCGAAAATGACGGCGCGTTTTCTATCTTGTAATGCGCCCGCAACAATTTCAGATGCCGATGCAGTACCTTCATTGGTAAGAATTACCAAAGGTACACCCGCCATCATTTGCCCCGGTGTGCCATAGAAACGGTCAATATCTTCAGGGCGACGACCACGTGTTGAAACCACTTCACCCCTATCCATGAATAAATCGGAAACCGCGACCGCCTGCTCAAGTAGGCCACCGCCATTATTGCGCAAATCAAGGACAATACCTTTAAGATTGCCACCCAATTGTTTTTGAATGTCGGTTAATGCATCCGCCAATTCTTTGGCCGCATTTTCATTCACAAAAGTTGAAAGGCGAACATAACCAATATTACCCTCGATTTTATGGGTAACAGGGTGAAGTTTGATAATTTCGCGCGTGATTTTAATTTGTTTAGGGTCTTGACCTTCGTGTACAACAGTGATTTCAACTGTGGTATTTGGCTTGCCCTTCATTTTATCAACCGACTCACTAAGGGTTGAGCCAACGATATTAACCCCATCAATTGCGATAATTCGATCCCCCGCGACAATGCCCGCGCGCTCCCCCGGGCTTCCTGCCATTGGGGCGATTACTTTTACCGCGCCAGCTTCAGAAGTAACCTCAAGGCCAAGGCCGCCATATTCGCCCTTGGTTGATTGTTGCATATCTTTCCAATCTTTGGCGGTCATGAAAGATGAATGCGGGTCAAGTGATTGCAACATGCCGTTAATAGAGGCTTCAATCAATTTATTTTGATCAGGCGGCACAACATAATCAGTGGTTACGCGTGCCAATACATCGGCAAAAATATCAAGCTGTTTTAAAGTATTATCGCGCGTTGCATCACTTACAGATGCCGAGTTTTGCGATGAATAGGCAATGCCACCACCCAAAAGCGCGCCAAAACTTACTGCGCCCAATAAAGTTGGCAAAAGCCACCATTTTGACTGCCCTTTATTATTAGCATTATCAGCAGTTTTATTGGTTTCATTTACTTGCATTCAAAACTCCCATAAATCCTTTAGCCACCTTTAGATATATTAAGCCATTCGGACGGATTCAATGTATCATTTTCGTGGCGTATTTCCATATATAAATCTGGAACAATGTTTTTATCTTGTGACATTTGTCCAATTGGTTCACCTGCCAAGATTTCTTGGCCTGCTTCGACGTAATTTGCACCCATGCCAGCAAGGATAATTCGGTATTTATCGCCGACATTTATTATCAAAACCCTGCCATAGGTTCTAAAAGGTGCAGCAAATTCAACTTTACCATCAAAAGGTGCCAAAACTTGGGCCCAAGCACGAGTTCTTATGGTTATTCCCGTGGCTTTTCCACCTTCTGCAAGATTGTCGCCATATTTTTGAACGATAATACCATTTGATGGTGGCATTAATTTTCCGCGCCAATTGGCAAAGCCATGCGCAAAACTTGGTTCATCACTTAAGTTAGATGCCATTTGCGGCAATGCTTGCCCAAGTCTTGCGATTAAATCCCTTAGGTTTGATGCTTTTTGCGCAATATCGGAAATTATTTGGCGCTCAACACCCGATGCCTGGTTTAGTTTTGCAATTAATTCGCGGCGCTGTGCAATAAGTATTGCAGTGGTTTTGCGTGCATTTTCAAGATTTTCAGTGGCTTGTTTATAATTTGCATTGCCCATTAATAAATCTTGGCGCACTTGGCGCACTTTGCCGATTTCTTGCGAAATCATCGCTGCTTTTGCATTTAATTGGGGCGCAATAAGACCCATTAAAATTGCAACCCTTGCCGCCTCTGTCGCATTATCGGGCGAAATAGCAAGGGCAGGGGGGCGATCTTTTTCAACCGCAATAAGGGCAACAATTATTTCTTCTAAAGCATCTTTTCGGGTTTCAAATTGTAATGATGCGGCGCGTTCAATATTGCGCAAATCGACAAGTTTTTTTTCTGATTGCTCGGCAATTTGTTCGGCTTGGCGTTGTTTATCGGCGGCTTCGATAAGTTTTTGGTTTAAAGCATTTATTTCATTTTGTGCATTATTTGCCTGTTTATCAAGGCTTTGGGCGCGGTTTTCGTGGGTTTGACGCTCTTTTTCAAGGCGTTTTAATTCTTCTTCATTTGAATTTTGCGCATAAATTGAGCCAAAGGGTAAAAAGCTAATCGATAAAATCGGCAATAGCAAAATTGCGCGAATTATTTTTCGCCCCAATTTTTGCATATTATTTTTGCCAATAAAACCCATATTAATCCCTATGATATGGCGAATTTGCCATAATTGAAACTGCACGATAAATTTGTTCAGAAGCCATAATACGGCATAGTTTATGCGGCCAAGTTAATTTTGAGAAAGAAAGTAGGAAATTCCCTTTTTTTCGCATATCTTCATCATGACCATCAGCGCCGCCAATGGCAAATATTATTTCTTTAGTGCCATTTTGCATTTGTTTTTCAAACATTGCTGCCAATTGGCGCGAAGATATATTTTGCCCACGTTCATCAAGGACAATTAAAAAACAATCATTATTGATGTTTTCGCGCAAAAGGTTTGATTCACGCACTTTGACATTATCTTTAGCTTTGATTTCATATTCTTGAAGTTTTACGCCATTAATTCCCAAAGGCCGCCCCGAAACTTCGGCGCGCTTTAAATAATCAAGTGCCAAAGCCTGTTCTGGTTCTGAATTTCGAAATTTGCCAATTGCGGCAAGCGTAATCTTCATTTTTAATTTGATGCCAAATGTTTGCTTTCACCAAGCCAAATACGCTCTAAAGCATAGAATTCACGTACTTCTGGTTTGAAAAGATGGATGATAATATCACCGGCATCAAGCAAAACCCAATCACCATTAGTAATGCCTTCAACCTTAATTTTACCAAGGCCTTCATCTTTTAATTTAGATAAAATATGATCTGCAATTGCAACAACGTGGCGCGCATTACGGCCCGATGCAATAATCATAAAATCGGCGATAGAGCTTTTACCCTCTAAATCAATTGCCAAAACATCATCGGCTTGGTCTTCATCAAGTGACTTTAAAATAATATCACGTAATTTTGCGCTTAATTCTTTTGACCCGCTATTAACAGGTGTTTTTTTGCGCGGCGCACGCTTTGGCTTTTCTTTTACGACTGACAGAGTATTGACCTTTCTTGAAAAATCGCGCCTTTATAACACAAACATCTTATTTTCCATAGGTTGCAATGTGTATAATTGATAAACTTGTGAAAAATTGCTATCCTGAACATAATGAAGACTGTTGCAAACGCCAATATTTTAAATGATTTAGACTTTCGCGCCCGCGATATTTTTTCGCGTATCGTTGAGGCCTATATTGAAACAGGTGAACCTGTTGGCTCGCGTACTTTATCTATGCAGGGTTTGAATTTATCGCCTGCTACTATTCGCAACACTATGAGTGATTTGGCGCATATGGGATTGCTAGATTCCGCGCATATTTCAGCGGGACGTGCGCCAACACATCAAGGTTTAAGGCTTTTTGTCGATGGCCTTTTAGAGGTTTCACAAATATCACAAGAAGATAAGGATGTTATTGATCGGCGCATTCAAAATTCAGATGGCGACATCTCGCAGGCCTTATCCGAAGCCTCAAGCTTTCTATCAGGTATTGCGGGGGGTGCAGGTTTAGTTACCACACCGGCGGCTGAATCTTCGGTTTCACATGTTGAATTTGTGAATATTGGTGTTGGGCAAATTTTGGTGGTTTTGGTTTTTCAAGATGGCCGTGTTGAAAATAGATTTATCAATTCGCCTATTGGAATTACGACATCGCAGCTTCAAGAAAGCACGAATTATATAAATCATCATTTGCGTGGGCGCACATTATCGGACAGTTTGAACCAATTAATTGCGCAATTAAAATCTGATGAGCGTGAAATTGATATTATTGCCGCCCGCCTTATCGAAGATGGCCTTGCCCAATGGTCGGGCGGTAAATCCATTCTTGAAAAAAAACTGATTGTAAGGGGGCGCGCAAACCTGCTTAATGATGCGGATTTGCGCATTGATTTAGAACGGGTTCGGGTTTTATTTGACGAATTAGAAAAAAAACGCGACCTTATCCAAGTTTTAGATGCCGCCAAAGCGGGTGAGGCTGTAAAATTATTCATTGGCGCTGAAAACCCTTTATTTGCTTTATCAGGTTCGGCATTGATTGCAGCGCCATATATGGATGGGCAAAATCAGGTGATTGGCGCGCTTGGGGTTATTGGCCCGACCCGCATTAATTATGCACGTGTGATACCCATTGTGGATTATACCGCAAAAATACTGACAAAGATGGTTGAGAAACGGCAATTAATCACCAAATAGGGGGTGATTTTTCAATTCCCATAATCTATTTGCGTGAAACTATATTACTTAGGATAAAAAATGTCTGACGAAGAAAATAAAATCGAACAAGAAATCGAACTTGAGCAAGAAGTTGCAAGTGAAGAAAATGAAGAAGTAAATGTTGAACCTTCTTTGGAAAATGAATTAGCAGCAGCTTTGGCAGAAATTGAAAGCCTAAAAGACCATGCGCTTCGTGCAATGGCGGATGCCGAAAATACACGCCGCCGTGCTGAGCGTGAAAAACAAGATGCACGTCTTTATGCAATCGATAAATTCGCGCGTGATTTATTGCCAATCGCCGATACTTTAGGCCGTGCACTTGGAACAATCACTGAAGAGCAACGCGGTGATGAAGGCTTTAAGGCTTTTGTTGAAGGTATTGAGCTTACAGAAAAAGAATTATTCAAAGCTTTTGAAGCGCATGGCGTTAAGAAAATCGGTATTCAGGGCGAAAAATTTGACCCGAACCTTCATCAAGCAGTGGCACAAATCCCATCTGCAATTGCTGCGGGCAATATTGCCGAGGTTTTCCAACCTGGCTTTACCCTTCAGGGTCGCGTTTTACGCGCGGCAATGGTTGCGGTGAGTGCGGGTGATTAAAATCCCACCCTCACTTTTTATTGAAAATTTGCCATAGCAAATTTTGGCTCTTCGCCTTATCCAAAAAGTCTACAACTTTTTGGGGCTCATCGCGGTGAAATACTGTGATATTGCGGTTGCGGGACAAAAAGCGTGGTTTTTATAAATTATTGGCATTTTTTTAAGGCCTGAAACTGTGTTTCAGGCCTTTTTAACAATTTTATTTGCGACATCTTTTACGCTTAAAACCTCAATGCCTGCTTTTTTTATCGCTTCGATTGCCATTTCAAGCATTTCGGGGGTTGAGCCATAGGGTGTGCAGTTTTGGGCGATATCGTGAGTGAAGAATATTATCCAGCCATTATTTTTGATGGCTTTTTCAATATTTGTTTGAAGATATTCAGGGGTAAATCTTTGGCGCTCTAAAGGTGTTGTGCGCAAATTGGCAAAATCAACTGTGCCATGATTTATTGCGCGTAAAACCCCGCGCGAACTTACAAAGCGTTCAGATAATACTTTGCGTGAAACTTTATCAAATTCGCCATAGGGGAAGGCGTGGCTTGCAAATTCGAATGTTTCATCATCCAAAATTTGGCGCATAGTTTCAAGATTTTTATCTAAATCAAGAAGGATTTCCATTTCATTTCTGCCGCGCAATCTTGGGTGCGCATAAGTGTGGCAGGCGATTTCATGATTATTTTTATAAAGGTTGCGTAAATCCTCGGGTTCATATTGTTTAACCCCATCAAATTCACCATTTGCGTGTGAACCTGTCACATAAAATGTGCCAATAAAGCCATTTTTTTCAAGTAGTTTTGCGCCATTGGTTGCGGCAGTTTTTGGTATATCGTCAAACGAAAAGCTTGCGATTGGCTTATCAAGATTAATTTGCACAGGTTTTATTGGTATGCGCGCCAAAAGCTGCATTTCAATTCGCGCCAAAATATTTGCGGGCGCACGCTCATGCATTTTAACAAAATCATCCATTCGACCATATTAATCGCAAATGGTTAGGATTGCTTAAACCTTCGTGCAAAAATAAGCCAAACAAAAAGCGCAAAAAGGCCGATTATTGCCCCGCTTAAAAATGCATTTTGCGAGCCAAATTTTTGCCAAATTAATCCACCAAAGCCACTTGCAAAAAGTAATGCTAAACCATTGGCAAGATATAAAAAGCCAAATGATGTTCCACGTAATTCGGGCGGTGCATGTTGTGCAATTAATGTTGAAAATGCACCTTGCGTGAAGCCTAAATAAAGCCCCCAAAAAATTAAACCTACAACTAAAATTTCCCAATTTTGTCCAAACGCAAAACAAATATGCGCTATTATCATTGAAAACATGCCAAAGGCTAAAATTCCATATTTCCCAATCCTATCGCTTATTGCCCCAATTGGATAAGCAAAGGCGGCATAAACAATGTTCAAAATAATATAGACAAGGGGGATATATTGATTTTTAACATGCAATTCATTGGCGCGCAAAATTAAGAAACCATCGGAAAACTTTGGCAAAGCAAATAAAATTGCCATAAAAATTATGAACCAATAATCTTTTCCCAATGCCAATAAATTTTGCCATTCAAGGTGGATTTTTTTTGAATTTGGGTTCTGTGGCCTTTCTTGTTCCTTTATGAAAAGCAAAATTAAAGGCGATGCAAAGGCGGGTAAAATTGCAACCCAAAAAATTAAAATATAATTTTTTGGTGAATAGAATAAAATAATTAAAGCGATGATTGGCCCTAAAAATGCACCAATCGTATCCATTGCCTGCCTTAGGCCATAACATGCGCCCTCTATTTCTTTGGGGGCAATATCGGCAATTAATGCATCGCGTGGGGCGCCGCGAATACCTTTGCCAATGCGGTCGATGGTTTTTGCGCCCATTACCATTTCGGCAATCGTTATAAAGGGAAAAATCAGTTTTGAAAGCGCGGATAGCCCATAACCAAAAGCGGCAAGATATTTTCGTTTTGCGAAAAAATCACTTAAATAGCCTGAATAAATCTTGGCAATTGAAGATATAATCTCTGCGACGCCGTCAATTAAACCAATTAAAGCAATTGATGCCCCAAGGGTTTCAAGCATGAAAAGCGGCAAAATTGCCTGTACCATTTCAGTTGATATATCGGCAAACATTGAAACAAAACCCAACATCCAAATTGCTTTCGGGATTTTGGGTTTTTGTGTCAATTTTCTAACTATTCAGCTTCGGCAACTACAATCGGTGTTTGCAAGAATGCAGGGGCTTCATCACCAAATCCACCTTGCGCTTCGCCATCATCATTAGAAGTTTCACGGCGTTTGCGCGGTAATCTTAAGCCACGAACACGTGAAGGGGCTTTGCGCGTATTCTCACCATTATCCTCATTTTGAGGTGCGCTATTTTCAGCGGTTTCATTGTTTGCAACCGCTTGAACATTTTCGTCAGAACTTTCAGTCGCCTCATTATTTTGGCGATTATCATTACGATAACGGTCACGACCACGATTATTATTATTACGGCGATTATTGTTATTATAACGACCATTATTCTCATAACGGTTATTTTCGCGTGGTCTTACTTCTTCAGTTTCACCCTCGTCGCCGTCATTTTCGCCATTTTCATTCTCGATATTTTCACCATCTTCCAAATCCTCATCAGAATCTGATGGTAGGCCAGTGATGGCAAATTCAGAACGTGGAACAAAATTAGGCTGGATAGAGCGTATAAGCCTTAAATAATGTTCGGCGTGTTGCAGATAATTTTCCGCCAAAACACGATCACCAGATGCCATCGCATCACGGCCTAATTGTTGGTATTTTTCCAAAATTGTTTGGGCAGAACCGCGAACTTTAATATCTGGCCCAGTTGATTCATAGGCTCTATTTGGGTTTTGCATGCCGGGCTTGTTATTACGCCCGCGACCTCTTTGTCGCTTCATTTTTTTTTCCTATTTTGACCCTTGCCTTTATCAAGTTTGGTATGGGGTTATTCCAGTTCCAAAATCGTGAGGTTATGGGCATTTTCGCCGCGAAGGCCAGTGGTCTTTTAATCAACCCGCACAATATTATCTATAATATAATTTGCGCACTAGCCAGTAAGCAGGATTTTAGAATCAAACCGCTTATTCGTTACCTATTACATTCTTATTTAAAATGAATAAAGAGTGTTTACTGCTTAATTGTTACAAAATCATTACGGTTTACGGGTTCCAATTATAACGCGTTCGATATTGGAAAGATCTTTTAAAATATGAATTTCGTGAAGCTCTTTTTGCTTTTGTGCCATTTCCTTGATAGATTTTGCCTGATTTATGCCAAATTCAAAGGCAAAAACCCCACCTTTCTTAAGGATATGGGGCAATTTTTCAAATAGAATACGATATGGTTCAAGGCCATCTTCGCCGCCATCAAGGGCTAAAATTGGGTCGTAATTTTTTACATCAATATCAAGTGTTTCAATATCTTTTGACGGAATATAAGGCGGATTTGAAACTACAATATCAAATTCTTCTTCTATTCCTTGGGCCCAATTGCCTTTTTGAAAATGTGCACGATTTTCTAAACCATGAATTTTCGCGTTTTCATTAGAAAGCGATAGGGCATCATCTGAAATATCAATTCCAATTCCTGACCAAGCAGAACGTTCTGCCAAAAGTGCAAGAAGGATTGCGCCTGTTCCAGTTCCAAGGTCTAGAATTCTTGTTGGTTTATTTTCTTTGTCAAATTTAAGTATGAAATCAACAATAACCTCAGTTTCAGGGCGCGGAACAAGGGCGCGCGCATCACTATTTAATTCAAGTGACCAAAACGCCTTTTTACCAACAATATGGGCAACGGGTTCGCGTTTAAGTCGACGCTCTATGAATTTATCTAAAATCTCCTCACTTTGAGGTGAAATTTCGCGATAAGGGTCGGTAACAATTTCGTTACGTGTTATATCGCATGCTTTAAGCAACAAAATGCGCGCATCAATTGTTGGGCTTTCAATACCGCCAGTTTCAAGGCGCGATTTTGCATTTTTCCATAGAGTTACAAGATTTGTCATTTTGCCGATATGGCAATCAAAATGATATTTTGCAAGTATCTATTCTTCACTTGTTTTCATGTCATCGGGGTTAATTATATATTCGATAATATCCGATGGTTGGCATTCAAGAATGAAACATATCTTTGATAAAGTATCAAAACGAAGCCCGCGCACTTTTCCATTTCTAAGCTGCGACATCTGGGTTTCCGAAAGCCCAATTCTATCCGCCAAATCCTTGGCCCGCATCTTCCTGCGTGCAAGCATTATATCGAGGGTGACGTTAATGGGCATTATACAAAACTTTCGAGTTCAAATTTTATTTTTTCGGCAAAGACAGAACCAAAATAAATACCTAAACCAATTAGAAAAATCATTGGGTCGTAGGAAAAAATTGGTATAGTCACTTTGTCTAAATGTAGGATCAGTGTATCCAAGAAAGGCCAAATAAAGAATTTATAACCTGCACCGATTGTTAGGAATATTCCTAAAAATTTTAGGTTTTTAATTGCCATTTCTTTTGTAATTTTTGCTTTTGAAAGTGATATAAATAAAAGGCTTATAAAAAGAATTGCGAAGCAATATGATATTTCGGTAATTTTAGATATCAAAGTTTTATGCTTAAATAAATTGTCCCAATGAAAATTATTATCCATTGTTACTGCATTGGGAATGTTCATATAAGGTATCGTGCGTAAATCACCATATAATTGGAATAAAAATGTTGAGGCTCTAAAAATAAAATAAAGCGCGGCAATAAATGCTAATAGACTAAATAAGTGTTTTCTTGAATTTGTCATATTACTTGTCCTAAATGGTATATTTCGGGGGTGGTTTATACAAAACTCTCCAGCTCATTGCGCATTTTTTTGCCAATATCGGCGATAAAATATAATGCACCACCAACAATTAGGATTACGAAATTTTCAGTCGTTCCTTCAATTTTAAATCCTTTGTCCCAAACCCAATTTATTAAAGTCGGGGTCATAATTGCGCCAGTTGAGCCAATTAAAAGGTTTGCCCCCATTTTTTCTAAACCTTTTAAGATAGCAGGGCTAAAATCATCGCCTTTGCCGATTGCACGAAATAATGAAACCGCGGCGATTGAAACATTCGCATATGAAATGGGGGCGATTATTGATACCCAAAATATTGGGTCTAGCATTGAAAGAAAGAAAATGGATACTTGCTGTGTCAAATTCATATTTGGCAAATAATCGGTGGCGGCTACAAATCTATCGCGAATTAAATAAATTATAAGAAGGCAGGCAATTATTGTGCTTAACGCCTCCCACATCATTGCTTGCTTTTGGAAATTTACTTTTTTGTTTTCCATTTTCGCCCCTTGTTTAAATTAACTTAGAGGCAAAATAATTTAAGTAAAACTTAAAGTCAATAGGGTTTAGCTTAAACTTATTCTATCTTAAAAATATCCCTAATTGCTTGCGTTGCAGCGGGGTGGTAAATGGTTCCGTGGCTTTCGCTTTTATAAGGCTTGTATATAAAATTCTTGTTATTTCGTTTTAATGTTTTAACCAAAGTATCGATAGCAGATTGCATGGAGCCACCTTCATTGGCTATGGACAGCCAAATTTTTTGATTATTGTTTTTGGGATTAAGTAAATAAGAATTTGAATTATTTGATAAACTCTGATTATCCCACCAAAGGCTTGGGCTAATTGCGATATAATTATCAAACGCTTCTGGGGTTTTTAGGTATGTTTCCGTGATAAAAAGTGCCGCCAAAGATTCCCCTATTATTGCATCATTACCTGAGGTTGCATAAGTATTTTCTATGAAGGGCTTGATTTCTTTAACAAGAATATCGCGGAATTTTTGGCTTTGACCACTTGTCGGAAATTGCTTCCTTTCATCTTCCACGCTTGACATATATGTTAGTTCGGCTTTCCTATCCAAACTTTCAATCCCAACTACAATTAAAGGTTTATGAATGTTCCATTGATTGCCTTGATGAACCATGCCCGCAATATGAACAAAATCTTGCATATTAATTCCGCCGTCAAGCACGTATAAAACATCGTATTTTGTGCCCTTTTTTATATCTTCATCATAAAATGGCGGAAGTAAGACGTTGATTTGTCTTTTTTTGTTTTCTTCTTTGGAAAGAAATTCATAAGATTGACCAATTACAATTGGTTTAGCGCTAAAAGTTTCTGCATTCGCTATATTATTAAAAATAAAAGTTGATAATGCAGTAAATATAATAACAATTATCTTCATATTTCACCAAGCTATGATTTTCAGTGCAATCACTTAAATATGAAAATGTAATGATTCTTGTGAAATTTGAAAATAAGTTTTTCTATTAACCCAATTCTTCAACCAAGGCTTCCCATTCGGCTTCTAATTTGGCTAATTTTTTGCCGTGCCATTCGATTTTTTTTGTTAAATCCATCGCGGCTTGGTGGTTTTGTTTATAGATATTTGGGTCGCCCAATTGGTTTTCAAAATCGGCAATTGCGGCCTGTTCCATTGCGATATCTTTTTCAAGGCGTTCGATTTTACGTTTTAGATTGCCTTCATTAGTCGGTTTTGGTTTTGCAGGTTTTGGGGCATCATTTTTGGTTTTATCACCATTATTTTGTTTCGGTGATTTGCCGCCTTGATCTGGCCTATCGGCATTTAAGACCATTTGGCGATAGTCGGATAAATCACCATCATATTGCGTTGCGCGCCCGTCATGTACAAGCCATAATCTATCGGCGCTTGCCTCCGCTAAATAGACGTCGTGGGTGATAAGTAGAACTGCACCATCAAATTCATTTAAAGCGTGGATTAGTGCTTCGCGGCTATCGATGTCCAAATGCGATGTCGGCTCGTCCAAAATCAGAATGTGGGGGCGGGCATAGGCCATAATACCCATCAAAAGGCGAACTTTTTCACCGCCCGAAAGTTTTTCAACATTCGTATCAATCTTTTCATGGGGGAAACCAAGGGATGCTGCGATTGCGCGGTGTTTTGCCTCGCCTGCATTGGGTTCCATATCGCGTATATGCTGCAAAACCGTTTGCCCAATATGCAATTCATCCAATGAATCTTGGGAGAAATAACCGATTTTAACATTGCGCGCGGCACGTCTTTCACCGTTTAAAAGTGCCAATCTTTCGCCAATTGATTTAACAAGCGTGGTTTTACCCTGTCCATTTGGCCCGATAATTACAATTCTATCATCCCCATCAAGGCGGAAATTTACGTTTTTAAGAACAGGCTGCCCCTTAATATAGCCCAAATCGGCATTCTCGATTTGGATTAATGGACTTGCAAGTTCGCTTGGTTCATAAAAATGAAATGGCGTTGCACGGTCTTCAATTGGAACTTGAATATCTTGCATTTTTTCAAGCATTTTGATGCGTGATTGCGCTTGGCGTGCTTTTGACGCTTTGGCGCGGAAGCGGTCAACAAAGGCTTGAAGATGCTGTTTTGCGGCATCTTGTTTGGCCTTTTGCCCTGCCAAATTTGCCATTCTTTCGGCGCGGCGTCGCAAATAAGTATCATAACCACCAGTATAAATTTCAAGTTTTTGATTTTCGAGGGCAAGGATATGTGTAACTGAGCGGTTCAAAACTTCGCGGTCATGTGAAACCACTAAAACAGTATGCGGATATTTTACCAAATAATTTTCAAGCCATGCCGCACCTTCTAAATCAAGGTAATTTGTTGGCTCATCCAAAATCAATAAATCAGGTTGCGAAACCAAAACACCAGCCAAAGCAGCGCGCATACGCCAACCGCCCGAAAATTCGCGGGCAGGGCGGTTTAAATCTTCTTGCTCAAAACCAAGGCCGACCATGATTTCGGCGGCGCGTGCCTCAGAAGAATAAGCATCAATATCCAAAAGCCTTGCATGGATTTCGCCAATGCGATGGGGGTCGGTTGCAGTTTCGGCCTCAACCATTAAAGCATGGCGTTCAAGATCTTGTTCAAGCACCATTTCCATCATTGGCGTGTCGGATGCGGCAACTTCTTGCGCTACAAAGCCCATTCTTGCGCCACGTTTTAATTGGATTGGCGAATTGGGTTTGCCAATTTCTTCGCGAATTAATTTTAAAAGGGTTGATTTACCCGTGCCATTTTTGCCAATCAGGCCAACTTTCCAGCCGTCTGAAATAAAGCATGACGCATTATCAAATAAATGGCGCCGACCAAATGAAAATGTAAGTTCGCTGATTTGTAACATGCCCTCCCTTTAGGGGAGGGGGCGGGATTTGTCACCTTATCAAGTGCAAAATGCCATTTTGTCATATTGTAATTTTAAAAAAGCCCCCTAAGTTCGAAAAAATCGAACAAAGGAAATTTACATGTCTGTTGATGCGCTTTTTAAACCATTTGAGCTTAAAACTATAAAATCAAAAAACCGTGTTGTAATGGCGCCAATGACGCGAACCATGTCACCAAATGGCTTACCTACTGATGATGTGGCAACATATTATGAAAAGCGTGCAAAAGGTGGGATTGGCCTAATCGTGACCGAAGGCACGGTAATTGACCGCCCCGCATCAAAAATGACATCTGATATTCCAAATTTCTTTGGTGATGCCTTGCCGCATTGGAAAAAAGTGGTTGATAAGGTTCATGCAGTTGGCGGGCAAATTGCGCCGCAAATTTGGCATGTTGGTAATGTTGGCATGTATCCTAACTGGTCGCCATCACCAATTGATAGTCCATCAGGCTATATAAAAACCGATGAAAAAAATGCCGAAGCCATGAGCGAAGAAGCCATTGCCGACACAATTGCAAAATTTGCGCAAAGCGCAAAAGCCGCCAAAGATTTAGGCTTTGATGCCATCGAATTACATGGTGCACATGGTTATTTGATTGATCAATTTTTCTGGAATGGACTTAATAAACGCACTGATAAATGGGGCGGCGCAAGCATAAAAGAGCGCAATGCCTTTGCCGAAGCGGTGGTTAAAGCGTGCCGCGAAGCGGTGGGCGATGATTATGCAATCATCATTCGTATCAGCCAGTGGAAACAGCAAGATTATAATGCCCGCATCGCAACCAACCCCGATGAAATGACTGAGTGGCTTGGCGGTTTGGTGGACGCAGGCGCAGATATTCTTCATTGTTCGCAGCGCCGCTATTGGGAACCAGAATTTGAAGGTTCTGACTTAAACTTTGCAGGTTGGGCAAAAAAACTAATTGGTGTGCCAACAATCTCTGTTGGTTCTGTCGGTCTTGATGGCGAATTTTTGGGCGCATTTAGGGGGCAGGGTTCAAATGTTGCCGGCATCGAAAACTTGCTTGAGCGCATGGAAAAAGACGAATTCGACCTAATAGCCGTAGGCCGCGCTCTAATCACCGACCCCGATTGGTTATTAAAAATCAAAGAAGGCAGATTGGATGAGTTAAAGGCGTTTGATAGACGCGATTTGGCTAGTTTGTAGAACACAATTTAATGCTCCCCTGCGAAGCGGGGGAGCTGTCACGATTTATCGTGACTGAGGGGGCGCGAGCGCGAGCGAGCCTCTTTATTAATTGATATTTTCGATGCTCGTTTCACTCGCGCCCCCTCAGTCACCCTTTGGGCGACAGCTCCCCCGCTTCGCAGGGGAGCATTAATTTTGTGCTGAAACTTCCTTCAACCCCTCTAATGCCCTGTCCCTCGCAAATTTGTGGTCAATCATTGGTAGTGGATAATTGCGGCCTAAAACTACGCCTGCCGATTTCAAAACCTCAATTGGCGCATCTTTCGGAAAGTGGATATATTCATTAGGAAGTTTTGCTAATTCGGGAACCCATTTTCGGACATATTCGCCACTTGCGTCGAATTTTTGACCCTGCATTATGGGGTTGAAGATGCGAAAATAGGGGGCGGCGTCGCTGCCGCAGCCTGCAACCCATTGCCAGCCTGCGCTATTATTGGCTAAATCGCCATCAAGTAAACAATCCCAAAACCATTTTGCGCCCTCTTGCCAAGGTATCATTAAATGTTTGACCAAGAATGATGCCACAATCATGCGAACGCGATTGTGCATATATCCTGTTTGCCATAATTGGCGCATTCCTGCGTCAACAATTGGATAGCCTGTTTGCCCTTTTTGCCATGATTTGAATGATGTTTCATCATGTTCCCATGGGAAGTTTTCGAATTGGCTTTTAAGCGGGCGATATGGCATTTTGGGGTGGCGCGAAAGCAAATGATATGAAAATTCGCGCCAACCAATTTCGGCCAAGAATTTATAATAATTATCAATTGGATTTGGGCAAATTTCATGGATTTTTGCCCAAATTTGCGCAGGGCTTATTTCCCCAAATCTTAAATGCGGCGCAAGGAATGAAGTTGAATTTTGCGATGGAATATCGCGCCCATTTGAATAATTTTCAATGCGTGGCAAAAAATCTTCAAGGCGTTTATGCGCCGCCTTTTCACCAATATCGCCTGTAAAGCCACCCGACCAATCGGGCTTTTTCGGCAAAAACCCCCAATCATCTATATTATCGCCTTCAATGCCTTCAACGGTTTCAAACGCAGGCGGCGCACCAATTGGTTTGCGAACAAGGTCAGATGCAAAAACGGCCTTAAAAAATGGCGTATAGATCTGAAAATCATTGCCTGATTTATTCTTAAGCTTTTCGGGTTCAATCAATAAATTACCTGCAAAGCGTTTAAATTCAATGCCTTCATCATTGCAGATTTCGTTTAAATCACGCTCTAAATCCGCGGCCCAAGGTTCATAATTTCGCAATGTATAGATTGATTGCGCCCCATATTTTTTAGCAATCTCAAGCAGATTCACCATCGTATTGCCGCGCCTTAAAACCAAATTGGGTAGGTCTTTTTTAAGGGCAATTAATGAATGATGTAGCCAATATTTTTGCGCCGCCCCATAGTCCCATTCACCCATAGAACCCGCATCATAAATGAAAATCGGTATTATTTTCGCGCCAACTTGTACCGCCTTGAATAATGCAGGATGATCACAAATTCGCAAATCATTGCGAAACCAGACAATGAAGGTTTTATCAGACATTTTTATTATACGAATTTACCCGCTTTTTAGTTCATGCATTGCCTGTATTAACACTAAGGCGACGTGGGTCAATTCCCAATTGTTTTAGGCTTTTTTCCCATTTACTTTCAAAATCATCAGTTGAGAAAATAATATCATCATTAGCATCACCAACAAGCCATGAATTGGCAATTATTTCACCCTCTAATTGCCCCGGCCCCCAACCAGAATAACCAAGCGCGACAATCAAATTTTGCGGACTATTACCATTGCCAATTTCGCCAAGTATTTCTTTGGAAACGCTCATGGCAACAAAATCATTGATTTTTACTGCGCCATTTTTATCCCAATCCATTGAATGAAGAATAAAACCACGTTCGGGTTGGCATGGACCGCCTTCTAAAACGGGTGCGTTTTTTTGATTATCTTTCGCATCAAAGCCCAAATCACCCAACAACTTATTTAAAGTGAAATCAGGAACACTTTTATTAAGAACAATCCCAAGGGCATGTTCATCATCATGGTCGCAAATCAAAATTATTGAATGCGTGAAGCGTTTATCTTCCATACTTGGGCTTGCAATTAAAATTCGACCAGTCAAAAATTCGCTCATAAAATTACTTTTCCACAAATTTTAATTTTGACAATAGTTTAGTTTACATTTAATCACACACCAAAAGTAAAGAGGCTATAATGACAATTAAAATAAATGACCAAATCCCCGAAAAAAATATCAAAATTGCATCATCAGATGGCCCAATTCCTGCCAAAACTTCTGATGTTTTTAATGGTGAAAAAGTGGCTTTATTTGCGGTTCCAGGGGCGTTTACGCCAACATGCTCTGCAAAACATCTACCAAGTTTTATGGAATTAAAAGATGAATTAAAAGCCAAAGGCATTACAAAAATCGCCTGCCTAAGTGTTAATGATGGTTTTGTTATGCAAGCATGGGCAAATTCACAAGATGTTAAAGATGAAATCATAATGATTGCCGATGGTTCTGCTGATTTTACCAAAGCATTAGGCCTTGAAATGGATGCCAGTGGTTTTGGAATGGGTATTCGTTCCCAACGCTTTGCCCTTGTTGCCGATAATGGCAAAGTCACGCATTTATTTGTTGAAGCGCCGGGCGAATATAAGGTTTCAAGTGCACAATATATGCTTGAAAATATATAAGGCTTAGGCGTGAATAAAGATATAAAACAAATAATTATTTTCGTGATTATTGGCGGCGGTGCGGCGGCCGTTACAATGCTTTTGACATATTTGGGGCTAAATAATTTCCCACAAATTCCAAAGCCAATAATAACGGCCTGTGTTTATGCTTTGATGATTTTGCCCGTTTATTATTTGCAACATCGCTTTAGTTTTGATGGTAAAGCCGAACATAAGGATTCACTTCCGAAATATGTTGGCGTGCAAATGGTAAGCGTTACAATGTCATTTGTGCTTTCATATTTGTTTTTGGATTTATTAAAATTGCCGCATGCGATTGGTTCGATAATTACTGTTGCAGCCACATCAATTGGTAGTTTTATTGCACTTAAACTTTGGGCATTTCGCGTTAAAAATAATTGATTATTAGGCAATTCATTATAGTCTGAATAAAATTCAGGGAATCATAATGAGCCAGCAAAATAGCCCAAAAGCGCTAGAGATAAAAAACCTTCGTAAAGCTTTTAATGAAAAAACCGCCGTTGATAATTTGAACCTATCACTACCGCGCGGTGAGTTTTATGCATTTTTGGGTGCGAATGGTGCAGGTAAAACCACATCTATGCGCATGATTGGCGGCCTTTTGGCGCCAGATTCAGGCTCTATAAATGTTTATGGAATTGATGTGGGGGAAAAACCGCAAGAAGCAAAAAGCCTTATGGCATGGCTTCCCGATGAGCCTTTATTATATGATAAATTATCACCAATTGAATATCTGGAATTTGTGGCGGGGCTTTGGCAAGTTGATAATAATATAGCCGCCAATCGTGCCGAAGATTTATTAAAGCGCTTTGATCTATGGGATGTGCGCGAACAAAGGTGTGAGGGTTTTTCACGCGGCATGAAGCAAAAAACCGCAATTGCGGGGGCTTTATTGCACGATCCAAAACTACTTTTGATGGATGAACCATTTTCAGGTTTGGATGCCGCGATTGCGCGCGATTTAAAAGACCTGTTACAGGAAAAATGTAAAGAAGGCGCAACGATAATTCTTACCACTCATATTATGGAAATTGCGCAAAAACTTGCCAATAAAATCGGCATTATTCACAAAGGCGTCTTATTGTCCGAAGGCACTTTGGATGAAATAAGGCATGAACAAAAAATGCATGACGCAAGCCTTGAAGATATTTTCCTAAAACTTGTTGATGAGCGCGCATAATGGAAAAATATTTTAAAGCGCCAAGGTTAAAGCAGGGTTCAACCCTTTGGCTAGCAGTGAATGAATTTAAGCGCTCAATACGTTCACGAAATACAAATTCGGGGCCAAAGGCAATTATTGGGCGAATAATATTATTATGCGTAATAGGCTTTGCATGTTTTGGATCCGGTCAGGCGCTTTATGAAATCTTGCGGCATGGAAATTTTGATGAAACCGCATTTCAATATGTGGCAGGCAAGAAATTAATATTGGGCTTTATCGCCCTTTTTTTCATGTCAATGATGACAAGTTTTATGTTTATGACCGATAGAGGGGATTTGGATTTATTATTATCATCCCCAACAAGTCCAAAAAACATAATAAGCGGGCGTTTATTGGTTGGTTCATGGCGAACTATAATGCTATTTTGGTTTTTTGGAACTTTATTCATTGGTGTTTCGGCCATTATGATTTCGCCAAAATATTTTTCTTATATTCCTGTGGCAATTGGCCTTTCGCTATTTGAGGCGGGGCTTACATTCATATTAGCGCGCTGGTTCTTGATGAAATTTGGCCTAAGGATTGGGCGAATAATTGTACAAATATTGGGTTTTGCAGGGGTTTTTGGCGGCGTATTTTTTGGGCAAGTAAATTCTACCCGCCATATACGCGATAATTCAATTATGAATTTTTCTATTCCAGAAGGCGAATTTCCAAAACCAGTTCAAGATTTTTTAATATGGCTTGGTGGGTCTGTACTTGGTGATTGGTTTGTTAGTTTTTGCGTAATGGCATTTGGCATAGTTGTTTATTTAATTATCGCATCTTGGGTTGGTAGAAAATTTGGAAACGACGTTTCATGGCTTTCAGGGCAAAGTGAAATCAAAGAGAAAAAGTCAAGAAAAGATACGAAAATTAAGTTTGAAGCCAATTTCTTTAAATTAATGTTCAAAAAAGAAATGGCAGGCATTTTTCGCGATTCAACCGCAATTGTTCAAGTTGTTGCCCCAATGGCGGGGATTTTACCAGCCATTGCAATCACTTTAGGTTCGAAAGATGGAAATTCAGATTTGGTGGGTTATGTTTTCGCGCCAATGATTGTTTTCCTTAGCGCAAGCATGAGTGCATCTTTAGCATGGATGATTGTTTCAGTTGAAGAGGCGGGTGAATTAATAAATTCAAGCCCAATAAAGGCCGCCAAAATCTATATATATAAAGCAATCATTGCCCTTATTCCCGGTATGATAGAGGTAAGTTTATTCGCATTTGCAATGTCCTTAATAAATTTGAAAGTGGCACTTATAAGTTTGTTCTTTGGCTTTCTTTCAAACGCAAATGCAATCGCAATTGAATTTGCAAACCCCAAACCAACCAAGCGCCCTAAAATGATGCAAAAACCAGATAGGTCACTTTCATCAATTTTCATTGGAATTTTTGCAATCCTTATGTGGGCAATTGCATCGTCTGTTGCATTTTATTCATTGCTTTGGGCAATTATTCCTGCATTCGTCGGCTCTTCGATTTTTATCTGGTCGGTAATGTTCAATAAAACTGACAATATAAACCACGCCAAGTTGATTTGGGGTGAAGCAGCAAAATAATTGGCAAAATGGTTTGTTTGCTATAAGTCAGTTTCATGTCGCGCTTTGATAGAGCATTTTTAAACCAAGTTTTGGCACGAACTTCGATAATTGATGTCGTTGGGCGTAAAGTTACATGGGATAAAAAGAAAACCAATACTGCGCGCGGTGATTATTGGGCATGTTGCCCATTTCATGGCGAAAAAAGCCCATCTTTTCACGCGCTTGAATCCAAAGGTCAATATCATTGCTTTGGTTGCGGACAATCAGGAAATGCCTTTGATTTTTTGATGGAAACCGAAAACATGGGTTTTTCGGATGCTGTTGAAACTTTGGCGCAGCGTGCAGGTATTGAAGTTCCAAAAGAAACCAAAGAAAGCCAAGAACGCGCATCCAAAAGTCAAAGAATTATGTCTGCCCTTGATGCGGCGCGAAACCTTTTTAAAGAAATACTTTATAAAGATGAGGGGAAAATTGCGCGTTCTTATCTTAAATCGCGCGGCATTCCTGAAATTGATTGGGAAAAATTTGGCCTTGGATATTCACCCAATAGTCGCACATGGCTTAAAGATAGGCTTACGGCGCAAGGCTTTAAAGTTGAGGAATTGTTAGAAGCAGGGCTTTTACGCGCCCCCGATGATGGCAAAGCGCCATATGATTTATATCGTGGGCGCTTAATGTTTTCGATTGAGGATGGGCAGGGGAAAACCATTTCATTTGGCGCCCGAACTTTGGAAAAAGATGGTATGCCAAAATATATTAATGGCCCTGAAACCCCCGTTTTTTCCAAAGGCTTTAATCTTTATCGCTACAATGTTGCGCGCGCGCGCAGCCGTGATTTACCGATGATTATTTCCGAAGGTTATATGGATGTAATTGCGCTTGAACGTGCGGGCTTTGCAGCGGTTGCCCCACTTGGTACAGCTTTGACAGAGGATCAATTGAGATTGGCATGGCGCGCCTGTGCCAGACCGATTCTCTGCCTTGATGGTGATGATGCAGGTAAAAGGGCGGCATCGCGTGCATTGGAGCGCGCATTGCCATTGATTAATGCGCAAAAGACACTTGGCTTTGTGACATTGCCAAATGGGCAAGACCCCGATGATTTAATCCGCACTGGTGGTCGTGCAGCAATGGCGCAATTAATCGAAAATCCAACTGACTTGGCAAATTTTATTTTTGAAAATGAAGTTTTACAATTTGAAAATCTTGACATTGCCGAAGCGCGCGCAAAATTACGTGCCGATTTAAGGGCAAAAATCAACGAGATTAAGGATGAGGATTTAAAATCAGAAATACGCATTGAAATCAATAATTTATTCGATAATAAATTTCATGCGCAAACCCAAAATGCACCCAAAAATAATTTTGTAAAGAATAAAAAGCGCGGCGCAAATCAAAATTCCACTATTGCTTTTGCAACCGATGAATTGCGAAATATGGTCAATAGTCCCAAACAAAATGATAGACCTAATAAACCAATAAAGCGCGAATTATTGGATATTATTTGTGCGCCAATTTTGCATCCTGCGCTTTTAGAAAAAGGCGAAGAAGTCTTTGCGGGGCTTGAAACTGACAATAAGGGGCTTGACTCTTTACGTCATGGGATTTTAGACATTTTTCATTCATCAAATGCCCTTGATTTTTCAAGCTTAAAGCACCATTTAACAAAGGAAAACGATACCGAGGCACTAATATTACTTTCACGCTTGCAAAAGCAACCAATAAACCCATTTGTAAAAGCGGGTATTGATGTTGATTTAATGTTTGAAAATTGGTCTTTGGCGGTTGAAAAATATATGTCTAAACGTGCTTTGGCAAAGGATGCCGAAGAATTAGCGGTAAGGGCAGGCGCGGGTGAAGAAGATGCCCTTCTACTCCTAAGCCAATTGGTAAGTGAGAGGCGAAGGCTTAGTTCTGAAAATGATTAGGTTTTCGGAGCTAGATTATTTGCTTGGTCGCATTTTGCGAATCGTCAAGTGTATACACTTGACTTCAAAATGCTCCAGTTAAAGATTTATAAGGCATTTTATTGCAATTGCTTCAAAGTGATATGCAAATAATGCAAAGTTTGAACATTTGTTTATTGGTAAAGTAAAACCAATATTCATTCGGAGGCGAATTTATGGCCGATAAAAAAGGCGAAATTGAAAAAAACGATGAAAAAGACAATCAAGATTCTCCAATGCTTGATTTGAATGACACTGCTGTCAAAAAATTCATCAAAGACGCCAAGAAAAAAGGTTTTGTCACTTATGACGAACTAAATAAAATTTTGCCATCTGAAGAATTCACTTCAGAGCAAATCGAAGACATTATGTCGACCCTTTCCGAACTGGGTATTAATGTTGTCGAAAATGATGAAGAACAACAAGAAGAATCTGAAAGCACTGAAATCGCGGTTCAGACAACTACTTCTGCGGTTGTTGCACAAACTGGCAATACAAAAGAAGGCCAAGATAGAACAGATGACCCTGTGCGCATGTATTTGCGCGAAATGGGCGCGGTTGAACTTCTAAGCCGCGAAGGCGAAATCGCGATTGCAAAACGCATAGAAGCAGGCCGCGATGCCATGATACGCGGCCTTTGCGAAAGCCCGCTTACATTTGAAGCGATTATGGTTTGGCGCGATGAATTGCAATCTGGCCGTGTATTATTGCGCGAAATCATCGACCTTGAGGCAACTTATGGCGCGGAAAACGCTGCCCAACTACCTGACGCTGAAGAAGAAGAGGAAGAAGAGGAAGAAATCCATATCCCTGGTTCAGAAGATATGGACGAGGTTGAACTTGAACGTCGCCGTCAACGCGCCCGTGAAGAAGCCGAAGAAGATGAAGGCGCTGCGCTTTCTATGTCGGCAATGGAAGGTGAGTTGCGTGAAGGGATTATGAAAATCCTTGACCAAGTTGCCCACCATTTCGATGATTTCCGTGGCCTTAAAGACCGTTCGGTTGAAGCAAAAATTACGGGTAAAAAGCTTTCTTCTGATGATGAAGTTGCAATGGAAGAATTGCAAAACAAAATTATCGAAGAACTTAAAGCGCTTAAACTTAATAATGCGCGTATCGAAGCCCTTGTTGAACAGCTTTATACAATCAATAAACGCCTTATCGCCTCTGAAGCGCGCTTGATGCGCCTTGCTGAAAGCTGCGGTGTTAATCGCGGTGACTTTATCAAAGAACATGCGGGTCATGAAATGGATCCAAATTGGTTTGATAAAATGTCAACCAAATCAAAATCTTGGGAAAGATTTGCAATTGATTTCCGTGATAAAGCCGACGTAATCCGTGATGAATTACGCGAACTTGCATCTGAATCTGGCGTTCCGATTGATGAATTCCGCGAAATCGTAAAACGCGTTCAAAAAGGCGAGCGCGAGGCAAGAATTGCAAAAAAAGAAATGGTTGAGGCAAATCTTCGCCTTGTTATTTCAATTGCCAAAAAATATACAAATCGCGGCCTTCAATTCCTTGATTTAATTCAAGAAGGCAATATCGGCCTTATGAAAGCGGTTGATAAATTTGAATATCGTCGTGGTTATAAATTCTCAACCTATGCGACATGGTGGATACGTCAGGCTATTACGCGTTCAATCGCCGACCAAGCACGTACAATTCGTATTCCAGTTCACATGATTGAGACAATCAACAAATTGGTTCGTACATCGCGCCAAATGTTGCATGAAATTGGCCGTGAACCAACACCAGAAGAATTGGCAACCAAACTTTCATTGCCACTTGAAAAAGTGCGCAAAGTTATGAAAATCGCCAAAGAACCGATTTCACTTGAAACCCCTGTGGGCGATGAGGAGGATTCACATCTTGGTGATTTCATCGAAGATAAAAACACCGTTCTTCCTGTTGATGCGGCAATTCAGGCGAATTTACGTGAAAACGTAACCCATGTTTTGGCATCTTTAACACCACGTGAAGAGCGCGTGCTTCGTATGCGTTTTGGTATTGGTATGAATACAGACCATACTTTGGAAGAAGTTGGCCAACAATTTAGTGTAACACGCGAACGTATTCGTCAGATTGAAGCCAAGGCATTGCGCAAATTGAAACATCCATCAAGGTCGCGCCGTTTGCGTTCTTTCTTGGATAATTAATGTATAAAAATAAAGCCCAACCAATTAGTTGGGCTTTATTTAAATCAAAATTAAGGCCATTATGGTAAATGGCTTGTATGAATAAGACCAGCCAGTTTACACAAACCATTGCGATTTTCGCGATTATTATCGCTTATTATTGTTTTAAAATCCCACAATTTTACCCAGAAGTTTTTGGCTGGTATTTGACGGATTCTGATGATGTGCAGCGGGTTTTGCAGGTTCGTGATTGGCTTGCAGGGCAACAATATTATGATTTATTTAATCATAGATCTAACCCGCCATATGGCGCAGATATGCATTGGTCACGTCTATCTGATATACCACTTGCAGTTACAGAATTAATGTTGCGCCCATTTTTGGGAATTGAACTTGCGGAAAAATATGGCGTTTTAATAACACCAATTTGGTTGTGTCTAATTTTTTCCTTTGTTGTTGGCAAAACTGCAAGACGCTTTAATAATACTAATTTCACATTCTATCTTGCAATTGCTTTAATATATTTATCGCAAGTGGTTCAGGCAAGTTTTGTTCCTGGGCGTGTTGACCATCATGGCTTGCAATTAATTTGTTTGTTTATGGCAATTTATGGGGCGACAATTAACACTAAAACTGGCGGTATCATTGCCGCAATTGGTATTGCAACTGGCCTTACAATTGGGTTTGAAGCCATAATTTTTGAAATTATCATTTGTGCCTTTTTTGCAATCATTTGGGCGTTTGAAGGTGAAAAAAGAAAAGCACAATTAAATGGATTTGCAATTGGGCTTGCTATATCAATCTTAATTGGCCTTATAATAAATGTTGCACCAAATAAAATTATGGAAGGCGCAAATGATAGATTATCAATTGCACAGGTTGTTCCTATTTTAATTGGTTGTTTTGGGCTTTGGATTTGTGCGAATTTCGTAAAAAGCAATAAAATTCTTTTTAAATTCATTGCGTTAATTTTTGTTGGAATTACTGTAATTATTGTTGCCTTTCAATTCCCGGTATTGTTCAAGAAATTATATTGGCAAATCGACCCAAATTATTACCGCCTTTGGATGCTTGATTGTCCAGATACAAGGCCATTAATTACTTTGCCACTTTATATTCAAATATCATACGGATTATTCTGTATTTTCGGGGTCTTAGTCACAATTATCAAAACATTTGTGGCATATAAAGCCAAGGATGAGGGGTTTGTAAATTGGCTATTGCTTACAATTCTGGTTGTAGTAGGCGCTTCATTGACCTTCTTTTTCCAAGCGCGCTTGATGGGGCAGGCAAGTGCTTTAACGATATTAGCCATCGCACCTTTTATCGCGGGCGCTCTAGAGATTTCATTTAAAGGCTTAGTTTTATTTACAGGCGTTTGTATCCTATCTTTCTCGCCATATAATTTAGGAAGTTTTACAAAAAAAATTAACGAAAATAAAGATGAGAAAGTTTCTTATGGCGCTCAATTTAATTGCCATTCAACAAGTGATTTTGCCCATCTTGCAAAAATGCCAAAGGGGCTTATTGCCGCTAATTTGAACCTAGGTTCAGAGGCACTAATAAATACACACCATAATGTATTATCAACAGGCTTTCATCGCGATTTAGGTCGCAATTTAAATTATCCAATATTTCTTTCAGATGCAAAAACTGCCGAAGTTAAAATCCGCCAATTGGGGGTAAATTATGTGGCCTATTGCGAAAGGTCTTTGGAAGTTGTCCGACTAATGGAAGATGCACCAAATGGTTTGATGGCAGATATAATAAAGGGGCACCCGCCATCATATTTACGCTTGATACCAAAGATGAGTAATTCTGAAGTAACTGCCTTTGAAGTTCTACCAAATTAATTTGGGGTTTGAATGTCAAGAATTTCATCGCCAACTTTAAGCGAATTCCATTCTGGTTTTGCCGCTTCAACTTTGCCGAGTTTGAAGTTTTGCAAACCAATATTACTATCACTTAAATAAAGCGATTGTGATTTCCAGCCATCTTTGGTGTCATAAAATAAAATTAAATATGAACCCCCATCAATGATAATTTCATCTTTCTTATCATTATTAAGGTCAATCAAAATAGTATCGCATTTCTTTTCAGGCTTTTCATAAGCCATGCAATTAGGAAGAATTATGGTTCTGTTTTTAATATCTTGTGCGACAAAACTATCGGGAAGTTTTGCCCCCTTTATTAGGTTGAAATTATTAGGGTCAATTTTCTCGGCTGACTTAAGATTTTTTTGTTCAGGCGCATCATAATTGTCATAATTTTTATTTTCTTCAATTGCCTTATTTGCAAGAAGAACGATTTGCGGGTTTTGGTTTTTAGTAAGTTTATTAAGTGCCTCTTCGCCATATTTTCCACTTTGTCTTGCAAGAAACCTAAAATCGAATTTTTCTGGTGATGTTTTGCCTTTTAAAAGCATTGAAACCTGTGAATTAACCGAAAGCCTCGATGGATCGGCAATTGGGGTAAGGATTGCAAAGAATAGAATGGATTTCACAAAGGCCATACCAATATTGATATTCTTAATTTCTGGCATGAAATTATAAGAAGTGTTTCCAATAAAATTGGATGCAACATAACCCACACCATATAAATTTGCCACAATCACGCCAATAAGTGCCAAAATACGCTCATGAGTAAGGCCATATTGGTCAATGCGAAGATATAAAGAATATCCTGCAATTGCGGCAAAAACCAAGGTTTCAAAGCTTGCAATCCTGATTGACCATTTAAGTATTGGGTTTAATTCATTGTCACCATTTTGATATGCCGCATTAATAAGCAAAACCAAAAACATACATCCCGCAAGAAGTGATGCGGTTGCCGCCTTTGTTTCCCATAAAGGTTTTAGGCCGGTGAATATAAGTGAAACACTAAAAATACCCGCAACTAAAACAATGATTGGCAAAAGCCATGAGAATACTGATAAAACTAAATTACGAAAATTATTCAATAATTTTGACTGAACATCGCCCAAATGAACTGCACTTGCAAAGGCAACAAATGTTGCAGGTATTGCAAAATATCTTTCTTTCAAAAGTTCTTCAAACCAATCAAGGCCGATGATTTTTAATAATGCCGCCCCAAGCCATAGAATAGCCCAAAAAACGCCTGTAAAGGCGATTGCCAAAAATAATTGAACTCCACGTTTCCACGTTTCATCAAAATATGTTTCGTATGGTGCAATAATTTTATTAGCTTCATCGCCACTTGAAACTAATTCATGGGTGATGAATAAAAATGGCAAAATCCAAAATATGTTTTGTTCGCCAAAATCACTATGTCTTGTACTATGGGAGAATGCGTGATGGGAAATAATCCCAATTAGTAACATTGCAATTGCGCCCCATGCCAAAAGCGATATTCGGCGCATATTGCCAAGTCCTGCTAAGAAAACAAAAGCCGAAAGTGCGAAAATTGCAATTAAAGTTGGGCGCCAAATTTGAATAATATTATGCGGTATTTTTTCAGAACCAGTGATTAAAAATGCCAATATAAGGCCAAAAACCAAACCAACGCTAATCCTTAAAAATTGTGACTGTTTGGGTTCAAGTGCGATATTATTCATTTTTACCTCCAGCCTATTAATTAAAATGCAATTTAGGCAAAATTTTGTCTTTTTATATTTAAATTAATTCAATCATTGCCGCTTCATTTGGTTTTTGTGCAATAAGGAAATTTGCCCAAATTGGTTCATCAATTGGAATACTTGAAGCCTGCGAAATACAAAGTACGGACCAATTTTTTAATAATGAAAAATCGGCATATTTTCTAAATCTTTGTGCCCCTTTGGGCGAATGAAACATTATTATTCCATCATTTTTAGCCAATATTTGATTTATTTTTTCGCCAAATTCAGGATTGTCAATGGTTTCATATATTTCGGTTGCACGCACTTCAAATTTACATGCACCCAAAAGCCCGGCGACATCGCCCGCAACTTCGTGACCACGTAAATGCATTAAAGCGCCATCCTTTGGCTTAAGCCTATCGGCAGCAAGAACCGCAAGGGTTGATGCGTCCCCACCTGCTGATACCACATTTTCAAAACCTGCATTGCGCGCCGCTTTTGCCGTTGCATCACCGACCGCATAGACAGGTAGTGTAAGGATTTCAGGGGTTAAATTTGCAAGATTGGGGGCGTTCGAACTTGTAACCAAAAGCGCCTGAATGCCATTAATATCAATTGAAGAATTTGTGGGGCGCAAAATTGCGGCGGGTAAAATTATAGGCTCATAACCCAAAGGCGCAATTTTCTGCGCGGTTGCATCTGCCCCCGGCATTGTACGCGTTATAAGGCATGAATTGCCAAATTTACCCATATTACTCCCTTAATTTTCCAAGTTCTATACCTAAATCAAAGCCAAATTTGCCCGCATTTTTAATTGTGGCATTTTCCAAAGTTTCGATAATATCGACATATTGGCTGCCATCATCATTAAGTATTTCACCTTTGAAATAAAGATTGCCATTTGAAAATTGTGTATATGCACCAATTGCGGTGCGGCATGATCCATCAAGTGCGCGTAAAAATTCGCGTTCGGCAAGGATTTCGATTGTTGTGGTTTCATCTTCAATAAGTTTGAAGGCCGCCGCAATTCTTTTATCATTGGCGCGCGCCGTAATTGCCAATGAACCTTGGGCAATGGCGGGGGGCATATTTTGCGGGTCAATGGCATGATGCGGTGTTTTTTCCAAAAGGCCAAGGCGTTTTAAGCCCGCCATTGCCAAAATTGTGGCATCAAATTCACCCGATGTGATTTTTGCAATCCGTGTTCCCACATTACCACGTAATAGCCCAATTTTTAAATCAGGGCGTTCACGCAAAAATTGCGCAGTGCGGCGCAAAGATGCGGTTCCTAATTTGGCCTCATAAGGCAAATCATCAAGGCTTTTGCCGTCCTTTGTGATTAATGCATCGCGCCTATCTTCGCGCGGCGGGCAACCCAAAAGTACAATGCCGTCAGGCAATGAAGTTGGTACGTCTTTCATGGAATGAATTGCGCAATCAATGCGCCCATCCAACAATGCCTCGTCCAATTCTTTGGTGAATAGGCCCTTGCCGCCTGCCTCTAATAATGCGCGATCTTGGATTTTATCACCTTGGGTGACGATTGGGTTTATCGGCAATTTGGCATCAATCGCATCAGGTGAAATGCCTAATGCCTGCGCCAATTCCCCACGCAACCAACCCGTTTGCGCCAAACTCAATGGCGACCCACGCGCCCCAATATTTATCTGCTCAATAGTCATAAGTTCACACACCCTAATTGCGACAAAAAATCAAGTGGGGCAAAGCGGCGCGGGGGTGGGGCAATATAGTGTTTCCAAACCCTATTTAGAGCCTTTTAACAAAGATATATTATAGTTTTCAAATCAATTTGGGGGTTATTGTGTCAATTATAAATTTATTGCGTCATGCAAGCTGGGATCGCGTTAAAATTTGGCTGCAAGTTTCATTATTCATTTTCCCCTTGATAGCAATTATTTGGGGTGTAAGTCTTAAGTCCCAAATTGATTTGAATGCGCCAACTAACGGAAAAATTGAAAGCATTAATTATGGTTGCCGCAGTGTTGCAGGCTCTGATCCAAATTTGATAAATTGCGCATTTAACCAAAAGATAAGTCGTATGGGTGTTGAAATTTATTACAAATTCCTTGACCAAAATGGCATTGAAAAAATGGCGAAAAAGCGCGCAATTCTTCCATTTGAAACCTTGAACGACAATGTTGTTAAATATTTTTTCCAAAAAAATGGCGATGGCAATGCAATTTTAATCACGCCATTTGAGTTTTTCCTTATGTCACGCTTTGCATGGGTAATAATGGGTGTAATTTCCGGTGCAACCGCATTATTATTTCTTGAGGCGAAAATGCGGGAAAATTAGATTTACCCCCAACGATAATTAAAGGAAATACTTATTCTTTCCTCTTCGGCCTCATTCTGCACTACCTCATGCCTTAGCCAGCTTTCCCAGAGCATTATGTCGCCTTCATCGGGTTTTATGAAAATATGGGGTTGTAATTCTTCTGGGGCGTCTTTTTTGCGGGTTGGGGCAGCCATCATCATTGAAAGGCGTGGATCTTCAAGTTTTAGGGATGAAGCGCCTTCGGGAAGGTCTAGATAAAATGTGCCTGAAACAACGCTATGTGGGTGAATATGGCTTGAATGGAATGAAAGGGGCGGCAGGATATTTACCCAAAAAGCATCCAAAACCAATTTGCGACCCGCAAGGTCAAATTGGCATTCTTGGGCGAATTTTGCCACATGTTTATCCATGCGCTTTTTAAGCTCTGCAAATGGGCTAAAGCGTGTGTCCAAATCATTTAATGAGGCATAAGAAGTATAGCCGCGATAGTGATTATCTTCACACCATTTTATGCCCGCTTCATCCTCTTCAGCCATTAAATAGCAACAATCACGCAAATCATCACGCAATTCTTCGACATTTTTCCCACCAATTGGTTCACGGTAAAATTTAGTAACAAAAAGATTTTTAACAGGCATTATAATTCTCACTTTTGGTCTTAATAGACATTATAAAGAATAATTCAAAGCGGCATAATGACAAACATTTGTAACCATTTGTAAGAATCTAGCGTATAATGGTTTGAAATGGTAAATTTATGAAATATAGCAATAACTTAAAATGCATACTTTTCTTATTCGTGTCTTTATTCCCATTAAGTTTGATGGCGCAAACACGCGAATATAATTTAGTGGTAGAGAATGCCAAAATTTCCATAAATGGGCGCACTTTAAAGGGTATGAATATTAATGGGCAAGTGCCAGCGCCAAAATTGGAATTTACCGAAGGTGATGATGCAATTATTCATGTTAAGAATAATTCGTCCGAAATAACGTCGCTTCATTGGCATGGCCTGCTTGTACCTGCTGAAATGGATGGTGTGCCAGGGCTTAATGGGTTTGGCGGGATTAAACCTGGTGAAAGTTTTACTTATAGGTTTCGTATTCGCCAAAATGGCACTTATTGGTATCATTCACATTCAGATGCACAAGAAGCGCGCGGCCTTTATGGCCCTTTGATAATCTATCCAAAAGATACCCCAAAAACACCAGAGCAAGTAATTTTGCTAACCGATTTCACCGATGAACAGCCAAAAGATATTTTAAACAATCTAAAAGCCAATGCAGGCCATTATAATAATAACCGCCGTACATTGGGTGGTTTTGTTGCTGATGCCAATAAATTTGGTTTGAAAGCCGCCGCCAATGACCGTGCCGCATGGGGTAAAATGCGTATGGATCCAACCGATATTGCCGATGTCACGGGCTATGAATTTCTTATAAATGGCAAGCATAATAAAGAAAATCAGACTTTCATTGCCAATGCAGGCGAAAAGACCAAATTAAGAATAATCAATGGTTCGGCAATGACCTATTTTGATTTTCGGGTTGATGGTTTGAAACTTCGTGTACTTGCTGCCGATGGGCGTGATGTTGAACCATTCGAAGTTGATGAAATCCGCGTTGCTGTTGCCGAAACCTATGATGTTGAAATTATTCCAGATGATAAATCCCATGCAATAATCGCCCAAAGCATGGATAAAAGTGGGCAGGCAATTGCCAAAATTGCGCCAAGTGAAAATATGCCAATTGAAATTCCCAAAATTGGAAAACGCCCAATTCTAACAATGAACGATATGGGCATGGGCGGCATGGATATGAGCCAAATGGATCATTCCAAAATGTCCCCTGATGAAATGCAAAAAATGCATGAGGCAATGGGCCATTCAATGTCACATGGTGAGCTTTTGGGAAATGAAGGCGGCACCGATGGCAAGGGGCGCCCCTTTGGTTGGGGTAAAGACCATGACCCAAATCTGAAAGTTTTGGACTATTCCGATTTAAAATCCAAAAATATTCAATCTGATTTGCGCGAAACCGACCGCGAAATAATTGTTCGCATCGGCGGCAATATGGAAAAATATATTTGGACGATTAATGGGAAATCGGGCGAGAATATCCCGCCAATAAATCTTAAATATGGCGAGCGCGTGAAATTGATTTTCAAAAATGAAAGTATGATGGCGCACCCAATGCATCTGCATGGAATGTTTGTTCAATTAAATAATGGGCAAGATATGGAAAGATTGCCCGATAAACATATTGTTTCGGTTCTTCCGGGGCAAACATATTCGGTTTATCTAACCGCCAATGAAATTGGCGAATGGTCATTCCATTGCCATTTATTAAATCATATGGTTTCAGGAATGATGACCAAAGTTGTGGTGGCAAAATATGATGGGCAAATGCCTGTTAATGAACATGCAAACCATAAAGAAGGCGTGAAACATATTCACGAAAACGGTCTATTTCATCGCTATGATATTGATTTATCAAAATCTGCTAATCAAGATTTAGAATGGCAAACTTTGTCTTGGATTGGTAATGACAAACACAAAATCTATATAAAAGGTGAGGGACAAGGGAATGAAGGCGATATTTCTCTTTTATATGGTCGTTTAATTTCTGATTTCTGGGATTTTCAAATAGGTGCAGGAAGTCAAATCAATGGCAAAGCCTATGGAATTGTAGGTTTTTACGGTCTTGCGCCATATAATATTGAAACCAATGCACATTTAATGCTTAGCGATAATTTGGCTAATGTTGAATTAGAGGGTGAAACCAAATTCTATCTAAACCAAAAATGGTTTTTAGAGCCTAGTTTTAAAACCAAAATCAATCTGTCCAAAAATAATGAATTTGATGCGGGGCTTAATGAAATAAAATATGGCATAAGCGCCAATTATAAAATCACGCCAAAATTTATTCCATATATTGGCCTTGAAGCGCATCAGAATTTTAATTCACGTCTTGGACAAAATGACCACGAAAGCAAACTTGCGCTAGGAATTAGATTGTGGTTTTAATTTTCTATGAAACCACAAAAATTCTTTTCAATCGCGCATAAATATCTGGCTTTAATATTTGGGTTTCAGATTTTTCTTTGGGTTGGTTCGGGTCTATTTTTTACCATCGTTCCAATAGAAAAAATTCGCGGTGAGGATTTGATAAAAGATCGCGCAAATATTGCACTTAAAGATGATGATTTTACCGCTTTGAATAAAATTTTGGTGCTAAATCCCAATTCACAAAAAATAGAACTATATTCAAATTCAACAGGGTCAATTATTAGAATTGGTGATGATTTTTTTGATGGAAAATCAGGTATAAAGCGCGAAAACATATCCAAAGAAAATGCAATTTCCATTGCAAATTCAGCACTAAAAAAGGCGCAAATTTTTTCATCTGCCGAGTTAGTGGGTAAAGAAAGCGTTGAATATAAGGGTGAAATTCCCGCATGGAAAGTCAATTATGAAAATGGCTTAAGTGTTTATATTGGCGCAAAAAGTGGGGAAATAATCACGCGGCGCACCAATCTTTGGCGCTTTTATGATACTTTATGGTCGCTTCATATTATGGATTGGAAAAATCATGAGAGTTTCAACCATAATTTTATTCGTATTGTAGCAGGGCTTGCATTTTTAACTGTGATTTTTGGAATTGCACTTATTCCTTATCGCGTAAAATTTCGCAGAAAATGAACCATATTTCCTTTTAATCGTATAAATAAAAAGGAAATAAAATGGCAAAATATCTTATAATTGGTGCAAGCTCCGGCATTGGGCAAGAAGTTGTAAAAATGCTTTCTGATTGGGGGCATGAATGTATAAAGACGGCGCGTGATAATTCAAAAATTACGCCCGATATTATTCTTGATGCCACAGATTTTGACGCCGTTGAAAAGGCATTTATGGATTTTGGCCCATTTGATGGTGCGGTAAATTGTGCGGGTTCTTTGTTTTTAAAACCTGCCCATCTTACAAGTCATAATGGGTTCATGGAAACCATTAATGCCTCTTTGACGACAGCTTTTGCATTGGTTCGCGCTGCAGGAAAGCACATACGCGATGGCGGTTCGGTGGTTTTAATTTCATCGGCGGCGGCAATGGAAGGGCTTGCAAACCATGAAGCAATTGCGGCGGCAAAGGCGGGTGTGATTGGGCTTATGCGATCTGCGGCGGCAACATATGCGGGGCAGAATTTACGCTTTAATGCAATTGCCCCTGGGCTAGTTGAAACATCGCTTACAAAATCACTTACCCAAAGTGAAAGCGCAAAAAAATTCTCCCAAGATATGCATGCATTGGGGCGATTGGGCAAGGCACAAGATATTGCACGCGCAATTTGCTTCTTGCTTGATAAGGATAATGATTGGATAACGGGGCAGGTTTTGGCGGTTGATGGCGGCCTGTCACGGGTTAGGCCAAAGCCGCGTGCCTAAATCACATAAGTTTCAATTTCAAAATCTTTTAATTCATCAAGATATTCACTTAAACTTACAAGGCCAACACATGGCATTGCACCTATTTGTTTGAATTGCTTTTTATAAAGTTTTTTTGCCAAAACAATTGCAGGTATTGTCGGAATTTGTGGGCCATCGCCATTTTTGGCAATTATAAAACATTTTTTGTTTAAGGCTTCATCATTTTTGCCAATGCCGTGAATATCCATAAACATTCCGCCATCATTTGAACCCATAAAATTGAACCAGTCGGCGGCCTTTAACATTAAAGCTGCTTGATTTTCCAAATTTAAACGCACGCCCCAGCGCACCAAATATGATAATGCCCATAGGCCTAAATGAAGAAAATTAAGCTCAAGCCCTGCACTAAATTGAATGTTTTTTATGCCATATTTTGGGGGTAATAAATCAAGGTCAGGGATATCGCAATTTGCCATTGGACGAAAGCCAATATCTTCAAATTTTTGCCAATAAATATCCTGCCAACCATAGGCTTTATCATGGCCTGCGAATGGTTTTAATGGCTTGCCTGCGTATGATAAAATGCCCATTGTTGTGGCAAGGCCGCGCTCTGCTTTTTGCCCAGGGGAGATGCCGAATTTAAGGCTTTCAATGCTTTGAAATTCATCTTTAAATTCTTCCAAAACCGCAGAAGATAGGCCAGGAACCGTGCTTGCGCCGCTTATGATTGATACTTTATTTTCGCGCGCTTTTTTGTCTAATGATGCAATATTAACAACAAAATCGCGCCCATCGGCAAGGTCAATATAATTCACGCCATTCTCAATCGCAATTTGCGCAATCCTATAATCCTTGGCCTGAAATGGGCCGCAATTATTTATAAGAATTTTGGCTTTTTTTGATTTTAAATATGCATCCAAATCTGTTTCGGCATCAAAAATTGCAATTTCAAAAAGGCTTTTATCAAAATCATTTTCAAGTGATTTAACAAATTCATTGGCCTTTTTTTCATTGCGGCCATTAATAATAATTGGAATATTCGCCTTTAATAGTGCGCTTGCGATGCGCTTGCCAAAATTACCATAAGCACCAAGAATAAGGATTTTAGACATTTTGTATCATCCTAAATCGCCCCGAATATTCATATAATTTGCCAAAAATTGGGTGGGTGATGTCCATATACATTTCAAATTCATCATCATTAATTGCAATTTCATAAGCATTGGCGCGCCCAAATAAAAATTCCAAAGGTGCGCGAATTATTTTGCCAAAAATTTTCAAATAATAGGCTTCATGGTTTAAAATCACGCGCCCATTTTTATATTCAAATTGGGCACCCCAACCAAGGCCAGATTTAGTCCATTCAATAACTTTGCTGCCGCCCATTGGTATCATACTTGAAGTAAAAATTTGTGGTTTTTGATTGAAATAAAACAATCTATCATAGGTGAAACTATTATCATTGGGGTTGGATTTGAAATTTACTTCAACCCTTATATTTTCCCCCGTTCTTGCAATTAATGTGTTGGTCAATGCCAAAAATGGTGCGCCAATTTTCATCAAAGGCGATAAATAAACAAGCATTATTCCTTCGCATTTTGTTATTTCATCACAAAAGCCATGATTTTGATAATGCTTTTTAAAAACAATGGGAAGATTATCATAATCATCAAAAATATCGGCAAAAATTGGCCTATTCATTTAGGTTTCCAATTCTTTTTTTACCGCGAATAAAAAGCAATGAATCACGTATGAACCTTGCAATTGGATAGAAAATTACCGCCAAATTTTGGTTTTGGAATAATAGATTATTCAAGAAATTTGTTAGGTTTTTGGGCGTGGAAATTTGCGCAATTTTGCTTGCTGCGTCTTTACCAAAATAAAATTGACCATCCAAAATTAAAACTGCACCCTTATCAAGATTAAGCCCGCGATTTTTTATTTCTTGCATGATTTTGGGGGGCGAATTTTCACGCGCATTTATGATTTTAAGTTTTGGATATTCTTTTCTAAGCGAAATTGCGCCTGCAAAATTTGCGCATAATGGACATTCGCCATCATAAATATAAAAGCATTCGCCATTTTGCATTGATTTAAAATTTCGCTATTAAAAAATATGGAATATCAACTGATAAAACTCATTCATATTATAAGCGCCACAATTCTTTTTGGAACAGGTATCGGCAGCGCATTTTATATGTTTATGGCCAATCGCAAAAAAGATATTCATGCAATGGCCTTTGTGGTCAAAACTGTGGTAATCGCCGATTGGATTTTCACAAGCCCTGCAATTGTCATTCAGCTTTTAAGTGGTCTTTATATGGTCCATTTGGCGGGTTATGATTTATCATGGACATGGCTTAAATGGGGTTTAATTCTTTATTTTTTTGCAGGTATTTGCTGGCTTCCCGTTGTTTATTTTCAAATTCGCATGGAAAAAATGCTTGATAAGGCCGTAAAAGAAAAGGCGCCGCTACCTGATTTATATTGGCGCTTTGATTTTTGGTGGATAATGCTGGGAAGTTTGGCCTTCCCAGCAGTAATGGTGATTTTTTATCTAATGGTTATGAAACCAACTTAATTCGGGCATTTAGTTTTTGATTTACCAAGTGCACCACCAAGTGCAGAACCAAGGCCGCCACCAAAAGCACCGCCAATTGTTTTACCGACACTGGCATTTTTGGATTTTTCTTTTTCGCATTCAAGTTTTGCTTTTTCTTCTGGTGTCATGCTTGGCGCATTGGTTTCACCACGCATTGCATCGCCCATTGAAGGCATTCCAACCATTAAATGATCAACACTCTTATTCCTAAAACGTGCCGACCATTCTTGAACCCATGTTACTCTTGGGTCTGATGGTCTTGCAGGATATATAATTGTTGTTTCATCACCATAGCCAATACCATTTACCATAACCATTTGCATATTCGCAAAAATGCCAGATGGTATGTCGCATTTGGTTTGGCTTGGCGGCAAGATTGCCTTTTCAGATAAGAATTGTGAAAGTTTTGAAGGGCTAAGATAATTCATCAATCCGCTGCCCATATCAGGCACGTCGGATGCCGACCACATAACCATTTCACCATCTTTAAAACCAATGGCATTAAAATAATAGGCTTTGGCATTGTTTAAAGCGTTCCATTTTAAACTTATAATGCCCGATTTATCGCCAGATGATGAAAGACCTAAATCGCCCATAAAATTTTGGCTATCATTAATCGCAAATGCCAAAGTTGCAGGTAAATTCGCCCCTGTTACTGAATGATTGCCTAACATATTAGCGCCACCGCCAATATTTCTTTTATCTTTCAAATTGGGCCATTTTGATGCGCCTTCTGCATAGGATTGGTTTTGGTTTGGGTCATTTCTACTTTTCATGCCAAGGGCAGTATCGGTCATAACACCATTTTTAATCTGAAAGACTTTTGGTGGCGCTTTCGCCTTTGCGCCGCAGCCCCAATAAAAGCTCATTTTAAAATCTTTAAGTTTGTAATCGGGGGGGATTTGTGTGTCTTGCCCATATTCACTTTTGCTTGTTTGTTTTTGATTGGTTATTGGTAAAAGGCTTATTGATTTACTCAATCCCATATTATTTGGAATATTTTGTGTGGCATTAATTTGGTTTGGAAAATCCTTATTTAAAACCGCAATATCGGCATGTTTTCCCGCCATTCCATCATAAGCATTGCCCCATGCATTATTATCGCCTGATTTCATAAAGGGAATATTTGCCATTGCGCCAAAAAAACCCTTGCCGCCATTTGATGCATCAAGCCAATAATAAGTTTTGGGTGCAATAACTTTTTGCCCTGCTTGTGCAATTGCCGGAATGTTTTGTGATACTATAAAAGAGCAAGAAATAAGCCCTAAACTAAGCAATAGTTTTTTATATGAAAACTTACCCATAATAACCCCCACTTTTTATACAAGAATAAGCGCAAATCAGCAGGAAATCAAAGCAAAAATGGGCTTTTTAGAAATTATTTTGGGCTTGGGATAAATAATTTATCATAATCCTTGGCTGCACGTGAATTAACCTCTTCACATGGGCGAAATTCAAGTGATTTTTTAAGACAAATTCTTACCTCTGCCATCATATTATCATTATGAATGATCGCTATTCCATTGCGGTCAAGGCCAGGGTTTGATTTTACAAATTCCTGTTCAATAAGGGCGGTGGTTGGTCGGTCTTGATAATTAAAATTTGGGATATTTATTTTTTCACGCGCTTTTCGAAGTGTTTGAAAATATTGCTTTGGCTCAAGCCCGCTACAAGTTCCATGTCTTTCCCATTCAAGCCTTACAAGGCGTGTTGAAGGCATAATATCAAGCATTTGCATTGCAAGGCCATTATCGGGCGTACTTTTATTTGAAGGGCAAGACCGTGGATAACCATGTTCAAATTGCGGCCATAGGCCATGAACTACAAAGCCTTTTTTAGAGCCTGATTTACATTGTTCTTCTGATTGCGAAAGTTTTTTATGCTTTATACAAAATGTTGGCGACCACGAAAGCGACAAAACATAAAAGTCAAAATCACCTTTTTCTTCGTCATAATAATTAGAATTTTTATAATTTTGATTTTGTGGCTTTATATCAATATTTTTTTCAGTTTTAAAATTAGTTGAATTATATTTTGCCATAGCAAAAGCGCCAATAATTGCCCCAGCAAAAAGAATTAATCCCGTTTGAACAAATTTTGACCCTAATAATTTCATAATGTATTTTTCACTTTCAATGTTTTGTTATAATACCTAAACAAGCAATAGGAAATATTTCAATATGTATGGTCAATTTAAAATTAGCACTGGTCTTGCGCGTAAATTTCCGATGCCGGAAAGCTTGAAAGAGCGTGCAATTGCGCTTATTTTAATCGGTATTGCTTTTTTTAGTGCCGCAATGTTTGACCCGTTTCGTGATTTTATTTCATCAGTGAATGGCAAAACCGCCGAAGCAACATTTCTTAAATCTGAACAATATCTTGGCACAGGGCCAAAGCGAAATATTGGCATTTATCTTTATGAAGATGACCAGACAAGCAAATTCATAATCAAAGGAAAAAAAATATATTCAAACCCTGATTTAATCCCACATAATGCAAAAGTTGCATGGCCTTTGGGTAGCCCACAAAAAGCACGAATCTTGGGCGAATATAATTTATTACCACATTTGATAACTGGCGCTTTGGGCATATTGATTGTGATTTTTGGTTTTTATTTGCGCATAATTTCAAAAAAAGAAGAAAATTAATGAATTATCGCCATTCATATCACGCCGGCAATTTTGCCGATTGTTTAAAGCATTTGGTTTTGGTTCAATTAATCAAATTAATGCAAAAAAAGGATAAAGGCTTTATGGTTCTTGATGCATTTTCAGGAACTGGAATCTATGATTTACATGCCGAATTTGCGGGAAGAAGCCCTGAATATATTGATGGTATTGTGAAAATTTGGGATTATGCGGATAAAAATTCAAATACAAAACCTGCAATTATTGATTATATTGAAGCACTAAAATTAGTGAATGAAAGTCAGCGTTATTATGCAGGTTCACCATTCTTAATTTCAAAATTATTGCGCCCCCAAGATAGGGCTTTTTTTATTGAACTTCATAAAATTGATGTTCAAACCCTTGCTGATAATATTTCTGATTTCAAATATGAATGTGAATGCAAATCACTTAATGTTGAGCATAATGATGGCTATCAATCTGTAAAAGCAAAATTGCCGCCCGTTGAAAAGCGTGGTTTGATTTTTATCGACCCACCATTTGAAAAGCCCGATGAATTTAGAAATATGATAAATTCACTAAAAGAAGGGCTTAAAAGGTTTGAAACTGGGGTTTTTGCCTATTGGTATGCTGATAAAAATGCCACAGAAACAAAGGATTTTCTAAAAAAAGTAAAAAATCTTGGAAAAAAATATTTGAATGTTTCAATGCAAATACAAAATAAAAATGAAATCAAAGGTTTAGTTAGCTCTGGCCTCGTTATAATTAACCCGCCTTATGGTTTAAATGAAGCATTAAAGGACACAATGGGGCAATTAACTACAATACTTGGTAAAAATCATGGGGCAAAATATACTTTAGAGGCCTTCGAAAACATTTAGGGTAGTTGCTTTTATTCAAAGGGTTTGTCATAAGTTGTGCGCCTACTATTTCGTTTTCAATTTTAGTAAAGGATGGTGAAGTTACGCAATGATTTGATCCAAGGTCAAAACCAACGGTTAAAGCTAGGCGTGATAAGTAGGTTTTAGGTTTGTAATTGGCATTTATGTTGATTATATTTATTGCGAATGGCTAAAACTGTGACTTTGATTACAGTATTTGGGGAAGTTAATGCGTTTCGACGACGATGAAGATGATGATTTTGATTCAGCAAAGAAGAAAAAAGGTCATAAAAGAGGAAGTAAAGAAGAGTTTATAGATCCTTCATTTGTTCCACCTCCTGCTTTTGGCGGCGGTGGTTTTAATGATAGACCACGTGGCGGTTTTGGTGACAGACCACCGCGTCAAGATTTTGGTGATAGACCACCGCGCCGTGACTTTGGTGATAGACCACAATTTGGTGATAGACCGCCGCGTCAGGATTTTGGTGACCGTCCTCCTCGTCGTGATTTTGGTGACAGACCGCCGCGCCGTGACTTTGGTGATAGACCACCACGTCAGGATTTTGGTGATCGTCCTCCTCGTCGTGATTTTGGTGACAGACCACCGCGCCGTGATTTCGGCGATAGACCACCACGCCAAGAACAGAATTATGACAATTTGCCAACAATAAATGGTGTTGTGAAATTCTATAATGGTGAACGTGGCTTTGGTTTCGTATCTCCAGAAGGTGGTGGCGCAGATGTGTTTGTTCACGTTTCTGCGGTTCAACGCGCTGGCCTTGAGGTTTTGGAACCAAATCAAAAAATCACATTCCAAATGCTTCCTGATAAATTTGGCAAAGGTCCGAAAGCGATTAATATCGCACTTATCAAAGAAGAAGAATAGATTTTATAAAATCTAGGTTCTGTTGAAAAATGTATTTTTATACGTCGAAAATGGTATATTTTGAGAACCGAAGTGCAGCATATTTAGGTATGTGAGCATCGGAAGCGCAAAAATATGCCATTTGCAGGCTGTAAAAATCATTTGCCAACTGAACCCAAATAATGCGGCTCCCAAGATTTGGGGGCCGTTTTATTTTGTGATTAATTTATAGCCAGAAGAGCTTATTGTGATTTTGGGTACTTTTTTTGTTTCTTCAAATTTCGAATAAATCGGTGCTAATTGCTTTAATGTATTATAATTTGGTTTTTTTTGCGCCGTAAACATATTAAAACCATTAAGTGCAAATGGTAAAACTTGAATTTGAATTGCGTTTTGACCTTTGCTTATTGATTTATATAAAATCGCAAACATTTCATCCATATCAGGGTCAGTAAGGCCAATATTAGGGGCAGGGGCACAACGCGGGGCAAGTATAATATGCCCGCTTTGTTTCTGTGCCACATTATAGGCATTAGGGTAAGAAGTTGCCACGCTAAAACTATTTCTTTGGCCTTGAACAAGGCTTTGGGCATTAATAAAATAAATTCCACTTGGAATATTTGCCGTATTTGCGCCGCATATTTTATATTGCCTTAAATATTTATATTTCCCATTTTTCGCCTGCGCCCAGATTTCAAGTGTAGATTTATCTTTGAAGATACGCATAAAAATAGGCGCACCGAATTTTACCCCATCATCGGCAAATGCAAATTCAAGGCGTCCCGAATTGCGTGAAATTGCATCACGCCCAATTTTGCCAACGTCTATATAATTTTGGGCTACAGAAAAATTTGGAACACAAAATGAAATCAATATTGCAATTGAAAATTTGATGAAATTGTTTTTTTGCTTAATTTTTTTCATTTTATTCATCGGTCAAATTATTCATCGGTCAAAATGCGTGGAAGTTTGAAAACAACATCTTCGCGTGAAACTTCTAATTCTTCCATAATAACATCAAAGCGTTTTTTACATGCTTCGATAACTTCTAATACCAAATCTTCTGGCGCGCTTGCACCTGCTGTAAGGGCAAGGGTTTCAACATTGTCAAACCATTCCCAATCAATTGCGCTTGCGTCATCAATAAGGTGGGAATTTTGCAAACCCGCTTTTTCGCCAACCTCTTTTAGGCGTAAAGAGTTTGACGAATTTTTAGAACCTATAACCAATAATAAATCCGCGCTCTGGCTTAGTTTTTTAACCGCATCTTGGCGATTAGTTGTGGCATAGCAAATGTCTTCTTTATGTGGTTTGGCAATATTTGGGAAACGCGCTTCAAGTATTTTTACAATTTCAATTGTATCATCAACCGATAGCGTAGTTTGCGTTACAAAAGCCAATGAATTTGGGCTTTTAGGCACAAAGGTTTTAGCTTCTTCAACATCTTGAACAAGGGAAACCGCGCCCTCTGGCAATTGTCCCATTGTGCCAATAACCTCTGGATGACCTGCATGGCCTATAAGAATAATTTCATGGCCCTCTTGATAATGACGCTCTGCGCCAACGTGCACTTTGGAAACGAGCGGGCAGGTGGCGTCAACATAAATCATATTACGCGCTTTGGCAGAATTTGGAACCGACTTTGGAACGCCATGCGCCGAAAAAATAATCGGCCTATCATCGGGGCATTCGTCAACTTCTTTTACAAAAATTGCACCAAGTTTTTTTAAACGCTCAACAACATGCTTATTGTGAACAATTTCATGGCGCACATAAACTGGCGCACCCCATTTTATAAGTGCCTGTTCAACAATATGAATTGCCCGATCGACACCTGCGCAAAAGCCACGTGGACTTGCCAAAAGGATTTTAAGTGTTTTCATTGCTATTATTTAATCCTCTAATTGTAACCACCGCTTGAGATTGTTTCAACTTGGCCTTAAAGCTATTTTTGAAAAAATCCAATATGGGTTAAAATGCGGCTTTTCAAGATTGAATTTGGTATAAATATGCGTTCTTTAAGTGTTTCTGTTTTAGTTTTATCGGCTCTTGGGCTTTCGGCATGTGCATCTTTCCATAAAAAGCCACCGCCACCACCCCCAGTAGAATCAGAAGAAGCTGCCCCACCAAAAGCTGAAACCCCAAATGATGGTGTTGAAAGAATTGAAAATAATACAATTGCACCGCCAAAGAAAAAAGGTTTCTTTTCAAGATTAAGCAAGGCATTGGGTGAAGATAATCAAACTCCTAATGTTGGCCCATGTCCTGCGGTGCGTATTCTTTATGATACATCACGCTTTGTTGAAGTTGATGGTGATAATAAGTTTGATAATGTTGGCTATACTGGCGAAATGCAAAATGTGAAATCAACCTGCCGTTATGTTGGCGATGACCCAATTGAGATGAGCCTTGCAATCGACATGGCGCTAGGCAAAGGTCCAAAGGCAGTGGGTGAGTATAAAGATGTTAAATATTTTATTTCCGTCACCCGAAAAGATATCGCGCCAATTGAAACCAAAACTTATGCTGGCCGCGTTTATTTTGCCAAAGGTGAAGATAGAACAAGATTTTTAACTCCTGTTTCAATCATCACAATTCCGCGCAAAAACAAAGAAGTTTCAGGCGCGAATTTTGAAATTCTTGTTGGGTTTGATTTAACCGAAAAGCAATTGCAATTTAATCGCGATGGTATTCGCTTTAAAATTGATGCCGGTACAAAAAAATAAAATTTCTTAATTAGTGAAATGAACATCGTGAATAGTAATTTATCCAAACGCCTAGGCGAAGAAATAGGCGCAATTTTTCAACAACTTGGTTTTGAGCCTGAGTTTGGGCAAGTTGTGCGCGCCACCAAACCTGAATTTGGTGATTTTCAATGTAATGGTGCTTTGGCCTGCGCTAAGAAAAATGGCAAAAATCCGCGCGAATTGGCAAGTGAAATTGGAATATTGCTTGCCAATAATCCAATTCTTACAAAAGTTGAGGTTGCAGGCCCTGGTTTTTTAAACCTATTTCTATCCGATACCGCTATTTCAAATCGCGCCAATGAAATCGCACAAGATGAACGTAAGGGCGCGCGATTAGTTGAAAATCCGCTTAAAGTGATTGTTGATTATGCGGGGCCAAATGTTGCCAAATCAATGCATGTTGGGCATTTGCGCGCAACCATTATTGGCGATAGTTTAAAACGTCTTTTCCGTTTTCGCGGTGATCAAGTTTGGGGTGATGCCCATTTTGGTGATTGGGGTTTTCAAATGGGGCTACTTATTGCCACATTGTCAATCGAACACCCTGATTTACCATATTTTGATGAAAATTTTGACGGCGAATATCCAAAAGAATCACCTGTAACTTTGGCAGATTTGGAAAGAATTTATCCAGAAGCCGCAAGCCGTGCCAAAACCGATGAAAATTACCGCAATATTGCCCGCCGCGCGACCGCAGAATTGCAAAATGGTCGCAAAGGTTATCGCGCTTTATGGCAACATTTTGTGAATGTTTCGCGCGAAGCACTAAAGCGTGAATTTAGCGCATTGGGCGTTGAATTTGACCTTTGGCTTGGTGAATCGGATGCTGACAAATTCATTCCTGATATGATTGAAGATTTGGAACACAAAAAACTCCTTGTTGAAGATCAAGGTGCAAAAGTTGTGTTTGTGCATGATAAAATGGTTCCTGCCAAAGATGGCGGGGAGCGTCCAAATGTTCCGCCTTTATTGGTGGTTTCATCTGAAGGTTCCGCAATGTATGGCACAACCGATTTGGCAACTATTGTGCAGCGTAAAAAAGAATATGACGCAGACCTAGTTTTATATTGTGTTGACCAACGTCAAGGTGAACATTTTGAATCTGTGTTCCGTGCGTCTGATTTGGCGGGTTATTTGCGCCGTGACCAATTAGAACATATTGGCTTTGGCACAATGAATGGCAATGACGGCAAACCGTTTAAAACACGCGAAGGCGGGGTTTTAAAGCTGCACGATTTAATTCAAATGGTTCGTGAAAAAGCCGCCGTAAAACTTAATGAAGCAGGTGTTGCAACCGATTTGCCAGAAGAAGAACGCGCCCAAATTGGCGATATGGTTGGTATGGCGGCACTAAAATTTGCCGATTTGCAAAATTTCCGTGGCACTTCTTATGTTTTTGACTTGGATAAGTTCCTATCATTCGAAGGCAAAACAGGCCCTTATCTGCTTTATGCCTGTGTTCGTATCAAAGCGATTTTGCGTAAAGCTGATGAGCAGGGTGTTAAAACTGGCAAAATTGAAATCCAAGAAATGCAAGAGCGTGATTTGGTTCTAATCCTTGATGGTTTTGAAAATGCCCTAAATGGCGCATATGAAAAGCGTGCCCCGCATATTTTGGCTGATCATGCCTATGCTTTGGCGGGTGCATTTAGTTCTTTTTATGCCAATTGCCCGATTATGTCCTCAACAGGCGAAACCCGCGAAAGCCGCCTTGCATTGGCAAAAACGACTTTGGGGCAATTGGAAATTGCGTTGGATTTATTAGGGATTAAAGCGCCAGAGAGAATGTAAATTTTAAATTATTCCCATTTAAAAACTGCATCAATTGTTAACCCAAAAACATCGGCAATTTTGAACGCAGTTTCTAATGATGGCGAATATTTATTGGCCTCTATTGCCGCGATTGTTTGGCGTGTAAGGCCAAGTCGTAGGCCTAGTTCGGCTTGGCTCATTTCATTGGCAGCAAAACGAAGCGCCCTAATATTATTGTTTATAGTTTTTTTCACGATGATTGACGTTTATAGCTTATTATAGTTGAAGAATTACGTGTTATTTCTGCGATGCAAACTGCTAATATTGTGCAATTTACAATTTTCCATTTGCTTTCTGTAAATGGCAAAACGCCACCAACAAATAACATTGCATAAATCAAAACGCTATATGAAATTTTGGTTGCCTTTGCTTCTATTATAATGTCACGTTCATCAGTAGCTAATCTATCGGCTTTTTCATTTGTTTTCATTAGCCAAAAATGACCAATTCCAACAATTATTGCGTTTAATATGCCCAAAATTGCCAATGGTTTGAATTGATCCAAAAAATTCCACATGTAAAAAGCGGGGTTCATAATCAAAAACACGAAATACGTGCCAAAACAACCAACCATGCCAATCAAATATAGCCATGCTATTTTTTCTTTATATGCCATTTTATACCCTCTTAATTAATTCCTATTTATGCGCTTATCGCGCATTAGCATGTTAAACATATTTAACATAGAGTCAAATTTTATTAACATATAGATTTAAGATTTAATTTTTTTGCGAAAATCATCTGGTGCGATAAAAAATAAACGGCCCGTATTAATTGCACAAAATAAGGGTATGACAATTGAAAGACTTGCCATTTTTCTTAAATCCCAATAAATGCAACCCATAAATTGGAGAAAGAAAATGCACGACCTACGCGCCTTAAGAGAAAACCCAGCATATTATGATAAAGCATGGGCGCGTCGTGGCTTGTCCGCACAGAGCCCGCGCATTTTAGAAATTGATGCCGAACTTCGCGCCATAAAACATTCACGCATGGAAGCTGAAGCTCTAAGAAATTCTGCTTCAAAAGCCATTGGCGCAGCCAAAGCACAAAAAAATGAAGAAGAAGCCGCGCGCTTAATGGCAGAAGTTGCCAAAGCAAAAGAAGTTATGGAAACCGCGGCCTTAACCGAAGGCCATCTTCAAGCACAGATTGATGAAATATTGCAAACCCTTCCAAACCTTCCTGCCGACGATGTTCCAGAAGGTGCGGATGAAAATGATAATGTTGAAATCCTAACTTGGGGCACACCGCGCAAATTTGATTTCACACCAAAAGATCACGCCGAACTTGGGGCAGGTGTTACAGAAAACGGCTTTAAAGGCATGGATTTTGAAACCGCCGCCCGTATTTCAGGCGCACGCTTTGTTCTATTGCGCGGTCAAATCGCACGTTTAGAGCGTGCGATTGGTCAATTTATGCTTGATACACATACCGAAAAGAACGGCTATACAGAGGCAAGTGGGCCAGTTTTGGTGCGTGATAGTGCCATGTTTGGTACGGGGCAATTGCCAAAATTTGAAGAAGATTTGTTTAAAACTACCGATGGGCGATATTTAATTCCCACTGCGGAAGTTTCAATGACCAATTCGGTTTTGGGCGATATTGTCGATGAAGAACAATTACCAATCCGCCTTACGTCTCTAAGTCCATGCTTTCGTTCAGAAGCAGGTAGCGCAGGTAAAGATACCGCAGGCATGATACGCCAACACCAATTTTGGAAAGTTGAATTGGTTTCAATCTGTGCGCCAGAAACCAGCAATGAAGAACACGAACGTATGACCGCATCTGCTGAAAGTATTTTGCAGGCGCTTGAATTGCCCTATCGCAAAATCATTCTTTGCACAGGTGATATGGGCTTTGGTGCACGCAAAACTTATGACATTGAAGTTTGGGTTCCTGCACAGGATAAATATCGCGAAATCTCAAGCTGTTCAAACTGCGGTGATTTCCAAGCCCGTAGAATGAATACACGCACCCGCAAAAAAGGCGATAAAGAAACCCGCTTTGTGCATACATTAAACGGCTCTGGCCTCGCGGTTGGGCGCACTTTGGTTGCCATTTTGGAGAATTACCAAAATGAAGACGGCAGCGTTACCGTGCCAAATGTATTGCGCAAATATATGGGCGGTTTGGAGAAGATTGGGTAGTTACTGCTTCCGCCTTGCTATTTAGATTAATCTAAACGGATTATGCTGCAATATTTTGCGATTGGGCTTCATTGCCATTTCCGAATTCTTGGACCACGGCCTTAAGGGCGTTCAGGCATTCTTCATCAATGGCATTGTGAACGCTTTGGTCCATTATCTCAAAGGCTTTGGCGGTTGACATTGCCTTGCGATAAGGGCGGTCTGCGGTTAGGGCATCAAAGAAATCGGCAACACTTATTATGCGGGTTTCAATTGGAATATCCGCACCTGCCAATTTATGGGGATAGCCCGTGCCATCAAGGCGTTCGTGATGCGCCCCTGCGATAAGGGCAAGTGATGAGAATGCGCCAATTCGTTCGAGGATTTGTTCAGTATAAAGGGCGTGAGCGCGCATAAGTACCCATTCTTCATCGGTTAATTTCCCATCCTTATCGAGCAAGGCATTGGAAACCCCCAATTTGCCAATATCATGCAATAATGCCCCGCGCTTTAGCCAGCGCCGTGATGGCAAATCAAAGCCCATTTGTTTGGCAATCATATCAACATAAAAGGCAACGCGCGAAGAATGCCCTGCGGTATATGGGCTTTTACTATCTACAATTTGCCCAAAGGCCGATGCAATATCGTCCAAGAAATCATCATCAATATCAATTTCTTCAAGCGCAGGTTCAAGCGAATAGACGTATTTTTCAATATCAGGGCTTGATAATTTTTCCCAAAATTCGCCATTTTTCGCGACTTCATCAAAAACCGAACATAATTGTGGATCAAACCAAATGTCACAGCGTTTTTTTACTTCTTCAATGGCATTTTCAGGATTTTTTGAAGTTGTAAAAACGTCAATAACTTGGGCCATTAATGCAATGCGCGAATAGATTGATATTTCATCACCCTTAAGGCCTTGGGGTTGGCCTTTGCCATTCCAATGTTCATCCAATTCATAAATTCCACGCGCCACAGCATCATTAAAGCGTAAGCTTTGCGCAATCTGTGCACCGCGATTGCAGCGCGTATTGATTAATTCCTTCGAGATTTCCGAGCCGTTTTTCATAATATTGAAAACCGCCTTAAATCTTTGCGCCAAATCGGCATTTAGGCCGGTGTGCGACATAACGAAATTCAAAACACTTGGAAGGCTTGGTTCTACTTCTTTGAAATCATGCTTAAAGCTTAAATCATCGGTCAAATATAATTGGCAAATTCGCGCTGCATTTGATGAACAGCCAAGATCTTTCAAAAGCAAAACGTAAAATAATTCCCATAATTGGGTTGGTGAAAGCCCATATTTTTCACCAATATTCATGCCAATATAGCAGCATCTTACACAATGCCCAGGTGGTTGACCTTCGGTCATATCAAGCGCATAGGATAGCGAACTCATAAGTTCTGAAAGTTTTAGTTTTCTATTCAGTTGAAAATTATGTGCCTGCCGCATTTATCACCTCTTGGTGAAAGCTAACAAAGCAAGATTAAATTTTCATTGCCTTGGCTGTTAATCTATGGTCGCCAAGACATTTTTTATGGTTTCGAATAATTGCGCGATATGTTCTTCCTCGATTATCAAAGGCGGGGAAAGGGCTATAATGTCGCCTGTTACGCGCACCAATACGCCTTGTTCATAACATTTCACAAAGGCTTCATAGCCGCGCGCACCGATTGCACCCTCACGCGCGGCAAGTTCTATACCGGCGATAAGGCCGATATTGCGAACATCAATCACGTGTTTTGTGCCATTCAAACTATGTGCGGCTTTTTCCCAGATTGGGGAGATGGTGGCGGCGCGATTAAACAGGCCTTCACGTTCCATAATATCCATCGTCGCCAAACCCGCCGCACAGGCTGCAGGATGGCCAGAGCAGGTGTAGCCGTGAAATAACTCGATTAATTGCTCTGGGCCTTTCATAAAGGCATCATGCACTTTATCATGTGCAAATACTGCGCCCATAGGCAAATAGCCATTGTTAATGCCTTTGGCAGTGGTGAAAATATCGGGCTGAACGCCAAAAAACTGGCTGGCAAATGGCGTGCCGATACGCCCATAACCTGTGATAACTTCATCAAAAATAAGCAAGCAGCCAACACGGTCACACGCGGCGCGTAATTCCTCTAAATAGCCTTTTGGCGGAACTAAAACACCCGTTGACCCTGCAACAGGTTCAACAATTACTGCGGCAATGGTTTCAGGGCCGTGAAGGGCGGCAATTCTGTCAAGCTCTTTGGCAAGGTCTTTGCCATGTTCGGGTTGCCCCTTGGCAAAGGCATTTTCGGGCAAATGTGTGTGCGGTAAATGGTCAACATATGGTAGCGTCTGGAAAACGCGGCGATTATTTACAAGGCCGCCAACCGAAATGCCGCCAAAATTCACGCCATGATACGCCCGTTCGCGCCCAATTAATCTTACGCGTCGCCCATCGCCTTTGGCTTGGTGGTATGCGAGGGCGATTTTAAGCGCGGTTTCAACTGATTCTGAACCCGAATTGGTGAAAAATACATGCCCAAAACCATCGGGCGCAATTTTGGCAAGGCGGGTGGCAAATTCAAAAGAAATTGGATGCCCCATTTGGAATGATGGCGCATAGTCCAACTGGCTCATTTGCCGCGCCACCGCATCCACAATTTCTTTACGCCCATGCCCTGCATTAACTGTCCAAAGGCCAGCTGTGCCGTCTAAAATGGTGCGATCATCATGGGATTTATAAAACATCCCATCCGCAGAAACCAAAAGCCGTGGATTTTCCTTAAATTGACGATTCGCCGTAAATGGCATCCAATAATTTTTAAGGTCAGGTGTATTGGTCATAAAAGGCCTCTTGCAGATTTGTTATAACAAAGATTGCATGAGGCGAAGTTTTTGGCAAGCCTTGAACTTAATTTAAGAAATTATTTTCGCAATGCCTTTGATTCCGTGGAAATACTTTGGAAATGCGCCGCGTTTTGGGATTATATTTTCGCTATTAATTTCATGGTCACATTTATTGCATTTTACAATTGGTTCGAATTCATTGCCGCAATCTTTGTGAACGAACTTTATTGGTGGCGGCATATCATCATAAGCCCATTTATGCCCCCAATTTGTTATGGAAATAATTATTGGAACTAATTCTTTTCCTTTTCCTGTAAGGCCATAGATTTTTACTTTTTTTGATTTTGGGTTAGGTAAAATTTCAATAATACCTTCACGCAAAAGATGCGTAAGGCGCCGTGTCAAAAGATTTCTTGAGATTTCAAGATTATCAACCAAAGCATCAAAATTATTCACGCCAACAAAAATATCGCGAATTATAAGCGGCGACCACCATTCACCAACAATTGATAAAGTTCGCGCAAATGCACAGCCAGAATTATTAAAAGATTTTTTTTCCATGGCGCTTTCTAAAGCGTTGCATAATTGAACGCAACTGATATTATAGTTCAATTATTGAATGGAAAACGCCATGTATCACTTTATTGTAAGAAAAAAAATTATAGGATTATTCAGTGACATTAATAAGGGTAATGCCACGAACATAATTAATGGTTTTGATAAGGATAATTTTATCCATACATTCGTTGCGCAAGGGGCATTGGGTGGTCGCCGTACGAAATATGATTCATTGGTGAAATGGTATGATAGATTATTCAAAATCATGCCCGATATTCATTTTAAAATTTCAAGAATTGAAATTTCGGGAATGCCTTGGAATACTATTGCATATGTTCATTGGTATGAAAGTAATTCAGGCACAGATGGTGTGCGAACCTATGCTTATGGTTATCATATTGTCAAAATTGTGTGGGGCAAAATGCGCGAATTATTGATTTGCCCAGATGCGACAATTGTTAAATCAACCCTTGATAGATTAATTGCATCGGGAAACCAATATGCAAGTCTTCCTGCAATTGCCGATATTGAGGATTAGGATTGTTTATCTAAAAACTTTTCCAACTTATCCACCAAATCGGGTAATTTCATCAAAGTCTCTGCAAGTTTTTCTAGGTGTTCTTTCGTGCGTTTTGCCATGCCTTCAGGGCCTAGTTCGCGTTTCATGAAGGCTTCGACGATTGGGGCGGCGCATTTCCAAATATCGTGATCATTGTCGATATTGCGGGTTACGCCTTCGACTTGAACCATTGTTTTTTGCAATAAAACCAATTCGGGGCGAAGTTGCATACCAAATTGTTCGGTGACGTCAAATAGTTGCAAAAGCACTTTGCCCATTGATACTTCGCTTGCCTTGCGCCCCCAAATTGGTTCGCAAACCGCGCGCATTGCAATGGCAAAATCGCCTTCATTTTGATTTTTTGGAACGTAACCTGCGGTAAAATGAACGCGTGCCGCGCCGCGATAGTCACGCTTTATAAAGCGATAAAGGATTTCGGCCAAATAGCGGCGCTCATTTTGCCCCAAACGCCCCATAATGCCAAAATCAACCACGTATGTTTTGCCATCATTGCCGATTATCAAATTACCTTCGTGTAAATCGGCATGAAAAAAACCATGTTCAAGCGCACTTATAAGGAATGAAGTGTGAATATCATGGGCAATTTTTTTTCTATCCATCCCATCAAGCGCATCAGGCGATGTAAGGCTTTTTCCGTCAATCCATGTGGTTGCCAATGTGTTTTTGGTTGAATATTTCCATTCAACTTGGGGGACAGCAATAAGGCCATTCAATTCACCAATGCTTCCGTATGCATCACATGCACCCGCTTCTTGGCGCAAATCAATTTCTTTGGATAATGCATCGCGCACAGTTTGCACCAATTCAATTGGTTTAAGGCGGCGTGACTTTGGCGAAATGAAATTGATGATTTTTGCGCCCAATGCCAATGCATCTAAATCGCGCATTATTTGCTTTTCAATATTTGGGCGCAGGATTTTTAATGCCAAATCGCGCCCATCTTTTGATTTGATTTTATAAACCTGCGCAACCGAGGCGGCGGCAATTACGGGGCCAATATCGCCAATAAATTCATGAAGTTTTGAAATATCGCCATCGCAAAATTCGCGCGCAAGAATTTCTTTGGCCTGTGCATCGGGGAAGGGGGCAACTTTATCTTTTAGGCCCGCCAAGGCTTTGGCAGGTTCAATGCCGATTATATCAACACGAGTTGATAATATCTGCCCCAATTTAATCCAAACCGCACCAAGTTTTTCAAGTGCATTGGATAATCTTTCACCGACTGCACCATCCTTTTTTGCGCCAAACCGTAAAACCCCGCCCACAAATTTTGCACTTGGCGGTAAAAGGCTTTGGAATTCGCGCGGCAAAATCGCATCATAACGCCCAAGCGTCCAAACAACATTAATAAGGCGAAAAATTCGGGATGGCATTATTTATTTTACAACCCAACCTTGATGAAGGGCAACAACGCCGCCTGTATAATTTGTGACCGAAACGCGCTTAAAGCCTGCATCTTCAACCATTTTTTTGAATGTTTCTTGGTCGGGGAATTTTGCAATTGATTCGACCAAATATTGATAAGGTGCGCCATCACCTGTTACCATTTCGCCAATTTTTGGAATGGCATTGAATGACCAATAATCATAGAATTTTTCCAAAACATCAAAAGTTGGTTTTGAAAATTCCAAAATCAAAATACGTCCACCAGTTTTCAAAACCCGATGCGCCTCTTTAAGTGCTTTTGGAATATTGGTTACATTACGAATACCAAATGAAATTACATATGCATCGGCGCTATTATCATCCATTGGAAGGCTTTCGGCATCGCAAACCATCCATTCAAGGCCGCCTTCACCGCGCTGTTCACGGCCCGCCATAATCATTTCTTGATTGATATCGGCAACAATGATTCTTGCTGGTTCGCCTCCTCGGCGCTGCATTGCTTTATCGGCAAGTGCCTTGAAACGGCGTGCTAAATCCCCTGTACCGCCTGCCATATCGATTATGGTTTCGCCAGGGCGCGGGTTAAGGCGCGCGCTTACGGCATCTTTCCAAATTCTGTGCATACCGCCCGACATAAGGTCATTCATTATGTCGTATTTTTGGGCAACAGCGTCGAAAACGCCGCGCACTTTACCCGCTTTTTCATTAACAGGAACGGTTTGAAAGCCAAAAGATGTGGTTTCTATTGTTTGGTCATTTGAATTCATAATTTATCTTAGACCCCTTAAGTATTTTTTTCCACAATTATCGGCATAATCATTCGTGAAACTCGTTTATTTCTGGAATTCTATTAAATGCAATTTTTGCGCCAACAAAATTGTGCAATTTGGTTTTGGGGCCGATAGTTATTGTATCTTTGCCATATTTGCTATTTAATTTATCAAGTGCGTTCAAAACACTCATATGTTTTTGATTCTCTTGCCCTTCTAACGACCAGCCGAACAAATCTTCTTGTGGCGTGATTTCAACAATTGATAGGCAGGTGATGGATATTTTCTTTATCCGTTTTGCCCCAAGTTCGCGCACGCATTTAATCCATAATGGTTTTAAGGCATCTAATAATTTGAAACTATCAGATGTTGCATCAAATTGCGCCAATGCCTGCGCACGACCGCCTTTGTCGCCCCTTATGGACAAATGAAGCCTTGAGCATTTGAGTAGCATTCGCCGCATTCTTGAACCGCATTTGGCAACAAGGCGGCGCGCAACATTATAAGCGTCTTTAACAGGTCGCAAAGGCCCCGCAAGAACGTGCGAATGGCTTATTGATGAGCGTGTGGTTACAAGTTCAGGTGGATCAATGCCATGTAAAGAATAATAAAAATTCTCACCAACAATGCCGCCCCATAATTTTCGCATCCTACTTGGGCTTTGGTGCCAAAGGGCTTTTACGTTGCAAACGCCCGCAGCCAAAAGGCGCTTTGTCATGGAATGACCAATCCCTGCAAAATCATTTATTTCTAAATCAAGTAATTTCCCCGGTAATTCATCCATACGAAGAATGGTTAATCCAAGCGGTTTTACAATATCACACGCAGTTTTTGCCAAAAGCTTTGACGGCGCAATTCCAACCGATGCAGTAAGGCATTCGCCGACATTTTCCATTATAATTTTTTGAACATTAAGGCCAATTTGGCGGGCATTTTCTTCTAATTTTTGTGGACCCATTAATATGCAGGCGAATTCATCAATCGAGCAGACATGCTCTATCGGGATTATTTTGTCGATTTGTTCGGCAATTTTGCCATGTATTTTTACGTAAACATCAGGGCGCGCTTCAACAATTGAAAGATTGGGGCATTTTTGCTTGGCCTCAAGAACCGAAGTTCCGGTCTTAATGCCAAATGCCTTTGCTTCATAACTTGCGGCAATTGCGCAAGTGTAATCGGACAGGGTTGGCACAATAATTACTGGCTTTTTGCGTAAATTTTTACGGCATTGCTGTTCGCATGATGCGAAAAAAGAATTCATATCAACATAAAGCCAACGCAATTCACCGCCATCACGCCAACGATTATCCTTGCGCGATTCAATTGCCATATTTTGTTGTAAAGCACGCCACATGAAAAGAACATAACATGAACATTTGAATGCGTAAAGGAGGTTTTTGATTCGAGCCCCTTAATATAATTCCCCTACATAAAATGCGACAATCCGTCACGCGACAGCCCGCCGCGCGACAAGCTGCCCAATTGCGCGACTGCACAAAAAAGACGAAAAGCCACCCATCGCAAACATGCCCAATTCGGCAGGGCTAACATTTTTGCCGTTTATTCTGAGGGGAATGATAATGAAAAAATTAATTCTTGCATCTGTAGCTGCATTGGCTTTAAGCGCATCTGGCGCAATGGCAGATGGTTTGGTAACTGCTAAAAAAGGCACAATCAAACTTGATGTTCGTTTGACTAATGTTGCACCAGATGAAAAAGGCGATGTATTAACTGCTGCTGGCGCTGACACTACTTTGAATGTTGCAATTGGCAATTATACCATCCCAACAATTGGTATTGAATATTATCTTACTGACAATATTTCAGTTGAAGCAATCGCAGGTGTTACACGTCACAAAATCTCTGTTCCTGGTATCAAAGCTGCATTGAATGCAACACCATCTGATGACCTTGCAAAAGTTTGGATTTTGCCACCAAATATCACAGCTAAATATCACTTCAACACAAATTCTGCATTCGTTCCTTATGTTGGTGCAGGTATCAATTATATGCTTTATTATTCAATCAAAGAACAAAGCCCATTGTCTGTTGATTTGAAAAACAAAGGCGGCTTGGCACTTCAAGCAGGTTTTGATGTGAACACAACTTCTAAATTGTCATACAATTTTGACGTTAAATATGATTTCGTAAAAACTGACGCAAAAGTTGCTGGCGGCGCTTACAAATCAAACGTAACTGTTAACCCATTGATCGTTTCTTTGGGCGTTGGCTACAAATTCTAATCCAGTCTTTGACTGTAATCTCTCCCTGATAGGCATTGTGCCTCTCACTACTATACAGCCGCATCATGGATGCGGCTGTTTTTTATTAATAGCATTGTAATTGAATTCTTGCTTTATCAAAATGGCGGTTTTTCAAATCTTCTCGTTTAATCCAAATATATATTTGGCCGCTATCACCCCATAAAATATCTGCTTTTTCATCTGTTCCTATTTGTGCCAACAAGACCCATTGGTCTGCATGTTTATTTGCACCATCTTCTTTTGCCTTTTTGTATCCTATGGAATCACCTGTGTAATAACCTTGGGAAACCACTTCACAGATAGTTTGCATATCGCCTTGTATTGGGGTGGGCCAACCGCCAATTCTATGGCATCTATAATTTGTTCCATTTTCAGATGAATAAACTTCTTCATCTTCCATCCACCAATCCCAATAGGCCTCGCCTTGGCTTTCATCAATGTTTAACGAGCAAAAATCAGGGTAATAATATGGAATTGGCGTAATGCATTGATGTTGAATAATCTTAAGCGGTTTGAATTTACAATAATTATTAAAAAATTCGTCATCAGAAGGCGGTAATTTACGCTCCAAATTTTCAGATTCAGAAAAAATAACACTTGCTCCTTGAGTATGGACATTATCATAGCCCCAAGGTTGTTCTACATTATCATAAAAAATCCATAATCGGCCAGATTTTGGAAAATCTTCATCAAGATTATTATCGATAATTTTTGCAAAATTAATTTGTGCCACAAATGATAAAGGATAGCCTGATTTAGGTCTGGCTTGATTATTATTATGGGATTCACGAAATAAATTAACTTGGTCAGATGGTATGAGTTTCATCATTTCATTGAAGGCATCTGAAATATCATGTTCCAATTCTTTATGGTAATTTTCGCTTTCTATTGATGCGCTTTTTATCGGCCATTTGATATCAATTGGTAAATCCGGAAGGCCACCGATTTTTGTTTCACCTAATGGGATTTCATCTTCGTCTACCAAATGTGTTTCAAGCCAAATGCAATTTTTTGAAACTTCTACAAGCTGTCCTATTGTTTTATTGTCTAAATTTGTAACTTTCAAAGATTGTATTAGTTGATTTTTGTTTTGAAAGCCGTATTTGTCAAAATCGCCCATTTGAATCTCCTTCATTTGTAATTGAACGAGTGAATGATGTTTTTCAAGCGCATAACATTTTGACCTTAAGTGGAATCACTTAACTTAATTCAAATGCGATTAGCAAAAGAACTTAGTAATCGTGCTAATCACAAAAAAGAGACGAATAATGCCTGAATTACCCGAAGTTGAAACCATTAAAAACGGCCTTGTTCCATTTTTGGAAGGCGCGAAAATAAAGAATGTTTCTTTATCATCTTATCGTTTGCGTTTTGAATATCCAGAAGGTTTCAAGCAATATTTGATTGGCGCAAGTTTCAATAAATTAAAACGTCGCGCCAAATATATTATTGGTGAATTGGATAATGATAATAGCGTTATTATCCATCTTGGAATGAGTGGTCGAATTACATTAATGGGCAATGGGCACAGTCTTACATTTGATGATTATGTCTATCAAACCGGTGCAAAAACCGTGCATGATCATGTTACAATTGATTTGGAAACCACAAAGGGCGAAGAGTTCAAATTAATTTATAATGACCCGCGCCGCTTTGGTCTTTGGGATTTGGTGAAAACTGATGAAATTGAGAAATCCAAACATTTTGCCCATCTTGGCCCCGAACCATTAGAAGATGATTTTGATGGCAAGGCATTATTAGAACGCATTGGTAAAAAAGCCGCGCCAATCAAACTTGCGCTTTTAAATCAGGAAATAATCGTCGGCCTTGGCAATATTTATGTTTGTGAGGCTTTGTACATGTCACACATCCACCCAGAGCGCCCTGCCAATAGTTTAAGCCAAAAAGAGGCAGATTTATTGGTGAAAAATATCAAAGAGGTATTAAATGTTGCAATTGGCGCAGGCGGCAGCACATTGAATGATTTTCGCCATGCCGATGGCAATCTTGGCGGCTTTCAAGAACGCTTCCTTGCTTATGATAGGGAAGGGGCCGATTGCCCTGATAAAAAATGCGGTGGTAAAATTGAACGCATTGTGCAAGGTGGGCGTTCAACTTTCTTTTGCCCCAAATGTCAGAAATAATATGAAAAAATTTATTTTTACTGCCTTATCAATTTTTGCAATTCCTTTTTATGCAAATGCCCAAGAAATAGACCCATCAATCAATATTCTCGATGGGGCACAAATTGTTTCAAAAAATATTCCATTACAAACCAATAAGTATTTAGGGCGTAAGGTCTTGGTTATGTTTTGGAAATATGATTGCCCGCCATGCCGTGTTGAAATGCTTGAATTTGATAAAACGCGTGCCGCACTTGGGAAAATTCCCGTGATTTTAATCATTCCAAAATTCACAAGACTTGAAAATAGCGCTTTGCAACCTGCCATTAAATCGGGCGCAACAATTGCGGTAATTGGCGCAAATTATCAGAATATAATTGGCGACCTTGGCGATGCCGAAGGCGGTGTTCCCTATAGTGTTTTATTCAACGAAAAAGGCAAAGCCTGCATCGCCAATCTTGGCCCAACTAATGCAAAGATCGTGAAAGATATGCTGCGCCAATGCGATTAATAGTGAGATTAATCTAGCAAATAGGCGATTGTGAAATTTCGGTGGCAATTGTTACTTTATCGTCGATTTTTTCGATAAACATTTGAATTTTGCCAATTTCACCCGAAAATTCACAAAAAATCAAAGGCCTATCGACCCGTACGGCTTTATTTATGATCACAAGGCCAAATTCAACACAAAACCGTTCCAAAGCGATATTCATATCGTCAAAAGTTTTGCGTGTTTGGGAATCAAGTATTTTCGAGCCTTCAGACATGGCTTTCCCTTGCGTTAGTTTCTGATTAGAACTTAACCTAGTATTTTTGTCAACAATATAAGCGGTTTTTTGTAGTTTACACTTGATTTTAATACATTCCCACCATATTTATGCGATATGATTAGACAAATTTTGACCGTTCCAGACCCAATTTTAAAAGAAGTTTCAAAACCAGTTGAAATCGTGAATGATGAGATTCGCGCGCTTATGGCTGATATGCTTGAAACAATGTATGATGCCAAAGGTATTGGTCTTGCGGCAATTCAAATTGGCGTGCCTCTTAGGGTTATTGTTATGGATTTGGTCTGGGGTAAAGAAGATGCGGGCGATGCACGCCTTCCGCGTTATTTCATAAACCCAGAAATTTTGGATGCATCCGAAGATTTACGCCCATATGAAGAAGGCTGCCTATCTGTTCCTGAATATTATGAAGAGATTGAGCGTCCAGCAAAAATCAAGCTAAAATATTTAAATGAAAATGGCGAAGAAATTATCGAAGAAGCCGACGAAATGTTTGCAACCTGCATACAACATGAAATCGACCATTTAAACGGCATTGTCTTTATTGATAAATTATCACGTCTAAAACGCGAACGCGCAATTGCCAAAGTCAAAAAAGTAAAACGTATAGCGGCATAATTTATAAAACCTCCTTTAAACAATAAGGAGGTTTTTTAATGCCTGCTTGACTTATCCTAACCTAGGGGATAGGATATATGAATGAAAGAAAACCAAGATATTTCAAACCATAAACATGATGCCATTTTTAAGCGCCTGCGTCGTGCTGAAGGGCATTTAAAATCAGTTCTTACTATGATTGAAAATGGTCGCACTTGCCTTGAAATAACGCAACAATTGCATGCTGTAGAGGCCGCAATATCTAATGCAAAGCGCGAACTTATCCATGAACATATTGATAATTGTCTTGAATTAGGCGGCAGTGATGCCCGTGTTCAGGAATTAAAAGCGCTTTCTAAATTCTTATAGGTTGAAATGGATATTACCGAAATTATACGCCAAGGCGCGCAAAATATTTGGATATTAATGCCAATGGCAATGCTTTTGGGTGCGCTTCATGGTCTTGAGCCAGGGCATTCAAAAACCATGATGGCTGCTTTTGTTGTGGCAATTCGTGGAACTTGGGTTCATGCATTGGTTTTGGGGCTTTGTACCACAATATCGCATACTTTGATTGTGTGGTTGATTGCCCTTGGCGGTCTTTATTTTGGCGAAAAAGTTACAAGTAATTATGAACCGATTTTACACATCATTGCCGCATTAATGATGATTGGAATTGGTGTATGGATGATTTGGCAAATAAGCCAAAACAAAAAAACGTGTTCACACGACCACGACCACGACCACGACCACGACCACGACCACGAGCCGCATGATGCGCATGCGGCATTTCATGCCAAGGAAATCGCGCGCCAATTTGGTGATGGAAATGCAAGTTGGGGGCAAATTATTGCTTTTGGGCTAACTGGTGGCCTCTTGCCATGCCCATCATCAATTACTGTCTTGCTATTATGTCTACAGCTCAAAAAACTTACGCTTGGGGTTTGGCTTGTATTTGGGTTTTCTATCGGCCTTGCACTAACTTTGGTAAGCGTTGGTATTGCCGCATCATTGGCCCTAAACAGCCTAAGAAAAAGAACCCACAAATTCGACAAAATCCTACATTACGCCCCAATGGCATCGGCAATTGTGATTATTTTGCTGGGTACGATAATGCTAGTATATCAATTATTTTTTAGCCACTAACCACAAATCACTAGTATTTTTCTGAATACTTTCAGTTTAATTTTTTTCTCCGCCAAGCGACAGGTTTATTTTAGGAGTAATTGAATTAAGAGAGCCTTCTGTTTCAGTTGGTGAGCCTAAGTTTTTATCATTTTCAATTAATCTAATAGGACCTTCGGCGAGCTTGTCCAATGCAATTTCAAATAATTTTCTTGATAGTGACTCATCAATATTTGAAGCTTCAAGTCGATATCCTTCATATGCCTTAGCTATTGTCGCTTTATAAGCATAGTCTTGCGCCAATTTAAATCTTTGTCCAATTTGTCGTGTTAGTAACCATGCCATCCAAACTGGTGCACCTACGCTTAGTGCAGTGAATGTTGCATTCACAAGGAGTAAAGATGTTGTAGTTTTCTGATTATCAATAAGTTTGTGGACCCATTCCACCCTGATATAGGTAATATATCCTGCTGCGACTAGAGCAATTACAAGTAATATACCCAAAAAATAAACGCTTTTCGTCAATTTTTCGGCACTATCTGAAAACGCCCGTCCTAAACCAATATTTGTTGTAACCCCATAAGCTTGGCTCGCCTTATTAACTATTTCTGCAGCTTCTTTTTTTGAGTTGTTAAGGCTTTCTAGAGCGTCGTTGCTATTTTTAATTATATTTTCAATTCTTAAGCTAGTCCTTTCCATGTTTTTTACACTCTCTTCATAAGCTAATTTTGCTTCTTGGAGAGTTTGTAAGTCGGCGGGGAGTGACTGGGCAATCGAGTGCGCTTCAAATATTTCATCTACTTTTTTATTTAGTCCTTCTGAATCAGTCTTTAATTTCTTAATTCCAAGCTCAATTTGTTTCAGTTCTTTTAATTGTGACGCTGGAAGAAGTTTTTTATCTTCGATGGCCTTTACTTCAAATGGTGGTTCAATAATTATAGATTTTAAAATTGTTTCAAGTGAATCTATAAGCCCTTTGATAGCTGTATATGCAGCTAAAGCATTACCACCTGGAAGATTGGGAACTGTTTGAGTTTGTATAAAAGAGATTCTTTGCGGATATTGTAGCAACCTATCAAGCTTCTCTTGAGGTATATCTGGGTTTTCAAGGGAGCGTTGACAGAGTGACTTACATGCCAATACTTCGTCTGAAACATCAGTTAAGCTTAAACCTGGTAAATTCCAGCCCCACAATTCAGTAAATGATTGATTGTTGTTTGGATGAATAGTAAATATTGCGTTAGCCAAGCCATCCAGGCCACCAGAAATTTGGTTTAAAATTGCAGTCGCATCTGCCATTTTTATCTCACCTATTAAATGAATTGATATTGTTTTACTATTATTGTTATTATAGTACAAAATAGCAATACTAAAAATAGCAATACTAAAATAAAACCAAGTAAATACTTTTATGAAACAAAAAAGCCTGAAACAAAGTTTCAGGCTTTTTTTAAAACATAATGCAAACAATTTTTAAAAACGACGCTTTTTAAAAATTGTTTTCCGAATAATCCACTTAAAAGTATTTTGCGAAGCAAAAACTTTTAATGTGAAAATTATTCATAATCACGGCCAGTTGTACGCTCTGCGATACGTGCAGATTTACCACGGCGATCACGTAGGTAATAAAGTTTCGCACGGCGAACTTTACCTTTACGAACCAATTGGATGCTTTCAAGATTTGGTGAATAAAGCGGAAACACACGCTCAACGCCTTCACCGAATGAAATTTTACGAACAGTGAAATTAGCAGAAAGACCGCCGCCAGTACGTGCGATGCATACGCCTTCATATGCCTGAACGCGCTCGCGCTCGCCCTCTTTAATTTTCACATTTACGCGAACAGTATCACCAGCCGAAAATTCAGGGATGTTTTTACCATCTGTTACGCGCGCGATTTCTTCTTTGTTTAAAGTATCGATAATATTTGTCATTTTTCACCTTTGCACGATCAAAATTGCGCCTTGCGGTTTTCAAAATCCCTTCGGAATTTTGAAGCAAGTCGGCCTCTTCGATTTATCCAAAAAGTCTGCAACTTTTTGGGGCTCATCGCGGCAAACTAACACCTGTGGTGCAATTTCATTCGCATTTTTATTGTTGTCAAAAGTTTTCCCTTGAGGGAAGGGCGGCTCATATCCCATAAAATAGGGAATGTCACGCACAAATGACATTATTTTTCGGCTGCGCGTGACAATCTATCATTAATTGCTGCACCAATTCCAGTATTGGGTATTGGGGCGATTTTAATGGCGCGCGGTTTTTGAGCATCGGCCTGCCTTATCATCTTATATAAATTTGCCGCCGCTTCTTGCAAATTGGCTGTTTTTGAAAGGTTTAATTGACAATCCATATCGCCAAAACCGATTAAAATTTCCCCTTCTTGCGCTTTATCGCAATCTAAAAACAAGGGTGCGTTTGGCGAATAATGTTTTAAAAGCATTCCTGGGGATTTTGGCGATTTTTCATCTTTTAAATTTGCAATTTGAACGCGCCCGCCAATCACATTTTCAATTTCTTCAATCGTAATTGCGCCGTATCTTAATAAGGTGACTTCATTTTCAAATACTGCAACAACAGTGCTTTCAAGGCCAATTTGGCATTCACCGCCATCTATAATTGTTGAAAGATTATCACCAAATTCGTTTTCAACATGTTGCGCCGAGGTTGGCGAAACATGACCCGAAATATTGGCGCTTGGTGCCGCAATTGGTGCCCCAAAACCCTTGATAATTTGATTTGCAATTTCATGATTTGGGCAACGAAGGGCAATTGTTTCAAGACCTGCACAAGTTAAATCACAAATTTCACTATTTGCTTTGCGCTGAACAACAATTGTAAAAGCGCCCGGCCAAAAATGTTCGGCTAATAATTTTGCGGTTTTTGAAAATTCGCCATATTGCATTGCCATTTCAATATCGCAAACATGGGAAATAAGTGGGTTAAAACTTGGGCGTCCCTTTAAAGCAAATATTTTAGCAACCACATCTGAATTACGCGCATCGCCCCCAAGGCCATAAACCGTTTCAGTTGGCAGGCCGATAAGATTGCCTGATTTCAATTGGCTTATTGCAATTTCAATATTATTTAAGGTGGGGCTAAATATCATTTGGCCATGCGATTAGACTAACAAAGATGCGTCTGCAAATATTATTTTTCAAATTCATGCATCCAAATGATAGTTTAAATGCATCTAAGCAATAAATAAGGAGATAAAAATGGAATTAAATCACAATATAATACCAGTGATATTATTCATATCTATTGCATGTGTTTTGGGTGTTTTTAGCTATTTTAGCTTTAAAGCAAAAAAAGAACAACAAGAAACTTTGCGCCAATCAATCGCCTCGGGGCATAAGATTGATGATGAAACTTTGAAATTATTCATAAAGCAACCCGCCACACCCGAAGCCGATTTAAGAACGGGGATTTTATCAACTTCTATTGGTCTTGGCGTATTATGCGCCGCTATTTATGCCTATTATGCAATGACTTCAGATGATGAAGTTTCGCTATTATTGGGGATTGTTGGCATTGTTAATTTATCATCAGGAATTGGTCACATTATCTCTTGGAATTTGAGATCCAAATTATTCAAGCATGCTGACTAATTCATAATGATTTTTTCAATAATAAATAAAAATATAAACAATCAAAATTCTGCATTGATTGTTCAGGCGCAAAAGGGTTCGCATTTTGCATTCTCCCAGCTTGTGACTTTGCACAGCCCTGCTTTGCGTTTATTCCTGCGCCGTTTTTGTAAATCCCCCGAGATTTGCGAAGATGTTGCGCAGGAAACTTTTTTGAAAGCATGGAAAAACCTAAAGCAAATGCGTGGTGATTCAGGTTTTAAAACATGGCTCTATTCGATTGCTATAAATGAAATGAAGCAGCACCATCGCAAAAATAATAAATTTAATTCTGAAGTTTCAAATTCGGAAATTTTTGAATCTTATTCAATCAATGAAGCTTTGGATGAAAAGCTTGATATAGAAAAACTTCTTGCCCATTTATCAAATGATGAGGCAATGATTGTAACGCTAAATTATGGTGAAGGTTTTTCACATTCGCAAATTTCGCAAATGCTAAATATGCCACTTGGAACAGTAAAAAGCCATGCTTTAAGGGCGCGCGAAAAGGCCGTAAAATTCTTTAACATCACGGACGATTAAAATGAAAAATAGCAAAAATGGAATCAATAATATTGATGAAAAATTGAAATCAATCTTCGCGCTTGATTATCAAAAATCGGGTCTTGATGGCATTGAAGCTTTGAATTTTACCAATAAAATCATGAAGCAAATCGAACGCCAAGAAAGCGCCAAAAAGGGCTTTGCTTTGGCATTTTTTGGATTTTTCATTTCGCTAATTATGGCAAGTTTTTTGATTTATTGGCGTGAATGTTTTTATGTTTTACAAACTACTTTTGCCGCAATAACGCCAGGCGACATAAAGGAAGTCGATATAAAATCAATTTCCCTTATGTTGCTTATTATATTTGGTGCAGGTTTTTATTATTATAAGACCCAGTGATTATTTTTTAAACGCATTCAAATTAACATTAACGCGAACATTTCTATCAACCCATTCAGCTTTTGGGTCTGAATCCATGCCAACTTTTATATTGGCGCGGTCAAGAACAACACTTGCATTCATATTTGCTTTATTGCCATTAATCGCCAAAGTGAAAGGAAGCGGAAGCGAATATCTTGCGCCTTTAAAGCTTAATGAACCTTGTGCAAAATAAGTATTTTTGCCGGTTACCTTAAAGTTTGTTGCGCTAAAATTTGCCACTGGGAATGATTTTGTATTTAGCCAATCAGCAAGAGGAAGATTATCACGTGCTTCTTTTGATGGTGTTGAAAAGCCGCCCATCCAAATATTTACTGATACATTTGAACCGGCAAGATTGTTGGGGTCAAAATTTATAATTGCGCTTTTGGCATCAATTGAAAAATTGCCCGTAACATTTTGCCCCGCCCATTTTGCAATAAAGCCAAGATTTGAATGTGCCCCATCAATTGCCCAAGATTGGGCTTTTGCTTTGGTTTGTGCATTGGTATTTGAGGGTGCAATCGCCCCAAGCGCAACCAATATTGAAAGCGCTGAAACTAAATGAATGTTTTTCATAATTTACCTATTTAATAAAAGGTATCATGCGCCCTAAAACACCATCTTTATCGATGATTTGGTGTTTAATCGCTGCGGCAACATGAAGAATAACCAAGATAATGCCAACCCAAACCAATTTACTATGTGCAAATTCGGTAATTTCATGAAGTGGTTTTGAAAAAGATTGGCCTGATAATGGCAATAAAGGCCATTGGAACATGCCCCAAAACATGGTTGGGAATTTATATGATGAAGTTGAAATCATAAACCAACCCAATAAAGGCACACCAAGCATGATTGCGTAAAGTGCAATATGGGTAAGACCCGCGATTTTGACATCACGCGCACTCATAGTGCTGGGCAATGCAGGCGGTTTTGCAATATGCCGCCATGCAAGCCTAAAAATAACCAGAAGCAAAAGAGTAAATCCAAGGCTTTTATGGGTTTGGATTGCAGCAAGTTTTGCCGCCTTATCCATATCCTCAAGGCCCCAACCAATGGCAATATTCCACACTAAAAGGGCGAATATAAGCCAGTGTAGTATCATTGAAACGATATTATATTTTTGATTTGCCATTTTTGCCTCTAGCTTTTAATTATTTTTGAATCATTTCTGCTTCGATAGAAATTTCAACTTTATCTGTAATATATGGAATATAATCTGCAAAGCCAAAATCAGAACGATTTACAAAACCATGTGCAGAAAAACCAAGTACAGGTTTTTTAGCAAACATGTGAATGCCGCCCTTATTGAAAGTCACGTCAAGAGTAACAGGTTTTGTAACGCCACGGAAAGTAAGGTCACCCGTCATTTTGCCGCTTGCCGCGCCAGTTTGTACCAATTTGGTTGATTTGAATGTGATTGTCGGATTTGCCTGACCAAGGAAGAATTTATCCGCCATTTCTTTGTCAAAAGATGGAAGGCCAGTTGAAACAGATGCAGTTTCAATATTTGCATTTACGCTTGATTTTGTTGGTGATTTTGCATCAAAATTAAGATCAATATTAACTTTATCAAAGCGCGCAACATAAACTGAATAGCCTTGGTGGCCATATTTGAAATAAACGCTTGTATGTGTTGGTTCAGAACCATAAGAGCCAGATGGTTGAGATGCGATATCTTTGGCAGTTGCAGGGGCAAAGAATGGGCTTGCAACTTCGGCTTTTGCCACAGGTTTTGCAACGCTCAATGCCGCGCCAAAGCCAATTGCACCAATTGCGATTAAGCCAACAGAATAAGCAATTTTAGTTTGAAGTTTCATGTAATTTCTCCTTTGAGAATAAAATGGATGCGAAATAGTTATGCGTCAATTGAATGATTTTTTTTCTTTTATATGCGAAAACGTATGGATATTTTTATTTATTGTGATTTGTTGTGTAAAATCGTTTAATATTATTTTTTAATAAACTCTACCTCTATAAAAATTTCGACTTCATCGCTAACAAGTGGGATATATTGTGTAACGCCGAAATCAGATCGCTTAAAATAGCCATGCGCGGAAAAGCCAATGGCGTGTTTTGTGCTAAATGGATAAATAGTGCCGCCATTAAAGGTAACAATTAATTCAACTGGCTTGGTTGCACCGTGAAATTCCAAATCGCCAATCATTTTAGCTTTTGTAGCACCAATCGGAATAAGTTTGGTTGACTTAAAAACTATTGGTTTATTTTCAAATATTTTTTCCCCAATTTCTTTGTCGAAACTTTCAATGCCCGTTGCAACAGATAATGGGTCGATTTGTGCAACAACACTTGATTTTTCAGGTTCAGCTGAATTGAAATCAAGGTCGGCAGAAATTTTATTTAGCCTTGCCGTATAATTACTAAGGCCAAGGTGACCAACCCGCCATATTAATGAAGTATGGCTTGCCTCGCTTTTATAATGACCAGAAGGTTGTGCCTTAAGTATTTTTTCGTCTGCGCCCACAAGTGAATGGGTTTCACTCATAGGTGTAATATTTGGTTCAACCCTATGCGGCGATGCACATGCACCAAGAAATGCAAAAGCTAATAAAAAATTATAATTAATTTTTGTTTTTTTCATTTATATTAGCCTTTCAAAAGACTACAATCATTGAAACCAATATCTCAGTTGAGAATCTTTCGCAATAGCGTTTCTTTGTAAAATATTGTAATTTTATATTTGTTGCTATCGAATCTAAGCTATGATTTTTGAGTGAAACTTTTACAAAATAGGTATTGGAAGTTTAGGATATGATTTGTAAATGTTAAATTGAAATAGAGCTAAATGGGGAAAATAATGGCTTATAAAGCACCAATAAATGATATAACATATTGCCTAGATAATATAATTGGATTTGACCAAGTTTTAGGAAGTGGGCCATTCGAAGAAGTGGATCGTGATTTATCGCTGCAAATCCTTGAAGAAGCTGCAAAATTTGCTGATAATATAATGGCGCCAACCAATATTATCGGTGACAGGGCAGGGGTTAAAATTGATGCTAATAATAATGTTATTACCCCTGATTTTGTAAAAGATATTCATCAAAAATATGTTGAAGGTGGCTGGCAGGGTTTGAAATTCCCTTCTGAAATTGGTGGTATGGGTTTGCCAAGTGTTTTAGGGCTTGCGGTTTCTGAAATGATGCATTCGTCCAATATGGCATTTGCACTTAAGCCAATGTTATCAACCGGCACAATTTTGGCGATTTCAAAACACGGCACACAAGAGCAAATCGAAGAATTCATTCCAAATCTAATTGATGGCACATGGTCAGGCACAATGAACCTTACAGAGCCGCATGCTGGTTCTGATGTTGGTGCGCTTACTACGCGCGCTATTTCGCAAGGTGACGGAACATATAAAATTTATGGGCAAAAGATTTTTATCACTTGGGGTGATCATGATTTAACCGATAATATAATCCATTTGGTTCTTGCCCGCCTTCCGGATGCACCAAGTGGCCCCCGTGGGATTTCATTATTCATCGTTCCTAAATTCCTAAAAGATGCAGATGGCAATTACACAATTCGCAATGATGCAGGGGCAATTAGCATAGAGCATAAATTAGGCATCCACCTAAGCCCAACTTGCGTAATGGCATATGGCGATGGGATTTTTGGTGAACAAACTGGCGCAATTGGCTATTTATTAGGTGAAGAGAATAAGGGTCTTGCCTGTATGTTCACGATGATGAATGAGGCGCGCCTTGATGTTGGTTTACAAGGCGTTGGTATTGCCGAAGCTGCGACCCAACATGCCCATAATTATGCATTAGATCGTAAACAGGGGCGCGCAATTGGTGAAACAGAGGCGGGATCTTCTGCAATTATAAAACATGCTGATATTCGCCGCATGTTACTTATTATGAAAGCTAAAACCCAACTTTCGCGGGCAATTTGTTATCAAACGGCTTTTGCAACTGATATGTCACGTGCTGACGTTGAAAATAAAAATTATTGGCATGCTTTAGAAGGCTTTTTAACGCCAATTGCCAAAGCCTATTCAACCGATATTGGTGTTGATGTGGCATCTTTGGGTGTTCAAATTCATGGCGGTATGGGCTTTATAGAGGAAACTGGCGCTGCACAATATTTGCGTGATGCCCGCATCGCACCAATTTATGAAGGCACAAATGGTATTCAGGCAAATGACCTTATTGGGCGTAAATTATCTGGCGATAATGGAAAAATGCTTTATTCTATTTGTGATGAAATCAATAAATTCATTCAAGATAATAATATTGAAAATTTAAAACCACTGCTTTCAATACTTAGTGATGCAAATTCAAAAATGCGTGAAACTGCTACGAAAATTATTGAATGGCAAAATGATGAGAATATCAATAATGCTTTATCAAATGCTACAAATTTCCTTAAAATCTGTGGTCATATTATTGGTTTTTATTATCTTGCAAAAGGATATTCGCAAGCAGTAGTAAAAGGAAGTAATATTGAAAATAATTTTGCAATACTAAACTTTTGCGCTCATAATTATTTAAAAGAAGCCATTTATATATGTAATGAAATTGAATATTTAGCTGGTGGTGTATTTGACTACGATTTTTAATGATTAATTAAAAAATTCTCCATAATTGAAACCCTATCTTAACCTGTTTCATTGATAGCTATCAATGAAAGGTAATATGGCCAGTTACTCTTATGAATCCACACGAAGTTTTTGACGAAAACGCAGAAGTGTTCATTGGTGAGAATTTGATTAGTTCAAAGTCTGGCCCTGACCGTACACGCTTGTCTTTATTTCGAAGATTACAAGATGTTGTTGGCCTACCATCTTCACGTATTTCACCACAAGAGCGTCACATGGCTGCCGATTTATTGGTTGAGATGTTACGCGAAAGTGATGGCCAAACCCGTATCCGTTGTGCAGAACGTTTGGCGCTTCTGCATGAAGCGCCGCCCGTTTTACTGCGTGCCTTGGGGCGTGATGAAATAGAAGTTGCGCGCCCAATTTTAGAAATATGCCCTGCCTTTAATGATAGTGACTTAATTGCAATTGCAAGTTGGCCAAAGGTTACAACCGAACACAGGATTTTGATTGCTAAAAGAAAAAAACTAAACGAAACAGTAGTTGACGTTTTAGTTGGCTTTGAAGAGCCAGAAGTTTGCACAGCTTTATTACAAAATGAGACTGCGCATTTTTCATATCCTGCGATGGAAATTGTGACTGCTATGTCAAAAAGCTTTCCAGAATTAGTTCCTCTTTTATTGAAGCGTATGGAATTAAAACCATCCCAAGCATTAACAATGTTTTGGTGGTCAAATGCCGATGAAAGAAAAAGAATTTTACAGCGCTTTGCGGTAGAACGTTTAACCTTACTAGAAGCGGCACAAGATTTGTTTGCAAAAGCCGCCGAGGACAATTGGCAAGATGCATTGGTTCGTAAAAGCCTTCAATTCATTGAACGTCGTCAAAGAAATCGTGCAGCAGCCGAAAAAAGCCCGTTTGGAAGTCTTGAAGGCGCAATAGAGGCACTAGAGCGTGAGTTTAACCAACTTACAATTCGTGAAATTTCATTCTTATCAGGCATTAAACCTGCCTGCGGCGCGCAAATAATGGGTGATCCAGGTGGTGAAGCTATTGCGGTGCTGTGCAAAGCGACAGGTCTTAAAAGGCGTCACTTCCGTATGATGTGGAAAGGTATGCGCCGCCCATTAGGTTCAGATGAAGATCCAAGTGATACTTTCTTGCGTGCAAATTTTGTTTATGATTCACTTTCAACCAATAAGGCGCAAACCGTATTGCGTTATTGGAATTGGTCTTTGACTTCTGCAATGTCGCCTGCTCTGGCTGCGCGTTTGGAGCAAGATGATGAAATGTCTGATTCAGTTGCCGCGCGCGTTTCACATCTTGTTTTTGGTCGTGACAATCTTCGATAGAGCTTTCCAAAGAGTGGAAACGGTTTTCAATATAAGAAAGGCGACCAGCAAAATAGCGCAGAGCGCACCATTTAGATTCAGCCGAAATTAGGCTTAAGGCTTAAAATTTGGGCTTCACATACAATATAGAGTCTGTATAATATCAAATAATGCCATATAATTGCCGCAAGTGTTAATAAAAACCAAAAGACTTGATTTTAAACACATCTAATATTCAGGCATCGTTTCGCTATCGAAATAAATAAAAGCAGTAAATTTACATTTTTTTTATTGAAATTGCACCTAGACTCTTGCGCGATTCGTACCAAATCACCGATAAGGGTAATATTAGGGGGCGAATCGGTGAGTATTTTTCGATCACAATTGTTGTTAGATGAGCAGCGCCTGTTCTTTGATATTTGGCGCGGTGCGTGTGGAAATTCACAGATGCCTTGTCGTTCTGAAATTTCCCCATGCCAGTTTTTTTCACTTTGGCCATATGTGTCACTATTTGAATTTGAAAATAATGATTCAATGAAAGTGACGGTTGCAGGTTCAGGCCTTCGTGGTGTTTTAGGTGATGAACCAAAATCTGTGTTTCAAAATAAAGATACTGAAGGTGGCTATCAAGATATTTTAAATGTGCGAAAAAATGCAACGCCAATTTGCGGCGTTTCGCACAATATGTCTTCTGGTCGTACAGGTCTTGTTAGATTTTGGATGCGATTACCGCTTGGAAATTCATCTAATGTTGAAGAAGTTATTGGCCTTGATTTAACATTATCTTCTGCACGCGCGCCATTATGGGCGATTGAACAAATCAAATCTTCACTTGCGGTTTGAATTGATTTTAAAAAACATGTTCAATTAATCCTGTAATTTTCATCAGGCTGTTTTTTGGTGAGTTTTCATCAATCCTTGCATTAGGCCATTTGGCTTTAATGAAAATGGATTGAATATGAATAATTGCAACCTGAATATTTCAGACTATGAAACAATTAAAACCCGCAACCCACAAGATAGAAATAATGAAGTCAAAAAACTCTTGACTGATTTATCAAAAGCAAGGCTTGCATGTGAAATAACTGGCTTTGCACTTGGGCTTAATGACGATCTTCTAAGCCCAACACGCGGCTCCCCACAAAATGCCTTTGCAAGGCAATTGGCAATGTACATAACCCATGTTGGATTTGGCATAAGCGTTTCACGCGTTGCAACCGCTTTTGCCCGTGATAGATCGACAATTACACATGCCTGCCACCTTATCGAAGACAAGCGCGATGATAATGAATTTGATATGTTCGTAGATAGATTGGAGGAATGTATAAATAACGTGCCAATTTTTTCAAATTAGGAAGGCAATTATATTGCCAATTAGGCATTTTCTTTTGCAAATTCGACAATTCTTGATGCCATTGATTTTAAGCCGTTCGAACGGCTTGGGGTCAAGGCATCTTGAAGGTTTAAAGCATCAAAAACATTTTGCGGTGGGTTATTAATTATTTCAAAAGGCGATAGCGAAGAATAAAGCGCGATTAAAATCGACAAAAGCCCTTGTACAAGTGTTGAATCGCTTTCACCTCTGAAAGTTATAATATTGGCTTCTTTATTATATTCACAAACCAACCAGACTTGTGATGCGCAACCGCGAATTTTTGTTTCATCGTTTTTTTCGATTTCGCTTAGTGGGGCTATTTTTTTTCCCATATCGATTATATGCCGATATCTATCTTCCCAATTATCAAGAAAATCAAAGTCAGATTTTAAATCTTCAAACCTTTTGGCAAAATTATTTTCAATAGTTTCCATAAATCGCTTTTATATTTTTTTTTCAAATCATGAAATGTTAAAATGCTGATTTTGTGTAAAGAAAACTAGGGGCAGGCATATTAATTAATAAGTCCTGCCCAAAGGGAAAAAGGATTAAAAAATTCCCCAAGTTAGGGAAAATGGGCGACCTTTAAAAAAAAATATTCTATAAAATACAATATGGCGATAAGCACAAGTGAAAGCATTAATATTGAAAAGAATGCACATCTTTTTGGTGTGTCGCAAAAATTGCTGTTTGCAATTTGTGCACTAATACTTGCAATAATAAGTATATATTTTGTTTTAAATTCAAAATCGAATTATGTTTCCATAAGCCTATTTTATTCGCTTATTTTAATAATATTAGGTGGGGCCACATATTATTTAGCACCAAAAAAAAACCGCCATTTTCTTGCGCTATTATTTATTAGCATTGGGGCAATAATTTTTGGCGGTCTAAATGGCGGCCTATTTTCAATTGGCGCGGGCGCAATTTTTTGGCCTGTTTTTGCAAGTCTTGCATTTAAATCACCACGCAAACTTGGAATGAGTGCTAATTTACTGACTTTTGCTTCCATTGCATTACTTGGTTTCATAACTGGAAAAGTTCCAGATGCGGATAATCCAATCCTGCCAAGTCTTTTCAGCCTTGGAATAAGCGCATTGGTTTTGAATTTTATTTATAGTGCTAATACATGGCCAATTTTTCAAAAAGCGCAATTAAAAGAATTAGAAAATGCCAAAACCGAAGCGCAAAATGCAAAAACCCAAATTCAAGCAAAAACAAATTTCATCGCTGAAATGAGCCATGAAATAAGAACGCCTTTAAACCACATTCTTGGTTTTTCGGGTATTATGGTTGATGAATTATATGGGCCATTGAATAATCAATATAAAGAATATGCCACGCTTATAAATCAAAGTGGAAAACACCTAAGTGATTTGGTGGGCGACATACTAGATATGTCAAAGATTGAGGCTGGACGCTATAAATTAGATACAGAAATTTTTGACATTACTGCCCTAACAGGTGAAACTACAAAATTATCAATCGGTTCGGCTTATTCAAGTGGTTTGGATTTACAATTTTATGGCAATGAAGCGCTTTTAATTAGTGCTGATAAGCGCGCAATTCGCCAAATATTATTGAACCTACTTTCGAATGCCACAAAATTCACGCCAAAAGATGGTAAGATTTCGGTTCGAACCTATGGTGATAAAAATCATGTATGGATTGAGGTTTCAGATACTGGGCGCGGCATGAGTGCCCAAGAAATTTCACAAATTGGTGAGCCATATCTGCATGGTCAAAGTAATGATGGAAGCCATAGATCAACCGGGCTTGGCCTGTCACTTGTAAAAAAACTTACTGAAATGCAAGGTGGGAAATTTATTGTTCATTCGCAAATAGGCAAGGGAACAAATATGATTTTAGAATTTGCCCGAAAAGAGGTTTAGAATTCTGCACCCAAGGCAAAGGCTGGTAACATATCGCCAACTTCTACTAAATATTTTTCGACATTTCCATTGCGTGTTACAAGTTCAATTTCAAAACATTCGCGCGGATCAAGACCAAGCAATTGCTGATTTAAATCTTTTGAAAAACTAATTAAAATTCCATTTCTTGGCTTTGAATTTACACGCTCTTTAGTTATCGCCTTATCAATTTGCGATGCATTGGCGCTTAGTGCACCATTTCTTAAGGGTGCCATTAATTTCCCGTTTGTACGCGGAACTTGATAATGTTTTATATCGCGAAAATAAATTCGTGCTGTTGAATAATTGGTGTTCACACTCTCGATTGCAAAAAACATTGCATTATCTTTTACGACAAATCCTGCCTTGATATTATTGCCAATATCTTGATATGCGCGCCAACCGTCAACACCGCCACGCTTTACATGCCAAGTGCGCACGCTTCCTTTATAATCAGTGCTAATTTGCATTCGCCATGATTTATAAGATTTCTTTACACGCTCAATTTCGCTTTGAATTAATGGTTCGTTACATTGGTGCGCATAAGCGCCATTTTTGGCCTGTGCAGCCAAAAGCCTAATTCGTTGGTCGTCTATATCCATTTTAAGTAAATTGCCGCGTGCTTGCATCATAAAAGCGTATAATGCACGCTTTTCACCATCGTCGAAAATATGGCATTTGTCATTTATTGCCAATATTGCAACCCTATCTGCAAATAACCTTTCATGCGGCGATACTTGCGCAAAAGATGCTTGGGGTAATGTGCAAAATAAAATCGAAACTGGTAAAATATATTTATTCAACATCGCTATAAAATGATTAGACCGCTTTAATTTGAGGTTAATGAATGATAAAAAGCCCAAATGATAAGAGATCTTAAAACGTCAATTTGGGTTAGTGCATTGATTAAACGCGCAGAAATTGGCGGGGCTTTTGCACATATTATACACAAAGGTGATGCAGATTTCGGAAGTGCCCTTATAAAAATCGTAATTTCACGCCAAGAAGCCAAATTATTAACCCCATCAAGGGATGGGAAAGGTGATTTGATTTGGGTAGATTTAAGCACCCAAATCACCAAAAATACTACACTTGGTTTAGAGGCTTCGATAGATGAATATATCAAAAAGCGTATAAGCCAAGATAGTGATCTTTGGGTTGTTGAAATTGAAGATACAAAGGGGCGCGATTTTTTAATAGAACGCGTAGAATAATTTCATTTCAATTGGGGAATAATTAACAATCATAATATATATTATAGCAACAAGGTTGGGAAGAATGCTATTTTTATTGAATGATTGCGTATTAATGATTTCTGGTGGAAAAGAATTGCTTGAACGCACTGGCTTTCCTATGAATTTTGTCGCCCATGCAAGTGCTTCAGACGCCGTCGTGGCAATGCAATCTGCAATTTATGAAAATCCAAATCTTTGGAATGAGAACCCTGATAAAGCGGCGGCCCTTTGCTGGCTTTTAAATGCAAAAACACAAGCAAATTCTGCCATGTTTTTGCCAATAGCACCTAAAATTAAAAGCCCTAATCAAGTTGCATATAAACTTGGTAAAACCGATTTAACAACCTTGGGCGCATTATTATCGTTGCAAAAACAAGGTCGTCTTAATAATCAAATTATCAATGATAGTGTTTGGAAGAAAGTAGCATAGAGGTCTCAAATCGCCGCCCTCGGCCTTCGGCCTCACTTAGCGATTTGGTTTAAGCGGACACAAAAAATCAAAAAGCGTGGTTTTTGATTTTTTGTGGCATTTTTATTTTATTTTTTTAATTCGTAATTCATATTGTTATTGCCTTTTGACCTTTTTGTGATTTGCGCTAAAAGGCGCCAACAAAGAGATTATTATGAACGAGATTGCGCTTCAAACGAAACGTCGGCGGACGTTTGCCATTATTTCACATCCCGATGCGGGTAAGACCACACTTACTGAAAACCTGCTTTTAACAGGTGGCGCCATTCGCATGGCGGGCGCAGTTCGCGCGCGTGGTGAGCAAAGACGTACGACTTCTGACTTCATGAATATTGAAAAAGAACGCGGGATTTCAGTTTCTGCATCGGTTATGACGTTTGAGCATCGTGACCATATTATCAACCTTCTTGATACACCGGGGCACGAAGACTTTTCCGAAGATACTTATCGTACACTTACGGCTGCTGATAGCGCGGTAATGGTTCTTGATGCGGCAAAGGGTATTGAGCCGCAAACTTTGAAGCTTTTTGAAGTTTGTCGTTTGCGCGATATCCCTATCATAACTTTCATCAATAAAATGGACCGCGAAGCTCAAGACCCAATGGAATTATTGGATGAAGTGGCAAGTAAACTTGCGCTTGATCCCGCGCCAATTTTTTGGCCGCAAGGTTCGGGTAATCGCTTTAAAGGCATGGTGGATTTGCGCAAAAATTCATTTGTTGCATTTGAACGCCCAACCCCAGGAATGGCCGGAACAATCACGCATGAGCGTGTTGATTTAGATAATGCAGGCGGAATTTTAAGCCCAGAAGAACTTGAAGAATTACAAATGGGCGCTGAATTAGTTCAGGGCGGTTATTCGCATTTTGACCTTCAATCTTTCCGTGAAGGGCATATGACGCCAGTATTTTTTGGTTCGGCATTGCGCCAATTTGGGGTTGTTGATTTGCTTGATGGTTTGGTTGATTACGCACCCGCGCCACATAATTCAACCTGCGCAATTAAAGGTGTTGCCAGTGAAATTCATGCTGAAGACACTGAAGTTGCGGGCTTTGTATTCAAAATTCAAGCCAATATGGACCCTAATCACCGCGACCGCGTGGCAATGGTTCGCCTTGCATCGGGTAAATTTACGCGCGGTATGCGTTTAAAAACTGCAAGCGGGAAGCAAATTGGGGTTCACAACCCAATGATGTTTGTCGGCCAAGACCGTGAACTTACGGATGAAGCATTTGCGGGCGACATTATTGGCGTTCCCAATCATGGCGTTTTGCGGGTTGGCGATAGTTTGTCGGTTTCGGGCAATATTTCTTTTGTTGGTATTCCAAACTTTGCGCCCGAAATTTTGCGCCGCGTATTTGTAAAAGATCCTTTGAAAGCCAAGCATTTAGGCAAAGCTTTGCGCGCATTATCCGAAGAAGGCGTAACCCAATTATTCAGCCCTGATATGGGTTCTGATATGATTGTTGGCGCTGTTGGCCCGCTTCAATTTGATGTTTTGGTGGAACGCATCAAAGCCGAATATGGCCTTGAAGCAACATTCGAAAATTGCCCTTATAATGCCGTTCGCTGGATAAAAGCCGAAAATAAAGCGGATATGGACGAATTTATGGACCGCAATAAATCAGGCATCGCCCGCGATATTGATGACGACTTAGTCTTCCTTGGCAAAAGCGCATGGGAAATCTCTTATGTTGCCGAAAAATTCCCAAAAATCGCCTTCACCAATGTAAAAGAGAGAGAAGCGGGGAAAGCGTAAACCCCTCAAAAAGCCACCTTCGCGCCTTTGGCGCTCACTCAGCTTTTTGGATTTATTACGACAATAATATATAAAAAGCGTGGTTTTTATATATTATTGACATATTAATTAAAATGGCTTGAAACTTAGTTTCAAGCCATTTTTAAAAATAAAGTAAGCAAAAAGCAAAAACCACGCTTTTTGATTTTTGTTTTCCATCTAAAACCAAAAGCCTGAGTGAGGCCGAAGGCCGAAGGTGGGCTTTTGAAATTTTTATGCTGCCGCTTTCATCTTAACTTGCATAAAGCGTATTGCGCGGCTTGCTGCATCTGGTGGAACGTCATTATACATATTGCCAAGTCGTTCAGCTGCGCCAATTCCATCAGGGCCGAGCACAAAAACCGCCAATGTTACGAATAAAGCACGTGGGAAATCTTTTGCGCGGCAAACAATTGCGATTGAATCAATGTCTTTTGCTTCAAAAGGGCGTGCAATATTTTGATAATCAAGGCCAGAAATTTCGGCAAGCATAAGATAAAATAATGTCTTATCGCCTTCACGCCAAATATTAGGCAATTGATTTTTATCAATTTTATTAGCAGCTTTCAATTCCTGAATTTTAGCCACTTTTTCTTCATAATCATCAGGAAGCGCTTTGTTAATGACACTTACGCGGGTTTTTGCACGGTCCAAAGCAGCATTGATTTCAGCTTCGCTAAAGTTTTTATATTTATCCAAAATCTCTTGACGCATTGGGCCAGAAACGATTGAAAACATTTGATTTAAAACATCAACTGAAACACGTTTGCGTGTTACGATTGGACCATGTAAATCGCTATTTTCCTGTGCGCGAACAATTACTTTGTCGAATGTATTTTCAGAAATATTGGCGCTTTGGTTTTGTAAAAGTGATTTAACAACATCATCATTACCATGATCAACCAATGCATCAGATACGGTTTCCGACACATTAATGCGTTGCGAAACCGCGATTTGATATCTGGTTCCTTTTTCACTTACGATTTTTACCAAATCATCATCAGTGAAAGAACGTGTATTTCTTAAAATCGGCTCTGCTACTTCGATTTCATCATTTGCAAGTTTCAACGCAAGATTACGCGGGGCATAGCCTTGGTCAAAAGTTATTGCTAATTCACGGCGCACTTCGGTATTAAGTTCGAATGCAATTTTCGAAATAAGATCCCCAAAAACAGAGTTTAAATCGGGTGTAGATTTATCCATATTTGCAAAAAACATTGCAGTTACTTCATTCAAAAGTTCGCGGCGTTTTTCCGACGAATCTTCTGCTGCAATTTCTAGCAATTTACTATATTTCTGCCCGATATCCATTTTGGTCCCAAATTATTCTATTGCGCTTATTTTAAGCACATATTTTTACTCACGCGATGATAATTGCATAATTAGGTGAAAATTGGATTTCTAAACGTGGTTAAATATTTCTTTATGGCTGAAATTTTTCTATTTATTCTATGTGTTACTATTTAGCTAGCCTGCGCTTGAATGACGGCGTAATGGTCCAATTGAACTGCCATCACTTTTCTGATCCTGCGGTTTATTAAATAATCCCAAAAAGCCTTTTTTGTCTTTTGATTGTGTTGATTTTTCAACGCCTTGAGTATCAGAATTTTTATTTGTTTCTTCTTTTGGCATTGGGATAGGTGTGGTATTTGTATAATCATATGATGGCGTATTTGTGCCATTTGCCATAGATTGCGCAACTTCATTCCATTCTTTTTGAACTGAATATCCACTTCCATTTTGTGCACTATTGCGCAATTGGGCGCGGCGCATTTCAGCAGCATCAACCATACCATCCGATCCAACAAATTGTTGCATATTTTGGGTTTGACCGCTTCTTAAAGGGCCGGCTGCACGTTTTTGGGTATTTTGATCTGGCTGAATTGGCATTGCAGATTTTTGTGAAAGCGATGTTGGCGAATTTGCCGCCATTCTTACTGGTTGTGTTTGCTGCACAGCTTCTTGAATTTGAACCTGCGGTTGTGGGTGTGGTTGTGTTTGTGGCAAAGGTTGAAATTGTGTTTGCGCAGCATATTGCGGCGCAGATTGCGTTGGCGGCGCAAAGCTTACACTTGCGTTATTTTTTTGTGGATTTTGAATTGGCTGTGTATTAATTGGTTGATTTAAAACAATATTATTATTTGCCATTTTCGTTGCATTATTCAATGGCTTAACGGAATAATTGCCCTGATATAAATTATTATTAGATGTTGGCTTTTCACTTGGCACATTTGCAATATTAACATCAGCCACAGTATTTGATCGGCGAAGCGGAAGGCCCATTTGCGAACCTTGTGGGGCGCTTATATTGGAACTATTTGAAAAATTACATTGACCAGTGCTTGCGCCCGTCGTTCCAATTTTGACAGGCGAATAAACCCATGCCGCACAGGTCATATCTGCGGTACATGCCATTGCACATTCTTTTGCAGATGAGGTAAAAACCATACCAATTCGCGCATTTTGTGCAATTGCATCGGCGCTAATAAAGGCAAAGCCTGCACCAATCAAACCAAAAGCAATAGTTTTATTTTTTAATGAATTTTTCAAGGTCTGCCCCATGTTTCAACTGGACGTAAATATAGGGCAATGATTATGTTATTCGGTTAAGAAGAGCTTAAGGCCGCTTTCTTTTCTTCAAGCTCAAGCCATTCATATTCCATATTTTCAAGATTTTGCCGTGAGACTTCTAGTTCTTGGCTTAATTTGTCGAATTTTGCGCGGTCTTTTTGGAATAATTGTGGGTCGTGCAATTGGGTTTCTAAAGATTTTATTCTTTCCTCAAATTGCGGCATTAATTTGCCCAATTCTTCAAGCCTGAAATTGTCTTTATAGGAAAGGCGGGTTTGCACTTTTGGCGGCGGAGGAGGAGGTGGTGGCGCTTTTTTTACAGAAGGGTTTTTATTAATTTTGCTTATTAATTTAAGCCCTTGACCCTCTAAATCAGACCAACCGCCAGAGGTTTCAAGCCAGCGCCCATCACCCAATGGCGCAAGGGTTGAAGTAACCACATTGTCCAAAAATGCCCTATCATGGCTTACAAGAATTATTGTGCCATCATAATTTGCCAAAACTTCTTCAAGGACGTCCAAAGTATCCATATCCAAGTCATTTGTCGGCTCATCAAGCACCAAAAAATTTGATTTTCTGGCAAGCGCAAGCGCAAGTAAAACGCGGTTTCTTTCCCCGCCCGAAAATGAACCGACGGGCTGGCGCAATTGGGCACTTGAAAATAAGAAATCCTTTGCATAGGCCGCGACATGGCGTTGATAATCTTGAACCCAAATCATATCGCCGCCATGTGGGGCAAAAGTTTCCCAAAGTGTAGCCTTGGGGTCAAGGCTAGAACGGCTTTGATCAAGATAAACAAGTTCAAGATTTTTGGCGCGTCTTATATTACCACTATCGGGTGCAATTTCGCCAACAAGCATTTTTATAAGCGTTGATTTACCAACACCATTTGGCCCGACAATGCCAATTCTATCACCGCGCAAAATTCGAAGGTCAAAATCCTTGGCAATAATTCCACGATTTTCAAAGGATTTTTGAACATTTTTAACTTCAACAACTAATTTCGATGAAACATCACCTGATGCCGCACCAATATTGGCGGCGGCGCCTTTTAATGATGCCAAAACTTGCACGCGCTGTTCGCGCATTTCATAAAGCCTGCGCAGGCGGCCCATATTTCGTGTTCTACGTGCAGTTACACCGCGCGATAGCCAGTGATTTTCTTCTTTAAGGCGCAAATCAAGCTTTTCGAGTTGCTTTTGATCCTGCTCCTCCATGATTTGTGCCCATTCATCAAAATGGGTGAAGTTTTTATTGAGTTTTTTTGTTTTACCATTCCTAAGCCAGATGCAAGATGTCGAAACATTTTCCAAAAATTTCCTATCGTGGGAAATTAAAAGGATTGCGCCTTTATAGTTTTTAAGGCGCTCCTCCAATTCTTCAATTGCCGAAATATCAAGGTGATTTGTCGGCTCATCAAGAAGCATTAATTCAGGTTCTGCGGCAAAAACCCGTGCCAATGCCGCGCGCCGCGCTTCGCCGCCCGATAGTTTTTCAATGTCTTTATTTTCTGAAAGTCCAAAACTTTCCAATGATGCCAATGCTTTGGCGCGCCTTGCGCCTTCATCACGATGTTCATCACCATGATCAATTGCAATATCTTGCATCACCCAATCAACAAGGTTTTTAAAGCCTTTGAAATTTGGTTCTTGATCTTGAACGGCAATATGCGCACCACTTGCTAAAACGCGCTCACCCTTATCGAATTCTAAAGTGCCAGATATAACCTGCAAAAGAGTTGATTTACCTGCGCCATTTGAACCAACTAGCGCGGTTCTTTCGCGTGAATTAAGTGACATATCAACGCCCGAAAAAATCGGTTTCGCCCCACGGATAAGGCAAATGTCTTTTAATTGTAGGACAATATCACGGCTCATTATTGCATTTTTGTTTGGTTATTTGGCATTGGTGCGGGCTTTACCGCATTTTGTGCCTGTGTACCAAGTGGCTTTAACATATTGCCGCCCGCCGCTTCAAACATATCGGCAAGGTTTTGGTAAAATTGCGCCATTGTTCTATTATCGGGGCGGCTTACATCATAAACCGTTGGAAGTGGGCGATTTGGTAAGCCCTCATGCGCGCCATTCATGAATTTTGCCCAAATAATCGCAGGTACTGTACCGCCCGAAATATTGCGCATTGGCTGAAATTCATCATTTCCAACCCAAACCCCGCAAATAATATCAGATGTGTAGCCAATGAACCATGCATCACGGAAATTTTGCGATGTTCCGGTTTTCCCTGCTGCCTCACGCCCATTGGCTAATTGGGCGCGTTTACCAGTACCAACGGCGACAACATCGGAAAGCATGGCGGTCATTTGGCGCGCCTTCATTGGGTCATAAACTTGGGTTGGAACATGTGATTGACGCTCATAGGCGATTGTATTTCTTGTTGTGTCAACACGCTCGATTAAATAAGGTTCAATCCGAACACCATCATTTGCCAGTGTTCCATAGGCGCGCGCCATATCCATTAATGTTACTTCGCCTGCGCCAAGCGAGATTGATAAATGGCGCGGTAATTTTGAATAAATCCCAAGCCTTCCTGCGGTTTGAATTAATTTATCAATTCCAATTTCGGCGGCAATTTCAACGGCAACAGTGTTGATAGAACGTGTCAAAGCACTTGAAAGCGTGACTTTGCCTGCATAAGAATTACCAAAATTCTTTGGTCGCCAACCATCAAAAACTACAGGTTTGTCTTCACGTATTGTATTCGGGGTCATTCCTGCTTCAAGCGCTGCGGCATAGACAATTGGTTTGAAGGTTGAGCCAGGTTGACGGCGCGCTTGGGTAACGCGATTAAATTGGCTATCTTTATAGGCGCGCCCACCCGCAATTGCCAAAATCCGCCCTTTTTTATCAAAGGCGATTAAGGCAGCTTGTGTTACACCTGAATTTGGACCCGCGACTTTTATTCCATAATTTAATGCATCAACTGCTAATTGGTTGATTTTTGGATCAATTGTAAGGCGCGCAATCCTGTCGGGGGCGATTTTGGTTTCAAGGCCTTCAATTTCTTTTTGTGCCATATCAATTGCATATGCAAGTTCACCTTCATCTGGGTCGGGCGTTGTTTGAACTATAATTGGTTCTTGCATGGCAAGATTGGCGACATCTTGGCTAATAAAACCTGCCGCAACCATACGCGCCAAAACCACATGTTGACGTTCAATAGATGCGGGGGCGTTTAAATCAAGTGATAGCCGCCCTGGCGCTTTTGGCAAGCCAGCAAGCATTGCCGCTTGTGCAAGGCTTAATTCTTGTGGGCGTTTTGAAAAATAATGCCATGTCGCAGCTTCAAGGCCATAGGCATTTTGACCAAAATAAATGCGGTTTAGATAGACTTCTAAAATTTCTTTTTTGGGATATTTATTATCAATTTGCCACGCCAAAACCATTTCTTGAATTTTGCGTTTAAAGGTTTGCTTGGGGCTTAAATATACGTTTTTGACCAATTGTTGGGTGATGGTTGATGCGCCCTGAACTGTATGACCTGCAATAAGATTTTCAAAGGCGGCACGCGCCACGCCAAAAAAGTCAACGCCTGAATGCTCAAAAAAACGTGCATCTTCAACCGCCAAAAATGCCTGAATTACATGCTTTGGAAGGGAATCAATCGCAACCTTGCGCCCAAATCTTGGGCCGCGATAGGCGATTGTATTGCCATCCTTATCAACAACCTCAAATGAAGTTGGGCGATTGGCAACCCATAATTCTTGTTCCGAATTTATTTTTGGCAAGTCGCCAAAAAAATAATTAAATGTCACGATAGAAAAAAATGCCAATCCACCCAAAATTGCGCCCATAGAAAGACCAAGCACCATTTGCTTTTTTTGGCGCGCTTTGGCTTTGTCGGTCATTAAATCGGCGCGATAGGCCTTTTTCATCTTTTCCCCAATTGATTATTGCACATTTAGATAATGTGATTCACACGCTTTATAGATGTTATTTGATGTGAAAAATAATTAAGTAAAATCAATATATTATTGTGATTGTAAATAATAATAGCATTATCTAATCCGCATCATTTTTAATTGCCCAATAATAAACCCATGATTTCACATCAAAGGTTTAAAAAAATGGATGGCGAATTTGAAAAATGCCAAGCAAGGCGAAAAAAACGCAACGAATTATTCGCAGAACTTGAGCGCAGATTTAATCGCCTCAATGCCGCCAATGAAACGAAGGGAATTGCTGGTAAATCTAAATCTCAAGCAACTGGAAATGATTCAGAAGGACTGGAATTTTTGGGCGCGCAAAAGCCAATTACCACCCAAAGGAAAATGGCGAACATGGGCATTTCTGGGCGGTCGCGGTGCAGGAAAAACCCGCGCAGCAAGCGAATGGATAGTTGAGAAGGTCGAAATGGGACAGGCACAATCAATCGCATTAATCGGCCCAACCTTCCAAGATGTTCGTGACATTATGGTCGAGGGGCAGTCAGGCATAATAAATATTGCAAAAAAAGATTTCAAACCAAAATTTGAACCATCAAATCGCCGCCTTATCTGGCCCAATGGCGCTAAAGCATTACTATTTTCCGCCGAAGTGCCCGATAGTTTGCGCGGCCCGCAATTTGATTTGGCATGGGGCGATGAATTTGCCGCTTGGCCTGATGGTGATGAAGTGATGGATGTTTTGCTTCCTGCGCTTCGTTTGGGTGAAAATCCACAAATTATGCTTACAACAACGCCAAAGCCTGTGCCTTGGGTTAAAAAACTTTTTGAAAATAAGAATTGCGTAATTACCCAATCTTCAACCCATGAAAATGCCGCCAATTTATCCGATGGCATTATCGAAGAAATGGAAAATCGCTGGCAAAATTCAATTTGGGCACGCCAAGAATTATTGGGTGAAATGATTGATGATCCAAAAGGTGCTTTATGGTCGCGCATTGATATTAAAAATGCACGCGCCAAGCCTGCGCCAACTGTATTTGATAAAATCATTATCGCAGTAGATCCACCCGCAACATCTGGCAAAAATGCCGATGCATGTGGGATTATTGTGGCAGGAAGTTTGGGTAATGAAGCCTTTATTTTGGCTGATTTAACTACACAAGGCCAAACCCCAAATGAATGGGCAAAGGTAATTGCCAATGCCTATGATGAGTTTGAAGCAAATTTAATATTGGCGGAAGCCAATCAGGGCGGGGAAATGGTGCGCACAATCATATCGCTTTCTTCCCCTCAAGCGATGGTGCATTTGGTTCATGCCAAAGCCGCCAAAAGAACACGTGCAGAGCCTGTGGCGCTTTTATATTCACGTGGTTTTATTGGACATTTGGCGCATTTCCCCGCCCTTGAAGATGAGATGTGCCGCTTTGGCGCGCCTGATTTCAACCATAGTCCCGACAGAATGGACGCATTGGTTTGGGCAATTTCCCATCTTCTACTTAATCAAGGCGCGCCGCGCGCAAGAACAATTAATTAAAAAAGCACAATAAAATAAACGAAAGAAGAAAATGATAAATAACATCTTCAATTTCAACAAAAAACGAATGAATATTCATTCAGAGCAAAAATCGGATAATGTCTTTTTGGCTTTTTCCAACCTCGGAAATCCCATTTGGACACCGCGCGATTATGGCGCATTAGCAAAAGAGGGGTTTAGGCAAAATCCTGTTGCCTATCGCTGCGTGCGCATGATTGCTGAAAGTGTGGCTTCAATCCCTTTAGAAGTGCGCGGTGAAAATGGCAAAATACATGAATTACAAAATTTGCTTATAACCCCAAATTTTGAACAATCAGGGCCCGAACTAATCGAGGCTTTTATTGGGCATTTGCAAATCGCGGGTAATGCCTATCTGGAATTAATTTCAATTGATGAAAGACCCAAAGAATTATGCGTTCTTCGTCCTGATACAATGAAAATTATTCAAGGTGCAAATGGTTGGCCGATTGCATGGGAACAGCAAATTGGCAATCAAAAAAGGCGTCTCTGGCGTGATAATCTAAATGGCAAAAGCCAATGCCTGCATCTTAAATTATTCAATCCAAGCGATGATTTATATGGTCAAAGCCCTATCGAAGCCGCCGCAACCGCAATTGATATTCATAATGCAGGCGGGGCATGGAATAAGGCCTTAATTGATAATGCTGCCCGTCCATCAGGTGCATTAGTCTATAAAGGTGCAAATGGTTATGAGCGTCTATCAGATGAACAGTTTGAGCGTTTAAAAACCGAACTTGCAATGGCGCACACTGGTGCTGCTAATGCAGGAAGGCCACTTTTGCTTGAAGGCGGCCTTGAATGGTCGCCCATGTCGCTTACCCCACAAGAAATGGATTTTGTGGAGGCAAGGCGTCAGGCGGCACGCGATATTGCCTTGGCATTCGGTATTCCGCCAATGTTATTGGGCATCCCTGGTGATGCAACATATTCAAATTATAAAGAAGCCAATAATGCATTTTGGCGCCAAGTTATTTTGCCGCTTTGTAATAAAATGTCCAATGCATTGGCAATGTTCTTAAGTGGTTGGGCAAATGAAAAACTAAGCATAATTCCCAATCTTGAAAATGTTACCGCATTAATCAATGAGCGTGAAAGCCTTTGGGCGCGTTTGGAAAATGCAAATTTCCTTTCTCAAGACGAGAAGCGCCAATTGGCGGGGCTAAAGGCTGTGCCATGATGGAAGAAAATAATCACAAATGGTTTGATCCACGCATTAATTCTGCATTTTTATTCGGGCTTTTTCTTCAGGCAATCACCGCCTTTATTTGGGTTGGTGCGGCATCACAACGGCTACAAAGCCTTGAAAGCCGATTTGATGCTCAAGCCCCACTAAATGAGCGAATGGCACGTTTAGAAGCCGAAATGTCTGGCGCACGCCAAAGCCTTAGCCGTATCGAAAACCGCCTTGATAATGAGGTGAAGAAATGAGCATTTTGCACATTGGCGGATATGCCAGCCTTTTTGGTGTGCGCGATTTAGCGGGCGATATTGTTGAACGCGGCGCATTTGCTTCAAGTCTTAAATCATTGCCTGCTGGTTCAATTCGCATGCTCTATCAACATGACCAAAGCCGCCCAATTGGCGAATGGGTAAAAGCCTTCGAGGATGAAATCGGCCTTTGGGTAGAGGGTAAGATTTATGATTCAGACCCCGATGGGCGTCTTGCGATTGCAATGATTAAGGGCGCGCAAATGGACGGGCTTTCAATCGGTTTTCGAACTTTAGACTTTGCCCCAACCAATGATGGGCGGGTTTTAAAGCAAATTGATCTTCGTGAAATCTCACTTGTTGGGTTTCCGATGCTTCCTAGGGCGCGGCTTCGCGTGACTGGAAAAGATGCGGCAATCGCCGCCTAATATTAGGAGTAAAAATGACAAATTTGGAACAAAAAATCGCCCCTTCAAATATGAAGGCGGCACAGAATGAACTTATGGGTGTCTTTAATGCTTTCCAAGAAGCCAATGATGCACGCCTTGCGGAAATTGAAAAGAAAGTGGTCGCCGATATTCTTTTAGAAGAAAAAGTTGACCGCCTTGATAAAGCATTGAACCATGCGCAAGCAAGCCTTGATAAAATTGCACTTATTAATGCGCGTAGTCCTGCTGCAACCGAGGCAAAATCAGTTTCAGAACATAAGCAAGCATGGTCACAATATATGCGCCGTGGTGATGATGCGGCATTAAACCGAATTGAAGCAAAATCACTTTCGGTTGGTGTAAATTCTGATGGTGGTTATGTTGCCCCGCCAGAGGTTCAGGCGACAATTGATAGAATCCTATTTGCGATTTCGCCAATGCGCCGCCTTGCAAGTGTGCGCCCAACATCGGCGGCAGTTTTCAAAAAGCCAATGTCAATTTCAACCGCACAAGCAGGTTGGGTCGCAGAAAGTGGCGCACGCACAACAACAAATACACCATCACTTGATTTAGTATCTTTCCCAATCGGTGAATTATACGCAAGCGCTGCGGCAACCCAAACAATTTTGGATGATGCATTGGTGGATATGGATAGTTGGCTTGCAGGTGAAATTGCGCAAAGTTTCGCAATTGCCGAAGGCACAGCATTCATAAGCGGCGATGGCGTCAATAAACCAAAAGGTATTTTGGCCTATACAATTGCTGCCGAGGGTTCGCAAACCTATGGTCAAATGGGCTATGTGGCAACAGGTGTTGCAGGTGGTTTTGCGGCAAGTAACCCAATTGATAAATTGGTCGATTTAACATATGCGCCGCGCACGCCATATCGTGCCAATGCATCCTTTATGATGAACCGTCGCACATTGGGTCAAGTTCGTAAATTCAAAGATACAACTGGTCAATATATTTGGCAGCCTTCATTAGTTGCAGGTCAACCAACAACCTTATTGGGTTTCCCCGTTTATGAATGTGAAGACATGCCAGATATTGCCGCAAGCTCACATTCAATTGCTTTTGGCGATTTTGAAAAATCATATTTGATTGTTGACCGCACAGATTTGCGTGTTTTGCGTGATCCATATTCAAATAAACCATTTGTGATTTTTTATGTCACCAAACGTGTTGGCGGTGGTGTGCAAGATTATGACGCGCTTAAATTCCTTAAGTTTGCTGTAAGCTAGGGGGCGCATATGTTGATAGTTTTGGCGGGGCCAAGTGAAGATCCAATAAGCCTTATTGAAGCACGCAATTATTTACGTATCGCCCAAGATTGTGATGACAATTCTTTATCGCTTCTTATCAAGGCAGCCACTGAGCGTGTGGAACAAAAACTCCATAAAGCATTGGTAACACGCAAGTTGCGCCAAAGCTATTCAAGCGTTGAAATCACCCGCGCATTGGAGTTTGCCAAACGGCAAAAAGGTAAGGTTGAACTTATTCCTGCTCTTAATGATGTAATATCAATATCTGCGGTTAGTAGTTTGAATGTTAATGGAAATATGGCTTCCACTTCACTATCTTTAATAAGTTTAAGTGATGGCAAATTCATCCTTAATAATTATTCTCAAGGTCTTGAAATTGAATATTTCGCAGGCTTTGGGGCGGCAGCAAATGTGCCCAATTCCTTCAAAATTTTGGTCTTGGAAGAATTGGGGCGCATCATTCAAAACCGCGATAATGAAAAATATCAAACCGAAATTTCATCTGTTTTGGGGGCGCGTCTATGATTGAAGAAATCAAAAATGCAATCTTCACTTCATTATCGCAAAATGTTGGTGTGACCAATCAATTGGGTAATCCACTTCGGCTTTATGATGCGCCTGTTAAACATGCAGCTTTCCCATTCATGTTTTGGCGCAGGATTGAAACCAAACCAATCGCCCAAGATTATTCAAGCGCAATGGAGATTACGGTAACCCTTGAAATAGTGTGCAAAAACACAGGCCAAGAAGCGGCAAAAAAAGCGGTGGAGGCAGTTTCAACATGGGCGCACAGTGCAAAGCCAAATGTTAGCGGTGTAAACATTGCACTTATTATGTGTGCCTATTCCGATGTTTTTCGCGCAATTGATGGGCGAACTTTTTTGGGTGTGGTCAGACTTAAGGTGATTGCGGAATAAATATTCTGCTTCCCCATGATGGGGAAGCTGTATTGCAAAGCAAGACTGAAGGGGTTGACTGTTTTGGTGCAGCAAAACGTCGAAAACCCCTTTCGACGCGGGCTTTGCCCGCGCCACTTTCCCCAATTTTTGGGGAAAGAGAAATCATGGAGAATTCAAATGGCATTACAAGCGGGAAGGGATATACTTCTCAAAATATCGGATAATGCGCAAACGCCTGCCTTTGTAACAATTGGCGGTTTGCGCGCGCGTACAATTGCGCTTTCGGCAAAAACAATTGATGGAACATCTTCCGATTCAATTGGCAATTGGCGCGAGCTTTTACCAGGGGCAGGGCTTAAGGAAGCTACAATTTCAGGCTCTGGCGTTTTTAAAGATTTAGCATCCGATGAAATGGTACGCATTGCGTTTTTCAATCAAGAGGCGCGAAATTGGCAATTAATCATTCCAAATTTCGGGCGCATCGATGGCAGCTTTATCATCACCCAATTAGAATATGCGGGCAATTATGATGCCGAAGCAAGTTTTTCACTAACCCTAATTTCTGCGGGTGCATTGGGGTTTGTGGCATTATGATTGCAAATGAAAAACGCGGTGAAACCATTATTTCAATTAATGACAGGCCATATATTTTATGCCTTACACTTGGCGGTTTGGCAAAAATTGAAACCGCCTTTGGCATTAGCGGCCTTGAAAAATTGGATGCAAAATTTCAAAGTCTTAGTGCCAATGATGTGATTTTGCTTTTGGCAATTTTGCTTGAAGGGGGGGCAAACCCGCTTTCACTTGATGAAATAAAAAGCGCGAAAATTGATACAAAATCTGTGGTCGAAGCAATCTTAAAATGCTTTGCGCTTAATATTGGTGGGGCGTGATGCCATTTGCCGAAATGTTACTTGCGGCAATTCGAATTGGCATTAATGCGCCTGATTTTTGGCGATTAAGTCTTTTGGAATGGCGCAATATTTTTGCCCCGCAATCACAAGATTTCACCCGCGCTGATTTAGATAAATTAATGCAAAACTTAAAAGAGGAATAAATGGCAGATAATCAAAGCCTTAATGATGCCCAAAATGCATTAAATGATTTTGCCAATCATGGCGCCAAAGATGCCGCCAATATGATTGCACGTTCATTTCATATAGCGGGCAAAGATATTGCTAATTCATTGGCAGATGCCGCAAAAAGTGGCGAATTATCATTCAAAAAACTTATAAGCACAATTTTGCGCGATCTTTCATCAATGGCAATTCGCCAAAATGTTACCAAACCTATTGAAGGGGTTTTGGCACAGATTTTTTCGACCCTTCCCAAATATGGTGCGCGTGCATCTGGCGGGGCGGTAAATGCGGGGGGTGCGTATCTTGTGGGTGAAAATGGCCCAGAATATTTTGTGCCAAATCAGGCGGGATCAATTGAAACAGGTCTTGGCGGCGCAGTGCATATTCATATTAATATGGCGCAAGGATCAAATTTGAATGATGTCAAAAAAAGCGCCAATCAGGTTTCAATGGCACTAGCCCGCGCGGTTGAACGTGGAAGGGGCAGACTATGAGCGCATTTCACGATATTATTTTTCCCATTAAAATGGCGCGTGGTGCTATCGGTGGGCCGATGCGTAATGCGCAAATTTTTACGCGAGCTAACGGCATTGAAGCACGCAATACAATTTTGCAAAATTCACGGCGCAAATGGAATATTGCATCGCGCGGCGCGCCACTTGATGAATTGCATGATTTATTAGCTTTCTATGAAGCGCGCATGGGGCAGATTTATGCCTTTCGCTTTCGTGACCCGATTGATAATAAATCCTGCAAGCCAAGCCAGATACCATCATATTTGGATCAAGAAATTGGCATAGGCGATGGAAATAATAAGGTTTTTCAAATTCAAAAAACCTATGGCGATGCGCAAAATTCTTATAAAAGAAATATCAAATTGCCAGTTTTGAATAGTGTTTCGATTTCTGTAAATGGTGTTTTAAAACCTGCCAATTCTTATAATATCGAATATCAAACTGGCCTCATTATTTTCCAAACTGCGCCGCCAAATGGGCAGAGTGTGAAATGCGGTTTTTCATTTGATTGTATGGCAAGGTTCAATAATGATGCCCTTGAAATATCTTTAGAAAGCCCATCAACAGGGCGTATAAATGACATTGAAATTATTGAGGTTTTAACATGAGAAATCTTGATATAGGTTTTCAAAACCGCCTTAATTCCCAAGTTTCAAGCCTTGCAAAATGTTGGATCATTATTGGTAAAACTGGCAATGAAATTTGCATTACCGAACATGATGAAGACATTATTGCAATGGGTAAGACTTTTAAATCTGCCAATGCTTTTAATTCCGCAAATCTTGATTTGCAAAATCTTCCCAATTCCAATCGCGGCGCGATTGAAGGGGCGGTTGCAATAGATGGTATTAGTGAAAATGACATAATACTTGGCAAATTTGATAAAGCACAAATTGGGCTTTATCTGATTGATTGGCAAATGCCGCAATATTATGTGCAAATTTGGCAGGGCATTATTGGCGATATAAAATTAAATGGTCAGGTTTTTGAATTTGAACTTACAGGGCTTGAAAGCCAATTAAACAAAAATTTGGGGCGAAAATTTTCACGGATTTGTGATGCAGATTTGGGTGATAATAAATGCACAATCAATTTCGAAAATTATGCCCAAGCGGGAAATGTAATTAAGAAATACTCCAACACCCAAATAAAGGTAAATTTTACGACTGCCCCAGTTTTCGAAAATTATAAAAATGGCAAATTAAAATTCACAAATGGCGCAATGCAAGACACTGAATTTTCAATTGCCAATATCGAAAGTGCGGGCAGTGCATTTTTGATAATTTTTAAAACCCAAATTGCGCAATTTTTTAATATTGGCGATGCGATAAAAATCTATCAATCCTGTGACAAGAATTTTGCAACTTGCAAAACGCGTTTTAATAATGGCGCAAATTTTCGTGGCTGTCCGCATATGCCAGGGGAAAGCATAATTTATGCAAGCCCGTAAAATAATTTCGCGTGCACATGAATTTATTGGAACCCCCTATATTGAAAATTGCGCGTTAAAAAATGTGGGTTGTGATTGCCTAGGTTTGATTGCGGCGGTTTTTGAAATTGACGAAGATTTACGCAAATTGGGTTTTGAGGCGACAATTGAAAAATACTTTTCACCATGTTCGCAAAACTCTGCCAAGGTTTTAGCCTTTAGGGTGAATGATAATTTTCACTTTGGCATAATGGTTGAAAATAACCAATTTATCCACGCCCATTGGTCACAAGGTATAGTCAAAAACACTTTTGGAAATTGGTTTAAGGCGCGTTTTATTGGCGCGTATGAAAAGAAAGATTTATAATGGCTTCGATAATTTTGGCAAATGTTGGCGGCGCAGCCTTTGGTCCAATTGGCAGTGCGATTGGCGCATTAGTTGGCGCAAAAATTGATGGCGCATTGCAATCAAGCCTTAATGGGCGCACTTCAAGCGGTTCAAGGCTTGGCAATTTAAGCGTGCAATCATCAATTGATGGCGCATTCATGCCAAAAATATTCGGTAGCGCCAAAATCGCAGGGCAGGTTATATGGGCCGATAATTTCAAAGAAACCACAATCAAAAGAACGGTCGGTGGCAAGGGCGGGCAAAAGGTCAAAGAATATAAATATACACTTTCTTTTGCCATCGGCCTTTGCCAAGGGACAATTTCACGCATCGGGCGTTCATGGGCCAATGGCAAAGAAATTGATTTAAACCAATATAATTACCGCCTTCATACTGGCAATAACCCAAACCCTGACCCATTATTAGAGGCAATTTTGGGTATTGATAATTGCCCTAATTATAATGATATTGCCTATATAGTTTTTGAAGATTTACCATTGGATGTTTTTGGTGATAGGATCCCCCAATTTTCATTTGAAATTTTTGCCCAAGAAAATGACGCCAAATCACTTGAGAATTTGATAAAGGGTGTATGCCTTATCCCCGCCACTGGTGAATTTGCCTATGCGACAACGCCAATTATTGAACAGGTTTCGAGGGGAAATGAAAATTACCTAAATTCACATCACGACCATGAAAAAACTGATTTTGTATGTGCTATTGAAAATCTTGAAAATGATCTTCCCAATGCAAAAAGCATTTCACTCGTAAATGCATGGTTTGGCACATCAATTGATGCCGCCAATTGCCAAATCATTCCGAAGACCGAAATTAATGTGCGAAATTGTAAGCCAAGGAATTGGAATGTCGCAGGATTATCACGCAATAATGCCGACCGTGTTTCACAAATTAATGGTCAAAATGCTTATGGTGGTTCGATTGATGATAAATCAATAATTGAATCAATAAACCATTTAAATTCAAAGGGGTTTAAGGTAACGTTTAATCCCTTTATTATGATGGATTGTGCCAATTATCCTTGGCGTGGGCGCATTAAAATTGCACCGAATTTGGAAAATAATACTGGCGCAAATACTGCGATAAACGCATTTTACGGCAATGTTTTGGCAAGTCATTTTGCAGTCTCTGGGCAAAATATTTCTTATTCTGGGCCAAATGAATTTTCTTATTCGCGCTTCATACTGAATCAGGCAGCTTTATGTAAAGCGGCGGGCGGTGTTGATAGCTTCCTTATAGGCTCCGAATTAATTGGTTTAACACGGGCGCGAAGTGCGCAAAATATTTTCCCCTTTGTTGATAAATTAATTCATCTTGCAGGGCAGGTGAGGGCGATTTTAGGGGCAAATTGCAAAATTGGTTATGGCGCCGATTGGACAGAATATGGTGCATATGTTGCGGGCAATGATGTAACATTTCCATTGGATAAATTATGGGCCGATAATAATATTAATTTTATCGGCATTGATTATTATGCCCCCATTTCCGATAGGGCAAACACCGATGCCCCGCTTTCAATTGCACAATTACAAAGCAATATAGAGGCAGGGATTGCCTATGATTATTATTATGTCGATGAAAATGCCCGCAATTTAAGGCAAAAAACCCCCATAACTGATGGCGCATATAATGAGGCATGGATATATCGCCAAAAGGATTTGCGCAATTTTTGGCAAAATAGCCATTATCCACGCTTTAATGGCGTGCGCAACGCAAGCCCGACCCAATGGATTGGAAAGTCAAAACCCATCCGCCTTATGGAACTTGGCTATCCCGCGATTGATAAGGGTGCAAATCAGCCAAGTGTTTTTCCAGATGCAAAGTCGATTGAAAATGGCATTCCACCATATTCAAATGGTAATCGCGATGACTTGGAGCAAAGACGCGCTTTATATGCATTCCTAACTTATTGGGATGATAGCAAAAACCCTGTTTCAAACCTATATTCAGGGCGTATGATTGATATAGAATATACCCATATTTGGGCATGGGATGCGCGCCCTTATCCACAATTTCCTAGCCTGAAATCTGTTTGGGGTGATGGCGATAATTATGCCAAAGGTCATTGGCTTATGGGGCGTTTGGGTGGTGGAAAAATCGCCGATTTACTCAAATATATTCTGCAAGAATGTGAAATCACCAATTATGAAATTCAAGGATTAGAACGGGTTTTCAATGGTTTTGTAATAGAGAACCAAACAAATGCACGTGCGATTTTAAATGAATTAATTCAAGTCTTTAATATTGGTTTCTATATAAAGAATGGCAAGTTTATTTTTACGGATTTGGCATTTGCAAATGTTGTGCAATCAATAAATCAAAATGATTTAATCCTATTTGATGATGGCACAAAAATTCAAAAATCTTTTGCAAAAGAGGATGAAATTGATGGCCTTAATCTAAGGCTTTATTCAATCGAAGATGACTATGATACAATAAATATGTTTGCAGGCGCTAATGGCAAAAATATTGATTTTGCTTTGCCTTTAACATGTGGGCGCAATATGGCGGCATCACTTGCCAACGGGATTTTGCAAAATGCCAAGAATTTGAATTTGATTTATAAAATCAGGCTTGAAAATTCGCGCGCACTCGTGCTTGAAATTGGTGATATTATTGACATTGGTTTAGAGGGAACTTTTGCGATTGACGCAATTGAATATGGTGCAATTTGCGAATTAAGCCTAAGCAAGTTAGGGAAAATTTCAAATGAAATAAATTCAATCGCCACGCAAAACCCAAAACCAAGCCCAATTTATTTTTGTGAACCATTGGCCTTTGCATTAGATTTGCCAATGCCCTTTGGCGGCGTAGGGAATGGCGCGCAAATTTATATTGCCAGCAATAATTTTGACAATATTGATGTGCGCTTGGGCGATAAATCACTTGGAATTTGTTCACGCGCCGCATCTATTGGTAATTTGCTAAACCCAATTCCCTCAAGTGCGGTTTCGCAAAATATTCGCGCGATTTTGGGCGTTAAAATGCTATTTGGTGCAAAATTGCCCAATAATGGAAATATGGCAATTTTGCGTGATAATCAAATTGTGGACATTATAAATTTTCAATCGGCAAATCTAATTGCCAAAGATACATATAATATAACAAACTTTGTGCGTGGTCTTAATGGCATTAATGAAGCGCCAAATTTGCAAATTGGTGATTATGCAATTTTGCTTAATGAAGCCTGTGTTAATGCCGATATAGACGCCGAACTTTGGGGCGCAGAAGTACTGATTGATTTACAATCAAATATCGTAAATCCGCCAATTTCTTATCAATTGCCATGCACATTTTTTGGCAATTACCAAAAGCCTTGGGCGGTTTGCCATATAAAGGCAAAGCGTATTGGAAATTCGATTGAAATCTCATTCTTACGCCGTATGCGCGGTGATAATGATAATTGGCAAACTGATATTTTAAGCCAAGAAAGCAATTATGAAATTCGTATTTTGGATAATTTTGGTGCGTTAAAACGCAAAATCCAAAGCACAAATAATATTGCACTTTATAATGATGAATTGCCTGATTTTGGCACCAAGCAATCATCATTAGAGCTTGAAATTATTGAGTTTAATCAATCAATCGAGGGTTATAAAAACCGCCAAAATATTGCTATTCTTTAGGCGAAAAATCCAAAACTGCACCATTAATACAATAGCGTTTATTGGTTGGCATCGGACCATCATCAAAAACATGACCAAGATGGGCTTTGCATTTATTGCAATGAACTTCGACACGTGGGCTGGCAAGTTTTAAATCCTGCGAATAGCCCACTGCATCTTCAGATATTGGCGCAAAATATGATGGCCAGCCAGAACCAGAATCATATTTGGTTTCACTTGAAAACAAAGGCGCATCACAAGATGCGCAATAATAAATGCCATCACGTTTTTCAAAATTTAAGTTTGATGAAAATGGCATTTCTGTGCCATGATGTTTGGCAATACGAATTTGTTCAGGATTAAGTTCTTTTGTCATTTTGAGTATCTTTCTTTTATCTCACGCTTATATTCGGGGCATTTGCTTGTCGCAAATGCTAATCCCTCATCGCTCCGATGGGGCGGCGCACTTGCGCCGACGCGCCGATTTGCGCGTATCATTCTAAAATTTAAGTCATAGTTTGTCAGATTTTTTCGTTCCTAAAATATCTTTGCCAAATTTATCAATGATTTTGTCCAAGGCTTTTTCAAGTCTTAGATTTTTTTGCGCATTTTGATTTATTAAATCGCCACGATCTGCCAATTCCTCATCGCATAATTCACTTATGCCAATTCCGATAAGGCGAAATGGTGCCCGCTTTAATTCGCCATCAAGTAATGGTTTCACAGTTTCATACATTGTTTTTGCCGTCTGCGTTGGTTCAGATAGGCTAATTTGACGTGTGATACTTACAAACTTCGCAGTTTTTAGCTTTAAGGTTACAGTTCGCCCTGCAATTTTTTTCTGTCTTGCTTCGCGTGCAACCCTATCGGCCAGTTTTTTTAAAGTAGTGGCAAGGGTTTGTGCATCACTCACATCATCAAAAAATGTGGTCTCAGATGATATACTTTTGCGCTTGGTTTCGGTTTCAAGCGATCGGTCATCTTCGCCATTTGCCATTTTTTTAAGGCGAACAATATTGGGACCAAATTCTTTAAATAGCGAACGTTCATCAATATGTGCCAATTGCTCAATTGTTATAAGGCCAAATTTTTCAAGTTTTTTTACGGTAGCAGGGCCAACGCCATGCAAAAACCCAATTTTCTTTGGCCAAATAATTTTTGGAACATCCGCTTTTGATAAAGCAAAAAAACCGCGTGGCTTATCCATATCTGACGCAGTTTTTGCCAAGAAACGATTTTCTGAAAGCCCGATTGAAACCGTAATTCCAACCTCATTTTCAATTTTTAGTGCAAGTTTGGCCAAGGATTGACAGGGTGCTGCTTTATGAAGGCGCTGTGTGCCCGATAAATCCAAATATGCCTCATCGATTGAAACCGAATGCACGATTGGGGTTAATTCGCGCATTAAATTTTTAATAATTTTTCCAGTTTGTGCATAAAGTTGAATATTAGGCTTAATAACTACGGCTTTGGGGCAAAGTTTCATTGCTTGAAACATCGGCATTGCTGATTTAACCCCATAAGAACGGGCAATATAACATGCCGTTGAAACTACACCGCGCTTTCCGCCACCAATAATAACAGGTTGGTTTAAAAGACTTTTATCATCCCTTTTGTGTATTGCGGCATAAAATGCATCGCAATCTATGTGTGCAATTGACAATTTATCAAGATTTGGGTGGCAGATGATGCGATGCTTGTGACAATTAGGGCATTTTTCATCCTTTGGCGCTATAGTTTGCGCTTCAAATATGAAAAAGCAGTCACGGCACATATAAATCAATTTGGTCTTAACCCGTTCGTAGTAACCTTAATGTATAACATATATAATAAAACAGATTTTAGTGGGAGTGCAAACCGGGTGGGTGAGGCGAAAACCAAAGCGGCAAAGAAAAAAGTGATGATAGTTGAAGATAATGAATTAAATCTTCGACTATTTCGCGATTTATTGTCTGCTTTTGGTTATGAAACCGTTGAAACTCGCGATGGTTTAAAGGCGCTTGAGCTTGCCAAAGTTGAAATGCCAGATTTAATTTTAATGGATATTCAGCTTCCACATGTTTCTGGCCTTGATGTTACACAATGGATTAAGGCTGATAAAGCCACTAAAAAAATACCAATTATTGCGGTTACAGCTTTTGCTATGCGTGGTGATGAAGAACGCATAAAAGAAGGCGGTTGCCAAGCATATCTTTCAAAACCCATTCAGGTTCAGTCTTTTATTAAGACTATAAAGGATTTTATAGGCTAAAAATGACTGCACGTGTATTAGTTGTCGATGATGTTGAACCAAATGTAAGGCTTTTAGAAGCCAAACTTCAACATGAATATTACACAGTAATAACCGCATTTTCAGGTGAGCAGGCAATTGTTAAAGCTGCCACTGAAAATCCTGATGTCATTCTACTTGATGTTATGATGCCGGGGCTTGATGGTTTTGAAACCTGTAAAAGATTAAAGGCAGATCCAAAAACATCACATATTCCAATCATTATGGTCACCGCGCTTGACCAAAAAGAAGACAGAATACTTGGCTTAAAAGTTGGGGCAGATGATTTTCTTTCAAAACCAATTGATGACGTATTGCTTTTGGCACGTGTGCGCTCTTTATCGCGGTTTAAAACATTAAGTGATGAATTAAGAACGCGTGAAGCAGTTGGGCGAAGGTTCGGCGTAATCGAAAATCTTCATTATTTAGAAGATGGCCTAAGTGCGCGTATTCTTATTCTTGAAGATGATAATCGCCGCGGTGAAAGAATTAAACGCGTTCTTGCATCTGAACAAAGGCCATTACTAATGAGTGAGGCCAATGAATTAGGGCCAGAAGGTCATGCGTCGGTTGAATTAATGATTGTTTCAACTTCGGGAACTTCATTTGATGGCTTAAGACTTGCGGCACATATTCGTTCACAAACCGCAACGCGTAATCTTCCAATTCTTGCAATTGTTGATAATCATGAACGTGATAAGGCCTTACGCGCACTAGAGCTTGGGGTTAATGATTTTATTGATCGCCCACTGGATGAAGAAGAATTATTGGCGCGCGTTAAAACCCTTGTTCGCCGCAGGCGCTATATAGAGGCTTTACGCGAAAGCGTTGATCAAACTATGGAAAAAGCGGTGACCGACCAATTAACAGGTCTTCACAATCGCCGTTATATGGAAAGCCAGCTTAAAGCCTTGCTTGAACGTATGCAAAGAGGCGGGCAGCCAGTTTCGGTTCTTATTGCCGATATTGACCATTTTAAACGCGTTAATGACCTTTTTGGACATGATGCAGGTGATGATGTTATTCGTCAATTCTCTGAACGCCTTGCATCTAATTTTAGGCCGCGTGACCTTGCATGTCGCTTTGGTGGTGAAGAATTCGTGGTAATAATGCCAGATACTTTGCCAGAAGATGCAATGCAAATTGCCGAACGCTTAAGACATTCTATAGCAGCTGCGCCATTTTATATCGGGCGCAATCGCGAACAATTAGAAGTCACTTGTTCAGTCGGGGTTTCAGTTGGAAATCAAGTTTCTGATATCCCTGAAACAGTTCTTAAACGCGCAGACCAAGCATTATATTCTGCAAAACAATGCGGAAGAAACAGGGTTATGGCGCAGGCGGCGTAAAAACTCAAATTGCCGCCTTCGGCCTTAGGCCCACTTAGCAATTTGGATTCAAGCGGACAAAACAATCTAAAAAGCGTGGTTTTTAGATTATTTTGACAAATTTTTAAAAATTTTCTGTTTTCAAGTTTGGGGCGGTGGAAAATGCCTAATTCTTGCCTTTGAAAAGTTCAGGGAATTTTTGGGAATATTCAGTTAGGGTAGTTTGGCAGTCTTTCATTGTCGAATCTATGTAATTTTGATGCGTGCCAAGTGTTCGATATGTCCAATAGGCGGATTTGAAAGAATTAACGCCACTTGTAAAAGATTCAGAAGCAAAAGGCTGCGCAGTTTTTAAATCAATTTTTCTGTCAACCATAAGGCGTTGTACGCCAAAATTAGCAACCAAGGTACCGTTATTCTTTAAAATTTTGGCTTTTTCTGGATCTTCGCTTGTAAGCTCCCCCAATCCATAAATTTTCCCGCCGCAATATGTCAATTCACGCCACCATTCCATTTTGATAATTTTGCCATCCTTATTTTTTATTTCGCGCATTCTATCTGTTGAAATTGTAACATTGGCTGAATCAACTTGCTTTGTCGCTTGTGGTTTTGGCGCTGTGGTTGGTTTTTTAATGGTATCACCAAAAGAAGATGTTGCGCATAATATTGAAATTAAAGGAATTAGATATAGGGGCTTCAATATTAATCTCCAAAAATTATAGAAATTGGTTTGCTTATTTTTCTGTTTGTATTTAACATAATTCTTACGCAAATGGTAAATTGTTTTTTACAAATGCGTAAGCCTTAAATTAAATAATTCTGGATGCTTTAGCTGATAAATTCCCCAAATGAACCAGATAAAATATAATGAATTTTGTAAAAACCTTGAACATGCAACACATGTCTATCAATGGGATGCAGATGTTTGGAAAATCGGTAATAAGGTTTTTGCAATTGGCGGATGGGAAAAAGAGGATGCTGAATTTACTGTTATTTTCAAATGTTCCGAAATTGCATTTGAACTTAATAAAGACGAAAAAGGCGTGCGCCCCGCGCCATATCTTGCATCGCGCGGTCTAAAATGGCTTCAAGTATATAATAATGAAACTTTTAGCGATGAACAAATTTTCGAATTTATAAAAGATAGTTATAAAATGATTGCCGATGCATTGCCAAAGAAAATCAAGAAAGAGTTTATGACCTAATATGAATAATGCCCATTTTTCAATGGGCATTATCATGACTAATTCTATAATTTCTTAATCATCTTTGCCACAAGTGGGTGGCGAACGATGTCGCGTTCTTCAAGTTGGACGATTGAAATATCTTCAACGCCATCAAGTTTTTCAGCAATTTGCGCAAGGCCAGACATTTCAGGTAGTAAATCGGTTTGTTGCGGATCACCCGTTACCACCATTGTTGAATTCCAACCCAAACGCGTCAGTAGCATTTTCAATTGCCCATAAGTACAATTTTGCGCCTCATCAATAACCACGAACGAATTATTAAGTGTGCGACCGCGCATAAAGCCAACAGGGGCAATTTCAATAATTCCCTCGCTCATAAGCATTTTTAGGCGTTTCGGGGATAATCTATCGGCAAGTGCATCAAGCAATGGGCGCAAATATGGCGCTAATTTATCCTCAACATGCCCAGGGAGATAGCCAAGATTTTCACCCGCCTCAACCGCAGGGCGCGATAAAATAATACGTGATACCTGATTTGATTCAAGTGCCTCAACCGCTTTTGAAACCGCAAGATAGGTTTTACCAGTTCCCGCAGGGCCAACCGCAATAATAAGGGGAGATGAATCAATTGCATTCATCAATTGCTCCTGCCCCTCAGAACGGGGTTTAACATGGCGCAAAAACCTTTGATCACGAATGCTGTCATCATCGCTACCTAAAGGCGACCAACCGAATAATGAACGAACATTATTGTCGTCACTATGGTGTTCATTGTCTTTAAAACGTCTTGTATTTGGTCGTTTTGCCATATTAACCTCCAATTGTTGGGGTGCACTACATATTTAAGTATGCAGGGCGAGAAATGCAAATTTTGTTACAAAGTTTTTTATTGGCTTTTTTCGCCAAATATAGAATTGCAATTTGGGTAAAATCCCGCGCTGCCATTATATGTAATTCCAAAGGGTCAAAACCATAATCCCCTCTTAATTTGTAATTAGCAAAATTTTTGTGACAATTTGCAATTTATATGAAAAATCGACTCATCAATTTTGCCAAATAGATTTTGCAGGTCAAAGTCTTAAGCAAAGGTTAATTTTGCAAAATGTTCACAAAACATACCCAAATTGTATAAATTGATAAAAAAAGCATCAAATTTTATTAAAAAGCAAAAAATTAACCATATTTGCCAATTCAATTTTAATCACCACAATATACTAAGGGTGCACTGGAATTTGAAGAGTTTCCGGCGGTATTTATAGGGCACAAAAAGTGCGTTCCAAAGATTTTAGAACTTAATCGCAATTTTTGTGCCCATTTTTTAACTTATATCTAATTGCAATTTTGAAGTTTGCCGCATATCAAAATGGCAAAGGATTGATATATGCCAATTTATTCGCTTTCAAATGATGCCCCACAATTCCCACAATCAGGCAATTATTGGGTTGCGCCAAATGCAACCTTAATAGGAAAAGTAATATTGCATGAAAACGCCTCTATTTGGTGGGGGGCGGTTTTGCGTGGTGATAATGAACCTATTATAATTGGTGAAAATACTAATGTTCAGGATGGTTCAATATTGCATAATGATATTGGTATCGGTCTTAGAATTGGTAAGAATGTGACAATTGGGCATATGGCAATGCTTCATGGATGTGAAATTGGTGACAATTCACTAATTGGAATTGGCGCAGTTATTATGAACCGTGTAAAAATTGGCAAAAATTGTATCATTGGCGCAAAAGCACTTATTCCAGAGGGCAAGGAAATTCCCGATAATTCACTTGTAATGGGCGCGCCGGGTAAAATCATTCGTGAAGTCACAAAAGAGCAGGAAGAATTTCTTTTGGCATCCGCTGCGCATTATGTTGGTAATTGGAAACGCTATAAAAGTGATTTATCACAAATATAATACTTGACAGTGTCGTCACTTTACCTTGTTATTACATGAAATAATAAAATGATGGGGCGCACGTGAATCAGGCAAATTATGAGTTTTCGATATTATTCCTAAAACAAGCTGACAATATAAATCGTTATTCAAATGATTGAAAAATTTGATTATATTGTAATTGGCGGTGGCTCTGCTGGGGCGGTTCTTGCATCGCGGCTTTCCGAAGATGGGCTTTATGATGTTTTACTCATTGAGGCGGGGGGTAAGAATGATGATTTATTGGTCAATATGCCCGCAGGTGTGGGCGAAATCCTGCCAACAAAAAACCGTTATAATTGGGGCTTTTATACCGAGGCCGAACCAAATTTAAATAATCGCAAACTTTATTGGCCGCGTGGTCGTGGTCTTGGCGGGTCTTCTGCTATTAATGCGATGATTTATACGCGCGGTCATCCAATTGATTATGATGATTGGGGACGTCTTGGAATAAAGGGTTGGGATTTTAAAACCCTTTTAAAATATTTCAAAAAAGCCGAAGATTTTGAACTTGGTGAAAGCCAATATCATGGCAAGGGCGGCCCTTTGCATGTTAGCGTGCCAAATTCTTCGCATCATGGCTTCAAAATGTTCCAAGAAGCAACAATGCAGGCACAATTACCGCAAACCCAAGATTTTAATGGTGCAAGCAATGAAGGCTTTGGAAAATATCATCTTACCATTAAAGATGGAAAAAGATGGTCCAGCTTTATGGGATATTTAAAACCAAATCTTGGGCGCAAAAATCTAAAAATTATTGCCAAGAAAATTGTTTCTAAAATTATAATTGAAAATAAGCGTGCAATTGGTGTTGAATATTATGATGCATCTAATGGCGTTTCTAAAAAAGTATTTGCAAAGCGCGAAATTATATTAAGCGCCGGCGCAATTGGTTCGCCGCAAATTTTACTATTATCTGGAATTGGCCCTGCTGATGAATTAAAAATGGTTGGTATTGAACCTGTTTTAAATCTTCCAAGTGTTGGGAAAAATTTACAAGATCACCTTGATATTTCAATGTTACAGGAAACCTCATTGCCAATTACCTATAATTCGCTGGCAAGTGGGTTAAGGCAAATTAAAATTGGGCTTGAATATATTTTCTTGAAGAAAGGCTTTGGGCGCGAAAACTTCCTTGAAATGGGCGGTTTTGCTAAGTCACATGATGAATTACATCGCCCAAATTTACAATTTCATTTTATGAATGGCCTATTTAAAAACCATAATAAAACTAAAATTAGGAAAGATGGTTTCACGCTTCATGTGTGTAATCTTTATCCTGAATCGCGCGGTGAAATTTGCCTTAAAAGTTCAAATCCAAATGTTGCGCCGCGTATTGTGGCTAATTATCTTGCCACCGAAAAAGATATGGAAATTATGCGTCTTGGGGTGAAAATGGGGCGGCGTATTTTTGCGCAACCCGCGTTTGAAAACTCTAAAGAATACGAACCTGGCGTAAAAGTTCAAAGTGATGATGAAATTGATAATTTCATCCGTACAAATGCCGAAACCATTTATCACCCTGTCGGAACATGCCGCATGGGCGCTGATGAAGAATCTGTGGTTGATGAAAAATTACGCGTGAGAAATATCGAAAATCTTCGTGTAATTGATGCATCAATCATGCCCCGCATCGTGGGCGCCAACACAAATGCCCCAACAATTGCCATCGCCGAATATGGCGCGGACATGATTTTGGGTATGGTATAAAAATACCCCCGAAATCGGGGGTATGTTTTAATTAGTTGCAACCACTTTCAATTCAGGCCTTGCCGGCATTTGTGGGTCGGGTGGTAAAAGTGCCGTAAGTGAAAAGCGCAAAGCAGGGCGTGAAATTGAAACATTTGCCGCAATTGGTTGGAATAAACCAAGCACACGTTTTGTGCCATTTTTTTCCAAAAGCGGAAGGAAAACCAATTCAATATCTGTTCTTTGGCCAATTCCTGCGCCAAAGGCTGCAACACGTGCCATAGCAGGCCCAGGTGTTGAAACCGCACTTTCTAATAATGCGCGAATTAAAACCTTATCTGGCCCAAAGAATAAAGAACCAATTTCATGATCGCGCAAATCACGACCAGTCCAAACTTTAAGCTCTTTACCGATAGTTGTGAAAGTAAAAATGCCTTCGCCGACACGTTGTGCCATAAAAAGCCTATCAACTAAAGATGATGCATCGCGCGATTTAATATTTTGCGCAATCTCATCATTTTCGATACCATTTAATGCGCGCCATGAATTTAGCATAAGGCGGGTTTCAGGGTGTAGGGCAGCAAATTGCATTTATATAATCCTAATAAAAACTTACCCGTTGATAATTGCATTTTGCGTGCCACAACTTTTGGGCTTATTGGCACAATTTTTTCACACCATTTAGTTGAATTTAGCATCATTTTGACGCGCAAAGTCAATTTTGCATCAAAATTGGACTGTTTGGTAACAAATCAATTCCAATAGCTGAAATCATCTTTTATGCTTAATAATCTATGAAATACGGGATAAAGGAATTGAAACCTTTCTTTGCTAATAAAGATGCTGAATAAAATATAATGAAGAGCAAAACTTTTTAATTAAATACAATCCTAAGTTTTCACCAAAATAGAGAAACTGGCATTGAATTTGCATAGAGGTTTTGTAACTTTCGTGGAGAAGATAAATGAGTGTTTCAATTCGATACATAACAGCGGGTGCATTATTATCGCTTTTAAGTGGTGCAGCATTTGCGGGTGATTGCTGTGGCTCTGGTAGCTTTACTGGTGGCATTACTAATATTCCTGTAGTTTCTGGAAATGGTGGTTGCTGCGGTACTGCTAATAGTCAGATTGTTGGCGTCCCTGGAATTTATGTTCCATCATCAAATGTTGGTGTGAATGTTGGCGGCACTTATGTTGGCGGCACAAATTATAATGTTGGTGGCACTGTGATTGGCGGCAATAATGTTGTTGTTGGCGGCAATACTTATATGAGTTCTGGTGCCTCTTATGGTTCTTATTCTTCTGGTGGTGGCGTTGCTTATTATGGCGGCGGCGGCGGTGCTTATATGGCGCCAGCTCCAGTTTATAATGGCATGATTGAAGGTCTGAATGTTGGCGGTGGTCAGGCTGCTGCTAGTATGGAACAAGTAACAGAAACTAAAACTGTTACTGAAATTGTTCCAATTCGTGCCGTTTGTATGGATGATAAAGGCGTTCCACATCCTGCATCACGCGTGAATGGTGATGATAAAGTTGGCGCTGAATTTAATGGCGAAGTTTATCGCTGTATGGCTGGTACATATTTGGAAGTGACTATGGGGCGTATGGTAGATGGTAAAGCTGTTTTTGACGGTGGCAAAAACCTTACATGCACCAAAGGTCAGGCTTTGTCTTATAAAGGTGGAAATGTTACATGCGTTGCGCAATTGCCTGCGGCAAATTGTAATGAACGTTCATTGCTTCGCCGATTTGGCCCAGGTATCAAATATCTAACGCTTGCACGTCAACAAACTTATACACGCCAAGTACAAAGCCAACAATCAAGCCAATATACAACATTCAAATCAAGCATGTATGTTGACGGTGGCGTTGGTCAAGGCGTTTATTAATTAAATTCTTCTTCACGAAAAAAAAGGCCACCAATTTGGTGGCCTTTTTGTTTAGTGTCGAAAAATTATTTTCTTTCGTTTTCTGCGATTAATGCGTCAAGTTTTGCAACAACTTCGTCAGATGCTGCATCCATTTTATAGAAAGCTTCAAAAGCGCCCATTCTATCGCCGGCATTATAAAGCCTTGCCGCTTCTTTGCCGTTTTCATGAACGCGTTTGTGCGGTTCCTCAATAGCTAAGAAGTTTGGAGATAGAATGTTTGAACTAGATTTAAAGTTATTCCACCATTTTCCAAGGCGGCACATGTGATGATCTGTCAAATCGCTTTCGCTTAATGTTGACATGCCAGATAATAGAGCCGCTAATCGTTTTTTCCACATAATGTGATCTGATTTTGCGCGATATAAAACATAATTTTCAACGCCAAGTTGCTCAAGATTATCTAATTCTGCTGTTATTTCTTTTTCAGATGCATTTACGGTTTCGGCTGATTTTTCAATCAGTCTTTTTGCATCTTTTGAAGATTGCGCAGCGCGGTTGATGCCTTCGCTTAATTCATTAACAGCTTGCGATTGCTCAGATAGAACTTGTGCAACATTTGCAACGCCTTCAGCACCAAATTGAACTCCTTGCGATGCTTGTGTTACGCTTTCGCTGGCCTTTGATGCAGCATCCTCGGCATCATTTGCTGCAGATTTTGCTGAATTTATTGCACCAAAAATTGCATTGAGTGCCGCTTCTAAGCGGCCAATACGTGCACGAATATTTTCAGTAGATTTTGCGGTTTGTGCAGATAATTGTTTAACTTCTTGGGCAACAACAGCAAAGCCTTTGCCGGCTTCACCTGCGCGTGCAGCCTCAATTGTGGCATTAAGTGCAAGAAGATTGGTTTGTGAAGCAATGGCATCGATTTCTTGTGCCATGTCTTTAATATCAATTGCTACTGCATTTAAATTATTTAAATCTTGGTCAACAAGTGAAAGTGCTTGCGTTACGCTTTGGCTCGATTTTGCCGCAATTTGCACTTCTTGTGCACCTTGGTTTGCCTTGCTTGCAGATTCTTCAAGTGACTGATCAGTTCTTTGTGCCAAATCAGCGATTTGGCTAATTGATGCGGTTAATTCTTCAACGGCAGCCGCCATTACGCTAATTTCAGACTCGCTTTTTGTAACTTCTGCATATGCGCGGGCAACTGATGCCTGAAAATTACTTGCATTTGTAGAACAATTTACAACAGATATAAGTGCACTTCTATCAGATTGTGCCAACCTATCATGCGCTAATTTTACAAGGCTTAGGATTTTTGGTGACGTAGTATCTAAATCTATTTTCTTGCGATTCAATACACTTTCAAATGGTGACAAATCAATTTGTTCGAATTTTGGAGCCGCGAAATTAATTTGTTCAGTTACTTGTAAGTTACTATCTTTTTGCTTTTTCAATATATTAAACATATTATCACCTATCTGATTTCTTATTATATTTTAAGTTTAAAATTTGCTTAATGTTATTAGAAGAAACTAAAATAAGGATGTGATTCTTACGTATGTAATTTGAAATTTAATATGATTTAAAAAACATTTCATGGCTTTGTAGATAAATGGATAAGTTGAAATGCGTTCACAGGGCGCAATCATGGAGATGAGCCCAATTGTATTTTTACGTTTCAACAGCCAAAGTATTTAAATTTCTTATAGTGGAACTTAGGGTATTACCCCAATCGATTATTTAATATATCAATCAATTCAAGCGCGGAAGTTGAAATAATTGTCCCTGGCGGATAAACGCTTGCCGCGCCCATTTGTTTTAAAACTGGCACATCATCGGGTGGAATTACGCCGCCCACCACAATCACAATGTCCGAACGATTAAGTTTGGCAAGTTCAGACCGCAATTCAGGAACAAGGGTTAAATGACCTGCCGCAAGTGAGCTTGCGCCCACCACATGAACATTTTCTTTGGCGGCAAGTTCTGCGGCCTCTTGTGGGGTTTGGAATAATGGGCCAAGCACAACTTCAAAACCTAAATCGGCATAGGCGGTTCCAACAACTTTTTGACCCCTATCATGCCCATCTTGCCCCATTTTGGCGACCATGACTTTTGGTGGGCGTCCGTATTTTTCAGTAAAGGCGGCAACTTTGGCTTTGGCGGCTTCAAAATTTGGTTCGGTTTTACCCATAGTATCGGCATAAATACCGCGTGGCATTTTTGGTATTGCTTCATGGCGCCCAAATACTTTTTCAAGCGCGTAGGATATTTCGCCAACACTTGCCTTTGCGCGCGCCGCATCAATTGAGAGCGCAAGTAAATTGCCAATTCCAGTGCGTGCGGCATCGGTTAGGGCTGCCAAACATTGAATAACTTGGGCTTCATCACGCTCGGCACGTAGTTTTGCCAATTTCTCAAGCTGCGCCATGCGAACGGCAGTATTATCAACCTTAAGAACGGGTGGTAATTCTTCATTTTCAACTTGATAGCAATTGACACCAACTACCATTTGTTTGCCACTATCAATTGCGGCCTGTGTTCTTGCGGCGGCTTCTTCGATGCGAAGTTTTGGTATGCCTGCTTCAATGGCTTTTGCCATGCCGCCCGCTTTTTCAACTTCTTCGATATGTTTCCATGCTTTGGCCGCTAATTCTTGGGTAAGGGCTTCAACATAATAACTACCGCCCCAAGGGTCTATTGGCGTGGTTGCGCCACCTTCTTTTTGCAAAACAATTTGCGTATCGCGCGCGATTTTTGCCGATGCATCGGTTGGTAATGCAATTGCTTCATCAAGTGAATTTGTGTGAAGTGATTGGGTGTGTCCATGCGCCGCCGCCATCGCCTCTACAGCGGTGCGGGTGACATTATTATAAACATCCTGCGCAGTTAATGACCAGCCAGAAGTTTGGCTATGGGTTCGCAATGGCAATGATTTTGGGTTTTTTGCGCCCATATTTTTTACAATTTTTGACCAAAGGCCGCGCGCCGCGCGCATTTTAGCAACTTCCATAAAAAAGTTCATACCAATTGACCAAAAGAAGGAAAGGCGCGGGGCAAAAGTATCAATATCCATTCCCGCATTAATACCAGCACGCAAATATTCCATGCCATCTGCCAATGTATAGGCTAATTCCAAATCCGCCGTGGCACCTGCTTCTTGCATATGATAGCCAGAAATTGAAATACTATTGAATTTCGGCATATTTTTTGAAGTATATTCAAAAATATCGGAAATGATTTTCATTGAAGGCAATGGCGGGTAAATATAAGTATTACGCACCATAAATTCTTTTAGAATATCGTTTTGAATTGTGCCTGTTAATTGCGCGGGCGCAACGCCTTGCTCTTCACCGGCCACAACAAAAAGCGCAAGAATTGGCAAAACTGCGCCATTCATTGTCATTGAAACCGACATTTTATCAAGTGGGATACCATCAAATAAAGTGCGCATATCAAGGATTGAATCAATCGCAACACCCGCCATTCCAACATCGCCAGTCACACGTGGGTGATCGGAATCATACCCCCTATGGGTTGCCAAATCAAAGGCGATTGAAAGCCCTTTTTGCCCTTGCGCTAAATTACGTTTGTAAAATGCATTGGATTCCTCGGCGGTGGAAAAGCCCGCATATTGGCGAATTGTCCAAGGTTGACCAACATACATTGTTGGATATGGGCCGCGAATGAATGGCGCAAGCCCTGGAAGGGTGTTTATATATTCTTGGGATTGAATATCACTTGGGGAATAAGATTTTTTAACCTCAATCCCTTCAGGGGTTTTCCAATTTTCGCCCGAAACCTCTTGGCTTGGTGCGTTAATTTCTTCAAATGATATATTTGCAAAATTAGGTAGCTTTCCCATTTATTCCCCCAATTTCTTTGCAATAAAGCCAGATTTGATGGCTTTTGAAAAACCGCCTGCTTTTTCAATTTCTTGAACAATGCCCCATGCAGATTTTGCGATTTCGCTTGTTAATGTTTCGAATGCAAATGAACCGCTTGCAGGGTCATTTGCCCGCGCAATATTTGATTCATTGGCAAGAATGATTTGCGTATTGCGTGCAATACGGCGCGTAAATTCGCTTTCTTTTTCAGGGTCGGGTTCGAAAGAGCGTGTGGTAATTATATTCGCACCACCTGTACCCGCCGCAAAACATGCATTGGCAATTCGTAAAATATTTGTGTGTGGATGCTCATCCTCAAGCATTTGAGATGAAACAATTGCCTGTAAATCCATTGGAAGGTTTTCGCCAATTGCTGCGCCAACTTTTGCCCATAAAGTGCGAATTGCACGTAATTTTGCGATTTCTAAAATAACCTGCCCGTCAATGCCGATTTGGAATAAAAGCGCTTCATTGATTTGCGATGGGCTAAAGCCTTTACTTTCGCCCGCGCGTAAATATTCAATTCCCGACGCGATTAGGATTGCAACCTGTAATGCCCGGCTTGCATCAATACCAAGCATCCAATCAGCGCTTGCACAAAGGAATTTTGCCTTTGGCGCTTTACCAATATTTTCGCCATAGAATGCCAATGTATCATCAAGATTATAATTATCAAAACCCGTTAAATTAAGGCTTAGGGGGTCAAGATTAAATGACAAAAGTGATTTTTCTAATTTTTCCTTTGGTGTTTGGCCAATTATATTTTTGGCAATTTCAAGGCCATTTTCGTGGCCAATAATTCCAATACTTGCCAAATCATCAAAAATGCCATTGCTTAGGGCTGCAAAATCAAATTTCGTATCGCTGATTTCAAAATCAATTGAATTTGCGCCATTTTCTAATTCATTAAGTGCGATTTTATTCGCTTCATTTTCAGCTTCAACCAAAACTCTCTGGCGAATATCCCACAAACCGTCATTATTAGTTTTAGGCGCAAGCGCATTTGGTGCGCCAACATCTTGCGCAGTGTAAAGTGGGTGAATGGCAATGCCATCATCCGAAGTTTTTTCAAGGGTTTCAAAAGCTTCACCCTTAAGGGCTTTAACGGCAGTTTCGCGCCAGCTTTCAAGTGTAACTTGGTTATATAACTCGGCGGGTTCAAATGGCGAATTTACAGGGCTTTGTGTCATGCTACCACATGAACAAAACTGTGCTTTTGGTCAAGTATATTTTTGCAAAATCAATATGCACCTTTGGTCGCATATTGAATTTACCCCCTTCTTTCAATCGCCCAAAGTGCGAAGGCTTGTGCGTCGGCGATTTCGCGTAATCTATCAAAACGCCCTGATGCGCCGCCATGCCCTGCATCCATATTTACATGTAGCATGAAAGGGCCAGCCTGCGGTGAGGTGTCGCGTAATTTTGCAATCCATTTTGCCGGTTCCCAATATGTCACCTGACTATCAGAAAGGGCGGTTTGCGCAAAAATTGGCGGATAGGCGCGGGTTTTCACATTATCATAAGGTGAATAGGCCGCCATTGTATCATAATCTTTGGCACTTTTTATTGGATTTCCCCATTGCGTCCATTCAGGTGGGGTAAGTGGTAAGGTTGCATCCGAAATTGTGTTCATCATATCAACAAAGGCAACACCTGCGATAAATCCTGCGAATAAATCTGGGCGCTGATTGGCAACCACACCCATTAATAGACCACCAGCAGAGCGCCCTTCGCCAATTATATAGCTTTTACCTGCATAGCCTTCTTCAATCATTGCCTCGGCAGCTTTAATATAATCGGTGAATGTATTTTGTTTTTTACGCATTTTGCCATCAAGATACCATTGATAGCCGCGTTCCATGCCGCCGCGCATATGCGCAACCGCACAAATAAAGCCACGATTAACAAGGTTCAAAATATTGGCATTAAAGCTATCAGGCATTGAAATGCCGTATGAGCCATAACCATAAAGATATGCAGGGGATGTATTATCCGTTTTTGTATCTTTTTTATAAAGTATGGTAACAGGAACTTTCGCGCCATTAGTTGATGGGGCATTTATGCGTTTTACAACATAATCATCCTTATTATGCCCTGAAGGTATTTCTTGGCGCTTTATAAGTTTTCTCGCGCGCGTTGCCATATTATATGAATAGGTTTCACTTGGAGTTGAAGGCGATGAATAAGTGAAATAAGTGGTTTTTGTTGCATATTCAAAACCACCCATTGAACCTAAATCATAGGCTTCTTCGGGGAATTTGATTGCATGTTCTTTACCACCTTTCATTTCGTGAATAATGATGCGCGGCAATGCATCATACATTTCACTTCTGACCATGAAGTCACGATAAAGGCCAAAATCTTCAATCAATGTGCCCTTGCGATATTTAATAAATTCAACCCAATTTTCAGGGGCAGGGGTCGATGCCTTAGTGCGCATGATTTTATAATCTTTTGCGCCATCCTTATTAGTTCTTATATAAAATTGTGTGCCATGATGGTCGGGATAATATTCAAAACCCTCTTTGCGCTTGGCGAATAATTTAGGCTTATTATATGGCTTATTAAGCGATAGGAAGCGGCATTCACTATTATCGGTTGCCGATGAAATAAGGATAAGATATTTTTGCGATGATGTTTGGCTTATGCCAAGGAAATAGGCATGATCTTTTTCTTCATAGACCAAAACGTCTTTTTCCTGCGCAGTTCCCAAAATATGGCGCATAACTTTTATTGGGCGCACATTTTCATCATTTTGAACATAGAAGCAGGTTTTATTATCTTTAGCAAAAACCAATTCGCCAGTAGTATCTTTTAAGGTTTCTTCAAACTCACTATTATCTTTGCAATGTCTAAAGCGAATATCGCAATTTCGTGCGCCTTCAAAATCAACTGCATAGGCAATGATATTCTGGTCGTGGCTTAATTCCCAATTGGTAAGTTTCCAGAATTTTTTACCCTTTGCCGCTTCATCGCCATCAAGAAGAATAGTTTCATCACCGCTTTTTTCTTCGGTTTTTGGATTGATTGGATAACGGGCAATTATTGGATATTGGCCACCTTCACGGAATTTGCGATAATAAGCAAAACTGCCGTTTGGCATTGGTGGGGTTGAATCATCTTCTTTAATGCGCCCCTTCATTTCATTAAATAAAACTTCGCGCATGTCTTTTTTAGGGTTTAATAAAATCGCGTCCGTATATGCGTTTTCGGCATCTAAATGTGCGCGAATTTCGGGATCTAATTTACTTGGATCATTTAATACATCTTGCCAATTTTTATCGCGCATCCATGCATAATCATCATGCCTTATGCGGCCTAATTGTTTAATTGTTGTCGGGATTTTTTTTGCATGGGGTGGATTAATTGCGTTCATTTTTTCCTGTGCAATAGCAAATTTAGGCAAAAGGGCACTTATCCCGATTGCACTTGTAAGTGATGTAAATTGGCGACGATTCATGTTTGCCTCTTATAATAAAAAGAAGCTAACAGGAAAATTATTTTTTCCAAGTTAATTACGTGTTTTAATGCGCATTTTCCATTTTGGATAATCAGTATCAATAAGTTTTTGAGGCCAATATCCATACCAATTATAGCCCGTCCGCCGTTCGATATTGATTTTATCATAAGCGTCAACGCGAATTGAATCACGATTGGCAAGGACAATGGAATTATCATTTAAATCATAAAACCTTGCCCATAATAGTGGGGCGTTTTCATCTTTTACAATTCGCCTATCAAAATCCACATTGTGATATTGAAATTCTTGCTTGTTTTCCAGCTTAAAGGTTTCAAGCCTTTGTCCTTTAATTGACGATTTTTTTAACCATGCAATGCCAGATTCAATCGCCAAAATCTGATCTTTGTTTGGCTTTTCGATATTCATAAGATAGTGCAAAATTTCCACGCTCTCTTGTGAAACAATGCTTGGAAGTTCGAATTTGCGGCCCATTGATGGTTGCAATGTGTCTTTGTCATATTGCCCCGCCCATCCAGTTAAAACCCCATTTTGCCTTATTTGAAGGCGCAAAATACATTCATCGGCCTTGTTTAACGCAATTTGCGCTTTTGATTTCACACTTTTATCAAGCGAAGCAAAAGGGGATTTACCTAAAGAAATATTTCGAAGGTTCTGGGCGTTTCCACTAAAAACCTCGTCGGCAATTGTGATTTTATCGTGATAAGATTGGGTTGCAGGCAATGTATGCGGCCAGCCGCCACAATTTTTATATTGATTACTTATTGTGAAATTTATCCCACTTATCGCGGCATTTTTATATTTAATATCTTTAGTGATTTCATAAACATTCATCAAATATGTGATTTGCGAATAGATATTACGATTATCAAAGCTACCGCTATTTTTTGATTTATCATTGATGAATTGATTTATTTCATCTTGATTGAAAATTTTACTTGGGTCTAAATTTTCTTCCCAGCCGCCATTATCATGTTGTAGCAAAATAATATTATCGGCTATCTTAACAAAATCGCCTTCATTATAGCTTTGATATTTTGCCTTTTTAGAGCGATAATGATTTATCGCATCATTAAATTGTCCAAGGCTTGGTATTTTATCATTTTTATAGGTGGGGTCGCCAAAGCTTGCGATTGGAATAAAAGCGCAAAAAAGGGCGATATTTATACAAATCAACTTTCTCATAAGCTGAATTTGCTTTAAAATGATACCGGTGTCAAATGCTATCTATAGTGATAAATATTTTTTTGCCGCTTCGCCATAAAAATTCTGTTTAAACGGCCCAAACCATAAAACCTTGCCAAGGCCGCGCAACATTTTATCATAGGCCCAAGCACGCTTTTTATGCCCAATTATCCAAAGTCCAAGGGCAATCGGCGCCATAACAATTGTTTGCAAACTTCCGCGCGCCATTGAAATTAAACCCGCAATATAATTTGGGTTTTTCTTATCAAAACATTGCGATGTTGTATTGTGACCAAAGGCAAAGGCACGCGGTGTTAGATATGCATATGATGCGCGGTGGCGCGGCACATCTTCATAAACCCATGCTTGTTTTGACCATGCAAATTTGCCGCCTTTTGCCTCAACTTCGCGGAAAAGTAAGTCATCTTCGCCGCCGGTTTCGTTGGTTATTGGATTAAAAGGTGTTTCTCCACTTAAGACAAATTCGCGGTGCATAAGGCTATTGCCGCAGCCATAATGTTTTGTGATAAATCCCTCATCCCAATCATCTGGTCTTGAGAAAAAGGATTGAAAATATTCACTTGGCGCATCTGAACCTTGTGAAAGACGCGCTTCGATTGGGCCAAATATTACATGTGCTTTTGTGTTTAGTGCTGTCTTATAAAGTTTTTCAAGCCAATCGGGAAAAGCAACCTCATCATCATCAAGGAATGCTACATATTCACCACTTGCAAGTTTTAATGCGCAATTTCGTGCATTGGCAACGCCAGGATTAGGTTCAACCGAATATTGGAATTTAATGCCGTGATTTTGTGCCTTCTCCGCCAATTCATCAGCAATTGCTTTTGCGCTTTGTGCCTTGTCATTATCCACCAAAATAATTTCAAACTTTGGCGCATCTTCTTGGCAAAGCATGCTTTCAACCGCCATTTTTGCACCTTGCGGGCGGTGGAATGTTGGAATTATTACGCTTATAATTGGTTCATTAGCTTTCATTTTTATAATTTAGCTTAAATTCTAATATATTTTATTAAAGCGGCTGAATTAATTATGTCTAAGCTGTTTTAAACTATCTGATGCCCAAGAGGCGCGCCAAAATTTAATTGCCATGCGACGTAAAAATACCGGCATTATTTTTAATTTATCCAAAGTTACAAATTTGGCGATAGGTCGTAAAAGCCTGTGAATAGGCAATTTGCCAACGATTATAGCGGTTTTTACAGCTAAAAATCGATTTGCGAATTTATGTTTTTTTACCATGATTGCAAGATTAGCACCGGCCTCACGATATTTTTTTAACATAGTTAGAGACGTATCAAGTCCAAGATGAAGCGCCGGATTATCAATATGCAACAGTCCAAAGCCAGAATTTGTGACGCGAATTGACCATTCAGTATCTTCCCAGCCCCAACCTTTAAAGCTTGAATCAAAAGGCTCGCGTTCGAAAACTTTCTTTAGTGCCATTAGATTATTGCTTGCAACCGCATATGCGCCGCGATTTGCCCTATATTTTGCTGGCTGGCAATCAGATCGCATCGCAAGATCGTGGCAAAGCATTAAATCGTGTTCTACATTTTCATGCGGTACTTCAAAGCCACCAAATACAATTGCCGCAGATTTTTTGTCTATTATTTCGAAATAGCGCTCTAGAAAGTCGTCATGGGCGGGAACCATATCGGCATCAATAAAAAGAATATATTCGCCCAATGCATGTTCGACTGCAAGATTACGCGCTTTTGAACGGCCGACATTTTTTTTAAGCATTAAACGTATCGCAGGCCCAGGCCATTTATCAATTAGGGCACATATATTTGCATCAGTAGCATCATTATGTGTTCCATCGTCGATAAGAATAATCTGAACATCTTTTGCAAGTGGCGAAGAAATAAGCTTTCTTATCCAAGGAGATGGATCATCGTTCAAATACGGCGACGCAATTGTTAGTTTAGCGTCGTTTTTGCTTTTATTTTTGTGAATATGCATTACCCAAACATTTCCATATCCACAAAACATACATATTTTACATGAATAAATGATAAATTAGATAAAAATTTTTGCAGAAAATAAGAAAAGGGCGCTATTCCGATTGGAATAACGCCCTTGCTCTTGCAATTATAATACTAATTAATGGCCAGCAACTTTTGCCGCCATTACAGCAAGTGGGCCCCAAAGGGCTGCCATAATTACCATAGCTGCGAATATGCTACTAAGGTGGGGAACGTGTAAATCATTATGTAATTTGTTCATGGGGAGAAATCCTATTTTTTATATATGGCGTGCATATAGAATATTTTCCCCAAAAAGTCAATGAACGATTTGTAAAATGTTCAGTGTTCAATGCTGTATTGCAAAAAAGCATGGTTAATATGTGTGTTAATCGAATATTTACTATAAATTATAGATTTTTTCTACTATTTTGAAGCGATGCCGCTTGTGATTAGGTCTAAAACCAAATCCAAATCATGTGCAATTGTCTCGAAATCTGCATTTTGTGGTAGGTAGCCATAGCGAAAACGCATAGTCGCGCATTGAAAAGCAAGCGCAGTTTCGTTTAAATCACCGTTTATTGATAATGATTTTGCTTCAATTCCTTGCTCAAAAATCTGTACAAGCAATTTTCTTTCACGTTCTAGGCGACGATTAGCATATTGTGGTCGTTCATTAATTATTACTTGGGCGATTTCGTAAATTTTCTTGCTTTCGGCTATATGATCATATGTATCTTTGAAGATACGAAAGGCAAATTTACGTAATTTATCGATTGATGGAATATCTTGTTGAACGATGTTTTCGAGTGCGTAAAATTCAACATTTTCACTTTTAATTGCCAATGCCTCAGCAATATCAAGTTTAGACGGATAAAACCGATAAAGATTTCCAGTGGACATGGATAAATCACGCGCAATTTCGTTCATAGTGGTTTTTTGATAGCCATAATGTAAGAAACGTTTAGACGCTGCATCTAATATTCGCAGCGATGTTGCTTGCTTTTCGTCCATGATTTGCCCAAAATCTGTGAATTAATGGGTTCGCTGTAACATAAAATATTGAATGGTCAATAAACCATTCAGCTATTATAGGGTTGGAAATAGAAATGTCGCAAACAAATTCAGGCAATTCACAAAAAACAATCGGCATTTTAGGGGCGGGTGCATGGGGTACTGCGCTTGCACAAGTTGCGGCAATGGCGGGTAATAAAGTTATTTTATGGGCTTTAGAGACCGAAGTTGCCAAAGATATTACTGAAAAACATCAAAATAGCGCATTCCTACCCAATATAAATTTATCTAAAAACATAATTGCAACCAATAAATTGGACGATATTGTCGAAGTTGATGCAATATTGGCGGTAATTCCGGCGCAATTTATGCGCAAAACCCTTGAACAAATTGGCCCAAAATTACGCGATAAAATGCCAATTGCCCTTTGTTCAAAAGGAATTGAACAAAAAAGCCTTGAGATAATGACAGAAGTTTTGGCGCAAAGCGTTCCGCAAGCGACACCAATTGTTATTTCAGGGCCTTCATTTGCAAAAGATGTTGCAATTGGCTTACCCACTGCGGTCACTTTGGCATGTCCCGATAAAGAAATTGGCGAAAAGATTGTAAATTTAATCGGCATTTCAACTTTCAGGCCATATTGGGTTGATGACTTAATTGGCGCTGAAATTGGCGGCGCGGTTAAAAATGTTCTTGCAATTGCATGCGGCATGGCAGAAGGGCGCGGCCTTGGCGAAAGTGCGCGTGCAGCATTAATAACCCGTGGTTTTGCCGAAATGGTGCGCCTTGGGGTGAAAATGGGTGCAAAGGCACAGACTTTAAATGGTTTATGCGGCCTTGGTGATTTGGTTCTAACTTGTAGTTCCAAAAGTTCACGTAATTTCTCGCTTGGTTTTGCTTTGGGGCAGGGGCAAACATTTGAAGAAGCGCAAAAAGGCAAAAATTCGGTAGCAGAAGGCGCGGCAACCGCACCAGCATTGGCGCAATTAGCAAAAAAATACGAAGTTGATATGCCAATTTGCGCTGCTGTAGCCGCAATTTTAGATGGCAGGCTTGCAGTTAATGAGGCCATAGAAGCGCTATTGAACCGCCCATTCAAACAAGAAGGCCAATAAATAGGGCATTATTAATTCGAATTATCTAATGTTATCGATTACCGCATGTTTTTTGTGGTAAATATTGCTATGATTGCGGCATATTGTCCAATCGCTTTATATATTCACTATAGCTTATAGACGCTGCATTAATGTAAAAAGAAGCAAAACATGACTAATGAAAACCCTGAATTAGATAAAGATAAAGCTGGGTCAATTCCACAGCAGGCCGCAGACGGCATTGAAAAACATGACGTTACCGCGGTTAATTCGGCTGTTGGGCGTGAACTATACAATAAAAGACAGCAAATTTATCCAAAAATCATTCATGGTAAGTTTCGATTTGTAAAATGGCTTGCGCTTGGTGTCTTGCTTGCAATTTATTATATTGCGCCTCTTTTGCGTTGGCCGCGTGAAGGTTCTGCTTCTGATCAATTCGTTTTGGCTGATTTTGCTGGTCGCCGTTTTTATTTTGGCCCAATCGAAATTTGGCCCCAAGAAGTTTATTATATTACTGGCCTTCTAATTCTTGCAGGGGTTGGCCTATTTTTGGCAACTTCTTTATTTGGGCGTATTTGGTGCGGTTATGCTTGCCCACAAACCGTTTGGACAGACTTATTCATTTTAGTCGAACGTATTTTCGAAGGTGATAGAAACCAACGTATCCGCCTTGATAAAGCACCTTGGTCTTTTGATAAAGCGTGGCGCAAGATTGGCAAACATATTGTTTGGATTATAATTTCATTACTTACTGGCGGTTGGTTCGTTATGTATTTTAACGATGCCTATGAAGTTTTGGGCGGTTTTTTAACTGGTAAAGCGCCAATCGGTTCGTATATTTTCGCAATATCATTGACCGCAACCACTTATTTGCTTGCTGGTACTTCGCGTGAACAAGTTTGCACCTTTATGTGCCCTTGGCCACGTATTCAGGCGGCAATGCTTGATCATGATGCTTTGTCTGTAACCTATCGCTATGATCGCGGCGAACCGCGTGGCCCGCATAAAAAAGGCCAAAGTTGGGACGGTCGCGGCGATTGCGTAGATTGTAAACAATGTGTTGCAGTATGTCCTGCGGGTATTGATATTCGTGATGGCCTTCAGATTGAATGTATCAATTGCGCATTGTGTATTGATGCATGTGATGAGATTATGGTCAAACTTGGCCGTCCTACTGGTCTTATTGCTTATGATACCGAAGATAATATTGTTCGCCGTTCAAAAGGTGAAAAACCATTCTTTAGATTCATACGTGGTCGCACAATATTCTATGGTGGCATATTTATAATTGTAAGTGCAATTATGGCTTTTGGGCTTTTAAACCGCAAAACAATGGATGTGAATGTTATACGTGACCGTGCGCCATTATATGTAACATTGGATGATGGCAAAGTTCGTAATGCTTACACAATTAAAATCCTTAATATGGCTGGTACAAAGCGAACTGTTGAAGTTGGTATTGAAGGCATAACTAATGGTGTTCTTTCATCTGATGATAGCAAAGTTGTAAATAATAAACTTATTGTTGAAACCCAACCAAATAAAGTTTCGCAAGACCGTTTATTTGTTGTTGCTGACCCTGCCGAGCAAAAAGCACCATCTGTCAAAGTTCGTGTCATTGTGTTAGATAAAGAAAAGAACCAAACTGCTGTACAAAAATCAGTATATATTAGCGGCAAACAATAGGTAAAATTATGTCAAATGGTGAAGCGAAACTTACTGGTTTTCATGTTTTAATGATTTTATTAGCTATGTTTGGCGTTGTTTTTGCCGTGAATGGTTATTTCATATATATGGCAAATAAGACCAATAGCGGTGAAATTGGACACGCATATCTTGAAGGTTTGAAATTTAATGAAAAGCTTGAGGCACGTGCGAAACAATCTGAATTAGGTTGGTCAATGGAATTAGGTTTTCAACGCGGCGCAGGTGGCGATGCATTATTCATCGCGGATGTAAAAGATCGTGATGGAAAACCTGTAACTGGCGCTATTATGAATGGCAAAATTGGGCGTTTAGTTGAATCCAAAGATGATAAAAATCTTGATTTTAAAGAAATAGAGCCTGGTAAATATTCCGCGCATCTTTCAAATTTAGAATCTGGAAAATGGAGTTTTACGGCAAGCGCAGTCAAAGATAATTTGCCAAAATTTGAGACGGAGACAAGGCTATCAATACGTTAAATTTGGATGATAGGGGTTGCCCTTCTGGCCTTGAAATTGCCGAGCCGATTTCAAACGCAGCTGATCCGCGCGCCTTTGTTAAAACCCAAGCTGATGGTGGATATTCCTTAGAGCTTTTGGTTCGTGGTGCAAAATGCGCGGGTTGCCTTGGCCGTATTGAGGGTGCGGTTAGGTCGATTGAAGGTATTGAAGTTTCAAGATTAAATCTTTCAAATGGTCGCTTTACCGCCGAATGGCACAAAAAAGACCTTGAACCAAGGCAAATAGTTCAAAATATTGTTGACCTTGGTTATGGCGCAATGCCATTCCAATCACAGACTGCTGATGCGCAAAAAGATAAGGATGCACGCGAATTATTACTCGCCATGACTGTTGCTGGTGTTGCAAGCATGTTTGTAATGATGTTTTCCGAACCAATTTGGATTGCCAATAAATATGGCGAAATGGGAACTGGAACGCGTACATTATTTCACTGGCTTTCGGCATTAATCGCATTACCTGCTGGTGCTTATTCGGGGCGTCCATTCTTTAAAAGCGCGTGGGCGGCACTTTCAAAGGGGCATGCCAATATGGATGTGCCAATATCTTTGGCAATCATCCTTACGGCATTTTTAAGCCTTTATGCTACAGCAAATAGGGGGCAGCACGCGTTTTTTGACGCGATTGTAATGCTTGAATTTTTCTTGCTTATTGGGCGCTATCTTGACCATAAATTACGCCAACGTTCACGCATCGCTGCACAAGAATTATTGGCATTACAAGCGGTAACGGCGCAACGTCTTAATGCGGATGGAACAACAACCTCTGTTGCCGTTGGCAATATTGAAACTGGCGACACACTTATAATTTTACCCGGCGATAGATTCCCTGTTGATGGCATTGTATTAGATGGCACAACACAGGGCGATTTTTCAATGATAACTGGCGAAACGGCGCCGGTTTTAATTGGCGAAGGTTTTGAAGTTCGTGCTGGTGTTTTAAATATTTCGGGCCGCGTTACTTATAAAGCTACAAAACGCTCCGATGATAGTTTTCTTTCTGAAATTGCGCGCCTTATTGAGGCGGGTGAACAATCAAAAAGCAAATATGTTCGCCTTGCTGATAAAGCGGCAAGTGCCTATGTGCCTGTTGTTCATGGTGCGGCGCTTATAACTTTTGTTGGTTGGCTATTGGTTGGCGCAGGTTTTGAAAAAGCGATTTGGAATGCGTGTTCGGTTTTGATTATTACATGCCCATGCGCGCTTGGCTTGGCGGTTCCTGCGGTTCAGGTTGTTGCATCGGGGCGTTTGTTCAAATCGGGTATTTTGGTCAAAGCAGGCGATGCACTAGAGCGTTTGGCAAATGTTACCAATGTGGTTTTTGATAAAACTGGCGTTTTGACTTTGGGGCAGCCGCATCTTGTAAATCAAAGTGAAATTTCGCCGAGTGATTTGGCAAATGCCGCGCTTCTAGCCCGTGCATCACGCCATCCGCTTGCGCGTGCGATTGCCCGCCTTGCTGGCCCTGGGAAAAGCGTAAAATCAGCAAATGAAGTTCCAGGCTTTGGCATAGAGGGTGAGATTGAAGGCAAAAAGGCACGTATGGGCCGTGCCGAATGGGTTGGCGCAAAAATCGACGAACAATCTGAAACCGAACTTTGGTTCAAATTGGGTGATGAAAATCCAATCTGTTTTAAGTTTGAAGATACATTACGCAAAGATACGCCAAAAACTATAAAAGCCCTAAAAGATATGGGCTTTGAAGTTGAAATTCTTTCAGGTGATAGAAAGGCTGCGGTTGAAAAAGCCGCCATTGAAGCTGGAATTGAAAATTATCGTGCCGAATTATCACCATTTGATAAAGCCGCAAGGCTTGATGAATTAAAAGCCCAAGGCAAAAATGCCCTTATGGTTGGTGATGGCCTTAATGATGCACCAAGCCTTGCCAAAGCCTATGTTTCGATTGCCCCTGCGGCGGCGGCGGATGCGTCGCAATCGGCATCAGACCTTGTATTCCAAGGTGATGAATTGGGTGCGGTTTTGGAGGCAATAAAAGTTGGTAAACTTGCCAAAGCGCGGGTTCTTGAGAATTTCTATTTCTCTGCGGCATATAATTTAATTACGGTTCCAATTGCTATTTTGGGGCATATAACGCCGCAATTTGCCGCAATTGCAATGTCCACGTCTTCTATTATAGTGTCGCTTAACGCGCTTAGATTATATAAAGCAAAGAAATAAGGACGCAAAATGGAATCTATAATTTACCTTATCCCGATTGCATTTTTTGTTGCAGCAATCGGCCTTGGCGCCTTTATTTGGACGGTTAAAAGCAAACAATATGAAGACCCAAAGGGCGCGGCAAATCGCATTCTTATCGAAGATGACGACAAACCACTTTTGTAATTAGTCGATTAATTGGCGGTATGCACACCATGTTGCATGTCCCAACCATGGGAATACAATTACAAAAGGCACGAAAAAGAAAATACTTGAAATTATAACAAGTGTTGCAATTATAAATGCCCAAACTAACATCGGTAGTGGGTTTATAATTAATGCCTTAACTGACAATGCCATTGCAGTAAGTGCATCAATATCCCTATCAAATGCCATTGGCAAAGAAATTGCACTTATTCCAAAGCAAATAAGCCCTAAAAATATTGCAAGGCTGCCACCTAAAAATAAAACCAACAGACCGCTTGGGGTGGTGAAAATAAAGTTTAAGAATTGCGCTTCATCTACATTACGCCCAAGGCCAACTGCCATTGACCATATAAGATGCGTGAAAATTGCCCATGTTATAATGATAAAGAACAAACAAAACCCAATATAACCCAATTGTGATTTTGAATAAGGCTGCATCACAATTTTTGGAAAACCACTAACATTGCCTTCTGTTTCGGTTATTCGTGCTAAATTGTAAATTGAGGTTGCCAATAATGGCGCAATAAAAACAAAGCCACCAACCGCCGCCGGTATCAAAGTTCCAAAATTAATAAGCCTTAAAAAGCCAACAATTGCCCATGATACAAAAACAATCGCAAAGCCAATTGCAAAACTTGGTATAAAGCTTGTGCGAAAAGTTTTGAAACCCTTGAGCATCCAGTGCCAATGAGCGTCAGATTTAAGTTTATTTACAATAATTTTCTTCTTAGGTTGATCCATATTTTTTCCGCTTAATTAATAAAGCGGCATTCGGGGAAGAAGCTATTTATAGATGTTTCCCAAAAAGTGGGAACCGGTTTTGGGATAAGAAAATCTACAATCAAAGAAACTAGTGCCCTTTTCGTTTCAATCGAAAGCGGGCGCTAGTCAACCAAGTCACGATAGGCGCACCATGTTACATGCCCAAGCCAAGGGAAAATAACAATCATAGGCAAGAAAAAGAAAAATGCCGAAAATGCAACCGAAACAGAAATAACAAAGGCCCATGATAACATTGCCGTTGGATTTCGCATTACAGCTTCAACAGATGCAGCCATTGCGGTTAATGCATCGACATCACGATCAAAGGCAAGTGGAATTGAAATAGCGGCAATTGAAAAACCAAATAAAGCCAGAACACTTCCAACTGCTGTACCCAAAACACCCATAATTAGGCCGCGAATATCATTAAGTGCAAAACTAATAAAGTCTAGCAAATTCAAAGGTGCAGTTCCACCAATTGTAAGTGCATAAATCAAAAGTGCCATCAATGCCCATGTCAAAACTAAAATAAGCAAGGTAAAGCCAATAAATCCAACTTGTGATGGTGAATTTGGACGCATATTAACCGTTCTAAGGCGCTTAACTTTGCCATCTTCTTCTAATTTGCGTGAAATACCATAAATTAAAGTCGCAATAACAGGGCCAGTTAGTGCAAAGGCAGCATAAGCAGCAGGAATAAAGGCACTAAGCCCCATATTCCATAATATCGCCAAAATAGCCAGCGAAACACCAACCACAATAGCGCCAATTTTTAAACTCGGTTTTTGGGTAAGGCGGAATGCTTCCCAGCCTTCTTTCATCCATTTCCAATGCGCATCGCGTTTAACACGGTTGATAAGGTAACCGTTAACACGAAATTGATTATTCTCCATAGCCAATTTCATTTCATCCTCGCTTGAATAATTTTATTTTTTAGCATTGGCTCATTAGTTGCGCTGCGTTGTCAAGCGATTTTTTTCGTAAAGACAAAGAAATTGCTTCAAACGCGAATATTTTACCATTTTTCAACCAAAAGATGTGAAAAATTTTATTAATTCTTAATAGGCATCGGTAAATATATGCCCATGGAGAATTAAATGTGGTCTGCGACTTTTGAAACGCTAAACAATGAAATCTCAATTCCGGGCGCAAAAAACGCAAGTTCTCTACCTGACTTGATTGTTTTATTTTGTGATACAGATTTGCTTTCAAGTTCAACTATACCTCAAAAATTACAACTTGCCTTTCCGAAGGCAAAGGTCGTTGGATGTTCAACTGGTACAAGTGTTGTTAATTCTCACCTAAGCGATAATGCAATAAGTGGGATTGCAATAGGTTTTGATAGTTCACGCGTTGAAATTGCAAGCTGTGAAATAAATTCTGCAAAAGATAGTTTTAAAGTCGGAACCCAATTAGGCGGCGAATTGCGGGGGCAAGACTTAGTTTGCGTATTTGTTTTATCCGCAGGGCTTAATGTAAACGGCTCTGATATTGTAAATGGTATATTATCAGTAGTTGGTTCTAAAATAAGTGTATTTGGTGGTCTTGCTGGTGATGGTGCAAGATTTGAAAAAACTATTGTTATTGAAAACGGGCAAACCGTTGAAAATCGCGTGATTGCAATTGGCTTGTATGGGAAAAAACTTGCTGTATCGCATGGATCAGAAGGTGGCTTGCTTGATTGTGGTTACGAATGGGAAATCACAAAATCTGATGGCAATGTCATGATGGAACTTGATGGTAAAAATGCTTATGAAACCTATTGCGAAAAACTGGGTGACAAAGCCAAAGATTTACCAAGTTCTGGCCTTTTATATCCATTGAAAATTTGGCATCCAGATTATGAGCAACATGATGTTGTAAGAACACTTTTGTCGGTTGATAAGGAAAAAGGGACGCTAACATTCGCTGGCGATGTAACAAAAAATTGGCGCGCCGCTTTAATGTTTGGCAATAAGCAAGATTTAATATTAGGTGCACAATCAGCAACAATTAAATCAATCGAAAACTTCAAAATTGCAAATCCAGGTGTAATGCCGAATGTATGTTTTATGGTTTCTTGTGTCGGCCGACGCCTTCTTTTGGGTGATGATACTAAAACCGAAGTTGATACAGTTTTAAGATTATTGCCAAAAGGAATTGGTTTATTGGGTTTTTATTCTTATGGTGAAATTGCGCCGCATAAATTGACCAAATTATGCAGCCTTCATAATCAAACACTTACACTGACCTTAATTGGCGAAGCAAAATAATGTGGGAATTATATATTACACGTATTCAAGACCAAGAATATAATGGCCGAGCGCGAACATTGTCGCGATATAAATTACTAATCAATGGACAAATCACAAATATAAAAGGTTATATGTGCGAACCCTGTGGGCCAAGTTCTAATGAAACAAAGGGAAATAGAATTGGCGTTGGCACTTATGGCGTTTCAACACAATTTGGAAAATATGTATCAATTGATTATAGCGAAACGCCTATCGCACAATCAGGAAAAATGCCAAGTTTTAGGCTTTTGGACACAGGCAATAGAAGCGATATTTTGGTTCATAATGCGCATACAAAAATAGAGGATGGGATTTCTGATTTATGGCTTTCTTCAATAGGTTGCTTTAATCCAACCGAAAGAATTAAGCCAAATCAAGAAATGGATTTTAATGATACTTGGCGAAAAACAATTCAATTAATCGAAAGTCTGAAGTCTTTTGCACCAATTGTTTTTCAGGGTGAAAAGTTAAATCAGATTATACCAAATGCATTTGCGATTGTGGATGATGATTTATAATTTTGGGTCAGTTTATTTGTAAAACAAATCATGTCATTTATTTTTTAAAGTGATAGAATTGGGAATTTCATGATGATTTTGGCATCAATGGCTTTGGGATTTGCATTATTTGCGGATGATGAACATAAAGCATCAAACCCACCTGCGCATGAAGAAAAACAAGTTTCTTCGCACGAACCACAAAAAGTGGAATTTACCAATCATTCTGCAAAATCAATTTCAAATGTTCACTTGGATAATCATCCAAATATTGATGCCCAAATGTCGGAAAAAATCTTGCAAACAAATATGGGGCAATTGCGTGAATTATTAAATGGTGAATTTTCCAATTTTGCACAGGTTTTTTTTGCCCCTGAAATTGGCATCAAAGAAGAAGTTCCAAAAATATATTTATCAATAAAGCAACTTGCCAATTCAAACCCGCAAAAGCCCAATATAAATTTGGAATATCATTTTGATAATGAAAATGGCCGTATTATTCGCCAAAGGATTTGGCGATTGGGTGTTGATACAAATGAATTTGCAATTCGCGCAAAACAGTTTGAACTTAATCCACTTGATAAAAATGATGTAAAATATATCGAAAATTGCGATATTTTATTTACAAAACGTGGTTTTGGCTTTTCTGGAAGGTTGCAAAGTGAATGTAAACACCCAATTGGCGGTGGTAATTTTGCAAAGCTTTCTGAACGATATGAAATAGATAATAAAACATTCGAAGTTACAGATCTTGCGATTGATGAAAATGGCAAAAAAATCTTTGGAAATATTGATAATTTCCCATCTATTTATAAAAAATCACATTCTTATTCATGCTGGGCATCATTTGGTTCTAAAATTGTAAATGATATTAAACTAGCCGATCAAGGCGGTGAGGCGAAAATTGATATTTCAGGGAAGAAGTTTCGCATAAGACTGTCTGAAATTGAATGGCCATATGGTGAAAACCGCCCATCTTTAACTTTATATCTTTTTACCAATAATGATAATTACGCGCAATTCTATACATGGACGGAAATTGATGCGCCGCGAATTGCACTTGCATATAATGAATATCAAGCAAGTTGTACGCGCCAATGATTGAGCCGAATCAATGGATTGGCGGGGCGGTGGTTCGTGGGTGTCAATTATCAACGCATCATGAATTTGAAATCAATGAAGTAACTTCACAGGCGCGCGTCTATAAACAAGAATTGCATAAATTTTTTCGCGCTCATTTCCCTGTTCGCCCCAAATGGGGTGAATTTGAAGTTGATATAAAGATTCACCTTAATCCAAACTTTCCACAAATCGATGTTGATAATGTTGCTAAGGCGGTTTTAGACGGAATAAAGGGGCATGTTTTCTTTGATGATAGTCAAATTATGCGTCTTTTGGTCGAAAAATTACCAAGTGATTGTGAAAAATTGAATATAATTGTTCGTAAAAGAACATAATTTATTTACATAAAGTGTCCCAAAATAAACCAGAATTTTAACATTTTACGCTAAAACCACTATAAATAAGGGGCAAAAGCCCAAAACAACCAAAAATATGGTTAAGTGGTGGTAAATATGAGTAAGACGGTATTAATCGTTGATGACGATCCGGCACAACGTCGCCTTTTGCAGGCCGCAGTTGAACGCCAAGGCTTTGCAACCCGCATGGCAGAGGATGGCGAACAGGCCATTGCACAGGCTGCTGACCCTGCGGTTGATGTAATGCTTTTGGACTTAATCATGCCAGGGGTTTCAGGCATGGAAGCATTGGCACAAATCCGACAAAAACGCGAAGATTTGCCTGTTGTGGTTCTTACCGCTTCTGGTGGTATTGATACTGTTGTAAAGGCAATGCAGGCGGGTGCGAATGATTTCTTTGTTAAACCTGCAAGCCCTGAACGTGTTTTGGTTTCAATTCGTAACGCCTTAAAAGTTGGCGAACTAACCACCGAGGTTAGACGTCTTAAAAAACGTTCAACAGGTTCTTTGACTTTTGCCGAAATGGTTGGCGCATCACCAAGTATGAAACAAGTTATGCGCCTTGGACAACGCGCGGCGGCAACCAATATTCCTGTTTTGATTTTGGGTGAATCTGGTGTTGGTAAAGAAGTAATCGCGCGCGCAATACATGGTGAATCTGAACGTTCGCATAAACCAATTATTACGGTCAATTGCGGCGCTATCCCTGAAAATTTGGTTGAATCAATCCTATTCGGTCACGAAAAAGGTTCATTCACTGGTGCAAATGATCGCCATTTAGGTAAATTCCAAGAGGCCGATGGCGGTACGCTTTTCCTTGATGAAGTTGGCGAATTACCACTTGATATGCAGGTGAAATTACTTCGTGCCTTACAGGAAAGTGAAGTTGACCCAATCGGTTCAAAACGCCCAATTAAAGTTGACGTTCGCATCGTTGCGGCAACGAATAAAGATTTGGCACGCCTTGTTCAAGAAGGGCGTTTCCGTGAAGATTTATTCTATCGCTTGAATGTATTTCCAATCGATGCGCCGCCATTACGTGATCGCAAAGAAGATATTCCTGCGCTTTCAAAACATTTTATTACGCGTTTCAATACTGATATGGGTAAAAAAGTTTTGGGTGTTGCCCCATCTACAATCGGGCTTTTGCAAAGCTTTGATTGGCCGGGTAACGTTCGCCAATTAGAAAATACAATTTATCGCGCAATGGTTTTATGTGATGGCGATTTCCTTCAAAATGAAGATTTCCCACAAATTGCGGCTGCATTGCCTGATATAAAAGCGGCAAATGAAATGCCGCAAATGGAATTTAAAGAAATTGCCAATTCTCCACTTCCTGCAGAAATGCCAGTATTCGCCGCAAGTGGCGAATTAGCGCAAAAAATCGACTTATTCGATAGGGGCGGGCATTTGCGCAAATTAGAGCAAATCGAAAAAGATTTAATCGAATATGCAATTGACCTTTACGCAGGCCATATGACAGAGATTGCAAAACGCCTTGGCATTGGTCGCTCTACACTTTATCGCAAGCTAAAAGAATATGATTTAGAAGATCATCTTTTAAGCGCAGGTGCAAAATAGATTAAGCCCCGCAATGCGGGGCTTTTTTTATGTATTTGGAAAATATAATTCATTCATTCGTTTTATATATGCCATAAGGTGCTTATTCTCTCTTAAATATTCGCCAGCTTTAATTTCAAAATGGGGCGTTGCAAGGCCTGATAATGTGGCAAAAATACTTGCATCATAGCCGCATGGCTCTTCACCAAGGATGAAATTATTATCACCCAATGCTTCGCTTAAGGCATCAATATCCATTTTTGCGAGTTGGAAAATTTCTTCTTCACTATGGCGGCTAATGCCATGTGCCATTTGGCCATTTTTTATACGTTCACGTACTTCTTTGATAATATTTTCACGTAAATGTTCTGGCGCATTCATAAAGAACATGCGTGGGCCTTTGTCGAAATTGATATCATTAAGCCAACGCCCATGGGTTAAAATCCAATTTAAATGATTTTCGCAAAGACGTTCCATCGCATAGCCATATGCCAATTCTTTTTTCGAATAATTTGCGTCAAAATTTACGCAATGTTCCTCTTCAAGATATTTTCTAATGAATGTACTGTCTTGAATTATTTCATTATTTTCAAGTTGTATATATGGCGCTTTATGCTTTGAAACGCTTTCCAAATCTGCCATTTGCTTATCAAATTCGATATTTGCCATTTTGAATAGCGTCATTGCTTTTAGCACATATGGGCTAACATCTATTAAGCCCCACGCAGGCATAAAACCGTATAATTTAATCATCAAAATCACTCCTTAGCTTGATTTTGTCACTATAATGGCAGTATGCTGACAGCATGGTGTCAGCATAGTTTTGCTATGCTGTGTAAAGAAAGTTAAACAATGCGTAGAGCGGACAGACTACTCCAAATCATTCAAATCCTAAGGCGGCATAGAAAACCTGTGGCGGGGAGTGTGATTGCGCGTGAATTAGAAGTTTCGTTGCGCACTATTTACCGCGATATTGAAACCCTTATGACCGATGGCGTTCCAATAACGGGTGAGGCGGGGGTTGGATATGTTTTGGGCGATGGGTATGATTTACCGCCCCTAATGTTCAAAGCCGATGAAATAGAGGCAATAATATTGGGGCTTCAATGGATAAAAAGGCGTGGCGATGACGCTTTAATCACAGCTGCAGATGACGCTATTGCCAAGGTTGGAACTATTTTACCAAAAGAATTGCGCCCCATACTTTATGATTCAGGCCTTGTTGTTCCACCAAATTTTGCGATCGAAAAAGATAATATTGATGTTTCATCTGTAAGGCGTGCAATTAGAACCCAAAATAAAATCAATTTCGATTATGCGCGAGAGGATGGAACAAAAACCAACCGCACGATTTGGCCGATTGCAATTTCATATTTTGAAAAACAACGCCTTATCATTGCCTTTTGCGAGCTACGCCAAGATTTACGAAGTTTTCGAACTGATAGGGCTAATAATCTTGTTATTTTACCTGAAAAATATCGCGGCAATCGCCAAAGACTTTTGAAAGAATTTATTGAAAAAATGCGCTGTGAGTTTTTGAACCAAACTTTTAATGCGGGTACAAATCCTTGATTATAATTTTGCCCATTTTCATCATTGCGTTATGGGCATATTGCGCCTTTTCTTTATCGGGGTGTGAGAGCAATTCAACTAATTCTGATGGCGTAACTTGCCATGTAACGCCATATTTATCTTCGCACCAGCCGCAGTGGCTTTCCTTGCCATCTCTGGTTAGGGCATCCCAATAATAATCTGTTTCTTCTTGGTTTTTGCAATCAATCATAAGCGAGAATGCGGTGGTAAGTTTAAACATTGGGCCGCCATTTAAGAAAAGCAGATTTTGCCCAAATATTTCTATTGTGCCAGTGAATGAATTTTGTGAAATGATTTTGGCATCTTTAAAAACGCTTTTGTAGAATGCGAAAACTTCTTCGATATTATTATCAATCCAGATGAATGGTTTTAATTTTTCGCTCATGACGCAATTGCTTCCTCTATTTCTTTTATAATTATTTTCTTCATTTGCATTATTGCCCCCATGCCTTTGGCATTTTTTGTTTCATCTTGGCTTTCAATAATATCCATCCACATTTTAGGAACAATTTGCCATGAAACACCATATTTATCTTTAAGCCAACCGCATTGAACCTCTTTACCTTCTTTGGTTAGGCTTTCCCAATAATGGTCTATTTCTTCTTGGTTTTCGCATGAAATTAAAAAAGAAACACAATCACTAAATTGAACATGCGGGCCGCCGTTTAAAATGCCAAATTGTTGACCAAATACTTCAATTTGCCCCACCATCATTTCACCCTCAGGCAGCATTGAATTAGCGGGGTAGCGGTTGATTATTTTGGTTTTTGCGTTTGGAAAAATTGCCTTGTAATAATTAAGGGCTTCTTCGCCATTACCTTCAAACCATAAAACAGGTAGTATTTTTTGCATTTTATTTAGCCCTATAATTGGCAATATTGCCATTATCATTTTGCGTTTTCATCAACTTGGAAAATGCCAAAAACATTGCCTTCAGTATCAAGGAAATAACCTTGCCAACAAGTGCCAGGGATTGCCATTTTAGGAAGTGCAACAATGCCACCATTATTCATAATTATTGATGCGATAGCATCAAAATCTTCAACTTCAAGCGAGCAGCAAAAAGCATTTGTGCCGCACATTTTAGGTGGCACTTGTGCTGGGCGTTTTAAAAGTCCGCCACGTGAACCACCAGTTTCAATATGATAATATTCAATTGGCGCATGTGGGTTAAGGGTAAATTCCCAACCAAACACGTTTTTATAAAAAGAAATTGCGCGATTTACATCATCAGCTTGAATTTCAAAATAAATATGACCATGTGCCATTTTGACCTACCTTTTTAAAAAACTATTGTTTTAATATAGCGAACGCTATAAAAAGAAAAAGCCTGTGTCAAGTATTTATTTAGTGAACAATACAAAAATGTCTGAAATTAGTAAAACCAAAGGTCGCCCGCGTAAATTTGATAAAGAAAATGCGCTTAAAATCGCGCTACATCTTTTTTGGCGTCATGGGTTTGAAGGTGTTTCTGTGGCAAATCTTGCAAGTTCGATGGGCATTAATGTTCCAAGCCTTTACGCAGCTTTTGGCAATAAGGAACAATTATTTTTCAAATCTGTTGAACTTTATGGAAAAACTAATGCCAATATTTATGCGCCCGCTTTGGCGCTTGATACCGCCTATGAGGTCGCGCAGGCCATTTTATTAGGGGAAGTTGATTTAGTTACAAACCCCGAAGCACCCGACGGCTGTTTAATGGTTCAGGGTGCCTTGGTCACAAGCCCTGAATCGCAAGAATTATCAGATATGATGTCAAAACTAAGATTAACGGCAGAAGGCTGGATGGCTGATAGATTTGAAAAAGCAATCGAGGATGGTGATTTACCCAAAAATGCCGATGCCAAGGCGCTTGCATGTTTTATAATGACCGTAAATTCAGGTATTGCTGTACAGGCGAAAACAGGCGTTAAGCGTCATGAATTATTGAAAATTGTTGATTATTCGCTTTTGGCATTTCGCAAAATCGCAATGTTAGATTAATTTATAGATCTTTGAGCTTTAAACTAATTTCGATTTCATCGCCTGCGCCGATATTTTCAGCTTTCCTAACTTTGGCATTAATAGGCAATAGATAGGTTTTATCTTTAGAATTTGGAAAAATTGAAGTTTCAAAATAGCTTTTGCCAATCTGTACATTAACCTTTATTGAACCGAAGCCACGCCGTTGACCATAGTTTCTAAGCTTAGTTGAAAAATGGATTTCGTTTGAAATTTCCGACGGAATTGTAAAAAAATGCCAAGAGCCTTTTTCGCCATTCCAAAGCCATAATTTGCCTTTTATATTATAATTTTTAGCCTCTTCATCAAACATTAAAAAATCCATTCTGTATATTTGCTATATAAGAGTGATAAATTCTATAATTGAAGTTGATTTTACACCTGCTTGGATATTATCTAGTCAAATAAATTCGAAAAGGTAGGAAAATGGTTGTTATTTATTCTGAGGTTGCAAAATTATTGCAATCCTTTGACCCTATTTTCGCCTTTTCAGGTTTCTTAGTTGGTACGCTTGTTGGTCTTACTGGGGTTGGTGGCGGCTCTTTAATGACACCAATCCTTGTTTTATTTTTTGGAATAAACCCAACAACAGCGGTCGGAACCGATTTAATCTATGCGGCAATAACAAAAATGTTTGGCACAATAGTTCATCATAAAAGAAAATCTGTTGATTGGAAAATTGTTGGCCTTTTGGCGCTTGGTTCCGTTCCAGCAACGATTTTAACACTTTATGCGATTAAAGCGCACGGACAAACCCCTGAATTTGCAAGTATGATTAAGAAATTTCTTGGCTTTACATTATTTGCAACCGCTGCACTTGTAATTGGGCGCGGCTATATTGTTAAACTTTCCAAAGACTATTCGCACGGGGCAAATGCAAAGGCTAATGTAATTCTGACAATTATTACGGGCGTATTTCTAGGGGGGCTTGTTTCGCTTACATCTGTTGGCGCGGGCGCAATTGGTGTTACCGCCCTTATTTTATTATTCCCACAGCTTTCAACTCTAAGAATTGTTGCAAGCGATATTGCCCATGCTGTTCCGCTTACTCTTTTAGCAGGTATTGGCTATATTTTTATGGGGCAGGTTAATTTTGGGCTTTTGATTTCGCTTTTGGTTGGTTCAATTCCAGGAATAATAATAGGCTCAGTTTTCGCGCCAAAAATACCAGAAAAGATATTGCGCACGATTTTGGCTATAGTTCTTTGCTTGGTGGGTTATAAATTACTGGCTTCAAAATAGATTCAGCTAATTTTTACTTGTTTATTATACTATATAATGATGAGTAATTCTAAGTCCGCAACTAAAAATTTAACAAATACCTCAAAAACTGCGCAAAATGATAATTTTTGTTGTATTGATAGGTCGAAAATCCCTCAATATATTGAAGAATTAAATAGGATTCGTGGTACTTTTATTTCTAATTATGCAAAATATGAATTTGCATTATCAAAATTATATGTTGAATTATTACCGGTAAAAATTGAAGGCGTAGGATTGAATTCTGCGAATACCACATCGCAAAAATCTGAGGCTTTAATTAAGTTTGTCGAAAGTCAAAAAAAGAACTCAAAACAAATTATAGACAGCGTTGAAATAATACGCGATGTTAAAAAATATGAAACCTTGAGGAATAGCTTGGCGCATGGAGTTGCAGAAATTCTTTTTGATGAAAACGCAAATCCTTTTTTTGTTTTAAAATATTTTTTGCAAGGCATTAATCAAAAAGTTGAATGCCAAATTATTAGTCGTGATGAACTAAAAAAAATGACCAATGACCTTAAATCATTGGTCACAAAAATAGTTTAATGATATCTTATTTCGTCAAAAATTCTTTGATTTTTGCAATAATATAATCTTGGGTTTCTTTGTCCAAATATGGGTGCATTGGTAGGGACATAACCACATCGGCTTTATTTTCGGTAATTGGTAAAGTCCCATAACCTGTATTTACAAAGCCCAAATATGGCCCTTGAACATGCATAGGTATTGGATAATAGGCCGCAGATGGAACGCCATTTTCGCGTAAGTGTGCCATTAATCCATCGCGATTTGGAACTTCAATTGTATATTGTGCCCAATTTGAAACACCATTTTCAATCACAACTGGCGCAACACAAACGTCTTTTAAGCCTTCATAATAATAAGCGGCAATTTCATTGCGCTTTTCAATTTCTTCTTCATAAATTGCCAATTTTTCGATTAAAACTGCGGCCTGAATTGTATCAAGGCGGCTATTCATACCGATGCGCATATTCATATATTTAGGATCATGGTCGAAAGTTTTGCCTTCTAAATCACCCGCAACCGCTTTGCCATGAACGCGCAAACTATCCATTAAATCCCAATCTTCTTGAGAATTTGTAATTACTGCACCACCATCGCCATAACAGCCAAGTGGTTTAGCAGGGAAGAAACTTGCGGTTTGGCAATCGGCCCATTCAATTGGATGTTTGCCATTTAAAGTACAACCAAAACCTTGGGCAGAATCGGAAATAAGCTTCATTCCATATTTATCGCAAATTGCGCGAATCTTTGGGTAATCTGCGGGCTGACCAAATAAATCAACCGCAATAACAACTTTGGGTTTTAACTTGCCTTCAGCAATTACTTTTTCGATTGATGCCTCAAGGTGGGCAACATCCATATTATAAGTGTCTTGATAAACATCAACAAACACACCTGTTGCGCCTACCCATGGTATAACTTCCGCAGTCGCTGCAAAAGTAAATGAAGGACAGAAAACAGCATCACCTTCGCCAACACCCCATGCCATTAGGGGTAAAGCAATTGCATCGGTTCCATTTGCGCATGAAAGTGCGTATTTCGCGCCGGCAAATTGCGCCATTTTCGCTTCAAATTCGCGAACTTGCGGGCCCATAATGAAGGCACATGAATTTACGACATTATTGATTGCATTATCAATTTTAACGCCAAGATATTCGCGTTGTGCCTTAAGGTCGATAAAATTAATTGGTTTTGATGGTTGAGTGTTCATTTTCTACCTTTTTTTTGCCTAATGCCAAAAAATCGGGAACTTTTAAAATCAATTTATATTTTCAACTGTTTCGTTACGTAAATAGTTATTTTAAAAAATAAAACCCAAGGTTTTAATTACAGTTTATTTACTATTGGAATTTATAAAGGTTTAAAAGTTAACTTCTAAGTTAAAAGAAGCGAAAGAGGAAAAAGATGCTATTTCCACCTAAAAATGATGATCTACAAGCAACCATTGACGCGTTAAACGCGTCACAGGCCGTAATTGAATTTAAACCATCAGGTGAGATTATTCATGCAAATGAAAACTTCCTCAATGCTGTCGGTTATAGTCTTTCAGAAATTGTTGGAAATCACCACAGGATTTTTTGCGATTCAAAATATGTGAACACAAATGATTATAGCAGATTTTGGCAAAATCTTTCGAATGGCATTTTTCAAGCCGGCGAATTTAAACGCTTTGCAAAAGGCGGTAAAACAATATGGCTACAGGCTTCTTACAATCCAATTAAAAATAAAAAAGGTGAAGTTATAAAAGTCATTAAATTTGCTTCTGATATTACCGAAGCAAAAAATGCCGCAATTGATTCAAAAGGCAAAATTGATGCCATTAACCGCGCACAAGCTGTGATTGAATTTAAACCTAGCGGCGAAATCATACTTGCAAATGATAATTTCCTCAATACTTTGGGATATTCTATGAGCGAAGTAGCAGGCAAACATCATTCAATGTTCTGTGAAAGCGATTATGCACGCTCAAATGATTATACAAGATTTTGGGATGATTTGCGCGCCGGTAAATTCCAAGCCGCAGAATATAAACGTATCGGTAAAGGTGGTCGTGAAGTATATATTCAGGCTTCTTATAACCCAATTTTCGATGATACCGGTGACGTTATAAAAGTTGTTAAGTTTGCAACTGATATTACTGAAACAGTAAAAAGACGTATGCGTAACGACACTTTAAGCCATGAAATCAACCAAAATCTTGGTGGCGTAGTTGGGCAAGTTAATATGGCGGCTGAAATGACGTCAAAAGCTGCGTCTGCTTCAACTGAAACTGGCGCGATTGTAAATAGTGTTGCCGCTGCCGCCGAAGAAATGAGCCAAAGCGTCAAAGATATTTCTATTAATATGACTAATGCCAAAAATAATGTTGAAGGCGTATTCTCACATGCTGAGGCTGCGAATCGTTCGGCTGATAATTTGGCGCAATCTGCGGCGCAAATGAATAATATCGTTACAATTATTCAAGATATCGCAGGCCAAATCAACCTATTGGCACTTAACGCAACCATCGAATCTGCACGTGCAGGCGAGGCGGGCCGTGGCTTTGCGGTTGTTGCAAGCGAAGTAAAAACACTTGCTTCACAAGTTTCAAACTCAACCCAAACCATCGGCAGCGAGATTGCAAATATGCAAGCGGTTTCAGGCGAAGTTGTTCAATCACTTAATCTAATTTCAAATTCAATGAATTCAGTTCTTGAAAATGTGGCTTCAGTTGCAAGCGCAATCGAACAGCAAAACGCTGTTACAGTTGATATTTCTGAAAATATGCAGCAAGCAGTGGGCGCAGTAAATGAAATCTCTGCAAGCCTTGAAGATATTAATGGCGCATTTGAAAAAGTTGCCGGTGCATCTGAACAAGTTAAGAGTGATGTCGAATCTTTAGTTGCGTAACTTCAAGCTAAACTTATTACAAAAGCCGCATTATATTTAATGCGGCTTTTTTTACGACTAAAGCGTGATGTGATTTTGTGCATCAAAAAGTGGTAATATACTTGCTAATTCGGTGATGATTAGATATTGAGCGCGTATGGCAAACGATACAAATACTTCTAAATTACATTTTTCTCTAGTTTCTCCTGAGCGCGAATTGTTTTCAGGTGAAGTTGATCAAGTTGTTGTTCCAGGTAGCGATGGTCAATTTGGTGCATTGGTAAACCATGCCCCGCTTATGAGTGTTGTTAAATCTGGCGTGATTAAAATAATCACTGGCAATCAAGAAACTAAAATGTATGTTGGCGGCGGTATCGTTGACGTAAGCGGTAAAGGCGTTGCAATTTTAGCAGAAGATGCAGTTGATTTGAATTCAATCGACAAAGCGTCTTTTGAAAAAGATTTAAAAAATGCCCAAGAAGATTTGCGCGATGCAAAAAATGATGCTGATAAAGCTAAAGCAAGCAAATCAATCGAAAGATTAGAAGCTATTTTAGCGGCTGCATAATTGCATAATTGCAGTATAAATTATAAAAACAAGGGCGCTTTATGCGCCCTTTTTATTTTATGCAAAATCATTTAATGGTCTTTTATGCAAAACCAAATCATCGAAATTACCCAATTTGCCAATCATTTAGCTGACCTTGCGCGCGCTGCAACTTTGCCTTTTTTTCGCGGTGAACATGGTGTGGAAAATAAAGGGGAAATCGAATATGATCCCGTAACCCTCGCTGACCGCGCTTGCGAAAATGCAATGCGTGATGCAATTCAAAAACACCGCCCTGATGATGCAATAATTGGCGAAGAATATGGTGATAAAGCTGGTAAATCAGGATGGCTTTGGATTTTAGATCCTATTGATGGGACGCGCGCCTTTGTTGCAGGTACTTCAACTTGGGGTGTTTTGATTGCTGCATATTATAATGGCGAACCGATTATTGGAATTATGGACCAACCATTCACAGGTGAAAGGTGGATTGGAAATCCAAATCAAGCCATCTGGCAAAGAAATGGCGAAGAACGTAAATTAATTACCAAAAATGATGCATTGATTGAAAATAGTGTGATTGCCACAACCGACCCCTTTTTATTCCATGGCAATGAACGCATTGCGTTTGACGAAATAAGAAAAAAAGCCCCTGTCACACGCTATGGTCTTGATTGTACTGCTTATGGTTTATTAGCCTTGGGTGGAATTGGTCTGGTTGTTGAAAATGGGCTAAAAATTGTTGATTTAGCGGCTTTAATTCCAATTGTTGAAAACTCGGGTGGTGTTTTTACGGATTGGAAAGGGAATAGAAACCCAAGTACAGGCCGCGTAATTGCGGCGGCAAACCAGAAAATACACCAAGAAGCTTTGAAAATTTTATCGAAAGTTGATTGATAATATTTTCAACAGGCTTTGAAGCTGTAAATGACATATTTTTAACACAAATTAAGACCTATTTTTGCCTGATTCATGCTTATGTAAGGTTTCATTAACCCAGTCTAATTTATATTTATTTATTGTTAACTATCAATTTCGGAGTCTGAAATTTGGCCAAACGTGGTGGCAGAAGAGGCAATTCAAATCGACCAAGTGGCAATAATGGCTATAATGGTGGATATGATAATGGCCCACAAAACTATGACCAAGGGCCAAGAAGACGCCCCCCATCCCAATTTAAAGTACGCAAACAAAAACGTCCAGGGCGTGGCTTTTGGGGAACAATTACATATTGGGGTGCAGTTTTATCATTATGGGTTGCTGTAATCGGGGTTGGTATCTTCATTTGGGTTGCTTCAGATTTGCCAGATCCAGAAGAATTATGGCGCAAAACCGATAGGCCATCTATAACTTATGTTGATATTCATGGCCAAGTTATTGAACGTCGCGGCGCAGCAGACGCACCGCCAGTTGATTTAAAGACTTTACCAAAATATGTTCCACAAGCCGTAATGGCAATTGAGGATAGGAAATTCTATCACCATTTTGGGGTTGATATTTTTGGCCTAGGGCGCGCAATGCTTACAAATCTTCGCGCAGGCCATGTTGTTGCAGGTGGTTCAACCCTTACGCAACAATTGGCAAAAAACCTATTTTTATCATCAGATCAAAATCTTAAACGTAAAGCCCAAGAATTATTATTAGCCCTATGGCTTGAAAATAAATTCACCAAAGATGAAATTATGTCGCTTTATTTGGCGCGTGTTTATTTTGGCGCTGGTGCTTATGGCCTTCAGGATGCTTCAGAACGTTATTTTAATAAAACCCCACAACAACTAACAATTTCAGAAGCGGCATTATTGGCAGGGCTTTTAAAGGCGCCATCAAAATATAGCCCTGTTTCTTCAACTGAACGTGCGGCACAACGTGCAACAGTTGTTCTTAATGTTATGGAAAATGAAGGTGTTATTACGCACGCCCAACGTCTTCAAGCAGTTAAAGAACCATTACGTTTTGTTGAAAATGCGCGTGGTTCAAATATTGGTTATTTCCTTGACTGGATTGAGCCAGCAGTTGGCACACAAATTGGCGAGCCAACAGAAGATATAATTGTCGAAACAACACTTGATGCAAATCAGCAGGCATATGCAGAAGATGCAATTTCAAAAGAATTTAACGCCAATTTTAAAACCCTAAATATGGGGCAGGCGGCATTAGTTGCAATTTCTGGCGATGGTGGTGTTCGTGCCATGGTTGGTGGTCGTTCATATAATGAAAGCGAATTTAATCGTGTTACTGACGCCAAACGCCAACCAGGTTCGTCATTCAAGCCATTTGTTTATTTGGCAGCCTTAGAGCGCGGTGAAACACCATATTCAGTTCGAATTGATCGACCAATTAAAGTTGGCAATTGGTCGCCGCAAAATTATGATAATGCATATCGCGGTTCTATGCCTTTAATTAGTGCTTTGGCGCAATCAGTTAATACAATTGCCGTTCAATTAGCTGAAGAAGCAGGGCGCGATGCCGTTGTTCGTGTTGCGCGCCGCCTTGGAATTCGTTCTCGTCTTGAACCTGAACCGACATTGGCACTTGGTACAGAAGTGGTTTCGCCATTGGAATTAACATCTGCTTATGTACCATTCTCTAATGGTGGTGCAGCTATAACACCTTATGGTTTTAAACGTATTAGAACAAAATCTGGCAAAATTATTTGGGAAAGACCTGCGCCAAGCCCACGCCGCGTTGTTGATGATGGCAATTTGCGCAATATGAATTTAATGCTCAAACAAGTTGTTGATGCTGGTACTGCGCGTAGCGCACAATTACCTGGCTATATGGTTGCAGGTAAAACTGGAACAACATCTGATTATCGTGATGCATGGTTCATTGGTTATACCGCAGGCTATACAGCAGGTGTTTGGGTTGGCAATGATGATTTCAAAACCAAAATGAATAAAGTAACCGGTGGTTCTGCACCGGCACGTATTTGGCATAATTTTATGGTCAACGCGATGAAAGGAACGCCGCCACGTGCCTTCTTGCTTCCTGTTGGTGCACCTTTAAATGAACAGGCATTTCCAACATTACCAACAGATAGTGATGCACAACCTATTGATTCGCCTGCAATAGTGGGTGGAGATACAACCAATGTAGTTGCTGTAAATCCACAACCTAATGTAGGGGCAAATCCTGCGCCAAATGCGGAAGCTGCCCCAAATGAGCCACAGCAAGAGGTCAAAAGCATCGACCAAATTGTAAAAGAAGTGCAGGGGCAGAAGAATTAGGCGTTCAATGCCAATTTAATAATTGCTATTTTCCAAATGCAAGCATTCACAAATCATTAGCAGTGGATTTTTAAGTTTTTCTTGTAAAGCTGTAATTCTAGCAATAATTTTGCCACAATTACTTTTATTAGCTTTAATAATTAGGCATAGTGCATAATCTGGCATTTATGGGGGAATTTAATGAGTCATAAAAATGGAATAAAATATCTTGCAGCCGCTTCATTACTTGCAATAAGCTTGAATTTCTCAAGTGCAAACTTTTCTTATGCGGCAAACGCCCCAAGTGTTAATGATGCTGTAAAAGCACTTGGCATTGAAAAATCAACACCTGATTTTTCTTATGCTACAAAAACCATAAAAGATGGCGTCGCAATTTTTGAAAAAGTAAATATGGGCGGTGATTCAACAGCAGATAAAATTATAATAAGCGTGTCGCCAATTGATCAAAATCTTGAATTTCAAATTTTTGGTGCAAAAATTAAAGGCACTGATGATTTTGTGATTGCTGACGAAATTCAATTTCATTCAAATGATAAGCTTGATACTATTAATAGCGTTAAATTACCATTTTCAAAAAATGGTCAATCTTTCTCTGGTGATATAGTTTTTAAAAATGTAACCATAAAAGACACAGAGCGTGGTGAAGATTTAACTGCAAAAACCTTTACAATTAAAAATGCAAAATTCGATGGTGATGAATTTAAAAGCTTCAAAAATATGAATGCTAGTGATGTTTTTGTTCCACTAGATAAAGAAGCAGACCTTCGAATTGGAACTATCGCTTGGGATGAACCAAGTGAGGAAATGCTTAAAGATTTTGATTCCAAATCTAATAAAGGCATGAGCGATAAAAAAGATATGGAAATGATTTCATCATTTGCATTCAAAAAATTCAAAATGACCGACATGAACATTAAGCCAAAAAATGGCATGTTAAAAGGTAAAGATGGAAGTTCTTTCATTGGCCTTAACCTTGGAAATTTTGAAATAAATGATTTTTCAAAAGACAAAGTTGGTAGTTTTGCATTTAATAATTTCAATGTTGACGGAATTTATGAAAATGAACCAGTTTCGTTCAAACTTGATGAGATTTCATTCAAAGATTTGGATGTAAAATTCTTTGAAACCTATATGGCGCCTTATTTTAAATCTAAGGATGAAAAAGGTCTTGCCGCAATTCGTAAATTAAAATTGCGTGATGTTTTCGTTGGCGGCCCTTTATATAATGGTATGTCTGCTTTCAATATTTCTGGCATGAATTTTACCGGTGCTGGTGCAAGCATGAAGCTTGATAAAATGGCATTCACCTCAACTAAAAATGCCCAAAATATTGTTACAAGCTATGAAATGCCTGTTGGCAATTTTACGCTTGATGTTACCGACAATAAAAAACCATTCGGCATGTTGCTTTCAATGGGTTTAGAGCAAATGGGCCTTGATTCCGTTAAAATGAGCTTTGGCGCAAAAGCAGATTATGACGTTGTAAATGATAAAGCCAATGTTACCCAAACTTTCTTCCGTTGGGAAAAAATTGGTGAATTAGGTTTTGAAATGTCGCTTTTGAACCAAATGAAATGGCTTGAAACCACAAGTATTGGTGACTTATTTGATGCAACCCAAAAATCAATTGACTTGAGCAAGCCAAAACCTGTTGCCGCGCCTAAGAAAACTGCGGCTAAATCAACTGGTAAAAAAGGAACTAAAACTGCGGCAAAAACAAAAGCTGCACCAACAAAAGCACAAGCAAATGCCGAGGCACGCTCTAAAGACGAAACCAAAGCATTCTTGGATATGATGCAATTATATAAAGGTGTTCGCGTTTCTCACATGAAGTTTGAAGCCAAAGATTTGGGTGGTATTGACCGCGCATCAGTTCGCGAAGGTTTTGAGAAAAACCTTGATGCCAAAAAAGTTCGCACTAATTGGGCAATGGATTTAACAAAAGAAGCCAATAAACCAACTAATAGCCCGTTTGAGAAGAAATTCCTTAGTGCACTTGCAAAATTCATAAGCCTTGGCGGGACAATGTTTGTGCAATTCGATAATCCAGAAGGTCTTGATATTGTTGATACAATCAACAAGAAAACCGACCCGAATACTCTTGGAATTGAATTTGGGGTTAAACAATAAAAAAGGGGGCATTTGCCCCCTTATTTTTTTTGTTTGTCATATTTTAAAATGAATTCCATTTGTTTGGGATAAATTTCTTCGCGGAATTTTCGCCCATTAAATACGCCATAATGACCAACGCCTTTTTGAATATGATCTAATTTCATATCTTTTGGAATATTTACGCATAAATCATGCGCTGCCTGTGTTTGGCCAATTCCTGAAATATCATCCAACTCACCCTCAACCGTCATAAGGGCAACTTTGGTGATTTTTTCAGGCTTCACCAATCTGTCGCGGTGGTAAAAACAACCGCGCGGCAAATGATGTTCTTGGAAAACTTTTTCAATGGTTTGAAGATAAAATTCTTCGGTCAAATCAAGAACCGATAAATATTCATCATAAAATTTACGATGTTTTGATGCGCCATCACCATCACCATCCACAAGGTGATTAAAATAATCTTTGTGCGCTTCAATATGTCTATCCTTATTAAGTGACATGAATGAATATAATTGCACAAACCCCGGATACACGCGCCTAAAAGCGCCAAGATTTGGAAGCGGAACGGTGTGAATCATATTTGATTTAAACCAAGTGAAAGGTCTTTCATCGGCAAGTTTGTTTGCAATTGTTGGGCTTTTTCGCGCATCAATTGGCGAACCAACAAAACACATAGTAGCAGGAAGATTTTTATCTTCATCCTCACTCATAAGGGCAATTGTCGCCAAAACTGGTGGCCCAGGTTGGCATACCGCAACAATATGTGCGCCGCCGCCAATATTATTAAGCATATTGCGAATATGATCTATATAATCATCTAAGTCAAAGCGCCCCGCCGCAATCGGAACTTCTTTTGCATCTGACCAATCGGAAATATAAACTTCATTATCAGGCAAAAATGCTTCAACTGTGCCGCGCAAAAGGGTTGCATAATGCCCTGATAGTGGCGCAACAATCAAAACACGCGGGTCATTGCCACGTTTTGCTTTTTTAACTGGCTTGCCATCCATAGTTCTTCTGAAATGAAGCAGTCTTGCCCACGGACTTTCCCAAACTATTTCAGGGGTAACATCAACTTCAACACCATTTACAAATGTTGTATCAAGACCCCATTCAGGTTTTCCATAATTTCTTGTAATTGCTTCAAAAACATCCGATGCCGCCGATAATTGTTTGACCATTTTGGTGTCAACAAATGGATTCATAGGGTTTTTAAGCCAATAAGATTGAAATGAATTCAATGCCCGCATGGGTGCTAAAGCTGCACGTTGAAATTCAACCAATGAATATAACAATTAATTATCCCCGATTTATGCTATGTTGCGCTGCACAATAGCTTATAAATGCAAAAATGCAATTCTACTTAAGTTATAACATATTGGGGTTAATGCTTTTTCTACAATCCACTTTTATTTATAGATGCAATACATTGCGCCGTTTTTTTAGGGTCGGCTTGATCGCTAAAGAATGTTTTTAATTTTCCATCGCGCCCCATAAGATAAATTATACTTGAATGATCCATTGTATAATTTTGCGGTGATTGCTTATTTTCAACCTTATTATAGGCAACTTTAAATGCTTTAGCGGCTTTAGAAATTGCATCCTCACTTCCTGTTAGTGCCATAAGGCCTTGTGGGAAACTTGGGGTGCTTACATATTCTTTCAAACGCTCTTTAGAATCGCGGGCTGGGTCAATAGTTATTAGAACTGGTTTAATTTGTGCAGCTAATTCTTTGTTTTGGGCGCTTAATTCAAAAATAGTTCTTTCCATAAATAGCAATGAATTTGGGCAAATGTCAGGGCAATATGTATAACCAAAATAAATCATAGTTGGCGAACCAAGGAAATCTTTTTCGGTTTTTGGCTTACCATCTTGGTCAATTAAACTAAATGGCCCACCGATTTCGCCATAAGCACGCGAATTACATTCATCATCAACATCAGAGCTTTTGGCAACAGACGGTAAGTGCCGTGAAAAATTTTGATAGGCCGCATAACCAAGAATTAAAACCAAAAGTGAAACCGGAATAAATAAACCCGATAATATAGTTTTTTTTTCGTTATCTTTTTTCATTTTGCCCATCTTTATGTTTCGTTTAATTGGTTGTATGCCAAATCATGGCTTCAGGAAATAATATTTTTCAATTCAATCAAACAAAATCAGTAAAAGAATTGATTGGCGATGACAATAATGCACGTACAAGCCAGATTGGTCGCCTAAGACTACGAACCTTGGTGGCATTACGTTGGCTTGCCATTATTGGCCAAACTGTTTCAATAGCCATAATTTCATTTGGCTTTGGTTATGATTTGCCGCTTACCACCTGCTTTTCGGCAATTGCGGCATCGGCGTGGTTTAATATTATTCTTGCCTTTGCATTGCCATCACAAAGACTTTTAAAACAATGGGAGGCCGCATCCCAATTAGCGTTTGATATATTACAGCTTACATTTTTGGTATATATAACGGGCGGTATTGCCAATCCATTTGCCATTTTACTTATTGCGCCAGCCACAATAGCGGCATCGACATTGCGTGTTCATTGGGTGGCAATTTTAATTACATTAGTTTTAGCCTGTGTCGTAATACTTTATAATTCACCACATCCTTTGCCATGGGATAAAGCAAGTCAGTTAATATTATTGCCATTATATAAGACTGGCATAACAACGGCATTGATAACAGGCGTGATTTTCACATCCGCCTATGCATGGCGCGTTGCCGCCGAAGAATCGCGCCTTGCAGATGCCCTTGTTGCAACTCAGGCAATTTTAGCGCGCGAACAACGCCTTGCAGCGGTTGGCGGCCTTGCGGCGGCGGCGGCGCATGAATTGGGCACACCGCTTGCGACAATTCAATTAACCGCAAAAGAGATGACGCGCGCGTTAAAAGATGGCCAAGATAAGGAAGATGCCGAATTAATACTTGAACAATCATTACGTTGCCGCGAGATTTTGCGAAATCTTTCAATGCATAATAGTTTTTCAGATCCGACAATTGTATCGCTTCCAATCGGTCTTTTACTTCGTGAAGCAGCTGAACGGCATTCTAATAATATAAGCAAAGCAATAGTATATGATATTGAAACCAAGGATGCCGAAGATTTAATCGTCTTGCGTATGCCAGAGATTATTTATGGCCTTGGAAATTTCATTGAAAATGCAATCTCTTATGCCAAAGAAAAGGTCATAATTTCGTCCAAATGGGATTCTAAATACATAATTGTCAAAATAATTGATGATGGCAAAGGCTTTGACCCCGATATTTTGCCGCGCTTGGGTGAACCATATGTTTCAACACGAACCGCGGGAACGGTGGGTGCGCAAACCCGTGAAGGTATGGGCTTGGGCTTCTTCATTGCAAAGACTTTGCTTGAACGTTCTGGCGCGCAAATTAGTTTTGGAAACCAAATAGGCGGCAAAACAGGTGCAATAGTAAGGATTGTTTGGACACGAAGTAATATTGAACAAAAATAAAAGGGGAAGAATATGAATTTTACCAAATTCACTTTAATAACATTGGCATTATTTGCACCGCAAATTTCAAGCGCGCAAAATTCAACACCCCAAAACATTGTCAAAACTATTAACGGACCATCTGATACACCAAATTACGCGGCACTTGAGCCATATTGGGCGCGAAAACCAGTAGTTGAGATATTGGGACGCTCAAAAATGGAATTTGAATCAAATAAAGCAAAGTTGAAATTTATAGTTGCCGAGGTTGATAAAGACCCAGAGCAAGCATTATTAAAAGTATCTAAAAATACTCAGCCTGTAATTGAAAAAATTATGGGAATTTTAGGCAAGGATGGTCGTGTCGATGTAAATTATTATCGCGATGTTATTTATCAACAATATAAGGATAAAGACGGTAATAAAATTGAAAACACACGTGAAGATAAAATTGAAAATTATGTTATTGGTTGGTCAATCATTATAGAAACTAAAAACATAAGCCTTATACCAAAAATACGTGCCGAAGTTTTGGCGATTGAAAATTCAAGAATGACGGATAAGGTTGAATATTCATTTTCTCCAACACCAATTCAAGAACGCCAGTTGTTTACTGCCGCAATTGAAGATGGAAAAGAGCGTGCTAAAATCATTTCGGATTCTTATGGCGTCAAATTGAAATTACTTATCACACAAGAAGGGCGTAGTGAGTGTTTAAGTTCACCGTCTGGATATGGTGAAACAAATTCAGGAAGTATGAAATCATATTCGGGTGATAAAGAGAGTATAGCTGTTACAGGAACAAGAATGAAACCGCGCCCAGTTGATTTAATAATGCCTGCTTCACCTGAAACCCACGAGTTGAAATCGTTGGTTTGTATGGTTTATGCGGTTGAGAGATAGGGGATAAAGATGAAATTTACAAAACTTTCTTTAATTGCATTGGCAATATTCGCACCTCAAATTTCAAGCGCGCAAAATGTTGTAAAAACTGTTTCTGGGCCATCTGATAATCCGCCTTATGCTGCGATTAAACCTTATTGGATTGATAAGCCAGTTATAGAGGTTATTGGTCGTTCTAATGTTATGTTTAATCCGAACCGCGTTAGTATGAATTTTTCAGTGCAAGAAATAAATGAAAATGCCGATGAGGGTTTGGCAAAGCTTACCAAACGCACAAAACCCGTGATTGAAAAAGTAAAATCAATGCTTGGCAAAGATGATTCAATCACTGTGAATTATCGCCGCGAAGCTATTTATCAACAATATAAGGATAAAGAAGGCAATAAGATTTCAAATCAACGTGAGGATAAAATTGAAAATTATGTTCTGCATTGGGATATTGCCATTACAACCCAAAAATTTGAAATTGTGCCAAAAATAAAGGCTGAAATTTTGGCAATTGGTAATTCAAAAATGAATGGTACGGAATATTATTCCTTTATTCCATCAACAGAACAAACCCGCCAAGTTTTCCAAACCGCAGTTGAAGATGGCGCACGCCGTGCCGAAGTTGTTGCAAGTATCAATAAAGGCAGCAAGCTAAAATTATTGGTGGTTCAAGAAGGCCAAAGCCAATGTTTAAGTTCGCCAACAACGCAAACTGGTGAAGTTTATGACCGTGAAGCTTCTATTAATGTTCCTAGTGTAGATTATCATCCCGAACCAGTTCTAGCGCCTGCAAATGAAAAGGTTCAAGTACTTCAAGCCAATGACCTAATAATGCCATCTGCGCCCGCAAAATATCCTTTAGAGGCATCAGTGTGCATGGTTTATGCAATCGAATAATAATGGGGATGTTCCATCTTCTTGCGTGATTGACATTCAAACACTAAAAGGCAATATCGTGCAGTAACGCCTGGGGATATTGTAATGGTTGAGAATTTAGCCGCGCTTCTTGAAACTATCGAAGATAAAACACTTTTGATAATGGATGATGATGGCCCTTTGCGAATGCGTATGTCACGCGCCCTTGAATCGCGTGGCTTTCAAGTGAAAACTGCCCAAGGTGTGCATGAGGCTTTGGCAATAGTACGTGAAAGCCCACCTGCATTTGCGGTTCTTGATATGCGCCTTGAAGATGGTTCTGGCCTTACTGTGGTTGAAGAAATGCATAATTTGCGCCCTGATGCGCGCGTTGTAATGCTTACTGGCTATGGTAATATCGCAACTGCAGTTGCGGCGGTAAAAGCAGGGGCTGCGGATTATCTTGCAAAACCTGCGGATGCTGATGATGTTATGAAGGCGCTTTTGGCACTTAAAGATGATTTACCAGAGCCACCAGAAAATCCAATGTCTGCGGACCGTGTTCGCTGGGAACATATTCAGCGCGTCTATGAGCTTTGCGGCAATAATGTTTCCGAAACTGCGCGCCGCCTTAATATGCACCGCCGCACATTACAGCGCATACTTGCAAAGCGCGCCCCAAGATAAAAATAAAACCTAAGGTTTTAGCAAAGGTTTTTTAATTTTTTCGGATTAAAAGTGTCCCATACTTTTGGGTTCGGAGAGATTAATGAAAAACCTTGGCTTAACTATACTTTTGGCATCATTTTTGTCTTATCCTGTTATAGCAGAGGAACCCATTGGTCATGGTGGACATGCCAAGGTAAAAGCCGCAAAAAAAGCTGAACCAAAACATGTAACACCAAAGGCAGAACCGAAAAAGCACGAAGAAGAAAAACATGAAAGCGCAAAGCATGTAGATGCTAAACCGCAAGCTCATACCGTCCATTGGTCTTATGAGGGTGAACATGGTGCCGAACATTGGGGCGATATTGCGGGCAATGAAACCTGTAAACTTGGTAAAGTACAAACGCCAATAAATATAATGACAAGAAGCGTCGAAAGCGCACCAATTTCGCCAATCCGTTTCAATTATACAATGTCAAATGGCGAAGTAATAAATAATGGTCACACTTTACAAGTGAATTTCAAACCTGGAAATTCAATTGATGTTGATGGCACGAATTATGCCCTATTACAATTTCACTTCCACGCCCCAAGCGAGGAGGGGTTTGACAATATACGCTATCCAATGGTTGCCCATTTTGTTCACAAATCAGCCGAAGGCAGATTGGCAGTGGTCGCGCTTTTATTCACTGTCGGCAATGAAAACCAAATTTTGAAAAATGTTTTTGCCAAATTTCCACCCCATGAAGGCCAAAAAGCCGATATTCCAAACCTTGATTTAGGGCGAATTTTTAACGGCAGCCAAAAATATTATAGCTTCATGGGATCGCTAACCACACCGCCATGCTCAGAAGGCGTAAAATGGCATGTTTTAAAAACCAGCCAAGAAATATCATTAAACCAATTAATAGACTTCAAAAGCCTATATCCCGAAAACGCAAGACCGTTTCAGCCGATTAATAATAGGGAAATTAGGGTAAGTGAATAAATCTCAAAACCACATGAAGCTTTTGGCTTGAGCTTATGTGGCGCAATAGTCTGGCATAAGGCTTTCTACCCAATCTATAAAAACTTGTGAACGTAGTGGAACGTTTCGTCTTTGCGGCGTAATTAAGGTTATTATTAATGGGCTTGGTTCATATTCTGGTAAAATCCTTACTAATTCGCCACTTAGTAAATAATCACGCACGCCAGCAAAAGGAACTTGGATTATACCAAAGCCAGCACGACAAGCTAAAGAATAAGATATTGAATTATTTACCCGAATTTTGGATTGCATATTAATTTCGCGCGTTTCTTTGCCAATTTGATACTCAAAAACTGCATTAGGTGGGCCAAATTTTGTATCATAATCTACAAGAAAATGTTTGCTTAAATCTTCAAGTTTTTCAATTGCGCCATATTTTTCAATATATGTTTTAGAAGCGCAATTAACCATTGGTTTTTCGCCAATAATTTTTTGCCCCAATCCTAAGTTTTGTTTGCTTCCGACCCTTAAAACGCAATCAAAGCCTTCTTGAATTACATCAACTTCTCTATCTGTGCATGAAAGCTCTAGTGTTAGATTGGGATATTTTTCCATAAATTCGCTTAGTTTTGGTATTATTAATTTACTGGCTAAGCTAATTGACATATCAATTCGTAATTTTCCCGAAATTTTTTCATGGCCATTTTTATATTGTGTAAAGGCCTCGTCAAAATCGAATAAAATATTTTGCGCACGTTCGTAAAATTCAACACCATGATGCGTAAGATTTACCATTCTTGTGGTTCGAAAAAATAGCTTCACGCCAATTTCATCTTCCAAACGCGCAATATGCGCCGAGATAGCTGATTTTGGAATTTCCATTTCATCAGCAGCTTTTGTGAAGCTTCTATAGTCGGCAACTTTTTTAAAAATTTCTAAAGATTTTATTTTGTCCATTGTTCATGTTTTCCGAACACAGATTTCATTATTTGTGCCTTTATACAGGATAATCTGAACTATATAAAGGCATAAAGGAGAAATCAATGAATAAAATTGCTATCATAACAGGTGGTTCACGCGGAATAGGGCGTTCAACAGCACTTAAATTTGCCAAAGAGGGTATAAATCCAATCATAACTTATAATTCGAATGAAGATGAGGCTATAAAAACTGTTCAAGAAATTGAAAAAATCGGTGCAAAATCTATTGCTTTGAAATTGGATGTTGCGGATAGAAATTCATATATGAATTTTGCACAAATAGTTCAGGGGGCTTTAAAAACAAATTTCGGGACAGATAAATTCGATATTTTGGTAAATAATGCAGGAATTGGTTTAGACGCAAAATTCCTAGAAACCACAGAAGAAGACTTTGATAGGATGACTAATATTCATTATCGCTCGGTTTATTTTTTATCGCAAAAACTTGTGCCTTTTATAAAAGAAGGCGGTCACATTATTAATGTTTCTACAGGTACAACCCGTTTTACGCTTCCGGGTTATTCACTTTATGCATCATTAAAGGGCGCCGTAGAGACTTTGACCAAATTTATGGCAAAAGAATTAGCCCCATTAAAAATACGCGTTAATGTTATTGCACCGGGGGCAACTGCAACTGATTTTCGTGGTGGTTTTGTGCGCGATAATAAAGATGTGCAGGCATATCTTGCATCTCTTACAACCGAAGGGCGCGTTGGGCTTCCAGATGATATTGGCGATGCAATTTATGGCATAATTTCAAGCGACATGCATTGGTTAAACGGGCAAAGATTTGAAGCAAGCGGCGGGCAAGCAATCTAACCGATATGAAGTCACCCAAAAATAAAAACGACGCTTTTTATTTTTGGGTGTCCGCTTGAATCCAAAACCCTGAGTGAGCCGCGAAGCGGCGAGGGTGGGGTTTTGAGACTTTATGCGTCTATATCCGCTTCCAAAGCAAATTCTTGGATAAATTCGCGTCTTGGCTCAACTAATTCACCCATTAATCTTGTAAACATTGAATCCGCTGTGTCTTGGTGGTCAACGCGTACTTGTAAAAGGGAGCGGGCATTTTTGTCTAATGTGGTTTCCCATAATTGTTCGGCATTCATTTCACCCAATCCTTTATAGCGTTGGATTGAAATGCCTTTACGACCTTGTGCGCGGATTGCCTCTAATAAATCTGATGGGCCTTTTACTTCTACGCGTAGGTCACGGCGCATGAATATTCCGCCGCCATCATACATTTCGGAAATTGCCTTGGCGCGCTCATTAAGGCGGTGCGCATCCGACGAGGCAAGAAGATTATTATCAAGCAAAATCGCCTCCTTTACGCCGCGAACCATGCGGAATAATTTAAGGCCTTCAGGCAAGATTTCAGCTTCCCATTCATTCTCACCCTCTGCACCAATTGCGCGCATTTTATTTGCCGCTTTTTGCGCAATTTCAGGGGTAAGTTCAGGGGTTAGTGCCCCTGCAAGTGAAACTTGTTCAAGCGCAAAAACAGGAACACGTGCGCTAAGGCGTGAAACACCATTTTCAAATGCAATCGCATCTTTGACCGCATTATGCAAATCTTGTCCCAAAATAACTTCACCAGTGCCAGTTTTGAATGAAGCTTCATTCGTTCCTTCATTGATAAGATATTCTTCCAAAGCCGCCTGATCTTTTAGGTAGGATTCGGAGCGCCCTTTAGATGCCTTATAAAGTGGCGGTTGGGCAATATATAAATGCCCACGCTCAATCAATTCTGGCATTTGGCGATAGAAGAATGTCAAAAGCAGGGTTCGAATGTGTGCGCCATCAACGTCCGCATCTGTCATGATGATTATTTTGTGATAACGCAATTTATCAGGGTTAAAATCGTCGCGCCCAATAGAAGTTCCAAGGGCGGTAATCAAAGTTCCAATCTCTTGCGAAGAAAGCATTTTATCAAAACGCGCGCGCTCAACATTCAAAATTTTACCACGTAGCGGAAGAACGGCCTGAAAACCCCTGTCACGCCCCTGTTTAGCAGATCCGCCCGCTGAATCCCCTTCCACGATGAAAAGTTCGGATTTTGCGGGGTCACGTTCTTGGCAATCAGCCAATTTCCCCGGCAAAGAAGAAATATCAAGCGAGGTTTTACGACGCGCTAAATCACGTTGCTTACGCACTGTTTCACGAACAATCGCCGCCTCGATAATTTTTTGCATTATCGCTTTTGCTTCGGCTGGGTTTTCTTCGAACCAATCATTCAAAGTTTCGCCAATAATGTTTTCAACAACAGGGCGCACCTCAGAAGAAACCAATTTATCCTTAGTTTGGCTAGAGAATTTTGGATCAGGAACTTTAACAGAAAGCACACAAGTTAAGCCTTCACGCGCATCATCGCCCGAAATATCAACTTTCTCTTTTTGTTTTATGCCCGATTTTTCAGAATAATTATTAATCGCACGGGTCAATGCACCACGGAAGCCCGCCAAATGGGTTCCGCCATCACGTTGCGGGATATTATTGGTAAAGCAAAGTGTGGTTTCATGATAATGATCTTTTGACCATTGCAATGCCGCCTCTACTGTGATGCCATCTTTTTCGCCTTTGACATAAATTGGCGCATCAATAAGACTTGTACGGTCGCGGTCAATATGTTGAACGAAAGCGGCAACCCCACCTTCGTAGAATAATTTAGTTTCAAATGGTTCGGCACCGCGTAAATCATAAAATTCAACCATAAAGCCTGAATTTAGGAATGCCAATTCGCGCAATCTGTGAACCAAGGTTTTGCGGTCAAATTCAGTTTTGGTAAAAATAGTTGGTGATGGCCAAAAGCGAACCGATGTTCCTTGTTTGCCATTTGCATCGCCAACAACCTTTAATGGGGCAACAGTATCGCCAAGGGCAAATTCCATATAATGTTCTTTGCCATTACGCCAAATAGTAAGGCCAAGTTTATCAGATAATGCGTTTACAACCGAAACACCCACACCATGAAGACCGCCAGAAACCTTATATGAATTTTGGTCAAACTTACCGCCCGCGTGCAATTGCGTCATAATAACTTCGGCAGCAGACACACCTTCGGTTGGGTGAATATCGGTTGGAATACCGCGACCATTATCTTCAACTTGGGCAGAGCCATCAGGAAAAAGCGTTACTTTACAAAAAGTTGCGTGACCTGCCAAAGTTTCGTCAACTGCATTATCAACGACCTCATAAACCATGTGATGTAGGCCAGAACCATCATCAGTATCGCCAATATACATGCCAGGGCGTTTACGAACTGCATCAAGCCCTTTTAAAACTTTGATTGAATCTGCGCCATAAGAATTTTGATTGTTATTTTCGCTCATTATTGTTCCAAATTGTGATTTGTTATTTGTGCGCAATTAGGGCTAATTGCATAAAAGTTTGCTTTATTTTTTAGGCTAGAGAATAATTCTTTATCAGTTCCAGTAAGCCATGATTGTGCCCTTAAATTCGCCAATTCCCCCGAAAGTGCTTGTCTTCGCTCATCATCAAGATGGGCGAAAGCCTCGTCAAGCAAGATAACGGGATTCGGGCGATTAAAATAGCCTTCAACACCTGATTGCAGTCCTTGGGAAACTAATTTTGCTTGTGCTATTATAAGCCCGATTATTAAGGCTTTTTGCTCACCTGTCGAGCATTTTTCAGCCATCATATTATTGCCCAAATGGCGTGCCGCAAAGCTAGTTTTATGGGTTCCAAAAAGTGAACGACCAACAGCTTGGTCGCGTGTGCGATAATCTTTGAAATTTTTGGCGATTTCGATTTCCAATTTTTTCAAATCAACCCCTTCCAAAATTGCATTTTCAGCAAAGCCATCAAGCAATAATTGCGCCTTAGGGAAGGGGGATTGAATACGATTATTAATTTCGGTTTGTAATGCGCCAATCGCCTCAACCCGCGCATTGGCAATGGCGATTGCGTGGGATGAAATCTGTTCTTCGATTGCATTTAGCCAAATATTATCAGGATTTGCATTTTCAAGGACTTTTTGGCGTTCGCGAATAAGTTTCTCATAATCCGAAAAAGCGCCCTGTACCTCTGGGTAAAAGCTTAAAACGAGGCGGTCGAGGAATTTTCTACGCTCTGATTGTGGGCTTGCGAATATTCTATCCATTTGTGGGGTAAGCCAGATTATGCGTAAACTATCAGATAATGCCTTGGCGCTTACGTCTTTTCCATTAAGACGGGCTATTTTGCGTGGGCTTGGGGCATTAATATCAAGGCCAAGGCCGATTTTACGCTCATCAATACCATCACCAAGTAATGCCGAAACTGCAAAAGCGCCGCCATCTTCGCCCATGCGCGATAATTCGCCAATTTCTGCGCTTCTTATACCGCGCCCAGAATTTAAAAGTGATATTGCCTCTAAAATATTGGTTTTACCCGCACCATTTGGGCCAAAAAGAACCGAAATTTTGCCAATATTCTCAAGTTCGAAGCGGGCATGATTGCGAAATTGGGTCAAGATTAGGCGTCTGACACCAATATTGGTTTCATCTGCAAACTCTTGATCGACTTGCCGCAATAATGCCAAATTTTAATTCCGTTGTTTTATTTCTTAAAACGAATTTATCTATACACGTAAAGGCATCAAAACAAAGACAGAATTTGGGTCGCCTTGGTCTTTTACCAATGTAGGCGATGCGCTATCACGGAAATTAAATTCGGCAGTTCCCGCAATTAGTGCGCAAACATCAAGCAGATATTTTGCATTAAAACCAATTTCCATTTCAGGGCCTTGATACGCAACCTCCAATTCCTCACGGGCATCACCAGTTTCAGGGTTAGAGAAGGTAAGGGCAAGCACGTCTTGCTCTAGGCCAAGTTTAATCGGGCGCAATCTTTCAATCGCCATTGTTGCCACACGGTCAACAGCACGGGCAAATTCTTCGTTATTTAATGTCATTACGTGTGGGTTCTCTTTTGGAATCACACGCTCGTAATCAGGGAAAGTGCCATCAATAACTTTTGAGGTTAAAGTTGCGCGACCAACACTAAAGCGGATTTTTGATTCTGAAACCGCGATTTCAACAACTTCTTCATCGCTTTCCAAAAGTCTACGAAGTTCAAGAATGGTTTTGCGTGGGATAATTACACCCGCAATATCATTTGCCCCTTCTGGCATTGGGTAATCACAAAGTGCAAGGCGATGACCATCGGTCGCCACAGCACGTAAACAAGGCCCAGACGCACCATTTGCGCCATGCAAATAAATACCATTTAGATAATAGCGGGTTTCTTCAAGTGAGATTGCAAAACGCGTTCTATCAATAAGACGCGCCAATGCAGGTAATTCAATTTCAAAACTCTTTTCAAAATCACCATTTCCAAGGCTTGGAAAATCACTTGCAGGTAAAATTGGCAAGAAATAGCGCGAACGACCAGAAGTTATCTGTACGCGCCCAGAATCAGCGGCAAGCTCAAGGCGAACTTGTGAGCCATCGGGAAGTTTGCGAACAATATCATAAAAAGTATGCGCATGAAGTGTCAAAGAACCTGTTTGCTCAACATCTGCATTGGCGCCATCGATTATTTCAATGTCTAAATCGGTTGCCGCAAATGTAACAACACCGTCACGTGCTTCAATTAATACGTTTGAAAGAATAGGAACAGTTGTCCTTCTTTCAACAACGCTTTGCACGTGGTTAAGTGCACTAAGCAAAGCAGAACGTTCAATTGTAAGGCGCATTATAAACTCCAACAAAAAGGCGAACCAATTTTCACCCGCAAATCAATCTTAAAGATAAGTTTTTTGCCCAAATTTTTTACAAAGCGCAACTTTATTCGCCCTCTTAATGCTGCTTTAAGCATGATTTACACACAATTTTACGCTTTAAATATAAAGTAAATTAGATTTATGGGGCTATTAAAATGAAAAGCATTTCTATTGTGCATAGAATAATTGCTCTTGGCATGGCTTTTCTGCCAATTCTTTTAAATATGCCTTGACTAAAGGCGATGCTTTGTGCATAGAGCCGCCTTCAAATTCTTTTGCCCTTGTTGGGTTAAATCATGCTGCCGATTGGTGGCGCAAATGTGGAAATAAAATGGCAAATACTACTTCGGCTAAAAAAGCAACGCGCAAAATTGCAAGCCGCACTTTGATTAATACTGCTCGCCGTTCACGTGTTCGTGGCTTTATCCGTAAACTTGACGATGCTGTTAAGGCGGGTGACAAAGAAGCTGCTAAAACTGCATTCGCGGTTGTTGAGCCTGAAATCATGCGCGCTGTATCAAAAGGCGTTATTGCTAAAAATACGGCTGCACGCAAAGTTTCACGCTTAAGCGCACGCGTTAAAGCACTAGCTTAATTTATATTTATAAATTTTAAAAACACCGCACGGTAACCTGTGCGGTGTTTTTTTTATGCTTTTGAAAATTTGTGCAAAAACTGTGCAATTTATCCACATTTTATTAGTAGTTTATTTGAATATTATAAAAAGCGGTTCGCATCGCTAACTTATTGAAAAATATAATGATTTTTAAGTTAATAAAAATAGTCTAACAAATCTATTTTACGCGACGTAAGTTATCCACAGCATCATGTATTTTTTTACATAAAGCTCTGATTCGCTAATGTGCTGAACCTATTGGGATTCTAGTAGTGTCAATGACGAAACTGTAAAAAAAAGAATCATTTTTCCTGTTGCTTTCCTAATTTTCTTGCGCTTAATTAGTTCTGCTGTTGATGAAACTTTCGGCACCTACTTTTGGTAAATATTATTATGATACTTATCAAATGCGTCGGTAATGGGGTTTTGCCGCGGCCACCCAAACATTGATAAAGAAAACCTTCAATTTTGTCTAAATTGATGTTGAGTATTTGTGTGCCTATAAATGGGGACGGGGGTCTTATTATGGGTAACGCTTTGGTAAGTTTTTGCATTTTGCATTTTTACTTAAGTCAAAGTTTTGTTTTGGTGCGCGAATATTATTCGCAAATTTTTGGGGCGATAGTCCCCTAATTTTGAAAATAGTTATTCTATTTTCCACGCTTTTGTTTTGGCAACAATTTGAAGGCGTCAATAAGAATGTGGGCTTAAGGATGATTTCATCTTGCGGTGAAATTAATGGGGATGGTAATGGGTTCTAAAAATATAAAGATTAGTGACTTGCATGACGATAATTTGCATATCATCCAATCAGACTTAAACCACAAAACTATTGAACCAAAAGATGAAAATAATTTATCAGATGCCGATTGCTTATTTGAAGTTCGCGCAATCTGGACCGCGCTTGGGCCGCGTTTGCGCTCTATCCTTGGGCCACTTGATTTTAAAGCGTGGATTGAGCCTTTAAAGATTATTTCTGCTGATAATAATATAATTGTTATGAATGCGGCCAATGGTTTTGCACGCTCACGCATTCGTACCCAATATTTACATCGTTTGCAGCGTATATGGGATGATTTCGATCCAAGTAGCCGTAGAATTATTGTTGAATGCCAGAATAAAAACGAACCAGCTGCTATACAAACAGATTTAGCGCAAAATGAATTGTCGCATTCTGAAAACTCACAGGCGAAGTTTTCAAGCCAAAATAATATTCAAAGTTTTGAGCAAATCGAAACTCAAGAGCCAATTGATTTAAATCATAGCCCTAAAACTTTTGATAATTTTGAAGTTGGTACATCAAATCGTGTTGCCTATGCATTGGCAAAAAGGCTTGCAACTGAAACTGCATCATCTGAAATTTGCTATTTTTATGGTTATAATGGCGTTGGTAAATCACATTTGGTTGCCGCAATTGCCAATCAAACCAAACTTTCGCGCCCTAATTGCAAAATTCTTTCTTTATCTGCGCAAAGATTTTTGAACATGTTCCAGTCTGCATTGCGTGACAAAGAGACTGCGCAATTTAAAGAGGGGCTTCGGGCCGCCGATTTGCTAATCATAGATGATATTCAGCTAATTTGCGGAAAACCTGCGACCCAAGAAGAATTATTCCAAACCATTATGGATTTAACCAATGCATCAAAATCTGTTGCATTAACTGGTGATGTTCCTATCGAGGGTCTGGTTGGTTTAACACCAAGAATGGCAGGAATTTTACACGGTGGATTTAATGTTCGCATTGAAGAGCCTGATTTTGAATTGCGTCGAAAAATCGCAATGCGTAAAGCAAAAGAATTTGCTAATAAACGTCAAGATTTTTCACCACCCGAAGAGGCATTTGACATAATCGCGGCACGTATTATAGGTACTGGCCGCGCTGTTGAGGGTGCGGTAAAACAAATCTTTGCAAGCTCAGCGCTTGTCGGGCAGGAGGCAACAATGGAAGTGGTCATCGATGCAATAGGCGAAAGATTTCCGCAGCCCAATAAATCAGTTCCTGTTGATTTAATCAAAAAACGCGTTGCAGCGCATTTTGATATTTCTTTGGATGATTTAATCAGTTCGCGCCGCCATATTTCTGTTGCACGTCCTCGCCAGATTGCCATGTATTTTTGCAAAAAATTCACCAAACGCTCTTTCCCTGATATTGCGGCGCGTATGGGTGGACGTGATCATACAACCGTGATGCATGCGGTGAAACGTATTGAAGAATTGGCAAATAGCGATCCGAAATTTGCATCCGAACTTCAAATGCTTGCAAATAAAATTTTGGTCTAATCCTCTAAAGCTTTTTCAAGGGTTTGAATTTGATTATCATCGCTTGACCAAGAGGTTACAAAGCGGTGTGCTTTTGCACCCAATGCATGCCATGGGTAAAAGCCAATATTTGCATTTGCAATTTTACTTGCTTGTTTTTCATCCAATTCTACAAAAATTTCATTGCCTTGAACTGGGACAATTGGACTAATGCCATTTTTATGAAAAATTTGCGCAATTTTTTGCGCAGCTTTATTGGCATTTTGCGCGCAATCTTTCCATAAATCATTTTCAAGCATTGCAATGAATTGTGCAGCTAAAAAGCGATGTTTTGATATTAATTGTTGTGAAGTTTTGCGCAAATATGGCGTTGCCTTTTGCCTTGCATCTCCAAATAAAATCACTGCTTCTGCAAGCATTGCGCCATTTTTTGTAAGGCCGAATGATAAGGCATCAATGCCGCTTTGCCATGATAATTCTTTTGGTGATACTGCGCTTGTTACAAGGGCATTGGCAAAACGTGCGCCGTCGCAATGAAGATAAAGCCCATATTTTTTTGCAATTGCGCTAAATTGCGCAATCTCATTGGGTGAATATAAAAGCCCATTTTCATTAAGATTAGTAATTGAAATTACTTTTGGTTGCGGGGCGTGAACAAAACTTTCATCATGATGTAAAAGCGCATTTTCAACTTCAATTGGTAATAATTTTGGTGAAATACCAATTCCAATAAGGCGCGCGCCCCCCGTAAACATTTCTGGCCCATTGCCTTCATCTAATAATATATGGGCGTGATTATGGCACAAAATTGCACCCCAATTTGGGCAAAGACTTGCAAGGGAAAGGCAATTAGCCGCCCCACCAGTTGACACAAAATAAATATCCATTTCTTTGGTTTCAAAGAAATTTTGGATTAATTCATTGGCCTTTTGGGTTAGGGAATCGCTGCCATAAGAAGGCGCGATATCATTATTTGCCGCCACAATTGCATCCATAATCTTCGGATGCACGCCATATTGATTGTCAGAGCCAAACATTATTTAAAAGTTCCACGCTCAAGCATTTTTTTATGCCATTTGCCAATGTTTTCAAATTCTTCCCATGCCTTATAGCGCACAATGCGCGCAAAATTTAAGCCGCAATAAAGGGTTATATCGGCGATTGTAAACCTATCACCTGCGCAATATTCGCGATTGGCAAGAATAATGTCAAAAGTACCAATTGCGCGTTTTGCGCGCCCTTCATTAACATGCCCCCAATCTTCAACTTGTGGCTTTTCAAGTTTGGCAAGCCCTGGGTGAATATGGCGTATCCAATGATATATTGGATATAAAATTCCATGTTCTATCTGCCTATCGGTCATTTCAATAAAGGCGCGTTCTTCAAAATCATTGCCCATTAGATTTGGTTCAGGATAAAGCCCCTCAATATATGTACAGATTGCCCTTGATTCAGATAAAAAACGCCCATCATCAAGTTCAAGAACCGGAACTTGACCTAAATGATTGCGTGACAAATGTTCATCAGTTTTTGTTTCTTGCGCAAGTTCAACATCAATATGTTCGAAATTATCATATATCCCTTTTTCACGCATGAAGATTTCAACACGTAAAGGATTTGGTGCAATAGGCGCTTTATAGAATTTCATTATCTTACCTTATTTACAACTTTGCCATAAAACATTAGAGCCATCGTCACGTTGTAAAACAACATTTTCATTTGTTACTTTTTGCAATGTCATTTTCACAACACGCTTTTTCATTGTTGGCTTATCATTTATCATTTCTTCGTTAATTGTTGTAAAGATGAAATTATTGCCATTAAGTGACCAATTTCCTTCTTCTTCATCACGCAAATATTTGCCATCAGATGTAAGAATGAATGCATTATTTGTTTCACAATCTGCCTTTGATAAAGCCCATTTCCCCGCGATTTTTTTATTGTCGGCATTATTGACGGTTTGTTGCGTAGGGATAAGCAAATCTGGCGCATCTTCTGCCTTCATTGGCTTATTTTTCGGAAGCTTTCTCTGTGCTTCTTTTTTTTCAACAACGCTTAGGGCGGGGGCATCATTCTTGATGTCATTTGGATTTTGCTGTTCACATGAAACTAATGGCAAAGCCATTAATGCGATTAAAATTGCGAGTTTGTTTTTTTGCATAAAATAATTCTTTGTTGATTTATTTTATAATGCGCTAGGTCGCAAAAAATGCAAAGTGTTTTTGAAGCTTATGCAGGTCTTTTTGGCAAATATGGTATTGGGTTTACTGCATTTACGCCTTTTCGTATCTGAAACTGTAACCTTGGGGTAGGGGCGCGGCCCGATATGCCAACTTTACCAATCACTTGCCCCTTTTTCACATTTTGCTTTTCAGCCACCAAAATTTGTGAACCATAGGCATAGGCGGTAATATAATTATTGCTATGTTTAATAAGTATAAGCCAGCCATAACCTGCCAATTGATTGCCAGAATAAACAACTACGCCATCAGCAGCAGCAACGAATGGTGTGTTCTTTGGCGCTTCAATATCTATACCGTCATTTTTTTTAAAGCCTGCTTTTTCGCCGAATGTATCAACAATTTTTCCGTTTAAAGGCCATGTAAAATAATTTTTAGCGTCACCAATAATAGGTGGCGGGGAAGGCGGTTTCGTTGAAACAGGTGGTTTGGTGATTTTAACTTTTGGTTGTTTGCCAGAAATTTCATTTCCACGATTTATTTCATTCGCCAATAGCGTGATTAAATCCTTTGGCTCAAGACCAGTTAAACTATCGCGTACCATAGCAGGTAAGATAATTTTCTGCCCTGGTTTTATATTATATGGTTTGGGTAATCCGTTAAAAACTGCCAGTGAGCGCGGATCAACTGAATATCTTGCGCCAATTGTTTCAATAGTATCACCAGCTTTTGCAATATGAACTTTTAAAGGTGGTAATTTTATAATCTGTCCTTCATATATTTCATAAGGCGGCTCTAAATTATTAAGTTTTATCAAGCCAATAATTGGTGAAACTGTGCGTTCGGCAATGTCAAATAAGGATTCACCTGCAAGGGCGGTGGTCTGCTTTGGCGGGTTTTTAAAATTTATTTTGGTTTGCGCTAAAGCATTTTGACCAAATAAAATTACGCCAATGCTTGAATATAAAAATTTACGCCTTGAAATTGCCATTTGTTTTTAATGGCATTTAATGGTTTATGATGCCTTAATATTAGCCACTGATACCCGGTAGTAGCGGCACAAATCTTACGTCCATAAGGGCTTCTTCTTCGAAAATGCCGTCATCACGTAATCTATAACGCAATAATTCTTGTACGCTTCCCATACCAACTGGGGCAACTAAAATACCGCCAGTTTTTAATTGTGATAATAATTTATCAGGGCGGGTAGGGCAGGCGCAGGTTGAAATTATTGCATCATATGGCCCCTGTTCAGGCCAACCAAGCGCACCGTCGGCACATTTGGAAACAATATTATTAAGGCGCAATTGTTCAAATCGTGATTGGGCAATTCGCAATAATGGGCGGTAGCGTTCAATTGTGAAAACCCGCCTGCAAAGCTTTGATAAGATTGCACTTTGATAACCCGAACCCGTACCAATTTCTAAGACTTTTTCATGCCCTTTTAATTCCAAAGCCGCACTCATGGCGCCAACAACAAAGGGTTGGGAAATGGTTTGACCATATTGGATTGGAAGGGCTTGATTTTCCCATGCTTTATTTTTGAATTCATCACCCACAAAGGCTTCACGCGGGGTGGTTTCCATAACATCCAAAACACGGGCGTCACGTATTCCTTGTTGGCGTAATGCCAAAATTAATTGTGCGCGTCCGGTTTGGCTATCCATTAAGCGTCATCCCCTTTAAATAGGAATTCTTTTTTAAGGGCATTTAAAACTTGGTGTGATGTTAAATCAATATGTAGCGGGGTAATTGAAATATGCCCTTCATTTATCGCCCGCAAATCCGAACCCAAAGGCGGGATAAAATCCTGATTATTATAGCCAAGCCAATAATAATCATTGCCACGCAAATCTTCGCGTCTATCAAGATGATTTACATCTTCTTCACGCATTCCTTGGAATGTTGCTTCGATAATTGGCGTATTATCTTTTAATTCAGGTGGGAAGTTTACATTCATAACAACCGATTGCGGCCATGAATGTGCAATAAGGCGTTTTACAACATCTGCGCCATGTTTTTTGGCAACATCCCAATTAACATCTTCACCAAGGTGATAATTAATTGATTGCGAAAGCGCCATTGATGGAATGCCCATTTGCATTCCTTGTACTGCGCCCGCAACAGTACCTGAAACAGTAACATCTTCGGCCAAATTTTGCCCGCGATTAACGCCAGATAAGATTAAATCAGGTTTTTTGCCTTTAACTAAATCCAAAACTCCCAATAGAACGCAATCAGTTGGCGTTCCAGAGCATGAAAATCGTTTTTCCTTAATCTTACGCACACGAATTGGATCAGAAAGAGTAAGCGCCCGTGACATGCCAGAGCGTTCAATATCAGGCGCAACAATCCAAACATCATCAGAGATTTGGCGCGCTATATCTTCTAAAATATCAAGCCCTGGGGCATGTATCCCATCATCATTAACCAATAAAATGCGCAAATTTACCCCCGACTCATGAATCGGAATTTGGCTATCACTTTGCGTTAATTTTAGCTAGCTTTAAATCATTAATTGCTAGATGTTTTCATTAAAGAATGGACAATTCCGATTGCAGTACTAATCAACACAAGATGAACGCCATCAAGTATGAAAAGCTGTAATGGTTCTGATGAGTATACAAAATTATAAAGCCGCGCACCCAATGTAAGCAAAATGCCAATTGCAAAGCCGCTTTTCGCGCTACTAACAAGCGATTGAATATTAAGTGCATTATTTCTCTTTGCAATTGCAAAAGAGATTACAAGTGGCATAATCCATGAAATCGACATGCGCCACATTTCACCTTTCATGCTTGCCTCTGTAACGCCAGTCAGTTTTTTCCATAAATCGGCAAAGATTAAACCGTAATATAATGCGCCAATTAAATATGCTACAATTGCCGCAACCAAAACCCCGATAATTTTTACGCCCGCTATTTTCATTTTTACCTCCCTATTTTTGCCTCACTATATTGTGATTTTGCCACTCAATAGCATAAAATCAAGTGAAATCGGCGTGTTACTTTAATTTAATGCCAAACTTGCTTTATCAATGGCTTCAATATCGCTATGGCGATAGAATGCTCAGAAAATTATATGAAAAAATCCGCAATCTTGCAGGTTCTGAAAAATCAGAACCTGCATTGGCCATTGTCTCATTTGCTGAGGCATCATTTTTTCCAATTCCACCGGATGTTATGCTATTGCCAATGGCAACCATGCGACCAGAAAAAGCGTGGCGATTTGCGATTATATGCACTATTGCATCAATTATTGGTGGTATTTTTGGTTATGCAATCGGCATGTATTTAATGGATAATATTGGAAAACCATTGATGGATTTTTATGGTTATAGTGACAAATTAGAACATTTTAAGCAATCATATGCAAAATGGGGCGCTATGATTATTTTGTTAAAAGGCCTTACACCAATTCCATTTAAATTAGTTACTATTGCATCTGGGCTTGCGCATTTTAATTTTGGCATTTTTCTTATTACCGCAACTATAACTCGCGCAGCGCGCTTTTTCCTTGTGGCGTTTTTGGCGAGAAAATTTGGCCCATCAATTGAGCCTTTCATAGAAAAACAATTATATTGGGTAACGGGAGCTTTAGCGTTAATTATAATTTTCGGTTTTTGGGTGGTAACAAAAATATAAATTTATTAATTAATTCTGATTTAAAAAATAAATCCCCCGCAGTTAATGAACTACGGGGGTTTATTTTGTGAATATTTTACAAATTAGAATTTATGAACATATGCAACGGCAAAATTATCAACGCCATCATTTTCTGTGAAGCGTGTATAGTCGCCACGGATGCCGTTTTTGTCGTCGAACATATATTGCGCGCCAACGCCTGCTGCAAAGCTGCCATTATTGTCTTTTACAGTTGTTGTACCTGATTTAGCTTGTGCCCAAGTTTCATGGTAACCAAGACGACCAAGAACGCTGAATTTCTCATTAATAGGCAATTTACCAACTGCATAAGCACCAAGGTCGCCGCGTTGTTTTAATTTAACACCCAATACAGTGTCATTTGTCACGCCAAAGCCACCTTCTGCTTCTAATGCAAAGTTTTTATTGAAATCTGCACCAAAACGACCAGTTACAGATGCTGTGTCAGTATCAGATGTGTGATGTTGGGTAACACCTGCATTGATATATGGTTTAGCAGTCATTTCTTGTGCAGAAGCTGCGCCAACAAGACCTAAAGATGCAATTGTTGCGATTACTAAAGTACGCATTTTATTCTCCAAATTTTTCGCGGGGTTTGTTTTAAAGTTTAAAGGGGGAGGCCCGCGAACAATCCTAATTTAAGGAGGGGGATTATGGGTTTCAACTTTCCATTCTGTAATGTTATGCACGAAAATGCATGTGTGTTCAATAGGTTACACAATGTGGCGTAAATGTGGCGATAAGCTGAATATAGCATGAATATGCCTTTTTTTCGCCCCAAGCCTATCAAAAAATTTATGTAAAACCTTTGCTGATTGATAGATATCCAAAAACAAATAACTATATATATGCGTCTAAGGAGTGCTATTCGGTGGACATAAATTTTGATGATTCTGTGATTATAGATTCAAATAATGAAAGGCTTCATTTTTCGCACTGGGGTTTTGAAAAATGCGGTTTTGAAAATAATCCAAATTCCATAATATTGGCACTTCATGGAATGAATGATTATGCAAATTCATTTAATCTAATGGGCCCATATTTAGCGCAACATAATATTGCTACCCTTGCTTATGATGCGCGCCATTTTGGCCGCAATGCCAATCGTGGCGGATGGGCGGGGGCTATAAATATGGCAAAAGACTTTATTGAAATTATCGATGCATTAAAAATAAAATTCCCTGATAAGCAAATTATTGTGCTTGGTGATTCTATGGGTGGATCTACGATTTTATCGTCTTATTTCAATAAATTGCGGCATAATGCTGATAAAGTGATTTTGGTTGCTCCTGGGGTTTCTGGCTGGACTAATCAGCCTGTGATTTATCGAATGGGGCTTTGGCTTATGAATAAATTCATTCCCAAAAAGCAATTAAAGCCACCTAAAATTGCCTATAAAGTTATCAAAGCCTCTGATAATGATGAAATGCTTAATCAAGTTGGGCATGATAAAAATATGATTTGGCAGACAATTCCATCAACCCTAAAAGGGCTTGTAGATATGATGGAACAGGCATTTCGCGCCGCGCCATATTTAGGTGATGTGCCTACAATGATAATGTTTGCAGGCAAAGATCAGATTATTCCACCGGCCGCCAGTAAGAAATTTGCAAAAAGATTAAAAAAGAAAATTGATGTTAAAAACTATCCTGAAGCCTATCATATGCTTTTACGCGATAATTCACGTGAAATTTACTTCAATCAGATTGCGCAATTTATTCAATGTAAATAAGTTTTTAAAATATTTGGTGTAATTAGCATCTATGTCTGCTGAAGCTGCACCGCAAAAAACAAATAAATTTTCCATGAAAGATGTGGGTACACGCTTTGCTGCGTGGTGGAATGGCGTTGAAGTTTCTGAAAAAACTGATGAAGAAAACGCACATGAAGGCGCTAATCTTGAAGTTGTAGAAGGCGGAACTAGCGCTAAATCAGATGATAAAAATGAAGCAATTTTGGCGGCAACAAACCTTCTTTGGGGAAATGGACGTACAAGCCCATTAAATGATAGTATTGATGATAAATTGATTGGAGAAATTGATTTATCAAAAAATCATAGGGTTTCAGTTTTTGGCGCTGAATCAGGCGCAAGATTAAAAAAAATAATTAATCATCAAGAAGTAAAAGTCACGAATTATGAATCGAATGCATTTTTAAAACAAAAGTGCCTTGAATTTGTAAACTCTGAAAAACGCGCAAAATCTGTTAGCTGTGAAGATTTCAACGGGTCACCTGCAAAACTGCCTAAAAACAAAGCTGATAGATTGCTTATATTCTTACGTGGTACAAGTGCAGAGGGCGCACAGGCACATGTTTTTTCGGCAGCTCGTAATTTAAAACCAAATGGAATTGGTTATTGGTTTGATTTTTTTGTTCCACAAAATATTCAAATTGGCGATAAATATTCCGCGCCAGAAGGCCGCGAATTTATTAGTGTTGAAGAACTTTCGGAAACTATGGACGCCGCAGGACTTAAGATAATTGCGGATGAGGATATTGGCGCTGATTTTTTAAACGGCTTCAACAAAAATCAACATAAAATAAAAGAAGATTGGGAAAATTTTCAGGCACAATTAATAAAAGATGGTGGCATTGTTGCGGCAAATTTTGCGTTAACCCAAATTATGGGCTGGCGCGCGCGTTCTGATGCCTTGAAAATAGGTCAATTGAGTTTGCGCAAAATTGTCTTTTGTAAAGTATAATTTGGCCTTATATCATATCTATGAATGATAATCTTAATCTTAAAATTTTAAACGCCACATATAAAATTGAGCAAGGCCAAGAAACAGGTAATATAGTTTCTGGAACTGTTTGGATTGTACAATTAAGTCAAGCAGGTGAGTTTGCGCGTTATGCACTTGTAACCGCTTCGCACGTGCTTGATATGATGAAAAAACAAAAAGCAATCATTTCATGGCGCAAAATTGATGATAATCAAAAATGGGTAAAAGAACCAAGTGAATTTAGAATTCGTGATGATAATAATCATCCGCTTTGGCTTACGCATCCTGAACGCGATATTGCAGTAATATGGATTGATCCACCAAGTTTTGCCAAACAAAATGCAATTGAATTTGATTTATTGGCTGATGAAAAAACAATAAAGAAATATAATCTAAATCTTGGAGATGAGATTATTACATTGGGCTTCCCACGTGGGCTTCCTGCAAATGGTTTAGGTTTTGCGATTTTACGTTCGGGTAGGGTTGCAAGCTATCCCGTTTGGCCTGTGCGCGACTTTCCAAGTTTCTTGGTAGATTTAACCATATTCCCAGGTAATTCGGGCGGCCCTGCTTATGTGGTTGAAAAAGTAAATAAAAACGGGAAATTTGGCAATGAAGAACATGCAAGTTTCGTGGTTGGCCTTATTGCCAAACAAGTTAATTTGAATGATGAAAGCCTTGAAATTGGTTTAGTAATTCATTCAAGTTTTATACGTGACATTTTGCTTGAACTTTTAAGTGATTATCACGATGATGCAATTGTCTAAATTTGATTAATCCCTATATGTTTTATTGGATTTATATATTTTATTGAATTTTGTATTTTGGAGTTTGTTTTGGCTGAAGATCCATATTTAGTTTTAGGTGTGAAAAAAGGTGCGCCACTTGCTGAAGTGCGCAAAGCATATCGCAAACTTGCCAAAGAATTTCATCCTGACAAAAACCCTGGCAATAAAATTGCCGAGGAGAAGTTTAAAAAAATATCCGCTGCATTTTCATTTCTTGATGATGAGGCACGTAAAGTAAAATTTGATAATGGTGAAATTGACGCTGATGGAAACCCTTCATTTGCTGGCTTTGGCGGTGGCGGGTTCAAAGGCGGATCAAACCCATTTGGTGGCGGTGATCCGTTTGCCGCAGGTGGCCCATTCGCGGGCATGAATATGGGTGGCGGCGCAAGGCGCGGACAAGGCGGTTTTGGCTCGCCTGATTTTGAAGATTTTTTTGGCGATTTATTTGGTGCAGGCCTTCGTGGAAATATGAAACAAGGTAGCACAAGACCAAACCAAAAAGGCCAAGATATTAATTCAAATCTTGATATTGAAACTTTGGACGCAATTTTGGGCGCCAAGAAGCGTATTTCCATAAATGGTGCACAGGTTGAGATTGCAATTCCATCTGGCGTTGAAGAAGGCCAAACACTAAGGCTTCGCGGCAAGGGTGGTAAAGGTGTTCCCAATGGCGATTTATTGGTAAAAATCCATATTTTGCCTGATAAAAACTATTTAATTCAAGGGTTGGATGTTTATTCAGATTTGCACATTTCGTTAAAAGAAGCGATTTACGGTGCCAAGGTTGAAATACCAACCCCACTTGGAAATGTTGCAATGACTTTAAAGCCCAATTCAAATAGTGGTCAATTATTGAGATTAAAGGGGCGTGGTATTGCCAAGGGCGATAAAATTGGCGATTTTTACGTTAAATTGCTTATAAGTCTTCCAGATGGTGATAATTCTGAACTTGGTAATTTGCTAAATTCATGGTCTGGCAATGATAAAACACCCTCTAAACGCGGTTAAAGTCTTGAATTATGATAATAGATAATCGCCCATTAATTGGAATTATTCTTGATGAAAACACATCTAATGGTGGGCGTTTTTATGAAACGAATAAAGGCTATTTTCGCGCAATATATGAAGCAGGGGGCGCTCCAATTGGCCTTCCTTATGAGAAAACATCATTGCAATTTGCCATTCAAAATTGTCAAGGTTTGTTATCAACTGGTGCGCGCATAAAATTCCCTGATTATGCCTATATTGAAGGCGAAAAAAGCACATCGCCATTTTCCGACAGATTTGAAATTGAGGCTGAATTAATAAAAGCCTTTGTTGAAGCTGATAAACCATATTTAGGCATATGTAATGGAATGCAGCTTTTGGGTGCTTTAAATGGCGCTAAAATGACATATCAACTTAAGGCGCATCAGAAGGGAAATATTGCCCATGATGACAAACAAACCCGCCATAAAGTTGAAATAATCCCAAATACTCATTTGCACCAAATCCTTAAAGCGAGTGAAATCACAACTAATTCCCACCATAGCGAAGCGATTTTGCAAGTTAGCGATAATATTTCAATAAGTGCCTATGCTTCTGATGGGACAATTGAAGCTATTGAAATTAAAGGCAAAAAATTTGCAATCGGTGTTCAATGGCACCCAGAATTAATGTGGCCAATTCCACAGGGCGAGCATGACGAAAATTCGATTAACTATATTAAGAAATTATTTTGTGAATTCATTCGCTATTGTAACTGAAAAAATTCACTTTAATTTTTCAGAAATGCCGTTATATCACTGAATTGATTAGAAAACTTTACATGAAAATATTGCAAAATGTGTAAATTACTTTAATCATAAATAAAGCAAAGATGAATAAAATATCCTATTGCCCATTCAAATTGTGTTCATCCAAAATAAGTATAAGAGAATTATGAAAAAACTTTTCGCGTTCATCTTTGTCTCACTATTAGCTTTTGCAAATAATGCACAAGCAAAGCCAAGCTTTAAATTTGGTGGTAATAATAGTGCAACGCACATGGGTTTTGCCCAAGATAAAATTATGGTTGCTGATAATGGCCGGGTTCTATCGCTTAGGGATGTTGCGCAAATTATCAATTCCCAAGTTCCTGGCAGCGTTCTTGACGCGCAAGGGCCGGTTGATGTTAATGGTCGCAAGGTATATTATGTTCGTTGGCAATCAAATCGTGGTGCTATCATCCTATTTGAAGTTGATGCGGAAACAGGGCAGATTTTAAGAAGGGCAGGCGGCTAATGCGTTGCTTAGTAATCGAAGATGATAATGACCTTCGCCGCCAATTAGAGCGTGCATTACTTGATTCTGGTTATGCCGTTGACGTTGCACGTGATGGTGAAGAAGGCCATTTTTTGGGCGACACTGAACCATATGATGTTGTAGTTTTAGATTTAGGTCTTCCTGTAATGGACGGCGTAACAATTCTTGAACGCTGGCGTAAAGATGGGCGCACAATGCCCGTTTTGATTTTAACTGCACGTGATAGATGGTCTGAAAAAGTTGCGGGCTTTGATGCTGGCGCTGATGATTATCTTACCAAGCCATTTCATACCGAAGAATTATTGGCGCGTCTTCGCGCCCTTGTTCGCCGCGCAGCAGGGCATGCAACTGCGGCACTTGAAAGCGGTGGCTTAAGGCTTGATCCACGTGCGCAACGTGCGACAGTTAATGGCAATCCTGTTAAACTTACCTCGCATGAACTTCGCCTTTTGACATATTTATTGCATCATGAAGGGCGTGTTGTGCCTCGTTCTGAACTTATTGAGCATATTTATGATCAAGATTTTGACCGCGATTCAAATACTATCGAGGTTTTTGTTGGTCGCTTGCGTAAGAAAATTGGACAAGACAGGATTATAACTGTACGTGGCCTTGGCTATCAGTTGATTAATCCTGAAAATTAATGAAACATAGGTCATGCAGATAAAAAAAATCTCATTGACCGCAAGGCTTGTAATTACCGCTACAGTGGTAAGTTTTGTTTCTTTGTTGGCGGTGGGTATTGTTTTGTCCGCAATATTCCATTCATCTTTGGAAAAATCCTTTGATCTTGGGCTTAATGTTAATCTTGATGCACTTGCCGCAAGCTCGGAAGTTAAGAATGAAATAATTGATGTTCCACGAAGCCCAACTGACCCAAGGTTTACCCGCCCACTATCTGGTTATTATTGGCAGGTTTCTTATATTGATGAAAAATATAACTTATCCAATATAATTCGTTCACGCTCGCTTTTTGATGAACAATTAAATGCACCAAAACAATTTCTTGTTGATGCAAAAAATTTAAAGGGTGAAACGGCTTTTATTAATATCAAGCGTGCCGACGAAAATTTACGCATGGCGGCACGTATAATTAAATTACCAAATGTTCAAACCCCGATTTTATTGCTTGTTACGGGTGATGTTAATGAAATTAATGATTCAATAAATTATTTCAATCAAATCTTGATAATAAGCCTTGTGACGCTTGCCATTGGTTTTATCCTTGCAAATTTCTTGCAAGTAAGAATTGGACTTTTTCCATTGCGTAAAATGGGCCGTGAACTTGCCTTAATGCGCGATGGAAGTGAAAATAGTCTCGATGAAAATATCGCCTCAGAACTTGCCCCGATTGCCAAAGAATTGAACGCACTTTTACTTCATAATCGTGAGGTCGTTGAACGGGCGCGAACCCATGTTGGAAATCTTGCCCATGCATTAAAAACGCCAATTTCTGTTATGCTCAATGAGGCCAAGACTGATAAAAGCCAATTTGGTGAATTGGTTGAAACCCAAGCGCAAAATATGACGCGCCAAGTTGAACATTATTTAAAACGCGCACGTGCCGCCGCACGTGCCGAAATCTCACGCGAACGTATCAAAATTCAAAATGTTGTCGATGATTTGGTGCGAACATTATCGCGCCTATATTCGCATGAAGGCGTGAAAATTGATATTATTGGCAAAACAGATTCTTTTTTTCGTGGTGACCGCGAAGATTTAGAAGACCTTATTGGCAATTTATGTGAAAATGCGTGTAAATATGGCGGTGGTCTTGTTGAAGTATCATTCAAGGAAACGGCAGACGAAATCAATATAATAATCGAGGACGATGGCGAAGGTTTAAATCCAAGCCAAATTAAAGACGCTTTAAGACGTGGCGTAAGGCTTGATGAAACATCGCATGGCTCAGGTCTTGGTTTAAATATTGCCGATGAAACTGCGCGCGCTTATGGCGGGTATTTGCATTTAGAAGATTCAGATTTAGGCGGTCTTAAAGTAAATTTACATTTGCCAGTAACAAATACTTAATTTTAATAATTTCATGATTAATCTTTGGGTTAATGATTCGAATTATATACTTTAGGTAGTGTCTTGTCTGAACTTGAAGCGTTAAAAAGCATTATAATGCGTGCCCCACCTCAAATGGCGGGCGATATTTTAACACAACTTGAAACTTTACCTGAAAGTGACGACCCTTCTTCTGTATTAAATCAATTGAAATTATTATTACGCTCTAGGTTGCTTGCTTCATTCGCGCAGCCAGCAAAAGCGAAAGCTGCGCCACAGCCATTGAAAGAGGGGCGTGAAATAAGTGTATCGCGCCTTTTCTTTAAACCATTTGAATCATTATTTGAGACATTCGATAATACAAATAAACCATTGCCTGGCTCTTTTGACCGCGCGAATTTGCAAAAAATATGGAATGTTTTCAAAGATAAAATTGCAAGCGAAGAATTAGAAGAATTAGAACCCAAAGCTCAAGTTGCACTAATGCAAAGCGATAAAAATAGTGCCACATATTATGGTTCTAAATTAAGGGAAGTCTTTTATCAAAAGACAATTGATAAAGACGAAAACATTCTTCACCAATTAGATAATGAAATTGACCAAGAGGTTGGCAAAAGATTTATACATTGGCTTCAGGTTGATCATGAAGCACGTCAAAGAAAAATCGACGTAACGGCTGATTTGGGCGATTTTAGCGATAATGATATTTCCTCTTTCTGTTTATATCTAACTAAGCTTGATAAAAGTGATGTTAAAATTGCATCTGATTTTCTATTATTGCTAATGGGCAATTCGCATAAACCTTGGTCGGTTTTACGCATTATCAAATCCGCCGTTGTCGATATGAATGACAGAAAACTTGCGGTAACTGCATATAATATAATCGGCATTCGCCTTATCGCTTTATTGGAGCGTAAGGTTGAGCATATAAATAATCTAAGAAAATCAAACAATTTTGATGGGCACGAAGCTGCGCTTTTAATTGAAGATTACAATCAAATGAGCGTTGGCTTTGAGCGTTGCAATCTTTTAATTGATGGTGGCCCTTGGACAAAGGCCTTAAGACAAGTTCGAATTCGTGCCGGCGAAGTTTTCAATGATATGTGCGAATATGCCCATAGCATTCTTGAACAAGCATTCCCAATCGATAAAGGCCGTGTAAAAGGCCTTGGAAATATTGATTTGCCACGCACAAGCAGCGAATTAGTTGAAGACAGGGTTAAATCGGCAATTGAATTTGCCAAATTTATACGTGACGCACGACTTTATGCGCCAAATGCAGGCTTTGGCGGTACACGCGATAATGTACATAAAACAATGCTTCGTCATTGTGATTGGCTAAAATCAGGGCTATTGACTTTATTTTCCCATGAAGACCGTGGGCGCTTTTTTGATGATTGGTCAAAAAAATCTGTTGAAATTATATCAATCATTGATGATGCAGCTTCCGCTAAGTCTTTAGAGCGTAAATTAGCAGCATAAAAAGGCGATAAATAAGCGCCGCTTCAAATTGCCACATTCTTGCTAATCATTATCATAAACTATAAGCCAATTCTTTCGCTTGCGCTTGAAATTAAGCGCCAATTGCGTCATTGAGAATTATGCAAATTACAGCAAGCCCGATTGAAATTGGAATTTTTTTTATCGCTGCACTTTTAATATTAAGTGCGACTATATTTTTGCTTTTCAAAGCTTTGGCAAAGAAAAATGAAATTGAGTATAAAGATAATTCAACAATATATGCGGCACAATTAAAAGATCTTGAAAGCGACCTTGAAGAGGGGCGTATCGAAACCAATGATTTCGCAAGTGCAAAAAATGAAATTCTAAAGCGGATTTTACGTGCAAAATCTGGCGAAAAGAAAGATTATGTTTCATCAATTTCAAAGCCTATTCCTTTGCTTATGGCTGGCTTAATTGGAATTAGTGTGATTGCAATTTATGCCTTTATTGGCAATCCAATGATGTCAGATATGCCAATAAAATCACGTGAAAAAGAATTATTGGCGCGCAACCCTGAAACTTTGGGTGAAAATGAAATTATGCTTTTGCTTCAATCGCGCGCCCAAGAAAACCCAAAAGATGCAATTCCACACTTGTTAATGGGTAAAATTTTGGCATCCGATGGGCGTGATAATGATGCGCTTCATGCTTTCCAAGCAGCATTAAGGCGCGACGGCAATAATGCCGAAACCCTTGCCGAATTGGGCGGTACATTTTTAAGACTATCTGATTATCAGGTTGATAAAGAATTTCTTGGCGCCGAAACTGCCGCCCTTAAAATCGAACCTGATAATTCAACTGCGCATTTTTATCGCGGTCTTGCGCTTTGGAAAAATGACAAGAAAAAAGAAGCAATGACATATTGGTCAAATGCATGGGCGAAATATTCTAATGAAGATCCAAGAAAAATGGGCCTTACCTATAGAATTATGGATGAAATTTCAAAATTAGATGTTGGCCCTAAAATGGGTGGTGGTCAAGCGCCACCAATGATGGCAGCCGCAATGGAAGGCAAAAACCCACAAGAATTCATCCAAACTATGATAGAACAACGTAAAGCCAAATTAGATGCTGATCCAAAAGATTTAGGTTTAAGGCTTTCATTGGCAAAAGTTATTGCAAAAACTGATAATCAAAAATCGCTTGAACTCCTGACCGAGGGTTTAAAATATCAAGATACAGAATTTGGGCGTCAATTACTTGGAATGGCAATTGCAAATCAAGGGCAGCAAGCTCAAACAGCTAAAGGGCAAAAATAGTGAAAAGACGGCATAGAACACTTTTAATTATCGCACTTGGCGCAGTGGTTTTGGGCGGCGCAACCTTGCTTGGTTCAATTGCGATGAAGAAAACCGTTTCATTCTTTTATGCGCCAAAAGATATTAAAGAGCGTCCACCAAAAATTGGCCAAAATATCCGCCTTGGTGGCCTTGTAACCGTTGGAAGCGTGAAAAAACTCGATGATGGCATAACTGAATTTGCTATTACCGATGGTAGTGGTAGTGATGATATCAAAGTTACCTATAAAGGTGTTGTCCCCGATTTATTCCGCGAAGGGCAGGGGGTTATTGCCGAAGGCAAATTAACGCAGCCAAAAGAATTTAAAGCTGATAGAATTTTGGCAAAACATGATGAAAATTATGTTCCCAAAGAAGTTGCAGATTCTTTGAAAAAATCAGGTCAGTGGCGCGGTGCATCAGAAGCGGTGAATAAATAATGTTGGTTGAAATTGGCCATTTTTCATTAGTTTTAGTTTTGTCACTTTCATTAGTGCAAGCCTTTCTTGGCCTTTATGGTGCAAGTTCGCGTAATATATCGCTTATAAATGGGGCAAATCGAACCGTTATTCTTGCCTTTGCTGCAATTTTATTTGCCTTCATGGCATTGGTTTATGCCCATTTAGTAAGTGATTTTTCGGTTAAAAATGTGGTTGAAAACTCCCACACATTAAAGCCATTATTATATAAAATTTCGGGAACATGGGGCAATCATGAAGGCTCTATGCTTTTGTGGGTTTTGGTTTCAATTGGCTTTGCAATTGCGCTTGTATTGCGGGCAAAAACATTATCTCCAAGCCTAAAAGCGCGTGCAATTGGTGTGCAGGGGTTAATAAGTGCGGCGGTGGTTGCCTATGTTATATTTGCATCAAACCCATTTGTAAGATTAATTGACCCGCCATTTCAGGGCAACGATTTAAACCCACTTTTACAAGACCCTGCTTTATCAATTCACCCGCCATTTTTATATTTGGGCTATGTTGGCCTTTCATTGGTTTTCTCATTGGCAATTGCGGCGCTTCTTGAGGGGGCGGTTGATGCGGCATGGGCACGGATTTTGCGCCCTTGGGTGCTTGCATCATGGACGTTTTTGACAATTGGTATTTTGCTTGGCGCTTACTGGGCATATTATGAACTGGGCTGGGGCGGATGGTGGTTTTGGGATCCCGTTGAAAACGCAAGCTTTATGCCATGGCTATTGGCAAGTGCATTATTACATTCAGCAATCGTAACCGAAAAACGTGGTGCTTTGGCTTCTTGGACGGTTTTATTGGCAATATTGGCATTCTCTTTGTCATTATTAGGCACATTCTTGGTGCGTTCGGGCGTTTTAACATCGGTTCACGCATTCGCACTTGATCCGAAACGCGGTATCTTCATTCTTATGATTTTGGGCCTATTCACTGGCGGTGGTCTTTTGCTTTATGGCTTAAAAGGCGCGTCAATGGGATCAGATCGTGGCTTATTTGCAATTTTTTCACGCGAAAGCACATTGGTTTTAAACAATCTATTCTTAGTGGTCGCAAGTTTCACAATATTAGTGGGAACCCTCTATCCATTATTGGGTGAGGCCATTTATGGCCGCGCAATTTCGGTTGGCGCGCCATATTTTAACGCGGTATTCACCCCGCTTATGAGTATTATTCTGTGCATAATGCCAATTGCAACTTTCTTTACATGGAAACGCGCAAAACCGATTGAGCAAGGAAAAAAACTTATATTGTCTTTTGGTCTGGCGATTGTATTTGGTTTAATTGCTGCATTCCTAGGAAAAGATAAACCCATGAGTGCGGTTGGTATTGCAATTGGTTTTTGGGTTATATTGGGTGCAATTCAAGAAATTTCGCAAAAAGTTGGCCTTGGAAAAATTGCCTTTAATCAATCTATGAAGCGCTTTGATAATTTGCGGGGCAGCAATATTGGAATGTTTTTGGCGCATTTTGGGATTGGTATTTTTGTAATTGGCGCAGTTGTTCAAATGAATTTTTCACAAGAAAATACAATTGCTTTGGGCGTTGGTGAAAGCGCAAAATTTGGAAATTATGAAGTAACATTAAATCAAATAACGTCAGAAGAAGGGCCGAATTTCTATTCTGATGTTGCACATATAAAAGTGAAAACTGGCGCTTTAAATTACACATTAAAGCCAGAACGCCGATATTACCCCGCCGCAAAAATGCCAACTACTGAGGTTAGCCGTAAAGGAAATATTGGTGGCGAATTATATATCGCCTTAGGTGAGCCAAACTTTACAACAGGCCAACCAAAATGGACATTACGCCTTTATTATAATCGTTTTATAGGTTGGGTTTTTGGTGGTGTATTACTAGTTGCGATTGGCGGGTTATTTAGCCTTTCAGATCGTGGCCTTAGGATTGGCGCACCAAAAGCAAAAGGGGTTGCCTAAAAATGAAAAAGCTAATCATCGCATTTTTAATTTTCATCGCATCACCAGTATTTGCGCAAGAATTAAATCCAAAACAAGAAGAGCGTTATAATGCGCTTGGGCGCGAAATAAGATGCGTGGTTTGCCAAAGTGAACCTGTGGCAACTTCATCTGCCAAAATCGCTATTGATATGCGCGACGTTATCAAGGAACGAATATTGGCGGGCGATAGTGACACGCAAATCCGCAAATATTTTGCCGAACATTATGGCGAATATGTCCTCCTAAGGCCGCAAGTTAATAAGGTGACATATTTATTATGGCTTGCGCCAATTTTTCTTTTGGTTTTTGGCGTATTTTTCGCAATGAAAAATGTGACAAACAAAAAACTTGAAGAAGAAACTTTAAGCGATGAAGAATTAAAACAGGCCGAGGCAATAATAAAAGAATTGGAATAATTCTTATTGGCTTATTCTTTCGTGCCTCTTAAGCCATGCACGTCTAAATTGCGCAAGATATTGGTCAATTTCCACAAAAGAAGAATAGTGAAGATTACAAAGGCGTGATTGGCGATCTTTTCGCCTTGAAATAAGCCCCGCATTTTCCAATACCTTTATATGTTTCGAAACCGCAGGAAGTGACATTGCAAAAGGCTTTGCAATCTCATTAATTGACTTTTCGCCATCAATTAACATTGCCAAAATCTCACGGCGTGTTGCATCGCTTAATGCGTGAAATATGTTATCAAGACTATTCATATTAAACCAATTAGTTAATTAAACTTATTTGTAAATAACTAAATGGTTAAATAATAAAAAGCAATGTGGAAACCTTTATGTTACAAAAAATTAATGCAAAAACTTCAAAAATAAAGCGTTTTTGATGCAAAACTTTCTGAATGTTAAGGTTGCGCCTATAGAAAAACTATAAAAGGTGTTGCATATTGTTAATGTAGAAATAAATTAATTTCTTCATTAGCGGAGCATTTAAATGAACAATAAAAAAGAGCTTGGTTTTCTAAAGCGCCCAATTATGACTGGTGCAGCAGCAATTGCGCTTGGCATTGCGGCATTCGGTGCGGGGCAAGTGCTTTCACCGCATAATCTACAGGCTCAGGCAATTAAAGCAGAAGCCCCAAAATCAGCAGCTTACTTGCCATCATTTGCCGATTTGGTTGAACGCGTATCACCTGCAGTGGTTGCAATTGAGGTAAGCCAAAAATCAAAAGGCCCGTCGGAAGATGATTTGGCGCAAATTCCACCTGAATGGCGCAAATTCTTTGGTGGTGGCGATAATGCAAAACCACGTATTGTCCAAGGTGCCGGTTCAGGCTTTTTCATTTCTGCTGATGGCTATATTGCAACCAATAATCACGTTATTGAAGATGCCGATAAAATCACTGTTACATTAAAAGATGGCCGTGAGTTACCAGCAAAAGTTATAGGCCGTGATCCACGTACTGATGTTGCGGTAATTAAGGTTGAAGGCAATAATTTCCGTTTCGTTCAATTTGAACCAGATACAAATGTTCGCGTTGGTGATTGGGTGGTTGCGATTGGTAACCCGTTTGGCCTTGGCGGTACTGCAACTGCGGGCATTGTTTCTGCTATTGGTCGTGAACGTGTTGGTGGTGCTAACATATCAAACTTCATTCAAATTGATGCCCCAATCAACCCTGGTAATTCGGGCGGCCCAACCTTTGACATGGCAGGGCGTGTAATCGGTATAAATACCGCAATTGTTTCACGTTCTGGCGGTAATGATGGTATTGGTTTTGCGGTTCCTGCGAACACTGCGCAAAAAGTTGTAAATGATTTAATCAAAAATGGCGTTGTAAAATATGGCTGGATTGGGGTTTCAATCGGCGATTTAAACAATGACCTTGCAGATACTTATGGCCTTAAAGAGGCTAAAGGTGCAGTTGTTGGTTCTGTTACACCAAATGCACCCGCGTCAAAAGGTGGCTTAAAACGCGGCGATGTTATTGTTGCAATCAATGGCCAATCAATTGCAAGCTCAACCGAATTAACCCGTAAAATCGGCGAAAGTTCTGTTGGTTCAAACGTTAAATTGGATGTTATTGATGGTGCGGGTAAAAAGCGCGTTGTAAATATTACAATTGCTGCGCGCCCTGATGAAAAGAAACTTGCGGAAATTTCGCAATATGGTGTTGATGATAATGGTGCTGTAACTGCACCTGCTACAACTGATGTAATGGGTCTTTCACTTTCACCGCTTACGCCCGCTGCTAAAGCGCGTTTAAAATTGGGTGCAAATGATAATGGCGTTTTAATCACAAAAGTTGATGATGATTCAGTGGCGGCACAAAAGGGTCTATCTGAAGGTGATGCGATTTTACTTGTAAATAACACAGAAATCACAAACCCATCACAATTCAAAGATGAGGTTGCCAAAGCGAAAAAAGATGGCAAAAAATTCATTCGTGTCTTTGTTGTTACCAATGGCGGTAGTGGTTTTCAAACCCTGCCAATTGAATAGGAATTTATTATGAAAGTTCTTGTTGTAGAAGATGCCGTCGATACCGCGCGTTTTATGGCGCGCGCCCTCGAAGAAGCAGGCCATAGTGCCGATATTTCGCACAATGGCACAGAAGCCGAAGAAAAAGCCCGCAGCCTTCAATATGATGTTCTTGTATTTGACCGTATGCTACCCGGTAAAGATGGGCTTGAGGTTGTGCGCGACCTTCGCAAAGATGCAATCACAACACCCGTATTGTTTTTATCGGCATTAGGTGAGGTTGACCATCGTATCGAAGGCCTAAAAGCTGGCGGTGATGATTATCTTGCAAAACCATATTCAAGCGCTGAATTGGTGGCACGGGTTGAAGTTTTGGGTAAAAGAATTGACCCTGATAGCCGTGCAACTTTATTAAAACTCGGTGATTTGGAAATGGATTTGATAACGCGCAAGGTTTTCCGCGCGGGTAAAAAAATCGATATTCAACCGCGTGAATTTAGATTGCTTGAATATTTAATGCGCAATTGCGGGCAGATTGTTACACGCACAATGTTGCTTGAAAAGGTTTGGGATTATCATTTTGACCCACAGACAAATGTTATTGATGTTCACATCTCGCGTTTGCGTTCAAAAATTGATAAAGACTTTGACCATCCTATGTTACACACAATTCGTGGAACAGGTTATAGACTAGAAGCGTGAGATTTTGGGCAAATTCGATAATATAATTGCCAAATTAAAAAGCAAATTAGCGCGGCGCGAAACAGGGTTTCGCGCCCGCTTTGCTGAAGTTTCGCGCACTACAACTTTTAAAGTTGCGCGCAATTTTGCAATTTTGTTTTTAACATTCGCAACCCTTTTATTGGCTTATATTTGGGTAATGTCATTCGGTTTCCTAAATTATGATGCCGATAGGCAGGCCAAACAAGAATTAAATGCCCTAAGTAAAATTTGGGCAGACCATGGCGTTGAGGCATTAAATGCTGCTGTAATTGAACGCGCAGCAACCGCAAATGAAAATCTTTATGTCCTAATTACACCGCAAGGCGCGGTCATGAGTGGCAATATTGATGCCGTACCAATGGATTTATCAAAAGTGAAGATTCCTGATTCAGGTGTGCCACTTCAAGATAGCCCTGTTTATTCTTCAAGCTTTAATTATGCCCGTCAAGATGGCGATAATCGTAACCATTCGGCGCGTGGGGTTTTCCTTGCAGGGGCTGATGGCTATGGGCTTTTTGTTGGGCGTGATTTAGGTGCAGGCTTTGTCGTCGCGGAGCGTGTTACAAGTGCGGTTTGGTCAGGCTCATTGGCGGTTTTGATATTTGCAATGCTTGGCGGTGTTATGGCAGCGCGTGGCGCGGCAAAAAGAGTTGATGAATTATCAAAAACCACCAAAAAAGTTATGTCAGGTGATTTAAGCGTTCGCGCCCCAGTAAACCTTTATAAAACCGATACGGGTGATGAGTTTGATGCGCTAACCGATGATTTAAATAACATGCTTGATAGAACCGAAAGATTGGTTCAGGCATCACGCACTATTGGCGATGCGATTGCGCATGATTTACGATCGCCATTAACACGCCTTAGAGTTAAACTTGAAGATGCCAATATTCATGCGCAAAATAAAGATGAATTGCATGATGCACTAGATGTCGCAATCAATGATATTGACCGCATTGTTGGTACTTTTAATGCCGTCCTTCGCCTTTCAAGGCTTGAAGCTGGGCAGGGCGCAATTCGCGAAACAATTAACCTATCTGAAACCTTGCATGAGATAGCCGAAATTTTTGAATATAGTTTTGAAGATAAAGGCTTGGAATTTAGTTCGCAAATTGAAGATAATATAATAATTGATGCCGATAAATCACTTTTGACGCAGGCAATAACAAACCTGCTTGATAATGCGATGAAATACACGCCAAGCGGCAAAGTGCAATTAATTGCCAAAAAGCAAAACAAAAAAACCGCAATTTCGGTCATTGATTCAGGAACAGGAATTGCCCCTGAACTTCGTGAAAAGGCTTTAAAGCGTTTTGAGCGTCTTGATGCCGCACGTACCACCCAAGGCTCTGGAATCGGTTTATCACTTGCCCATGCAATAGCCGAGGCACATGATGGCGTTCTAATTTTAGACGACGGAATTGAAAGCGAAAACGGCAAAGGCTTGAATGTAACAATTTTAATCTAAAGGCAAATAAATGTTTAAAATTAACGCCTTGGGCAGTGTTTTTGAATCAATAGAACAAGCAAAAACAATCGCCCCCTATATAGATAGATTAAGCAAGAAATTTCCCAATATCGTTGAAGAATTAAAAACGAAACCTGCGCAATCAGTTTTGGATGATGCAATATTACTTGCAAAAAATGCGGCAAATCTTGATATAAATAGTGCTATGCGCGATTTGCGCCATGCAAAATCAATTACGCATTTAACCCTAAGCGGCGCTGATTTAGCGCAACAAATGCCTTTGATGGGTATTACTGGCAATTTATCAAATCTTGCGGATATTGCCATTCAATCGGCGCTTGAGATTGCGCAAAAAGATGCGCCAGATCGTGATAAACGCGCTTTCATAAATGATAAAATCCCTGGCCTATTTATTGTTGCAATGGGTAAGCATGGGGCAGGGGAATTAAATTATTCATCCGATGTTGATTTATCTGCATTCTTCGAACGCGATGAATTTGATGAAGATTATCAAGGGCAAAGTGTTCCAATTTGCGTTCGTTTAATTGGCGCGGTTTCGCGTATTTTAGAAGAAATCACGTCAGATAATTATGTTTTTCGCGTTGATTGGCGCCTGAGGCCAGATCCAGCATCAACCCCAATCGCAGTTTCCACCCGATTTGCAGAGCAATATTATGAAAGCGTCGGGCAAAATTGGGAACGCGCTGCCTTTATTAAGGCGCGGGCAGTGGCGGGTGATTTCAAAAATGCGGCGGGTTTTTTGGAATATTTGCAACCTTTCATTTGGCGCAAATATCTTGATTTTGCGGCGGTTCAAGATGTTACGTCAATCTTGCGCCAAATTCATCGCCATAATCGCTCAGGTGAATTGGATGATCCTGTTTTTGATGTAAAACTTGGACGTGGTGGTATTCGTGAAATCGAATTTTTCACGCAAACTCAACAGCTTATATTAGGGGGTAAAGATAGGAATTTACGCCAAATAAAAACCCTTGATGCACTAATTGCCCTTAAAAATGCGGGTCGTGTTAAAGAAAATGTGTGTGATGAGCTTTCAAATTGCTATGAATTTTTGCGCAATATTGAACATCGCGTTCAAATGCTTGAAGATGAACAAACCCATTCATTGCCACAAAATATTGAAAAGCGCGCGAAAGTTGCCGAACTTGCGGGATTTGAAAATGTGCAGGCTTTCGATGCCACAATAAAACAAGTGCGCGAAAATGTGCAAACACATATTTTCGAACTTTTTGGTGCACAAGATTCACTTTCAACGTCTGCGGGTTCTTTGGTATTTACGGGGGTGGAAGATGATGAAGAAACCTTGGAAACTATTCGCGGTTTTGGTTTTAAGGACCCCGCAAAAGTTTCTTCAACAATTCGTGGTTGGCATCATGGGCGTATTCGCGCCACACGCACCCCAAGGGCGCGTGAAATCCTAACCGCAATCACCCCAAACCTTTTAGAAGCTATCTCACAAACGGGGGAGGCGGACACAGTTTTTGCAAGGTTTGATGATTTTATTTCGGGCCTATCGGCAGGGGTGCAAACTTTGGCGCTTTTCCAAAATGAACCACAGATTTTACGCGAAACCTGCCTAACCCTTGGTTTAAGTAATCGCCTCGCACAGGATTTGGCGAAAAAGCCCGCCATTCTTGATGCAATGCTAAGCCCGCGTTTTTCGCAAAATCTAAATCTTGATACTATTGATGAATTAAGACAATTGGCAAATGAAGCCCTAAGTCAATGCAATGAATTTGAATTTGCACTTGATATTATAAGACGTTTTAGACGTGAAGAAGCATTTCGCATCGGTTATCACATCCTACATGGTTTTGCTAAAGCAGGTTGGGCGGCAAATTCATTTTCAAATCTTGCCAAAATTTGTATAGAGGCGCTATTGCCATGGGCAATCAAAGAAGTTGAAAATGCGCATGGCAAATTTGACGGTAAAATTGCCATTTGTGGTTGGGGTAAATTGGGTGGCAATGAACTTGCCGCAGATTCTGATTTAGATTTAATGGTGGTTTATGAGCCCGCACAAGGGGTTGAGCAATCAGATGGCGCACGTTCCCTAAGTGCCGAAAGCTATTTTGCAAAAATCACCCAAAAACTTATTATGGCATTAAGTGTGCAAACTTCAGAAGGCCCATTATATGAAGTTGACATGCAATTACGCCCATCTGGTAAAAAAGGCCCTGTCGCGGTTCGCTTTTCATCATTTGAAACCTATTACCAAGATGAAGCATGGATTTGGGAATTTCAGGCTTTAACCAGATTAACCCCAATCGCAGGGGATAAGGATTTTTGCGAAAAAATTAGAATTGCAACCCATAAAAATTTAGAAAACCTCAAAGATAAAGAAAAGATAATCCCTGAAGTTATTAATATGCGTCAAAAAATGCGTGATAATTTAAAACCACGTGGCGATTGGGATTTAAAGCGTAAATATGGTGGTATAATTGATTTGGAATTTTTAACCCAAGCCTATCAATTATTATATGTGGGCGATTATACAGATATTATTGATGCCAACACAATTAATGCCCTTAATAAAATTGGTGAACATGGTTTGATGCCGCACGAAGAAATTGCGCGTCTTATTAATGCTGGCGAAATTTTAGGGCAGGTAAGGCAGATATTGGCAATAATAAGTGGCGCTGATTTTGACGAAGATATTGCCACCAACGCAACCAAAAAAGCAATCGCACAGGCTTTGAATGAACCTGGTTTCCAAATGGCAAAAGCGCAAATTAATGCGGCAAATGATATTATAAAAACCGCATGGGAAAACCTTGAAAAAATGTAATGTGTAATAACGACGGAAAAATAATAGCATTTCGTTAAATATTATGAACGCGCCAAGACAGCGCCTTCAAGCCCAAAAAAAAAGCAAGATGTTTGCCAGCCCCCCATTTAGCAAACATCTTGCAATATTAAGGATTTGAAAAATGAAATTGAGAAATATTCTATTAGGTGCAACAATCATGTTTGGTTTTGCTGCGCCAGCCTTTGCACAAGGCGCAATGCCGCCACCACCACCAAATGGTGCAGGTCATTTTGATATGGTTGATACAAACCATGATGGTTTTTTAAGCAAAGATGAAATCAAAGCCGAACATATGAAAAAATTCGATGCTATTGATGCAAATCGTGATGGCTTTCTTGTTAAAGATGAAATGAAATCTTTTCACGAAAAGCAAATGAAAAATCGCATGGATGGCAAACAAGATCGCCGTATTGAGCATCTTGACGAAAACAATGATGGCGTAATTACAAAAGAAGAATGGGTAAATGGCCCAGAACGCGCACGCAAATTAATGGCCGAACGTATGGCAAAACGCTTTGACGAACTTGATACCAATAAAGATGGCAAATTAAGTTCAGATGAGCTTAAAAATATGAAAATGCGTGGCCCAGATGGTAAAGGCAAAGGCAAATTTGGTATGGATCGTCCAAAGATGAATGATCCAGATTCAAATAAAGATGGCAAAATATCACGAAGCGAATGGTCTGCTATGCCTGTTCCAATGTTTGATAAAGCAGATAACAATCATGATGGAAAAATAAGCCGTGAAGAAGCCCGCAGCGCTATGGAAAAAGGCCCTAAGCATGGCCCTAAACATGGTGAAGGCGGCTTTATGCCAAAAGGTCAATAATATATGACCAGCGCTTTATTAGTCTTTGACCCTTTATGCGGTTATTTGAAAAAAGCCTCCATTGGTGACAAGGAGGCGGCAAAAGCGCTGGTCAATAATATTTCGCCAAAATTATTTAGGACGGCATATAGGCTTTTAGGAAATTCACACGATGCCGAAGAAGCAACGCAAGAAACGCTTATAAAATTATGGAAGATTGCGAAAGATTGGAAAACTGGAAATGCCAAGATTGAAACTTGGTGTTATCGGGTTTTAACTAATCACTGTTTTGATAAATTACGTGCTAAAAACCGCTATATTTTCGACGAAATAGATGAAAATATTCAAGCGAATGAAATTCACACCGATGACATAATTGCGCGTGGTGAGATAAGAAATCAAATTGATTTGGCGCTTGATAAATTACCTGCGCGCCAAAAAACTGCGATAATTATGACTTATTTTGAAGGTTTAGGTGCAAAAGATGTTGCCGCAAGCCTTGATTGCACGATTGAGGCAGTTGAATCTTTGCTTGCACGCGCTAAAAAAGCTTTGAAACAATGTCTGCAAGAGCATGATGAAAACTTTGGACAAAATATTATGTCTTTTGCATTGAATTGAGAATGAAATGATGGATCAAGATTTTAAAAATATTTTATCACAAGCAAGCAATCCACCAGATTGCCCAAATGATAAGTTTATTGATGTTTTTTTGGCGCAAATGGACAAGGATTTAGCGCCTGCTACTAAAGCTGCGCCAAGTAATAAGATGTTCCTTTATGGTTCAATGGCGGCGGCTTTCTTGGTTATTATTGGTACAAGCTTTACAATTGGTCGCAATAATTCCGATTTTAATATCGCGCATGTTTTCAATAAAGGGCAAAATGTTGCCCCTTATAATGATGCCGAAATTATCGATGTGATTGATAAAGAAATTGCCGAAGATGATTTCGCCGCCCAATTAACCGGCGATGAAGATATAAGCACAATTGTGCCTATAAACAAAACAAGCAATCCTTAAAAAGCGCCCTTATGGGCGTTTTTTTTTGCTAATAATATTTGTGATAACCAATAAAAAAGCGCCCCAAAAAGGGCGCTATTTTTTGTTAGACGAAAGTTTTGCCTAACTTATTTGATTTTGCCTTCAACAAACTCAACATGTTTACGAACCACAGGATCGTATTTGTTCATGCGAAGTTTTTCGGTTTTAGTACGTGCATTCTTTTTAGTTACATAAAAGAAGCCAGTGCCAGCCGATGAATTAAGGCGAATTTTAATCGAGGCAGGTTTAGCCATAACAAATCCCTTCCGCAAATGCGGTATAAAAACATGAAGCGCGTCTTGACCACATTGAACGCACTAAGTCAAGAATACTTTTCATCTTTTTGCGGTAAATACAGCATTATTAGCGGTAAAATACCTATTATTGATAGGCTTATAAGCAATGCAGAGCTTCCATAGAATTGCATTAAAGTGCCACCAAAACTTGGGGCAATAAGCTGTGCAATGCAATAAGTGGTGCCAAAGGCGGCGTTGGCAAGGGCGATTCTTTGGGGTTCAAAATATTCGGCAATCCCAACCAGACCCATTGTATAAAAGCCAGTAACAAAACCTGACCAAATGCAAATTATCGCCAAAACCATAATTGAATTATGGGTGGTAATAAGAATCAATGGCAAAATAATTGCGACAAGGGCAATTAGTTTCAAAACATTTTTTCGCCCAATCCTATCGGACAAAACACCAAGTGGAAATTGCAAAACGATATTGCCAATCGCTGCCGCGCCCAAAATAGCACCCGCCATTTTATCATCAAATCCTATTTGCCGTGACCAAATTGGAAATAAATTAAATGCCGCAGTTTCAAGCCCGCCAATAGCAAAGGCAGGCATGAAAATGGCAAGATTTTTAAATATTAATTTATATGTCGTGCTAAATTTTTGCCCGCCAATATGTGGTTTTGATGCGCTTATGGTTTTGATTGCGAAGAATGGCAAGACAATCAAATTAAGCAAAATCGCAATATAAATCACAATGTTTGATTTATAAGTGAATTGGGAAATCAAAAGCCCGCCAATTCCAATCCCGCCATAAAAAATAACCGCATAAAACCCAAAAATCCTGCCACGTAATTTTGGGGGTGCAAGTTCTAATATCCAGCTTTCTGATGCAATGAATAAAAATGTGCCAGTAATGGAAAAGCAAAATCTTATTATCGTCCAAAGAAACGGCGAATTATTGATGCATAATAGGCAATAAAGTGTCATATTTATAATTATTGCGATAAATAATGCATTTTTGGTGGGGATTATATTCAAAAGCCTTGGAATAAGTGGTGTAAGAAATAATGGAGCACTGGCGGCGATTGTAACCAAAATGCCAATTGTACCCGCACTTAGCCCCAAATCATCCATACGCAATGAAAACAAAGGCGCCAAAAGCCCAAAACCAATAGAGGATATAAAACCCGAACTTAAAGCAAGGGCGATTGTTATATAGGTTTTAGCATTTTCATCATTATTGCTAAAACTCATAATATTCTCTTTTATGGAATTGTTGTTTGTAAAGCATTAGTTTTTTTTATATCGTATTAATTATATTATTTAGGACTTATTATTGTGAAGCTTACGAATACCCTAAAATTTATAATTATTATATTATCATTTGCATTATGTGATAATGCAAATGCACAAATTCTTTCCCGCTTGGCACACAAAACCACTTTTGAAAAATCTAAATCGGATTGCGAAGCTGGAAAGGGTGAAGCCTGTGCAGTGCATGGCTATTTTCATATGACGCTTGCAAATAGTGAAAGCGATATTAAGCAAACAACTAAATATTTCGAAAAATCATGCAACTTAGATAGTGGACTTGGCTGTTTTTCATTAGCTTCTATTTTGGAAAATGGTTTTTCTGATAGAAAAGATCCCAAAGAAGCTAATTCTAAATTTGAACAATCTTGTAAATTAAACTATGAAGACGGATGCATTAATTTGGGCATTAAATATGCGCAAGGGAAAAGTGTAGCAAAGGATTTAGAGAAATCACTTACCTATCTTTCAAAACTTTGTAATTCAAAAACTATGCGAAGTTGCTATTATAAACGCGAAATTGCAATAAAATTACAAAAACCTGAAATAGCAAAACTTCATGTTCCGTTCAAAAACAATTTTGAAAATGATATTGAATTCAAGCAAGCAGCCATTAAGTGGCAGTCTGCAGACTATTTAAACGCAAATAGAGCCTTAAATAAACTATGTGAGAAAAATAAATCCAATGCATGTGTAATGCTTGGCGAAAGTTATTTTTTTGGCCTTGGCACAAAACAAGATTTTTCTAAAGCGGCGGATTTGTATGAAAAGGGATGTAATCTAAATTTGCCAATTGGCTGTGATGGGCTTGCAAATGCATATGTAAATGGTGATGGTCGCCAAAAAGACTTCAATAAGGCACTGAATTTATTTACTAATGCTTGTGATTTAGGGGTGTTAGATGCATGTTATAATTTGGGTAAAATGTATTCTGAGGCTGAAGGAGTTGAAAAGAATTTAGGCATCGCTTTTGATTTACTTGACGATGCCTGTAGAAATTCTATTTTGCATGCTTGCCATAATCTGGGGGTTTTATTCTTTATTGATGAAGAAAACTTTGACCAAATGCTTGCTAAAAAATATCTTGAAAATGCTCTAAGGATTGACCCAAATTTTCAACCTTCTAAAGATGCATTATCATATTTGATGCAAATGAAGTAATAAACTACATCAACTTAATCTCTTTCAACCTTTGTTCAAGGAAACCTTGCGCCGTAATCGGTTCATATTTTGCCTCGCCACAATTTGGTAAGCCTTCGATTAAATAATCAGGGTTTAAGTGAAGGAAGAATGGCGTTGAAATACGTGAAAATCTTGCGCGTTCTGGCTGTGGGTTGATTACGCGGTGGATTGATGATGGTAATTTATCATTGGTAAGGCGTGCCAACATATCACCAACATTAATTGCCAAACAACCTTTTGGCGCCATTACATTTTGCCAATTACCTTCTTTATCCAAAAGCTGTAGCCCTGGCTCATCGGCGCCTAATAATAATGTAATCACATTAATATCACCATGCGCACCCGCACGAATTGCCCCTGGTGTTGCATCTTCGCCAACTGGTGGATAATGTAAAAGGCGAAGAATTGAATTGCCTTCATTAACTTTGTCAGCAAAGAAATCAGGGTCGAGCTTTAAATAAATTGCCACCGCTTTAAGGATTTTTTTGCCCAATTGGTCAAAACCATTAAACATGCCATCAACATATTCAGACCAGCCATCAACTTCTGGAACATCAACATTTGGCATCATAAGATTTGCATATTTATGATCTTTTGGTAATTCGCGCCCTGCATGCCAAAATTCTTTTAAATCGGCAATTTGGTGATCTTTGGCGGTTTCAACACCAAAAGGTGTATAGCCGCGCGCACCCGCCAAACCTTCGATTTTATATTTTTTCTTGGTTTCAGTTGGAAGTGCGAAAAATTCTTTGGCGCGTTTTACGGTGCCGTCAATTATATTTTGGTCAACACCATGATCAGCGACAACGGCAAAACCATAGGTTTCAAACCATTTACCTAATTCTTGTGCAAATTCATTTGGGTCTTGTTCAAAGGTTTTCATCGAAACGGGTGGGATTATTGAATCCATTTTTATCTCCTCGGGCGGCATCGTTTCGTTTCCTTTTAATTTGTTTAGCTTATTTGTTAAAGTGGGTGCGTAAAATGGTCGCGTTTATTTTAAGCGTGCAATCCATCCACCGCTTTGTGCAGGCATAGCACGAATAATTTCGCGTGCCCTTAATTTATCACGTAAATAGCTTCCGATTGGGTGAAATAAAGTATGGTTACCACTTTGATTAGCAAGTGGGAATTTAAACCAAATTTTCTGCACTTTAGAATTTTTAAGTGCATTTTCTGTTTTTGCAACAGCTTCAATAATTGAAAGGTCTTCAAGATCTACAATTAAGTCAACATCCAAATTCTGTGATAAAAGCCCAATCGCATCAACTTCTTCTTCATTTTCCATTTTTAAATCACATCCATTTTTATTCTTTTGAACTAATTGGTAAGCCTTACTCAATAGTAAATCGAAAACATAAAATTTATCGTAAATAATAAAATATACATAGTCTATTTAATTAATAAGTCCTGACCCTTGCTTGTAAAACTGAGTTTGCAATTGCATTGCTTGAAATGTGCAAAGCTTTGCAAATGTTTGATGATGATATTGCAATTTGCCCTAAAATCCATGGCTCAATAATTTCAAATTGCGCAGCAGCAATTTGAGCCGCAATCATTTTCATGGGAATAATAGGTGTTTGATTTTTATCTTTTAGGTCATCCAGCCTTTTTGCAATAAGTTCACTTAATACAGAAAGCATTTCTTTGCGCGCTGGAAGATATAAAAGAACACGCGCTATTGCCTGCTTTTCACGAAAATGCATTACCCACCAATCAAGATGCGCGGGAATATCACGCGAACCAATAACAGATGCCAAAGCACCCATAGGAATTTTTAATATTTCGCGCAAAAGCGCCTCTTTGGTTTCAAAATGGGTATATAGTGTCGATCGTCCAATGTTTGCGCGCATCGCAACCATTGATATTTTGATTTTTTGAAAATTTTGTTCGAATAATAGTTCGGTAAAGGCATTTAAAATTGCCTCCCGCGTTTTTGTTTGGCGGCGGTCAAGTTGATTTGTATCAGACATTTTGTTCATTTTGTCCATTAATGGACTTTTTTGTTATATTGTTTAATGACAGGCTTCAATCATCATTTATGTTCATTCTTCGTAACAGAAGGAATATAAATGACCGATCTACAAAATAATTCACTTATTCATCTTAAATTCAATGGCAAAATTTATGGATGGATATTAGCAATATCAAGTTTGCTTGCACTTGCCTTTATTGCACACCACCCAGAGGCTGATTTGCATAATTCTGCCAATGGCCTCGAAAATCTAGCGGCGATTGGTTACCTTGGGCGTATTGTTCATGGCACACTTATTTTCATGGTCTTAATGTTTGCCGTCGGCTTTTCTGGGTTTGCACTTCGCCTTGGTATTAAACACCCATTAGTTATGTCTGGGTGGATTGCATATATTATTGGTACAATTGCAATGATATTGGCGGCATCGATTGATGGCTTTTTATTGGCTGATATAAGCGATAAAATGTCTGATAATCGGCAATTAGCTTATGACTTGATACATTATAGTATGATTTATAATCAAATACTGGCGCGTCTTGGCTTTAGCTTAATGGCTGCTGCGTCCTTATTTTGGGGCGTTGCTATGATTCATTTTTCAGGTATCAAGCGTATAATTGGCTTATGTTCAATTATAATTGGCGGTACATCACTTGCATTTGTTCTTATAAGTTCTGAACGCATTGATGTAAGGATTTTGCTATTTTATATGATTGCGCAATTAATATGGCATTTGATAATCGCCACTTGGATGATACGCACAAAAGATAATGTTGCAATTTAATTTATGAACGGAAAGCAAATGCCACAAATTATTGACCAGCGCCCATTTTTAGCAACGAAAGATTTTAAAAGATCAATTGATTTCTATTCACGTTTGGGTTGGCAATCTATTTATCAAGATGCAGATTTGGCATTAATGGAAAATGGGGCATCACGTTTCTTCTTGCAAAATGCCTTTCTTAAAGATTGGGCGCATAATACAATGCTTCATTTAATCGTTGATGATGCCCAAAAATGGTATGAAGAAGCCAAAAAGGCAAAATTAGAAGGTGGCTTTGAAGAAGTAATTGTTCACCCACCACGCCGTGAAGCCTATGGGGCGCTTGCAACCCATGTTATAGACCCTGCGGGAATATTGGTGTTTTTCGCACAATTAGATGATTAAGAATACAAATACCGCTTTTGCAACCAAAGGCGGTATTTTCTTATCTAAATATGAATCTCTTGGTAAGATAAGCGTAATGAATCTTTACATAGATTGAATCGTTTCAATTTGATTCACCACTAATTAACTGAAAAACCACTGTTTTTTACCAATTGTAAACCACTTGAAAACTTTTGATTCACTATCACCCATCACAATGCATTTATAGAAACAAGAAAACTTGTTCTTAAAAAAATAAAATCGCTTGGTAGCAAGTGGGTAAATTGGTGGATTAAAAGGAAAAGAAAATGTCAGTAGCAATTATGGAAATGCAAGTTGAGCCAACTGAATTATTTGAAAACGGTCTTAAGTTTTCAACTGGTGCAGAAGTTGAAATGGATTTAATCGAAGCACATAAATGGTTTAACCTTGCAGCACTTAAAGGCATGTTAGAAGCACGTGATCGTCGCCGTGAACTTGCTGAAATCATGACTGAAAACCAAATTTCTGCTGCGCAAAAAGCTGCACGCGATTGGTTGAACCACGTTAAAAACTAAATACTTGCTTTTTATGGCGAATTTGCGCCATTATATTTTATGCAAGAATTAATAGATAATGCGTTCAAACCAATTGCTGCATCAATTTCATTGGGAAAAATCCCGGGTGCGCAATTAGGAATAATAAATAAAAATGGGGTAAGGGCGGTTGCTTTTGGCGGTCATGCCCAAATTTCCCCGATTTCACGCTCTTTAAATCGTGAAACCATATTTGACCTTGCTTCAGTCACAAAGGTCATGTTTACAACAATTGCAATTTTGGATGAAGTCGCAAAGGGCAATATTGCCCTTGATGACACTTTATCAAAACATATTCCTGATTTGCGTCAATATGATATCGCCGCAAGTGAACGTAATATCACAATTGAACAATGCCTTACACATCAGACTTTTTTTCCTGCCGTTGAACCAATTTATTCTCTTGGACTAAATCCAACAACGATGCGTGCCTATATTTTACAACGCGAATGGGCGCATTTTGAACCAAGATATTCTGACATTAACTTTCTTATGCTTGGCATTTTATTAGAACGTGTTCGCAAAACACCTTTAATTGAGCAGCAAACCCCACGCGGAACAACTTTTTCGCCAAATCCATTAGAAACTGCGGCAACCGAATTTTGCACTTGGCGCGATAGAATTATTTGCGGCGAAGTGCATGACGAAAACGCTTATGCCTTTGGCGGTGCTTCTGGGCATGCGGGATTGTTTGGTAATATTGATAATGTTCTTGATTTTGGATTTAATATATTAAATTCAAAATTATTGCCGCAAGAAATTAATCAAAAACTATTCGAACCAAGAACCAGTCAACGCACTTTAGGGTTTGAAATTAAATATGAAAATTGGTCTGGTGGGCAGGCGTGTTCGCCACATACAATTGGTCATACAGGCTTTACAGGAACGGGAATTTGGATTGATCCAGAGCGTGAAATCGCATGGTCACTTCTAACCAATCGCGTCCACCCAAGCCGCCATTCCGATAGCGGGATTATTGGCCTTCGCAAGGAAATTGGCGAATTAATCTGTTCGCAAATCTAATATCGACCGCCTAGTGAATAATTAAAGCCAAGTGTTATTGGCAATGCATCTTTTAAGAATTGTTGGGTGAATAGGCCAACTTCTGAAACCCTTGAACGCGGAACCCAAACCACATCAAATCTTCTTAGACGCGGCATATTGGCGAAACCATTTTCTTGTGCAAATACGGTTTTTAAATCAAACACACGCATGAAGGGTTGACCACCTGCACCGCGTCTTAAAACCACAACTTCTTCGCGTTTTGCACTATTCATGAAACCACCCGCGAGGATGATTGCATTAAGTGGGTCAAGTTCGCCATTAAGTTCATAAATGCCTGGTCGCGCAACTTCACCACCTACAAAGATTTTTTGTGATGCAAACGCTTTTGGCGCAATATTTACGGTTGGATTTCTTAATTGGCTTGAATATCTATTTTCAATTTGCGCCTTTATTTCATCGGCGGTTCTGTCGGCAACCATAAGTGCGCCAATAAGATTAGGTGTAATTCGCCCATCAGGCGCAACAATCATATTTTTACTTAATTCAGGTGCCCCCAAGACACTTAATTCAATTTCATCACCGGGGTAAAAGCGATAAGGCTCATCTGTATCTTCCCAAGAAGGGAAGGGTGGCTGTGTTGGGAAATTTTGTGTTTGCGTTGGGTGAGGGGTTGCAAAAGTTCGCGCTTCATGCCCAAGGCCTGAATAAATAGAATTTGATGTACAGCCTGTAACAGATGCAATCATAAACAGACCTAAAACTCTCTTTAGCATTTTGCTAACTCCTGATGCGAATAAGTACAAACATCTAATGGCTTTTTTTGCCTAAAAATCAGTTAATTTTTTAAATCTTAAACTAATCGTTAATCCTTAACACACTATCAATTTTATAAACCCAGAATGGGCGAATCAAAAAGATGCATCGAGTAAAATGAACTATCCTTACGGTAACCAAAATAATCAGGGACAATTCGCGGCGGCTTCATCGCGTCCACAATTAAGTTTGGGTGATTGGTTAAGTCTTTTAGGTCGTGAAATTTGGTTAATGGCGGCAGTGTTTTCAATCGTTGCACTGCTTGGAATTGCATTTTCTTTTACATTCAAGAAAAAATATGACGCCGAGGCGCGCATTTCCGTTTTAATTGGTCAAGAATATGTCTATAGCCCAACAGTTGGCGAAGTTGGGCAGGGACAAACACCAAAACAAGAAGAAATCGTCCAGTCAGAAATTGAGATTTTATCTTCTGCACAGGTTCGCGCCAACACGTTAAAGGCAATTGGCCTTGACCGTGTTTATGACCCAAAAGATTTGGTTGTAAGTTCAGGACCAGATACGCCAGAACAAAAATTTAATGTTGGCGTTGATGCAATGCGTCAAGATTTTTCAAGTTTTTCAACACCAAATACAACAGTTATAAAATTAGGTTTTTCCAATAAAGACCCACAAGTTGCCGCTGATACTTTAAACAAGCTAATTGAAGAATATCTTGTATATCGCCGCAAAGTTTTGTTTGAAGATCGCTCGCAAGGTTTGGGTGGTCAAGCGGCTGAATTTGCAAAAGAATTAGATGCTGTTCAAACCCAAATAAATAATTTCTTGGTTGCAAATCATATGTCAGATTATGAAGCAGAAAGGACTGCTAATCAAAATCTGCTTGCAACCACTCGTCAAGAATTAATGGCAACAATTTCACGCCGTACTGAAGCGCAAGGACGTTTTTCATCAACAAATGCCTATTATTCAAAAGAGCCAAGTGAAGTTCGCCTTAGTTTTGAAAGCGATAATTCAAAACGCCTTATAGATTTGCAACAGCAATTAGCTGAATTATTAACAAAATATACCGAAGAAAGCCAACCCGTGCAGGATATGCGCCGCCGCATCGCTGCATTAGAAAATGTATTAAATTCTCCGCAAGGTAAGAATTCTGGCACAATAAGAACTGGCCCAAATCCTGTGCGCGATAGTTTGGCAACTGATAGGGCGCGTAATAATGCCGAGGTTGTGGCATCGCAAGACCGCGAAAAAATCCTGCAAGAGCAAGTAAATCAACTTGAGGCGCGCGCAATGCAAATCGCGCAAATTCGCCCGCAATATGAAGAATTAATGCGCAAAAAAGCCGTTTTAGAAGAGCAGGTAAAACAATTTTCCACCCGCGAACTAGCTGCAAGCGCACAAAGCAAATTGAACGCAATGTCAAATGATAATATTCGCGTTATTGAACATGCCGTTGTTCCAACCAAAGGCTCAAGCCTTAAAAAGTTTGTTGCAATGGGGGCGATTTTATTTGGCTTATTCTGTGGTTTGGTAGCGGGCTTAATACGCGTATTATCACGTTCTAGCTTCCCAACATCAAAATCAGTTGGTAGATCTTTAGGTATTCCAGTATTAGCCACTATCAATAGATAAGTGAATCAATTTAAGTGCCATAAGATGACTTTTCAAAAGTAAGTAAAAGAATTATCTTAAAAATATGGATTCTCAAGTTCAAGAATTAAATAATGTCTGGACGGCATTGCAAAGCGTCGCCAAATTTGGCGGCACTAGCATTATGTTCTTGGGCGTTGGTGTTGGTGATAGTGCATCATTTTGTGCACGCAATTTTGCCCAAATCGCGCAAAACCGCGCCAATAAAGCCGTTTGGTTATTGGATTTAGATTTTTTCAATAATGGTCAATATAATGAATTAACCAAAATTGGTGCAAATATAAGCGGGCCATATGATATGACTTTTGGGCAAAAACCATTTTGGCGTTTAAGCCCTGCAAATCAAAATATTGACCTCTCAAGCCTTTTGGTTGCAGGTCGGGTTGATCAATCAAAATTATTTGTAAGCCGCTTTCGGCGCGATAAATTATTGAATAATCAATCAATCCAAATTGGCCCAATGCCCGAATATTGGGCCGCGCTTCGTAATTCGTTAGACATGGTTATTGTGGATGCACCAAGCGTTGATATTTCACGCGCAGGGCTTGCATTAATCTCTGATATGGATGGCATTGTATTAGTTATAGATTCAGTGAGTAGCGATGCCAAAGATGTTGCCGCCCTTCGTGATGAGATTTTACAAAGGGGCGGGAATTGCCTTGGCGCAATTATGGTCAATAATTCGCGTTCAACAAGTGTTGCATGAAAATAATATTATTGCTCTAACAATATTGAAATCTGGGGCGAACCACGCCAACAAGTATCAATATAGTTTTTGGAATGAATATTGATGCGTCAAAATGTGAAATCTGCGAATAATTTATATGGGGGTGCAAGGGTTGCAACTTCTTATAATGCAGGTGCATTTGGCCTAAATTCACTTGATATATTATTCAGTGTTTTAATTATATATTTTTTTAGCCCACGTTTTTGGGAAATTGCGTCTTTATTCCTTCCCGCGTCACGAATATTATCAAATCCCAATAATTTCGACTTATTGCAAGCGGCAATCCTAAGCTTAGGTTTTGTTGGAATTGCTGTTAAATGGGAATTGATGGCAAAGATAATTTATCGTTTCACCTTCTTATTTATAATGATTGGTGCTGCGTCATTGTCAGTATTTTGGTCAATTGATAAGGCGCAAACGCTAAAAGCTGCGATATATCTTGGCCTTATTATAAGTTTTGCAACTGCACTTGGTTTACGCTTTGGCGAAAGTAAATTAGCCAATATTGCACTTATTTCCACTTTTAGCCTTATTGTCGTACAAATGCTTTTGTCGATAAGTAAGTTTTCAAGTGCACAAATGCTTGCGCCAAGTGATTTTGAAATTTCTTATTGTTTGGTATGTGCATTTTGGGCAATGTCATCTAATACTAAATACGCGCTTTTTTATGCACCAATTGTATTATTTTGCGGTGCAATTGTGCTTTTGAACCAAGATATAATGGGAATAAGTGTATTAATTGCAATTGCGGGCGCATATTGCGTGATCTTTTTTTCAAGACTTAATAATGGCGAAATAATATCAATTTCAGGCTCTATTGGTGTTTTGGTTTTATTGGCAACATTTTTGGTTTTAGGTTTTGGTCAGCAAGGTTTTGAATATGTTGCGCAAACCCTTGGTGATTTTTCGCTAAAATCATTGATTGGTAATGGATATGGCTTGGGGCAAGGAAAAATTCAAACATATCTAATTGATGGCCTTGGCCTTATTGGGATTTTGCTTGGTGTGTTTTTTGTGTTTTTTGCTTCTTTAGTTGCAATTTTAAGTGCCAAAAACAGGCCATCAATTGTTGTTGCAATATTTGGTTTTATTGCGCTTGTAATGGCAAATTTCCCTGCCATTGGCTATAATTGGGGAATATTGATATTATTGTTTGCGTCTGTAATTATCGGTTTAATCCCAATTCGCAAATCCTAATTTTTTTGCAAGATTGATTTTGCGGCATGGGTTGCGCGCCAAAGACGTGTCAAATTTGCCTTAATTTTTATTGGTAAATTAGTTTCCAAAATTAAATATTTAAGGGCGGGGGCAAAAGAAACCAAAAACGGTAATTTTGCAATTAAACGCGCCGCTTTTGTACTTTGAAGTTTAAGCATTTGTGGGTGACGCATTGCAATATGTCGAAAATTTGGCCCAGCTTGTGCAAGTTTGTCCAATAAAACTTCGGGAATATCCAATCCTAAATGCGTGGCGGAATTTTCAAAATGCACGATGGCAAATTTCGCCTGATGCGCGCGTAAAGCCCAATCAACATCTTCCCAGCCCCAACCTTTAAATCCGCAATCAAAGGGTACTTCTTGAACAATATCGCGGCGAACCAATAGATTAGACGTAGCAACCGCAAGTGGCCCACGTTCATTACGTTCCATAGCTGAAAGGCAATCTGTATGCCCTGCCAATTCCTTAGCCAGTGCAAGTTCTTTATTGTCTTCTATTTGCGAGGTTGAAAATCCGCCATAGGCAATTGTAGGAGCACTATTGTCAATAAAATCAAGCCATTTAGCAATAAAATTCGGGCAATCAGGCAGCATATCACTATCTAAAAATAGAAGAAATTCCCCACTAGAATTTTCAATCAACGCGTTACGCGCCGCAGAACGCCCTTGATTTTCAACAAAAGCAACAAGTTTTGCCGCAATTGATATATTATCTAAATGCGATTTTATTTTTTTAATTAATTCAGGTGATTTTGAACCATCATCAACACAAATTAATTCAATATTTTTATCAAAGTTCGAATTATTTATCTCGTCTGAAATTTTTGCAAGCAATGGGCTTGGATCATTTTTATAGATTGGTGTTACAATTGATAATTTAATTGGCGCTTTGCATGGAAAGTGCGAATTTGTATAGATATTTGCTTTTTCCATTACGCCTTCCTTATTTTATTTAAAATATTATTTGCCATTTCACGTGCATTGGCAAAATCTAACCAATATGCCATCGCCCCATAAATTAACGCGCCAACTATTGCTTTTGCAATTAATTCGATGAATGCGCCCCAATTTGGAACTAATAAAACACCCGCCGACATTGCAATAAGTGAAATTATTATTTTTACTATTTCATCAAGCGGAACTGGTAATTTTACATGTTTTGAACCACGCCAATACATAAGGGTAAGTGAAACAATATAAGCAATAATTGTTGCTACAATCGCCCCATTTATCCCTAATTTTGGCAATAGTGTAAAATTAAGCGCGATATTCAAAATAACAGGAAAAAGCATCAAAATTGTACGCTCAAACACATGTTTGGACAACATAAAAGCGTCAGCAAAATAATCACTTACACCCAATATAAGGCTTGCGATGGCGATATATGGCGCGATTTTTGCTGCTTCTTCGCGCATACTTGGGCCGATAAGAATTTCACATAAAGGATGTGCAACCAATGCAATACCTATGGCAATCGGTGCGCCAAGCCCAACCCTTAAGGAAAAATTATGTTTGGCGGTATTTTCAAACCAATCCTTATCCTTACTTTCAAAGGCGTTTACCAATAATGGGAATGTTGCCGATGAAACATAAAGGAAAAAAGTATCCATAATTCGCGCTGCAACTTGATAGCCTGCTGAATAAATACCAACCTGTGCATGGCCCAATAATGGCCCCATAATTAATCTATCGCCAGTATATAAAATTGCCGCCGCAATAAGATTTAAAGATATTGGATAGCCAAATTTTATATATGAAAGTGCAAGTTTTTTATCAAATTTTCCGCCTTTTGCCGATTTAACTAAATCCGGTAATTCAAGCCCAAGCGCGCACATACCTGCGATCAATGTCGCAAAGAATGGGCCATCTTGCTTGAAACCTAAAAATACCACCGAAATCGCGGTTAAAATAAAACCAAAAATAATATGAAACCCATCGACAATGGCATAACGCATTGCTTGTAAATTCATTCTTCGGGTTTCAAACGCAATTTTCAATAATGAACGTATTATTGAACCTGCAAATGCCGCTGCCAAAGCCCTTCGCGTAATAATATCTGATGGTGATATTAAAAGATAAACGACAACGACCAAAGAAAATAATAGGCAGTTTACAAAATAAGCAATAAAAATAGTTTTAAAATGATTGGCAACATTATTTTCTTCGCGCGCATTGGCAAAAAAGCGTCCCGCTGCCGCCTCTGCCCATGTGAAGAAAATATAGTGAAATATGGTCATTTTAATGAAAACATCATTGAAAAGACCATATCCCTCATTCGATAAATATCGCGTAAGGATAAAAACCGTTCCAAAACTTGCAATAACTTGTGCAAGGTTTGGAAGTAAATATGCCAGTAAATGTTTGAAAAGCATTATCTAATTTTTGCCTTATCGCCTAATAAAGATGGCAAAGTCATTGCCATTATATATATATCCATCCAAAAACTTGAATTATCTATATATTCAGTATCTAAGCGAACACGCTCTGCAACTTCTTCTGGCGTATGAACAGGGCCACGCGAACCATGAATTGCCGCCCAGCCAGTGATACCAGGTTTAATGCGGTGGCGATGCGCATAATCTGAAACCAATTTTTCGCTTTCAGTATCGCCAGTTTTCATACCAATTGCATGCGGCCTTGGGCCAACTAATGACATATCACCCATGAAAACATTGAATAATTGCGGCAATTCATCAATCGAAGTTTTGCGAATGAATTTGCCAACTTTTGTAACGCGCGGGTCATCCTTTGTTACTTGTTGCGCAGCTGTATAATCGCTTAGCTCGCTTCGCATTGAACGGAACTTCCAACATAAAAATGATTGGTTGTTAAATCCGTGACGCGGCTGCCTAAAGAAAATGGGGCCTTTTGATTCAAGTTTAATTGCAATTGCTGTGATAACTAAAATCGGGCTTAGAAGCACTATTGCGATTGATGTAATAATTAAGTCTTGCACACGTTTCCAAAACGCGCGACGCGCATCTTCTGGGGTTCCCGAAACATATGCAACAGGGGTTCCGCCAAGGCGTCCAATTGTTGTGCCATCACAATCAAATCCCTGCATATCGATGGCAAGAACCAATTTATTCGGCATTGAACGAAGTTTTTCCACCAATTGAACCACACGTTTTTGCGCCGCAGATGATACAGTTATTACAACCCTATCAATACTTGGAAGGTTTTCCCAATGCATCAAAGCCTCAAGGTCGCCAATAACAGGTACATCATTAATTGATTTAGGCGCGCGTCCCAATCTATCATCGAAAATACCAAGGAAATTGATATCACCCTTGCTTTGTCTATTTTCAATAAGTTTTTTTGCTTGATCAGTTGCACCAACAATAACAACATTCATTGAAAACGCGCCGGCTTTGCCTAATTCTTTGACCATATAAGCGGCAATATAATGGGTTATGCTTAATAATAAGCCCGCAACAATTGTTATGAATAATGCCTCACTTACGCATTCTGTCCAATGGCGTGCAGAAATTTGCGAAATCATAAGGCCTAATACTATGTTCAAAAGGCATGCAATTAATGTTGCGCCAATTGTTTTGAAAAAATGTTTAGAAGCTTTTGGAAATTGCGAAAAACTATAAAGATTATTTTCGCGCATGACCCACCAAAGACCAAGCGCCGCACATGCCATTGGCAAAGTAATCGCCAAAGACGCCGATAATAATCTGTCCGCAATATAAATTCTAAGGCTTATTGCAACTACAAAAACAATTGTAATTATATCGACGATTTCCAACCCATATCCGAAACTTGAGCGAAAAAAACGTGCACCGCGCGCCGCTGTTCGTGCGTGTACATTTCCCAATGTCTTGAAAATAGGTTGTGCACTATTGGCCTTATTCATTTTTATCATTCTCCAATAGATTGCATTTTATCATTTTTAAGTATCAATCAGGTTAATGCGGTTTAATTTAACTGCATTAATGACATTCGAACCAAGATTTTGTGCAATTGACCTGATTGAGCATCTTGGCATAAGCCATCACATCGTATAACAAAGCTTCGCGCTGGAGACGTGGCCGAGAGGCTGAAGGCACTCGTTTGCTAAATGAGCGTAGTCCAAAAGGCTACCGAGGGTTCGAATCCCTCCGTCTCCGCCATTATTGTTTTATGAAGTCTAGGATGGCTTTTTCGTATTTGTCGGTTTTGGCATTTTGGTTTATTCTTTTCATAAGCCACGTATTTTCAACATTTGTTATATTTTCGTCACTTTGAATATCGTTATAACTGTGATTATTATCCCATGAAGTATCAATTTCAGTTTTGTTGAAATTGAACATTTTGGATAAAAATGTGCCAATACCGCCGCTTTGTGTGCTAAGGAATTTTTCGTGTTCAATCGCGCGTTGGCGCGATACTTTTGTATAGAAATTATGTGCCATAAGGTGATTGCCAATTGATTTTGCGAAGAATTCACTCCATTCAGGGCAATTGTCACCATTAATTACCATATATTTGATTTCAAATAAAAATTCATCTTCTTTAATTGCGCCATCAGAATAAGATATTTGGCGTAATTCCAGAACATCACTTTCGTTTATTTTTGCCGTATTGATGATATCATTTAGTTTTTGTGAAAGTGAAATTCCAAATTAGCCCCCGTTTTTTAAACATAATAAGGTAATTTTGGTTAAATTTGCGTGAGTTAATAGATAATAAAAAGCAAATGCTTGAAACATTGGCATATTTTTTTTTGCTTGTTAAACTATCAAAAAAGGGGCGGTTTATGAAGGCGTTTTTTCAACCAATTGATTGGATAGTTTTAATTGGGTTTGTTTTGTTGCTTTTTGGCATTGGTGTTTTTTTTCAACGCACTAAGGCAAAAAATGCCGAAGACTACTTCCTAGCTGGCCATAATATTGCGCCATGGGTGGTTGCGATTTCAACTATTGCAACTATGCAATCTGCGGCAACATTTCTTGGTGCACCTGATTATGGTTATCGTGGCGATTTTACCTATCTTGGAACTAATTTAGGAACAATAATTGCGGCAATATTTGTTGGAAATATACTGATACCGCGCTTTTATAAAGCGAAAGTTTCGACTGTTTATGAATTGCTAAAGATAAGATATTCGCAAACTGCAATGCGTGCGGCGGGGGCGATGTTTCTTGTGGGCCGTGTTTTCGCGGAAGGATCAAGAATTTATTTAGCGGCAATTGCGGTATCAATGATGATTTTTTCTGGTGTGAGCTTTCACGGGATTGCGGTCTCATCTTTTTTGATAATATTTTTTAGTTTTATAATTTGCTTTTTTGGCGGTTTAAAAAGCGTTATTTGGACAGATTTGATATTATTTCTTGTTTATATTGGCGCCGCAATCGGTGCGTTTTTTTACCTTCTTTATATTATACCATTAAATTCAAATCAGATTTTTGATACATTATTAAACGCGCCAAACAATATGAATAAATTACAGCTTTTTGATTTCAAGCTTGATTTTTCAAAGCCGTTTTCAATCTATTCAATATTAACGGGCATGGTATTATTATCAATTGCAAGTTTTGGCCTTGACCAAGATATATCGCAGCGATTGCTTGCGTCAAAGGATTCAAAAGGTGGCACCAAAAGCCTTTATATGGCAAGTCTTTTGACTATGCCAATTGTTGCACTTTTTATAGCGATTGGTTCATTATTATACATATTTTATAGCCGCCCTGATTTAATGGGTAATGGCTTTAGTGCAGGTCTGGAAAATAAGTTCAAAGGCGAGAGTGTAACTGTTTTCATGTATTTTATAATGACGCAAATCCCACCAGTGCTTAGGGCGCTTGCAACAATTGGTGTATTAAGTGCAGCGATATCAACCGTTAATTCAGGTCTCAATTCAATGTCATCGGTTTTGATTCAGGATTTCTATCGCCCCTTCATCGCCAAAAACGCAAAAATTGCAAAAGAAGAAAGTCACTTTGTAAAAGCGGGGCAGGCGGGAATGGCAATAATTGGTGTTTTCTTATTTGCTATGGCTTTATTATCTTATTTTTGGCAAAAATCACAAGATATCCCGATTTTAAGCTTTGTTTTAGGAATAATGACATTTGCTTATGCGGGTTTATTAGGGGTTTATTTTACCGCTATCTTTACCAATAGAGGTTCGACATTATCAATTATAAGCGCATTAATTATTGGCTTTTTGTCAATATTAATGATGCAGCCTTGGATTGCGCATAAGTTAAATTACCCAATGTTTTTCCAGACTTTGGCCTTCGGTTGGCAATTATGTATCGCAAGTTTTATTGCTTTTATAGTCGCTTGCTTGGGGAAGCAGGATACAAAAATATTAAATCAATAATTCTATGATTAAATTATTATTAACCAATAAGTTAATTAATCACTTACCGGTTATATTGTATGGCAATGAAATTGTTACGCAACTTGGTGGTATATTTGTTTTTAAAATACAAATTATATTTATGTATTAATAATATTCGTAGAATGATGATTAATTATTGTCATTCTTGTTTATTTAATATTGTTAAAAAAAACAAAAAAATTGATTTTACGCGTAATATTAAAGGCTCTATGGCAATAAGTGTGGCATTATTGGCGATTCCGCTTTTGATGCTTGTTGGTTCTTCTGTTGATTTGGTTCAGGTCAATAGTTTGCGAACGGAATTACAAAATGCAACTGATGGCGCCGCACTTGCTGCTGCGCGTGCAAGTAATTCAGTTACTGATGCAAGCAAAAAAGCGGCATATGATGTTCTAATCGCAAACCTTAATGTTCAAAAATATAGGGATATTGAAGCACAATTAACCGAAAGTGATACTGAATTAGGCCATCAATTAAACTATTCAGTTTATACCAAATATAAAACAATGTTTGTTGGAATTTTTGGCGTCAATACATTAGAATTAAGCGCCAAAGCATCCGCCGTTAGCGGAACAAAAGGCGCCGAAGTTGTTTTTGTTTTGGATACAACAGGATCCATGGCAGAAAATGGTAAAATGACACAATTAAAATCTTCTGTTAATTCTGCTTTAAATGGGGTTTTGAATTCATCAGGGCAAAATATAAATGATGTTAAAGTTGGTGTTGTACCATTCAATACACAAGTTCGCATCACACCAGATACAAGTGCAGCTTGGATAAATTGGGGCACGGCAGATGTTTGGGAATATTGTAATTATGCCGATAAGACACGCCCTATATGGCCGCAATGCCCAATTTTTTGGTATAATTTAGATGCTTTGTGTATAAGTGCACCTAATGAGATGGAATGTCGAAATAATGCAATATTTTATGACAGACCAATTTATGGAAATAACTCAAGTGGTTATTTTTACGAACAAATTGCCAAATCCTATGTTGCAACTGGTTCAACTTATGAAATTCAAAGTCATAGAATGTTGTATAAATGGACTAATTCGGCATGGACATTAATAAGAACCGACGAGACTGGTGACCATTATGGTTGGGTTGGCGGTCAATCGTGGATGACCGATGATAGTCAAAGTAATTTATCAGGGCAGCCAACGACAATTGCTATGACTACTGTGCCAACATATGTGGATAATTATGGAAAAACCCAAAACTTCAATAAGTTAAATCCATTTTATTTTGATATGCGTTATTATGACGGTACTGGAACCCTTAATGGAACGCCTGTCGGTGATATTTGGTATGCTAACGGATATGGCCCTGCACAGGCAAAAACATGGAATTATACAATTTATGGCAATAATGTTCCGCGCCGCACAAGAATGCCGGCAACAACTGATCAAAGGGATAAATGGCAAGGTTGTATGATTGACAGAAATCAAGATTATGACGTTTCTGCTCTGCCCCCTTTAGTTTCAAATACAAACACATATTATTACGCAAGAAGATGCCAAGATTTACCATTAGAGCCTATTTTGGGTCTGACCAATAATATCACAAATGTAAGAAGCAAAATTAATTCGCTTCAACCTGCGGGCTTCACAAACATAAGTATTGGTATCCAATGGGGCATGGAGGTTTTGTCCGATACCGCGCCCTTTACAGAAGGTTCGGTTTGGGGTGAAAAACACCATGCAAAATATATTGTTCTTGTAACTGATGGCTATAATAATAAAAACCGTTTCACAACAAATGTAAGCGACATTGATAAAAGAACGGAAAAGGCATGTGCCAATGCAAAAGCCAAAGGCATAGAGATTTTTGTTGTCCGTTTAGAGCAAGGGGATACAAATCTTCTTAAAAATTGCGCAACAAGGCCTGGTAATTTTTATGACCTTAATAATGCAAGTTCTTTGCCTGATGCGATGAAAAATATATTCACATCAATTAATGATTTAAGGTTAGTTCGATAAAATTTTATATATTCTAATAAAAAAATCTTAAGCTTAGTTCTTAGACTTTTGGTTATGCTTTGATGATAAGTTTGCTCCCTTATATTGAAGATTTTGTTCCTAAGAAGTTCAATAAGGGTCCGGGGTAAATGCCACACAATATTAAAAATCGCTTTATCGGCGCAAAGTCCTTGCGTTTGATTTCAAAGTTTTTGAAATCAACGAGGGGTAATATTGCTTTGGTTTTTGCTTTATTGCTTGTGCCAATGGTTGGCCTTATTGCTGCTGGTATTGATTTAACGCGTGTTAATTCTATGCAGTCGGAATTGCAAGGTATTACGGATGCCGCGGTTCTTGCAGCCGCCAAAAGTTCCACTGATTCCACAAGTGCAACCAAAGAGATTGCCGATACTTATCTTAAAGCGCATATTGAAAAAACTGGTTTGGTAAATGTTACGACTAATATGTCAAACACAACAACTGAAACCAATGGTAAGCAGTTAAATTATACTGCGACTGGTTATATGTCGTCATCATTAATGAAATTATTCGGCAATGAAAATATGGCGGTATCTGCCCAATCTTCTGCAGTTGCCAATAGTTCAGGTTCAGAAGTTGTATTCGTATTGGATACTACTGCATCAATGTCATCAAACAGCAAAATAACAAATTTGAAGTCTGCGGTTAATGCAACGCTTCAGACATTGGTTGATGCCAATGGTGTAAATGTAAATAATGTAAAGATTGGTGTTGTTCCGTTTAACGTTCAAGTTAAGGTTGCGCCAAGTGTCACTATGGCCAATGTTGATTGGGGCCCTTCTTGGACAAATCAAGGTTGTGATTATTCTTTTGCAAATCAAAGCTATTGGCCACATTGCGAAATTTCTTGGCGAAATATGGACATTGTTTGCTATTATGCAACCAATAGAGAGTCATGCAAGGCTACATCTAAATTTTTTGATAAACCAGTTTACCAATCAAATGGACGTTATTATTACGAGCAATGGGTAAAAGCCTATGAGACTGTTGGAAGTGAATACAAAATTTACACCCACAAAATGACATGGTGGTGGTCCAATAGTTCTTGTACCGGTTATTATTATGATGAAACCGGGCAACATTGTAGCGGTTGGTCAGGCGGCGGTTCAGGCCTAAGTGAAGATGCCCAAACCAATTATACAAGCCCCGTAAGTGGTAATGGCAATGGTAATGGTAATGGCAATGGTAATGGCAATGGTAATGGAAACGGCGGTTCAGGCCTAAGCCAATATACATCTAAACCCTCTGGCTTTAATAATATGAATTTCCTACCAAAAGTTGATACTTCGACATGGGATGGCTTTGGTGGTCAGCCAGCAAGAAACTGGAACTACACTTGGTATAATTCTAATTTGCGCAATGCTTCTTTACCTGCATCTACAGACCGTAAAGACCTATGGACTGGCTGCATGATTGATCGTGCCCAAAATTATGACACGAATGCAGAGCCTGCAACAGCTGGGACACCAAATTCATATTATCCAGCAAGACGTTGCTATTATGAACCTTTGCAACCAATTTTGCCTTTAACAACTGACGTTGCAGCTGTTCGTAATAAAGTTAATTCTTTGCAGCCTGCTGGCTACACTAATATAACTATTGGTATTCAATGGGGAATGGAAGTTTTATCGCCAAATGAACCAATGATTGGTGGTGCGCCATTTGGGTCATCTGATGCTAAAAAATACATGGTTATCATTACTGATGGTTATAATAACCAAAACCGTTTTTCTTCATCAGTGGCCGCAGTTGATGCTAGAACCAAACTTGCGTGTGAAGCTGCTAAAGCAAAAGGTATTACATTATTTGTGGTAAGGCTTGAAGAAGGTGATTCGCAATTATTACGTGAATGTGCATCACAACCACCATATTTCTATGACCTTGCAAGTTCATCACAATTAACAAGCGCATTACAAGATATGTTCACATCAATTAGTAAGTTGCGCATTGTTAATTAATAGAAAAATATTCTATTTTTAGCCTGTTCAAAGATTTAATTTTGCTTTTATAGCTATTTTGATTGCAATAAGAAAATATTATTATTGCTAATTAAAATTGGGAAGCAAGATGTGCGAATTATTGGGCATGAGTGCCAATGTACCAACTGATATAAGGTTTAGTTTCGCTGCCCTTGCAAAACGTGGTGGTGAAACTGGCCCTCATTCTGATGGTTGGGGGATTGTATTCTTTGAAAATAAAGTCGTCCGTGCTTTCCATGATCCAAGCCCATCATGCCAATCTAAAATTGCCAGTCTGGTACGCGAATATCCAATTAAATCAAAAAGTGTAATCGCCCATGTTCGCAAGGCAAATCGTGGGCGCGTTTCACTTGAAAACAACCATCCATTCACACGCGAATTATGGGGTAGGGCATGGGTTTTTGCCCATAATGGACAATTAAAAGGCATTAAGAAATGGCCTTTATCATTTTACAGGCCAATTGGAACAACTGATTCAGAATATGCATTTTGCTATATTATTGATCAATTACGCCAAAAATTTCCAAAAGAACCAAATTCGAAAAAACTTGAAAAAGCAATTGAAGATATTTTTAAAAACCTTCGTGAAATTGGCGTTTTCAATGCGCTTTTAAGTCAAGGGCAATTTATCTATGCCTCTTGTTCAAAAAAATTATGCTATATTACGCGCTGTGCACCTTTTGGCAAAGCAAGTCTTGTTGATGATGATTTACAAGTGGATTTTGCCCAAGAAACCACACCAAATGATTGCGTAACAATAATAGCGACCAAACCGCTTACTAAGAATGAAGAATGGCATATTTGCGATAATAATAGCTTTTTAGTATTTAAAGATGGTCTCTTAATTTCACAAAATTGTAGCTAAACCTCCACAGATTTTTCATATGCAGGATTTACCAAACATTGTTATCTATGGGGGGGAATATGGATATTAAATTTTTTCTATTTGCAGGGCTTGCAATCTTTCTTGCTAAATCAGCGTTAGCAGGAAGTTTTGAAAATTCAAAATCTGATTTGATTTCATTTAATAAATCATTTCAAACTGAATGCGCGACAAAAACTGCAAGCGTTAATTAAACTTACGCTTTTTTTTATCTAAATCTTATTAAGCCCCTTGCAATATTCGCCAATTCGGTATGAATTAAAAAAAAGCCAAGGGGTTATAGATGAATAGACGTGAATTATTAGTAACAACATTTTTACTTAGTAGTTTGGGTGCAAAAAATACATTTGCTGCCGAAAATAATATTGCGTCTTTAGCTTCTAAAATTTACCCTCAAGTTGTGAAATGGCGTCGCCAAATTCATCAAAATCCTGAATTATCAAACCGCGAATTTAAAACTTCTGAATTGGTTGCAAATGAATTAAAACGCCTTGGCTTTAAGGTTCGTGAAAAAGTTGCGCATACTGGCGTTGTCGGGGTTTTAGAAGGCGCAAAACCTGGCCCTGCGGTTGCACTGCGTGCGGATATGGACGCTTTGCCTGTGTTTGAAAAAACAGGCCTTGAATTTGCGTCGCGTGCCAAGGGTGAATATGAAGGGCATGAAGTTCCAATTGCCCATGCCTGTGGTCATGATGCGCATACTGCTATGCTTTTGGGTGCGGCAAATGTTTTGGCGTCAATGAAAAATGAAATCGCGGGTAAAGTTGTTTTCATTTTCCAACCTGCCGAAGAAGGCCTGCCAAAGGGTGAAACTGGCGGTGCAAAAGTAATGATTGAAGAAGGCGCATTACAAAATCCAGAGGTTAAATCAATTTTCGGTATTCATATTTGGCCGGGGCCTTCGGGTGAGATTTCTTACCGTCCAAAAGGTTTAATGGCAGGTGCAGATAGGGTTGAAATTACTTTAAAAGGGCGTCAAACCCATGGCGCCGCACCTTGGTCTGGTATTGATTTATCTTCATTGGCGTCAGAAATTGTCAATTCAATCAATCAAATATTGGCGCGCCAAGTGAATGTAACATCTGAACCTAGTGTTTTATCAATTACAACAATGCATGGCGGTGAAAGATTTAATATTATACCTGAACAATTTGTTTTGGGTGGTACATTACGTACTTTCTCAGATGCGCGCCGTGATTTAGTTGTGAAGAAAGTTGAAACGACTGTAAAAGCATTGGCGCAAGCATATGGCGCAGAGGCGACAATAACTTTTGACAGATTTGCCCCACCAACTGTAAACGACCCACAACTTACGCAAAATCTATATGATGCATTGCTAAAAGCGGTAGGCGATGAGAAATTGTTAAACCCAAATGCAATACCTGTTACTGGCTCTGAAGATTTTTCGGAATTCCAACGAAAAGTTCCGGGTGTTTATGCCTTTTTAGGTAGTTCACCTTTAAAAGTTGATCCAAATGCTTTGCCTGTAAATCATTCGCCATATTTTGATATTAATGAGCCTGCGATGGAAACTGGTGTGCGTGCGCATTGTTATGCGGCGTTGAAAATGCTCACGCTTTATAAATAATTTTATCAATTTTGTTATATCATTTTTCAGTTAGGGGGTGTTAATCGCGTCAAAAACGGTTTAATTTGAAACTATTATTTTGAAATAGTTTTTTTAGGGGAAATCATGGGCGCGAAAAACACCTTCAATTGGCAGGATCCATTTTTATTCGAAAATCAATTAAACGAAGAAGAAAAAATGATTCGTGATACGGCAAATTCATATTGCCAGGGCAAATTATTGCCACGTGTTCGGGATGCATTCCGTAATGAATATACTGACCCTGCTATTTTTAGCGAAATGGGTGAACTTGGCCTTTTAGGTGTTACAATACCAGAAGAATTTGGCGGCACTGGCGCAGGTTATGTGTCTTATGGCCTTGTTGCACGTGAAGTTGAACGTGTTGATTCTGGTTATCGCTCTATGATGTCTGTGCAGGCATCTTTGGTTATGTATCCAATTTATGCCTATGGCTCGCAAGAGCAAAAGGAAAAATATCTTCCAAAACTTTGCTCTGGCGAATGGATTGGTTGTTTTGGTTTAACCGAACCCGATGCGGGTTCTGACCCTGCGGGAATGAAAACTAAAGCCACCAAAATTGATGGCGGCTATGTTTTGAACGGCGCAAAAATGTGGATTTCAAATTCACCGATTGCCGATGTTTTTGTAGTTTGGGCAAAATCTGATGCCCATGATGGCAAAATTCGTGGCTTTGTCCTTGAAAAAGGCATGAAAGGTCTATCTGCGCCAAAAATTGAAGGCAAATTATCACTTCGCGCATCTATCACTGGTGAAATCGTGATGGATAATGTTGAAGTTCCTGAAAGCGCATTATTACCAAATGCCGAAGGTTTAGGCGGGCCATTTGGCTGTTTGAACCGCGCCCGTTATGGCATTGCATGGGGTGTTATGGGGGCGGCGGAAACCTGCTGGCATGCGGCGCGCCAATATGGGATGGACAGGAAGCAATTTGGTCGCCCACTTGCTAATAATCAATTATTCCAAGCTAAATTAACCGAAATGATGACCGAAATCACTTTAGGCCTACAGGCTTGTTTACGGGTTGGTCGTTTATTCGAAGAAGGCCAAATGGCACCTGAAATGATTTCAATCATCAAACGCAATAATTGCGGCAAAGCCCTTAATATCGCCCGTATGGCGCGCGATATGCACGGCGGAAACGGTATTTCAGATGAATTCCCAATCATGCGCCACATGGTAAATCTTGAAACTGTAAACACCTATGAAGGTGCTTATGACGTGCACACCCTAATTCTTGGCCGCGCGCAAACAGGATTGCAGGCGTTCTTTTAGCGCTCAACTTGCCACCTTCGGCGCTTCGCGCCTCACTCAGCAAGTTGGTTTATTCGGACATTAAAAATCAAAAAGCGTGGTTTTTGATTTTTAATGGCATGTTTTTAAAATGGGCTTGAAACTTTGGTTTCAAGCCCATTTTATTTCAATTGAAAGCCTCAAGTTAATAATTTTAATTTACTTAATATTGCTTAAACTTAATAGTGCAATATTCATTTAATAAATAATGGATGTGTACTTGGAAAAGCGTTTATTAAAAGTGTTTTTACTATTGTTGTTGCCAGCTTTAGTAATTTTATCATTCCCAGATTTATATGTTATAGCAATCGTTACAATTGTTGGGATAGTTTTTGTACCGTTTTTCTACGCAATTATATTTGCCGAAATTGTCTGCTTTGGAACTATTTTCTTCTCTTTTTTTATTGGCAGAATGTTTTGGAATAGCGAAGACGAAGCTTCGCAAAGGTCAAGAATTTTTATCGGTCTTTCACTAACTATATTAACTATGGTTGGAATTCCATTTTTTGTTAACAAATCCACAAATGAAAAACTAAATCAATTTAATGCCCAAAATATAAATCTGATTGATAATTATCCCTTAGGCACGCGCATCGCAATTGTGAATAATGCAAGAAGGTATAATGGCTCTCAAGCAATTTGCGATGGCATGTGTGTAAGATTATTATATTCTGGCCGCTTCACAGAAGTGATAGTTCTTGAAGATTATCCAAATACAAATATCGCGCCAAGTGAAGAATATAGATCTTTTCATATTGAAAATAGAACTAATTGCCCATTAATTGACATTCAGGATAATGATGTTGGGTCTTTGAAGCGGTCTTATGATAATGAGAATGTCAAAAATGAACCTTCAATCTCGCCAGAAAAATTTGCCCTTGGTAAAGTTGCGCAAAACCAATGTATTGTTGAAAGGAAGACTAAATTACAAAATGGCGATACTATTATTTTTGATAATGTTGGACAAATAAGTCAAAGGCGCAATAAGTTCGATATCGCTTTCTATCGCACGCGCAGCGCATTAGCTTATAGAATTATTGATGATAAATTTCTAAAAATATATCAATTTTCTGAAGCAGAACATTATCCGTTGGCGCCGATTTTGATGATTGTGCCTTCATATTCGGGCATGTCAGCTTCAAACAGTTTATGGCGGGTTTCAGATAAATCTAGTAATAAGGTTAAAAATGATGACAAACGTTCATTATTGGTTGCCACCCTAATTGATAAAATGGGCATTAATCTTGAATTGCCAGATATTAACATTGATTATATGGAAGAAAAAAATGTCGATAAATTTATAAATAATACAAATTATAATGAAAACTCGCAAAAAATAGCAGAAAATTATTTGGAAACACTAACTAACCGCGAAACCACAATTTCATACAGATACTCAAAATATAGTGAAGAAGAATTGTCGCGCGTTTTTAAAATTTATATTAATCCAAACATCAATGTGCCTGACCAAATGAGTGTTTTTGTAGCGCATGTAAAAAGGGATGAAACTGATTTTTTTGAAAAAATGGCAAATGCATCATTTACCAAACTAGAAAAATATAATCAAAATTTTAGCGGCGACAAATACAAAGCAAAATCTGAAATTTCTGAAATCGCTATGATTTTCAACCAAATGCCTGATGACATTATAATTAAGCATCAAAATGAGTTTGTAAAAACACTTGAAAAACCTAAAATAATGTTTGGTTTCAAACAATTGTTACCAAAGTTTGCACTTTTTGGTGATGCAGCGAAGCCAATGGCTCTGAACCTAATTGACAATGGGCTTATGGTTTCAAAATATTCAAAAAACTTAGATGTTTTTGATGAATCTGCTCGTGAAACAGCATATAGTGCTTTAAATATAATTTGTCTATTATCCGATAAATCCGACATAAAAATGAAAAATGAAATAGTCAATAGGGTTATGGACAACCCTGAATTTAATTCTCAATCTGTCGCTATTACACTTTATCAACTTGGTGCGTCTAGGGGCGAAATAGTGTCTGTTTTAAAATGGCAGGATAAAACAGAAGAACAAAATCATTTTGATGTAAAAATAAATTATAATGGCAAAAAAAGAAAAGAGGAAATATGTAATTTTTGATTGCGAATAAATTTGCAAATTTTCAATTATTGTTGACTTTGTTTCGCAATTTCTAATGCTTCCAATTTTTCCTTATTTTCATCAAGTAAATTATCATATTTATCGACATAGACTTGGCAGCCGTTTTTATAGGCTTCGGTTTTGCCGCCGCAGTCGCTTGTTTCGTTGAAATCTTGTGATTTGGCCCATTCAAAACCTGCATTGGTATCTTGGCAATTTTCGGTACATTTTTCACCTTTCGCAGTATCATAAGTAAGAGTGGAAAGGGTGGTTTTAGTTAATTCGCGCGCTTTTAATTCGATTGCTTCATCGCGTTTTTTCTCTTGTTCTTCGAGTATTTTTTGCTTTTCTAATTGTGCAGCATCAATGGTTTTTTGAATTTCATGGCTATTAATTGGCTTAATGCGCATATTATATCCAAGCAAAGCAGCACCAAATAAAATAGCCACTAAAACATAATTTTTCATATCAAACCTTTATAATTATATTTTTTCTATCAAGCCAATAAGCGAATATATAGCATATTAGCATTATGAAAATTGAAAAAATTAAACTTCCAAATGCCCCAGGAATTAAAATATTTGCAAAATCGGCGCTTAAAAAACTATATAGGTTTTTCCCTTTTGCCACTTGGATTGTCATCATAATTTTTAATAAAGCGATTGAAAAAATATAAACCACCAATGGGTTTTTGCCAAAACTTTCAAAGAATTTGGCACCAAATTTAAACTTTTGATAGAAAACCATAATCAAAGCCAAAACCAAAATATCAAGCCCATTGCAAAGCATGACATAGCTTGAAGTCCATAGTTTTTTTGATATTGGGAAAAATTGCCCCCAAATAATTCCAATTAAAATCGCCAAAGCCCCGAACATGAAAAGTGATTTTATGGTTTGGTTGGTATTGTTTGAGTTTCGAATAAAATTAGTTGTCAAAAACCCTGCCAAAATATTGGCTATAGCGGGGATTGTTCCTAAAAGCCCTTCGGGTTCAAAGCCGCCATCACGACGAAAAATATGGGATTTTGGAATGATTAAATTATCAATATAAGTGCCAAAATTTGCCATTTTATCATATTGAAGCCCATTTGGTGCACCAAAATATAAAATCCCCCAATAGGCAAATAATAAAACAAACATCGCAATCAAAACCCAATTAGGTTTTAAATATCTTATTATAAAACTTGCGAAAAAATAACAAAGCGCGATGCGTTGCAAAACCCCCATAAATCTTAGGTTTTCAAAATATTTCCATTCAAAATTCCCATCCTTATTGAATAGAAAAAACGGAAACCACGCCAATATAAGGCCAATTAGAAAAATCAAAATCGTTCGTTTAAATACTTTGGCAAAATATTGTGCATCCGAAAATTTGCCCATATTCATAAAGGCAATTGAACTTCCGGTGGCAAACAAAAATGATGGAAATACCCAATCGGCAATTGTAAAACCAAACCATTCGGCATGATCAAGCAATGGAAAAGGGGGCGCGCCTGTCCCTTGCGAATTAACAATTATCATCAAAACAATTGTTAAGCCCCGAAAAATATCAAGTGAAAGGTAACGCCCATTATTCATATAATCACTCTTAATAATCGCTGCCGTCTTTATGGGTAAAGCGCCATTTTTTATTTTTGTCTTGAAATGCTTTTAAATCATCATTTGGATATTCGGCACTGTCATCGGGTAATCTATCACCGATTTCAAGATAGATTACATCTTTGTTGCTTTTATTTACTAAATGATGCGCGCTTTCGCCCGCTTTGAAGCCTGCACACATTCCGGGCGCTAATTCATATTCACCAGATTCGGTTTTCAAAGTCGGATTGCCTTCAAGAATATAAATAAATTCATCTTGAACTGAATGCCTATGAAAAAGTGCTGACATACAATTTGGGGGTAATCTTGTATGATTTACACCAAATGACGATAGGCCAAAAGCATCACCAAGCCGACGCTTTACCCTATCTTTTACCAATGAATAAAATGGTTCAGGATAGTTGGATAAGGGGAGGGTTCTTTCAACTTCCTCGGCAATTAAATATTCTTTCTTACTCATAAAAACTTCCTGACATTTGTTTTGCGAATATTTTGCAATATCATAGGTTTGATGATAGCAATAAACAAAAATAATTTCAGGTGCTAAATGACAAATAATCGTAAAATCATATCATATATCGCATTAAGTTTGGCAATTTCTTCATTGCCTTATTGTGTTATGGCGCAAGATGCTTCTGCAAAAATCGTTACTCCTATGACGCCTGAAATGCTTGGTAAGTATGAAAATATCAGGGAAGAAGCCGATTTTATAAAGCGTGTTGAAATGATTCCAATGCGCGATGGTGTGAAACTTTATACCGTTATTGTCATGAAAAAGGGCACGACTAATGGCCCGATTTTAATGTCGCGCACACCATATAATGCCAAACGCTCGACTTCGCGCAATATAAGCCAAAAAATAAAAGAAATTTTGCCCGTTATGGATGCCGAATTTGTCGATGATGGCTATATTCGCATTTATCAAGATATTCGTGGGCGCAATAATTCCGAAGGCGAATTTATTATGAACCGCCCAATCATTGGCGAATTGAATAAAACCAATGTTGATGAAGCAACAGATGCCTATGACACAATTGATTGGCTTGTGAAAAATGTCAAAGAAACAAATGGTCGTGTCGCTATAACGGGTTCAAGCTATGTTGGTTTTACGGCATTGGTTGCGACAATTAACCCGCATCCTGCGCTTAAAGCATCTGTTCCGCAAAGCCCGATGGTTGATGGTTGGATGGGCGATGATTGGTTTCATAATGGCGCATTTCGTCAGCCGAATTTTGATTATATAACTTCTATGACCACTGATAAGGGTGATAATGATGATGTGCCATATGGTAATGGCGATGATTATTTGAAATTTTTATCGGCAGGCTCTGCGGGCGATTTTGCAAAAAAATGGGGTCTTGATAAATTTCCATTTGCGCAAAAATTTATGCAAAACCCTGCATATACAGATTTTTGGTCAAAACAGGCGGTTGATAAATGGCTTGTAAATACGCCATTAAAAGTTCCAACCATGCTTGTAGTTGGGCAATGGGATCAAGAGGATTCTTATGGCGCCCCTGCAGCTTATAAGGTTTTAGAGGGCAAAGATAAAAATAATGACATGGTGTCATTGGTTATCGGCCCTTGGCGTCATTCACAGGTTAATTATGATGGTTCAAACCTTGGTGCATTAAAATGGGCAGGGGACACCGCCAGAGAGTTTCGTGTTAAATATATGAAACCATTTTTGGATCATTATTTAAAAGATGCGCCAGATCCAAATACACCGCCAGTTTTAACCTATGATAGCGGTAAAAACCATTGGAACATTTCCCAAAGCTGGACGGGTGGAACACCAACACCAATCTATTTCAATGAAAATAACACACTTTCGTTCAAAGCGCCTTCAAGGACTGGTAGTGAAACCTATATTTCCGACCCTAAAAAACCAATTCCTTATGTTGCGCGCCCAATTCACACGCGTGATGCAAATGTGTGGAAACCATGGCTTGTTAGCGATCAAAGATGGGCGGCTACCCGAACCGATGTTGCAGTTTTTGAAACCCCTGAACTTGATAAGGATATTCATATTCAGGGCGCACCATTGGTGAATTTATTTGCTTCAACAAGTGGAACGGATGGTGATTATGTTGTTAAACTAATTGATGTTTATCCTGATGAAGATACTTATTCACCTGATATGGCGGGTTATCAACTTGCGGTGGGTCTTGAAATATTCCGTGGGCGTTATGTTGATGGTTTTGATAAGCCGCGCGCTTTAAAAGCGGGGCAGGTTGAGAATTTCAAATTTGGCCTTCCAAATGTTGATCACACCTTCAAAAAGGGCCATAAAATTATGGTTCAAGTGCAATCAACTTTATTCCCACTTTATGACAGAAACCCGCAAAAATTTGTTCCAAACATCTTTTACGCAAAGCCTGAGGATTATCAAAAGGCAGAGATAAAAGTTCAATTTGGCGGTAACGCAAGTTCTTCGGTGATTTTGCCAGTGGTGAAATAATATTTTTTTACCCTTGATTTCTGTGCTAATGTTACTTTATAACATAGCAATGGAATGTCACCACGAACATAATGAAATACTCCCCAAAGAGCCGCATTTTTTTGATAAGATTGCGGTTATAATATCGGCAATATGCCTTGCGCATTGCCTTATTGTTCCTGCGATAATTATCATCTTGCCATTTTTGGGTTTTTTAGCTCATGATGGGTGGGTTCATGCAACGCTGATTTTTATGGCGGCACCAATAAGCGCGTTTGCCCTTTGGCGTAATGGTGGATGGCGCGACCCAATTAATTTAGTGCTTGCGATTATTGGTATTTTGTTTCTTGGAATTGGCGCTTTTGCATCGCACTTAAGCTATTGGGAAACTCCATTAAGTGTTTGCGGTGCCTTACTTGTCGGTTATGTGCATTTACGCAATTTACACCTCCATACCGGCGGGTTGTCACATTAAATTTACTTGTTAAGCCTCCGAAACTGTAATAGAAGTCAGTGCCATAAACGGAGGTTTACAATGGGTATTTTTAGTAAAATTAAAGACGCAATTTTTGGTCACAAAGCACAAGCTGCGCCAGCACCTGCACCAGTACAAGCTGCGCCAGAAGCCGCACCTGCACCAGTTGCGCCAGTTGAAGTAAAACCTACTGCGATTGACGCCGTTGATGTTGCCGTAATTCTTGACAATATGGTTGATGTTAAAGGCGTTCCATCTAATTGGCGTTCTTCTATTGTTGATTTGATGAAATTACTTGATATCGATTCATCGCTTGCACACCGCAAAGAATTGGCCACTGAATTGGGCTATACTGGCGATAAAGATGATAGCGCGACAATGAATATCTGGCTTCATAAAGAAGTTATGAAACAATTGGCGGCGAATGGCGGTGTTGTTCCTGCTGGCCTTGCTGATTAGTTTTTCTTGACAATTTAATTCTTATAAGCCCCCAATTTTGGGGGCTTTATTCTTCTAACCACGCTAAATAATCGACTGAAATTGCGCTTATTGGCGTGGCAATAATTTCTGGAACTTCATATTTATGGTTCTCTTTTATTATTTTGGAAATTTCGCCAAAAGATGTTTCGCTTGCCTTCACGCTAAGCGAAAACTCATTTTCATGGCAAAATTCACCATCCCAAATGTAAAGGCTTTCAATCTTTGCAATATGTGCGCATTTGCAAAGACCCGCTTCAACCAAAAGGCGTGCCATTTTTGTGGCTTCTTCATGGGTTGCATGGGTTGTTCTTATTAAAATATAACCGCTCATAATTTTTGGCCTCAATTTTAAGTTTAAATCAAAGGCTATTCTAAAATAATTTATAAAAGAAAAATTTTCTTTTAAATTACATGAATGCAAGATTTTTAGCTAATTTGCGCAATTGTAATGATGCGTATCAAATGCGATATGCCAGATAAATAATATAAAACTTCAAATGAAGTATGGCCAAATTTAATGAGTAAAAAAATAAAATATCCCGCAATACTTATCGCCCATGATTTATTATCAGGGCAGGTTATTTATTGGGCGGGTGAAAAATGGGAAAAAGAATTTTCGGGCGCAATTACCGCCAATAATGACGATGATGCAGGCATTCTTGAAAATATTGCCCAAAAATATATTTCGCAAAATCAAGTCGTTGATGCCGAATTAGTGTCGGTCAATATAATCGACAATAAAATAACCCCCGAACATTTTCGCGTGAAAATCAAAGTTTCAGGGCCAACAATTATTTATGGGGCTATATAATGTATCGTTATGATGAATTTGACCATGAATTTGTATGCGACCGCGTAAATCAATTCAAAGAACAAATTGAACGCCGCCTAAAAGGCGCTTTATCCGAAGAAGAATTTCGCCCAATTCGCCTAAGGAATGGGCTTTATCTTCAATTACACGCCTATATGTTAAGGGTTGCAATTCCTTATGGCACTTTAAACTCAAAACAATTGCGGGTTTTGGCAGATATTGGTGATAAATATGATAAAGGCTATGGCCATTTCACAACTCGCCAAAATATCCAATATAATTGGATAAAACTTACCGATGTTGCAGACATTTTGGCAGATTTAGCGCAAGTGGAAATGCATGCCATTCAAACTTCTGGCAATTGTATTCGTAATGTAACATCTGACCATCTTGCTGGAGTTGCGAAAGATGAAATTATTGATCCGCGCCCTATTGCCGAAACTATCCGTCAATGGTCATCAAATCACCCTGAATTTTCATATTTAGGGCGTAAATTCAAAATTGCGGTAACTGGCGCAAAAATTGACCGCGCGGCAATTCGTTCAAACGATGTAGGCATTGAATTGGTTGAACAAAATGGCAAAATCGGCGCACGCGTATTCGCAGGTGGCGGCCTTGGAAGAACGCCTATCATTGGCAAAGAAATCAAACCTTTTGTCGAACTAGAAAAATTATTATCATATCTTGATGCGGTCTTGCGTGTATTCAACCTACTTGGTCGCCGCGATAATAAATATAAAGCACGCATAAAAATCTTGGTCGAAGAAACTGGTCTTGAAGAATTTATCCGCCTTGTTGAAGAAGAATATGCATTAAATAATGGTTCGCAAATCAATGTCCCTAAAGAAGAAATCGCACGCATAGAAGCCTATTTTGCAAGCCCAAAATTGCCAAATCGTGAACATATTAATTTAGAAAATCATATACAAAATAGTGAGTTTGCGGCTTTTGTTAAAAATAACACTTTTGCCCATAAAAATGATGATTATGTTGCTTTAATGATTTCATTAAAGCCAATTGGCGGCATACCTGGTGATGCAACAGGTGTTCAAATGCGTGCCATTGCCGATATTGCCGATCAATATTCATTTGGTGAAATTCGTATTTCACATACGCAAAATATCGTTCTGCCTTACGTTGCTAAGGCGGATTTATTTGAAATTTGGCGAAAACTTGGTGAATATAATCTTGCGACCGCCAATATTGGTTTGATTTCCGATATTATTGCCTGCCCTGGTTTGGATTATTGCGCATTGGCAACGGCGCGCGCAATCCCGATCGCGCAAGAGATTTCCCAAAAATTTGCGCAGCAAAATCTTCAAGATGAAATTGGTCAATTAGGTATAAAAATTTCAGGCTGTATTAATGCCTGTGGTCATCACCATATTGGCAATATTGGTATTTTGGGTCTTGAAAAGGCGGGTCGTGAAAATTACCAAATCACAATTGGCGGCGATGCATCGGAAAATATGTCACTTGGTGAAAGATTAGGGCCGGGGATTGATGGTGACCAAGTTCCCGATGCGATTTTGCGTCTTGTAAATAAATATCGTGAATTGCGCACATCGGGTGAGAGTTTCATTGAAACCTATCGCCGTGTGGGTGTTGCTGATTTTCAAGCTGCCTTTTTAAATGGGGGTGAAAATGCCAATAATTAATTCAAATGGGCAAATCATCCAATCTGATATTCAATTTAATTTAATTTCCAATAATATTGATGCCGATGAAATAATCCAAAAATATTCAAAAACTGGTGCAATCGCAATCGAATTTCCATCTCATGCCGATGGGCGCGGCTTCTCACTTGCCAAAGCGCTTAGGATTAAGGGTTTTGAAGGGCAATTACGCGCTATCGGCCCCGTAATACCCGATCAATTCCCAGACCTTCTATCTTGCGGTTTTAATGAAGTTGAAATTTGCGATGAACAATTAGTGCGCCAACCAATTGAGCAATGGCAAAAAGCCCTAAAAACCTATTCACTTTCATATCAGCGCTTAAATGGCGAAAAAAAATCAATCCTTGAGGCGCGCCATGACAAATAATTATTCAAATCTTGACATTGGCGCGCGCCTTAAAAAATTGCGTGATGAAACCAATGGGCGCATTGTTTTCACAACTTCATTAGGTATCGAAGATCAATTAATCACCCATCATATTGCCACCCAAAAACTTGATATTGAATTCGTAACACTTGATACAGGCCGCTTGTTTGATGAAAGCCATAATCTTTGGCAAGAGGCCGAGGATAATTACGGAATTACTATCAAAGGTTTTTATCCCGACCCCGAAGCAATTTCAAAATGGGTGCGCGCCAATGGCACAAATGGTTTTAAAAACTCGCCTGATGCCCGCAAATCGTGCTGTGCAATTCGCAAGATTGAACCATTAAACCGCGCTCTTAATGGGGCAGTGGTTTGGATTACTGGCCTTAGAGCCGATGCATCCGATACACGCGCACAAATAGAGATTTTCCAAGACGATGCACGCGGCCTTAAGAAATTTAACCCGCTTTATGATTATTCACGTGATAAGGTCGTAACCGAAGTTAAAGCCTTAAATATCCCATATAATCCATTGCATGATAAAGGCTTTTTATCAATCGGCTGCGCCCCTTGTACACGCGCCATTGTGGCGGGTGAAGATGAACGCGCAGGGCGCTGGTGGTGGGAAAGTGAAATCGCGGGCAAAAAAGAATGTGGCCTTCATGTCGATGATAATGGTCAATTAAGCCGCCTAACCAAAGAAATACAAGGCTAGAATAATGAAACAATTAAGCCATTTAGACCGCCTAGAGGCTGAATCAATTCGCATAATCCGTGAAGTGGCGGCATTGGCGGACAAGCCTGTAATGCTTTATTCAATCGGTAAAGATAGTGCGGTTATGCTTCATCTTGCGATGAAGGCATTTTACCCATCAAAGCCGCCATTTCCACTTTTGCATGTTGATACGGGCTGGAAGTTTAAGGAAATGATTGAATTTCGTGACCGCCACACCAAAGAACTTGGGGTTGAACTTTTGGTTCATATTAATCCCGATGGTCTGGCACAGGGGATTTCACCTTTAAAACATGGTTCAAAAGTCCATACTGATGTAATGAAAACCCAAGGGCTTAAACAGGCACTTGATAAATATGGTTTTGACGCAGCTTTCGGCGGTGCGCGCCGCGATGAAGAAAAATCACGCGCAAAAGAGCGTATCTTCTCATTCCGTGCGGCTGGGCATATTTGGGATCCGAAAAATCAACGCCCTGAACCTTGGAATTTGTTTAATACGCTTAAGGATAAGGGTGAATCATTTCGCGTTTTCCCGCTTTCAAATTGGACTGAATATGATGTTTGGGCCTATATTGAGCGCGAAAATATCCCAGTTGTGCCATTATATTTTGCCAAAGAACGCCCAATTATCGAACGCGATGGCGCACTTATTATGGCTGATGATGAACGCCTTGAATTGCGCGATGGTGAAAAAATTGAAAACCGCCTTGTACGCTTTAGAACCCTTGGCTGTTACCCTTTAACTGGTGCGGTTGAATCAAGTGCCAAAAATTTGCCCGAAATTGTTGATGAGATGTTTGCCGCCAAGGTTTCCGAGCGCCAGGGGCGAATTATCGACCAAGATTCAGGTGCATCAATGGAACAAAAGAAAGCGGAAGGCTATTTTTAGATTTCAAATTCCCGCCCTCGCTTCTCTCACTTAGGAAATTGGGAAGTAGAAAATAATTTTTGAAAAGCGTGGTTTTCAAAAATTATTTGCATTTTGATTTAGCGCTTCGCGCATTGAATTACGCAGACAATATAAACGAATTTAGAACAATGAAAAATATAATTGAAGAAAATAGTTTAGGGCTTTTGAAATTCATCACCTGTGGGTCGGTTGATGATGGCAAATCGACACTTATTGGGCGTCTGCTATTTGATGCAGGGCAGGTTTATGAAGATCATCTTGATGCCCTTGATGATGCCAGTAAAAAGTTCGGTACAACAGGTGAAAACCGCGATTTCGCCCTTCTTGTTGATGGCCTTTCGGCAGAGCGCGAGCAGGGGATAACGATTGACGTTGCCTATCGCTATTTTCGCACCAAAAAGCGCGCTTTCATTGTTGCCGATACACCGGGGCATGAACAATATACGCGCAATATGGCAACGGGTGCATCAAATTGCGACCTTGCCGTAATTTTGATTGATGCGCGCAAAGGTGTTTTGGTGCAAACCCGCCGCCATGCGCTTATCGTTGCCAAAATGGGCGTTAAGAAAATTGTTTTAGCCATCAATAAGATGGATTTAATCGGTTATGATAAAAATATTTTTGAAAATATCAAAAAAGATTTCCAAAAATATGCCGATATTTTCAAATTTGAAGAAATACAGGCCATTCCAATCGCCGCGCCAAATGGTGAAAATGTTGCCAAATTGGCAAGTGAAAATATGGCTTGGTATAATGGCCCATATTTACTTGAATATTTAGAAAATGTTCAACCTTCAAAACCACAGGCATTAAATTTTAGATTCCCCGTTCAATGGGTAAATCGCCCCGATTTAGATTTTCGTGGCTTTGCAGGTTATGTCTCAAGTGGGATTGTGAAAATTGGCGATGTAATCAAAGTTTCATCATCAGGTGAAAAAGCCAAAGTTGCGCGCATAGTAACCCAAAATGGCGATTTAGATGCCGCAATCGCAGGCCAAGCGCCAACAATTTGCCTTGATAAAGAAATTGATGTTTCGCGCGGCGATGTATTAATTGCCGCCAATGATCCAATTGAAACACAAAGCAAATTCAAAGCCTCAATTTTTTGGATGTCGGCGGATAAATCAAGTGAATATAAGGAATATGCCTTCAAACTTGGCACATCATTCACCAATGCCAAATTGAAAGTCGAAAAAACAATTGATTTTAACGACCTTCAAGAAATACCAAATAAATCTTTATCAATGAATGCAATCGGTTCGGTGCAAATTACTCTTTCAAAGCCTGTTTTGTTGGATACATATTCCAAAGATCGTGAATTGGGGGCTTTTATCCTTATTGATAAAATCACTAATGAAACTGTTGGCCTTGGCATGGTTGAAACGATTGTTAAGGGTGAGAATAAAACAAATCGCTTTGACGAAATTGCCCATTATTTAATGCCGCACCATGCAAATCCAAATTCAGCCTTAAAATATCTTATTAATTGGCGAATTTTTGCGGCAATTGCGTTTAGTGCTTTGGTTTGGATTGTGACCAAGAATTTGGGTTATTTTGCACTTGCAATTTTGGCGGAATTTATTTTGCGCCCGATTTTACAATATGTGCACTATAATCTTTATTATAATGATGCTAAAAATTCCGAAAATGACAATATTTCTGACGGCTCGGGCATATGATGCGAAACGCGCAATTCATTAATTCGCCGCGTATGCAAGAAATTGCTGCTTTGCCGCTTTTTCATAAATTACGCGGTCAAAAAATTGTGGTCGCAGGGCTTGGCGAGGCTGCGTTTTGGAAAGCTGAATTGGTTGCCGCAACAGGCGCCAATGTCGAATTTTATTGCGGCAATAGTGATTTATCGCAAACCCAAATTGAAAACCTTCAATATATAGACCGCGAATGGCAAGAAGGTGATTTAGAAAATACCCGTATCGCCATTTTGCAATCACAAAATGATGAAGAAGCCCAAAACTTCATAAAAGCGGCGCGCAAATACGGTGCGGCGGTTAATATTATCGACCGCCCTGAATTCTGTGATTTTCAATTTGGCGCAATTGTTAATCGTTCGCCACTTGTAATTGGGGTTTCAACTGATGGCGCATCACCCGCCTTGGGACAGCAAATAAGGGCAAGGCTAGAGGCCATGTTTCCACCCGCCATTACAAAATGGCTTAAAGCTGCGCAAAATTTACGCCCATTGATAAAAAAGCGTGAATTAGATTTTGGAACACGCCGCAATTTTTGGCATAATTTTGCCAAACAAGCCCTCGAAAATCCCAATTCAAAACCAGATGAAGCCCAATTAATCGACCAAATTGACCACGCCCAACCAATAAAGGGTGAAGTAATCCTTATGGGTGCGGGGCCGGGGGATGCCGAATTACTAACCCTAAAGGCCGTTCGCGCATTGGGGCGCGCCGATGTGATAATGTATGATGATTTGGTCACTAAAGAGGTTTTGGATTTTGCACGCCGCGAAGCCCAATTAATCAATGTTGGAAAACGCGGTGGTAAACCAAGTGTGGCACAACAAGAAATTAATCAAATGCTGGTTGATTTTGCGCTGCAAGATAAAGTTGTAGTGCGCGTAAAGGGCGGCGATGCCCTGATTTTTGGGCGCTTAACTGAGGAATTGGATGCATGCCGTAATGCGGGTATAAAATATGAAATCATCCCTGGTATTTCATCACCGCAAGGTGCGGCGGCGGCACTTGGTTTTTCATTGACCGATAGGCAATATGCCAAACGTGTTCAATTCGTAACCGCCCATTCTGCCAAGGGTGATTTGCCAGATGATATAAATTGGGGTGCGATTGCATCCCATGATACAACAACAATAGTTTTCATGCCGCGCGCGACAATTGGTGCTTTTGTTAAAAAAGCACTTGAAAATGGTATGGAAAAAGATTTTCCCGCCGCTATTATTTCCAATGCCACGCGCGAAAATCAAACAATTATTGAATGTAATTTTGAAGATTTGCCAAAAACTTTCACGGCGACTTCCCCAATTGGCCCAGAAATGGTAATTATTGGGCGAGTCTTAAATAATTTAAGAAAAGAGAATTAGATGGGTGCGCGTAAACCAAATAAATTAGATGCTATCGACAGGAAGATTTTACGCGAACTTATGGAACGCGTTGATATTCCTTTGGCGGAACTATCAAAAAAAGTAGGACTTTCGCAAACCCCATGTTGGCAACGTGTTCAAAAACTTGAACAATCGGGCATAATTAAAAAGCGCGTGGCAATTGTTGACCCGCCATCAGTTGGTCTTGGCCTGACTATTGTCGTGGCAATTGAAGCGAATGAACATACTGCCAATTGGCTTGCAAAATTCACCCATTATATCAACCGCTGCCCCGAAGTGGCGGAGGTTTTGAGAATGGCGGGTGATGTTGATTATATTTTAAAATTAATTGTTCCCGACATGTCACATTATGATAAATTCTATAAATCCTTGATTGATAATGTGCCATTGAAAAACGTTTCATCACGCTTTGTAATGGAAACCATAAAATCAACCACAACTTTGGCAATTCCTGATTTTGAAGGATAAAACATTTTAGTTTGGATTTTATGTAAAGCGCTTAGCATATAAATTTTACCACTTGTAATAATGATAAATTTCAATGGGATTTGTCATTTAGTTTTATCTTTTATGCGCAAAATCCCAATATTGGTTTGTGATCAAAGCTAAATTAGGATGAAAAACATGAATACGGGAAAAACACAACAAAATTTATTAGAAGACCTAAGGGTCAATATGAAGCTTGCTGCACTTTGGGCAAGTTTTATGTTCCTTTATATTTATGTGGATTATTTCCATTTATATATGCCAGGTTCACTACAAGATATGTTAGCGGGTAAGGTGTTCACATTTGATGTTTCGCAAACATTTTTAGTAATTTCACTGATTTCAGTATCCATTCCTGCCATTATGATATCTTTATCGGTAATTTTGCCCGCTAATGCCAATCGTTTGACAAATATAATTATTGCCGCAATTTACATTCCATATTCATTATTCAACTTAGCAGGTTTGGCATGGATACATATGTATATTGGCGCAGCTATTGAAGTTGCACTTCTTTTGTTAATCATAAATTTCGCATTGAAATGGCCGCGTATTAATTCTTAAATTACATGATGTGAAATATATAGTTTTTATACCGACAGGTTGAAATGATATTTCACATCATGCCAAAGAATTGCAAAGATTTTATTTTAGTGCATTCATTATAATTTGCTTTTGGTCATTGGCAACGTCGGTTCCAAATATTTTACCAACTTTGCCACCCATGAGTTTTCCTAAAATACTAGCATTCATAGCACCGACAATTGTTGCACCTTTATCGTTTTTATAGACACTGATTGTGCAGGGCATCATAACTGATAGTTTGCGCCATGTGTCCATTTTCAAAATGGCCGAAGCATGATGTGCTTGGCATAATTCTACTAGAATGGTTTCTGCTACAACCTCGCCACCATTTTTTTTGATGGAGGCGTCTAATTGTTTAGTACCACTTACAACCCACCCTTTAGAAATTGCGCTTTGGGCTATCTTTTCAGCTGTGGTTTTTACATCATAATTGCTTTTGTATTCTATGACCATCAATGATGGGAAAGATAAAGAAATAGCAATAATTATGATTACGGTTGCGCTTACAAAACCTTTTATAAAATTTTTCATGAGAATTTTAGTCCTTAACCTAGTTTCAATTGGTGTTATAATATAACACTCAATTAATATCAAGATATTATAATTTACTAATATACAAGTTCGCTAGGCTTGTTTCAGACTTATCTTCTTCCGTGATTAACTGACATAATTATTAGATGTGTGAATGTGAGATAGGATATGAATAATTGAAACTTGCAATGTCAATTTTTGTTTTAAAATTTAAATTTAATATACTATGCGTATAAATTATTGTAATTATTATTGTTTTTATGCTTATTGTAAATGCTAATATTTATGAGGCTAGATAAAATTTATTTTTCCCCTATGTTAAAGAATAACTAATTAATAAACAAAAACTTAGTCGAAATAGGGATTTGAAATGCTTGAAGAATTATTTGGCCTTAAAGGAAAAGTATGTCTTGTAACTGGTGGTAATGGCGGTATTGGCCTTGGCATGGCGAAGGCTTTGGCTGGTGCGGGGGCAGATGTTGTAATTTGGGGCACAAATCCTGAAAAAAATTCAAATGCCCTTGAAGAACTTGCAAAGTTTGGAACCCGCGTTGCAGCAATGAATGTTGATGTATCGAATGAAAATCAAATCATTGAAAATATGTCTAAAATCATAGAAAATTTTGGGCGCATTGATACAATTATTGCCAATTCAGGAATTGCCCGCCCCGCAAGATCTTTCATACATACCAGCACGCAAAATTGGCGCGATGTTATGGCGGTAAATCTTGATGGTGTATTCTGGACCTTGCGTGAAGGTTTAAAATATATGGTCGAGCGTGCAAAAAATGGTGATTTGGGCGGTTCGCTCATCGTGACATCATCAATAAGTGCTTATTTTGGAATGCCTGCTAATGAAGCCTATCCCGCGTCAAAGGCGGCGGTAATTTCGCTTATTAAAGGGCTTGCGGTTGAATATGCGCGTTTTGGTATTCGTGCCAATGCTATTTGCCCTGGTTGGGTTGAAACCGATATGACCAAGCCGCTTCAAGAAAGCGATAAATTCGGCCCAGCAATCATAAGCCGTGTTCCACAGGGGCGGTGGGGTAATGCCGATGAATTTGGCGGAATTGCAATATATCTTGCGTCAAATGCATCGAGTTTTCATACAGGTGATGAGATTAAGATTGATGGTGGTTATGCAATCGGCTGATTAATTTCAATTGCAGTTTTTAGCCCCATGAATACTAAATCAGGTTCAATTGTATCGAAAATTTCGGCATCTTTGAAAAGGCTTGAAAAACCACCAGTGCCTATTATGAATGGCTTTTGACCTTCAAAACATTCATACGTCATCTTGCCAATAATTTCGCGCATAGCCCCCAAATGTCCATAATAAAGGCCAGATTGCAAACTCTCTATTGTTGAATTACCCATAATGTTTTTTGGTGCGATAACTTCGAATGATGGCAATTTTGAAGTTTTGGATACAAGGCTTTCCATATTAAGTCTTAGACCTGAAAGTATTGCGCCGCCTAAATAATCGCGGGTTTTGGTAATGGCGCAAAATGTGGTTGCCGTTCCTAAATCAACGATAATCAGGTTTTTATTGGGGTATAGTTTTGTTCCCGCGATTGCATTGGCAATTCTATCAGCACCAACTTCTTTAGGGTTGGCATATTTATTATTAAGGCCCGTTTTAACATCATTATTGACGGCAAAGGGGTGAATATCAAAATATTTCACACAGGCCGAACCAATTGAATGAACAACTTCGGGAACAACTGAACAAAGCGCAATTTGCTTGATTTCTTTATATTCAAAACCATTTTCACGAATTACAGCGCGCAAAAAAAGCCCGATTTCATCCGATGAAGCACCGGTTTTTGATGCTTTACGAAAACGAAATAGAATTTCACCATTTTCATTCATTAGACCGCCGTAAATTTGGCTATTGCCTACATCAAGTAATAAATACATCATTTCCCCCACAGAAATTCCCAAAGCGCAGTTGATAATGAACTAACGCCTATGCAATCGGCAATTTTATCGCCACTATTATTATAAATATGAAACGAATGCCGCGACTTATTTTGGCTGGTTTCTGATAAATCATTATGAATTACAAAATCAGATTTTGCGCTTTTTATTTGTTTTGTAACAGCCGTCAGTATTTCATCTTCATCGGCATTTGATGTCAGTTTAAAACCAACCAATTTTGCGCTTGATAGCTTCTTACATTCATCAATTAATTTTGGATTTTTCTTTAAATGAATATGCATTTCATCAATATCGGATGAAATTTTATCACCAGATACATCAATGCCGTTTGCAGTAACTTTGGACACCGAATAATCGGCAATCGCTGCGATATTTATGATTGCATCAAATTGGTTTTGTTTAATTAAATCAATTGCTTGATTATATAGGCTTTGAAAGTTTGTGAATTCATATGTTTCGCAATCAATATCAGGGCGTGCACCATTTTTGGCAGTTAAGAACGCAATTTGTGCGCCCATTGCATCAAAAAATTGCGCCATATTTGCGCCAGTTTTACCTGATGATGTATTGGTAATTGCGCGCACATTATCAATCGGTTCAACTGTTCCGCCAGAGATTATCAAAACCCTTTTTTGTTTGGTTTCTAAAGGTTTTTTCGGGGCAGGGGCGCTTGCACCCAATGCATCAATAATCGCATCATAAATCGCATCGGGGTCAAGTAATTTGCCAAGGCCGACTTCGCCACATGCCAAAACCCCACTTTGGGTTTCCAAGATTTCAAAGCCATATTCGCGCAAATTCTTGATTGATTTTTGCGTTGCAGGGTGAAGATACATTTGCGTATTCATTGCCGGGCAAATCAAAAATGGCTTTTTAAAATCATGGGCAAGAACAAGGGTGGAAATCAAATCATCGCCAATTCCATTGGCGATACGATTGATAAAATTGGCACTTGCGGGGGCGGCAATTATTAAATCGGCCCAGCGCACCAAATTAATATGATCCATTGCCCCGCCATCTTCAAAAGTATCATGGGCAATTTTATTTCCTGATAATCCTTCTAAAGAGGCCAAGCCAACAAATTCAAGCGCAGATTTAGAGGCCGCAATCTTAATCTCAAAGCCATTTTGTTTAAGTTTTGAAACCAAATAACAGGCTTTATATGCAGCAATTGAACCCGTGACCAAAACTAAGATTTTAGATTTCGACATTATCAATAAGCCTTAATTCATTGCCTGTTTTGGTAAGATTAGTGAAAATTGCCACCAATCTTCGCCCCCAAATTTCTTCTAAATAGTCGATTTTGAAGCCCAAGTCTTCTAATTGTTTTTTGGCTTCATCAATATTCTTGGCGCTTTTGATTATTTCATAGATTTTTGGTGCAATTTTTCGCCCTTCATCTGATAAATGCACATTGCGTGATGATAATGCTAAACCATCAAATTCACGAACAATTGCAACAGGAATAATTTCAACTGGAATAAAAAACGCCGCAACCATGCCGCGAATAAGGCTTAATTGCTGAAAATCTTTTTCCCCAAAATAGGCGCGGTTTGGTTTTAAGATATTCAATAATTTCAAAACAATCGTCAAAACTCCATCAAAATGCCCAGGGCGCGATGCACCACAAAGCACTTTTGATTTATCATTTTCACTTATTATATATGAATAATTATCGGGATAAATGCTTTCAAAATCGGGATAAAAAATTACATCAACCCCATTTTTTTTGGCGATTTCCAAATCTTGTTCCCAAGTTTTGGGGTAATTTTGTAAATCTTTTTTATCGTTAAATTGGGTTGGATTCACGAAAATTGACAAAGCCACCAATTCATTATTGGCGCGTGCATTTTTCAATAATTCTTCATGCCCCAAATGCAATGCGCCCATAGTTGGCACAAAGCCCAAACTTTGTTGGTTTTCATTGCGCCATGCAATGAAATCAGCAGGTGTCGTGATTATTTTCATTTGAAGCTTTCGCTTTCATTGGGGAAAGTGCCATTTACAACTTCATTGTGAAAATCATTTAACGCATTGGTAAAAGCATCCGCACCATTGGCAAATTTGCGCACAAATTTGGGTTTAAATTCGGTATTTAGACCCAATAAATCCTGCCACACCAAAACCTGTGCATCGGTTACATTGCCTGCACCAATGCCAATTGTTGGGATATTAATTGTATTTGTAATTTGGCGCGCAAGTTCGGTTGGAACACATTCTAAAACAATTGCAAAACAGCCTGCGTCCTCTAGTTTTTTGGCATCATCAAGAATTTTTTGAAATTGGGCATCATTTTTACCCTGAACCTTATAGCCCCCAAGCACGTTAACCGATTGTGGCGTCAAACCCAAATGCCCACAAACAGGCACGCCAGATTGCACCAAATGCGTGATTAATTCCAAATTACCATCCGCACCCTCAATTTTAATTGCATGGGCGCCAGATTGCATAATCTCACGCGCGGCATCAATATTTGTGGCAAGATCGGACCTTGCCGCCAAAAATGGAACATCACCAATTACAAAGATTTTTGACTTAACACTTTCAAGGCCGCGCATTACCCATTTTGTGTGCAATGCAATATCGCTTATATTTGCGAAAACCGTTGATTTATGCCCTTGCATGGTCATTGCAAGACTATCGCCAACCAAAATAACGTCAATATCACTTGCCGCAGCGATAAGTGCAGAAGTGTAATCATAACAAGTGATTACCGAAAATTTTTGTGATTTCGCTTTTAGATTTGCAAAATCCAAAATGCTTTGAATCTGGGTCATTATGGCCTCTATTCAAATTGCGGATTGTTAAAAGCCCGCAATGCCGTGTGGTGTGAAATAAATGGCAATTAATTAAAATTTTGCAAGTGCGAAAAGCGGTTTATTTTCTGAATCAGTATTCAAATTGTATTTAAACTACAAGAAATTTTTTTGGCACATGAATAATAATGATAATTGGGGAGGGTGCTTATAAATTATAGAGGTTGAAAATGGAGAAATTCATTTATTTTGAGATTTAATAGATAAAATTTATTCGTTTGATAATTTGTATTTTTCTTGTGATGTATTTTATAATCGTGAAACCACATAATGCCATCGCGCAAACATATATTTTCGTTTCTTGCCCAAGGTCAGGGGAAGTTATGGTTATCACAGCACAAGATGGGAATGGAATTGTACCTGTACCAATAAGTGCCCAAGATAATTCACAAAATTCAAATTCAAATTCGGTTCACAAATCACGTGGCGCATCTATTGATAATTATATATTGCGATGAATTGCAAACCCTGCAAACGCTTGCTGCACAGGCATAATTTCGATTGTGTTGACATTTATATGGCTTGGAAGGCGTAAAATCCCTTCGATTGTTAGTGCCACATCATCGGCACTTAGGGCGTGAACACCTTCATAAACTTTTGCCGCTTTTTCTTTGTCGCCTTCAAAGCGAACTTCGGAAAATTCTGTTTCACACATTCCGGGTTCGATAGAGGTTACACGAATATTTTTACCCAATAAATCGGCGCGCAAATTTAATGAAAATTGATGAACAAATGCTTTGGTCGCACCATAAACATTACCGCCAAAATATGGATATGTTCCGGCGACCGAGCCAACATTTACAATATCACCGCTATTACGCGCTGCCATGCCACGTAAAATTATGTTGGTAATATGAACCAAGCCTTTGATATTTGTGTCAATCATTGTGTTCCAATCGCTAAGGCTTGCCTCGTGCGCGCCCTTAAGGCCAAGGGCAAGGCCAGCATTATTGAATAAAATATCGATTTCTTGAAATGCAGCCGGAAGGGATGATAGGCCATCCTCAATTGATTGTGGATCAGTAACATCCATTTCCAAGCAAAAAAGGTTTTGATTATTCATTTCTTGGGAAAAAGCATCAAGGCGGTCTTTACGGCGACCTGTTGCAATAACTTTGCCGCCCGCATTTAAAATGCGCCGCGCCAAAGCCTGCCCAAAGCCAGATGTTGCACCAGATATAAATGCAATCTTGCCATTCGCCCAATTATCAATACTCATTTTCGCCCCGCAAAGAATGGTGAACATCGGCCTTAGTCTTTAGTGGGTTCGATTGAAATGGCAAATAATTTTTGTGCGTAATTTCTAATATCTTTTGGCCAATTTTGCATTAGCTTGCGCATTTTTTCAAAATCATCGGCAAATATAGCACGTAAAACCTCTTCGTAGTTTTCAAAATCACCCGCGATATTTTGTAGGAAACTATAAGTTGAATTTTGTGCGTTTTTACGTGCTTCAATGCTTATGCTTTCTTTTGCCGCCAATTCTACAAGTCGTCGTAATGTTGCAGATACACCGCCGCGTTGTGCCGCAAGCCATTCCCAATGGCGTGGAAGAAGCGTGACTTCTTTAGCGGTAACACCAAGTTTTGGGCGGCCAGATTTTGGCGTGTGAGTGATTTCGTCTTCTTTTTTATCAATTGCTTTTGGCGCGTTATTTGCCAATAATTTTGCAATTACCTGTTCATTCGTGCCTGATAAATCAAAATCGACCATTGAGCCGGTTTCATCAAGGATGCAAAGAATTTGGGCAAATTTATCTTTTGCCGCTTCTTCTTTCATGGCCAAAACAACTTCTATTAATGGGCCAGTTTTTAGCAATTTATGACCTATAAATGCACTTGCCTGTTGTGTGATGCTTGTATTCATAATTTTTATCCGTATATTACCCGTATAAAATACGGATAAAATTAGGCTTGTAAAGGTGGCAAATGTCAAAACAACAGAATAAAGATTTAAAAACGCAATTTTTAGAGCGAAAACAAGAAATGGGAATCTTCCAAATTTCCTTTGAAGATAGTGAAAGTTTATGGGTAGGTGGGGCGCCGGATATTTCAACTATACAAAATCGTATAGTTTTCACACTAAAACATAGCAATGCAATCGATAATGATTTATCCTATATGTATAAACATCATGGCGAGGCTAAAATGCGCTTTGAAATTTTGGAAAAATTTGAATTTGAACCTGATGCCTATTTAAGGCGCGGCATTCTAAAAACTAAAATTACGCATTGGGCCGAAACAAGAAATGCAAAAATTATGAGGATATGATGAATATTGTAAAACGCGGCGCAGATGAAAGAGGTAAAGCAGATCATGGCTGGTTGAAAACCGCCCATTCTTTTTCATTTGCAAATTATTATGATGAGAATTTCATGGGCTTTGGCCCATTGCGGGTAATTAATGATGACTATATCGCAGGTGGCGCAGGTTTCCCAACCCATCCACATGATAATATGGAAATTGTAACCTATGTGCTTGATGGCGCTTTGGAACATAAGGATAGTCTGGGTAACGGAAGCGTTATTCAAGCAGGCGATGTTCAAAGAATGACAGCGGGTACAGGAATTCGCCATTCGGAATTTAACCCGTCCAAAACGCAAACTTGCCATTTGCTTCAAATTTGGATTTTGCCTGATAAAAATGGATATCAACCATCTTATGAGCAAAAGCAATTTAGCCGTGAAGATAAATTGGGCAAATTGCGCCTTATCGCATCAAATGATGGACGCGATGGTTCGGTAACAATCAACCAAAAGGCCAGTGTCTATGCTTCTATTTTCAATGATGGCGACACGCATAGCATGAAAGTTGTACAAGGACACGGCATTTGGATACAAATGGCAAAAGGTGGCATGATGGTCAATGATGTCGAATTGGTCGAAGGTGATGGCCTTGCAATTTGGGATGAAGGTGAAATCACAATCAAGGGTAAAGGCGAAAGCGAATTTATCTTGTTTGATTTAGGCTAAAGAATAAGGCTTGGGATTAATCCCAAGCCTTTTTTTATGCATTGAACATTTTTACATTTGGCACTTGGGCGAAAATATTTTGTGCCACTTTTTGTGGTTCAATATTAAAACCCTTGCCAAGATAATAAGAAATCACGCCAAATAAATCAGTGGTGGGTTTCAGATCGCGCCCTTCATAAAGAGAAGATTGCGCAAGACCTGGCCAATCGGTATGAACTTTTCCACCTTCAATTTTGCCGCCCAAAATCATTGCGCATGATGCTGTTCCGTGATCTGTGCCACCAGTTCCATTGGCATGGGCGGTGCGGCCAAATTCGGTGGCAATAATGATTATTGTTTTGCCCCATGCATCGCCAAGCTCGGTTTTCATTGCGCCTATTGCAGTGTCTATATCTTTTAGATTTCCATTAAGGCGGTTATTTTGCCCTGAATGCGTGTCCCAACCTTGGGATTCTATCATGGCAATTCTTGGGCCATCGGGTTTTGCAAGGAAACTGCCGACCATTTTGCCGACGGCTGCTGCGCCCTGACCACTTATGCTTTGCCCCATATTTCTTGTGGCTTCGGCCTTTAGCCATAAATCATATAATTTGGCATCATTTTCATATAGGTTTGAAATTCGCATCATCAAATCTTCATTAGCATCAGGAATATTTGATGGCGCATAAGAAGTAACCGAGTTTGTGCCGCGCATTGCAAGCGGTATGGTTTGCATAAAGGCAATTGGTTCGCTTTTTTGCTTTGGAATAATGCCGATAAAGCGATTAAGCCAACCATTATCCAATTCATAGGCGCGGGTGAAGCCGCCTTCTAAAATATTCTGCCCATCAAAATGCGAACGCTCACGATAGGGTGAGGCGGTGGCATGAACAAAACTTGCCTGTTTTTGCAAATATAATTGATAGATATTTTGCAAAGCAGGATGAAGGGCAAAAGTGCCATCCAATTTATTGCCATTTTCAATCGCCAATTCTTTGCGAATGTTGCGATAATTTGGGTCGGCATAAGGTATAACAATGTTAAGGCCGTCGGCTGCACCGCGTTGAATTATAAAAATAAAACGCGTGTCATTGGCTTCATTTGCAAAACTAAAAGAAGGGGCAAGTAAAGATAGACCTAATGTGCCTGCACCGATTTGAAGAAACTTACGTCTTTGCATTTCTATCTTCCTATCTTCTTAAAAATTCGGGGCTGATTAATAATAAAGCAATGCCTGATTGTATGGATTCAGCGCGTGAAATCGCAATTTTTGTATGTTCGCTTAAGTGATTACCTAATAATTTTGGCGCTAATTGATTGGGGTTTAATGGCGCATCAAAATATTTTGCAATTAGATTTGCGGTTTCTGCGCGCCTTAATAAGGCATCAGGCGCGGCCCATGCATCTTCAATATCATCAAATCCTTTTGGCGACTTTGGTTGCCACGAGGTTTGACCAAGGTTTTCTAAAACGGTTGGCGTTTCAATTCTTGAAGTTTCATCAATACCCATTGCACGCAAAGAAGATACAAGCCATTCCCATGAGGTTTTAAACTTAACATTATTTGTAACCCAACATTCGGGCGCCTTTATCAATGTCAAATAAATTGATTTTAAATCACCATTGGATGAAATAAAGCTTTGTTTTAATTTATCAATTAGCGTTTGGGGTGGGTTGTCGCCCGCAAAATGACGCGCAAGTTTTGTTGCGATATTTTTTGCCGTTGATGGATGGCTTGCAGCAAATTCAAGAATTGCGGCGCCTTGGTCTGCGCCTGATTGGTTGAATTTTTTACCCATAATTGTTCTTGAACCGGGTTCATGCATTAAAGGTTCAAAAACAAAATTTCCAATTTCACCACTATTTCCAAATTGTTTGCGTTTGCCGTTTGCGATTGTAAAACCTGTTAAAGCGCGGGCAAATTCGGTTACGTCCTGTTGCGTATAGCCGCCATTAACGCCCAAAGTGTGAAGTTCAAAAATTTCACGTGCAAGATTTTCATTAAGGCCAATTTCTTTATCGGGGTTATTTTTTGCCCGTCTTTGCCCCGCCATTGAATTTGGCCCAATAGATTGAATTTGATCAAGATAGGCAAGCATAGCAGGATGGGTAACAACACCCCTTATTAAATCACGAAAATTACCAAGAACATTTGGCCTTATGGCTTCATTTTCATAAGCACCTGCAAGGGCACGAACTTCTATTTTATCAGCGGAAACGGCAAAATGATTTGACCAAAAATGAACCAATCTTTCGATGAAAGGTGTGTTGGTTGTAACACTTATATTAAGTCTATTATTAGTTTCGGATAAATAAATGTCACGAAGGATTTTTGCTTCTTTTTTAAAAATCTGCGGATTATCCTTATTTTTGCGTTTTAGCTCTTGCACCTCAAGATATTGGCGAACAATTTCTTTTGAATTTGGGCTTGATTTTATGGCTGTTGGTTTTGCTTCATAAATTTGGGTTTGTTTTTCAAACCAATTCATATCTTGAAAGCTGTCATTATCCCTTGGGTTAATTCCTAGCCCAAACCTATTTTTTGCAATGATTTCGTCCATGATTTTAATCGCCTTTATTGTATTTTAACAGACAAAAAAGGGTGGCGCTATACGCCACCCTTTATTTTTAATCATTGCGTTGTTTGTGGATTTGGCGGCTTGAGTGGTCTTGCATATTATCAAGACGGGCACGCTCTTTTAAGCTTAGGCCACCATCATCAGCACGCATTCTTTTTTCAGTTTTCGCGATTTGAATTTGTTGTTTTTCAAGTTTAACAGCTTCTTTATTGCTTAAGTCACCGCTTTTTAGGCCTTGCGCGATACGTTCTTGCTGATTTTTTTGACGCTCATTAATGCCGCGATAATCTTTTGCATTTGCGCCAACAACGCCAACAGAAAGTGCCAAAGTGATTGCTGCGACTGTATTAATAATTTTAGACATTTCATTCTCCAGTTTGAGTTTTGTTGATGCCCACCCGATATATCCAACTATTGAAATTAAAATTTCCGTCGCAAAAACAAAAAATAAATTCACCTTACGCATTTTTCACTTTATAACGACGGAAAACAAACTTATTATCGTTAAAGGATAATATGATATAAGGCCTCCTCTAAATGAATATAAATAATAAAAAGTGCTTTGCCCGTTTTGGTGTTTCATCATTGGCAATATTAACTATGATTTCTATGGCTTCACCAAGTTTTGCACAAAATGCAGATAGTAAGGAACAAGAAGTAAAGCCAGCGCAAACAAATGGTAAAGCTGATGTGGTTGTAACTGGCAAAAAACCAACCAATAAAATTGACCGCCAAACTTATGATTTAACCAATGATATTGCTGCACAAACGGGAAGTGCGGCTGATGCTTTAAACAAAGTTCCTTCGGTTACTGTTGATACAGATGGCAATGTTGCATTGCGTGGCAATACGAATGTTCAGGTTCTTATTAATGGCAAACAAAATGCGATGATGAAAGGTGATAATCGCGGCGCCGCAATTCTTTCAATGTCAGGTGGTGATATTGAATCGGTTGAAGTTATGAATAATCCGGGTGCAGCTTTTTCATCAGAAGGTTCTGCTGGTATTATTAATTTAGTTATGAAAAAGAACCGCCGCCCTGGGAAGTTTTTGACTTTAACATCAACTGCAGGTGAAAATGGTCGCTTTAATTTTTCTTCTACGGGTTCATATACAAGTGGCAAGTTAAGCCTGACAGGTGGGCTTTCATATCGCAAAGATAGCAGGCTTGTGGAAAGCAATTCGATAGCTACTTATAAAACCCCAAGAAGCTCTGGTATTCAAAATACATTGCAATCTGGCGAAATACTTGGCCGCCGTGAATCTTGGCAAGGTAATATTGGCCTTGATTATAATTTTACCGACAATGATACTATCGGGACGCAAATAAGCTATTTGTGGCAAGAGTCTATGCCATTGGCAAAGCGTGAATATGAAGGCTTTAATTCTTCAAATTCGCTAATTAGTAATTATGATCTACTTACCGATAGAGATGATATCGTTAAATCTAAAAGTGCATCATTAAATTGGGAACATAAATTCAAAACCGCAAGTCGTACATTAAAGGCGGATTTGCGCTATTCGAATGATGATTCAGATTCAAAATATATTGATAAATTCGCTTTTACTTTACCGACAACTCGAAATTATATTGGCCAAATAAACCAAAAAGCAAATCGTGAAAATTACACATTTAGCCTTGATTACACCACGCCCGTTGGTGAAGACACGTTAACAAGCGGTTGGCAAACCAGTATTGATGACGCTAAAATCGATAATAATGGTGTTAAAATTGAAAATGGCATAACTACACCTGATAATAGTAAAATAAATAAATTTGATTATAATCAATTGGTTAACGCTACTTTTTTCACGTATCAAAAGCAATTAAATCCAAAATGGGGCGCGCAGGCTGGTATTCGTATTGAAGACACTGAAGTTAATACAAACAACCCAATTTCTGGAATCTATAGTTCAACTCATTATACGAATGTAAACCCATCTGCATTTGCGACATATTTCTTGACTGAAAAATCAAAATTACGTTTTAGCTATTCAAGAAGGCTTCAAAGACCACGTGCAAATGATTTAAACCCAACCCCACAATATTTAGGTGCTGAAAGCGTTAGAATTGGTAATCCTGACTTACGCCCTATGACAACTGATGCATTTGAAATTGGCTATGAATGGGCAAAGGGGCAAGAATCTTTAACTATGCGTGGTTTTTATCGTTTAAATGATGATATTATAACGACATATTCTAATATTTTAACCGGTAATATTATCCAAACTCAAAGCATAAATGCAGGACAAAGCCAATCGGGTGGCGTTGAAATAAATGCATCAAAAAAATTCTTTGATAAATTGACGGTTTCGGTAAATTCAACAATTTCCTATACGCAATTAGATGCGCTTTACGGAAGTAAAGATAAAATTGGCGGCACTTCTATTGGTGGTCGTATGATGATTAATTATGATGTAACGCCAAAAGACAAAATACAATTCATGATGGGCGCACGCGGCAAAGAATATACACCGCAAGGTTATACAACAGCCCAAAACATGAGTATGATGTCTTATAGCCACCAAATTAATCCCGCGATTTATTTTGTTGCCAATATGACCAACCCATTTGATTTAGAAAAAGTCAAAACAGTGGTTGAAACTGATACTTTAAAATCATTTTCTTATCGCAACACAGAACCACGCGTATTCTATGTTGGTTTCAGAATGATGATTGGTGCAAAGCCTAAAAACCTAAAAACTGATCCTAATATGCCGCCAATGATGCCACAAGGACGCCCTATGGGTGCTGGCCCTGGACCTATGATGTAATTATTTTTTCGTTCCGTATAAATCGACCCCAAAATTTGGATCTTCTGAATTTTGGGCGATTGCGGCTTCTATATTTTCAATATGTTTTTTGACGCTTTTGGGGTCAAAATTCTTTTTTGAATTTGCAAGCGGGACTGATTTTTTGATTTCATCAAGGCGTTTTTGTGCATCTTCAAATTGCCCAAGCTCTCTTTGGGCATTGGCGGCATAAATTTTAAAATTAACGCGTGAATATTTATCAAAACTATTTGAGTTTTTATCTATATATTGAACAAATTCCTTTAAAATGTTCACAGTTCGCAAATCTTCATAGTCAATATTTTTGGTTGAAACTGAAAGCTCCCATGTGGCTTTAAGTAATGCATCTGCTGCATCTAATTTCGAATATCCGCCTTTTTCTAGCTGTAAAAAAAGCAAATAATGTTGTGGATATTTTTGCGGTTCATTATTTCGCGCTTCGATAAATTCTTTGCTTTCAATGATGTTTTTTAGTTTTACTAATTCCTTTGGGCTATAATTATCTTTAAAATCAATAAAGCCATTTTTAGGACATTGTTTTAATTTAATAGGGAAGCCAATCATCCCAATTGGCTTGCCGTCAAGGCGTATATCCCATGTTGTCGTTGATAATAGTTTTGAATATTGAAATTCTTCACCACCTATTGGGCATTTAAAAGTTTTTGGTGCAGAAATATAAGTTGCATTGGCTGGCGCCGCAAAAGGCAAAGCAAATTGAAGCACAAATAGCCCAAGCATATATTTATTTTTTTTTTTCATTATAGCCTCCATTCATATTACATGCTTTATGACTTTGTCTAAAATCAGGCAGAAATAAGACCATAAGAAAAATTTTATATAATAAATATAGGTTTTATGTGAATATACGATATTTCTGTGAATTTTGCCCTGCATCGGCAAAAGTTTTGAAAATTGCGCTTTGGTCAATATTATCAACTTTAACGCCAATTTTTACTTTGAAAGAAACATCCATATCAATAATATCAATACTTCCTTGGTAGTTTGCTGATTTAAATTCTTTTAACCATGGGTTTTCGCTGTCTTCCAATGCCATAATATAAGGCCCCCAAGACATATATTGTTCTTTTCCTGTTTCTGTTTCAATTACAGGCTCAAAAGAAAATGGGATTTTTATATGGGAATTATCGGCAAATTTTTGTGGCTCTATTATAACCCAGCCATCAATGATTTTTGCACCTTTTATGGTCATATTTTTTGACCAATTTGGAATTCTAATTTTAAATCCAAACTCGGCGCCATTGATATTTGTAATATATATTTTTGAAGATCCATATTTCGGGAAGGAGCTTAATTGTTCAATTTCAATATTCTTGCCGCCAATATTGAATTTTGCTTTTGACGCTTCAAATGAATTTACAATAATATAGTATGCGCCATTTTGTGATTGTAATAAATATGAACATATTGGTGCCATTGCGATGCCGCGTGGCCCACTTGAATGGCAGCAAGTAATGTTTTTATCGAATTTTTTTACCCCATTCAAAGGTGTGAAATAACACCAATCATTCCCATTTAAACTTTGTGCCGCACTTAAATGATTATAAATGGTTTTTTCGATTTGTTCCCCATATTTTGCCTCTGCTTTAAGTTCAAAAAGCGCCATATTTAGTGATAGCCATGTGACCGTTACGCAGGTTTCACCAACATTATTTTCTTGTTCACGTGGCAGAATGTGATCATCTTGGAAATGCTCATCACTTGATGTTGTTCCAGTAATATAAAGGCGGTTTTTAACAATATCATTCCATGCAATATCAACAATTTGGATTATGTCGTCACGTCCTGTCACTTTTGCATATTCAACCAATCCAACAAGGTTTGAAATCATTTCATAAGATTTTGCATTGGCGGTTTTATATACACTTGAAGTTGTTTTTAGGCTTTCAAGTATTTTAGAACCATTATCCGCACTCATCGCGCTAACAATATAAGTTGCAAAATCAAGATATTTTTGTTCGCCAGTGAAACGGTAAAGCGTCACAATTGGTTCCAAAACACTTGTGGCGGCCATGCCCATATGTGTGCCCGCTTCATTTATACTTTTTTGGGCAGGGAAGGTGGCAATTAATAAATCTGCGGCCTTCTTGCTTGCCAGAAGCGCATTTTTATCGCCATAAAATTTATAATAGGTCAAAAGGCCAATCATGCAATATTTATGTGACCAAACATCCCAATCGGCATCTTGATAAAGGCCAAAGCGTTTTTCTTTAACATAAGTTCCAAGGTAGCCGTCTTTTTCCTGCGCCGCGATTAATGCAACTACAGTTGATTTGAGTTTGGCAATTAGTTTTTCATCATTATTATTGGCGCTTGTTAAGGTTGACGCATATATCCATTTCCCCACATGCTCACCTATCCAAGGATGAACACCTGGTTTAGCTTTAAAACCCGCCAATAATTCGTTTGTATCAATATTCAAAAGGCGATTTTGTGCACTAAGGTTAAAACGATTTCCAAGCCAGCCAGACATTTCAATTTCAAAAGGTGCAACAAATTGTGCCTTATTTTCTATTTTTTGCTTTATCAAATAAGGCGTTAGTTTATTAAGTTTTGTGGTAGCAGCAGTCGCAATTTTAGGAATTAAACTTGCAATAGCAGCACCGGCTAATAGATTGCGCCTATTGATTTGTAATGAATTTTCCATGACCTTGAACCTTACTTTTTTGTAATGAATTGCATGGAATGTGAGGTTTGGCAAATCACAAGATTTTACGTATTGAAAAAATAAAATGAACAAAGGGGCTTGGAAAATTTTAGATAGTCATTAGTGTCGATTTTTGAGACTTAAAAAATAATAGGGGCAATTATGAATAAGAATTTTGCGGGTTTAATTATCGGGGCAATGGTGCTTGGTATCGCTATTGGCCTTGGCCTTAATTACACACAAGATGCTGCATTGATTAAACAATGGGCGGACATTTTCGGTCTTTTGCCTAAAGTTTTCATAATGCTTATAAAAATGATTATCGCCCCATTGGTTTTATTCACTTTAATTGCAGGCATTGGCCATATGGAAGATGCCGCCGAAGTTGGGCGGGTTGGCATTAAAGCACTCGCATGGTTTATTGCTGCTTCTGTGATTTCGCTTACTCTTGGCATGGTAATTGTTGATTGGCTAAAACCTGGCGTTGGTATGAATTTGCAACTAGCTGCAGGCGAAGTTGCAAAAGTTCCTTCAACTGATGGTTTCACATTTGAAAAATTCATCGAACATGTGATTCCAACCTCAATCATCAAAGCAATGGCGGAAAATGAGATTTTACAAATCGTAATTTTTGCGGTTTTCGTAGGTACAGCAATCGCTGCTCTTGATAATAAATCACCAAAAATTATGGAACTTGCCGAAGAAGCCGCAAGCATTATGCTTAAAGTTACTGAAATCGTTATGAAATTTGCCCCGTTTGCAATTTTTGGTTCTTTGGCAAAAGTTGTTGCGATGCAAGGTCCGGATATTCTTAAAAGATATGCGATTTTCATGGGCGAATTTTATGGTGCACTTGTTTTGCTTTGGGGTATCTTATTATTTGCGGGCTTTGTATTTTTGGGTCGCGAAATGGTTGGAAAACTTATCAAAGTTATTACTGAACCTTTGCTTTTGGCATTTTCAACCGCATCATCGGAAGCTGCATATCCAAAACTATTAGCAGGCCTTCCAACAATTGGGGTTTCGCGTAAAATTACTTCTTTTGTTTTGCCGCTTGGTTATTCTTTCAATCTTGACGGTTCGATGATGTATTGCACATTCGCAACCCTTTTCATTGCGCAGGCACATGGTGTTGAGTTTTCAATGGCGCAAAAAATCATGATGCTATTTTTGCTTTTGATAACTTCAAAAGGTATCGCAGGTGTGCCACGTGCAAGCCTTGTTGTTATTATGGCAACTTTGGCATATTTCGGCCTTCCAACTGAATGGATTATTGTTGTCCTTGGTGTTGACCAATTATTAGACATGGGCCGCAGCGCCACAAATGTTGTCGGCAATAGCGTTGCCGCCGCAGTAATCGCCAAATTTGAAGGACAGTTGGAGGAACAACCAATCAAAAATACTTAAGACGGTATTTTCGGTTTAATATGCCAAATAACCCAACGCGTTTAATACTTCTTGATATTGCGACCAAGGCAATTCCAAAATTCTTTGCGATTTTAATGTTTTGCCTTGGTATGTGGTTTTTATATTCATTGCATAGACCAATGAACCCACCCGATATAAAAATTATTCGTGATATTTTGCCGCTTTCTTTAGTTGAGGCTTCGCATATTGGGGAAATTATCGTTGCAACATTAATGCTTTTGCTCGCGCGTGGCCTATGGGAGCGTATTGATGCCGCTTATTATATCGCCTTATCTTTATTCATTGTTGGCGGTATTTTGGCAATTGCACGTTCGCTTGATGTGTTTGCGGCGGGCATTTTATTTGCATGCGCACTTTTGATTTTACCTTGCAAAACGGCCTTTGTTCGCAAATCAAAATTGATGGAATTAAGTTTTTCCCCAATTTGGATTTTTATAACTTTGGCTGCAATTGGCGCCGCGATTTGGGCAAGTTCTTATGCCTATGTTCGCATTCCACTTACCAAAGAGATTTTAGAACGTTTTGCCTATGATGATGATACGCCGCGCTTTGTTCGTGGCCTTCCTGCGGTTGCTGTGACAATGATTGCTATAGGCCTTTGGCGGATGCTGGGTATTGCACGCGCACGCCCCGATTTGCCAGATGATGAAGAAATGCAAAAGCTTTCAAGCCTTGTGCAACATGCCGATGATGGTCAAAATTGGTTGGCATTAATGGGTGACAAATATATTTTTTGGCACCCAAATGAAAAGGCGTTTTTGGCATATGGGGTTTCGGGGCGCAATTATATTGTAATGGGCGAACCATTTGGGAATGAAAAAGAAATAGAAGAAACCTGCCTTAATTTCAAAGAATTTGTCGGGATAAATCGCGGCAAATTAGGGTTTTATAGCGTTTCAGTTTCCAAACTTCCTTTAATGATTGATCTTGGTCTTTCGCTTTTTAAAATTGGTGAAGAAGCCATGGTGGATTTAAGTGAATTCACATTGGCAGGCAAAAAGAATTATGGTTTTCGCGCCACTTTAAAAAAATATGATGAAATGGGCGCGAAATTTTGCGTGCTTTCAAAAGAAGAAGCGCAATTGAATATTCAAAAATTGCGCCAAATTTCAAATCAATGGCTTGCCAATAAGGGCACAAAAGAACGTGGATTTTCACTTGGCAGTTTTGATAGTGAATATATTCAAAAATTTCCGATAGCGGTGGTTAAATTAAATGGTGATATTTTTGCCTTTGCCAATCTTTTAAGTTCGGACAATCCCAAAACTTTGGGCATTGATTTGATGCGATATGGCGAAAATGCGCCGCCGCAATGTATGGAATATCTTTTCTTAAAGCTGATTGAATATGCAAAATGCGAGGGGTATGAATATTTCTCCCTTGGGCTTGCGCCATTATCTGGGCTTGAACCAACAAAGATTGCGCCTGCTTGGGCAAAAATTGGCAATTTGATTTATCATTTGGGCGCCGAATTTTATAATTTTCAAGGTCTTAGAGCCTATAAGCAAAAATTTCACCCGCAATGGTCGCCGCGCTATGTTGCAATTGAAGGACGTGATACAAGCCTTTTAAGTGCTTTATTGGCGGTGGTGAATTTGGGATCTAAGGGTAAAAATAATGAAGTTTGACTTTTTAAAACATAAGATTCCACCCCCAGTAATCTTACTTATTGCAGGGCTTGCAATATGGCTTTTAAGGAATATCGCGCCTTTACCTTTTGCGTATTCGGTGCGGGCGATTTTGGGCGCTTTATTCATTATTTTTGGGTTTGGCCTTGATTTATCTGGGCTTTTGGAATTTCGAAAATTTCAAACCACAATGAACCCACTAAAACCCGAAAACGCAAGTAAGATTGTTCAAACTGGCATTTATTCAAAAACCCGCAACCCAATGTATTTGGGTATGGTTTTTATTCTAATTGGCTGGTCAATAATTACCAAAGCATCATTTGGAATTTTAATAATCCCTATTTTCATAAAATATATCGAAACCTTTCAAATAAAACCCGAAGAAGAAATTTTATCTTCCCAATTCGGGACTGAATATGATAATTATCTTTCAAAGACTTCGCGCTGGATCTAGGGGGCAAATATGACAAATTTAACCGGTGGCTGTGATTGTAAAAAAATACGCTACGAACTTTTAAATCGCCCAATGTTTGTTAATTGTTGCAATTGTACATGGTGCCAACGCGAAACAGGTTCGGCCTTTGTTATTAATGGCGTTATTGAAAGCGATAATATCAAACATCATGGTCAAATCCCTGAAACTAAAATTATCCCATCAAATAGTGGGAAGGGGCAGACACTTCATTTTTGCCCCGATTGCAAAGTAAATCTCTATTCAAACTATAATGGTGCAAGCCCATTTTTTAGCTTTGTTCGCATCGGCACATTGGACAATCCCGATGAATGCCCGCCAAATGCAATAATATTTACAAGCACCAAACAAAAATGGGTCTGCTACCCCGATAATATCCCCCAATTCGAAGAATATTACGACATGAAAGCCCTATATCCCGCCGAAAGCTGGGCAAGAAGGGCGGCATTAAAGCCAAAGATTGATGAATGGAAAGCGGGATTGGGGTAATATCTTTTACCCTAATTCATGATAATTTTGAAACTTTTGATAGCATAATAATCATGCCAAATTTCTGCTTTTTGTTTTGCTAACTTATTGATTTTTAATCATTTAAAACAAATTCTATTTTCCCTCCCTAATCTCAAAGCCCTTTAATTATATTAAAAATGCTATCATTTGCTATCAAATGTGAAGAATAATAATTAAGATAACCCAGAACTAGCGCAGTTTAGCGTTACACTGAAACTTCAAACTATTTTGCCTTGATTTTCTAATGTTTGAATTTGATGATTATAATACTAGATAAAGCATAGTGGATAATGAACACTTTGCCCTCCCCTTGCGGGAGGGCCGAGATTCTAAGGGCAAAGCCCGAAGAATTCGGGGTGGGGTATTATGCGGCAATAAATAGTTACTTAATTTTGAAATAATTACGAATGGCAAGGCCGAATAGGAAGATAAGCAAGCCTACAAATATATTTTGGATTACAAGGGTCAAATCATAAAAGTGAGGCGGAACGCACAATTCACTTTGTTTTGGAATATATCCACAAAACAACACTTTTTTCATATCATTATCGAGCGAGAGTTGACCGACAATTGGCAAATTGTTCGCCAAATTTGAAGCTTGGGCTATCCGATTATAGGTTTCAGGTGAAACTATTTGGTCTTTGTTCAAGGTTTTCGTAATTTCCAGCATATGAGACCAAACATTTTTGAACATTATGCGGTTATAGATGTTAGAAAAGCCAATTAATGACGCAAACCAAATTAATGGCGGACGAAACAATGACTTGCCATAGTTTGAAATAATTTTGTAGCCTAAATCAAGAATTGAAATTAACGCAAATTCGACGTTGCTTAAAAAAGCTGAAAACCGCTCATGATTTGATTTTGCGCCTACAAGGTTGCTTTTTGAAATTTCAAGAGTGCATTTTCGCTCTAATATATTCAAATCATTTTCAAGTTCGGCACAAAGAGTTTGTTCCGCAATTCGTCGTAATGCCCTAATTTTCGCCAAATCTAAAGTGCTATTGTGCTTTGCTTTTGCGACTTGAATCTTTTGTAAAAAAGGAAATTCGGCGTTTGTAAGGTCTGATAAATCTGTATCAAAACTTGAGGTAAAATCAGGGAGTGCGTGAAAGCGGCAATCAAGCATAGTCGTATTTAGACTTCTACCTCTTAAGATTGCTTCCCCTAAAAATGCTGTAAAATCTAAACTAGGCAATCTTTTAATTTGATGTTGGTTTGAATCTAATGTAACTTCAAAACTTGCTAATTGTTTAAATTTCGTAAATTCTATTCTTGATTCATTACCAAAGCTTGTATCCCTAAAGCTTGCGTCCCTTTCAAAAATAGATTGAAATATTTTCAATTTTTCAAATCTAGATTTTGAAAAATCTGCATCTCTATTAAAAATAACTTGATTAAATTTAACTTCCCCAGGTGCGTAAACGCCTATAAAATCAAGTTGCTCAAATTGGGAGTTGTAGAAGTCAACCTCCCCATGAAATTGACAACTGTCGAACCGTGCGTATCTGCCGAAGTCGCAATTACTAAAGTTTGCAAAACGCGAAAATGACGCGCCTTCAAATGTGACCTCTCCATCAAAAAAGGAGCAATCTGAAAAATCGGCGTCCGAACCAAAATCAAATCCTGAAAAATCGGAATGACCATCAAAAGCGCATAAGAAAGCACCTTTGAATGATACCCGATTTGTGTATTTTGCTGTTTTTATGTCAAACGTTTGCGGGTGTAAATTCCTCCATTTATTCCACGCATTCTTTCCTTGCTTTGCAAGTTCAATGAAGAATTTCGTTTCCTCAGATATTTCATTATGCTGACTCATACCAATATTTGGCATTTGATTTGTTCATTTGTCAAATACTAAAGCAATATTTCTTGTGGTTAAATTTTAACCCCACCGGCGAATTCTTCGGGCAAAGCCCTCAGAATTTCGGCCCTCCCACAAGGGGAGGGCGGTAGCGAAGGAATTAGTTTTCTTCCTCAAACGGCAATACCAACATATCCTCCGCCACGCTTGGTAATTCCACCGCTTCTACATCCCTTAGTTTGCGTTCGATAACGCGTGTTCTTCGACCCGCTTGGTCAACGGTGTTTTGGGCGCTTTCTAGTTGTTTTTTTAGTTTATCCCATACTTCGCCATATTTGCTAAATTCGGATTTTGCCGCGCCCAAAATTTGCCAAACCTCGCTAGAGCGTTTTTCAATCGCCAAAGTCCTAAAACCCATTTGGAGGGAGGAGAGGGTGGCCGCCAATGTGGTCGGCCCCGTAACCATTATGCGAAATTCTGATTGCAATGATTGGGTAAAGCCTGCCTTGCGCACCACTTCGGCAAAAAGCCCCTCGGTTGGAAGATACATGATTGCAAAGTCGGTTGTATGCGGTGGGGCGATGTATTTTTCACATATTGTTTTGGCCTGAAGGCGGATTGCACGCTCCAAAACCACTTCGGCCTTGTCTATATCTTCGGGCGTGCCATTTTCTTGGGCAATTACAAGGCGTTCGTAATCTTCCTGTGGGAATTTAGCGTCGATTGGAAGATAAACGGGCACATCTTCAAATTTCCCTGGAAGTTTAATAGCAAACTCAACAATTCCATTCTTTTCAGGATTAACTTTGGCATTTTTTTCATATTGGTCGCGATGAAGCATATCATCAAGCAGCATTTCAAGCTGCACCTCGCCCCATGTGCCGCGCGATTTGACGTTTGTAAGCACCTTTTTCAAATCGCCTACACCAGTGGCCAGATTTTGCATTTCGCCAAGGCCCTTATGAACCAAATCAAGGCGATCCGAAACCAATTTGAAACTTTCGCCAAGGCGTTGTTCAAGTGTGCCTTGCAATTTTTCATCAACTGTTTGGCGCATTTTTTCCAGTTTTTCTTCGTTTTCTTTACGAAGTTGGGTCAATTGCGTGGTAAGGGTTTCGCGTATTACTTCGCCGCGTTTTTCGTTTAATTCGACCAATGCCTTTATGGTTTCATCAATTTTATGAAGCGCCATTGATTGGCTTTGGGCAAAAGTGTCAAATACCATTTTTTGCGCTTCATCCTGTTTTTGCCGTCCCTCAAGATTTTCACTTCTTAGGGTTGCAAGTGTGTTTGATTGAAGTTGAGTAAAACCATCAAATTTCTGATTTAAACCATTGTCTAATTTAGATAAATTACCAGTTAAATCGGCTTTTAACGCAAGTGAGTTTTCGCCTAAATTTTGAAAATTATGCTTTAATGCGCTTTCCAAAACCGCCAATGCAGTTTTTGTATCATTCGCCGAATTTTGGGCGATATTTTTTGCTCCCGCCGCATTTTGATAGGCGAAAAATGCAAATATCAAACCCAAAAGCCCAATAACAATCAATGCCAAAAGCGTGAAAAACAATGTATCAATCGAAATATTCATTCAAAACCCCAATGCACAAATCGGGTTAAACCTATTCGATTAAGACGTCAAAAACGGGCGTTTATTTGCACGCTTTTTTAATTTGCGCAAATTCATTATCTTGAATTAAATCGCCGCCATTATTATCAACAAATTTTTGAGCATTTGAAATACGTTTTCTAGGGTCGGGGTGGCTTGCAAATAGATTGTCAATTCCAAAAGAATAACCATAGCCTTCATTTATAAAGGTTTCGAACGTTGGAACTGCGCCACTTGAATTATAGCCATTGTCTTTCAGTATAGAGATACCAGTTGTATCGGCATTTTGTTCAAGTTTACGATTATAAGTAAGGTTTCCCATATTGTTTAGGAATTTAGAATTCACATTTGAATTTGCGCCAGAAGCTGCAGCAGTAAGTGCATTTATGCCAAGCATTTTAATATATTGTGTCATGGCATCGCGGTTTTTAATGTGTGCCATTTCGTGCGATAAAATGAATGATAATTGTTTATTATCAACTTTTTGAACAAGGCCGCAATAAAGCACAATTCGCCCACCAGGAAGCGCAAAGGCATTGAATGTGTCCTCATTTAGTAGGCTTACTAATATTTGATGTGGGATTTTTTCTTTATGGGCGATTATATTAAGTCTTTTATCGATTGCTTCACCAAGTGCTGCATTTTCGTTTTCAATGAAAAGATCATCTTTTAGGATAATTTTATCCATGCTTTTTGAAATATTTTCTTCTAAATCACTGCTGACAAGGCTTGTTAAAGCTGGTGCAAAAAGTGGCCAAATAAATATTACAAATGATAAGCTTCCCCATGCAAAATAGCTTATTTTCTTTATAAGTTTTTTATGTTCAGGTGAGGGTGGTGGTGCTTTTGCAAGGCTTGGAATTTTAGATTGTAATAAATCTAATAATTGCTCGGAAAATGGGAAAACAATATTGCCATGAGGGGCAATTTTAAACCTTATATCATTTACTTCTGCAAGTGTGTTACGCGATAAATTAAAGTAAGGATATTGGCAGATTAAGTTTTTTGAAGTGTCAAAAATTGCAAGATTATTGTCATTAAATTCGATAAAAACGTCATTTGGTGTTGCGCTTTTGGCATCAAAATATCGTGCTTCATATTGCATTATACGGGGCTCATATCAAAAAGTGGAAGTTCGAACGAATCCTCAATCCCCTCTGCGGAGGAGGCAATATCGTGTTGAACCGCATAAATTGTTCTAATGCCGCCAGGTGGTAGCTCGAATGATAAGTGATTTATAATGCAATTCCAAAACCTTAATTGCATGAAAGGCGCATAAAGCCCAAATGTAATAATCATCATGAAGGCATTTTTGACACTTATTCCAAATAGTTCGGTTCCATGAAGGCTTAATTCGATTTTAGTATCATCAATATGTATGGATTTCGTGATAAAGCGCAAAATTGCCGCGCGATATGAGCCAAAACAAAAGCTCGTTAAAAGCCAAAAATATGCAAATATTAAATAAGACATTAAAGTAAGTAGAAATGGCGATGTGCTTTTCAATTTAGTCTCAAAAATATTGCCAAAACCTGCCAAAAAAAAGCCAATTACTAAAAAAGTAACAATGGACAAGAATATTGTTCCAAACCAACCGACTGCAAATGAACCATAAACACCTTTAGCATCGCTTGGGGTGGAATATCTGAATTTTAAATTTCCCCAATAAGTGTTTGACCATAGGTCTTTTGAAATACTTTTGCGCATTGCAGGATGCCACCATCCCAATGTAAGGCCTAATAATATTGAATGAAGTACAAATTTAAAGGCAAAACGTATTGCGCGCTTTTCAAGGCCAAAATTCACACCGCGCCAATATGTACGCGTTAAAATATATGCGCGTGCGCGCCATATTCCAAGACCGCCTATAAATGAAATGAAGAAATAAGTGGCCAAACCCATTAAGGTAAGAAGGCCTTGGTTATCAGAAAATTCAATGGCTATTTTGACGACATAGAATGGCGCAAATATCCCAAGTAATGCCATCCAAAAGCCTTTGAATAATTCATCGCCAGTGCCGCGATATTCAAAAGGTTCACCATCAAGGCGGGTTTTAGCCCATAAATATTCACGCACATTGGCGCGCGCCCAAAATCTATAAATAGATAATGTCATAATATTATGCCTAATGTTAGAGAAGGCAAGTGGCTTTATATTTTCAAAATTACCGCTGAAATCAAAATACATTTTACTATATTTGCATAAACAAATAAAAATGCAAGTAAATATAATAAAAATTACACTAAATAATGGCTAATATGTAATGTAGATTATGCTATACGAACTTTTGAATGTTGTAATGGAATTGCGCTTGTGCGTTTTGAAACATTGATTACAATGCGTGATTGCACATCAGATACAAGGCCAATTCCCAATAATTTATCGCGCAAGAATGCATCATATGCATGCATGTCAGAAGTTATGACACGTATCATATAATCAACCGCACCCGTTACGGTTGCACAATCAACAACTTCGGGCCAGCCCGCAACCGCAGATTCAAATTTTTCAAGATTTTCACGGTTAGGAAGGGCAAGTTTCACACTTGCCATAACTTCAAAATCAAGCCCCAAAGCTTCGCGGTCAAGAAGGGTTACACGCTTTGCAATAACATTGATTTCCTCAAGGCGTTTTATGCGGCGCCAGCAAGGTGAAGACGAAAGTCCGATTCTGTCTGCTATTTCGGCAACTGAAAGCCCTGCATCTTCTTGAATTAGTTCAAGAATTCTAAAATCAATGCTATCAAGTTCAATTGTCATATTCAAAACCTTGCGTCAGAAGCTGTAATTTCGGTAATATTTCGCACACGCAGCGAAATAGGTGGGTTATTTTTGCGTAAACAGTCTAATAGGCGCAATAATATTGCGTGTCAATGGCTGTCTATAGAATATTTAGGTGAGATTTTCTTTTGCTTTTCTGCGCATAATATTAAGGCACAAAATAGAGGCAAAAATTTATGTTAAGACGCCATAACACAAAGTTTTGCAAACATACATGAATAATAAGTCTAAGACTGTAATATTTCGAGGGAATGAATGCAACATCGCGAAGTAAATTTATCCGACAAGTATGAATTAAACCAAAATCGTGTATTTTTAAGCGGTATTCAAGCATTAGTTCGACTACCCCTTGAGCAAAGACATCGTGATAAATTAAATTCAATAAATAGTGCGGGCTTTATTTCGGGCTATCGTGGTTCGCCGCTTGGTGGCTATGATATGCAACTTAATGCGGCAAAAAAATACCTTCAAGAAAGCAATGTTCATTTCTGGCCAGGGCTTAATGAAGATTTGGGCGCTACTGCGGTTTGGGGTTCGCAAGCTTTGGGGCTGTTTTCGGGCGCGAAAGTTGATGGCGTATTTGGCATTTGGTATGGCAAAGCACCGGGTGTTGATAGGTGCGGTGACGTTTTCAAACATGCAAACTTTGCGGGCACTTCAAAATTTGGTGGTGCGCTTGCAATTGCAGGTGATGACCATAATTGCAAATCTTCAACTTTGCCAAGTCAGTCTGAATTTGCGTTCGCGGATGCTGAAATTCCAATTTTAAACCCATCAAATATCCAAGAAGTTCTTGATTATGGGCTTTATGGTATTGAAATGTCACGTTTTTGTGGTGCATGGGTGGCATTGATTGCGGTTGCTGACACAATGGATAGTGGTGCGGTAATTAATGTAAATATTGATAGAATTGAAATTAAAAAACCTGATGTATCAACTTTGCCACCAAGTGGGGTATCAATTCGTCGTAATGATGACCCAATGGCAAAAGAAGCACGCCTTCGCCAATTTAAAATCCCTGCGGCACAAGAATTTGTTCGAATTAATGGCCTTGATAAAATTACTTTAGAAGCCAAAAAACGCAAATTTGGTATTATCGCATCGGGTCAGGCTTATAATGATGTGCTCGAAGCGCTTGATTTCATGGGGCTTAGTTTTGAAACCCTATCAAAAAATGGGATTTCGCTTTATAAAGTTGCAATGCCATGGCCGCTTGAACCAAAGGGGCTTTTGGAGTTTGCAAAAGGGCATGAAACCCTATTGGTGGTTGAACACAAGCGTCCATTAATTGAAAACCAAGTCAAAAATATTCTTTATGATAATCAAGATGGCAAAAGACCAAAAGTCTTGGGTAAAAAAGACGAAAATGGTCATGCTTATTTAAATGATATTGCCACTTTGCAAGTTCATGAAATTGGGCGCGCAATTTTGCGCCTTATTGATGATGGCAAAAACTTCAAACAAGCCAATGAAGCATTGGAACGTGCAAAATCAACGCTTACAAACGCCTATTCTTTAGAAGGTGATAGCAAACGCAATCCACATTTCTGTTCTGGTTGCCCGCATAATACTTCTACAATGGTTCCAGAAGGTTCGCGGGCATTGGCAGGTATTGGCTGTCATTATATGGCAAATTTCATGCCTAATCGTAATACCGATATGACATCGCACATGGGCGGTGAGGGTGTAACATGGATAGGCCAAGCGCCATTTACCGATGAAGAGCATATTTTCGCAAATCTTGGAGATGGCACATATTCGCATTCAGGCTCGCTCGCTATTCGTGCGGCGGTTACGGCGGGAATTAATATAACTTATAAATTGCTTTATAATGATGCGGTTGCCATGACGGGCGGTCAATCAACTGAAAGCGGGCAATCTGTTCCCCAAATCGCAAAACAATTATTAGGTGAGGGGGTTGCACAAGTTGTTATCGTTGCCGATGATATAAGTCGCTACAACCACGTTCGCCTTGAACCAAGTGTTCGTGTCTATCACCGCAGCCTTTTGAACGAAGTGCAAGAAAAAATGCGCAAATCAAAAGGTGTAAGCGTTTTGATTTATGATCAAATGTGCGCAACCGAAAAACGTCGCCGTATTAAACGCGGCCTTATGCAGGCAAAGGACACACGTGTTTTCATCAATAAAATGGTTTGCGAAGGTTGTGGCGATTGTGGTGTGAAATCTAATTGCCTATCACTTCATCCTGTTGAAACTGAATTTGGTACCAAGCGTGAGATTGATCAATCAAGCTGTAATCAAGATACAAGATGCGTTGATGGCTTTTGCCCATCATTTGTGACTGTCGAAGGGGCAATAAACGCCAAACGCCAAAGGCCGCGCCCTGAATTTGATGCAACGCTTTTGCCGCTGCCTGAAATGCCAAGCCTTGAAAAACCATATTCAATGATTTTCGCGGGTGTCGGTGGAACTGGTGTTACTACTGTATCGGCGATTATTGGCATGGCGGCGCATGTTGATGGTAAAAACTCAACTACATTGGATATGACCGGCCTTGCACAAAAGGGCGGTCAGGTTTTGGCCCATATTCGCATTGCCAAAGGTGATGTACCAATTCATTCGGGGCGTGTGCCTGTTTCAATGGCAAATGCGGCAATTATTGGTGATTTGATTGTTGCCACTAATTTGGATGCGTTGAAATTGGTTTCAAAAGATGTTTCGGCGGCGGTTTGTAATTCCGATATTGCCCCAACTTCTGAATTTATTTTTGATAGAAATCGCAAATATCAAAATGTTCCAAAAATCGAATTATTTGCCAAAGCAGTAAATTCAATCGCCACAATTAATGCCGAGGCGATTGCAAATGAATATCTTTATGATGCCATGTTCTCAAATATGGTTTTGATGGGCTTTGCATGGCAAAAAGGGCTTATTCCTGTGTCATTGCGCGGTATTTATCGTGCTATCAAAATGAATGGGGCGGCGGTTGTTGATAATATGCTTGCCTTTGACCTTGGGCGTATTGCGGCGCATGACCCTGCGCGTTTGATTGAATTAGTGCCGCCACGCAAAGTTCCCGATAAAAAGACTTTGCCTGATTTAATTAATCACCGCGCAAAATTCTTATTTGATTATCAGGATAAAAAACTTGCCGATAAATTCATCTCAATAATTGAAAGTGCGTCAAAAATTGAAAAAGAAAAAGTTGGAAGCGATGAATTATCATATGCAATCGCCGAAAATCTTTTCAAATTAATGGCCTATAAGGATGAATATGAGGTTGCGCGCCTTTATTCGCAAGATGAATATTGGAATGAACTTAGATCAACCCTTGGCGGTGATATAAAAATCAATCTTTGGCTTGCGCCGCCTTTATTTGCCAAGAAAGACCCAATCACTGGTGAAATGATTAAGCAAAAATATGGAAGTTCAATGTTTGCATTCTTCAAAATTATGAAGAATTTCAAATTCCTTCGCGGCTCTGCGCTTGATATTTTTGGCTATAGTGAAGAACGTAAAACCGAACGCGCCTTAATTGCGCAATATATTGAAGATATTGATGTTTTAATGTCAGGATTAAATTCAAACAATTTTGCTTTAGCGCTTAAAATTGCCCAAATTCCACAAGAAATCCGTGGCTATGGGCATGTTAAGGAAAAATCCGTTATGAAAAGTGCAAAATTACGTGAAGAATTATTAAAGCAATATAAAGCTAAATAATAATTGCATTTTGACTTGTGGTCTTGCCTAAAACATTGGCGCCATTAAAACTGGCGTCATCCGTTTTAGCATTTGCAAAATTAGCCTCATGTAGAAATGCATTATCAAAACATGCATAGCGAAGGTCAGCATTTGAAAAATCGGCTATCTTATTTTGATTGCCTATAATTAAGCTTCCAAGGTTTGAATGGCTAAAATTGGCTTTTATTAGACGTGCATTTCTAAAATTGGCGCCGCGTAAATCTGCTTTTATGAATGATGCGCCGCGTAAATCTGCATTTTCAAAATTGGCGCCCTGTAGTTGCGATTCTAAGAATAGAATTCCTGCCGCAATACAGCCTTTTGCATTAAGCGCGGTAAGACATCTTTCTTTGAAATATTGCGAGATTCCCCTTAAATCTAAGTTTTCAAATATTGCAACATTGCCAGAATTGCCATTGGTTTCATACCAGGTTTGATGGTTAATTAGGGCTTGTATAAGATTGTTTTTATTTATATTTTCATCTTTGTTTATGCTTAATAAAGCGCCGGTTAAATTATCCGATGCAGGAAGGTTCTGCCCGAAATTTGTTCCTGTTAATATTGCGTCATAGAAGATAGCGCCATCAATAAGTGCGCCCTTTAATGTTGCCCCCGCAAGGTTTGCACCACTAAAATCGCAATTCTTTAACAAGGCCCCAGCAAGGTTTGCACCATTTAATGTTGAAAATTGGAAGTTTGCGCCAAAGGCGGCGATATTTTCCATTTTTGAATTGCCAAGATTTGCACCCGTGAAATTTGCGTTTCGGGCATCTGTTGGCCTATCTATATTTTCAATTGTGCTAATTTGATTGTTTGTGTCGGCTTTTGGGATTTTGCCTTCGCGCAAATCCGCATCTTCTAAATTAGCCATAGCAAGGTCGGCACCACGAAGAATTGCACCACGTATATCAGCCTTTACCATTGAAACTGATTTCATTTTGGCGTTTGAAAAATTACAACCGCTTACTGAAGCACCATCAAAACAGCAATTCTCAAGATTTGTGCGCGAAAAATCGCAAGAAATAAAAATCGCTTCAGAAAAATCGAAATCATGGAAGTCTAAATTTGAAAAATCAGCAAATTTAATTATTAGCCTTTGACCATTGGCAACGCCATTTAAATAGTTTTTATGTAACTTTAACAATTCTTCTAAATTGTTAGGTAAAATACGTGCCAGATGTTGGTTCATTTCTTTATCCTTAGGCAAATATCTTATATAAAACGGCTGAAAATAATACGAAGATGAATAATAAAATTTTATCTAAATGCTAATTTTATCCGTAGGCGTAATTCTGCACTAATTTTGATATCACTGATAAATATGCTGAATATGCTATTGCCGTTTTGATAAAGCTGCATTAGAGGAGCACATCCCAAGTGGCTGGGTAGCTCAGCTGGTTAGAGCGCGCGACTCATAATCGCGAGGTCGAGAGTTCAAGTCTCTCCCCCGCCACCATTTTCCCAAACATTACTAATTACTATGACAGGCCTTAATGTTTGCTGTGTCTTAATATCGCCTGTACATTTATATATTTTAAATACTAATTAAAGCCGTGTTTCATAATATAATAATAGTCATTGAAGTAAAAAATATAATCTGTAAAACAAATATATATTTAATTATTACTTATTTAAAGCAAAAAAATAGGCAATTTTAAAAAAATTATATGCAAATACTAATAAAATTCATTTTTCTATATAAAATTGAACTGTTACTTAAGGGAAATGTTAACCTATGGATGTAAACAAGTCGGCAAAACTTCGAAGAAGGTTTCATGGCGGTTACATATTCAAAAATTGATAGAGAGATGCTTTCTGAGCTATTGAAGCAGCATTTGCTTTTTATTGCCCGTAAATCCGGCGGTAAATTGCTGCATCTAAGATTTGTTGATCTAAGTAATTTAGATTTCGTCGGAATGGATTTCAGTGATGCTGAATTAGTTGGCGTAAATTTCGAAGGCAGTAATCTTAGCCGTACAAAGTTTGTACGTTGTAATATGAATGGTTCAAGCTTTAGAAAAGCAAATTTGCAGCATGCAAATCTTAGTAGAGCAAATTTACGCGGTGTTTTTCTTGCGGGCGCTGATTTATCCTTTGCAGATTTAACCGAGGCTGATTTTCGCGAAACTAATGTTGCCAAAACCACTACAAAAAATGGGTTTCATGTTTTGAAACATGAAAAACAATATGGTGAAGCGGATGGCGCGAATTTTACAGGTGCAACCCTTGATAGATCGCAATTTAACGGTGCAAGTGCAATTGGTGCAGTTTTTGCCGAATGTTCAATGCGCGGCGTTAAGCTTAATGGTGCACAATTAAAAAATTGTGATTTAAGTGGTGCCAACCTTGAAGGTGCGAATTTTTTTGGTGCCAAAATGGAAGGCGCATCTTTCAAAGATGCAATTCTTACCAATGCTAATTTTGGCGCTAATCCACCAAAGGCGGCTTTTTTAGAGGGGGCATTAATGTCACCTGATAATGCGGCAATGGAAGAGGCGCCATATTTACGCAGAGCAACAATAGGGCATCAAGATTGGTGGGAAAGTGGCGGTACTTCAGGCCAACACGCGGATTTAAGTGGTAAGGATTTAAGGCCACTAGCGGCATATTTCAAAAACCTAAGGCTTACTGCGCTTAAAGTTGAAGCTGCATGCGCTTGCGGTGTCGATTTTTCAGGTAGCCAGTTGCAAGGCGCAACATTTGAAGGTTCTGATTTAAGGGGTGCGATTTTTGTAAATTGCGATTTGCGTGGTGCCAATTTTGTCGATACCAAATTAACAAAGGCGGATTTTACGGGCGCTAATCTTGATCCATTGCCGATTGCAAATGGTCAGGTAAAATTTTCTGATTTTACGAATGCTGTTTTGCGCTATGCTAAATTTAACAATACAAAGGCCCAAGAAGGGGTTTTTGTTAAAGCCGACATGCACGGAGCAACTTTTTTTGGTGCAAATCTTCGAGGCGCAAAAAGGTAGGTTGAATAACAAATATTTAAATAACATGCTGATTTTTATGTAAAAAACAATTTATTGTTAATAGGTTGTTAATCGCATGAATGCAATGTCTGATTGTTAATGCTAATCATGGGGGCATCATGACTTATGCGCATGAAAAACTAGATAATGAGACCTTGCGCCAAATGATTATTTGCCACGAGAAGTTCGTCGCTTCTATGAGTGGCGGTAAACGACTTAGCTTGAAGATAGTAGATTTCAGAAATTTAAAACTCCCAAATAGAAAATTGCGCCAGTGTGAGCTTGTGGGCGCTGATTTTGAAAATGTTGATTTGACCGGCGTCGATTTTTCGGGCGCAATTTTGACGGGGGCAAATTTTAAGAATGCAAAACTTAATGGCGTAAACCTTACAGGGGCGGATGTAAGGGGGGCAATTTTTTGTGGTGCAGATTTAAGTAATGCCAATCTTAGTAAAGCTGATTTTCGTGATGCAGTAATAATGTATTATGACAAGCAAAATCAAATGAAAGAATTACGATTTGATCGTAAGTCTCAATCAGAACGCATATCAGATTTTACAGGTGCAATGCTTGATAAAGCGGATATGTCATATTCAAAATTTAATGATGCATGTTTCAATGGCGCAATTTTAACTGATGCAAACCTTGAAGGTGCAGTTTTGACTAATTGCGACTTTGCCAATGCTAATTTAGAAAGTTCAAATTTAAAGAATGCAAATGTAGAAGGTGCAAGTTTTGAAAATGCAAATCTTGCCAAAGTTGACCTGCGAAACGCAAATTTTACAAAAGAATTAATATCTAACGCAATCTTAAGTCCTTCTATCTTGAATGAAGAAAAAAACCAAGATATTTTGGAAATGTTGCAACAACATCAAGAATGGTGGCAATCCGGTGGAAAGCGCGGCAGGCTTGCAAATATTGTTGGGCTTGATTTGCGGCATTTCAAATCGCAATTACGTGGAATGCGACTAACTGGAATTAATGCAAAAGAAGCATGTGCTATTGGCGTTGTTTTTGCTGAGGCTCAATTACAGGGCGCAAATTTTAGCAATGCAGATTTGCGCGGCGCAGTATTTGTTTGCGCTGATTTAAGGGGCGTAAATTTTTCCGGTGCAAATCTTGCCAAAGCTGACTTTAGAGGGGCCAATATTGGAACTTTGGGCGTTAGAGAAGATTTGCTAAGGGATGCATCATTCGTGAACGCACAATTAAGATTCTGTAGATTTGAAAAAACAGAGTTACAAAATGCTGATTTCACGGGTGCAGACATTGAAGGCGCAAATTTTTCAGGGGCAAGAATGCAGGGTATTAAGGCCGATTTTATTTCTAAAGCATCGTAAACTAGTTTGCGACGTAAGGTAAACTGCTATTCTAATTACAAATATCACTTTATGGGCTGTTTTTTTAATTGACAAAATTGTCGATTTAATAGCAATCTCCAAATAAAAACGCTTCAATGATAAGCGCTTTATAGTTTATGAAGTAGAGGAAAATAAAATTAATTAATCTCCAATAGATTTGCGCCAATCAAGTTTTTTGTTGGGTGCATATCAAATGGTGATTTTGTCCGGAAAAATTTTTAAAATTTCACATATTTTACACTGGGGAAAACTATTGTAGAATGTGCGATACTTAGGGGGAAATAATGAAAATTTCTAAAGTAAAAGCTTCGGCTTATGCATTTGGTGCATCGTTTATAGCTTTAACGCTAGCAACAAATGTTTATGCTCAAGATAGTAAAAATAGTGAAACTATTGTCGTAACTGCAACTGGTCGTGCAAAAGCTTTGCAAGATGTTCCTGTTGCTGTGACTGCTGTGAGTGCTGCAACAATTCAATCAGCAGGCATCACGGATGTGCGTAACCTTCAACAAGTTACACCATCGTATAAAGTACAAACTGGCCAATCAAACGGCTCTTCTGCGCAAATTCAGGTTCGTGGTATCGGTACAGGTTCTGATAACCCAGGTTATGAAGGCGCGGTTGCAGTATTTGTTGATGGCGTTTATCGCAACCGTTCAGGTGCGGCATTAACTGATTTGCCTAAAGTTGAGCGTATTGAGATTTTGCGCGGTCCTCAAGGAACTTTGTTTGGTCGTAACACTTCTGCGGGTGCGGTTTCTATTACAACTGCTGCGCCTAAATTTGAACGCAACATTTATGGCAAATTAGAATTAGGCAATTATGGTTTAATGTCATCTTCATTGGGCTATACAAATGGCCTTACTGAACATACTGCGGTTCGCCTTGAAGTTGGCGGCACTGCACGTGATGGCTTGCTATATGATGTGAACACTAAAAAAGATGTGAATAATCGCAATAGATATTATGTTCGCGCACAAACTTTGACCGATATCAATGATGATGCATCATTTCGCTTAATCGCAGATGTATCAAAAACTGATGAACTTTGCTGTTCTGCTGTTCGTGTAAAATCTGGCACTCTTGCGCCAGCAATTCAAGCGGTTGCAGCGATGCGCGGTCTTGTTGGTATTCCAGCAATCAATGAACGTGCAGCGCAAATCGCAAATACACCAGGCCGCGATCTTACTGAGCGCGTTGACGACAAGGGTATTTCAGGTGAATTAAATTGGAATACTTCAATTGGTAAATTCACTTCTGTAACTGCTTTCCGCAAATGGGATTTGTTACGTGGCCAAGACGTTGATTTCTCTGGTATCGATCGTGCTTACCGTGATGCATATAAATTGAAATTTGACACATTCACTCAAGAATTCCGTTTGAATGGTAAAACTGGCAATTTAGATTGGTTGGTTGGTGCATTCTATATGAATGAAAAAACCAAATTTGATGATAGTGTTAGATATGGTGCAGATGCTGCGCGTTATGCAGATGCGGTTGCTTCTGGCGTTGTTGTTCCTTGGTCAACTTCAAATGGCCCTGCGAACCCATGTACTGGATCTACTGCTTATGCGGTTGCACCGGGTTCAACTATTTATGGTTCACTTGGCGGCACAAATAGTGTTCTTGCACAAGCTCTATGCCCAGGTTTGGTTGCACAAATGATGCAAATCCCTGGCATGACTTTGCCAACTGCAATTGCAAATGCACAAGCAATATCAACTGCTTATGGTAATGCAATACGTGCTTCTGCACCTGTTGCAGGCGAAGGTCAGCAAACTGAGCATTCAGATGTAACGGCAAAAAGCTGGTCATTCTTTACGCATGATATTTATGAATTAACTGCGAATGATAAAATCACAGTTGGTCTTCGCTATAATCATGATGAAAAAGATGTTTCATCACAATTATTGGCAAACACCAAAACTTGCGCTGCTATGCAAAGCACAACTGTTTTGGCGCCAGGCGTAACTATGAAATCATTGACTGCTGGCTTGCAAACATCTGCTGCCGGTGCAATTATGTCATTATTGTGTAACCCAATTTTGAACACTCAAGCTAATGGTAATTACGCTGCAACTGATAGTGAAAATGCCGTAAATGGTACTTTCTCTTATGCACATAATTTCTCAAAAGACCTTATGGTTTATGGAACTTATGCACGTGGTTATAAATCAAGTGGTTTCAACTATGACCGTTCTGCTTTCAATATTAATCCTGCAGCTACAACAACTTTCTCAATCGAAGATTGGCGTGTTAAACCAGAATATACAGACAATTATGAATTGGGCTGGAAATGGACTGGCTTGCCAGGACGTACAACTATCAATGGCGCACTTTTCTATGAAATCGTAACTGATTATCAAATGAATGCTTGGACAGGTTTCAACTTCCGCAGCTTCAACGTTGATAAAATGGTTTCAAAAGGTCTTGAGGTTGATGTAACTTCTCGTCCTGTAACTGGCCTAACATTAAATGGTGGCTTGTTATTGAATGACGCTTATTACGATACAGATGTAATCTTGCCAAACACAACTGCTATTGTAATCAAAAAAGGTCAACAATTGGCAACTGCGCCAAAACTTACTTTGACTGGTTCACTTAACTATCGCCGTCCAATTGAAGGCACAAGCCTTGCTTGGAATTTCTATCTTGACGGTTTGTATAATACCAAAACTGATGTTCAAACATTATTTGGCGATGCAAGCACTAAGCAAAAAGAAATTGCAATCTTCAATACACGTTTTGGTATTGGCGGTGTTGATGGTTCTTGGTCGGTTGAAGGTTGGGTTAAAAACCTTGCTGATAAATTGTATCACCAATATGCATTGGGTATCCCAGAGCAAACTGGCGAGTTTGCAGTTTATAAAACTGACCCGCGCACTTATGGTGTAACCATACGCGCATCATTCTAATTTAGAGTCTAGCGAAAAATATTTAGGGCTGTGGCAATGTCACAGCCCTTTTTATTTTATTATAGTTTTGCTAAAGCAGCGGCATGAATAATAAAAATCAAAATAGCGCATTAGTTTTATTTTCTGGCGGTCAAGATTCTACCGCCTGTCTTGCATGGGCACTTGATAGGTTTGAACGTGTAGAGACTATTGGCTTTGATTATGGTCAAAGGCATAGGATTGAACTTATACAGCGTAAAATAATACTTGACGAAATTCGCAAAAATTTCCCCAAATGGGATGATAGACTTGGCGAAGATTATTTGCTTGATTTATCATTATTAGGGCAAATTTCCGATACTTCTTTAACCGAAGAAGCAGAGATTGCATTTAATGAAAATGGCCTTCCAAATACTTTTGTGCCTGCGCGTAACCTTTTATTTTTGAATTTTGCGGGTGCGGTGGGTTATAGACGCAATATTTTCAATATTGTGGGCGGGATGTGTGAAACCGATTTCTCTGGCTATCCAGATTGTCGGCGTAATACTTTAAATGCGGTTGAAAGCTCACTTTCCTTGGGTACAGACCAAGATTATACAATCCACACGCCTTTAATGTATATTGATAAGTCTCAAACTTGGGAATTGGCGCATTCTTTGGGCGGCGATAAATTGGTCGATATAACTATTGAAACCAGTCATACATGTTATGTTGGTGACCGCGAACATCGCCATGATTGGGGCTATGGCTGCGGGGTTTGCCCTGCTTGTGAATTGCGCGAAAAAGGCTTCCGTGAATGGAAATCTAAATGACCTATAGTGTTAAAGAATGCTTCTACACTTTGCAAGGTGAGGGCGCGCATACGGGGCGCGGCGCGGTATTTTTGCGCTTTGCAGGTTGTAATTTGTGGAATGGTCTTGAAAAAGATCGCCAGAATGCAATTTGTAAGTTTTGCGATACCGATTTTATCGGAACTGATGGCGAAAATGGCGGTAAGTTTGAAAGTGCTGAAAATCTTGCCAATCATGCATTCAAAATATGGCAAGGGCAAAGTGGAAAACCCTATATCGTCTGTACGGGTGGTGAACCCTTATTACAATTAGATAGCGATTTAATTGACGCACTTCATAATGTTGGTTTTGAAATTGCCATTGAATCCAATGGGACAATCAAAGCGCCAGAGGGGATTGACCATATATGTATAAGCCCCAAAATAGGCGCCGAATTGGTTCAAAAATCAGGACAGGAAATTAAATTAGTTTACCCACAAATTAATGGTGACCCTGAACAATTTGCCGCATTGAACTTCGAAAATTTCTTTTTACAACCGCTTGATGATGCAAATTATCAGCAAAATCTGTTGAAATGCATTGATTATTGTAAAAATTTCCCCAAATGGCGGCTTTCGTTACAAACACATAAAATTATTGGAATTGCATGACCCGTTGTATTCTTACCAAAACCGTTTTCTTTGATGCCGCACATCATTTGTTTCAAGGGCCAGAAGACCATATATATCGTCGCCTTCATGGGCATTCGTTTCAACTTGATGTTTCAATAATGGATGAACCAGGTAGCGATAGTAAATGGGTAAAAGATTTTGCCGAACTTGCCGCCGCAATTGAAGATGTGCGTAAGCTTTTGGACCATTCATATCTAAACGAAATCGAAGGTCTAGAAGTTTCGACATTGGAAAATATCTGTGCATGGGTTGCGCAAAAACTATTGCCAAGGCTTCCAAATCTGAAAAAAGTCGCGGTTTCACGCCCAACATTGGGTGAACGCTGTGAAATGGAAGTATGTTAGGCTGGTATACGTTTGTGTATGGATGCAATGTGTAAATGTTGCGATTAATTCTTAAATAGTGGCACTCGCCTTGCGGGGATAATTCATAATTGGGAAATTGTCCCAGTTTGAAGCATGGTAGGGAAGACTATGAATTATCCAAATGACATTAAGCCATTAACGGGGCTGCGCTTCTTTGCAGCTTTTTGGTTATTGTGTTACTTTTTCTGGCAAAGAATTGATCTAAACTTAGGGATAAGACCAAACATAATTGCAAATGGCAATTATGGGGTAGATTTATTTTTTATATTGTCAGGTTTCGTTTTGGCGCATGTATATGGTCCAAATGTTGAAAAAGACGATTTCACATTTCGCGGTTTCATGTGGGCACGCTTTGCGCGTGTTTACCCACTTCATATAATAACATTCGCGATTATGTTTGTAATTTGGTTTGTTGGAACAAAACTTGGGCAACCAATTCAAGAAAAAGCCTTTGATACATCGCAAATTCCATTTCATTTGACCCTTACACATGCATGGGGCTATTTGAATTCAGATGGTTGGAATTTCCCTTCATGGTCAATATCTGCCGAATGGTTTGCCTATCTTACATTCCCACTTACTTTTGCAATTGTTGACTGTTTTGGAAAGCGCCCTTTATTAGGTTTAGCGCTTGTTGTTGCAATGTTTTATTCTACCTCATTCTTTTTTGCATCTTATGGTGTTGAATATACTGATATGACATGGCAGGGCGGGGCACTTAGGATTATTCCATCATTCATGGCGGGTATGATGTTATGGCAAATTGGGCGTAGTGGTATTTTTAACCCAAAACTTGCACGTCCTGCACTTGTTTTTGCGATTGTCGCTTTGCTAATTGTTACAATTGATGGGGTTCATCCGCATTTCGTATGGCCTTTGTTACTTGCGATTGTATTCTTGCTTGCTGAAAGCTCAAAAACCAAAGGGCAAGAAATTATATCGACCAAAACCTTTGTTTATTTAGGTGAAATTAGCTTTGCAATGTATATGATACATTTGCCCGTTGATATCGTAACAAGCCGTGTTGTTGGTTATTTAGTTCCGCAATTAGACGCGCAATTTCATGGCTTTATAAGTTTTGGATTTGGCATGCTTGGCACTTTTGTTGGTGCGGCAATTTTGAATGCAATTGTTGAAAAACCAATGCGTGACTTTATGCGTGATAGAATTAAGTTTAAGGCAAAGCCGAAAAACATATATGCAAATGCAAAATTTGGATAAATAAAATAGCGCCGTTTTAAAACGGCGCTATTTTAATTTCATTATTAATATCAAGTGATAATGATTTGGTTTCATTATCTTTTATAAGAATACAAATTGCACGATTTTTTTCAATTACCAAATCTTTGATTTGCCAGTCACTATAATTTTGATTGGCAAATTCAATGATTTTTTGACGTTTTTTCTCGTTTTCGGATTCAATAAAGCGTCGCCTTGGCCCTTCGGCTATTACGCGCATTGCCCCGCGAAATAGGTTGATTTCACTTTCTGAAAACCGTGCGCGAACCAATGAAGCGCGTAAATTTTCAATCATATTTTCGCGCCTGTCAATCGGCCAAAAGAAGCCGCATTCATCAAGTTCGGCAATTAAAAAATCAAATAAATTGTCAAAATATTTGCGCGGTGCAACTTCTTGGGTTTCAATATCCCAACCATCGGGCATTTTATTGCCATCGCGTATCGCCCATAAATAGCAAAAAATCGCCACACTTTGCGCCAAATTCAAACTAGGGCAGCGAAAATCAGTTGGATAGGTAACAATATAGTCCGCAGATACCAAATCAATCTGATCAAGCCCTAAACGTTCATTGCCAAAAAGAACAATCGGTTTTTCACCATTTGCCATTGCTTGCGCGATTAATTCCACTGCTTGTTGCGGGGAAATAAGGGGCTTATCCAATTGGCGTGGCGTTCCGGAGGTTGCAAAAACAATGGTTTTATCTGCCAATGCATCATTAGTTTTGGCGTGAATTTGCGCATTTTCAACCACCCATGTCGCACTTGCGGCAACCGCAGTCGCCTTTTCATTGGGCCAGCCATCACGCGGATTTACAATATGCAATTCCCCAAGCCCAAAATTCGCCATCGCCCGACAAGCCGCCCCAATATTCTCCCCCATCTGCGGCTTAATAAGCGCTATCGCAGGGGCGGGGGATGAAGCGGGTAAAGCCGCGCGGTCAGCGGCGGAGAGGATGGGTTTGTTGGTTTTTATAGCTATTTTATTCATTTTTTGGATAGTTACATAAAGTTTGAAAATAATCTGATGAGAAAGTTATTATTTCTAGGAAGGGGCAAATATTAATAGCAAGTGGTAGTATAAACATAGCTTGCTGAAATTAAAGTAAAAAGTTAAAATTACAATTTCTTATTGTTGCATTTTAGTGTATTCTATTTATTTTAGATAGAATCTATAAAAATAAATAAGCGTTACCGGAGCATCAAAATATGTCAATTGAAATCAACAAAGGCGATATAAATTTTGGGAATACTTCGACGGCCGTTTCGGCGAATGATATGAAAGAACTAATGGCTAGAATTGCTTCTGGGGACACATTACTTTTCGCTGGTTCGGGGCTGACTGCTGAGTGCACTAATATTGATGGGGGTAAACTTCCAGATGCAAAAACTCTATCGAAAGATATATGTAAACTAGGTATGTTTGATGAAGATGAAGATTTAAGATTTGCGTCTGACTTCTTTTTAGAGAGAAATTCTCCTTCTGAATTAGTTGATTTTTTAACCAAAAAATTCACTGTAGTTAAAACCAGTGAAGCTTTAGATAGAATAATGAACATATCTTGGTTGAGAATTTATACCACAAACTACGATAATGGCATAGAATTGTCAGCTAGAAATAATGGAAAAATCATTGAACCAATTACTATGGATGCAACTACAAAAGAACTCCTTCCAAAGAAAGACGTTTGCCTTCATATAAATGGCTTTATCGAAAAGTTAAGCAAAGACACGCTTCAAAATAGTTTTAAATTAAGTCATTCTTCCTATATTTCTGCTGACTCATTTGTAAATTCAGAGTGGAACTATATTTTCAAAAGAGACTTGGAAAGGTGCAAGGGAATTGTATTCATCGGGTATTCTTTATACGATATTGAGATTCAAAAGATTTTGTTTGAAAATCCAGAATTTCACAATAAAACTTATTTTATAACAAGAGAAGATATAGACGAAAAGTCCGCTTATTTATTTTCCAAGTTTGGCAAAGCGATACGAATTGGACGTGATAATTTTGCTGAGCAATTGCAATTCAGCGTAATGCAAAATGACGACAAAAGGTATGCACTCAGTGCATTTCAACGATATACTGTTTCAAACGATGAAAAAGAGATTAGAGATTTAGACATAGACCGAATGCTGATGTCTGGTCATGTTTCTCAAGAATATGTAGATACTGCAGTATTGGGCAATCCTAGTAAACCAATATTAATTAAGCGGCATTGCCTAGACTCAATTCTGAGTTTTTCAAAATCCAATAGACACATTATTGTAATTTCGGAATTTGGTAATGGAAAGTCAATAGTATTAAATGAAATAAAGCCAGTTCTGGAAACAAACGGAATTGAAGTATATGAAATTGCTGATTCAATGGGAGATTTTGTTTCAGATATAGATTTTATTGTTAGTCAGAAAAAGAGGTCCGTAATAATTTTAGAAAATTACGACGAATACTTAGAGGTTTTGAGATATGTGAGCGATTTAAAGCCTGAAAACTTATGTCTAATTGTTTCGGCAAGAACTGGCTCTCATGAAAAACATAAGACAAAGCTCGAAGAATTGAATTTTATTGCGAACGAAATAAATGTTGACATAATGACAGATGATGAAATTAGTTATTTCATTAGAATGGTTGATAATTTGGGGTTGTGGGGCGATCTCGCCAGTGAAGATAGTCGAAAAAAAATAGAAGTTGTTCGGAATGACAACAAATCACAGGTTTCTCTTAACTTACTTGGGTTATTAAAATCTCCACAAATCAAAGAAAGAATCCGTAATGCTGTTGGCCCATTACTTGATAAAAGCGAGTTTAAGGATACGATTTTTGCTATTTGTTTTTTGACTTCATTAGGAATTATTCCTGATTGCAGTTTAGTGTCTGAAGTTGCGCAGAATAACGAAGTATTTTCAAATAATTTGAGAAATAATGACAATTTTAGGCAGCTTTTCAAGATGGAACGAAACAAAGTGCTATCCCGTTCAGCGCCTTTTTGTTTAACCCTATTGCGTGAGCAGTTTTCCCCAATTTATATTATTACTCAACTTCAGAAAATCGCTAAGCTTTATTCTAATAGGACATTTAGGGATGTTAGACAAAATAAGATTTTTAAGGCAACTCTTCGTTTTTCTTCGGTGGAGACCATTTTACCTAGTGAAAATAAGCGCAATTATCTCCAGAGACATTATGAAGAATTAAAAATTTCTGTGCCTTGGCTTATCCATGACCCCCATTATTGGCTTCAATATGGGATGTCACAAATAATTTTTCGCGATTATAACAAAGCACAGGTGTACTTTGACAATGCGTATTCTTTTGCGCACAAGAAGCGGAGTTATCATACTAATAATATAGATACACAACAAGCTCGGCTGTTTTTTTTGCAGGCAATCGACTCAGTAGAAAATAATAAGATTTTCGATTTTTTTAAAAGCGGTCATAATTTGTTGCTCGGAATTTCAAATGATTTCTATAAGTTTAAACAGTTCGAATATTACTCTGATTTCTTTAAATCTAAATTTAATTCCCTTTCTAAGGGAAACAAGAAACATTTCAAAAACATGGTTTACGAGGCTAAAAAAGTAGTAGAGAGTTATATCAATCAAGGCGAGCCTACCTATGCAGAAAGCAGTTTGTTAGCACGCGCTGAAAATGATTTGATTGGAATTATGGATTCTATTGTCGCTAATCATGAATAAAGCGATTTATATCGTTTCTACATTTGTAGGTGAGCATAGATTTCATTTATTTTTTTATATAGTTAGGCACGCGTATAATTTCATCATCCCAAAGTCGCACATAAAAAACCATAATTCCCCCTAGATTTTCCCACCATAATCGCTAAACAGGGGCAAATAGATTTTGGTTTAGGAAAGGCTTGAAAATGGCTAAAATTAAAGTTGCAAATCCTGTTGTGGATCTTGATGGCGATGAAATGACACGCATCATCTGGAAGATGATTAAAGAATATTTGATTTTGCCATATTTAGATTTGGAAATCGAATATTATGACCTTTCGGTTGAAAACCGCGATGCAACCAATGACCAAGTGACAATTGATGCAGCACACGCAATTCAAAAGCACAATGTTGGTATCAAATGCGCAACTATCACACCTGATGAAGCGCGCGTTGAAGAATTCAAATTGAAAAAAATGTGGAAATCACCAAATGGCACAATTCGCAATATTTTGGGCGGTGTGGTTTTCCGTGAACCAATCATTTGCCAAAATGTACCGCGTTTGGTTCCTGGTTGGACTGCGCCAATCGTTGTTGGTCGTCATGCTTTTGGTGACCAATATAAAGCGACTGATTTCAAAGTTCCGTCTGCTGGTAAACTTACAATGAAATTCACCCCTGATGATGGCGGCGAAGAAATTGAATATGAAGTTTTCCAATATCCTGGCGCCGGTGTCGCAATGGGTATGTATAATCTTGATGAATCAATTCGCGAATTTGCGCGCGCATCAATGAATTATGGTCTATTACGTGGTTGGCCGGTTTATTTATCAACTAAAAACACAATCCTAAAAGCCTATGATGGCCGCTTCAAAGACATCTTCCAAGAAGTTTATGACACAGAATTTAAAGCTGCATTTGCTGAAAAGAAAATTGTTTATGAACACCGCTTGATTGACGATTTGGTGGCATCTGCGCTTAAATGGTCGGGCAAATTTATCTGGGCGTGCAAAAACTATGATGGTGATGTTCAATCAGACATGGTTGCACAGGGCTTTGGTTCTTTGGGCCTAATGACATCTGTTCTTATGACCCCAGATGGCAAAACCATCGAAGCAGAAGCGGCGCATGGCACAGTAACCCGCCACTATCGCCAACACCAAAAAGGCGAAAGCACTTCTACTAACTCAATCGCATCAATCTTTGCTTGGACCCGTGGTCTTGCGCATCGTGCGAAATTGGATGGCAATGAAGAATTGGCGAAATTCTCTGCTACTTTGGAAAAAGTTGTGGTTGATACCGTTGAATCTGGCTTCATGACCAAAGATTTGGCATTGCTTGTAGGTGACGAACAAGCATGGTTAACCACTGAAGGCTTCTTGAAAAAAGTTGCTGAAAACTTTGAAAAAGCGATGGCGTAAAATTCGCGCTTTACAAGTCATAAATAAATAAATGAGGGCGCCCCTTTTTCGGCGCCCTTTTTTATGCTCTTTTCGTAATTTAGACATAATTAGTCATAGATTTGCCGTTTTTAAAAACTATCAAAGCAATAGGAGATGGGGAAAATGAAAATCAAAAATACATTATTAATTACATCAATAATCGGCTTGTTCATTTCAAATATTGCAATGGCGCAAACTTATGATGGTGCGCAAATTGCCTGTAAAACAGGAAATAAAAAGGCGTTTTTAGAGGCGATAAGCATTAATGAAGCAAGTTTCAATAAATTTGTGCCAAAAATCCTTACAATGGGAACCAAAGATGTGGTCTCTGGCGCGGTCTATGAAATTGAGAATGAGAATTATGAATTATTATTCCCATTCAAATCATACAATGATGGCACTTGGATTGAATATGGAACTGCCGATGATCTTCACCCAATTTATGCCGATGTAAGAATTCTTGAAAAAACTGGTGACGATATTGTTATTCGTTTTCAGCGCGGCGATTTTGAATATGTAAATGGCAAAAGAAGCGATGAAATGGTCATAAAATATGGCAGCGAAAAAGAAATGACTTTTAAGCGTGCCAATAAAAGCCAATGTTGGAAATTGGATTCAATTTTTAACTTGCAATATTAAGGTATAAAGATGGAAAATAATAAAATATTCGCTTTAATTAGTATTGCGACCGCTGTTTTGTGTGGTTGTGGCAATGGTTCGATTAAGGATTCAATCAATAAAGAAGTGGCGCTTAATAAACGCACTTTTATTAGCTTCCCTGTTGAATTTAAAATGCTTTCTATGGATGAGGCAAAATCAATCACTGATAAAAGCCATATTAAATTGAATAATGATTTATCCGATGTTTTCGCCGATTGGAAAACTGAAACCTGCCAACAGGTTGAGGATAAAGAAATCAAACTTAAATGTGAAAATAACGGATTTGATAATTCAAATATGTTTGTCGATTCAATTCAAGTTGGCAAAGTCGATTTAAACAAAGATGGCAAAAGTGATTTAATTTTATATTTGGGCGGTAAAACAGGGCGCGCAGGTTTAGGCGATTGTGGAATTGCCGAATATAGATTTTACAAAAATACAGGCAAGGATTTCACTCCAATTGGCCGCGCGAACACAACGCAAAACGCCCAATTAAATATTTTAGACAATGCGCGCAAAAACCAATTCACTTCGCTTATCTGGAAATCTGAAACAGATTGCGAAGGTAAGCCTTTCAAAGCTGAAAATCGTCAAGATTTTAATATATCAGGTAATTCATATTAGATTTGGTGAAACTTGCCTTTAAATTGGCATATTTAAGATTATAAGTGCAATTATACATTTTAAATATATAATTATGTGTTTAAATTCCACATGATGATTTTGGAGTTGATTTTATGAGAATAATAAAAAATTCGCTTGCAACAATAGTATGTTTTAGCTTTGCAACCTTAATAATCGGTTGTGGCGGTAAATCTTCCAATGCAGCAGAGGCAAGTAGCGCACAGCCATTACAGGTGTCGCAAAAGCAAGAGCAACCTGTTGATAACCAAAATTCCGAAATTTCAAATGCAAATAATAATTTGAAAATGGCGAATGTTGAAACTGTTGCAAAGCATGAAATAGATTCTAATTTATTGAAATCAACCAAAGCTGCTTGCAATACTAGTGATGCGGCGGGATTTATTAATCAACTTGGTTATTCACGTGAGCTTGCGGCAAAATATTTTGCCAAAGAAATCACAATCGCCGAATATACAAAGGGAAGTAAAGGCGAACCAAAAATTCGCAAAATAAAAGCGGCAAATTATATTTTCCCAATTTCACTATTGGATTTTATGTGGGTTCAAACTGGAAGTTTTGAACGCGGCAATACAAAATATCTAGCGATTGAAATTAATCAAAGTGGTAATAATCAAATTTCTGTTGACTACCAAACCCTACCAAAAGCCCCGTCTGAAGATGGCGATGGCGATACAAGTGCCCGCAGCGCAATTGATTATGAATTACCATATTCAACAATTTTATTCCAACCAAAGGGCAATTGTTGGGAACTTACAGAAGTTGATGTTCATAATTAAAGAATTTAAATTATTCATATAAGGTTCATAGCGCAAAACTAATTATAAAAGCCAAGTATAATATTTGTTTCTTTTGACACGAATATTATACTTTGTTATTAATTATACGTGTGGAGTTTGGACATGCTCAATGCGTCGGTTATGAATCGCGAAAGTTATAGCGATAGCAAATTTATAAATGCGGCAATGGGCATTGATACATGGTGCAATGCCCTAAATGAATTTGCAAACCACACACATTCATCACGCGCGCAATTGGTTGGTATAGATAAGAATAAAAATTTGGTTTTTCATTCGGTAACTGAATTACCAATGCAGGCGCGCGTTAATTTTACCCAAATTGACGGCAATAACCCAAAAATTAACACCCGCCTTATGGCGTCAAAAAAATATGCGCCAATGCAAGTTGTTGGCGACTTTGAATATGAAGAAATAAAGCAAACCCAAATCAACCAAGATTATCATGAATATTGCGAACGTTGGGAAATGCAATATGGTTGCCAAACTAATCTAATCAAGGATAGTGAATTTACCTTTCTTCTTATGGCATTGCGTAACCGAAGGGATGGCATGTCAACACCTGAAACCTACGCAAGCTTTCAAGAAATGGCAAATGAAGTAAGAATTGCTGTAAATATGGCGCGCCAACTTGAAAATCAGGGGCACATGCTTTTGGCAAATTCACTTGATACAATGTCTATAAGTGCCTTTATTTGTAACTCAAATGGGGAGGTTTGTGCAAAAACTAAAAGCGCAGAAAATGCAATTCTTGAAAACCAAATTATTGATGTCAAAAATGGTCGTTTAATTGCAAAATCAAAAGAAGACCAAAAAAAACTTGATGACGCAATTGCAAAGGCGATTAAATTTGGCTCGCAAAGTTCAATTTGCCTTAAAGGTGATAATATTGGCAATTTACTATTATTAGAGATAAATTTGCTTCCTGCTTTGGGGTGGAATTTTAATTTCTTCCCAAAAATCATCATAAAAATTCGTGATAAATATAATAAAAATATATTATCTCTTTTACAAAGCGCCTTTGATTTAACCCACGCAGAGGCGCAGGTGGCAATAATGTTTGCCAATGGAAACACGCGCGAATTCATCGCTAATGAGCGTAATTCAAGCCTACAAACTGTTCGAACACAATTAAAGCGCATCTTTGATAAAATGGATATTCACCGCGAAGCCGAACTTGCCGCAAAGCTTGCAATTTTCATGTAAATATATTTATAACTTAAATTAAGCGCCCAATATTTGCCGCAATCAATTGCAATATATCAATAATGGTAGGGGATAATATGCGAAAATTTTATTTTATTGCGGGAATGATTGCGGCTCAGTTGTTTATACAAAATAGCGCATTTGCAAAGCCAGCCAAATATCCAATGGCTTTAATCTGGGACAATCTCGCACCCAAAGAAGACCGAATAAAACTAATTGCAAATCCTATAATCAAAAAAGATTTGCAAGTTGCCTATTATGGTTATGTTGAATCAAATTGCTATGGCACTGATGATTATAAAAAATGCCTTGAAAACCCGCCAAAGCCACCTTTTGAAGAGGTTTTTGACGCAATATCAATTGCCACACCTGATTTAAACAATGATGGAAGGCGCGATTTGATTTTATCTATGGGGCCACAAACTGGGCTTTCTGGTAATGGGCGTTGTGGAATTGATGAATATTGGTTCTATGAAAATATCGGTAATGATTACCGCAATATTGGCAAAACACAATTTCTTCGTTCTGAAAAATTCTTTCTTGGCGCTCCAAAGAAAATGGGTGAGTTTCGCGATATCATAACCAAAGAATTTGATGGTTTTTGCTCGGGCACTGAAAAGCCGCAATTTAATCATTCCAAATATGATATAAAAAAACGCGCATATTTTGACTTAGAAATTGACGCGCATTAATGTTCTTGATTTGTTCTTAATTATATGCTCTTATAAGGCGGGAGAATCAAAATGATAAATTATGCAACAATTGGAACTGATAATATTGCCGCCTCAACAATTTTTTGGGAAGCTGTCCTTGCACCTCTAGGGTATAAAAAATTCTGGGAAGCCGAAGGATATGGGGCAGGGCTTGCCATTGATGGCAATAAAGATAATTTCGGTAATATTTGGATTATGCGCCCATATAATGGTGAAAAACATGTTCCCGCTAATGGAACAATGATTGGTTTTAATGCGCAAACCACTGAGGCGATTGATAAATTCCACTCTGCCGCCCTTGCAAATGGTGGAACATGTGAAGGCGCGCCGGGGTTTCGTGAACAATATGGGCCAAATATTTATGTTGCCTATATACGCGATCCATTTGGCAATAAAGTAAGCGCAATTTGCCTTAAAAGTGAATGAAGTGATGTGAATGCCCCTTAGAAATTGGTTCATAGCATTTATTTTTGCATCTTTTTTTGCAATTAATTTTGCCAATGCGCAAAATATTGTGCCGATTAAAGATAATGAATTACCATCATTTAAGTTGAACGCGTCAATTAGTGGCACGGTTAAAACCAATAATGAATATAGCGAATATCAATGGCCTGGTATTTATTTTGTTTCCAAATTTAGGGGTACAGAAATTGGTTTTAAATTTGATGATAAACGCAATAAATTCAAAATTTCCATCGATAATAAGGAAATTGGGCAAATTGTTACCACTGGCGCAAATTCATTTAAAGTAATTGGACTTTCGAACACTAATCATCAAATTAGGATTGATAAAATATCCGAATCTTTGGGGCATTCTGGCCGTTTTTATGGCTTTTTTTCTGGATATAATTTTGCTTCTAAACCGCTTTCTAAAAAGCGAAAAATTGAAATAATTGGCGATTCCTATAGCGTTGGCTATGGGAATCTTTCTTTGTCACATAAATGTAGCCGTGAACAATTGTTTGATCTTACAGATAATTCAAAATCTTATGGGGTTTTGATGGCAAATGCGTTTGATGCTGATTATCAAATCAATGCCTATTCTGGAATTGGGATTGTTCGCAATTATAATAATGCAATGTTCGGTAAACCTATAGGCTATTTTTATGGCAAAAGTATTTTTGATGCCAAAAAAAATATAGAAGAAAATGATTTCCATCCTAATATTATAAATCTCCTTTTGGGAACAAATGATTTTTCAACCAAAATCAAACCCGACGAAAAATGGAAAAATATCGATGAATTAAAGGTTGATTATGTAAAAACTTATGCTGAATTCATAAACGAATTGCGTCGTAATAATCATAATGCTTTGATTTTAATCAGTATAAATATTGATGCCAATAAAAACCATATGGCGGCATATAAGGATTTGGAAAAATTATTTTCAAATCGCGATAAAAAAATAAAATTTGTAATATTACCTGCCACAAAAAAATCGGGCTGCGATTGGCACCCCGATTTATATGACCATGCCGCAATGGCACAGATTTTGATTTCCACGGTAAAAGACTTAGGTTTCAAATTCTAAATTTTATTTGCGCACATCCTCACTTTTATCGCGTGCGGCTTTGAATTCTGAATTTGGTTTCCATTTTGGCCATTTTTTAGAATTTGCCAAATCATATCCCATTTTGAAATTAATCATCAAATCTTCGATTGCGCCAGTATAATTCCAATTAGGTGACCATTCATCAGACGGTTGGTGATAATGATCTTTAACATAGGCTTCGTTTGCAGCTTTACCCGCCGCAATGCCGCCCTTGCGCAAATCAACGCCAGAACCTGCCGCAAGCATTGGCACACCGCGCTTTACAAGTGGGAAATGATCCGAACGGAAGAAATGCCCAGCTTCTGGCGTGTCTTCTGGTGAAATATAGCGCCCTTGAGCTTTTGCATATTTTGCTAAATCATCTTCAAGGCTTGATTGACCAATGCCAGTAACTTCAATATTTTTAGTGCGCCCAATTAAATTAATGCCATCAATATTAAAGCCCGCCACAGTTTTTTCCAACGGAACAACAGGATTTGTCGCATAATATTCAGATCCCAAAAGCCCGCTTTCTTCGGCGGTAAAACCAACAAAAATCACAGATCTTTGCGGCGCAGGTGCAGTTTTATATATACGCGCCAACTCAATAATCGAGGCCACGCCCGTTGCATTATCAAGCGCACCATTGAAAATATTATCACCCGTTTTGTCTGGAATGCCAATTCCCAAATGATCCCAATGCGCCGAATATAAAACATATTCATCAGGGCGGGTTTTGCCCTTAATCATGCCCACCACATTATGGCTTGTGATGGTTTCGGTTTGCATTGCAAAGCCGCCATTTAAATTGATATTTTTCAATTCTATTGCGTGAAAATCCTTGCCTTGGGCTGATTTCTTTTGGGCATCTAAATCAAGCCCTGCTGCTTTGAAAATATCTTGTGCCAAAGAATATGAAATCCAAGATTCAAGTTTTGGGCTTGATTTTAATGGATCATCACGAACAATATCCAATTTATTGCCATTGTTCGAATTTTTCACAGTTTCCCAACCATAGCTAGCGGGTCCGGTTTCGTGAATTATCAAACAGCCCAATGCACCGCGTCGCGCCGCTTCCTCATATTTATAAGTCCATCGGCCATAATATGTCATGGCTTTGCCGCCAAAAGTGTTATTTTGCGGAGTGTAATAATCGGCATCATTGATTAAAACGACAATGATTTTGCCTTTAACATCAATCTCTTTGCCATTTTCATCTTTAAAATCATTCCAACCACGCTCTGGTGCCGAAATGCCATAGCCAACAAAAACCAATGGCGCATTATTAAACGAAACATCATTAAGCGCGCTGCGCGAAGAAACAGTAATATCTTCGCCAACTTTTAAATCGCGATTTGTACCATTAAGGTTGATTGAAACCTTGGGGTCAATAACTTTAAACCTGCGAAGCAATACATCCTGCGTCCAGCTTCCGTTTGGGCCGCCTGGTTGTAAACCTGCTTTTTTCATGCCGTTTGAAATAAATTCTATGGTTTTGGTTTCGGCACGTGTGCCAACGCCGCGACCTTCATATGCATCGCTTGAAACTTCTTTAATATCATTTGAAAGGCGCGATGCACTAAATTTTGGTTCAAATGGTTTGGCATTTACTATGTTTGCCGAAAAGAAAGCGATTGATGCGATTGATGTGATTAATAAAGTTTTGTTTTTAATCATTTTTCCCTCACGGCGATAAAAACTATCACCCCATAAGGTGAATAGTATTTTGAATTTTTTGAAAATGCAAATATAGTGAATCATGTTTTTTACATTCAAAATTTTTCCGAAAAAAGCCATCACGCCAATTGCGGCCCTTTTATCATTGAGCGCGTGCGGGCAGGGGGCGATAAATACGCCGTTTCAGATAAGCCATAAGGAATTATTGGCAAATTTTGATAATTTCGCCAGCGCATGTTTTGCGCCGCAATTTATTGATAGAACAATAAAATGCGCGAAAATTGCAACCTTTGCCCATTACACTCTAACCTTCACCGAATTTCGCCAAAGTGCAAATCTCAAAATCCAATATAAAGCGCGCTTTGACGAAAAAAATGGCCTTTCATGCATTGATTATTCAAGCATGAAACCCGATGGCGTAAAAATCTATCAAAGCAAAGACAATAAAACTGCCATAAGCGATAATGACATCCAAATCCAAAACACGCCCCAAGCCGCCGCAATCACTAATGAAATAATCGCCCGCGAAAGCAAAAAGGGCCAAATCTGCGCCAAATATTATCTAACCCAAACCGGCAATCCACAAATGAATTATAAATTTAATTTTGTGGAAAATGTCGGCGGAAAGGATATTCCCGCCGCAGCAGGCACAAATGAATTTGCTTTTTTTAGTGCTGGTTCGGATTTGATTTTCTAACATTCTCCTCCCTTGCAAATCAAAGATTTGCGGGGGAGGTGGCTCGCAACGCGAGACGGTGGGGGCGCGAGTGTAACGAGCGTGCAAACTTAAGATGCCCCCTCCGTCACCCTTTGGGTGACACCTCCCCCGTGAAACTTCGTTTAACGGGGGAGGAGAGGTTTTACTAAATTAAATCCCCGCCTTAACCGCCGCTAGACCTGCCTCGCAATTTTCATCACTTGGCGCACCGCCTTGGGCGAAGTCGGGTTTGCCGCCGCCGCCTTGGCCGCCCATTGCGGCAACTGCGGCTTTGACTAAATCAACCGCATTTGTCGCAACGCCAACGCATGAAATTGCGATTGCCGCTTTGCCGTCTGCCTTTGCAATATAGGCCACCACGCCATTGCCAAGTTTTTGCATAGCCTCTGTTACCATTGGGCGTAAATCTTTGGCGCCAATGCCGTCCAAAATTCTTGCATCAACTTTTATACCATTGATTTCCTCAATCGCGCTTGCTGCGCCGCCGCCGCCAAGGGCAAGTTTTTGCTTGGTTTCGGCAAGTTCTTTTTCAAGGCGTTTTTTATCATTCAAAAGGCTTGCAACTTTTTGCGGCAATTCGGCAATTGGCGCTTTTAATGGTTCGGCGGCAATGCGCGCGATATTGGCCTGTGACTTTAGATATTCGATTGCCGCATTGCCCGTCATGCCTTCGATACGGCGAATACCCGCCGCAACCGCGCCTTCGGAAACAATTACAAAAGTCCCAATATCGCCAGTACGCGATACATGCGTTCCGCCGCAAAGTTCAACAGAATAGGCTTTGGATGGGTTTTCCAAATCTTTGCCCATTGCCAAAACCCGCACTTCGGCGCCATATTTTTCGCCAAATAATGCCATTGCACCCTCTTCGATTGCATCTTCGGGTGTCATAATTTTGGTTGAAACTTCGGTGTTTTGGCGAATTACTTGATTCACCAAACTATCAACGCGGTCGATTTCTTCGCGCGACATTGACGCGCCATGCGCAAAGTCAAAACGCAATCTATCCGACGATACCATCGAACCTTTTTGCGCCACATGCGCACCCAAAACTTGGTGTAATGCCTTATGCAAAAGGTGGGTCGCGCTGTGATTGGCGCGAATTTCATTGCGGCGTACGGTGTCGATTTTTAAAGTTGCCGAATTGCCAATTGCGATTTCACCCGATTTTAATTCACCGGCATGACAGAAAAGACCGCCCGCGCGTTTTTGCGTATCGCTTACTTCAAAAATTGCGCCATTTTCGAATGTGATTGTGCCACTATCGCCAACTTGCCCACCTGATTCACCATAGAATGGGGTTTGGTTGAATATTAATTCGCCTTTTTGACCCGCACCCAATTTATCGGTTTTTGCGCCATTGGCGACAATTGCGTTTAGGTTCGCGCTTGCTTCGTTGGTGCTATAGCCCAAAAATTCGCTTGAACCCAATTGATCATTGAGTTCGAACCATATTGTTTCGGTTGCCGCTTGCCCTGAACCTGCCCAATTTTTGCGGGCTTCTTCTTTTTGGCGCGCCATTGATGCATCAAAACCCGCCATATCAACTGAAATACCGCGCCCGCGCAAAATATCTTGGGTTAAATCAACAGGGAAGCCATATGTATCATAAAGATTGAATGCGGTTTCGCCTTTTAAACTATCACCTTTAACCAAAGTTTTTGAGGCATCATCCAAAAGCGCAAGGCCGCGACCCAATGTGCGTTTAAATCTTGTTTCTTCTTGTTCCAATGTTGCGGTAATAAAGGCTTCGGCGCGTTTTAATTCTGGGTATGCAGCGCCCATTTCGGACACCAAAGTTGGTACAAGGCGGTGAAGTAATGGCTCTTTTGCGCCCAAAATATGGGCATGGCGCATTGCGCGGCGCATAATACGGCGCAAAACATAGCCGCGGCCTTCATTCGATGGTGTTACGCCATCGGCAATAAGGAAGGAGCTTGCACGTAAATGGTCGGCAATTACGCGGTGACTTGGGGTTTTTTCGCCCTCTGCCTTTGTGTGGGTAAGGTTTTCCGATGCATTGATAAGGGTTTTGAATAAATCGATATCATAATTATCATGCACACCCTGAAGAACCGCCGAAATACGCTCCAAACCCATGCCAGTATCGATTGATGGTTTTGGAAGGCTGGTTTGGCTTCCATCTGCGTGTTTTTCAAATTGCATGAAAACAAGGTTCCAGATTTCGATAAACCTATCGCCATCTTCCTCTGCTGATCCTGGTGGGCCGCCCCAAATATGTTCGCCATGATCATAGAAAATTTCCGAACATGGGCCGCATGGACCAGTATCACCCATTGACCAGAAATTATCAGAAGTTGGGATGCGAATTATTCTATCATCATTAAAGCCCGCAATCTTTTTCCAAAGCGAAGCGGCTTCATCATCTGTATGATAGACGGTTACAAGAAGTTTGGCAGGGTTTAGTCCATATTCTTTGGTGATTAAATCCCATGCATATTTGATTGCATCTTCTTTGAAATAATCGCCGAATGAAAAATTGCCCAACATTTCGAAAAACGTGTGGTGGCGCGCAGTATAGCCAACATTATCCAAATCATTATGTTTACCGCCCGCACGAACGCATTTTTGACTTGAAGTGGCGCGTGGTGGATTTGGCGCGGCCTCTTGACCAGTGAAAACATTTTTAAATGGAACCATACCCGCATTAGTAAACATCAAGGTCGGGTCATTTTGCGGAACAAGCGGCGAGGAGGCAGTAATATTATGCCCGTTTTTGCCAAAAAATTCCAAAAAAGTTTTTCTTATGTCGTTAACACTAGCCATTTTTATTCCCACTGCGATTTAAATGCGCATTTAACCTATTAATTACCCAAATTTCTAAGACAAGATGGTGAATAAAAGTTTCACAGTAAATGCGCATATATATTCAATATTTTTGTAGTTTTTCGCCTTAAAAAGCAATCACCCCGCATCAGGGGCAATTGATGCGGGGTGAAAGCCAAAACAAGTTTTTAAAAATTATTCTGCGTCGTCTTCGAAATCGCCCTTATCACCCGCCAAAGCATCGGCAATAAGGCCAGAGTTTTTGCGAATCTTATCCTCGATTTCATTTGCTAAATCAGGATTTGCTTTAAGGAATTGGCGCGCATTTTCACGGCCTTGACCAATTCTTTGGCTATCATAAGAATACCAAGAGCCTGATTTTTCAACGATTCCTGCTTTTACGCCCAAATCAATTAATTCACCAACTTTTGAAATACCTTCGCCATAAAGAATATCAAATTCAACTTGTTTGAATGGTGGGGCAACTTTGTTTTTAACAACTTTAACGCGGGTTTGGTTGCCAACAACATCTTCTTTCTCTTTGATTGCGCCAATGCGGCGAATATCAAGGCGAACGGATGCATAGAATTTCAACGCATTACCGCCAGTTGTAGTTTCAGGTGAACCAAACATAACGCCAATTTTCATACGAATTTGGTTGATGAAAATCACCAAAGTATTAGAGCGCGAAATAGAAGCGGTTAATTTACGCAAAGCCTGTGACATAAGGCGCGCTTGAAGGCCAGGTAAGCTATCGCCCATATCGCCTTCAATCTCTGCCTTTGGTGTTAAAGCGGCAACCGAATCGACCACCAAAACATCAACCGCACCAGAGCGAACCAAAGTATCGGTGATTTCCAATGCTTGCTCACCTGTATCTGGTTGTGAAATCAATAAATCACCCAAATCAACACCCAATTTACGTGCATAAACAGGGTCAAGCGCATGTTCGGCATCAACAAAGGCGCAAACGCCACCATTTTTTTGCGCCTCAGCAATACAATGCAAAGCTAAAGTGGTTTTACCAGAGCTTTCAGGACCATAAATCTCGATGATGCGGCCGCGTGGCAAGCCGCCAATTCCCAATGCAATATCCAATGAAAGGGAGCCTGTTGAAACCGATTCAATCTCCACAACAGGGGCATTTTCACCCATGCGCATGATAGAGCCTTTGCCAAAGGCGCGTTCGATTTGCGCCAATGCCGATTCAAGAGCTTTTTCTTTATCCATTTCGCTTTTGTCCACTAATTTAAGGCTCGTTTGAGACATGATATTTACCCCTTCTGTCACGATTCCGCTTTGGTGAAGAATATTTTTCACAAAGCCAAAGAATTAACTTCGATGGGTAAGATGTATATCATTTGTTCTTAGAACGCAAGGGGAACATTTATTGCATGCGACCGAAAGTGGCGTGATGAACGTCAAAAATTATATGGTAAAATTAAAGAACAAAATAAAAACAAAGTATTATGTTTTTAAAATTTTTGCAGTTATTGGCTTTTGTTCGCTAAAATTGTTTCTTGGGCAACTTTTTGAAGCGCGATTGCATCATCACTAGATATGCCAAGTTCGAATGCCGCGCGCTCTTTTTTGCCAAATTGGGTGACATCATAGCCAGTAATAGTGCCAAAATCGACCAATGCATGTAGGTAATAACCGTAATTAGAGGCATGATATTGATCCCAACCCCAAAGGTTTATTTTGCCAAAATCAACGCCATCATAGGGGTTTTTGTCGGCAATCCCAACTTCAAATGCCCTGTTCCAAGCAAGGCCAACGGGAATCACATTTTTAATTTCGCCATTATTTGCAATAAGGGCGGCCTTATAGCCATCAAAAACGTCATTTCCCATTTGTTCAATCGGTTTTCCATACCAAAAACCACTTGGTTTATAGGTTTGATCTGCGCGCGACCATGTGGCGGTTAGATAAAGTTCGGCTTTTTTGTTTTTTGCCTTGAATGTTTGCGCAAGTTTTTGCGAATATTCGATTAATTTGGCGGGATTATTTGGGTTTTTGGCATCCAAAGTGGAATATGATTGCATAATTACAATATCCCACTTTCTATCAATTAATTTAAGTTTTTTATCAAAATGCGTATCAAGCCCCGAACCCGGAATGGTTTCAAGCGATATATCAAAATCCATATTCGCCTGTTTTGCCAAAGTCTTAAAAATAGACGGAACCCCGCCAATCCCTTCTTGGTTCAAATCACGCACATTTTCCGGATGATAAAACTGCGCCGAACCAGTCGCGCCATAGGTGAAAGAATTACCGATAAATAAAACCTTTTTGCTGTCTGCAAGGGCAGGGGTGAAAAGGAGGGTGAGGATAAGGGGGATAAAGCGATACATGATAATGCAATACAAGAGATTGCTGGTTTTGCAAAATTAAAAATAAAAGCCCCAATCTTTAGATTGGGGCTTGGTATTTTCTTAGGCTACCATATGCTTGTAATCGCATGGCTGATAGCCTGCCTGATTAACATTAAATGCAATCTAGGTCTTAATGCCCGATAACCGGGATACAGCTTCCGTATATCAGAAGTTGGTGCAAATTACAAGGATTAAAATCCAAGACCATGTAGAACACCTTGGCGAACTGATTTTAAATCATCTTCCGTTAGGGTGGGATAAATATACTTTCTTCGCCCAATTTTAATTGCATTAAGGCGATTTTTTGAAATATTCATAATCATATCACATTTTGCCCACACATCTAAATTTACTGGCGAATTTGGCATATAATTTTTTGATAATTTTACAACGAAGGGTAAATTATGCTTTGGCGCCGTAGTCGAAAGCGGAATGATAGTAACTATTTCAGAACGATTAGGCAATTTTGGCGAAATAATAACAACAGGCCGAACTTTGACCATTTCAGGGGGCTGAAAACCTTTAAAATCTGCAATGTATATGCTCCCTGCACGCGGATAATAATTTAATGCCATTAGTTACTCTTACGTCTTCATTTTCAGCCTTAAATATTATTTTGAAGGCTAGTTCTTAGTATTGATAGATTTGATTGGAAATTAAAGCCCTTTCCACAATTTAATAAGTATTCCCAAAAAATCAAATCATAATCACAAAATCTATCCGCGTTTTTTTGTTTGGGTTTATAATATTGGGTGGGGGGGTATTGGGTTTGTTTAGTGGGGTTTTTGGGGGTTGGATTGCTAACAAATCCTAACATTATTGAGGGGGTGGAAAATTCTCCTTCCCTATTATTGGGAAGGTGGCTCGCGCAGCGAGACGGAAGGGTAAGCGGTTTTGTGAAAAACCGCTTTGCCGTAAGGCAAAACAAGAAGATTGCTATTTGCTGAACCGTTTTACCCCTCAGTCACCTTCGGTGACAGCTCCCCAATAATTGGGGAGCAGAGCGGTTAGCCCGCAAGAACAGATTTCACTTTTTCCGCCAATTGGGTAAGTTCGAAAGGTTTTGGTAGGAAGGAGATGTTCATATCGGCCTCTAATACTTTGCCGAAATCTTGTTCGGCATAGCCAGACATGAAGATTATATTGGTTTCGGTTAGGAAATCTTTGGCTTCGCGCAACATGGTTGGGCCGTCCATGATTGGCATTACCACGTCGGAGATTAGAAGGTCGAAAGAATTTGGACGCTCGGTCAAAATCTCAAGGGCTTCTTCGCCATCGCCCGCCTCGGTAACGTCATAGCCACGTTGGCGTAAAAGAAGGGCGGTAATTTCGCGTAATCTATCTTCATCTTCAACAAGCAGGATTTTGCCTTGGCCTGAAAGGTTTTTGGCGCGTTTTGGTGGATCGTTTGGCGCGGCAACTGGCGCGGCAATTTCGGCGATTTCAGTGGTGGCAGGAAGGAAAACACTAAAACTCGTGCCTTTGCCGACTGCGGTGTCAATTGTGATATAGCCGCCCGATTGTTTGACAATGCCATAAACGCTTGCCATTCCAATGCCTGTGCCTTTGCCACTATCCTTGGTGGTGAAGAATGGTTCGAATATGTTTTTGGCGACCTCCTCACTCATGCCTGTGCCATTATCTTTGACGGAAATTTGGCAATATTTGCAATCGGGAATATCAACCAAACGCTCATCCTTAAGGGCGGCGATAATATCATCCTTGGTGGCGATTTCAGTTTTAACTGAAACATTACCGCCATTCGGATTATGGGTTAATACCGCATCACGCGCATTTGTGATAAGGTTCATAAAGACGGTTTCAAGTTGTTGTTTATCAGCCAAAACAGGTGGTAAATCGCGGCCGTGGCGAATATCAAGTTTGATACGTTCGTCCAAAACCTGATTAAGAAGGAATTCAAAATCGGATAAAACCGCGCCAATATCCAAAACCTCACGGCGAATGGTTTGCTTTCTTGAGAAGGCAAGCAGGGTGTGAACAAGGCTTGCGCCGCGTAAAGATGTGTTGCGAACGTTTTGAAGCTCTTGATATGATGGGTCGCCAACTGTGTGACGCATTAATAAAACATCGGTGTTTAAAAGGATAATTGAAAGTATATTATTTAATTCATGCGCCATATCGGCGGCGATTTTGCCGATAACTTCCATTTTATTGGCTTGATTAAGGCGACCTTCCATTTCGCGCCTATCGGATATATCAATTAACAGAAGCGCTGAGCCTTTTTCACCATCTTCAAGCAACCAGCCTTCGCAAATAGTTTGCGGGTTGTTTTTCATTATTAGGTCGATTGGGGCTTGATTGCCGATTTTAAGTTTTGAAAAGGCTTCAAAATCTTTTTCGTCAATAATATCTTTGATATTTGCACCCGATTTTAGGCCAGATATACGTTCAAAAGCGGGGTTGGTGCCGATGATTTGGGCATCTTTAATATCGCGCTTTGAAAGCCTTGCAAGGCCAAGGGGGGCGCCTTTTATAAGATCATTAAGGTTGGCACTTGAAATGCGTGGCACTTCGGCGATTTTTTCGATTTCAATATCTTTAACTTCGATATTTGGGGTAATTAATTCTTTTGGTTTTTCTTCGGTGATTTCTTTTTTAGGTGGTGTATCAAGGGCAAGGCAGCGCACAAGAACATCATTGCCAAGTGGTGAAATTTGCATAACAAAATCATCGGTTTTTTCTGTGATGGCTTTGTTTTTGCGCATTGATTTTTGAAGACGATAAAGCACGTCTTTGGGTGCACTTTGTTCAAAAATATCGCCAAAATTGCCATCTTTCAGCGAAATTCGCCATTCAGGATTGGCAAATTGCAAATCACCATTACGCAAAAAAATTGCCGCAGGTTCGTGAAAAGAACTAAGAAGCTGCACCGCAAATTTTGCGTTTATTGGTTCTGCTTTGAGAAAGGGTAATAATGACATTTCTAACCTATTGGAATAGTTTGGGTTGATTTCTTGCGATTGGCAATACTTAAGATTGTGCCAATGATTTTTGCTACTGCTTCATAATGTTCAGCAGGAATGGTTTCTTCGATATCGACGCTTGCGAAAAGGGCGCGGGCAAGGGGGCGATCTTCGATGATTGGAATATTGTGCTCTTTTGCGACTTCACGAATTTGCAATGCAACCCTATCAATACCTTTTGCAAGACAAATCGGCGCCAAATCTTCCCCTGGTACGTATTTTAACGCCACCGCAAAGTGGGTTGGGTTGGTTATAACAACTGTAGCCTTGGGCACGTTTTGCATCATGCGTTGGCGTGCTTTTTTTGCACGGATTTGCTTTAATTTACCCTTTATAAGTGGGTCACCTTCGGTGTTTTTATATTCTTCCTTCATCTCATGTTTCGACATTTTATTGCGCTTCATGAAGCTTTGACGTTGAAAGAAATAATCGGCCCCCGCAAAAACACCCAAAACAATAAGCAATTTCATCAAAAGTTCTTTTAAAACCGCACCTATGAATTTTCCCAATTCAGTGGGTTCAAGACTTATAATGTTTTCGGTTGCCCCAAGTTTTGGCTTAATAACATTATAGGCAACAATGCCCAAAACCATAACTTTAAACAAGGTTTTTAAAAATTGTACCAATGCATCCTTGCCAAAAAGGCGTTTAAACCCTGCAATCGGGCTTATTTTATCTGGCTTTGGCATAAGTTTTTCGGCATTGAACATAAGGCCAGTTTGCCCCGTATGCCCCGCAATAGCCGCAATTGACATTGCACCCATCAAAACTGCAAGTGCAATTCCAACATGATACATAATATCAAACATTAGACGTTGAAGGGATCCACCACTTATTTCAATTTGTTCAGGGCGTTCAATGAAATTGCGGCAATAAGCCATAATTTCGCCCGATATACGCCCACCCATATTGATTAAAATCATTGCGCCAACTGCAAGTATCAAAAGCGCACTTACATCTTGGGATTTTATTACATCGCCTTTTTCGCGCGCCTGTTGCAGCTTTCGCGGGGTGGGGTCAAAGGTTTTTTCGCTTTCGTCCTCTTCCATAATGCCCCCTATTGCAGCGATTGCGCAGCGCGCATCATCGCATTAAGCCAAAGCATTATGCCGCCGCCGATAGAAAGCATAAAAATGAAGATACCAAACAAAACCTGTGCTGGTTGTGTTATGAAAAACACCTGAATGGATGGCGCGGCACGGTTAATTAATCCAAGTGCAACGTTATAAATAATCGAAAACACAATCAAAGGGGCTGCCATTTGAAATGCGATTTGAAAACTTTGTGAAAAACTTTCAATTATCCATTGTGCGCCAATATTTGATGGAAAATGACCATTTGGAGCAAAATTATTATATGAATTAAGCGCACCAAGAATGAACCAATGATGCACATTACTTTCAAGAAGAACAACAACGCCAACAATTCCTAAAAAGCTTGAGAAAATACTATCTTGCGTGCTCTGGGCGGGGTCAATTGTCATGGCAAAGGCAAGGCCAGTTTGAAAACCAATAATTGTACCCGCTATTGCCAAAGCCGCATATAAAATTCGTGTTGAAAAACCAATTGCAAGGCCGATTAAAACTTCGACAAAAATCATTGCGAACATTCCCGAATTATCAACGGGAAGGGGCGGTAATTTTGCTGAAACCAATGGTGCAATTATTGCGGCAATAAAAAGTGCAAGTGCAAGGCGAAAACGCGGCGGAACACTGCTGTCACCAATTCCAGGGGCAAGCATCAAAAACGCCCCAATTCGTGCAAATACAAGGCCGATTGCCCATATTTGTGTGGGGATAAATTCCATTATCCACCTTGCCCAAAGGATGCGATACGCGCCATTGTTTCAACAAAAAAATCGTTTAATAATGCGCCCATTAATGGCAAAAAAATCAAAAGCGCGGCAAAAACCGCCAAAATTTTGGGAACGAAAACAAGTGTCATTTCTTGAACTTGTGTCAAAGCTTGAAGAAGGCCAATAACAACGCCAACCACAAGGCCAACAAGCATAACAGGTGCGCTCATGGCGATTATTAACCAGACCGAGCTTCGGGCAACATCTAAAACTTGATTTGGTTCCATAATTTAGTCCACATTCTGTTGATTTTATGCAATTCTTGCTGGTGCGATTGTAGTAAAAATATGGTTAATTTTTGGTGTATTTTGGTGATGTAATAACTAAAGTTTTTCAATTTGCCTTATTGTTATAAATGTTTAAAACTTGGGGTGCAAAAGGCATTATTCCTTCCCGATAAAAGGCAAAAAAGAGATACAAATGAAATCAAATATTTTTCAAGAAGTTTTAAATATCAATCTTAATCGCCGTAGTGTTTTGGGGGCAATGGCGGCAATACCGGCACTAAACCTAATTGGAACACAGGCGGCGGCGCAAGTTGCATCATTTAAATCTGTTCCAGAAAATAATTTTGATACCGTTACTGTTCCTGAAGGTTATGAATGGAATAAATTGATTTCATGGGGCGATGCGCTTTTTGAAGATATTGATGATCCAAAAGTTCAACCAGGTGCACCATTTGTTTTTAACCGTACTGAGCAAGAAAAGCGTATGGGAACTTGTAATGATATGATGGCAATTTTCCCAAAAAAATATCAATATCCATGGCCTGATAATGGCACAGATTGGATTTTCTGCTCCAATAATGAATATGTTTCGCCTTATTTGACGCTTACTTCTGAAGATGGAAAATTAAATGCAAGTGCACAAGAAGTCGAAGCTTTATATGCGGCGCAAGGTGTAACAATTTATGAAGTAAGACACGAAAATCGTAATTGGAATGTTATTAAAAACCCAAGTCTTGGCAAAGGCTTAAATAGAAGAATTACACCATTTACTGAAGTTATTTATGATGGCCCTGCCAAAAATCATCCTTGGATAAAGCGTGCATCTGAAGTTGTAAATCAAAGTGAAAAATACTTGGGAAATCTTCCGAAAAATAAGGATGGTGTCCTATCTGGCACAATGCAGAATTGCGCTGGCGGTTATACGCCATGGGGAACATATCTAACTTGCGAAGAAAATATTGATAATATGTTTTTCAATAGTGATTACCAAAGCCAAAATCTAAACGATGCGCGCAAAGAAGCAGGGTTTGAATTTGATGAATCAAGTTTCGGTCTTGGCAATAATTGGAAACTCGGCGGCCCAATGCAATTTGACCTTGCAAGAAATCCGTATGGTGCGTCACTTTATGGCTGGATTGTTGAAATCGACCCATATGACCCAAATTGGACGCCGCGCAAACATACGGCATTAGGGCGCAAGAAAAATGAAGCCGCGACAACTGTTATTACAAAATCGGGTCAAATTGCGGTTTATACTGGTGATGATCAGGCCAATGAATTTGTTTATAAATTTGTTACCACTGGTAAGTTTGACGCCAAAAACCGTATTAAAAACCGTGATTTATTATCAAGTGGCAAATTATATGCCGCACGTTTTGAAGCTGATGGCACTGGGCGTTGGATTGAAATCAATTTAAAGGCCGCAAATGCCGCGCCGCGCACTATGTTTGAAGCCCCATTCAAGGATGAAGGCGATTTAATGGTTCGCGCACGCGAGGCTGCGCGCCGCCTTGGCGCCACCCAAATGGACAGGCCAGAAGATGTCGAAAGCCCTGTTGACGGAACATTCATCGGCAAGGGCGCGGTCTATTTAGTTTGCACTGGCAATCAAACTTCTGAAGGCATTAATGGTAATGTCGCCAACCCGCGCCGTAAAAATGAAGCGGGGGCAACTGAAAAAAACTTTACGGGGCAAATAATTCGCATCAACGAAGAAAATGGCGACCATGCAAAAACAAAGTTTACATGGGAAGTTTTTGTAATGGGCGGCGACCATTCAGCAGAGTTTGCGCCAAATAAGCGTAATGATGGCGAAACCTATAATCTTTCATCATGGAAAGATGGTAAACCAACCACATTAGGTGATAGGTTTGCAATGCCTGATAATATTACTTTTGATAAAAAAGGCTTTGCATTTTTCACAACCGATGGAACACCCGATAATTTCCCATGCAATGACGGAATTTACGTGGTTTCAACGACTGCCCCTGCACCGCGCGTAGTTAAGCGCTTTTTGACTGGGCCAATTGGTTGCGAAATTACTGGACCATTATTGTCACGCGATAATAAAACCTTCTTTTGCGGCCTTCAACACATTGGCGATGAAGACCCAAAAGGCAATCGCTATCGCGGCAAAGAAGACAAATCACATTCAACCTTCCCAAACCAAGTCTGGCCACGTGATACGATTGTATATGTGACTAGGAAAGATGGTGGGGTTATTTAATTGCGATGAGCCCCAAAATTTTGGCGAATTTTGGACAAGGCGAAGAGCAGGAAATAATTACGAATTAGAGAAAATTCATGCTCCCCCGCTTCGCAGGCGAGCATGAATATATTTAAAATTAATAATTGTAATTAAAACTAAACTTCCTTCGTCGCCGCCTTTAGCCAATCGCGGTCTTTGTCGTTTAGATGGGGGCCGATTTCGCGGAAGACGCGGTTGTGATATTCGTTTAACCATTGAATTTCTTCACGTGTCATAAGTGCGAAATTGATTGCGCGTGTATCGATTGGCGCAAGGGTTAGGGTTTGGAAGCGGTGCATTGGGCGCTCCCCACCTTCTGGGATTTCGGCTTTGGTTACATATTGAAGGTTTTCAATGCGAATTCCATATGCACCGGCTTTGTAAAAACCGGGTTCATTTGAAACCACCATGCCTTCAATAAGTGGCACATTGGCAAGAACTTTGGCAATTCTTTGCGGGCCTTCATGAACACCCAAATATGCTCCAACACCATGTCCAGTACCATGATCATAATCAAAACCACCATCCCATAATGAAGCCCGCGCCAACGTATCAAGCATACATCCAGGGGTGTTAGCAGGGAATTTAATGCGCGATAATGCAATATGACCTTTTAAAACCCGTGTGAAACGATCCTTCATTTCATCGGATATTTCGCCAACGCTTATGGTACGCGTAATATCGGTTGTGCCGCAATCATACTGCCCACCACTATCAATAAGGAATAGGGAGCCGTTTAAAATTGGCGCATTTGTTTCAACATTAACGCGATAATGTGGCAAAGCCCCATGTTCACCCGCCCCAGAAATTGAATCAAAAGATAAATCTTTTAATTCAGGTGCAAGTTTGCGGAATTCTTCAAGTTTTTGACATGCATCAATCTCGGTCAATTTGCCAGATGGTGCATTCTCATCAAACCATGCCAAAAAGCGCGCCATTGCAATGCCATCAATATTATGGGCTTTTTGCATACCATCAATTTCAGTTGGATTTTTCGCCGCGCGTGGCAAAATTGTTGGATCTTGCCCTTTAACAATTGTGGCGCCAGCATTATCAAGCAATGTGAAATAATATGCGGCGGTGGTTTTATTATCTACTAAAACCTTTTTGCCATTTAATGATTTAAGGTCAGGTTCGAATTCTTCTTCGGTTTTGATTGTAACGCCATTGCCAAGATGTTGGCGAACTTCGGGCGTAACTTTTTGTGGGGCAACATATAGGGATGAAGTGCCATCCTTATTGATAATTGCTGAACCAAGGGTAAGGGGGGTGCGCGAAACATCGCCGCCACGAATATTAAATACCCATGCCAATGCCATTGGCGCGGTTAAAACAGCACAATCATTTTGCCCATTGCTTAAATCCTCGGCGATGCGTGCAATTTTTGACGCAGAATTTTCACCCGCAAATTGGGTTGAATGCGGCTTCATTAGCGCGGAAGGGAAGGCAGGGCGGTCTTTCCAAATCAAATCAATTGGGTTTTTATCAAGTGCAATAAGTTCTACACCACTATTTTTTGCCGCTATTTCAAATGAATTAATTGCATCAGGTGTAAATAGGCGTGGGTCATAACCAATTTTTGCGCCTTTACTTACATTATTTTCCAGCCATGCATATGGCGGCTCATCAATTAATGAATGAATCTTAAAAATATTTGCATCAGTTTGAACAATTACTTGTTCTGTATATCTTCCATCAACAAAAATATGCGCGCTTTCTTGCATAATTATTGCAAAGCCCGCAGAGCCAGAAAACCCAGATGCAATCATCAATCTGTCATGCGAAGATGGTAAATATTCATTCTGCCACTCGTCTTCATGTGGAATTAAAAGCCCGTCTAATAAGGCTTTTTTAAGCTCACCGCGAATAAGTGGAACATTTTTTGTTCCATATTGCGGGCCACCGCAAATATCGAAATTTTGCAAATTTTCAGACGTTTTGGCTTTATCTTCGAACATATTTTATCCCTGTGCTACTTAGCAGTAAATAAATTTCGCATTTTAACGAGTTTTTATTTGATTGCCTTTATATAGCAATTAATAGCGGAGAAAACAGTGTGAAAAGTGTTCGAAGTTTAGAAATGTTACACAAACATGGCTCCACTAGCCGTGTTCTAAACCTCCTGCGCGTTTATGAGCAACACGGAACTTCTAGCGATTATCAGCAAAAACCTATGTTTCTTACGCCAAAACTTAATCGCGCAATAATAGTAAAACACAAATTACGCCGCGATGAAGATTATTTGATGCAAACCAAAAAAAAGGTTGTAACCAAAGTTATTTTCCCTTTAGTTGCAGATTCATTAAGTTTTGGTGGTCATTCATTTTTTGTTGGTCAAACCAATTTTGCACGTGTTTTTTACGAAGCCCTTGGCGGTGAAACCGAAGAAGCAAGACGCGATTTAGAGGTTTTGTCATATTTAGATAATATTCCATCGCTTGATCCGTTTTTGGTTCGTGAATATTTGCGCCGTCATAATGTTTATGCCGATGATTGTTATTTCGATCTTGCCCCTGTTGATTTAGAGGCAATAAAGAATTTCGCTGCTGATGAAGTTCGTCGTCTTGTAAGTATTGCTTTTGGCGGCGGCGATGAAAGCAATCAAAAAGAGCTTGTCGATAAAATGGTAAGGCTTATTCTTTCGAATGAGGCCGATGATAGATTGCAACCAATGCGCGTTGCACTTGGTTTGACGGGTAATGACTTTAAGGAAGGCGTCTTTGCATGGCGTGGCTTCTTATATTTCAAATGGCAATTGGCTGGTTGCCTTGATAGTTTAGGCGAAATCATACGCAGCTTTGACAATGTTCAACTTGTTAATTGTACAAGTTTTGACACAAAACGAAACGTAAAAGCACTTTCGCAACAAATTAAAATTGATTTGGTAAAAGTTGTAAAATTATGTGAAGCAACGGTAAATCTATATGACCGCGCCTTTAGCGATTTGGTTGACCGCGCAAAAGCACAGGCATTTCGCGAATTTCTTCTTGCAGGACCAGATTTATTCATCGACTTGGGCCGCATGATGGGCGGTATAAATCATATTGTCACATTCTGGAATTATCGTTTCCCGCAAGGTAAACGTAAACAATCTGATGCCAATGATTATGAGGCTTTGCTTTTAGATTTTGCATCTTGCCTAAGTATGCAGGTGGTTTAGTTTTTCACTCTTTTATATGTAAGGGTTGACCAAACATCTTGGTGATAAGTATTTACCAAAACCAAGCCTTGTTGTGAAAATGCGCGCTTAATCGCTGGTTCTTGGGTTGTTAAAAGCCCCGATAAAACCAAATGCCCGCCAAATGCCACTGATTGGCTTAAATCGCGCGATAATTTGATTAATGGCTTCATCAGAATATTTGCAAATACCAAATCATATCCGGCATCTTTGCGAATTGTGGTTCGCCTTATGCCATTTGCAACATAGATTTTTACATTTGGGTTTACTTTATTAACATGAAGATTTTCGCGTGCAACTTCTGCGGCGCGGGCATCAATTTCAGTCCCAATACATTTTGCACCCATTTTAGCGGCTGCAATTGCTAAAACCCCAGAGCCAGTTCCAACATCAAGCACATTTTTTGGGGTTTTTCCATTACGAATTAAGCGCTCGAGCGCAAGCAAACAGCCGCGCGTTGTTCCATGATGCCCAGTTCCAAAAGCTTCACCCGCATCAATGATAATTTCAATTTTGCCTTTTTTGATTTTTGATTTGTCGTGACTGCCAAGAATTCTAAAGCGACCTGCATCAACAGGTGGCAGACCTTCTAATGACATTTTTATCCAATCACTTTGCGGCAAAAGTGCATATTTCGTTGCAAGTTCAGGCATCATTAGTGCAAGTGCGGCGACGCCAGATTGCATCACATCTTCATCTTCGCCATAGGCTTCAAGGCGAAATTGACGGCGCTCGGTCTCAAACCAGGCGATTGCACCAAAACCACCCAAATTTTCCAAAATTTGGGCTGCTTCTTCGATAGGGCCTTTAAGGCCATTGGCATCAAGCATAAACATGCGCCTGCCATAATAAAAGAATGCGTAAAAGTCACTTCTATTTCTGTAATTTTTATGTCAAAGGGCAATTATGCGCGATAAACCAAGATTATTCATAGATATTGATTTGGCAATTGGCCAAGAAATCACCCTTTCAAAAGAGCAAAGCCATTATATTGCCAATGTAATGCGTAAGAATATTGGTGATGAAATTTGTGTTTTTGACGGCAAAAATGGTGAATTTGACGCAAAAATTACCCAAGCATCTAAAAAAAGCGTTGCGATTGAATGCATAAATCAAACGCGTGAACAAGATAATTTACCAAATATAACTTTATTTTTTGCGCCTATTAAAGGCCATCGCAATGATAATATAATCGAAAAAGCCACTGAAATTGGTGTTAAAAATATAATGCCAATCATAAGCGAGCGCACAATAGTTCGAAAACCAAATATCGAAAAATATCGCCTAACTGCAATCGAAGCAGTTGAACAATGTGAAAGCCTTACAATTCCGAATTTTTCACAAGAGAAAAACCTAATAGATGCCATAAATTCCTTTGAAGGCGATAGAATTTTCTTTGCCGATGAGGCGGGCGGCGGTAATTATATAAAAGATGCGGTGTCACAAAATGATAAATCCATTGCTTTATTAATTGGCCCAGAAGGTGGCTTTAGTGAAAGTGAAAGAAAAAGAATTCTTGAAAACAAAAAAGTAAGCGCAATTTCCCTTGGAAAAAGGATATTGCGTGCCGATACTGCGGTAATAAGTGGTCTTGCTTTATTACAATCTAACTGGGGCGATTGGCAGTGATGGAAGCAATGCTACTTGAAATAAAAAAAATATTGCTTATTTCGATAAAATCGAACAATAATATTTGAAACGTTCTGAAAGATAAAAATGGCTTCTAATAATTCCCCAATTATCGAAAAATTTGACGATTTACTTTTGACTTTCCAAAAAGGAATGAAGCCTAAAGCAGATTGGCGTATTGGTACCGAACATGAAAAGTTTGGTTTTTACCACGGAACTAATGATACTGTTCCTTATGGCGGTGAAAATGGCATTCGTGCACTTTTAGAAGGTGTGCAAAAAGGCAATAATTGGGCGCCAATTATGGAAGGTGATAATATTATTGGCCTTAAAGATGGCATGGCTTCAATCACTTTAGAGCCAGGTGGCCAATTTGAATTATCAGGCGCACCACTAAATTCAATTCACGAAACCTGCAAAGAAATTGCGTCGCATTTAAAGGTGGTTCGTGCCGCAGCCGACCCTTTAAATATCGGCTTTTTGGGGCTTGGTTTTCAACCTAAAACCGCACTTGAAGATGTCCCAATGATGCCAAAAGGGCGTTATAATATTATGAAAGCCTATATGCAGAAGGTTGGTCGTTTGGGTCGTCAAATGATGTTTCGTTCGTGCACCGTGCAAGTGAATTTGGATTATTCATCTGAATTTGATATGGCGCAAAAATTTAAGGCATCCCTTGCATTGCAACCAATTGCCACCGCATTATTTGCAAATTCACCTTTTGCAGAAGGTCGTTTAAATGGCTATCAATCATATCGCGCGCATGTATGGTCTGATACTGACCCTGATAGAACAGGTGTTCCAAAATTCATTTTCAACAAAGATTTTGGCTTTGCCGATTACGCAAATTATGCCCTTGATGTGCCAATGTATTTTGTTTATCGCGACGGCATTTATCACGATGTTTCAGGGCTTTCATTCCGTGATTTTATGGCGGGCAAATTAAAAGGCTTTGAAGGCCAATTGCCAACACAAAAAGATTGGGAAGATCATTTAACTACACTTTTCCCAGAGGTTCGCCTTAAATCATATCTTGAGATGCGTGGTGCTGATTCTGGCCCTTGGTCGCGCCTTTGTGCTTTACCTGCTTTATTTGTAGGCATGCTTTATGATGATGCATCACTAAAAGCGTGTTTGGAAATTATCAAAGATTGGGATTATGAAGATATTGAAGGGCTTCGCCGTTCTGTTCCAATGCTTGGTCTAGATGCCAAAATCGCAGGCAGAAGGGCGCAAGATATAGCCAAAGAAGTCCTTGAAATTTCGCGCGCAGGATTGAATGCACGCGCCCAATTAAACGCCGCAGGTGATAATGAAACAGGTTTCCTAAGTGAACTTGATGAAATCGCGTCAAGTGGTAAAAATAGCGCCCAAAAACTTATTGAAAAATTCAAAAACGAATGGGGCAGGGACATAAACCGCGTTTACGAAGAATGCGCTTATTAATTTAAGAGGCTAAATCTGCATATAAAACAATTGCCTGATTATAAAATCGAAATTCAACTTTACCCAATTAGCAATATTGGGGAAGGAGGATGGGTTTGCGCATTTCCTATGCAGAATGGTAGTTTTTTAATTGTAAAGGATGGATTGGTTTATGACGAATTCCTAAAGCCAATAATATTTTATGAATATAAGACTGCCCATAAAATCCAACCCAATTATGTGCAAAGATTCTCAAATGGCGATTATTTATTGGTTGAAGCACGGGAAACTAAAAAGCATCCAAATGCCTTTATTTGCGACAAAAATGGCAAATTTTTGAGAGCCTTCAAAATTGGCGATGCTATTAATAAATTGATTGTTGATTCAAAAGATAGAATTTGGGTTGGTTATTTTGACGAAGGTGTTTTTGGCAAAAGTGAAATATCACAATATGGCCTTAATCGCTTTGATGAAAATGGCAGACTTGAATATTCTTTTATGTGCGATGGGCTTAATATTGATGATTGCTATAATTTGAATATTGATGGCCGCAATAACGCAATAATTGCGCCATATTCAAAGCCTAAAATTGCGATTATTGATGACCAAAATGCCAAGGTTATATGTGAAAACACAATTGGCGACGTGCCATTTGGACTTTTTATTAATGATGAATATATAGCGAAAATTGGCGCAGGTTTCGACAAAAATGACCCTGAAGGTAAAATAGAAGAATTAGATTTTTTGACATATGATTTGACCAATAATGCCATAATTACTGGTCCAATGTTTGATAATTTAGATGAAAATCGCTTTGAAACTTACGATAGCTGTATCACAATCATAAATCGACAAAATGAAAATGTGAAATTGGTTCAGGTCTTTGATGAAGAGAATAAAATTTTGTCATTACGCAATTGTAACTGCTATCAAGACCGCGCATTAATTTGTTCAAATGGAAAAATTTATTCGCTCGAGTTCCAAAAAATTATCGATGCAATTAGCATATAGTATTTGAAACATAAACAATTGCACTAAAAAATTGCCGATTTAGAAGAGTTCTTAGTTAATAATGCGTAAAGCACTTGCCCAATTAGCAAAATAATGTTGATTTAGGCCAAAATCATGGGCGCACTCAAAGAGGTGCGCACGGGGAGCTTTTGGCACTATGGATATTATTCTTTTAATTGGCGTATTGGTTACGGTCGGAACAATTATTCCGGTTATAACGCAAATGAAAAACCACCCACGTGGTCTAATCATCTGTTTCTTTGCAGAAATGTGGGAGCGTTTTTCATATTATGGTATGCGCGCCCTTTTAATTTATTATGTAACTTCACATTTCTTATTCCAAGATGAGCGTGCAAGTCATCAATATGGTTCTTACACAACTTTGGTTTATTTGCTTCCACTTGTTGGCGGTATAGTTGCTGATAGATGGCTTGGAACACGTAAGGCGATAGTTTTTGGTGGTCTTTTATTGGTTGCTGGCCATTTTGGTATGGCATTTGAAGGCAAGCCAAATCAACAAACCTTGATTTACCAAGGTAATACGTATGAATTTGTTGATTCAAAAGCCAAAAAAGAAGGCGCTAAAAAAGAATTAGTTTTGAAAGTTGGCGATCAAACTTATCAATATGGCCCGAATAAAGAGGGCGGTCTTGAGGTTCAGGGGCTTCCAAAAGATGCACCAATTCCATCAATTATGCCAAAAGGCACCTATGAATTAAGTGTAAAAAGCGAAACACCTTGGGCAGAAAAAGCATTCTTCCTTTCAATATCGCTTATCATTATGGGGGTTGGTTTCTTAAAACCAAATATTTCTACAATTGTTGGTCAATTATATCCTGATAAAGATCCGCGCCGTGACGCAGGTTTCCAACTTTATTATTATGGCATCAACTTAGGTGCATTCTGGGCAGCAATTCTATGCGGCTTATTGGGGCAAAAAGTAGGTTGGTGGGCTGGTTTCGGTCTTGCTGGTTTCGGCATGTTACTTGGCCTTGTATTATTCATGGGTGGTAAAAAACATCTCGAAGGTAAAGGTGAGCCACCTGCTCCTACGGCTTTGAAGGAAAAAGTTGGCGGAATTATTTCACGCGAAAACCTAATTTATGCTTGTGGCCTATTGGGTGTTACATTGGTATTTTTCATTGTTCAACGCAATGAATTAGTGGGCCGCGCATTGGCGGCAGGTTCAATTGCGGTTTTGGCCTATGTTTTTTATTCGATGCGTAACCTTACTAAACAGGAAAATTTCCGCCTTTTGCTTGCATTACTTCTAACCCTTGGTTCAGTAGTATTTTTCACCTTATTCGAACAGGCAGGTTCATCATTAAGCCTTTTTGCAGAACGTAATTCAAGCATGAATATTCTTCCTGCGCCATTTGCGATTGAAATGTTTGGTAAACAATTTGCCTTTGCATCTTCTGAACAATTGGCATTATTGAAAAATCTCCGCCCTGACCATATTTTGGTGAATATGGGCATTGCACCTGCACAGACTCAATCATTCAATGCGGGCTTTATTTTGATTTTCGCACCAATCTTCTCAGCGATTTTCACATATTTGGGTCGCAAGCAAATTGACCCAGATCCAGTTAAAAAATTCGCATTTGGTATGGTTTGTGTTGGCCTTGGCTTTTTAATTCTTGTTTGGGGCAAGGGCGCTGCTGATAGCGCGTTCCGTTTGCCACTTATCTTCTTGTTTTTAACTTATTTGTTCCATACATGGGGTGAATTGGCATTGTCACCTGTTGGCTTGTCGCAACAAACCAAATTATCACCGCCATTCTTGGCATCAACGATGATGGCGATTTGGTTCCTTGGTTCGGCTGCTGCGCAATTTGTTGGCGGCATTATCGCGGGTCATGCATCAACTGAAACAGTTGGTGGCGTGGTTCTTGATAATCAGGATGCGCTTGAAACCTCATTAAAAACCTTCCAGACAATTGGTATGTGGGGAATTTATATAGGCATTGGCTTCTTTATACTTTCGTTCTTTGTGTCTAAATGGGCATATGGCGCGAATGATACTAATGCCGAATAATCATGCAAATTATTGACGATTACGCCGCCATTGATGAGATTGTAGATCTTTGGCGGCGTTGCAATCTTTTAAGACCGTGGAATGACCCAATAAATGACATAAAACTTGCCCGCGCCGAAAATGGCGCGGTTTTGTGTGTTTTGTTAGATGAAAAATTAGTTGGCGCAACTATGGTTGGCCATGATGGGCATCGTGGTGCAATTTACTACCTTGGCGTTGATCCAGAATATCAAAAATCAGGTATTGGTAACGCGCTTGTGACTGCATGCGAAGATTGGGTGAGGGCACGTAATATCCCCAAAATCAACCTATTAGTTCGCAAGGAAAACCAAGGTGTTATGGATTTTTATCAAAAACTTGGATTTGAAGACACAAATTCAATTTGCCTGTATAAGAATCTTGATCCCAAACAGGCAAAAATTGAAAAAGAACAAAAAACTAATTGGGAAAAATAATTATATTAAAGACCTTTTTTAAGTCTAATCATTAAATATGGGCTGTTATTTGTTGTATCGAAAGTTGTGCTTTCGATATTGCCGAAGTTTACTAAGTTATTGTAATGATTATTAATTGTGTAATTGTTTGAATTAATAACACCATTAATTGATGTAGAAATGTCAATGCCGTTCTTATATGGCACATCAAAATAAAGCCCTAATTCGGTTCTTTGTGGGTATTTATAAGTATCTTTGAAATCATTGATTTCGTATGATGCATTGGCACGCATATATGTGCCCCATGCCATGCCATTTTTTGCATCTTTTTTTATGTTTAGATAAACACTTTGCAGTGGTTGCGAATTTTTATAATTTGCAAGTTGCGGAATTTGGGATTTTGAAATCTGATATTGGCTGTCAATAATAAGGCCCTTGGAAATTTTATCTAATTGCCATTTTAATTTAGCCTGAAAAGTTTTTTGATTTGCATAATCAACATTGGAAACACGTGTTCCAACAAAATTACCATTTTCAATTATTGGAAGGCTTGCAATTTTATTATTTATATTTTGATTTTCAATCTGAAGCGATAAATTGGCATCATGGGATAGATTATGATCAATACGCACTTTTGTGCTAAAATTACTTGGTGTCTTAAGCCATTTATTTTTATCTTGGGTCTCAATTATTTGCGAAGCGAACCTTATGCCGTCAACTTCAAAATCATTGGTTCGTTTGGCTGCTTCTATCCAAATACGGCTTTTTTCATCTAAACTATATGCAAGCTCAACTTTTGGGCTAGTTATAAAACCGCTTTCAGATTTTGAATATGGGCCATTTTGAACAAAATCATATAATTTTGCTTCTATACTTGGGTTTAAAGATAGTTTTTTTGATAATTTAATATTGGTTTTAAAATATGTATTCAAGCTACCTTGCGAAATTGCAATTTCACTTTTTTGATTTTCGTAATTTTCAGAAAAATAAAGGCTTGAAAGCGCAAGCTCATCTTGCTTTAGGCTTATCCCGAAATTGTATAAAGGGTTTTTTAAATTCGCACTAAGTCCATAAGATGCGCCTTGATTTATGCTTTGTGCTTGTGTTTGAAAATTACCATGCGTCTGGCGTAGGAAATTATAACCATTTGCGCTTTCGTGCTGAATTTGATTTTCAAGTTTAATATTAAGCGCATTATTAAGAAAAGCGGTATCGATTTGCGCTAATAATGCGGCACGTAGATTTTGATTATAATTCAAATTCTCGACTAATTGGGATTTTCCGCTTTGGGGCTTTATTTGCTTGCGGCTATCTGTGTAAAAACTGTCAGAGTTTTCAAAACTTGCAACAAATGCAAGGTTTAGGTTTTCTTTTTGCGCCCTAAATTCACCTTTTGCATTGAAATTATCCTGTGAATATTCACTTGTGGATTTTTGCGCATCAAGAATATTGCCATTAATATCGTGTTTTTCGCGTGATTGTGCATTTGAAAATTGCTTTTCAACATTTCGCGAAAAATTAGATTTTAATTGATTGGCAGAATAAATAGGTTTTTGGGTTTGATTTATTTTTGGGGCATTTTTAACATCATCAAAACTTATTTGATTATCAAAATCTGCGCTTAATTTTTCTTTATTATCTTTTTCAACTGCATCAATAAGTTTTACAATACGATTTGATTGTAAAGTATTTGCGCCATCTTCGCCTTCAAAAATTTGTGCGAAAGCATAGTCATTTGCATCTGCTTGCTTAAGTAATTCTATATCTTCCGCATTATCACTTTCATAAATTTCATCATCAATTAAAAGTGAGATTTTGGCATCTTTTATACCAATTTTATTACGAATTGCGTCAATAATATCAACAAGATTTGCATTATCAGGAAGGGTTAAATTACTTAAATTCAAATTTATGAATGGTAATAATTCGTCATCATTACCAATAGTTTTTTGGATTTGGGTGATTAATTCTGGTGTTGTTGAATTTTCAAATGCATAAGCATCACAAGTGCCAAAGGTTGATAAACCAATTGCGAAAACACCAAAACTAATAATTTTTTCAAATCGTTGCATAAAATTTTTAATAAATATAATTACGCCAAATTTGTGACCCAATTTGTGCTCTAATAGCGGTTTAAGTTTAAAATGGCATTACTTTTTTTGATATATTTGCTGATATTTCATAAAAATGTTCAAAAAACACTTGTGGCTGTTTGGAATTTTAGCAAATCTTTGTAAAAGAAACTATGCGATTGTCAAAAAACATTATTGTTGGTCTTGGGTTGGTTTTTTTAGGCTTTACGCCAATTGCCCATGCACAAAATATACAAAACCCAAATTATCTAAATGCCAAAACTGGTTTTGCACCACTTGCAAAAAAACTTTTGCCAAGTGTGGTGGGCGTAAGTTCATATAATCCAACTAGAATTAATACCTCGCGCTTTGTGACTAATAAAAATGCGCCTATTTCTACGGGCTCTGGTTTTATTTATAATGCGTCTGGATTTATTATTACCAATAATCATGTTGTTGAAAGTGGAACAAGTTTCACAATTACATTGCAAAATGGCCAAACCTATCCTGCAAATATTATTGGGCGCGACGAAGAAACTGATTTGGCGGTTTTAAAAATAAATCAAACCAATGGCCTTGTTCCTTTGCCAATTGGCAATAGTGATTTGATGGAAATTGGCGATTGGGCAATTGCCATCGGAAGCCCATACGGCCTTGGCAATTCATTTTCAGTAGGCGTGATTTCAGGGCGCAATCGGGATTTGCAATCTGGGCGATTTGATGATTTTTTACAAACTGATGCGGCAATAAATTCTGGAAATTCGGGCGGGCCATTATTGAATGAGAAGGGGGAATTAATTGGGGTTAATACCGCAATTGTTGCCAATTCACGTGGTGGCGGTTCTGTTGGTATTGGTTTTGCTATTCCGTCAAACTTGGTTCGTAAAGTTGCCAATGACATTATTAAAAATGGCTATGTAGTTCGTGGCTATGCGGGGTTTCGTGCACGCGCATGTGCGCCAAATGAATGTAATGGCGTTGTAATAAGTGCAATTTCCGATAATGGCCCCGCCGCAAAAGCGGGAATGCGCGTTAATGATACTTATTTTCAAGCAGGAACAGTTAATATTACAGATCCAAGGCATTTGGCACGTATCGTTTCAAATTCGCCAATTGGTTCACGCCTACGCATTGATGGGTTTCGCGGTAAAAAACGTATTTTTGCCAATTTGGAAATTGCAAAACCGCCATCTTTAAACGCAAGCTTACCAAATGTTGGAATTGAAAGCGTGAAAGTTGCAGGGCTTAATTTACGCCCTCTTAACGCACAAGAAATTGCAAAATTTGGCAATGATGGCAAAGTTATAATCGCCGGGGTTGATGAATATTCAAATGCTAATGGAATTTTCAAATCTGGTGACATTATATTGGAAATTGCAGGTATGAATATCAATAACCCGCAACAAGCACGAAACATAATTGAAACCCAAAAAAAAGCGCGTGGCTTTGTATTTTTGCGCATAAAACGTAATAATATTGCCCAAACAAAAATGTTAAGATGAATTGCAATTTGCACGATAGATTGCCAATAGTATGACAAAACCAAACCAAATTAGAGAATCAAAATGGCTGATGATAATTCCTTTTCTAACCAACCAAAGAAAGACTGGAAGTCGGCAATGGATGATGAAAATGAATTAGGCAAGAAAAAGCCACGCAGGAAAACTGGGCGTCTTGGCTTTTTAGGTTGGTCAATGGTTTTTATGGGTGCAGTTATTATTGGCGGTATTGCAGCGCTTTTATATCTTATTTGGTCATTCCAAATTGAATCAGGGGCAAAAGCTGCTGAAGATGCGGGCCTTGTTCCTGTTACTGCCGATTTTGCACCGGGGCGCCCAAAAAGCGCGGATGTTTTGTTTCGCATTGCAGGCGGTAAACGCGAAGGCGCAAAACTTTTCCCTGAGCTTGCAAATTCATGGATGCGCGCCCGTGGCTATACTTCGGTTACAACAAGTACTGAACGCGATACGATAACTGTATCTGGCAATAAAGACGGTAAGTCAAAACGTATTTTAATTGCCAAAAGCTCTGCCAAAGGTGGTTTTGAAGGCATGATACAAGGCCGTGTTGAAGGTGTATTCTCATCGCGCCCCATCGAAAGCGGGGAGGCCGATCGTCTTTCAGCCTATGGCGATATGTTTGGGCCGCAAAATGAAAAAGTTATAGGCCACGATATATCTTTTGTTTATGTGAATTCTTCAAATCCAATCACCAATATGAATGGTGAAACTTTGGGGCGTATTTTATCGGGTGAAATTACCGACTGGTCGGAAATTTCCGATAAAAAAGACGGCGAAATCACAATCAAAGTTGAAAACCTTGGTGTTGATAAAAACCTTGGTATTTTGGCAAAAATCCTTGGCGAGCGTGAGATGGTGGAAACCTCTAAATCGCTTGAAACACCTGATGATGTTTTGGGGGCGGTGGCCCGCGATTCAAACGCAATTGGCTTTTCGCACAAGCCATCATCATTTGGGGGCGTTAAAAATATCGCCCTAAATGAGCGTAATGCAGGAACATTCGACCCTAATGATTTCAATATTTCAACCGAAGCATATCCATTCACAGAACGTTTGTATCTTTATATAGGGTCGAGTAATGCTGCGCCTGAGCTTGCTGATTTTGCTGATTTTGCGCTTTCACCTGCGGGGCAAGAGATTGTAAAAAAACTTGGCTTTGGTGCGCAACAAGTTGCCGCAAGCTCAATAAAAGCGCCAGTTGATGCGCCAAATGATTATGCAGATTTTTCAAAAAACTCGCAGCGTATGAATTTTGATATTCGCTTTTTACAAGGTGCGAACGAACTTGATAATAAAGCAAAGGCCGATTTAATTCGCTTCCAAGCCTTTGTTCAAAAACAAGCAATTGATCCAAAACGTATTGCAATTTTTGGCTTTGCCGACAATGTTGGTGCACAAGCAACCAATCTTGGCCTTGGTCAATCGCGTGCAGAGGCGGTTTCAAAGAAACTATCCGAAATCGGTTTAGCGCCTGCGCTTATTCGTTCTTATGGCGATGCAATGGCGGTTGGCGCGAATGCCTATGAAGCGGGGCGTATTAAAAACCGCCGTGTGGAAGTTTGGATTTGCCCGCCACCTGCGTGCCCTTTAATGAATGTTGTGGTGGATAATTCAAAACCAGTTAATTTGCCAAATAATAATGATATTCCATCTGGCGTCCATTTTGGTCGCCCGCCTTCAAATGATGGTGCGGATGCGCCAAAGGGGTAATTTATGGCTGAATTAAAAATTGGTGAAAAATTAAGCGCAAATCTTGAAATAACGCCAAAATATACTGTCCCCTTTAATGCCGATAAATTCCCTGCATTTGGCGATATGCCGGCAGTTTTTGCAACGGCAATGATGGTTGGGTTTATTGAAGAAACAGCAATTAAATTGCTTATGCCATTTTATGAAAATGGGCAGCAATCGGTTGGTACTTTGGTTAATTTTACCCATCTTGCGGCAACCCCCATCGGCCTTAATGTTCGCGCCGAAGTTGAAGTGACGGCAATCGAAAAGCGTAAAATCACATTCGCGGTTAAATGCTATGATGATTTTGATTTAATCGGTGAGGGGGTGCATGAACGCGCCCTTATTGATGAAACCCGCTTCATGGAAAAACTTGCCACAAAAGTGCCTAAATGAATGTGCAAAGGGGCTAGATGACACATCCACTTGCCCCGTTTTTGCAACCTGCGCGTAAAGCAATTTATGATTTTATGGAAAAATTGCCGCGCCCTTTGGCCGAGTTTTTGTTGTTCGGGTTTAAAATGGCATGGGCGTGTTTATTTGCAGCCAGCTTCTTAAGCCTTTTAATTGCCACCCATTTTTTATGGGTAAAAAATCCATATATTTCGCGTTATGATTTTTTGTTTGTAATGGCAATTATTATTCAATGCCTTATGCTTTGGACCAAATTGGAAAGTTTTGAAGAATTAAAAGTAATCATGGCCTATCATATTATTGGCACGATTATGGAAATTTTCAAAACCCATGTTGGTTCGTGGGAATATCCTGAAAGCTCTTTAATTCGTATTGGCGGCGTACCATTATTTACGGGCTTTATGTATGGCACGGTTGGTTCATTCATGGCGCGGGCAATTCGTATTTTTGAGATGCAATTTGAAAATTACCCCAAAACTTGGGCAACAATCGCCATTGCAATTGCCATATATATAAATTTCTTTAGCCATCATTACATGCTTGATTTACGCATTGGGATTTTTGCCATAATTGCAATCACATATTGGAAAACCCAAATCCATTTTCGCCCAATGCAAAGATTTTTCAAAATGCCACTTTTACTTGCGGCATTCTTAAGCGCGTTTTTCATGTGGCTTGCTGAAAATATCGGAACATTCACCAAAACATGGATTTACCCACAAATGCATGATGGATGGCATCTGGTATCAATCCAAAAAATGGGCGCATGGTTTTTGCTTTTATTTATAAGTTTCACGATTGTTATGGTGGTTTTGAGGCCGGATAATCAAAAAAATATTTCTAATAATTTGCTGTAAATTATATATATAACATTCAAAATTATTTGTTGAAAAACCAGTCAATATTGTTTTAACATATCAAATATAGAGGTTTAAATGTATAGATTTCAAGATGCTTTGAAGGCTCTTAAAAAATGGCAATTAGTGAAAAATTGGACACCCACAAAAGGTTACTACGGTGATGATTTTTGGATTAATTCAATAAATTCTGATTTTATAGAAATTAACATTAAAAAGAAGAACTATCCAAGGGTTTATCAAAAAGACTTTGAAGAAATTTCTAGCATTTGGAGTGGCATACGTAGTGGAGAAGTCCAAAGGAGCGAATACGCCAATCACATATTCACTTCAAAATATATTTTAAGCATATTGTATTATTTGGATTTAGAAAATGGTCTTGCTGATGACTGACCCTAACCAATCCCGCAAAACAACAGCACACTCTCCAAATTACCTGAATTAATCCTTGCGGGTGCTTTCGCTGCAACAATTGGTTTTGCCATATAGGCGATGCCCAAACCTGCTGCCTCAATCATCATTAAATCATTTGCGCCATCGCCAATTGCGATACAATCTTCAAGTGCGATATCTTTTTCTTTGCATAGGTTTTGAAGGCGTTCTAATTTTGCTTCTTTGCCTAAAATTGGCATTTTAACTTTGCCGCTTAATTCATCTTTTGAATAGATGAATTCATTTGAATTATCTTCATTAAAGCCAACAAGTTGGCGAATTTTTGAAGTGAAAAACTTAAAGCCACCAGAAACAAGGGCACAATAAGCGCCATTTTCTTTAAGCCCTGAAATCATTTCAATCGCACCAGCATTAAGTTTCACTCGCTCATCATAGCATTTTTGCATCGCAGATTTTGAAAGCCCTTTAAGCATCATTACACGCTCTTTTAATGCGCCTTCAAAATCTAGTTCCCCTGCCATTGCGCGTTCGGTTATTGCCGAAACTTGTTCTTTAACCCCAGCAAAATCGGCAAGTTCATCAAGGCATTCACAATTGATAATGGTTGAATCCATATCGGCAATAAGCAGTTTTTTGGCCTTTGGTTCAATGTTTGAATAATCAAGTTTCAAACTATCAAATTTTTCAAATAATGCAGTTTTCGCGCCATCGCCTAATTCGTGAATAATGTGCAAGGCTTTATTGCGCGCGATTTCACGCACCACGCAAGCAGGGTCAAGTTTCTTAACAAGATCCAAAGCGATTCCAAGGGTTTCAGCGCCGCAATGGGAGGCGATTACAAGATGTTTTTTATTTGGCATTTTTATTGTGAGTTATTCTACTGTCTATTCATTTTGGATTTAACGTATTATTTGCTACAAGCAAGTCAAATGTTAAGCACAATCATAATTTTAGGCCCTACGGCATCAGGAAAATCCGCATTAGCAGTTGATATTGCTAGTAAAATCAATGCTGAAATAATCAATATGGATTCAATGCAGGTTTATAAAGACCTGCCTATACTTTCGGCCGCCCCCACTTTGCAAGAGCAAAAGGACATAAAGCATCATTTGTTTTTGCACATTGATGCGGCCCATGCCTATTCCACTGGGCAATATATCCAAGAAGCCAAGGCGAAAATTGATGAAATCAATGTACGCGGAAAACAGGCGGTTTTAGTTGGTGGCACTGGGCTTTATGCCCATGCGCTGACCAAAGGTATGGTTGAAACCCCACCTGTGCCCTCCGAAATTCGCGCTTCAACGCGTAAATTGGTGGAAACTGATAGGTTTGGTCAATATAATCGCCTTAAAAAAGTCGATAAAGAAGCCGCCGCGCGCATTGAAGGTAATGATATTGTTCGTATTGCCCGCGCTTTGGAGGTTTATGATGCAACAGGGCGCACGCTTTCAGATTGGCATAAAGAAGAACAACCGCCAATTCTTAAAGAAGGCACGTGGCAAGGTTTCGGCCTCATGCCACCACGCGAAGCGGTTTATGCCAAGATTGAGGCAAGGTTTAATGCAATGGTCACAAATGGCGGCCTTGATGAAATTCGCGCACTTTATGCGCGTAATTTGCCCGATGACTTACCTGCTATGAAAGCTCTTGGCGTTCCAAACCTAATTGAATTTTTCGAACACAAAATTTCCCGTGACGGTGCAATCGCCCGCGCAATAACCCAAACCCGCCAATACGCCAAACGCCAATATACATGGCTTAATAATCGGGCAGGGGATTGGGATAAGTTTGAGGTTGCAAAGGATATTTTGAAATTATTCTAGTTGCTAATTTGGTAAATTTTAAAAGCATTCAAAATTGTGGCATCATTTGGTTTTAAGCTTAAAGCTTTTACCAATAGTTGCCTCCCTTGTTTTATGTTATCTTCACTTTTGCTGTTTAGATAAATGACGCCAAGATTTAAGCAGGCATATGCAAAATCTTTATCGCAAGACATTTGGTAATCTCTTGCGGCTTTTTCATAATTCACGGATGTGCCTTTGCCATCTTGGTACATTGCACCCCGATTAAAGCAACCAATAGGTTCATCATTATCACAAGCATTTGAGTATAAGTTAAGTGCTTTTGCAAAGTTTTTAGTTACCCCAGTACCATTTAGGTAAAAATTCCCAAGGTTATTACAGCCAGTGTAATATCCAAGATTGCAGCTTTTTTCATAAAAAACTTTCATTTGCGTATAATCAGTTTTTATTGGGTTTATTGTGGGTATAATTAAGCCAGCCATATAGCAGGACTCTGCTGAATTTAAATTGCAGCCCTTTTTAAAGTATTCAAAGGCTTTAGGGTGGTTTACATTTGTCCCTTTTCCAGAATGAAGAGCGACACCCAAGTTTAAACATCCAATTCCAGTTTCTAAGTGGCAAGATTTTTCATAAAGCTCAATCGCAAGTTTATCATCAATTGTGACACCATAACCTTTGGCGAAAATTACGCCAAGATTATTACAGGCTAATCCAATATTATTTTCGCATAATTTTTGCGACATCTCTTTTGCTTTTTCATAATCTTTTTTTCCGATATAACCATTCAGATAAAAACGGCTTAGGTTGTAGCAGCCTAACAAATAATTCCCGGCGCAAGATTTTTCTAAATAATTGAATGCAATTTGTTTGCTTTCGTCTGAGGGCTCAGACTCAGTGATGTAATTACCAATCTCGCTACAAGATTCGAAACTACCGTAATTACATGCAAGGTCTAGATATTTTTTTACATCTTTTGACGAAAGATGTGCATTATCATTTTGGGCTATTAATGTCGCAACTTTTAGGCAACTATTCGCATCTTTGCTATCACAATTTTTTTTCAATAGTTCAATATTATTTTGTTCTTGTGTCTTTTGATTTACAATAGCTTTTTTGATTGGCTTTGCATGCATAGCATTTGCCGAAACTGAAATAAATGAAATAGATAGAAGTAAACCAATAAGTATTATTGCAAAACTAAAAATTTTATTTTTCATAACTACAAATTCCCAAGTAAATCTATTCATTTTTATTAATTAGGTTGATTTCTAAATCAAGCTAATTAATCAGGGTGGCCTTTTTAAGTAAAAGTTGGTTTTTGAAAATTATGCGGCATTTTTTTTGAAAATATGTGAAAATAGGTGAATTTTACCCAAAATAAGCACTTGACGCATGGCGCGCGCAAATATATTGCTTTTGTCATGAAAAATTCTTTGAATAATATTGTGGTCGTGCTTTGCACATATCCTTGAAAATAGGTTTTCAAGGATGTGCGGGACATTGGGGGCTTTTAACAGGCCCCTTTTTTATTAATCACAATAACTAAATTCGAATATAAAGCGTAAATAAAGAGGATATTATGTCAAAAGCGAAAGATAAAACCGAACATTTGATTGGCAATGAAATGTCGGGTGCGGAAATTCTTGTAAATGCTTTGAAGGCCGAAGGTGTGGATACTATTTTCGGTTATCCTGGTGGCGCGGTGCTGCCGATTTATGATGCGCTTTATGGTCAAAATGACATTGAACATGTTTTGGTTCGCCACGAACAAGGGGCAAGCCATATGGCAGAAGGTTATGCACGCTCAACTGGTAAATGCGGCGTGGTTTTGGTTACTTCGGGGCCGGGGGCAACCAATGCGGTAACTGGTATTGTTGATGCATTGCTTGATTCAATTCCAATGGTTTGCTTCACTGGACAAGTGCCAACCCATTTAATCGGCACAGATGCATTCCAAGAATGCGATACAACGGGTATTACACGCTCTGCGGCGAAACATAATTATCTTGTAAAATCGGTTGAAGAATTAGAAGGCATTATTCACGAGGCATTCCATATTGCAACATCGGGGCGCCCTGGGCCGGTTGTTATTGACGTTCCAAAAGATATTCAATTCAAAAAAACCACTTATAAAGGTTATGAAGCGCATTTGCCATTTGATTATAACCCGCAAACCGAACCATTCATGCCCGCAATTGAAATGGCAATTGATTTATTGGCAAATGCCAAAAAACCAATAATTTATACTGGTGGCGGTATTATTAATGCGGGTGTTAAGGCATCTGAATATTTGCGCGAATTTGTAAAAGAGACCAATTTCCCGATTACTTCGACATTAATGGGGCTTGGCGCATATCCTGCAAGTGGTGATAATTGGCTTGGAATGCTTGGAATGCATGGCTCTTATGAGGCTAATTTGGCAATGCATGATTGCGATGTAATGCTTTGTATTGGGGCGCGTTTTGATGACCGCGTAACTGGGCGTCTTGATGCATTTTCACCAAATTCAAAGAAAATTCATATTGATATTGAACCATCATCAATCAATAAAAATGTTCGCGTTGATATTGGCATTGTTGCCGATGCGGGCATTGCCACCAAGGCATTGTTAAAAGCATGGTCAAAAAACAAATCAAAACGCCCAAAACTTGATGATTGGTGGAAGCAAATCAATGTTTGGCGCGAACGCAAATCATTCGGATATCGCAATCAAGATGATTTAATTATCCCACAATATGCCATCGAGCGTTTGTATGAACTAACAAAAGACAAAAAAACCTATATCACCACCGAAGTTGGTCTTCACCAAATGTGGGCGGCACAGCATTATCATTTTGAAGAGCCACACCGCTGGATGACATCGGGTGGTTTGGGAACAATGGGTTATGGCCTTCCTGCGGCAATTGGCGTGCAAATGGCACACAAAGATGCATTGGTTATTGATATTGCGGGTGATGCAAGCGTTCAAATGACGATGCAGGAAATGTCATGCGCGGTTCAATATAATCTACCAGTGAAAATCTTTATCCTAAATAATGAATGGATGGGCATGGTGCGTCAATGGCAACAATTATTGCATGGCGAACGTTATTCACATTCATATAGCCATTCATTACCAGATTTCGTAAAAATGGCCGAAGCCTTTGGCTGTTTGGGCTTACGCTGCGATAAACCAAGCGAATTGGACGAAACAATCCAAAAAATGATTGATTATAACGGCCCAGTTTTAGTTGATTGCCGCGTTTCCAAAATCGAAAACTGCTTCCCAATGATCCCATCAGGCGCCGCACATAATGAAATGCTACTTGGCGATGATGGCAGGGATTTGGGAACGGCGATTGATGATAAGGGGAAACAATTAGTGTAATCAACTTGCCACCCTCGCGGCTTCGCCGCTCACTCGGCAAGTTGGGTTTAAGCGGAAAAGAAAAATCAAAAAGCGTGGTTTTTGATTTTTCTTTGCAATTTTGGTTTTTTGGGTGTTTGGCATGAATCTTGATAACAATTTCCTCTCACTCCTTGCGCTTATCGTTTCGGTAATTGCTATTATCGCATCAATTTTGGTTGCTATGCGGCAGGAGGTGATTTCAAAGGCGGCGATTAAACTTCAGCGGGATACGGATTTGTTGAAATGGGGCGCTGATTGTGTGCGCATTTTGCAGGAGATGATTGAATATACGTTTCGTATCAAAATCGAAACCCCTGAAGAATTGGAAAATCGCCGTATAGATTTATTATCCGAAGTTTCGATTTTAATCGATATTGGGCGTTGGTATATTCCTAATTATAAAACTGGCTCGGAAGATCAAAGTATCCCCGCCGCTTATCGTGGTTTTCGACCTGTGGCGATTGATGCGCTTTTATATTCCTATCGCACTTTTAAAAGTTTTGATTTATCGGAACATGACAAGACCGAAGATTTGCGCCAGTTTTTGGTAAATGCAAAACGTGAATTAGTTTCCCAAATCGCCCAAAAAGTTGACCCCGAACGCCTTATGCAGGCAACGGGCGAAAAGCCATCCTATCCCAAATGGATGCACCCAAAAGAATTACTACCAAAACGCTATCAAAATGATGACGGTACTGATATTATTAAACAGGAGTTGTCATGATAGAAAATAGAAAGCATTTTAAGAGTTTGATTTATGGTGCTTTGATAGTCTTGCTTTCAAATAGTGCGGCTATTTCTGATGATTTGTTACTTGATGAAGTACATTTAAATGTTGCTAAAAAATTTTTGAACCAATTAAATATACCAATGCTTTCTGTGAATGCTAAGGCAGACGATGCATTCATATTTATAGTGGCACATGAAACCCTTTCAAAGGGGCGCGCGACTTTTATTGAATATGGGCAAAAGCCTAAATCAATTTCTATAAAAAAATATTTTGACACTGATAATTTAAATAAAATAACGTCAATAGAGCCACCAAAAAATTTAATAGATGAAAATAAATCCCTTATTGACGAAATAAAGAAGGCATCGGCATACAAACCTTTGCGGCCTGAAGATGCCAAAACGCAAAGCGATAAGAACAAAGTGCCAATTTGTTTTCACCCACCATTTGCGTATGCTTTTATCCGCGAAAAAGGAAATATAGCCTCTTATTCAATTAACACATGCGGAAATGAAGTATTTTATGAACTTCGATGTAAAATAGAATATGGCATGTCTTGTAATCAATTAAAAAAATAGATTTTATAATAATTCTGGAGTCAAATTATGTCCCAACCAAATTCAGCATATTTTATACCCGACACAACCGAAGCCATAAAACGCACCACTTTGGCGGTGGTTGTTAAAAACGAACCTGGGGTTCTTGGGCGCGTTGTTGGCCTATTTAGCGCGCGCGGCTATAATATAGAAAGCCTAACTGTTGCCGAAACCGACCACGAGGCGCATACTTCGCGTATCACAATTGTAACATCGGGCACACAGGCAACTTTGGATCAAATCAAGGCGCAAATCGCACGTATTGTTCCTGTTAAACGCGTGAATGATTTTAATGGCGATGAAGATGTGGTTTCGCGCGAACTTGCCCTTATAAAAGTTGCAGGGAAGGGCGATGATCGCGTCGAATCACTTCGCCTTGCCGATGCCTTCAAAGCAAAAATTATGGATGCGGGGCTTGATAGTTTTACATTTGAACTAACTGGAAGTTCAAAAAAGCTTGATGATTTCATAAAATTAATGAAACCATTAGGCTTGGTTGAAGTATCAAGAACAGGTGTAGCGGCCATTAGGCGTGGAAACGAAAAGGTATAAAATGAATTTAAGGCTTAAAATCATTACTGGAATTTTGCTGGCAATTGCCGCAATCATAGGTGTTTTACGCTTTATGCCGCACAAAGCAGGTGATGGGCGTGCATACTTCCTTGGCGTTGATGGCGACCCAAGAATGAAGGCGTGCAATAGTGTCAAAGATGCCGAAAATGCCACTCAACCAGTAATTGACGCCTTGAAAATTGGTGCGCCATTATCAATTGGTGCGCAAAATGGTGCTGATTATCGGGTTTCAGTATTTCATGCAGGTGGCGGTAAAGCCATAAGCATTCATTTAGCAACACCAAAAAAGGGCGTTCCCGCAATTGCCGATGTTGGCGTTTATGAAAATGGAATTGCCAAATTTGAAACCCAAAATTTGATTTATGAACAGGCCAAGGCCCTTATAAACTCATTTGAGGCTGCAAAAATTTGGGGGCCAATGAAAACCACATTCGAACCACGCAAAAACACTGGCCCTGCAAGTGTGGTTATCGAAATTCAAGCGCCAAATTCAAAACGCTGCATCACCACAAGATATGATGATGAACGCATAACAGGATTATTGAATGAATTTGCGAACCGCATTAAGTCGGTTGTGAAAGAGGTTGATATTTCAGGTTTTGAAGCACCTAAAAAGACCTTTGGTAAATCGGGGCAATAATGAAGCGTTTTGCAGGTAATATTGTTATTTTTGGTTTGGTTGCCATGCCTTTGTTTGCTTATGCGCAAGCGCCAGATTGGGTTGTGCCATCAAAACCAAAAGCTACAACACCTGCGAAACCTGCGCCTAAACCAAATGTGCAAAAATGGACGCCGCCGCCAAAACCTGCGCCAAAGCCGATTGTTGAAAAGCCAAAACCACAAACTTATAGCGCCCCTAAGCCTAATCCTGCGCCTGTTATCACGCAAAATACTGGAACAGATCAAAGTCAGCAATTATTGGATTTTGACAAAGGCTTTGCCCAAGATATTGCAAATTCTGGCCCATTATTGGCTTATAAAAACGTGCTTTCTGATTTTGGGGTTTTGTATGATGCCGCAAGTGAATCACCAAGTGGTCAAAGCGCAGCCGAGGAAAGATTTGCCCAATTTCCTGCGGTTTTAACTTTAAATAGAATGCCAACAAGTGCGGTATCTTATGGCGGTGCGGGTTCTTCATGGGGGCTTTATCAAGTAAAGAAAGATGATGCAATCCTTGCCGAAGGCCATTATACAAGTGTTTGGCGTATAGAGCGCGGCAAATGGAAACTTATAAGTGAGCTTGCGGCGGGCGTTGATAAAAATGTGGCGCCAACATTACCAAATAAACCCAATAGCCCAAAAGTTGACAAAAAAGCCCCATCCGCAAGCCTATTTCGCGCCGATGGAACCCTAAATGACGCCCTAGGGCGGGAGGTGAAAGGTAATTAGCCGAAAGTTTGCGTAATTTTAGTGAAAAAATTGCCCAAAAGCCTTGACCTTTGAGCAAAAAAACGCAAAAGAAGCCCCCGTAAACCATGTTTTTGGAAAAATTTTTCGCACGTAACGTTAAGTGCAATATATAATTCGAATTCGAATTTTTTGGAGAAGAAAATGCAAGTTTATTACGATAAGGATTGTGATTTAGGTTTAATCAAAGATAAAACCATCGCAATCGTCGGTTATGGTTCACAAGGTCATGCGCACGCACTTAATTTGCGCGATTCAGGTTGCAAAAACGTGATTGTTGCTTTGCGTGCTGGTTCTGCGACTGCTAAAAAAGCCGAAGGTGAAGGCTTTAAAGTCGTTTCAGTAACCGAAGCTGCTAAAACTGCCGACATTCTTATGATTGTTACACCTGATGAAGGTCAAGCGGATCTTTATTCTGCCGAAATTGGCCCATATTTAAAAGCAGGCCAAACATTATTCTTTGCACATGGTTTCTCTGTTCACTTCGAACTTATACAACCGCCAAAAGATGTGAATGTTGCACTTGTTGCGCCAAAAGGCCCAGGGCATACTGTTCGTGGTGAATATCAAAAAGGTGGCGGCGTGCCATGCTTGTTCGCGATATATCAAAATGCTGATGGCAATGCAGAAAACATCGCGCTTGCTTATGCTTCTGGTGTTGGTGGTGGTCGTTCGGGCATTATCCAAACTACTTTCCGTGAAGAATGCGAAACCGATTTATTTGGTGAGCAAGCGGTTCTTTGTGGTGGTGTGGTTGAACTTATCCGTGCAGGTTTTGAAACCCTTGTTGAAGGTGGCTATGCCCCTGAAATGGCATATTTTGAATGCTTGCACGAAGTTAAACTTATCGTTGACCTAATCTATGAAGGCGGTATCGCAAATATGGATTATTCGGTTTCAAATACTGCTGAATATGGTCAATATGTAACTGGCCCACGTATTATCACTGCTGAAACAAAAGCGGAAATGAAACGAGTTCTTACTGATATTCAAACTGGTAAATTCACCCGTGATTGGATGCTTGAAAACAAAGCAGGCGCACCAATGTTCAAAGCAACCCGCCGCCTAAACGCCGAACACCCAATCGAAGAAGTAGGCCACAGATTACGCGCCATGATGCCATGGATTGGTAAGAATAAGTTGGTTGATAAAGCGAAGAATTAATTACGAATTTTGTTTCATATAGTTTTAAGGCGGCTTAATTGCCGCCTTTTTATTTTTTAAATGTATTAATTTATTATATTTGCAATAATGTGAAGGTATTAATTATTACGAGTAAACGCGTGTAATAATGATTGATAAAATCTTGGATAAGTAATATTCAGTATTAGTTTATTTTTTTGAGGGTTAGATGTCTTTTTTTGGTTTTAATTATAATATTGCAAATTTTTTTCAGAAACTAAAAGGATTGGATGAAAAAAATCGTACAGAACTTTTGGTAGGGAGCGTTTTTGAAAAAATTGGTGAAATTGAAAAAAAACTACTTGAAGAATTTGGCCTTTCACAAGATAGTTTTATTGTAGATATTGGTTGTGGCGGTGGGCGCCTTGGTGTTCGTTTAAAAGAAATGCCAAACCTAAAATATTCTGGTTTTGATGTTGTAAGTGATTTTATTGATTATGCAAAAAACATATGCCAAAGACCTGATTGGAATTTTCAAACTATAACAAGCACTAAATTACCTTTAGAAGATAATAGTGCAGATTTTTTTGTTTTCTTTTCGGTTTTTACGCATTTAAAAGAAGAAATAATAATAGAATATCTTATAGAGTCGAATAGGGTACTGAAAAAAAATGGAAAAGTTATTTTATCATTTTTGGATCCAGAGGTTGAACATCATAATAAGATTGTAAACCTTAGTTTTTGGCAAAATTTAAAACAAAAAATATTTTATCCGCATAATTTCACACATTCAAAAGAACATGTTAAAATTTGGGCTGAAAAATTTGGCTTTAATGTTTTGAAAATTGAAAGCCCACATTTAATTGGTCAATCAATTGCAGTGTTCGAAAAAATCTAATTGTTGTAATTAGGGAATTTTATTTGTTAAAATTTTTTAGCCCAAGAAACTTGCCTTTTTGTTTAGTTATTTTTCGCATTCTTTGTGCGCCATTTATCGTAATATTTGCATCTATTAGAATTAATCATTGTGGTTTGTTTTGTACAATAATTCTCGCGTTAGGGGTTTTATCGGATATTTTTGACGGCGTTTTAGCGCGAAAATTTAATGTTGTTACCGATAATCTTCGGCTTTGGGATAGTCGTGCCGATGTTATATTTTGGGTATGCACCGCGATTGCTTTGCATATTTTATATCCTACGCTTTGGCATATTTCGTGGGTTATGATTATTGTCTTGGGTATTATGGAAACTATCCCACGCATAATTAGCCATATAAGATTCAAGCGCGAGGCATCAACCCACCATATTTTATCAAAAATTTTCACTTTATTTCTTTGGGCAACAATTAGCTTGGCTTTTTTAAATGGTGAATTGGGGAATCTGTACTGGCTAACATTATTGATTGGCATTATTTCGCAATTAGAAGCGATTGCAATAATGCTTATTATCCCTAAATGGGCGGTTGACGTGAAAAGTATAAAGTCGGCATGGAAAATGCGAACTGATTTCATTTTAGGCAACAAATATCCTTGATTTCCCCACCCAAACTTTGCATAGAGGGCATGGAATTTAACAAAACCGCGAAACGGGGAAAATTATGCCTGAATTACGTTCGAAAACTTCAACATTTGGAAGAAATATGGCGGGTGCGCGCGCTTTGTGGCGTGCAACTGGCATGAAGGATGGCGATTTTCAAAAACCGATTATTGCGGTCGTAAATAGTTTTACCCAATTCGTCCCTGGCCATATGCATCTTAAAGACATTGGGCAATTGGTGGCGCGCGAAATTGAAAAAGCGGGCGGCGTTGCCAAAGAATTTAACACAATTGCAATTGATGATGGTATCGCAATGGGGCATGGCGGTATGCTCTATTCTTTGCCATCGCGCGAATTAATCGCAGATTCAGTTGAATATATGGTCAATGGCCATTGCGCCGATGCGATGGTTTGTATTTCCAATTGCGATAAAATCACCCCCGGAATGTTAATGGCGGCAATGCGCCTAAATATACCCGCGATTTTTGTATCTGGTGGCCCAATGGAAGCGGGCAAGGCAATAATTGACGGAAAAACCCATTCGCTTGATTTGGTCGATGCAATGGTTCAAGCAGGTGATGATAATATTTCGGATGCGCAAGTAGAGGCGGTTGAAGCTGCGGCCTGCCCAACCTGCGGCTCATGCTCTGGCATGTTTACCGCCAATTCAATGAATTGTTTGACCGAGGCGATGGGATTATCACTCCCAGGTAATGGAACAGTGGTCGCAACCCACACATTCCGTGAAAGCCTTTTCAAAGAGGCGGGCACACGTATCGTTGATTTATGCCGCCAATATTATGAAAATAATGATGACAGCATTTTGCCACGTAATTTGGGTTCAAAAGCTGCGTTTGAAAATGCAATGGCACTTGATGTGGCAATGGGCGGTTCAACCAATACGGTTCTTCACATTCTTGCCATCGCCAAAGAAGGCGGCATTGATTTCACAATGGCAGATATTGATAGGATTTCGCGCGGCGTGCCATGTATCTGCAAAGTTGCACCTGCGGTTTCCGATGTTCATATCGAAGATGTTCACAAAGCAGGCGGGATTTACGGTATTTTGGGCGAATTGGCGCGCGGCGGCCTTTTGAACACTGATGTTCCAACCGTCCACTCAAAAACTTTGGGTGAGGCTTTGGCAAAATGGGATATTATGGTTTCCAATAGTGCCGAAATTGATAAATTTTACCGCGCAGCGCCAGCAGGCGTTCGTTCTGGTACTGCATTTTCGCAATCGACGGTTTGGAACGAAACCGATAAAGATAGAACCAATGGCGTAATTCGCACAACCGCACAGGCATTCACCAAAGATGGCGGCCTTGCGGTTTTGACTGGGAACTTGGCCGAAAATGGCTGTATCGTAAAAACTGCGGGCGTTGATGAAAGCATTTGGATTTTCGAAGGCCGCGCCAAAGTTTACGAATCCCAAGATGATGCCGTCGATGCAATCTTAAAAAATGTGGTTGGGGAAGGCGATATAGTGGTCATTCGCTATGAAGGCCCAAAAGGTGGCCCTGGAATGCAGGAAATGCTTTACCCAACAAGCTATTTGAAATCACGTGGTTTGGGTAAAAAATGCGCCCTTATAACTGATGGTCGCTTCTCTGGCGGTACATCTGGCCTTTCAATCGGTCACGCATCGCCAGAAGCGGCAGCAGGCGGGGCAATTGCATTGGTTGAAGATAATGATTTAATCAAAATCAATATTCCAGAACGTTCAATCACTTTGGCAATTTCCGATGAAGAAATGGCAAAACGCCGCAATGCACAAGAGGCGCGTGGCAAAGATGCCTATACACCGAAAAATCGTAATCGCGTGGTTTCAACTGCTCTAAAAATCTATGCAGCAACAACGACTTCTGCGGATACAGGGGCGGTAAGGGACTTAAGCCAATTGAACAAATAGTTTTTTTGAAATAATAAATCATAAATATTTTTTGATTTGTTATTCCAAAGAGGCTTTCCTATGACCAAACCAAAACGCACAATCATAAATAGCCTATTATTTGTAACAACTTGCCTTGCTCCAATGGTATTTTTTCCAATGAATGCGAATGCGCAATTTGTAAAAGCTGCGGATAGGGCAAGTGCAATGAAGCAGCATCCGCAAGTTGTTGAAGAATTTGGCGGCGCTATTGAGGGGCCGCTTGGTGTATATGTTTCGACAATTGGTGAAAAAACCGCAAAAGTTGCCAATTTAGGTGGTCAGTGTAAATTCACGGTTCTTAATTCTGATGTTGTAAATGCTTTTGCGGTTCCTGGTTGCTATATTTATGTAACGCGCGGCCTATTAACTATAATGAATTCAGAAGATGAATTGGCGGCGGTTTTGGGGCATGAAATCGGCCATATTGAAGGAAAACATTCCCTTAAACGCCAACAAAAATCAACATGGGCAACTATTGGTGCAATTGCGGTTGGAATAGCTACTAAAAATCAAGACATAATGAATACAGCCGGCCAATTGGCACAGGTTTACACCCTAAGTTATTCACGCGAACAAGAACACCAATCAGATGATTTTGGTGTGAAACATCTTCAGGCTAATAAATATAATCTTTTTGCGGCATCAGATGTTATGGCAGCATTAGGTGCGCAAGAAACACTGGATGCAAGGGTAAGTAGTCGTGAAGCACGCCAAATCCCAACATGGGCGCGAAGTCACCCTGTTACTTCTGAACGTGTTGCACGTACAAGTGCGGCGGCAACGAAAGCAGGTGCGACGCGAACTTCACCACCAAAAATTATAACACCTTTTTTCAACGTGATTAATGGTTTGCGCGTTGGCGATGATCCTGAACAGGGTATTATAAATGGCCGTGTATTCGCGCATCCAACAATGAAAATAACTTTCGAAGCACCATCAGGTTTTTCACTTACAAATTCACCACAAGCGGTGCAAATTCAAAGTTCAAGTGGCATAAGTGCGCAATTCACTGGTGGCGGCGCACTAAATAATGAAAGCCTTGAAAATTATGCAAAAAGAGTCATTAAGGCAACTATCGGGCAAGCAAATGCGCAAATTGGAACACCAAGAGCGTCAACAGTAAATAATTTACCTGCTGTTTCATTGCTTGCGCGCGCGCAAAGCCAAAGTGGAAAACTTGTTGATATTGGCGTTTTTGCGTATAATATCAATGGCAAAGCATTTAATTTCACAATAATAGGGCCGGCTGGTGGCCTTGAGGCATCATATCCAATGACGCAATCGATGCGTATTTTAAGTGATGCAGAAGCCGCCAAAGTACGCGGGCGTAAAATTGAAATTGTTAGTGTTTCAAAAAATGATACTGTTGAAAGCCTTGCCGCACGCATGGCATATTCAGATTATCAGGTTGAAAGGTTCAAAATGATAAACGCCATTACAAGTGATAGGGCTTTGGTTGTTGGCGAAAAGCTGAAAATTGTGACTTTCGATAATATTAAAAAATAAATATTTTTATCGTTTGACAATAAGGGTGTGTTATTGTAACAATACACCGTAATGGAGACGATGATGGTTGCACAAATAAATAAAAACGAAAATTATAAATCACTTCTTCTATTTGGTGGGCTTGCCTATCTTGGCGTTATAATAACTGGTGTTTATGCAGAAGGTGTTGTTCGCACAAGTTTGGTTGAACCGAATGATGCACTTTTGACAATGAAAAATATTGCCCAGAATATTGGGCTTATGCGCATTGCGGCAGTGAATGATATTTTTATTTTAGTCTTTGATTTAATTGCTGCGCTTTGCCTTTTTGCAATTTTAAAGCCTGTGAATCTTAATCTTTCGCTTTTAACTTTTGCATTTAGGATTATTGCGATTGGCGTGCTTAGTATTGCCGCCATTTTTGCTTATGTGCCTGTATTATTGTTAAATAAGGCACAATATTTGAATGTTTTTGACGCTAATCAATTGGCGGCTTTGGGGCTTTTATCAATTAAAATCCATAATCTATCTTATCATGTAAGCTTGATATTATTTGCGATAAATAATGTGATGCTTGGGGTTTTGATGTTTAGATCTGCCCATTTTGCAAAATTAATTGCCGCTACAACTATATTGTTTGGAATAAGCTATTTCACCAATAGTTTTAGTTGGTTTGTAGCACCAGAATTTCAAAGCCAAATCTCTGGAATTGCGTTAAAAACTTCATTCTTCTGCGAATTAGCGCTTAGCTTGTGGATGATTTATAAGGGGGTTATTTTAAAAAAAATATAAACTAATATTCCATATTATTTATTTCATTTCTTTATTCAGCGGCAACTTTTGTACCCAAGCGCGCTATTAAATTTGAAGGTAAATTTTTCAATTTTAAAGCGTGTTTTTCGACTAAATGCCATGAAATCACTGCCCAAATTGTTATAAAGATAAGTGACAAAGCAAGATGTAAAGGCCATTTTTGCTCAACAAAACCAAAACTTGCAATTGCTTGTTGTATTGGAAAACCGAACAGAAATATACCGTATGAATAATCACCAGTTTTCAAGAATTTCCAAACTTTCGGGGTTTTAAGCCCCAAATAGGCGGTTAAATAGGCCGCAGGCAGTGGGATTAATGTGGTTCCCACATTACTTTGCATCAATAAAATAAAGGCCAAGCCCGAAATTATTGCCAAATTAGCATTATAAGGAATTATAGCGCGCAATTTGAAAAGACATACACCAAACAAAAAGCAAATCACCAATTCTTGCCCCATTACACAGCTTTCCATAAGGCTGATGTGATTTTGGATAACAAAAATTGGACCATATAGATTGATTATAATAACCGCTATAAGCATTAAAACTGAACCAGATTTGCTTTTAATCGCAGCCAAAACAAAAGCAAAAAGTGTTAGTGAAATATAACAATCTAATTCAAACGGAACTGTCCATAATTGCCCATTAACAACATTTGGATGTGGGTTATTTACAAAAACACCTGGCAATTCATAATTAATAATACCAAGGCAATTTTGAAAATATTTGTAAAATTGGGGCGATGAAAAATATTCAACTAATGGCAATTGCGTTAGCAATACGCCCAATAAAAGCGCGGATAATACAATTTCAAAAATCAATGCGGGGAAAATCCGAATTGCCCTGAGCCATAAAAATTGACCTAGGTTTGTGGTTCTTTCAAGGCTTCCTGCTACTAAAAATCCGCTTAAAGCAAAAAACATAGGCAGTATAGCACCAAAAATCGGACGGGTTATGGGATCAGAAATTGCATTGACTTGGGCATTAATCCCAAAACAAGTAATAATTTCATGCCAAAAAACCACTGATAAAGCTAGGAAAATGCGCAAATAGTCAAACCCAGTTGGTCGATAATTTGATGCTTCTAGTTTGCTTTCAAATGTTGGCATTTTTAATTCCTATAAAATATTTAACAACAACACCTTAGAATTTAGTAAAAATGCCAAATGATTTTGAATTTTTTTTAAATCCATTTAAAAGGCAATGATGCGCGCGCAAATTGATAAAATTGTGAAATATTTTACGGAAATGGAAACCACATCGCAAAAGGCGGTCTGGATTGCCTTTGCGCTTTTTACAATTGCGGGTTTGGTTTTAGCGTTCGGAATGTTGTTTTTGAAATTTGATCAAGGCGAATTGGCAAATTTTTTAAGAACGCTTTCTGGCAAACCTTGGGCGCCGATTGCGGTTGCCGCAATTTTCACGTTACTTGCTTTTTTGGGTGCGCCGCAATTTGTTTTAATCGCTGCAACGGTGGCAGTTTTTGGGGCATCAGAAGGCGTTATTCTGTCATGGGTCGCTACAATGGTTTCGGCAATTATTGGCTATATAATGGGGCGCATTGGCGGGGCAAAAGTTTTAAAGCAATTCTTGGGTGGCCGTGGAACGCGGCTTATGAATTTTATTGGCAATAATGGCTTTTTGACCAGTTTGATAGTGCGCCAAGTGCCAACTGGGCCTTTTATTTTGGTGAATTTAGCGTTGGGCGCTTCAAATGTTCGGGCATCATGGTTTATTGCGGGAACGGGCCTTGGGATTATGCCGAAAATATTACTTGTCGCCTTTGGTGCGCACGGCATTGGACAGGTTTTAAAGGGGGAGAACCAAAATGCAATTTGGTTCTTCGTTTTAGCGGCTGCAATTTGGGCGCTAATTGTATTTGTTGTTCGCCCATTGCTTATAAAAAAGCAAAATAGTGACGCCGTGAAATTTGGTGAATAGGTTTATTTAACCGTGTATTCAACTTTATTCGCCCTTTGAAACAATAAAATTTCAAAAAATAACAAAATTTAAAACAAAAATGCGCTTCAATGGTTTTAATAGGGGTTGAAAGAAATTTGTTTTCATTGCATAGTCAATGCTTAGACAAAATTTGCAAATCAGTGCATTTGTTTAAGCCCACAACTTTAAAAAGAGGAATTGAAAAGTGATAAACCAAGTTCGAATTTTCGACACAACAATGCGCGACGGTGAACAATCCCCGGGTGCATCGATGACACTCGAAGAAAAATTGGAACTTGCCAAACTCCTCGAAGATATGAAAGTGGATATTATTGAGGCGGGCTTTCCAATTGCCTCCCAAGGCGATTTTGAGGCGGTACGCGCTATATCCCAAATCATCAAAGATAGCACGATTTGCGGTCTTTCACGCGCTGGCGCAAAAGATATTGAACGCTGTGCAGAGGCGGTAAAACCCGCCGTGCGCCCACGTATCCATACATTTATTTCAACTTCACCGCTTCATATGAAGCATAAATTGAATATGGAACCCGAACAGGTTTTGGAAAAAATCCATGATAGTGTAACGCTTGCCCGTAATTTGGTTGGCGATGTTGAATGGTCTGCCGAAGATGCAACCCGTACCGAACGTGATTTTTTACGTCGCGCGGTTGAAATTGCAATCAAAGCAGGGGCAACAACAATCAATGTTCCTGATACTGTTGGCTATTCTTTCCCTGATGAATATGGCGCAATTTTCAAAGACTTAATTGAAAATGTTCCGGGTGCAGATGAAGTTATATTCTCTGCGCATTGCCATAATGATTTGGGTCTTGCGGTTGCAAACTCGCTTTCTGCGGTTTTGAATGGTGCGCGTCAAATTGAATGCGCCATTAATGGTCTTGGCGAACGGGCGGGTAATGCGGCGCTTGAAGAAATTGTAATGGCACTTCGGGTGCGTGAAAATGCATTGCCGTTTAAAACCAATATTGAAACCACGCGCCTAACGCAGGCGTCAAAAATGGTTTCACGTATTACTGGTTTCCCTGTACAATTTAACAAGGCGATTGTTGGTAAAAATGCCTTTGCACATGAATCTGGTATTCACCAAGATGGAATGCTTAAAAATGCCGAAACCTATGAGATTATGCGCCCTGAAACTGTCGGGCAGGGGGCAACAAATCTTGTAATGGGTAAACATTCTGGGCGTCATGCATTTAAAGATAAATTGTCGGCTCTTGGCTATGAATTGGCTGATAATGCATTTTTGGATGCATTCCAAAAATTCAAAGATTTGGCAGATCGCAAAAAATTCGTTTATGATGATGATATTGTCGCCCTTGTTGACGATGCCGCAAGCCACATTTCGGAAAATATCAAAGTTGCCCGCCTTCGCGTAGTTGCAGGGACAGATGGCCCACAAACTGCGGAGCTTGATTTGATAATTAATGGCGAAAATAAATGGACAACCCAACGCGGAAATGGCCCTGTTGATGCTGTCTTTAACGCCATACAGGCGCTTGTTCCGCATGATGCCGTACTTGATTTATATCAAGTGCATGCTGTCACCGAAGGAACGGATGCACAGGCCGAGGTTTCGGTTCGCCTTGCCGATGGTGATTATATGTCATCGGGGCGCGCCGCCGATGCTGATACATTGGTTGCATCTGCCAAAGCCTATGTCAGCGCGCTTAACCGCCTATTGGGTAAGCAGCTTCGTCACGAAAATGGTGAAAAGAAAGCAAGTTAATAAAAATGGCGCGATGAAAGTCGCGCCATTTAAATAGATAAAATTTTATCTATTTTCTCAATCACAAAATAAAGCCTTGATGTTACAAGGCTTTATGCAAATTGCTTTGTTTAATTCATATAGCCATTTAGGCAATAAGTTTGGTGTTGCGAAAAATTCGCAAAGCCCTAAAACAAATGCGCCCGAAAAAAATAATGAAAACAAAAAACTAGAGGGTATGGATAGAGCCAAAGAAGCATTGGCAAGCCTGAAATCAAGCCCTAGAAAAATTAATGAAGCCAAGAAAGCCCATGCACTTGCAAGGCTTCAGGAATTAAAAAAGCAAGTTGAGCTTTTGAAAAAAATGCTTAATGGCGACCCCAAAGCCCTTGCCAAAGCATTATCTGTTATCGCGCGCGAATTAAAGGCGATAGTTAAAGAATATGGTGATGCGATTAAGGGAAGTGTGAATATTGATACTTCGGTAAATCAAAATACGCCGGCCGAAGCAAGCCAAAATTCTGAAACCAATCCTGCACAAGGTGAAGACGTTGTAGGCGAAGAAATTAATAAAGAAGCACAGGTTTCAGAAAATAATGACGATGGCATAAAAGAAGCAACTTCAAAATCTGATACGCAAAAAGAAGAAATCCCCAAAGAAGAAACCAAAACCAAAGATAATGAAGCTATAAATAATTATGCCAAAGGGCTTTTGAACAATGAGCATGGCGAATTTATGAAATCAGTTCGCAAAATCATTGATGAATTAAAACATTATATGACACTTGCCAAAGCCAAAATTAAAACCCAGGCCAATGATAAAGAGGGCGAAGATTTAATCAAAGATAATGAAGATGCACTAAAAGATTTGCTAAATGAATTTCAACATTTGCAACAAGATATAGATGCATCTTCAAACAATATGGGAAATGTGGTTAGTTTGGTGGCTTAATCCTTAATGAAATAAGTAATAGTCGTTACAACTCTGACCTTTTTATCAATTTGCTTATCACCACTTTCATTTGGTATTTCGATTGCAGGGTTTACTTCAATAATACCTTGATTGGCATCTTGGATTTTGCCGACTTTAGAACCTGATTCAGTTGCAAATTTTAGTGCGGCATCTTTTGCGCGTTGGGTGGCTTCGGTCAATAATTGCGGTTTTAAGTCATTAAGTTTGGTGAACATAAAACTTGGGCCGCCATTATATGCATCAGATGAAAAAATAATGCCTTGTGAAAGTAATTCGGAAATTCCCTTGGCGGCGTTCGAGATTTTTTCAACATCGTTCGAGCGAACCATAATATCTTCGGTCAAAACATAACGTGTGTTGGCGTTGATTTCGCCATTATAATCATTGACCATTTTATCTTGCACTTGAACATTTTGAACTTGATATTCGGTTGGTGCAAATTTTTGCGCTCCAAGATAGGTTTTGACCGAATTTTCATTGGCAATTAATTTGGTGCGCGCTTCTTCAAGGGTTGCACCAGTTGCGGTAAAGCGAATTGGCCAGAAACCCAAATCTGCCTTAACTTCACGCTCCGCAAGGCCCTTAACCGTAATAGTTCGAAAACCAAGGCGAGATTTCACAAGCGCATTGCCCGCAAAAAAGCCCGATAAAGCAATACCAATCGCCAAAACTGTCGCTGGTAATAAAGATGATTTCTGTTGCATAATAACCCCCTTAGGATTTTCTGCTTTTAGGGTGTGATTATGTTAAATCTTGGGCATGTTTTGCCACAATCCTTGCCTTAATTTATTATTTTCAATAGACGATAATTATGTGGCTTTTTTTATCCTTTATCGCATCAATCCTTCAAACATTTCGCAATAGTTTTCAGCGTTCCCTTATGGCAAGTGCGGGAACTTGGGCGGCAACATGGGTAAGGTTTGCTTTTGGTGTTCCTATAAGCCTTGCAGTGATGTTGGTGTTGATGTTTATAATGCGCCACCCATTATATAATTTAAGCTTTGACTTTGTGATAATCGCTTCAATTGGTGCGCTGGCACAGGTTTTGGCAACTGCGGCACTTATGAAAGCTATGCAGGCATCAAGTTTTGCGTTGGGCGCAACTTTGCAACATTCATCATTATTGATAACGGCGCTTTTTGGCGTGGTATTTTTGGGGGATAATCTGCAATCCTTGCAATGGTTTGGATTTGTATTGGCAAGTTTTGGGATGATATTGGCAAGCTGGCCCAAGGGGCAGGTTGAGCGCGCAAATCTTAAAAAGACAATTATTGGCGGATTATGGGGGCTGCTTTGTGGTTGCTTTTTCGCGATTTCAGCAAATGCATTTCGTCGTTCAGTTTTGATAATTGAGCCAAGTCCAACAATTTTCGCAAGTTGTTTTACTGTCTTGTTCGTTCAAGCCATTCAAGGGCTTGGGGTTGGAATTTATCTTAAATTATTTGAACCAAAGAATTTTCAAAAAGCTCTATCATCATGGAAAGAAAGTCTTGCCGCAGGCATAGCAGGGGCGGGGTCATCAATAATTTGGTTTTTAGCTTTGGCGCTTGTGCCGGCGGCTTTACCCCGCGCAATAAATCTTTTGGTAGAAGCGCCAGGTTCAATAATTATTGGCGCAGTAAAATTTAAAGAACATTTATCAAAACGCAAAATATTTGGAATTTTACTAATAACGGGCGGCGTTATTCTTTGCCTTTTCCCTATGTTTTCTATGCAATTTCATTGATTAATTGCTCAGGTCGTGTTGCGCGGTTTTGCAATATATTTTCAATTGTTTCAACTAAAGTGCGAACATCAAATGGTTTGCTTACGATTGCATCGGCGCCATTAATAAGGGTTTTTCGCAATTCTTCATCAACATTGCCCGACATTGCGATAATTCCAACCAATGGTATCGCCTTGCGAATAGCGGGTATTGCCTTGCTTGGTTCAATTCCCGGCATATTTAAATCGCTTAGGATTATGTCCAAATCGAATAAATCAATTTTATCGAGTGCCTCACTCATAGTTTCTGCAAGGGTTATGCGATAGCCGATTTCAGATAGGATATTATGGCATATTTTGCGAATTGATTGTGAATCATCAACCACCAAAATATGCGGTAATCTTTCATTAGTTTCAATTCGAAATTCTACTTCTTCAATTAATGGCTTTAGGCGATCAATTGTAAAAGGTTTGGATAATAAAAATGAAGCGCCATTGGCTTTTGCTTTTTGTAATACGGAATCAGAGCGGTTAATCTGATCGCTTGCACTCATGGCGACAATGGATGATGTTGGGGTTAATTCACGCACTTTGCTTATAGATTCCCCAGATGGTGCATCAGGCAAAACTAAATCAGCAAGAACAAGGTCGAATTTATTATTCTCAAGAAATCCAATTGCATCGTTTAAATCATATGCGATGACATATTGCCAACCACATTGCCCAAGCATAAGGGAAATTACCTTTGCCTGCACATGGCTATCTTCGATAATCAGGCATTTATAGCCGTTTTCCTGCATCAAATTCACCATGAATTAAGTGGTTAAAGATAAGCATTTTATAGCAAAATCATTAACATTATATGGAAAACTTCCCTCGTTTTTAATAAAATTAGTTTTTATTTTCAACCTGCGCGAGCTTTAAATAATATTGCGCCATTTTGTTCGCATATTCAAAACCTTTGCGTGCATAAACCGCCTCTGTCTTCCCATTATCATTCGGGCACGGTTTTTCGCCGCCGCCAAATGCTTCAAAACCTTGATTAAAAGAAATTGTAAGTGGTTCACTTATGAATGTTGCACTGGGCGCTTCAAGGTCAAGCAAGGCATTCATTTTTGACCGATATGTTTGGTCGCCCGCGCCAGTACATGAAACCCTTAATGCGTGTAATGTTCCCAATAATTTTGATAATTCCATTAAATCAAGCTTTTTTGCGGGGTCGATTTCGCGTTTCCTATGGATTGTTTGGTCAATAATATTTTGGTCATCAAGCTCATTTTGTGATGCCCAATCGCCCCAATCATCAGAAATACCCAAATCGCCAAGTTTTGGTTTTTTTGATTTTGTTATTTTTATTTCTGTTTCATTTGCAATTTGTGCCTGAAATTCTTCATTGTCAGGGGCAGGCATCCAATCAGTTTGTGATTGAACTTGATTTTCTTGAAGTCTTGGCTTTTGATTAATAGGCTCTGGCGGAGGTTCAACGCTTAAAGATGGGTCAAGTGCCGGCATATCAGGGTTTTGTTGGCTGTCTTGGGTTGGTTGCGAAAGCCCCAAAATACCTAAGGCGCCGATTAAAATAGCAATAGATTTTATTTTTTTGCTTTTCATAATCAATCAAACCACTTATTAAAGAAAAAAAACAAATATCCTGCTTTGCATATTTTGCAAATTGGGAATGGGCGGGGCGCAATTGCAAAATAGTGATAAAATACCTTTCGAAACTTGGCTTTTATTAATTCTAGTAGGTGGTGCATATTTAACAAGTCGGTATGATTTTCAACTTTCAACACTTACAATCCCACAATTACAGCAATCATTGCACCTTGATGATGCGCAAATTCAACGTATTACTTCGTTCGTTAAACTTGGTGCTTTGCCTGCAATTCTAATTACATTTTTTGCCGATAAATTTGGTCGTAAACCAATATTTTTGATGTCTGTTGTTGGTTTCTCGGCCGCGGCAATTTATGTTGCACGTGCAAATTCGGGGCAAATGCTTTTGATTGGCTTGTTTTTGACACGCCTTTTCACAATGATTGGTGAATTATTGGCGGTGGTTTTAATTGCTGAAGCTGCACCGCCTAATAAACGTGGCCTTTTACTTGGCCTTTTGGCGGTTTTTGGAACAATGGGCGATGCAATCGCCATTCTTGGTTATGGTTTTGTTGGCGAAGATATAAATTCATGGCGCAAAATGTATCTCTTTGGTGCATTACCAATAATCTTGGCAATAATATGGAAATTTGCACTTAAAGAAAGCAAGGCATTCGAAAACACAAAGTCAAATAATGCAGGTCATTTACATCCACTTGATGCGATAAAACGCCACAAAAAACCATTCATTATCCTAAGTGCGTGCTTGTTTTTATATTGGGTGCCAATGTCGCCAGCATTGTCGCTTATTTCCCAGTATTTGCAAAATGATATGGGTTGGCACCCTGCGGGTATAACTAAATTATCAGTATTTGCAGGGATTGTTGGCATGTTTGGTACAATCTATGGCGGAAGATTGTGTGATATTTGGGGGCGCAAAATTATCGGTTATGGATCAATAATTCTAAGTGGAATTGGTTTGGTTCTGGCCTATAATCTAAGTAATTTTATTATGGTTGCCGCAGCATACGGAAGCGGCCTCTTGGGCTATTTTGCCTTTATGGCTTCAAGCCGCGCCCTTGTAACTGAGAGTGTTGACACTGAAGCACGCGCCACCGCCATCGCGGGGACAGAGATTTTCTCAAGCCTTGCAGCTTTTGTTGGTATGCAAATTGTCGGTGAATTTGCTGCAAACTTTATCAAAACAAATCAAGCGCTTATTTATTTATCCCCACTTTTAATATTAAGTGTAATCGCGCTTGCAATGGCAAAAGAAACCAATGGAACAAAAATTGATGATTTAGTTGCCTAAATTAAAACGCGTGGATTAAGAATATTATTTGGATCAAAGGCTTTTTTGATTGTGCGCATTAATTTCAAATGCGCAAATGGTTCACGCGCAATAAATTCATCGCGCCGTCCAATTCCAATACCATGTTCAGCACTTATAGAGCCGCCAAGCGAAACCACCAAATCATGGATTGATTTATTAATTGCAGGAATAAAATCTTGGAAAACCCAATCTTGCATATCAATTGGCCTTGCAACATCATAATGAATATTACCGTCTGAAATATGGCCAAAGGCGGCAATGCGGGCATTTGGAACAATTGATTGCGCGCATTTTTCACCCATTTCAAGGAATTGTGGGATTTTTGAAATTGGCACACTTATATCATGTTTTGCGGCGCGCCCTTCGGGCTTTTGTGCCGCACTCATACCCTCACGAAGCGCCCAAAATTCATGCATTTGGGCTTCATTGATTGAAATTACGGCATCTTTGATAAAGCCGATTTCCATCAATCTAGCCAATATATTTTCAATTAATTCAGATGGTTCAAAAGAATTAGACGTAAATTCCAAAAGCGCCAAATATGGATAGATTTTATCCAATGGATTACGAACATTTGACAGGTTTTTAAGCCCAAATTGCAACGCATTGGCATTCATCATTTCAAATGCGCTTAAAAATTCACATTCACTTTCAATGCGTTGCAATATTTCAATCAAATCACGCGCATCGTCTGCGCCAATCATTGCTATGCGTGAATATTTTGGTTTTGGGAAAAGTTTTAAAACTGCCTTGGTTATAATTCCCAATGTTCCTTCGGCGCCAATAAAATATTGCTTTAAATCATAGCCCGTATTGTCTTTGCGGAGGGGTGATAATTCACTATAAATTTCACCATTTGGCAAGACCACTTCAAGACCCATTATTAAATGGCGCATCATGCCATATTTGCGAACATGAACCCCACCTGCATTGGTTGATATAAGGCCGCCAATTGTTGCGGAGCCTTGGGAAGCAAGTGAAAGTGGGAAAAGCCTTTCCAGATAATATGCATGATTTTGCACATTTTCTAAAATTGCACCTGCTTCGACAATCATACAATCATCATTTGGTCGGGTTTCAATGATTTTATTCATATTTTTCAATGAAACCAAAACTTCATTTTGCGGAATCTGACCACCAACAAGGCCAGTATTCCCACCTTGCGTACATAATTTTATATCATGTAAATTTGCCGCTTTTACGATGTTTTGAACATCTTGTGTGCTATGTGGCAAAAGCATTAAATTGCATTTGCCCAAATATTTGTCGCGCCATTCTTTAAGGTGAGGGGCGATAATATCTTTATCATCAATAATTTGGTTTGGTGCTAAAAATGCGCCAAAAATCTCTTTTAATTGTGGCATTTATTTCCAAACTTGAATTAGATTATCAACGCTTTTTCTTTCCCGTTCAATTGGGTTTTTATTGGTTTTTCCAATATAGAAAAAGCCAGCAATACGTTCATTGGCATAAAGTTTTAAAAGCGACTTTATATCATCATCAAACATCGGCCATTCAGATAACCATGTTGCAATATAACCGAATGCATTAGCCGCAAGTGTGATATTAAAACCAAGCCCGCCACATGCCAATTCTTGTTCCCAAACTGGAACTTTGGGGTGGTGAATGTTTGGACTTGAAATCATAATCACGACAGAATGGGCGCGCAAAAAACGCCTTTTTTCCATTTCATAATGGTTTTCATCCATATTATGCGTTTTGGCTTTTAGAATATCAGCCATTTTAGCGCCCAATTCTTGGCGCGCTTCATCTTGTAAAATAATAAAACGCCAAGGGGCAATTTTGCCATGATCAGGGACGCGATTTGCAAGTGCCAAAATATCATGCAACTCATCAAAATTTGGGCCATGTGTTGAATCAAAATCAAGGATTTTTACCGAACGCCTAGTACGCAAAACCTCCTTAAGGGCTTCATTAGCGCTTGGAATTGGAAGAATATCATTTTCAATTGGAAGTTTAATTGCCATTTTTCGCCCATAAATTTAATTTTATTTAGCACCATAAATTGTTTTTGCCGATAAAAGTTTGCATTAAACCAAAAGAAAAATATTCTATTTTAGGCTAAATAATCAAAATCCTACTCTGTTTATAAAAAAAATGAATATTGTAAAATAAATATGCATTTTTATTAAGTATCACACTTTAAATATAAAAATCCGAACCCATATAGATTTGACAATGAAAGCTATGTCATGAGTGTTGCAATTAACGAAGCCGCAAATAGGCCAAATAAAATTATTTTCTCCAAAACCAATGGCGGTATTTGGTCAAAATTACGTATCGAAGCGGCAACCGCAGCGGGCATGGAACCAACTTTGGCAAGCTTTCTTCATGCAACTATCCTAAATCATGAAAGCATTGATAAGGCTTTAGCCTATCATTTGGCGCAAAAATTGGGTTCGCAAGACTTAAATGCAATGCAATTGCGTGACGTTTGCCTTTCAATCTATGAAGCAAATCCACATCTAGTGGAAACTGCTTTGCGTGACATCGAAGTTGTACGTGAACGCGATCCTGCATGCCTGTCATATTTGCAACCATTCCTTTATTATAAGGGGTTTGCGGCGCTTCAATCTTATCGTGTTGCGCATCAATTATGGCTTGATGGGCGTGACTATATGGCTTTACATTTACAAAGCCTAATGTCTGAATTATTCCAAGTTGATATTCACCCTGCGGCAAAAATTGGCAAAGGCGTATTTATCGACCATGCAACCGGCATAGTAATCGGCGAAACTGCGGTGGTTGGCGATAATGTATCAATGCTACATGATGTAACCTTGGGCGGCACTGGTAAAGTTGGCGGTGATAGACATCCGAAAATTGGCAATGGCGTTTTAATTGGCGCTGGCGCTAAAGTTCTTGGCAATATTAAAGTCGGTGAAAATGCACGTATTGCGGCGGGTTCATTGGTATTAAAAGAAGTTCGCTCTGGCTGCACGGTTGCCGGCATTCCTGCCAAAACTATTGGTTGTGTACAAAAAGATTGCTGCGCTGAAACTATGGATCAAGTTTTTGATACTGAAGTGGCGACGTTTGATCCGGGACTGTAAATATTCGACTTGCCGCCCTTGCTTCGCTCGCTTAGCAAGTCGGGTTTAGGCGGACAATAAAAATCAAAAAGCGTGGTTTTTGATTTTTATTGGCATTTTTTATTGAAAATTTGCGATAGCAAATTTTAGCTCTTCAGCTTATCGCAAAAGTCTTCAACTTTTGCGGCATCATCGCGGTGACTTACTTTTGGCTTTAGTAATTTTTTCTTTGAAATTTAGACTTTGGTGTCAATTCTTGCAAAGAATGTTGGTTTGCGTGTTGACAGGGCAAAAATTTGCCGATATTTGGCGCGTATGACTAACCAAATGACAATTAAGATTACCATTAAGAAAACTCGCAATGCGGGGTTTTTTGGTGTGTGCGCTTAGGTCTAAGGTGTTATCCCAAAAAAACCCCGCGGAAGCGGGGTTTTTTTATGCCCCATTTTCGCATAATCAGGAGAAAGTAGAAAATGAATAACCCACCAAATATCGGAATTGTTGGCGCAACTGGCCTTGTTGGCGAAATGATGCGCCAATTGCTTTTGGCGCGAAATTTCCCTTATAAAACCCTTCGTCTTTTTGCATCATCACGTTCTGCGGGAAATGTTATTAAATGCGGCAATGAAGATATTGTGGTGGAAGATGCCGCTGTCGCTGATTATAGCGGCCTTGATATTGTTTTCTTCTCGGCGGGTGGTTCAACATCGCGCGAACTTGCGCCAAAAGTTGCGGCATCTGGTGCGATTGTAATCGATAATTCATCGGCATGGCGCGATGATGTTGATGTTCCATTGGTGGTTTCAGAGGTTAATCCACATGCCCTTAAATCAATCCCCAAAGGTATTATTGCCAATCCAAATTGCACCACAATGGCGGCAATGCCTGTTTTAAAACCGCTTCATCAAGTTGCAGGCCTAAAACGCCTTGTGGTAAGTACTTATCAGGCGGTTTCGGGGGGCGGCGTTGCAGGTTGCAATGAATTGGAAACCCAAATTCACGCTACCCAAGAAAATTGCGGCGAACTTGCGCGTAATCCTGAAAATGTTTCATTCCCTGCACCGCAAAAATGGGCGGTTCCAATTGCATTTAACGTTGTGCCGCTAAATTATGTTTTGGCCGAAGATGGCTATACAGAAGAAGAAATCAAACTGCGCAATGAAAGCCGTAGAATTTTAGAAATCCCAGAGCTTCCAGTTTCTGGCACATGCGTTCGCGTTCCTGTTTTTACTGGTCATTCTCTTTCAATTAATGCCGAGTTTGAAAATGAGATTTCGGCACAAAAAGCATTGGAAATTCTATCAAAAGCCGAAGGCGTGGTCGTAACAAATGTTCCAAATCCATTGGAAGCAACTGGAAAAGACCCTGTTTTTGTTGGGCGTATTCGCAATGACCCAACTGTAAAACACGGCCTTGCTTTATTTTTAAGCAATGACAATCTTCGTAAAGGCGCGGCATTAAATGCGGTGCAAATTGCCGAAGTTTTATTCAGTGGGAAGTTTTAATATAGTCGGTTAATAATAATAGAAAACTCTACTAAAAGCCTCACCGCGTTGCCGATGGGGCTTTTAGTTATGGCCTATAGAATATTATTAAAATCTGTAAACATTCGATCAGTCTTCGGAGTATTCTCTCTACTTTTCTGCGTTTTGTCATTATATTGCTTTATATTTTCAAATAGTGTAGATGCATTTTCCAGAATTTTTTCAATTTCATCAGGCTCTGGTGCATCCTTTATCGAGCTATCTGAATTTGAGTGGCGATAATCATTTAGTTTTTCCAATTCCAAATTGAGCGGCCGCCAGATATTATCGGAAACTCCAACGTATCTAAGTTTTTTAATGGCTATATCTTCATTTAACCTTGTAACAACCCCTGCGAACAATGTCTGTTCAATCATGCTCTCGTAGACTTTATATAATTGAGTAAGGATGTTTTGAGTTCCTTCTGAGTATCTAGTAATGCTACTTTCATAGAGTTTTCTTATGGAGGAAAATTCCCCTTTTAGACCGTTAATTCTGCTTTCAATTTTCCCCGCCTGAGATAAAAAACCTCCTTTGTCGATCAAACCTGAAGCGCTCTTATTTGACATAATCTGAGTGATTTTCGGAGAGACATTGCAGTTTTGCAATTCGCGTACAAATCTTATGTCATGGGTAAATAGTATTACTTGTCTTATGGTCGACTCATGGGCAATCCGCTGCGCTACTAAGCCAGACTTTACTCTGTCCAAAGACGAAACAGGGTCGTCAAAAACAATGGCGTGTTGGTGGTTTTCTACTCTTATTCCTGTGAAGAAATTTGCCAAAGCAAGTGCTTTTTGTTCGCCTTCACTTAGAATTTTGGATGGGAGTTCTTTTTTCGTTTGATTTTCAAAATTTAACAAGGGTTCAAATGTTGCTGTTGCCTTAGAAACTTTTGAATTGAATTTTATGGGTAGGGATATTTTTAGGTGTTTTAGTTCTTCTGCAAAAATCATGCTTGCATTATCAGTGATGTATTTCCCTGCAAGTTCTTTGAATTTATTAGAAACTTTTGCAGAGCCAAAGCCTTTATTTATATTTGAAATAGCATTAATTTTTTTTATAGCTATTAGATACCTTACCAAAGTATCAATTTGCTTACCTAGTGCAATTTTCGCGCTTAGTTCGCCTATCTCCAAATCTCTTTCTCTAACTTCTTTTGCGGAAACATCGGCATCGTTTCCTACCATTCCTTCAAGTTTAGTTTTTGCGTTTTTGAATGCATCTAAAATGTCGAAATGGTTACATTTTTCATTGTCAAATTCGCTCTTGAATATCGCTCTTAAACAATTTCTTATTTTGACCAATTCATTCTGAATTAATCCTTTTGTTAAATCGAATCGTGCAAAATCGAAAAGGACTGGGGCATCAATAGAAGACTGAATCGAGTCTATGGCTTCCTTAATTTCATCTTTAATTCCTTTCAAAGTTTCAGAAGCTTTTGCATACTCGATAGATAGTTTATCACTTACGAAGGCATCAAATTTTTTCAAGCGTTCGGATGCAATTGGGTCTAGAACCTGTAAACATAATACGCAGTGCTTTTCGGAAACGTCAGTAGAAACGACAGGGAATTCTTCATCAAGATAAGCTTGGTTAGTAGAAAAATCACGCGCAGCATCCCACATAACTTTCCAAATTTCAGTGCCAATTCCGTTTAGAGTTTCATCACTAAATAATGACGCCGCACCGTTAGCGATTTTTTCTTTAAGTGCCTTCTGCATCTTTAGCTTATCTGTGATTTTATTATTGCTTTTTATATAAGAAATTAATTTTTCAAATTGGGATGTAAGTTTATCTAACCACTCAACCATTGAAACAACTTTGTCAGGTGAAAATGGCTCTTTATTTTTCTCCGCAATAAGAAAATTCAAATGGTCTTGATACTCTTCCTTTAATTCAAAAGTAGATCGAATTTTCCTTTCTGTTGTTTTGCTGTCTATTTTAGACAATAAAGTTTCAATGAAAGAATTTGTATCTCCTTGTAGATTTTGATAAAGTTGGCCTTTCTCAACTTCGATTTGCGATTTGCGTTTACTAGCAATCTCAGTTAATGCATCCATGTTCGAAACTAGCAAGTTTAAAACATTTAATTCGTGCGGCATAAAGCCAATTTTATTTGCATTATTTACGTAAATGTTAGCAACTTCATTGTCAAAAACTAGAATATTACGTAATTCGTGGTCAAAATTGCTTCTATTAAACCATTCAAAAATTTCTGTTGTGTTTCCGTCAATGCAAAGTTTAATGCTGGCTGATACAGGAGGGCTTTCTGATTTGTAACGATTTGGAATAATCGCAGGAGGTACCATTTGGCTTCGGCATAATGTTCTCAAAAGTCGTGCATATCCAGATTTTCCACTTCCATTACTTCCGTAGATTATGGTTAGCCCAGATTCAGCGAACTTAAGAAGGCTTTCTTCCGAGATTTTGTTCACGCCTTTAATGTTTGACAATTCAATGAGTGAAACGCGATTAGGGGGGCTGTTTGCTATTTCAAGGTTTAATGTCTTCGGATACTTTTTAATATTTTGGTCATTAGATTTATCAGTATTAGACAATTCATAATCAAGCAATTTGTCAAAAATATTTGTTAATTGCTCGTTGCTCAGGGTCTTACCTTGGGAAACCTCGAATAATATATCCTTTTGCCAGTCGGCAAGTTCTTGCTTTACCCAAGATTCTACTTCTTCTTTACTGCCCACGAATCACCTGTATAAAGTATAGTGCAAGTTTAACATAAAACTTGAATAATATAATGAATGAAAAAGATTAAATTGTCTAACTTCTCAATCTACACTTGCCAATGCCCACAAACCCAAGTTATTAAAGCCAATGGTCATTTTAAACGATACATCGCCCAAGGCAAATGTTCCTGAATTTTCTGTTTCGGAATTATCAAACGCCATTAAACGCTCTTTGGAGCAGGGGTTTTCGCATGTTCGGGTGCGCGCTGAATGTGGGCGTGTGACTGTTCCAAAATCGGGTCATATTTATCTTGATTTGAAGGATAAAGACGCAGTTATAAATGGCATAATTTGGGCGGGGGTTGCAAAAGGCCTTAAAATTAAACCCGAAGAAGGGCTTGAAGTTATTGCAACAGGAAAAATCACAACTTATGCAGGGCAATCGCGCTATCAAATAATTATTGAAAGCCTTGAACCCGCAGGTATGGGCGCAATTTTGTTACAGCTTGAGGAGCGTAAAAAACGCCTTGCTGCCGAAGGAATATTTGATCCCGCAAAGAAAAAGCCAATCCCATTTTTGCCAAAAACAATCGGTGTTATAACATCGCCAACTGGTGCAGTAATACGCGATATTTTACACCGCATTTCCGACAGATACCCAAGCCATATTTTATTATGGCGGGTATTGGTACAGGGTGATAAAGCTGCCGAACAAATTGTTCACGCAATTGAAGGCTTTAACGCAATCGAACCCAATGGCGAAGTGCCACGGCCCGATGTTTTAATCGTTGCCCGAGGCGGTGGTTCAATCGAAGATTTGTGGTGCTTTAATGAGGAAATTGTTGTGCGTGCTGCCGCAAATTCCAAAATACCGCTTATTTCGGCGGTGGGGCATGAAACCGATACAACATTGATTGATTACGCATCTGATTTGCGTGCGCCAACCCCAACGGGTGCGGCGGAAATGGCGGTTCCGGTTCGAACCGAATTAATCGCGCGGGTTGAAACTTTGGGTTCGCGTATAATTTCTTATAATATGCGCAAAATCGAAAGCGCAAAACTTTCGTTGAGGGCTATTATTGGCTCAATGCCAAAAGCGGAAAATCTATTTTCAAATTTGCGCCAACGCCTTGATTTATTGGAATTAAAATTTGTGCCATCAATGATTGGCAAATTGCAATTGTCAAAATCTGCCCTTGAAAAGGCAATCGCAAAATTTTCGCCCAATTTGCTATCAACAAATTTAATTGTCAAAAAACATAAATTAGCCGAATTTGATAATCGCCTTAAACTTTCAATTCGTAATTTGGCGCGTGCTGAAAATGAAAATATCAAAAACCAAAAACAAAAACTTGATAATGCATTTAAGCGCTTTATCCTTGCAGGGCAGGTTTTAAATCAAAAGCGCAATGATAAATTGGCATCTATCGGTCAATTATTAAATTCACTTGATTATCACCGCACATTAGAACGCGGCTTTGCAATTGTTCGTGATGAGAGTGGTAAAGTAATAAGCAGCAAAGAAACCGCAAAATCGCACAATATTTTATCAATTGGCTTCAAAGATGGTGAAATTAATGTGCAAAATAAGCCAATAAGGCCTGTTCAAGGTGACTTATTCTAAAAAACATGGTTATTATTCATCTAACTTTAAGAAAAAAGAACATAAAAATAACATTATTGTAATTTAACACCTAAATTACGTTTAATAGACTTGGTTTTAAATCGAAAATGATTGGTAAGGGGATTAATTCGATTATTTATAATAAGGGGCGATTTTTGTTCGCGCCTTTATTGTTGCTTGCGCCAATGTTTCTTTCGAGTTGCGAATGGGCAAATGCGGGCGATATTGCCGCGCGCGACGAAGCAGGTAAACATTCAATCGTAAATGTTCAATTTTGGGGAAATGCCCGCCAATCAGCAACAATTATCGGTAAAACCGAACCAAATTCAGAAATTGACGCAGGCGGCATTATAAGTAAAGCGGATGAAAACGGTTATTTCGTTTTTGGTTTTGACCGTGATGCCCCTGAAACCATGACTGTTACAGTCACTACGCCTGATAAACATTCCACATCACGTGTTTTTAAAGTTGCAAAGCGTGAATATAATGTTGCGGTTGTAAATGGCCTTCCGCCACAAACCGTCAACCCCCCGCCCGAAGCAATGGCAAAAATTCAGGCCGATAGTGCGATAAAACAAACCGCATTCAATTCCCAAGAAAAAGAATTAAAAGGCTTTATGGAAACCTTCCGTTGGCCCTTGGATAAGGTTTTGGTTACTTCAAATTGGGGCGCGCAAAGAAGCCTTAATGGCAATTTGCAACGCCCACATTATGGCGTTGATTTAGCGGGCGCACTTGGAACACCGATCTATGCCCCCGCAAGTGGGCGAATTGTACTTGCGCAAGCGGGCATGTTTTATGAAGGCGGCATGGTGGGTATTGACCACGGTCAAGGCCTTATTACAAACTACCTTCACATGAGCAAAATCGTGGTTCAACCAGGGCAGGTGGTTCATAAGGGCGATAAAATCGGCGAAATCGGCAAAGAGGGCAGGGCAACAGGCCCACATCTATGCTGGCGTATGCGCTGGCGCGGTCGCCAACTTGACCCAAGTGCACTGACCAAAGAAAAGCCGGACTTGGCAACAAATATTGATGCATTGGCATTGAAATAGTGTTGCATTAATTTGCAAATTGTGACCTATTCAAATTATGAATTTTAGTCATTTTTTTGTTAGAAAAAATATTCCAGTAATTTTATTATTTGGTGTGGTTTCAACTTTATCCGTTGCCGCATGCACAAGTATGGCAATGGGGTTTGAAGATGCAAAAACGCCGCCGCCTTTGACGCTTAAAGGCATTGCCAAACAATCGGCGGCAATTGTCGGCAAAACTGCACCAAATGCTGACATCGAAGTTGGTGATGTTAAATTCAAAGCTGATAATGATGGCGATTTTGTAATTGGTATCGACAGGGATGAAAAAAGCCCGCTTGTTATTAATATCACTTCTGGCAATCATAAACTTACAAAATCAATCGAAATTGCCCCCCGCAAATATGACGTTACCGAGGTTAAGGGTCTGCCGCCCGCAACAATTAACCCGCCACCAGAGGCGCAGGCAAAAATTGATGCCGAAAGATTAATCAAAAATGCGGCATGGGCATCAATGGATTATGACCAAAAAGGTTTTGCCGAAGATTGGCAATGGCCTTTGAAAAATATCCGCATAACTTCAAATTGGGGCGCAGTAAGAAGCCTTAATGGAACCCCTGGGCGTCCACATTATGGCATTGATTTGGGTGCTGCTAAAGGAACACCAATCTACGCCCCCGCATCAGGCAAAATCGTAATCGCCGAAAGTGATTTATATTATGAAGGCGGCCTTGTGGGAATTGACCACGGTCAAGGCTTCATTTCCTATACAATGCACATGAGCAAGGTGGATGTTAAAGCAGGGCAATTAATCAAAAAAGGCGATAAAGTTGGTGAAGTTGGCTCAACCGGTCGCTCAACTGGCCCACATTTACACTGGTCACTTCGCTGGCACGGCAAACAAGTTGACCCATCAAATATGGTAAAACCGCAATTGCCGCTTCAATAACCTAAAGTTTTTGTGTGAATTTATTTGCTTATCTCTTGAAATAGAGCATAGTAATCGCAACATATTATAAGCTATAGATTTATGGCCTTAAACGGGAGAGTTTGATGAAATTTTCGAGCAAAATTGTTGCATTTGGTGCGATTGGTGTCGCTTTAACCAGTCTTTCGGGCTGTGGCTATAATAGCATCCCAACAAAGGAAGAAGCGGCAAAAGCGCAATGGTCTGAGGTGCAAAATCAATATCAACGCCGTGCTGACCTTGTTCCTAACCTCGTTTCAACTGTTCAGGGCGCTGCAAAGCAGGAAAAAGATGTTCTTACTGCGGTTATCGAAGCGCGCGCTTCTGCAACCCAAGTTAAACTTGATGCAAATACAATTACCGACCCTGCAAAATTCAAAGAATTCCAAGATTCGCAAGATAAATTATCTGGCGCATTGGGCCGTCTTATGATGGTTTCGGAGCAATATCCGCAATTAAAATCTCTTGATTCATTCAATAAACTTCAAGACCAACTTGAAGGCACTGAAAATCGTATTGCGATTGCGCGCCGCGATTATAATGAATCGGTTCGGGTTTATAATACTGAATTAAAAACCTTCCCATCAGTTATTTGGGCAAGCACAATTCAATCAAGCTATAAGCCAATGCAAATGTTTACAGCAAGCGCGGGCGCGGACAAAGCACCGGCGGTGAAATTCTAATATGAATAATGTTCATAGTGCGGTAAGATTTAACCTTGCCGCGCTTCTTGCCCTTTTTGTGCTTTTGCTTGGCAATTTTGCGATTGCCGCGCCAACTTTCCCAAAACTAACGGGAAGGGTGGTCGATGAGGCGAATATTCTTTCACCACAAGCCAAAGCACAGCTTGAGGCGCTTTCTCAAGCAAATCAGCAAAAATCAACCGATCAATTGGTTGTTGTAACCCTAAATTCATTGCAAGGCTATGAAATAGAGGAATATGGCTATCAATTGGGCCGCACATGGGGGATTGGGCAGGAGAAAGCCGATAATGGTGTCTTGCTTATAATTGCCCCCAATGAACGTAAAGTTCGTATCGAAGTTGGCTATGGCCTTGAAGGTATTTTAACCGATGGCATAACCCATGATATTATCCGCGATAAAATTATCCCACAATTTAAAGCCGGTAATATGGAACAGGGCATTTTAGATGGCGCACAAGGCATTTCTGAAATCCTAAACCTTTCACCCGAAGAACAAGCGGCAAGGGTTAAAAAGGCCGATTTAAAACCTGTTTCAAACGCATCAGGTGAGGCAGCGCAGGCCATAATCTTCATCATATTTATTTTCATAATAATTATGATTCAGTCTTCAAGACGTTCACGTTTTTATCGCCGTAGCTCTGGCCTCGATATATTGCCAATTATTTTGCATGACTGGAACGATGATGATGATCATCGCGGCGGTGGCGGATTTGGTGGTTTTGGCGGCGGCGGCTTTGGCGGCGGTGGTGGATTTGGCGGCGGCGGCGGCGGTTTCGGCGGCGGCGGATCATCTGGAAGTTGGTAAAGGTGAATTGATAAAATGAAAATCGCCCTTAATTCTGAACAAAAAAGCGCAATTATAAATGCGATAAAACGCAATGAAGCCAAAACTTCGGGTGAAATCTATTGCGTAATTGCCCGCAAATCAGAAGATTATCGCTGGTTCGTTATGATATGGGCGATTGTTTTGGCGCTAATTGTGCCATTTACTTTTGCCATTTTGAACATTGATTTAGGTGAGAAATTCGCCAATCTTATGGGCAGTTGGGACAATTATGATAATGCTATTAATACACGCAATCTATTTATCGATTTAATTATCCAAGCACTTATTTTCCTTGTTTTTGGAATTTTGGTTCAATTTGAAAATTTCACCCTTGCCCTAACGCCCAAATTTATAAAACGCCAAGGGGTTCATAAATCTGCGCTTGATCAATTTATGGCGCATGGAATTCACCAAACCAAGGGTAAAACAGGTGTCTTAGTTTTTGTTTCCCTTGCCGAGCATATGATTGAAATTGTTGCCGATGGTGGCATTCATTCCAAAGTTAAGAAAACTATTTGGGGTGATGCAATCGCAAAAATGCTTTTAAAAACTAAACAAGGACAGCTTGGTGATGGTCTTGCTGATGGCATTGACGATATTGGCGCGATATTGGCCGAACATTTCCCGCCAGAAGCCGATGATGTGAACGAACTAACCGATAGTGTAGTCTTTATTTAATTTTCTTTTTTTGTTTCTCTTCGCCTTACCCTAAATGCTTATCGCATTTAGGGGCTCATCGGTAAGGATTTTCCCAAATATCTTCGATAGGCCTGTCAAAAAGAGCGGCGATTTTATAGGCTAAATCCAAATTCGGTGCGCAATTCTTTAAGAATCTGCTTCATTGCTTGAAACCTTTTTATAGAATTGCACTAAACCAAAACATGCCCAAAACATCGGGTAAATCATATAAAATCCATATGGGCAATTGCCGAATAATTTTCCATAAATCCCCAAAGCGTGGCTATAAATAAAGTAATTCCACTGGCTTTTATGAAAGTCTCGGCAGTTTGTGCGCGTATAAATTCGTCGCTATTTTTAATGAATTTATGGAAGACTAAAATCGTTCCACCAATTGGCAAACTAGTAAGAAATGCAAGAATGAATTTCACAACATTTGATGGGTTGAAATGCTTTATTACGTATATTGAGAAAGAAAGTGCAATTGCATAAAACACGGCATATATCAAAACGCCCTTTTTGATATTCTGATTGAACCTGTTTTACGGTTTTCATAAACCCCTCCAAGGGGTTAGGTTTACCTTAAATCATTGTTGATGTGATGTAAGCCTTATATGCTGCAAAAAGCTAGGTTAACCTTACAATTTTGCGAATTTCTGCTGGTGTTTTCCTGTTTTCACGCAATGATTTAAGTGTCACGGCCTTATCGCGCTTGGCAAATCTTTTGCCATTTTCATCCAATAATAATTTATGATGATGGTATTTTGGGGTAGGCAGGCCAAGGAGTTTTTGCAAAACCACCTGAATATGGGTTGCAATCAATAAATCCTCGCCGCGAATAATATTGGTAATCCCTTGTAATGCATCATCATTTACGGCGCATAAATGATAGCTGGCTTTACTATCTTTGCGGGCAATTATTATGTCGCCATTTGAAAATGGATCAACCAAAATTTTACCTTTAGATTCATCTTCAAAAAACAAAGGCTCATCGCCAATTAATTCAAGCGCTGCTTTGCATGAAAGCCTTAGGGCAAATTCATCACCGCGCAAAAGGCGCATTTCTTCTTCAGCTTTTGAAACCCTTGTTTCAATTTTTATGCCATCAATGCCATCACGAAAACCATGCGGGGCACTAAGGGCGGCTTCTTCCATTTCTTTGCGGGTTTTGAAACATCGATATAAAACCCCCATTTTTGCAAGCCTATCAATTATTGACTGATATTCATCAAAATGCTGCGATTGAATACGAACCGGCTTTTCCCATTCTATTCCAAGCCATGCCAAATCTTCATAAATCCCTTGTGTAAATTCTGGCCGACAGCGCCCCATATCAGTATCTTCAATACGCAATATAAAGCGCCCATTATGGCGCTTTGCAGATTCATAAGCCATAAGGGCCGAATAGGCATGACCAAGATGAAGTTCACCAGTAGGGGACGGGGCAAAGCGTGTAATAAAATTCATACAGCGATTTCAATGATTGTCATTTTTAAGTCAAGAGAATCAGGTAAGTCTTAAACATCATGGAGGTAACATATGATTGCCTTGCAGCAAAATTATTGCAATGAAGCCCAAACTCAAAACCGTGTTGCACGGCGCGCGGGCAATGGTCATCCTGTTCTTGTTCTAAACGCTGATTATCGCCCACTTTCGTATTTTCCACTATCATTATGGTCATGGCAGGATGCAATAAAGGCAATAATTCTTGATAGGGTGCAGGTGGTTGCTGAATATGATGAATATGTTCATTCCCCGTCGCACACAATTCGCCTGCCAAGCGTTATTTCATTAAAAGAATATGTTCGCCAAGATCGAAGTCTTGCCTTTACGCGCTTTAATTTGTTTTTACGTGACGGTTTCAAATGTCTCTATTGCGGTTCGGGGCATGATTTGACATTTGATCACGTTATTCCGCGCGCCTATGGTGGTAAAACCTGTTGGGAAAATATTGTAACTGCTTGTTCTAAATGTAATGCAAAAAAAGGTGGGCGAACCCCGAAAGAAGCAAGAATGGAATTGCGCCATCCGCCACATCGCCCAAACCTTTATGAATTACAGACAATGGGGCGAAAATTCCCGCCAAATTACCTACATGATACTTGGCTTGATTGGTTATATTGGGACATTGAATTAGAAGCATAATAAAAATTTCACTGCTGAGAACGCATTTTTATAACAATCTAATATAAATTCGATATTTTCGAACTATTGAAATATTGATTTTCGTGGACTATATGTATTTTTCCAAAAGGGAGAATTAAATGTCACAAGTTCCAGAACAAATTAATATGGCAAATGTTGTCGTAACTGCGGTTGAAGGATCACTTAGAACTGCGCTTCATCTTATTGAAAAAGCACAAGAATTTTCAAAAGAAAAAAATGTAAAAGAAGAAACCATTCTTGGCCTGCGTTTAATTGCCGACATGTTCCCATTTGTAAAACAAATTCAAATTGTAAGTGATAATGCAAAAGGTGCATTTGCAAGATTATCAGGCGAAACAGCGCCATCATTTGAAGATAATGAAGCCACATTAGATGAATTAAAAGCGCGTATCACAAAAACCCAAGATTATATTCGCTCAATAGATTTATCAAAAATCATTGGTACGGAGCAAAAAGAGATTGTCCTAAAATTTGGCGAAATTACTATGCCATTTGTTGGCTTTTCATATTTGTTTGGATATTTAATCCCAAATATGAATTTCCACCTTACTACTGCTTATAATATTTTGCGCTCAAATGGCGTTATACTTGGAAAAAGTGATTATTTCGCAAGGTAATTAATTTAAAATCTTTCAAATAGGGGCGGTTACTTAACTGCCCCTTTTTTGTTTGTATCTTTAAACTAACAATCAATATGCCTATATTAGCCATATGAATGAAAACAAAAAAAATAAGGGGTTTTTAAGAAATCTGCTTTACGCAATTTTTGGGCTTGGGGCAGGTAGCTTTAAAACAATAATACCTATTGCAAAGACTGGGGTTTCGCTTAGTCTTGGAATTGTTTCATTCGCTATTGGCACATTTGCAAAACTTGCCGCCAAGAATGCCACAGATAAAGATAAAGAAAAATTACGACAGGTTGAAAGATTTTTCATGAGTAAAGAAGCTGACGACATACGCCGCAATAATGCCCGCGAAAGATTTAATAATGAAATTCGTGCATTAAAAGAGGCTGAAAAGCAAAAAAAACGGCGCTATAATCGTATTGATGGCGCTTTTCGCCTTATAAGCGTTGGCGCAGGTTTATTAGCTGGCGGCTTTATTTTTGAAACTATAAACCCTATTGCTGGCATTGGCCTTGGTCTTTTGATTGGCGGCGCTGTTGGTTGGGTTGGAACTATTATCAATTCCGCACTATTTAAAGCTACAGAGGGTAAAAATTATTTAGAAGTTCCAAAACGCGAAACAATAATTGCGCCGCAAATTAATAATGATGCGCCAAATAATCGCAATGAATTGGTTCAAAAAATTTTGTTAGAAGCTGCAACATCGCTTCAAAAACTTGATTTAACAATTCCAAAATTGCGCCATCCTGATTCAATTTCTGCGGTTACACAATTGGTTAAAATTGGCCGCAAATTAATGGATTTTGTTGCCGCATCCCCTGAAAAACTTTCGATTGCACAGCGTGTTTTGACTTATTATTGTACAGAGGCGGTAAATGTTGCAACTGGCCTTGCAAAAATTGAAAGCGACACAAAGCCAGATATTGAACGCATTATTGCAACCCAAGGGATTTTACAAAAACTTGTAATCCTGTTTGAAAAAACCGAGCTTGAACTTAAAAATGATGATAATAAATCACTTGATATTGATTTGAAACTTCTTGATCAATCTTTGAAAACTGATTTGAAATCATAATTTATTTTGTGGTGACGCATCTAAAAACTTATTGGCATCCCTTAATTGTGGGAATAATTTCATCCAAAGCCCTGAAACCATAATTGCCCCAATCCCACCGAAAACAACTGCATTAACTGGACCAATTAATCGCGCTAACATTCCTGATTCAAATTCACCCATTTCGTTTGATGCCGATATAAAAATCATCGAAACGGCAGTAACACGACCACGCATTTCATCAGGTGTTGCAATTTGGATAAGGCTTTGGCGCACATAAACCGAAATCATATCCGCACCACCTGCAACCATAAGCCAGAAAGCGGATAAATAAAAATTGCGCGATATGCCAAAGCCAAAGGTTGCGACACCAAAAATTATAACCGCAATAAACATATAAAGCCCAACTCGTTCGCGAATTGGGTTTATCGCTAAAAATAATGCGATTATTGCCGCACCCACTGCGGTTGAAGCGCGCAATACCCCAAGTGCTTGTGGCCCTTGGTGTAAAATGTCTTTGGCAAAAACTGGCAATAATGCGGTTGCACCCGCAAGCAAAACCACAGCCAAATCAAGTGAAATCGCGCCCAAAACAATTTTATTATTCCAAACAAAATTCACGCCTTCTTTGATTAATTGAAACATGTTTTGGCGGTTTAGGTTTAAATCTTGCTTTGGGGTTTGGGTTATTATTAGAATTAAGATTGCCACAATTTGTAATATCAAACAGGTTAAATAAACCGCCTGTGGCCCCAAAATATACAAAAGGCCACCACACGCAGGCCCCAAAACACTTGCGCCTTGGAAGGCAAGGGAATTCCATGCGATTGCTTGTGGTAATTCTTCTTTGGGCACTAATGATGGCGCAAGCGCACTCATGGCTGGGGGTAAAAATGCGCGCACAATGCCGAAACCCGCCGCAACACTAAAAATTGCAAATAACGCGCTTTGGGTTGGCATTAAAATTGTTGTGCCCAAAATTGCAGAAAGTAAAACTTCAACGCCAAAAAAGATGATGATAATTTTTTTTCTATCAAACCTATCGGCAGTTTGACCACCAATTAAAGATAAAAAAAACAAAGGCACAAATTGTGCAAGACCAATAAAGCCAAGTAAGAAGGCGCTTTCCTTAATTCCCATTGTGCGCCTTGCAAGATCATAAACCTGCCAACCGATTGCCACTGCTTGCATCTGAAGGCCAAGAACCGCAATAAAGCGCACTGCCCAAAATTGCGCAAATGCTTTATGGCGAAATATTCCAAGGGGCGGGAGTTTGGGGGAATGAATAGACACGCCCCTTTATAGCGAGCGTTTCACAACAAATTCAACCCATTGCGCCTATAAAAGCATCTTTAGTGCACCTTTTGCTTTTGATTTTGTAAAAAATGTTGCAAATGGCGCGCATGAAAGCTGAAAACCAATTTGAGATTAGAATAGATAATAAGGATAATGATATTATCCTTGAAAATATCTATGCAATCTGTTTTGGCCCAGGGCGTTTTGCAAAGGCTGCGCATATTTTGCGTGAAAATAATCAATGCCTTTATGATATTTCGCGCATTGTGATTGATAATTCAAATGGTCAAATAATTGGTGGCTGCCGTATGTGGCCAATTGGCTTTGAAAATGGCGGTAAAGCTATTTTTCTTGGCCCGATTGCAATTTTGCCTGAATATAGAAATCATGGCCTTGGTGCAAAATTGGTTGATGCGGTTTTAGAGGCCAATGATAAAGCAAATGGTGGTAATGTATTTTTAGTTGGTGATTTTGGTTTTTTTGGAAAATTTGGTTTTAAAGAAATTCCACAAAATATTTTAAAACTTCCGATGCCAGCAAAAGCAAACCGTATTTTGTGGCGTCCAAGCAATAAAGAAGAAGTTCTTAATCCAAATTTTGGCGGAAAAGTTTTCGCCCTGCATAGGCAATAATTAAAAATAGCGCCATAATCGCGGCATATAGAGATTGTGGAATAAAAGGGCGGCGCGCGGTTTCAATATCTTGCGAATTTTTATTTTTCCTAAAGAAAATCTGATTGGCCTTTGCAAATAACAAATTATCAATTGTTGTAATTTCACCAATTTGGCCTTTGCCATCTATACCAATATAAAAATAATTACCCCCGCCATTATGGTTTGCGACATTTTTAATTGTATTTGGCGATGCGCTTAAAAAACTATTATAAGTCTCACCCTTTGCGCCATGAATTATAAAACCATAAGCATCATCGGTGGCAATTTTATAAAGCCCAAAATCAGGGTTATTAATTGTGCGCGAAAATTGAAACTTCTCATTCTCATTGGGTGAAATCTCAAGATTTTGTTTTGGGCCAATCACGCGCATTTCTTGCAAACTGCCATCGCCAAAATAATCGATTTTTATGCTATTTATATCATCTTTAAGTTTTATATATTTATCAGATAAAGCAGGGTCTTTCATAAGCCAATGCGCAGTTCGACCAATTAATTCACGAAATGGACCACCGCCATCAAACCCGCGCTGCCAATACCATGATTTATCACTTAGGATTAGGGCAATTCGACCGTCTTCTACCTGATTGACAATCAATAAAGGGTTTTCACCACCATTCATAAGCACATTTGCATTGGTTGTAGTTTTAAAAATCCTATCCCATTTGCCCCATTTTTGATTAAGGTTTTGGGTTATTGGGTGATGCATTCCTTGTTCAGTAAGTGAAGGCTTAAAATCACCATCAATCATTTCAGGTGGTTGGTTGATTGGAATTATTTCATTTAATGAAGTTGATAAAACACCTTTGCCTTCTGCATCTTTGGGGCCAAAGGCAACTAATAAAGCACCGCCATCTTTCACATAGCGTGTTACATTTTGAAAATATTCATCACGCAAACCAACAAGATTTTGAAACCTATCAAAAACCACAAGGTCAAATTCGCTTAATTTATCAATAAATAATTCCTCGGTCGGGAAGGGGATAAGGGATACTTCTTCTTCATTTGCATAATCTTCTTTTTCTGGGCTTCTAAGAATTGTGAAATGCACTAAATCAATTGCGGGGTCGGATTTAAAAAGATTGCGCCATGCGCGCGTTCCTTCATAGGGTTCACCCGTTACCAAAAGCACCCTTAATCTATCTTGTATGCCTTCGATATTTGTAATTATTGCATTATTAGCCACTGAAATCTCATTATCAAAGGGCAATATTTCAATTGCAACTGGCGTTATCGCGCTTGATTGGATTTTAAATTCAATATCATATTCTTTATTGGTTGGAACATTGATTTGATAAGGTGCAAAGCCCGCCAATGATATGTTTAAACGCGCAATTTTATCATCAATATTTTTGGTTTTAACAATTATTTTCGCTTTGGCTGTTTCGCTAATTTTATTGGGTTTTGGCGCTTCTATTAATTCAATATAGGCATCTTTTTCATTTTCATTGCCAATAAGAATTTGATGAATTGGATATGGTCTTGCAATTTCATTTTTATCAATCCCAATTCCATCCGTAATAAAAATTGCGCCACCAATTTCATTCTTATCAATATTATTTTCCACTTGTTCAAGGGCATTTGCAAAACTTGTTACTTGTGAAACATTGCTGATTTCACCTTCAATAATTTCATAATTTTTATTTTTTTTAATTTTATTTTTCAAATCATTGGCGGCGTTATTTATGCCGTTAAAGCGCCCACTTGCAATCATTGATGCCGAATAATCTTTTACGATTATTATTTTTTGCGGCCTATCTTTCTTTAAAATATTAATGATTTGCGGATTAATTGCAAAAATCACCATTATGAAAAATGCAAAGACATGAAAAATATTTATTTTTTTGAAATTGGAAAACGCAAAAATCTGTATTGCAAGAAAGACAAAAATAAATCCCAATATGATTGGCATTGGCAAAATAGGTGAGGTTCCAATTACAAATGGCATTAATTTCGCCCCTTTGTATTGAAGCGTTCCAAAAGGCTTCGAACATGAACTTGGTCGGCTTTATATTGACCAGTTAAAGCATAAAGATAGATATTAATTCCCACCCTTAGGCTTAATTCATGGGCAAAATCATCATTAATTGCATCAAAGCCATTTTCAGGGGTTTTTTGCGCCCATGCGCGCGCCAAATCGCCATTTGAAATAATTATCGGGCTTACGCCATCATTGGCGCTATAATTTGTTGTTGCATCACTTTGCACCCAAAGGCTGGCATTTGAATAAAAGCCAGGGAAATTTTGCAAAATATAGAATGTTTTTTTCAATACATGTTCAGGCGGCACTTTTTCAAGTGGTGGGATTTTAAGTCCATTAACGGCGGTTTTTAAAATATCCTGCGCCCTTTTAGGTTCCATAGAAAGGCCGCGTGTGTCTATGAATAAAATGCCGCCATTTTGCATATATTTATTTAGATTTTGCACGGCCTCCAAAGGCAGGCTTTGCGAAGTTTTTGGCAAAAGCCAATAAATTATAGGGTGTTTTGCAAGCTCATCTTTTGACGGGTCAAGGCCAATTATGCCACTTGGCTCTATATTGGTTCGGCGGCGTAAAATTTGCGAAATACCATTAAGCCCTGCCTTTGCCTGTTCATTCGTTATATTATCAGGGGTGATTAAAAAGGTAAGTTTTATGTCATCGCTTTTTTCTTGACTTTTTGTTTGGGCATTTGTTGGATGTGGAATTAAAAAAGCGAATATTATTAATGCTGAAACAATGCCACTGGCTTTTTTAAAGCTAAATTTGGGAAGGTTCAAAATCATATTATCAATCAATAATAATATGAAACCAAAAAACAAAAGATACGAATAAAGCGCCAATGATTTTGTATCATTTTCAAAATCTTGGGATTTTGGTAAATTTTGTGGCTTTAATTCTTTTATATTTGTGCCCGCATTAATAACCAAACTTGCGCCATCTCCTTCGTAAATTCCGGCATAATGGTCATTATCAACTTTGGTTTGGTTTGTAATTGGCGTTATAAAAGGTTTAATTCCATTCGTATTTTTACTTAAGTTACCATTTTCATCAATCACAATTCTCGGGCGTAAGATTACATTTGCTTCTAATGTGCTTGCGGGGATTGCTTTGGCGCTAGTTTGTAAAATTATACGTTTTAAGAACGCTAATTGAAGGTTTGATAATCCAATATCCGACCAAATAGGCGCAGCGCTTGTATGAAACATATATAATTTACCTGCCCCAATTTCGCGCATACTTAATAATGGCGCGCCATCACTAAGGTTTATAAGGGTTTTGGCATCATTATTGGCGGATTTTAATAATATGCTTTGCCCGATATTTATTTTTTGTGGAAATTCAATATCTGAAAAAATACTATTCTTAGGCAAGGGGGCAATTGAGAGATTTTCAACTGCAAAGCCCGTACTCAAAATATGTGGCACAAGATTTATGGGGGCGGTAAAAAATGGGCTTTCTTCTTTTGATAGGGATTTTGGGCCTAAGAAACGAATTATTGTTCCACCATTTTTAAGATATTGCATCAAAGCATTGGTTTCGACATCATCAAAATTTTCAACATCACCAAATATAATGGCATTTGGCGCGGCTTTAAAGTCAATTTTTCCCTCATAGTTTTTTACATCGCCAATGATTTCCATCGCCGAATTAATAAAATTCGCATCGGATAATAAAGGTTGATCCGAAGAATTGGCTTTGGGCGTCAAAATTAGTGGGCGGCGATTAAATGCATCTATTATATAAGTTGCCGCGGCATTATTTTGACCCTCAATTTTCAAATATTGCGCCATCCGAAGAATATTTTGCGAGATTTCGATAAAATTCCCACCATTATGTATATTATTACTAATTAGAACTTTTGAATTTTCACCAAATATTGTTATTTTTTTCGAAAATTGCCCATTTGAAATTATATTCAATCTAAGGCCATTTTTTTCGATATTTGCACTTTCAATAATTGCAAAATTGATATTTGGGCGCCTTATAATCAAATCACCATTAGAAATTCTATTCAATATTTCAAAGAATTTTGCATCATTTAATTGATTAACATTATTGGCAATATAGATAACGCGATAATTTTCACGAATGTCACCAAGGGTTTTTATATAATTTCCTTTATCACAAATTATGGGTTTTGGAATTATTGTATCTATATAATTTTTTGCATTTTGCGGGCTATTAATGGGGTTTAGTGTTTTAGAATTACAATTTTGAACCACAAGCTTTAAGGCATTGTTTTTTGTACTTTCAATATCAATGAAGTTTTTTAATTCGTTTTTTATTTGATTAAATTCATTGGCATTTGCCACATCATCATCAATGACCAATAATATATCTTTTGAAATTATTTTTGCCGAATTTGGATTTTGCAAAATCGGCATGGCGCAGGCTAAAATAAAAATTCCTGCCAAAAATAAGCGTAAAATTTTAAGCCATAAAGGCGCATGTTTTGGAATTGGCCTTGGCGCGATAATATTTTTTAATATGAAAATTGCACCAAAATTAATTGATTTTGGCGGTTTGGGCACAAAGCGCGAAACAATATAAATTATTGGCAAAGCCACTAAAACAAAAAGCGCAATCGGGCTTAAAAACTGAAGCGAATAATTAAAAATCATTTCGCGCACCGTTTAAGATATTGGTTTAACCTATGCCAAATTGTGATAATTTGGCTTTCCAATGGCACATCATTTTTTGCCATTGCATAGTCAAAATGATGTTTTGCAATTATTTTTTCAAAATCTTCAAAATGGACCTTTATTTGTTTTTGATATTCTTGTTGAATATTTTCGCAATCTTCAATCAATAGTTTTTCATTTTGAAATTCAAAATCTTGAAACTCAAAATTGCCATTAAAATCAAATTCTAATTCACTTTTATCATTGATAATAACAAAGAAAATTGGTGTTTTAGATTTTGAATTTTTCAAAATAAAATTTTGCCAAAATTCAATTGGCCTTAATCCATCGCTTATAATTATTGTTGGAATTGGTTTAAGGTTTTGTGGAAAATTTTGGCCCGATTGCAATAATTTATTGGCAAATTTCCCACCATTTTTTTGCCCACAGACAATGACTTTCGCGCCCAATTTTCGCAATGCAATTTCGAATGCATTGGCATAAATAAAGGCCATATCGAATTTTTTTATTGGTTTTTTACCATTTGCAAAATGCATTTGCGCTGAATTATCAAGCCAGATTGCAAATTGGTTTGGAATTAAAACCTGTTTTTCTTTAGTGTAAAGATTATCTGATTTTGCAGAAATTCGCCAATCGATTTTATTTGCAGGTTCGCCATCATTTAAAGGCCGATATTGGTAAAAATCATCACCAATACCAGACTTTGGGGCGCGCATTTTTCCATCAAAAAAATTTGCAACTAATGTGTTTGCAAGATTATGTATTATCTCTTCATTTTGAACCAAAAGCTCTGCAAGTTTGTTTGAGCTTGATTGGGTATGGATAATATCAACCATTTCACGCGCCAAATTTGTCAAAAATGTCGCTGATTAAATCGTTCAAATCTTTACCCGAATTTCGTGCCCCCCATTTAAGTGAAATACGATGACAAAGCGCGCTATAGGCAACAAATTGCAAATCAGCCAAAGTTGGTGCGGTGCGCCCCCGCAAAAATGCCCGCGCTTTTGAGGCAAGAATTAGTGCCTGACCCGCACGTGGCCCAGGGCCCCATTCAACATTTTCTTTTACAAAATCAATATTCGAAGTTTCAGGGCGAAGATTGCGAACAAGTGCAATTGTGGTTTCAAGCAATCTTTCCGAAATGGGAAGATCGCGCACAATCTTTTGAATTTCAATCAAATCATTTTGTGCCAAAGGCTCTGAAATATGGTTTTCAATTGCTTTGGTGGTTTCGATTAAAATCTTACGTTCTGTTGCTTCATCAGGATAAGGAACGTCAATTTGCAATAAAAACCTATCTAATTGTGCTTCGGGAAGGGGATAAGCACCTTCATGTTCGATTGGGTTTTGGGTGGCAAGAACATGGAATGGCTTTGGCAATTCCATTGAATTTCCGGCAATTGTAACACGGCCTTCTTGCATTGCCTCTAATAATGCCGATTGGGTTTTGGGGCTGGCGCGGTTTATTTCATCGGCCATAAGGATTTGCGTGAATATTGGCCCTTTAACAAAACGAAAATTACGATTTCCGTCTTTATCTGTATCCAAAATTTCCGAACCCAAAATATCATTTGGCATTAAATCAGGTGTGAATTGAATACGTTTAAAATCTTGCCCAAGGCTTTGTGAAATTGCCGCCACAAGGGAGGTTTTGGCAAGTCCCGGCATACCAATTAATAAAGCATGCGCGCCCGCCAATATCGCGCAAAGGCATAAATCAATTGTGTTTTCCTGCCCGAAAACCTGCTTTCCAATTTGCGATTTTACATCCGCAATTTTGGAATAAAAATTGTTGAAATTATTGATTTCAACCGAAAGACCGCTTTGATTTGTAATATCTTCGATTTCGGACTTGTTCATTGCTTGCTTTCAAAATATGTATTGGAATAATCTATAACATTAGTTTGAAACCTTCAACGATTCTTGCCTTAAAATTCTGTATGACCGATAATTTACAATCAATTTTCAACGAATTAAAAACGCAATATGGCGAATATGGCGATAATTTACCGCCTGTTGAAAAATGGCATCCTACAAATTGCGGTGATATTGGCCTTTTAATTAAGAAAGATGGTACTTGGTGGCAAAATGGGCAGAAGTTTTCGCGCGAAAAATTGGTAAAGTTATTTTCCAAAATCCTTCGTAAAGAAGAAGATGGCAAAACATATTTGGTAACGCCACATGAAAAAGTAATAATAGAAATTGAAGATGCCCATTTTACAATAATTCGCGCCGATTTAATTGATGATGGCATTCAAAAAATTATATTTACAACCAATGTTGGCGAAAATTTCATTGTTGATGAAAATCACAAAATTTGGGTTGAAACTAATCAAGAAACCAATGAACCAAGGCCATATGTGATGGTTCGAAATAATCTTTTTGCACTTATTAATCGTTCTATTTATTATCAATTAGTCGATTGGGGGCTATTTGTGGGCGATGAATTTGGTGTTTTTTCGAATGATGTTTTCTTTAAACTTGGCAATATTGGTGATGATGAATAATGCCAAAATTATTTGAAACTTTACAAAAAAAACTTCGCCCAATTAATGAGCTTCAGGATGGTTATATTGCATCTGATTTTGATTTAAATCCTGATGTAAATATTGCGTTTAAACCGCCAAAACCTGCGGCTGTTTTGGTGCCTATTGTTGAGCGTGACGGGCAATATAATGTTATTTTTACGCGCCGCAGCTTTTATTTACGCGCCCATGCAGGGCAAATTTCATTTCCTGGCGGCAGGCTTGACGAAATTGATGAAAATATAGTTCAGACCGCAATGCGTGAGGCCTATGAAGAAATCGGTCTTGAAGATAAATATATCGAACCAATTGGAATTGGCGATAATTACCTTAGTGGTACAAATTATCTTATCACACCTGTCATTGCCAAAATTAACCCGAATGCCAAATTCATTGCCAATAAAAGTGAGGTTGATGAAATTTTTGAAATTCCGTTTGATATAGTTTTTAATGCATCAAATTTTGAAATTCGTGAATATCATCTTCAAAAAATTCCACGTAAATTTTATGCCTTTAATTATAAGAAATATTTGATTTGGGGCGTTACTGCGGGTCTTATTTTCAATCTTACAAAAAGGATTTGTAATGATGAAAATTAGCCATGAATTTTTACAAAGACAAGATTTTAAATCCGTTTTTAGCGCTTTAGGGTGTGATAATGTCTATATTGTTGGTGGCGCGGTGCGTGATGCAATTATTAATCGCGCTGTTAATGATATTGATTTTGCAACTATACTTTTGCCTGACGAAATCATTAAACACCTTAAAAAAGCAAATATAAAATACGTTCCAACAGGTATCGAACACGGAACTATAAGTGCAATTATAAATAAACATCCCTATGAAATAACAACCTTTAGAAAAGATGTTGAAACCTTTGGCAGGCACGCAAGTGTCGAATTTACAAGTGATATAAAGGCCGATGCCAAAAGGCGCGATTTCACAATTAATGCGCTTTATTGTAACCAAAAAGGCGAAATATTTGACCCAATAGGTAAGGGCATTGACGATATTAAAGCCAAGAAAATCGCCTTTGTTGGAAATCCGATTGATAGGATTGAAGAAGATTATCTTCGTATTTTGCGCCTTTTTCGTTTTTTTGCGCAATTAGATGGTTTTTCAATTGATGAAAGGGCGATTGAGGCTTGCCAAAAACTTGGTTTTAATATTCCAAAATTATCGCGTGAACGCATAAATGTTGAGATTATGAAAATATTGGGCGCGCAAAATGCCCCAAATGCGCTTGAATTGATGGATAAAAACCAAATTCTATCTTTTGCGATTGGCGACAATTATGATTTGAAACCAATTGATATTTTGTGGGCAAATCAGAAACAAATTGGAATAGCGCCCAATCATATCAGAAGCCTAATTGCCATATTAGTGCGTGAAAAAGCCTATATTATAGATTTTTGCAAAAGCCTTAGAATTTCTAATAAAGAAAAAGTGATTTTATTGGATATGGTAAAAATGGCAAACTTTCTTGATGGAAAATTGGAAATCAAAAACCTAAAAATCGCCGCGTTTAAATTTGGCAAAAATTTGGTTTTGGACTTTATTTTATCAAATATTGCCAATTGTAAGGAAATCTATCGGCAATTATCAGAATTTGAAGTTCCAAATTTCCCAATTGATGGCAAAATATTGGGGGATATGGGTGTTAAATCTGGGCCTAAAATGGGTAAAATCTTACAAAGCCTTGAAACAATATGGCTTGAAAATAATTTTATAATTGATGATAAAATAATCAAACAAGAAATTGAAAAATTAGGCTTTTAAGCGATTTAAAAGTGCCTGTTTAATTTCATTCCATTCGCTATCAATTATTGAAAAATATGCGCTATCACGCATTGACCCATCTTTTCTAATCATATGATTACGAAAAATACCTTCATATTTTGCGCCAAGCTTTAAAATTGCCGCGCGCGAATGTGAATTTAGTGAATCTGTCTTAAACTCAACCCGTTTAGCACCATTTTCGAATGCATGGTTAAGCAATGCAAGTTTGGCAGCGGGGTTAATTTTTGTGCCGTGGAATTTTGGATTATACCAAGTGCCACCAATTTCAAGTCCATCATTTTCAAGCCTTAAGGCCATATAGCAAGTTTGACCAACGCATTTATTATCGTGCGTAAAAATCGTATGTGCACGCCATTGACCTTTTTCTTGAAAATCCATAACGCGATTTAGATAATCTAATAATTCACTTTCACTTGATGGCTTATCAATATAATGTTTCCACAATGACCATTCGGATCCTGCCTCTAAAAGAGCATCGAAATGTATATGCTTAAATGGAATGATTTTTATAAATTCATTTTCAACATGAAGGTTCGGTAGTTTCATATTTTTACCATATTCAGAATCTATGCAAATGACAAAAGTTTAAGCAGGTATAATGCTTTTAAAAAGCATTTTTTGTCATTATTTATAGCTAAATGGCAAAGGAATTATGGCAATGTCTATTTTAAATTTTAAAAAATCGGTTTTTGCACTTAGTTTGGCGGTTTTTGCTATGCCAAATGCAGGTTTTGCACAAAGCACAGACGTAACCAATAAAGAAATTCCAACAAGTTTGCCGTCAGTTTCAACGCCACAAGAATATGTTCGCCAAAAACCCGGTGAATTATTGATTGAGGCGCCAAAAGCTGAAAATAATCCTGCATCAAATCCTGATTTAAACAATCCAATTTTAACGCCAAATGTGCCGCAAAAGCCATTAACTAAGGCCGAAATTGCAAAACAAATTGCGCCTAATTTCGATGTTGGTAAGAATTATAAACGCTTGGTACAATGTTATGGAACCGCTGATTTCCTTGGTGCATTTACCGATGTTCGCGCTTCAAGCCCAGGCGCAAATCCACAGATTAAGAAAATGGCGGCTTCAATCAACGCGCAAAAAGCGCAAATGCAGCCATTTGTTTTAGCGACCACGCAAACTGTGCCTGCCGATAAATTCCGTGCTGATTATGATAAAGCTGCGCGTGTTGTTCAAAATCAAGTTTTTGGTGCAAAGGATTTTAATCTTGCGCTTAATAAGCAACTTGCGACCCTTAATTCATGTGGCAAAGATTTAAGAACTTGGGCGGGCGTTAAATAATTAACCGCCAATAAGTTCAACCCATTCTTGTTCGCTTAAAACTTTGACCCCAAGACTTTGCGCTTTGGTAAGTTTTGAACCTGCATCACTTCCCGCGACAACAAAATCGGTTTTTGCGGAAACTGAACCTGAGACTTTGGCGCCAAGGCGAGTGGCCTGTGCCTTTGCTTCCTCACGTGATAGCGTTTCGAGTGAGCCAGTGAAAACCACTGTTTTACCCGCAATTAAAGTATCGGTTTTAGGTTTTTCGGCGCGCAAAGGCGTTACATATTCCAAAAGCCGATTTAATGATTGCATTGCCCTTTCTGAAGTAAAGAAATCAATCAAGGCATCAAGGGCAACATTGCCCATGCCATCAAGGGCGGCAAATTCAATATAAGCAGCCTGTGGTCGCCCATTGGCCGCAGATTTCACCAAATTTACAAAATCATCCCAATGCGGGAAATGCTGATATATTCCAACACGCGCCTTGGCATTAAGCCCTTTAACCAAATTAGGTAATATCTCATCTATTTTAGGTGCAAACAAACCATCATTAGGGTGATTTATAATCGCATTTGCCGCATCCAAAACCTTATCACGCCCAGTTGGACCAAGGCCGTCAATATAGGAAAGGCGTTGATAATCATCATTGGGTTTTGCAATCGAAGCCGCCATAACAGCCGCTTTGAAATTATCAAAAGTTTCAAAATTGCGCGCCAAAAGCCCCGAAGTTGTCTGCCCAATATGGCGTACACCAAGGCCAAGAATAAATCTATCAAGCGCGATTTGGCGGCGCGCATCTATGGCATTTAAAAGATTGCTTATTGATAATTCGCCAAAACCTTCCAATGTTCGTAATTGATCAATTTTTTCATTTAAGGTGAAAATATCGGCAGGTTCTTTTATAAGGCCATTTTGCATGAAAATTTCAATTTGGCGCGGCCCAAGTCCATCAATATCAAAGGCGATTTTTGAAACAAAATGTTCCAAATGCCTTTGTTTTTGATGTGGACAATCATATTCGCCGCTACAACGCGCCGCAACTTCGGCTTCGCCTGTTTGATCATCAATAATGCGATGAATAGCGGTCTGTAGCGGGCAGGGGCAGGTTTTGGGGAAATGGAATGGCGCGGCATCATTTGGGCGCAACTCTTTTACCGCGCCCGTAATTTGCGGAATAACATCGCCCGCACGCTGCACCAAAACCGTATCACCAATGTGAAGATCAAGCTCATTTATATAATCTTCATTATGCAGCGTGGCATTGGAAACCATAACCCCACCAACAAAAACAGGCTTCAAACGTGCAACAGGGGTTAAAACACCCGTGCGCCCAATTTGCACATCTATTGCCTCTAAAATTGTTGGTTGTGGCTTAGGCGGGAATTTATGTGCAATTGCCCAGCGTGGGAAGCGCGTAACAATGCCAAGGCGGCTTTGTAGAGCCAAATCATTGACCTTATAAACAATGCCATCAATTTCATAACCAAGGCTTTCGCGGCGCGTATTGATGGAATTATAATATTCAATAGCTTCATCCGCACTTTGGCAAAGGCGGGTTTCGGGATTGGTGGTAAATCCCCATTCTTTTAAAGTTGCAATTAATTCAAATTGGGTTTTGACATGCGCGCTTTCATTATCGCCAATCGCATAAGCAAAGAATTGCAATGGCCTAAGGGCGGTGATTGACGGATCCAATTGGCGCAATGAACCCGCCGCCGCATTTCGTGCATTGGCATAAATTTGGCCATTTTTGGCGATTTGTTCGTCATTTAATTGTTTAAAGCCCGCATCCGAAATATAAACCTCACCACGAATTTCAATTTGGCTAGGTGGGTTTGAAGTATTAAGCACTTTTGGGATTTGCGAAATTGTAAGCACATTTGCCGAAACATCTTCACCAATCTTACCATCACCACGAGTAGACGCTTTTATAAATTGCCCATTTTCATAAGTGATTGATAGGGATAATCCGTCAATTTTTGGTTCGGCAGTTACGGGAATTATTGCGCCATCATCAAGTGATAAAAACCTTTTAAAACGGGCAAAAAAATCTTTTACATCATTATCATCAAAGGCATTATCCAATGATAACATTGGCGCAAGATGGGTGATTTTTTTGAATTTAACTGATGCACGCGCACCAACTGAATGTGATGGGCTATCGGGGCGGATAAGTTTTGGGAATTTTTGTTCGATTAACGCATTGCGCCTTTCCAAAGCATCAAATTCAGCGTCGGAAATGCTTGGATTATCTTCGACATAATAGGCATCACGATGGGCGGCGATTTCGCGTGCCAAGGCCTCTAATTCTTGTGCCGCTTGTTCGGTTTCAAGCCTATCGACAGGGATAAAGCGCAGCTCACTCATTATGCCATATCCATTAATGCATTTGCCGCCGCGCGCGCCTCTGGCGTTATGTTTTCACCCGCAAGCATTCTTGCAAGCTCTTCACGGCGTTCTTGCTCGCTTAAAACGCTAACATTGGTGCGGGTTATGGCATTATTTATGGATTTTTCGATGCGCAAATGCATATTTGCGCGGGCTGCAACCTGTGGGCTATGGGTTACGCAAATAACTTGGGAATTTTTGGCAAGGTCGCGCAATCTTCGCCCAACTGCATCGGCGGTTGCCCCGCCAATTCCTTGGTCAACTTCGTCAAAAACCAATGCCAAAGTGCCATTATTGGCGCTTAAAACTACTTTTAATGCAAGCGAAAGGCGCGATAATTCACCGCCCGATGCAATCGCATCAAGCCCGCCAAAACCTGCGCCAATATTTGGCGCAATTTCAAAGCGAATTTTATCAAACCCTTGGTTTGAAATACGGCTTTCATCACTATCAAAGGCCACTTGGAAACGCATTTTTTCAAGTTTAAGGGGTGGCAATTCGGCTTCAATAAGTTTTGAAAAGACTTTTGCACCCTTTTTGCGTTCCACTGATAAGGTAAGGGCAGCTTTTTTATAATTTTCAAGTGCGATGCGATATTCTTTTTCGGCCTTTGCCAAAAATTCATCCTTATTATCGATTTGCGAAAGTTTTTGGGCGATTGATTCCAAAACATTGGGCAATTCATCAATAACAACATTATGTTTACGCGCCGCCGCACGAAGGGCAAATAATCTTTCCTCTATTTGCTCCAATTCTTTAGGGTCAAGGTCGATTAAAAGCCCTGCTTGGTTCAAATAGCCCAAACAATCGGCAATTTCATTTTGCGCACGCTCTAATGAATTTTGGGCATTTTCAATGGTTTCATTAAGGCGATTGGCGTTTTCACTTTCTATTTTTCCAATTCGTGAAAGTGCGCGCGCTGCATTTCCCATTAAGCCTTCTACTTTGCCATTATCAATAATGTCATTGGCTTCTTTGATTGCGCTTATTACACGTTCAGAACCCATTAAAAATCGGCGATTTTCATCCAAAGTTTTTTCTTCGCCAATTTGTGGGTTTAATTGGCGCAATTGTTCAAGCACATGGGCAAGATATTCGCGCTCTGCACCTGATTGGCCAATTGCTTTGCGGGCTTCGTCCAATTGGTTTTCCGCATTTTTAAATTCATTATAATTTTCACGAACCTTGTGAAGCAAATTCACAAATTCATCGCCATTATTTCCCGCTATAAAGCCATCAAGCATTGATAGGTGTGAATTAACATCCATAAGGCCAATTGCCGAATGTTGCCCATGAATTTCAATCAGGCTTTGGGCAATTTTGCGCATTGTTGTTACGGAAACCGGCATATCATTGATAAAGGCGCGGCTTTTACCATCAAGGCCAATGGAACGGCGCAAAATCAATTCATCATTATTAGTTTCAATATCAAATTCTTGGGCAAGTTCATGTGCCAATGGGTTGTTTTTAATTGAAAATGTCGCCCCTGCAATTGCGCGCTGTGCCCCATCGCGAACAAGGCCTTTATCAGCCCTATCACCAAGTGCAAGACCCATTGCATCAAGTAAAATTGATTTACCTGCACCGGTTTCGCCAGTCAAAACGATAAAACCATGCCCTAGTTCAAGGTCAAGGCTTTCGATTAAAACAACATCACGAATCGAGATTTCACGTAGCATGGTTTAGTTCTATAGCTTTCTGCAAAAAGTGTGAAGCTATTTTCACAAAAAGCGAAAAACTATATGCCTTGTGGCATTAAGGCTGTGCCCTTTGTTTCCGCTATGGTTTTAGGTGCTTTTGGTTTTTTCTCAAATAAACGGCGTTTTGGTTTTTCTTTGGGATTAACGCCTTTTGAAGTAAGCAATTTATAGCTTTTTTCATACCATTCCGAGCCAGGATAATTATAGCCCAAAACAGCGCCGATTTTTGTTGCTTCATCAATCAAGCCCATTGAAAGATAGGCTTCGACAAGGCGATGAAGTGCCTCTGGTGTATGGCTTGTGGTTTGGTAAATATCGATTACGCGTTTAAAGCGCCCAATTGCAGCAAGATGTTGATCCTGTGACAGATAATAGCGCCCAATTTCCATTTCTTTACCTGCCAATTGGTCACGCGTCATATCCATTTTAAGGCGCGCATCTTTGGCATAAGCGGTATTTGGGTAACGTTGAACAAGTTCGTTCAAGCTTGCTAGTGCAAGTTCGGTCATGCGTTGGTCACGGCCCACATCAACGATTTGTTCAAAATAGCAGATTGCAATTAGATAATAAGCATAAGCCGAATTGGCTTCATTGCCGCCTTGATACATTGAACTATAACGGTTAGCTGCTTCAATTGCATCTTCATATTTATTTTGGGCATAGCTTGAATAAGCGCTCATAAGGATTGAACGGCGTGCCCATTCTGAATATGGGTGTTGGCGATCAACTTCGTCAAAAGCCCTTACAGCTTCTGAATAATCGCGCTTTGAAACAAGGTCGCGCGCATTATTATAAAGCAATTCAACCGGACGCTCGACATAAGCGGGGGCTTTGTCTTTTAGCTTGCTATTAGATTGACATGCAGCAAGAGATACACTTGCCAAAAGAATTGTAATTGCGATTTTTGAAACGTGCTTTGTCTTTGCCATTTTCCATGCCAATAAGTTTTGTTCCCGAAATGGGATGATTTGCAAATTCTGTTTACAGATAGATTTACACTTTAGAAAGCGCGATTTTCACATTTCATACATTAATGTAGGATTTTTAATGTAACATCCACTTGGCAAAAGGTTTTTACAGGCTGCAAATGGCATATTTTTGCGCATCCGATGCTCACGTACCTAAATACGCACTGCTTCGGTTCTCAAAATACGTCATTTTCGCCGCGTAAAAAAAAATTTGTCAAATGAATGTCTTTAAATTCCAGCCGCAGCAAGAGTTTTCGCGCTCAAAGGGGTTGCTTTTAAACGCCATGCATTTGAATTTGCAAGCAAAGCCTTAACAAGGGCAACATTAAGCGCATGACCAGATTGATGACCAATATAATGCGCATGAAGATAAGCGCCAGCCAAAGATAAATCACCAACCGCATCCAATGCTTTGTGGCGGGCAAATTCATCATCAAAACGAAGGCCGTTTTCATTCATTATTTCATCACCATCAATAACAATCGCATTATCAAGCGAACCGCCAAGGCTTAGGCCGTTTTTGCGCATAGTTTCAACCTGATGAAGGAAACCAAATGTGCGCGCTTTTGATAATTCTTTTGAAAATTGACCGTTTGAGATTTGATATTTGCCAGTCTGATGACCAATTGCGCGCGAAGTAAAATGAATATCAACTTCAACTTCAAAGCCATCATTAGGTAAAAGGCGTGCAAATTTGACGCCATCACGAACTTCAATTGGTTGTAAAACTTCAATGATTTTGCGTGGCGCAGCTTGTGCACGTGTGCCAGTTTTTTCAATTAGCTCAACGAATAAATCAGATGAACCGTCAAGAATCGGAACTTCTGGGCCATCAATTTCGATATAGGCATTATCAATACCAAGGCCGAATAAAGCCGCCAATAAATGCTCAATTGTGGCAACGCTTATGCCGTGAACATTGGCAATTGATGTTCCCAATAATGTTGCGGTTACATTTTTTGCAATTGCGGCAATATGATTTTTTGATGCCTCAATGTCGGTACGGATAAAAATATAGCCAGTATCAACAGGGGCAGGGCGGATATTAAGATTAGCAGACACGCCAGAATGTAAGCCAACACCTGAAATTTCGATATTGCTTTTAAGCGTTCTTTGTAATTGTGAAACTACTTCGTATTGCACTTAATCTTAATCCTTAGAACTAATTTAATTCGCGAATACACAAATTTGTGCAGTCGCAAAAATCTATAATTTCATATGTATGAATATTAGATAAGGTGCAAAACAACCTATGTTTCGAATTGTGACAATTTTTGTAACAATTGATTTTACAAAAATTTGCAAATTGAAATTATCAAATAATAAGCAATATAATCAGATACTTACTGGTAAGTGCTGTAAGCAAGGCCTATAACAAACATGGATTTTAGTTTTTTTTATAATGAATTTTAATGCAAATATTGCAATTATGACACATAAATAGCCACAAAAAAGCCCGCCTTTTGGCGGGCTTTGTCTTTGATTTGATTAAAAATTAGTTTGCCTGACGACGTAGGAAGGCAGGAACAGATAAATCTTTTTCAAGATCATCAGCATATTGATCCGCTTCATATTCATCATCTTGCAAAGATTCTTCTAGGCTTTTGCCGCGTTTTGGTTTTGAGAAAATATCCAAAAAGCTTGCGCCGCCATGACGTGTTGCTTGCACATTTTGAACAGGGCGTTCTTGTTGTGATGGCTCTGCATAGCGTGGTGCAGGTTGTTCATAGTTTGAACGAACTTGGTCACGTTGTGCTTCATGGCGAAGTCTATCAATCGCGCCTGTATCATAGTGATTTTCAGGCTCAACATGTTGCGTGCGCATTACAGGTTCTTGAACAGGTGCAGGTTGCGGCTGTTGAATTGGCTGTGGGTGTGGAATTGGTTGCGGTGCTGCTTGTTGATAAACAGGTTGTGGTGCAACTTGTGGATTTGGAATTGGTTGCGGGTTGATGCGCACAGTTTGAATGCCGCCAATTGTGCTATGTGGTGTTGCAGGTGCGCGGTTTTGATTGCCCGCTAAATCAGGAATATTTAATTCAGCAGCATTACCATCAATACCAGATGCAACAACAGAAACACGAATTGTGCCTTCTAATGATTCGTCAAAAGTTGAACCAACGATAATGTTCGCATTAGGGTCTACTTCTGACTTAACTTGGTTTGCAGCTTCGTCAAACTCAAACAATGTCATATCATAGCCGCCAGTGATGTTAATAAGAACGGCTTTTGCGCCTTTCAATGAAACATCTTCAAGCAATGGATTATTGATTGCAGATACAGCAGCATCAATCGCACGACGTTCGCCAGTTGCTTCACCTGTGCCCATCATGGCTTTACCCATATTTGACATAACAGATTTAACATCGGCAAAATCAAGATTGATAAGGCCAGGCATAATCATCAAATCAGTAACACCACGAACGCCAGAATGAAGAACTTTATCAGCCATCATAAAGGCTTGTTGGAATGTGGTTTTATCGTTTGCAACGCGGAATAAGTTTTGGTTTGGAATCACAATCAATGTATCAACTGATTTTTGCAATTCAGCCAAGCCAGCATCAGCCATAGCCATACGGCGCGGCCCTTCAAAATGGAAAGGTTTTGTCACAACCGCAACCGTTAAAATCCCCATTTCACGGGCGATTTTTGCAATTGTAGGTGCAGCGCCAGTACCAGTGCCGCCGCCCATGCCTGCGGTAATGAAAACCATGTGGGCATCGCCCAATTGTTCCATGATTTCGCTTTGGCTTTCTTCGGCTGCTGCCATACCAATTTGCGGATTAGCGCCAGCGCCAAGACCTTGTGTTGTATTAAGGCCGATTTGAATGCGACGTTCAGCCTTAGAACGTGCAAGCGCTTGGCTATCTGTATTGGCAACAACAAAATCCACACCTTGCAGATTGTCGTCAATCATATTGTTAACGGCGTTACCACCAGCGCCACCAACACCGAATACTACGATGCGAGGTGAAAGTTCAGTTGTTTTTAGTGCATTTAGGCGAAGGGCCATGATTTGGGCTCCATAAAATTATTGTTACACTTTTAACAAACTTGATTAAGCACTGGTTAATATTGTGAAATTTTTTCCTACCTTTATGCAGAAAATTCCCAGTATTTTCATGATTTTATACGGTTTTATTATCATTATTTTTTGAAACATAAAGTTAAGGTTATCGTATAACTTATTGATATTAATTGATAAAGTCGTTGTTGGATATCTTATTGTGTTAAAGATTATGTATTTATACATTCAAAATTAGCATTGTTAATATTTGCAAAGCCAAATTTGGTGATTTATTAATTTCAAATAATAGGAAAAAGAAATTTATGGGCGAATCTTTGAAAAAAATATTGGTTTTTGATTCTGGGGTTGGCGGTTTTTCAATTGTTAATGAGATTTTGCAAATAGATTCAGGTGTTTCAATTGATTATTTGGCTGACACCGCTTTTTTCCCTTATGGTGATAAATCAGATTTAGATTTGATTGAACGAATTCCAAAAATTGTAAAAAAGGGAATTATGGCGTCAAATGCAGATGCGGTAATAATTGCCTGTAATACTGCTTCTACGATTGCACTTTATCGTATTCGTGAGATTGTTGATATTCCTGTTATTGGGGTTGTGCCCGCGATTAAGCCTGCGGCAAAATTGAGTAAAACCAAGATTATCGGGCTTTTGGCAACACCGCGCACAATCGGAAGTGCCTATACAGATCAATTAATCGAAGATTATGCGCAAGGCGTAAAAGTTATAAGATATGGCCCACCAAAACTTGCGCGCGCCGCCGAAGATTATATTTTGGGTGGGCAAATTGATAATGAAATTATTAAAGATGCAATATATGGCCTTTTGGAACAAATTGATGGCGATAAAATTGATAAAATAATACTTGCCTGTACGCATTATCCATTGGTTCGAAAATATCTTGCAAAATATGCGCCCAATATTGATTTTATTGATTCAGGCGTTGCCATTGCCAAAAGACTAATTGATTTGCTAAAACTTGAAAATAATAAAAATGTTTCAGTCTTAAGTAGTGCTTTCTCTACCGGCGCGAATGATGCAAAATTCTTTGATGCCGCAAAAAAATGGGGCTTTAAAGACTTTAAAACAATATAATGGGAAACGAATGCGATCTTTTATCTTTAATATTTCATATTGGGTAATTACTATATTTTACGGCATTGCTATCTATTTGCTTGGCATGTTCAAAAGCGCAGAAATTTCACGCAAACTTGCGGTTTCTTATGCAAAATCTATGTCTTGGGCGATGCGCCATATTGCAGGAATCGAATTTGAATTTCGCGGCATTGAAAACCTACCAAAAGATGAACCATATATAATTGCATCAAAGCACCAATCATGGGGTGATGGCTATATGATTATGGGCTTGCTTGGTGATTTGGCGATTGTGGTTGGCGACCATGTCGAAGCCTATCCATTAATGAAACAAGTATTGCAAAATATTGGTGCAATTGTTGTTGCTGAAAAAGTTACAAAATCATCGACAATTCGCATTAAAGAAGCCTTTAAAATCGCGCATTGTGAAGGGCGTAATGTTCTTATTTACCCTGAGGGGAATTTGGTAAAGATTGGCGAACGCATTCGTTATCGTTCGGGCATTTATAATCTTCAACAAGCATCGGGTTGGAAAGTTGTTCCGGTTGCTACCAATCTTGGCCTTTTTTGGTCTTGCCGCGATATTAAAAAAGAACGCGGTACGGCGATAAATGAATTTCTAAAGCCAATTCCTGCTGGGCTTTCAAAGAATGAATTTATGGAAATTCTTGAAAATCAATTGAACGAATCGTCAAAAACCCTTTGCGAGGAAGGCCAAAAGACCCATCCACATTTATCGCAAGCCGATGTTGAATGGCCATTAGCAATCAATTCAAATAAATAATTATAATTGTTCTTGCAAAAGCCTTTCTTTGATTTTTGCGCCCCATTTATAGCCACCAATTGAACCATCCATTCGTAAAACCTTATGGCATGGAATAAGGATGGCAATTTTATTTTTAGCAACCGCATTGGCAATTGCAGTCGCCCCTTTTTCAAGGCCAATTTTTTTTGAAAGTTCGCCATAGCTTATGGTTTCACCCTTTTGTAATTGGGTTAGGAAGCGCCAAATTTTTTCCTGTAAAACTGTACCGCGCAAATCAAGCGGCAAATTTGGGCGTGTGCCATTGTGATTTAGATAATCTATAAGCGTATCAAGCCAAAGCTCTAGTTCTTGGCTATCAATTGTGGCTTTTAATTGCGCATTGGGAAATTCACTTTGTAAACCTGCGAATAAAGCATTTTTATCTTCGCCTATTTCAACGGCGCAAACACCAATTTCACTTGCTGCCATAAGGATTTTGAAATCCTTGGCGGGTTTTATTGAATAATAGATTATTTCGCCATTACCGCCTTTTTTATATGATTTTGGATTGATACCAATGGCATCAATATTTTCATAAACACGGCTTGTTGAGCCGAAACCTGCGGCAAAAATTGCGTCAATTATGTTATTGGAATTTTTTAGATGTTCTTTAAAAACCTTTTTGCGTGCCGCATTTTGCAATTCTTTTGGTGATAATCCGATTTGTGCTTTAAAGGCTTTTTGAAAATAGCTTGGGCTTTGTCCTGCCATTCGTGCAAGGAAGGAAAGGGGCAGGGTTTCATCGCAATTTTGGCAAATATATTGGGCGATTTCTATATTTTTATCTTGCATCAAGCCCTCACAATTTTTGCCGCATAACAGCCATAGGCGGTAAAATGCGCATGAATATATTCTATTTGCGGGTTTTCGAAGAATTTTTCAATATTATTTGCAATTTTCGGCCCCATTTCAATTTCTGCCATTTGTAAGAAGCCATTTTTATCAAAGCCGCGCAAGGCAATTGGCGAATTGCGCGTGAAAACTGGCGCTAATTCATTGGGTTCAAGTTGTATTTCTTGGGCATCTTTGCGAACAAAAATTGCGTAATTTGAATTATAAGGCGAATTAACATCATGGTGATTATAATTTACCAGCAAAATATCTTCGCCAACTTCCCCAAAATCAAGACTTACTCGGCATGGAAAGGCAAGGGGGGCGCTAACTTTGGTTATAATTGCTTTATTCAGTTTTAGTTCATCTTCATTCATCATAAAATAGTTTGAAAATTTATTGTAATTGAGGGGTAAAATTTGAAACATTGAAAACTCCTATTTGGTTGGATTAATCAATTTTCATTTGAAAAACGCTCCGAAACTTGCACTATGTCTGAAAAATAAAATGTGTGAAAAGGGAAGAGAAATGAAAAAAAGAATAGGCCGTATCGCATTTTTAGCTTTAACCTTAATTGCAACAAGCGCATGCGCAAACCCCGTTAGAAACGCGATTTTTCAACCGCCAACCAATGCACTAACTTTAGATGAATTAAGTAGTGATGCCCAATTAATAGAGGTTACAACCGCCGATAATTTAAAACTAAAAGGCATTTATGTTCCGCCAAAGGGCGATAAACCGCTTATTCTTGTTTTTCATGGAAATGCATCAAGCGCGCGCGGAATTTTAAAACATATGCGCCACATAACAGATGCGGGCTATGGAATTATAAGCACTGAATGGCGCGGTTATTCACAAAACCCAGGCAAGCCAACACAAAAGGGCGTGGCAATGGACGCTGACGCTTTTTATCAATATGCCAAATCTGTTGCAGGCGATAGAAAAATCATAGTTTTTGGGCATTCATTGGGCGGCGCAGTTTCACTTGATTTAGCACTTCGTTACAAGCTTGATATGGTTGTTACTTATGGCACATTTTATAATGTTGATGCCTTTGTTCCATTCTATGGCAAACTTCTTATCGCTGACCCATTTGATAATTCCAAAGCGGTCACAAAGCTTGATGAGCCTTATGTTCTTGTTCATGGCCTTGAAGATGAAACTATTCCTGTTGCGCATGGCGCAATGCTTGAAAATAATGCGAAAAAGGCAAATATTGCGATGGATACAGTTTTTGTAAATTCAGGCAAACATACATTTGATGATGCCCAAATATTGCAAATTTTGGATAAAATTACCCTTGAAAATAATGGCCTAAAATTCAATCATCAAAATAAATTTGATTTTGAAGGTGATAGGCCAATTATCAAGAAATAATAATAGCAAGCTTTTCAAGCATTTCCTTATCGCGCGCATCGGGCGCGGTTATGATTGCATTTTCTAAGGCTTTATCAATCATTGATGGTGTGCGCGGTTTTTGCGATAAAAAGCGCGCAAGGTTTTTGATTGTATCTTTTGCGCGCGCCGAATTTTCATGCATGATTTTTACAACCGATGCCACATCAACATGATCATGATCTTCATTCCAGCAATCATAATCAGTGACCATAGCAATTGTTGCATATGGAATTTGCGCTTCGCGGGCTAATTTGGCCTCTGGCATATTGGTCATGCCGATTACATCGCAATTCCAGCTTCTATAAAGCTCTGATTCCGCCTTGGATGAGAATTGTGGCCCTTCCATAACCATATAGGTTCCACCAATATGGGCCTTTGCGCCGGCTTTTATTGCGGCTTCATAGGCAAAGTTTGAAAGGCGTTGGCATATTGGCTGTGCCATTGAAACATGGGCAACAAGACCATTGCCAAAGAAGGTTTTTTCGCGTGCAAAAGTACGGTCAATAAATTGATCAACCATAACAAATTCACCAGGTTTATATTTATGTTTCAATGAACCAACCGCAGAAACCGAAAGAATATCCGTAACACCCAATGATTTTAGGGCATAAATATTGGCGCGATAATTTATGGTCGATGGCGTATAAACATGCCCACGCCCATGACGCGGCAAAAACGCAATTTTCTGCCCGTCAAGTTCGCCCACAAAAACATCATCAGACGGCGCACCAAATGGCGTTTCAACCTTAACCCATTCACCCCTAAGCCCATCAATCTGATAAAGCCCAGAACCCCCAATAACCCCCAAAACCCATTTTGACATAATCACCTCACACCCCACCCATAAAAACAACCAATCCCAAGGTCAATGCACGTTTAACAATATGAGTTTTATAAGTCATTCTTCATCTGGAATGATGTCATGAAGGTTCAATACTCTGTAAGCCACAACCTTTCCTGAAGAGTTAGTTGTGGCGTTTACATCTACTATGAAGCTAGCAGTTAAAGGGTTTTTAAGTGGATCTGATTTGAAGTTCTCAAACTTAATTCTGTCAAGATCAGAAACAAATAAAATAGGGACATCGTTTTTTGAAATATCTTGTATCACACCTTTGTGAGCAGTTCTCCCTTCTTTCTTTGCCTCTTCCTGACCCGTTTGATATAGCCTAAGTATTTCATTTTTGTACTGTGCATCATCGGTGTTTTCCAAAATTTCTAATGCTTTTTTTGAACCATAATGTGCGTCTTTTACTAATTTATTTTTGCAAATAAATTTCACTTCTTCATTTGTACCGTCAGGGTGTGTTATGATTTTGTTAAGTCCTAATGACATCTCACCATTTTTAGAATCGGCCACAGTCTTAGTAAGGTTTTGCATGGCTTTTAATTCAGCTTTACTAAATCCAACATCTCTTGCTGAGATTTTAGACTTTGAATTAAATAACGCTAATGTTTTTATGGTGTCATAAACATTCTTTACAAAATCATATAAATTATTCAGTTCAGATGCGGCTGATGCTGCTCCTGCAGCGAGGTAAGGTGTATAAGGTGCCAATTCGGCAAATATACAATTAGTTTTAATTTCTGTAATAAATAATTTAACATCTTGCTCATCAATATTTTTTTGGCCTTTTGAGCGCGCTAAATCTTCAAAAAATTTTAAATATTTAAAACTTAAAGCTGATAGAGAATTTGAAAAATCCATTAATTCAATAGGTTCATGTACATCAAAATGAATAGTAACTCTTGATTCACTTATAATTGGATTAATCATTTCTATCTCGTATATTTAGTTAATATCTTTTCCAAATATTTTGAATATTATATTTATATTCCTCAATGTAAATAATTATTATTAAAATAATAAAAGCCCGAACTAGAGTTCGGGCTTTTTAAAAATCTAAAGTCAATAAAAATCAAAAACCACGCTTTTTGATTTTTATTGTCCGCTTAAATCCACTTTGCCGAGTGAGCCGCGAAGCGGCGAGGGTGGCAAAGTGAGACTTTTTAGTGTTTCACATTCCGCCATACAGATTGGTAAGATAACCAAGTGAAGATGGCAAAAATGAACAAGAATAACATAGTCGCAAGACCAGTCTTTTTGCGTTCAGTTTGATGCGGGTCAGACGCCCATTGCAAGAAGGCCGCAATATCTGCTGATTGTTGTTCAGTAGTTGCTTTAATGCCTTTGTTTTCAGGTGTATCAGCATATGTTACACGCCCATCAGTAAGCTGTTCAGGCATACCAATAATACCACCCGCGATATATGGATTATAAACTTTACCTTCAGGCACATTTACGCCGTGTGGTACAGGTTTATTATAACCTTGCATCAACGAATAAACATAGTTTGCACCTCCATGACGCGCCTTTGTGATAACAGACAAATCAGGTGGTAAAGCACCGCCATTTGCTTGTTTTGCCGCATAATCAGAATCAAACGGGCTTACAAAAGCATCAGCAGGTGTGCCTTCACGCTCAACTTCGGCACCATTTGCATCAACGTCTTTAACTTTATAGCCTTTAGCGATTGCCTTAACTACAGGGTTGTCGTTGGCATTTGGGAATTTAGGGTCATAATATGGCCCATTTTTTTCACCCAAATTGCGATAGTGCATTTCTTTCATTGAATGGCAAGAAGAGCAAACTTCTTTATAGATTTGAAAGCCACGTTGCACTTGCGCACGATCGAAGCGACCAAATATACCCTCATAGCTACCTTGGGCATCCAAAAGCTTGTGAGCACCTTCATTAGCAAAAGCCGCAGAAGAAGCCAAACCAAGGGTTAGAATAGTTGTAAGTAGAATTTTACGCATTTTCATTACCCCTTAATGTGCGCCAGAAATTGAATCTGCAATTGATGCAGGTGGCGTTTTAGGTTTTTCATAAATTCCCAATAATGGTAAAATCACCAAGAAATAAGCGAAATAATAGATAACGCCAATTTTTGATATTGTAGTCCAAGGTTCACCGATATTTGCACCGCAGAAACCAAGAATAACGAAATTCACCAAGAATAAGAACCAGAAGATTTTACCCAATGGACGATAACGCATAGATTTGATTTTAGAAGAATCTAAAAGTGGCAAAGCCAACCAAATTAAAATCGCGCCGCCCATAGCGATAACACCGCCAAGTTTTGCAGGGATGAACAAAAGATCAAAGTCAATCGCACGCAAGATTGCATAGAATGGCAACAAATACCATTCTGGAACAATGTGCGCTGGTGTTACTTGTGCATTTGCAGGAATATAATTGTCAGGGTGATTCAATGCCTCTGGTGCAAAGAATACGAAGGCAACATAAACCATCAAGAAAATTAAAATCGCAAAGCCATCTTTGATTGTATAATAAGGATGGAATGGAAGGGTTTCTTTTTCCACATCTTTAACTTCAACACCAGTTGGGTTGTTATTACCTGGAACGTGAAGCGCCCAAATGTGTAGAACCACAACACCCGCAATTACGAATGGCATCAAATAGTGCAATGATAAGAAGCGGTTCAAAGTTGGTTGACCAACCGCAAAACCACCCAATAACCATTTGTGAATTGGCTCACCAACCACAGGTATAGCAGATGCGATATTAGTGATAACAGTTGCACCCCAAAATGACATCTGGCCCCAAGGAAGCACATAGCCCATGAACGCAGTAATAACCATCAAAAGATAGATTATAACGCCAAGACCCCACAATAATTCACGTGGTTCTTTATATGATCCATAATAAAGGCCACGGAAAATGTGGATATAAACCGCCAAGAAGAAGAAAGATGCGCCAACCATGTGCATATAACGCACAAGCCAACCACCGTTCACATCACGCATAATATGCGCAACAGATGCAAAGGCAAAATCAACATGCGGCACATAATGCATAACCAAAATGATGCCAGTAAGAATTTGGATTACCAAGAAAATTGCCAAGATGCCGCCAAAAGTCCACCAATAATTTAGGTTTTTTGGGGTTGGGAAATCAACCATAGTATCATAAGCAAAACGGATAAGTGGCAAACGGCGATCAAGCCATTTTTCAAATCCACTATTTGGAACATATTTAGAAGGACCACTCATCTTATTATCCAATCTTAACTAGTGTATCTGATAAATAAACATAAGGTGGGATTATAAGGTTTAGCGGTGCAGGACCCTTACGAATACGACCAGAAGTATCGTATTGCGAACCATGACAAGGGCAGAACCAACCACCATAATCACCTAAATAACCAGATTCAGTTACACCAACTGGGATGCAACCCAAATGCGTACATGCTGCTTGCATAATCAAATATTGTGCTTTGCCAGCTTTACCATCTGATTGCATAGTACGTTGTTCATCGGTTTGTTTGTCGCGCAAATCAGGTGCGCTGTCGTCTTTTTTTGCACGTGCAATTTCTTCGGCTGTACGGTGACGGATGAAAAGCGGTGCACCACGCCACATAACTTTGGCTTGTGAACCTTCGGCAACAGTTGAAAGATCAAATTCAATTGATGCCAGTGCCATTGTATCGGCCGCAGGGTTCATTTGATTGATTAATGGCCATGCAACCATCGCGGCACCACCAGCAGCAATTGCGCCAGTCGCCACGTGAAGCATGTCACGGCGGGTAGGTTGGCCTTCATGGCCATTTGTATGAGAGCTGTCAGACAATTCCATAACACTCCAGATAAAGATTGCGATAAGTGAAATTTGAAGCTTAAGGCCTAAAATTTAACGTATCGCAAACGCGAAAAATAACAGGCAAGGGTAGTCGCAGGTTTTAAACCCAATCCACCCCTTGTTGGTTTCGATTAGCCCTCTATTTCAAGACTTTCAAGCGGGTTAGACTTAAGAATGTCAAACTTTCGCCTTATTTTGCAGCTTTTTTATGTTCAAAAAGCCTTTGGAATTGAAAGATAATGGCAAAAACCCTTTTAAATAAGGGAATATTGATGGGATTGCGACTTTTTGGCACTTTGCGGATTTATTGCAAATTTTTAGCGTAATCACATTGAAAATCATCAAAAACAGGAAATTTAAAAATTTGATTCCAATTTAAAAATTCATCATAAATTTATGACCTCAATTAAGTAAAATTGTCATGGAAGAAGTTTTTTTAAAGCATCAAGATATTCAATAAAGGCCTTATTTCCAACCTTAGTTAATGTGATTTTTGTATTGGGTTTTTTACCGATAAATGATTTTTCAACTTTGATATATTGCGCTTCTTCAAGCTTTTTAAGGCTTATGGATAAATTACCATCACTACTTTGGGTTTGTTTTTTCAAAGTATTAAAATCCGCCGATCCCGCAGTCGATAAATAAGCCATTATTCCTAGTCGAAGACGCGAATGGATAAGGTCATTGATGTTGGAGATATTAAAATCGTCCATTATTTAGCCTTTTCATCGCGCAGGCTCAGATACGCAGGTAGAATGCAGAATAGTAAAAATGATAAAAGAAACGAGTAGTTCCCTCCAAAGGTTGCGCCAATATAGATTGTTATAGGCGCTAATAAAAAGCTTCCAATAGAGAAAAAGTTTAACCATTTCTTGCCCGATACCACTGAGGTTACAAGCCATCCAATACCAATAGAAATTAGTAAAAAGGAGCCTGTGAAATATATTGAAAATATACCCAATATTATTGGCGGATTAGGAAAATGGTTCAAATAATCTTCGATTTGACCATGATTAAGGAAAGATACACCAAACGCAATAAAGCATAATAGAAAATCAACAGTTCCAATTAGCACACCTAGCCATACCGTGTTAGCAACTTTACTAGCAGTTGATTTTTCTCCTATCCCAAAAATATTCCTGCGGTCTAAGAATAAACCAGATGCGAAAATTATTATTGTAAGTAGCGCAATATAATTTGTGGCTTTGAAATATAATGATGAAAATTGAAAGTCTTTAGGCATGAGAAATTTTATATCCAATGATAAACGTGCCAATGTATAAAATAATATTGCCGCGCCAGCCCACAATAATGCCCGCCCAATGTTCAAAGGACCAATGTCGCCTTTTTGTACCATATTTTTAATATATTCGATTTCAGATTTTAAATCTTGGTTAGATTGGTTCATTTCAAGCCCCAAAAATATAAAGTACTTTATAAAGTAAAGTAAATTATTTTTTTGTCAAATGATTTTTTGGAAAAATTAGTAAGCTCTGAGATGCCGCATTTATTGCGGCATCTCATTGGGCTGTGGGCTAATCCATTAGACCCAGCAATGAATGTGGGGTGACAGTGTTTTTGAAAAGCGGTGGCTTGTTTTCAAAACCAATTCTCAATATGCTTTATATATGACTGATACATTTGAAGAAAAAAAGGCAAGAGCGCGGGCGTGGTTTGAGGAATTGCGTGATTTGATTTGCGCCGAGTTTGAAAATTTGGAACTTGAGGCCGATCATAAATTATATGGCAATAATATAGGCAAATTTACCAGAAGCCCGTGGAGAAGAAGCCAAGAGAATGGCGGCGGTGGCATAATGTCCATGATGCATGGGCGCTTGTTTGAAAAAGTTGGGGTGCATGTTTCAACCGTTATGGGTGAATTTTCGCCTGAATTTGCCAAAAATATGAAGGGTTGTGAAAATGACCCGCGTTTTTGGGCATCGGGTATTTCATTAATTGCCCATATGAAAAACCCACGTGTGCCTGCGGTTCATATGAATACGCGAATGATTGTTACAACTCAAAGTTGGTTTGGGGGCGGCGCGGATTTAACGCCAACGCTTGATTATCAAAGGAAGCAAGAATTTCCTGACGCAATTGAATTTCATGGCGCAATGAAGGCGGCGTGCGATAAACATTCGCCTGATTATCACGCAAAATATAAAAAATGGTGCGATGAATATTTTTATTTGCCACATAGAAATGAACCACGCGGCATTGGAGGTATTTTCTATGACCATCATGATAGTGGTAATTGGGAAAATGATTTTGCTTTTACCCAAGATGTTGGGAAAGCTTTTTTAGGCATTTACCCAAAAATTATTCGCACCCGTATGAATGAAGAATGGTCACACCAAGAGCGTGAAGAACAATTAGTTCGCCGTGGCCGCTATGTTGAATTCAATCTTCTTTACGATAGGGGAACAATGTTTGGCCTTAAAACCGGCGGCAATGTTGAGAGTATTTTATCAAGCATGCCGCCAGAGGTTAAATGGCCATAGGCCATAAACCCATTAATTTCAATCAAATGGTGCGAGTGATTTTGTGCGGATAGAAGGAATAAGACCGCAGGAATACGATAGTATTTCAAGGGCTTATGACGCGCCAGCCGTGCAAAAGCGCCGCATCATTTGTTTGAAATTAATGAGTTTATGGCCTTAAGGTAGTTTTTGGCTGTCCATAATTGCGATTACATTGTTTTTATTGGCGTTAAAATAATGGATTTTTGGCGCGATATAGACAATATAATAATTTTTACCATTCTTTGAAACGGCCTGTGCCAAGCCTTTGGTATCAAGCCCTTCTTTGGTTTTTGTAATGATTTCAAAGCGCACACCCTTTGTATCAGAAACCGTAACTGGTTTTGGTGATGCGTATTCAACCTTCAAGAAACCAAGTTCAGAAACGCTATTTGCGACAAATTCCATTTGTTCAGTTAATGACATATTTTCTTTTGGGCGCGGGGCAATATGGTTTTTATTATCCCCCTCAGGCCCGATAAATAATGGGTCTTTTTCGGTTAAGCCTTGCGAAATATATACAAGGTTAAGCAATGGCCCATCAATAGTTAGCGTTTTTACATTCTTATTATTGTAAGTAACGGGGCTTAGGTCTGACCAATCCCTATCTAATGTGACCTCTTGTTCGTTTTTATATGAACCAGCAGGGGCAAGCGTAATTGATGCGCAGGAACTTGTAATTAATAATAAAGGGATTGAAGCAGCTAATTTGAAATTCATTCTCATTTAATCACCTGTTGGTTTTGTTAATTTTTTTGATATTTGACTAATTAAATCATCGATAATCCATGCATCATCAGCATTTGGATTTTTTTCTACATATTTTTTATATGCCTCGAGCGCTTTTTGGTCATTGCCATTTTTACGCTGAATATCGCCAATTTTTTTATAAGTATCCTTGTGGGCATCCGGGTATTTTAAAGATTCTTCAAACGCCTCTAAAGATTTTGTGCTATCATCATTTTTTGATCTTAGCCTTAAGGCCTCACCTTTATAGAAATTTAAAAGCCCTAAATCCTGCCCATCTTGCGATAAAAGGCCAATTATATAAATTGTTTGCCCAAAATCCTCGCGGCGTAATTCATCTTTTAGCCAAGTTTCTAAATATGGTCTTATTTTGTTGCGATATTCTATTCTTGCGGTTTTTTCTTCTTCTGCATTACGTGCCGGTTTAGAGTTTTTTACATTGGCAACATAGGTTGAAATATTTTCAATTCTTTCTTTTTCCAAAGGGTGCGAGCCAAAAATATTCACCCTTGTCGGCATATCGCGTACTTTTTTATAATCAGAAGCCGCCGTTATCGCGATAAGCTTTTCCCATAATTTTTTCCCAGCGTCCTTATCATATCCCGCCTTTGTCGAAAAATTTACGCCATAAATATCGGCGCGTTCCTCTTTATCCCTATTATAGCTCATGAAGCCTGCAACAGTGCCCAAATAAACAATGTTTGCAAGGCCACTTCCAATATCAATTGCATTCTGTGCGCTACCAACGGAGCCGGCATTTGCCGCCGCCGCAATTGCAACCGCCTGTATTAGCAATGAAGCAGCAAGGGCGGTATTGGCGCGCTTTTTCAAATCTTCATATGCATCAATCGAGTGTGAGTGTAAGAAATGCCCTGCCTCATGCCCAATAACAAACGCCAATTCATCTTCGGTTTGTGCCCTAAGCAACAATCCAGTCCAAACTTCAGAATAGCCATTGGGTGCCATTTGTGCGTTGAAAAATGGGCGCTCCATAACATAAATTCGAACATCATCCTTATATTGTGGGATAAGTTTTCCCATTACTTGCCCAATATAAGTTTCAAGCTCTTTGTAAGATGTCCGCTCGCCAGAGGTTTTGGCTTCTTTTTCTGCTTTGGCAGTTTCAATCCAAATGCCATCTTCTAAAGAATTAGCAACTGGTTTTTGCCCCGCAACACGTTGCGGTCTATCTTTTGATAAATCTATATTTGCCTTTAGGGCCGCATCCGCATCTTGCGCAAAGCCTGCCATAGGCTGAAGCACTATAGATAATGAAACAAATGATAATAGGGCTTTTTTCATGATTTTTGGACAAATACACGCATGAATTATAGCGGAAGTTTTTTGAATAATTCCACAATCTCAGACTGCGAACCTTCAAGGGTTCTTATGTCTTTTGCAAATGAAACAATATCAAGATTATACCAAACAACTTGCCCAGTTTTTAAATCAACCAAAGTTGCGCGAACTGCTTGACCTGCGCCAGTTGCAACGCCAACACCACCAACAATCGCAACCGCAGTCATTAATTTGCGGCCTGCTGATGAATATGTCCCTTCAACCTCAAAGAATAAAGCATATTTTGGTTTTTCATTTTCAGGAATATCAGACGGTACAATAAGTTTCACATCTTCGCCTAATGTCCATTCAAATTTGCCCTTTTTGGTAGGTAATTGATCATTAAGGAAAATTGACGCAGAAACTACTTTGTTTAGTTTTAAAACTTGGATTGTATCAGGATTTGAATTTGCATCAGGTTCAAAATTGCTAATTTTATATTTTTTCTTTTCAAGCTCTTCCTTAATGCTTTGGATAAGGTATTTTTTTGCATTTTCTGACCATTCAGGTTTTGGATCTTTCATGCCAGTCACTGTTAGTTCAGAAAGTGTGACTTCAGGTAATGCAACAATTATAGGGCTGCCATCTGCCGGTTTTTCGATTTTCGCGTTCCAGCTCCAAGTTTGTGCAAAAGCGTGTGATGTTGATAAAGCGGGTATTAAAGAAATTGAAAATATTGTTAAAGTTGAGAATAGTTTTTTTAATAAAGTCTTTTTCATCTTTTATTGTCCTGAATTGCGAATCTAGAATATTACCAAAGATTAATTTTGCAATAGTGAAATAAGATTTTTATGCAGATTAAATTAGATATCATTATTTGCATAATTATTCACAATTTCCTTTGCGCAAACAAAGGCCGAACTCCAGGACCAAGCAAAATTATAACCACCAAGCCAACCTGTTATATCAACACATTCACCAATGAAAAAAAGGCCTTTTTGCTTTTTGGCTTCCATGCTTTTTTGGTTTAATTCATTTGTTGAAATTCCACCCTTTGTAACCTCTGCCTTTGCAAATCCTTCAGTGCCTGAAACGGGAAGTGGGAAATTATGTAGTTTTTGCGCAAGTTCGCGCAATTGGGCATCCTTGGCTTTGGAGATTATTTCTTCATTGCCAAAATATGATGCAAGACGTGATGGTAAAATTTCCGATAGAATTTTTGACAGTTTAACATTGGGTTGTTTTGCTTTGGCATCTATTAAAAAAGCCGCCAAATCATGTTTGGGGGCAAAATCTATTTGGAAAATATCGCCAGCATTTAAATAGCTTGAAATCTGTAAAATTGCAGGGCCTGAAAGACCTTTATGGGTGAATAAAATCGCCTCATCAAAAGAAGTCTTGCCAAATTTTGCGCGCCCATCAAATGACACGCCTGCCAATTCCTTCATCCAATCAAACTTATCGCCAGTGAAAACTAATGGTACAAGGGCAGGGGATGGTTCTATAATATCAATCCCAAATTGTTGCGCGATTTTGTATGCAAATCCAGTTGCACCCATTTTAGGTATGGATTTTCCGCCCGTTGCAATTATCAAATTTTTACCAAAAAAATTACCCAATGATGTCGCAACTTCAAAATCATCGTGCTTTTTAATTTCAAGAATTTCGCAATCAGTTTTAATATTTGCGCCATCACATTCATCAAGCAGCATTTGCAAAATCCTCTTTGCGCCGCCTGTGCCGTCAACAAATAATTGCCCCAAAGTTTTTTCGTAATAAGGTATATTATGTTTTTCGACTAATTTGATAAAATCCTGTGATGTGTATTGCGATAAAGCTGAACGGGCGAATTGTGAGTTTTGTGAAACAAAATTTTCGTGCGTGACTTTTAGATTGGTGAAATTACAACGCCCACCACCAGAAATAAGGATTTTTGCGCCAACTTTATCACTATGTTCAAGAAGTATAACGCTTTTGCCATTTTTAACCAATTGAGATGCGCAAAAAAGCCCTGCCGCACCTGCGCCAATGATTATTGCATCATAGATTTTTGTCTTTAATTTTAATGTTTTGATGGGCATAATGTAATTTATTTATATTTTCATTGAAGTGAATTAATTTGTATCATTTTTCAATATAAACTATAGAGTAAGTGTTTATATTAATCACGCGTTTAACATAATTCTATCGGTCATGGAGGGGATGCCGAATGAAATTTAGCGAATATAATGATTTGCTGATAGAGAATGAGAAAATCACATTTGAACGCATAGCGATCATTAAATTAATTTGCATTTTCGTTGGCCTTTTCATCCCTGTACCCCAAACAGGATTATATTTTCACGATGCAACTGCCAAGCAATTAGCGTTTGATTGGTTTTTTAAAGTTGCTTTTATTCCTACTGGTATAATGCAAGTATATTGGTCAAGAACGAATACATATAAGCCAATTTATAAATATTGGGTTTTGATCATAGAATTAATTCTCCTTGCTTTATATTCTACTGTTCCAAATTTTTTAATGTTTGATGTGACGTCTGAAGAATTTCGAAATCAGGCATTAATGTTATATGATATTCAGGCACTTAAATGGCTTTGGTGCGTGTTTTTATTCTCTTTATTCGTTTCATCATCATCCTATGCATGGGTTGCATCAATTTTGATAGCGATATTATGGTTCCTTCAATATCTTTTTGTAGAAGCATTATTTTTCTTTGCGACTCATAATGATTGCAATGGTTTCTATGCTTATTTTATTGATAATATTGTTAATCAAACCAATAAAAAAATTAATGCAAATGAGATGATAGATTCGGTTTTCATAACTTTAGTTATGGCAATTGGTTTCTCATTTACGACAAGTTACAATAAAAAAACTTTGGAAAAGCTATTCACATTAGATTTTAAACGAAAAATGTTATCCAAATATTTTTCGCCAACAATTGTCCATGAAATTGAGGGTGGAAGCATTGAAGCCAAAAGAATTGAAACCAAAGTTACATCCCTATTTCTTGATATAAGGGATTATTCAACTTTTGCACAAAACCATAAACCATACCAAGTTTTAGATACTTTAAATGAATTTCATTCCCTGATTGAAACGGAAGTATTTAAGTTTAATGGCACTTTGGAAAAATATATTGGTGATGCGGTATTTGCGGTATTTGGTGCACCAATAAGCAATGATGACGATATTATACGTGCTTTTGAGTGCGTAAAAAGTATTTTTAATCGGGTCGAAATTTGGAATAATATAAGGCAAAAAAGAGGTCTTGAACCACTAAAAATAGGCATTGGTTTGGAATATGGCACAGTAATCTGCGGTGTAATTGGTAAAGAGCGTAATATGAATTACGCAGTCGTTGGCAATTGCGTAAATAGATCAAGTAGATTGCAGGATTTGTGCAAAGAGTTAAATTCACAAGTAATTATGGGTTCTGACTTTTACGAAAAATTGAAATTGGAAATTAAAAACGCCGAAATATTGGGTAAAATCAACAAAGTAAATGTTGATTTGCGCGGCTTTGGTAAAGAGGAGGTTTATTGTCTTAATATCTAATTGCTACGATTTGTCTCATACAAAACTTCCGAAAATTTAACAAAATTGTGATATAGTTTTGGAAAATTATACGGGGATGAATGTGGACAAAAACGTAAAAGACAATAATAGCAATCCAGAACAAAAAACAATTTCAGTTTCGGTAAGTCGTGCAAAATCTATTGCGAAAAAAGCGGTCGAAACTTCGGCAATTACGCAATCAATTGACGCAGCTGTTGATGCAAAAATTACTGCGGCGGCTGATATTGTTAGTCGCACCAAGCCACAACCCAAAACTGCGCCCGAGGCTTTGAAAGCTATTGAAGCGATTTTACAAGGTGCGTCTGCCGATGATGCAATTGCAATTCGTTCCAATCTTTTAAAATGGAATAAATTAGAAGGTGGGATTCCTGCATCCCCTGATGATGATTTGGTCGATGATTGGCGCAATGCGGTTTATCCATATAAAAACCGTATGCTTCGTAAAAATTACGAAAAGCAAAAATACAAACTTCAAGTTGAACTTTTGAAACTTCAGGCGTGGGTAAAAGAAACCGGTCAAAAAGTTGTTATCTTGTTCGAGGGGCGCGATGCAGCAGGTAAGGGCGGCACAATCAAACGCTTTATGGAACATTTAAATCCACGTGGTGCACGCGTTGTGGCATTGGAAAAACCTACTATTGAAGAAAAAGGTCAATGGTATTTTCAAAGATATGTGAAGCATTTACCGACCGAGGGGGAAATCGTTCTTATGGATCGCTCTTGGTATAATCGGGCGGGTGTTGAGCGCGTAATGGGTTTTTGTACCGATGCAGAATATAAAGAATTTTTGCGCCAAACCCCTGAATTTGAGCGTCAATTGGTGAATTCGGGCATTCATTTGTTTAAATTCTGGTTCTCTGTATCGCGCGAAGAACAGCGCAGAAGGTTTAAAGAACGCGAACTTCACCCACTAAAACAATGGAAATTATCACCAATTGATAAAGCATCATTGGATAAATGGGATGAATATACCAAAGCCAAAGAAAGTATGTTCTTTCACACGGATACATCCGAAAGCCCATGGATTGTTATCAAATCTGATTGTAAAAAACGCGCAAGATTAAATACGATGCGCTATGTTATGTCCAAATTGCCATATACAGGTAAATCAGGACATAATGTCGGCCATCCCGATCCATTAATTGTAGGGCGCGCAAGTATTAATCACGGTTGATTGATTTTTGTATTCTGCCCCTAATTATTGGGGAGCTGTCACCGAAGGTGACTGAGGGGTAAAACCTTTCGGAAAATAACAATGCTTTTGTTTTTGCCTAACGGCAAAGCAGTTTTTTACAAAACCGCTTACCCTTCCGCCCCTTCGGGACACCTTCCCAATAATTGGGAAGGAGAGTAACTAAACCAATTCAAATCCAACAGCTTCACCCGTTACTGAACTTGGGGCAATCCATAATGTGAAGCCGCCTTTTTCTGCGCGTCTTTGTAGGTCGTGATTGATAAAGGCAAGGTCGGTTGCGCTTATTTCAAAACTAACTTCTTTACTTTCGCCAGGCGCAAGTTCGATAAGTTTGAAGCCTTTCAGTTCACGCACTGGGCGCGTAAGGCTTGCAACATTATCATTAATATAAAGCTGAACCACTTCTTTGACTGTTCTTTTGCCTTTATTGGTGATTGTTGCACTAGCGCGAATTGAATTGGTGAAATTCAATGTTTTGGCGCTAAGGTTTGGTTTGCTATATTCGATTTTTGAATATGAAAGCCCATGACCAAAAGAATAAAGCGCCACATTATCGGTTTCGATATAACGCGCTTTGTAGAATCTTTCATCCTTTGGCCCTTGTGGGCGGCCTGTTGGGCGGTGGTTGTAATAATATGGCTGCTGCCCTGAATAAACAGGGAAGGAGACGGGAAGGCGCCCCTGAGGTGAATAATCACCAAAAATCAAATCCGCCAAACCATTTCCATGTTCTGATCCCAAGAACCATGCACACATAATTGCATTCGCATCTTTTACCGCACCCGATAGCGCCAATGCACGTCCATGTGATAAAATAATAATCACTGGTTTACCAGTTTTTGCGATTGCTTCGGCTAAATCTTGTTGCGGTTTTGGAATTGTGATTTCAACGCGGCTTTGTGCTTCGCCAGACATTTCTTGCTTTTCGCCAATCGCCAATATTACAACATCGGCCCATTTTGCCGCTTCAACAGCTTTTTGAATTCCGCCACTAATAGGTTTTTCAATTTCACAACCTTTGACGCTTTTAATCAAAGATTGATTTGAAATTTGGTTTCTTAAACCTTTTTCCAAAGTCACTGCATTATCATAATCAGGGAAAATCGCCCATGTACCAAGGGTTTGGTATTTATCATTGGCAAGTGGGCCAATAAGTGCAATTTTCTGCCCCGATTTTTTCATGGGCAAAATATTATTATCATTTTTCAAAAGCACCGCAGATTTGCGCGCCGCTTCACGTGATAAGGCAATAGCTTTTGGGGTTCGAATGTCGGTCTTTTCACGCTTTGGATCAAGTGAACGATAAGGATTTTCAAACAACCCAAGTTGTTTTTTAACATAAAGAACACGGCGCACTGATTCATCGACAACTTCCATCGGAACTTCACCTGATTTTACCAAATCAGGCAAATGAAGATTGTACAAATGGCTTTGCATTGAAATGTCGCAACCGGCAATAATTGATTTTTTGGCGGCATCACGCCCATCCTTGGCATAGCCATGTTTTATCATTTCTTCATCAGCGGTATAATCAGAAACAACAAGACCTTTGAACCCCCATTCATCGCGCAAAATATCGGTCAATAAATGGTGATTGCCTGTTGATGGAACGCCATTAATATCATTAAATGAAGTCATGGTTGATAATGCGCCCGCATCAAATGCTGCCTTAAAAGGTGGCAAATGAACATCGCGCAATGTGGTTTCAGGAATATCGGATGTATTATAATCCATACCACCTTGAACCGCGCCATAGGCCGCATAATGTTTAGGGCAGGCAAGGACGGTGGTTTCGGATGTTAAATCACCGCCTTGAAATCCTTTAATGCGTGCACGCGCAATTTGGTTGCCAAGATATGTATCTTCGCCTGCGCCTTCGGCAACGCGGCCCCATCTTTGATCGCGCGCAACATCAACCATTGGCGCAAATGTCCATTGAATACCAACCGCAGTGGCTTCAAAGGCCGCCATTTTTGCGGTTCTTTCGCATAAATCAAGGTCAAAAGATGATGCTTCACCAAGTGGGATAGGGAATTGGGTTTCGCAGCCATGAATAATATCGGCAGCAAAAATAAGTGGAACTTTTGATTTGCTTTCTTCAATGGCAACACGTTGATATTCACGCGCGCCTTCTGCGCCTTTGGCAGAGAATAAAGAACCCAATGTTCCTTTACGGATTTGCTCTTTAACTTCTTCAATGCCTTGTTTGGCGGCGGCGGGGTTAATATTTGGGTTGTTGGAACGTGTGCCATCGGCAAAAATACTTAATTGGCCTGCTTTTTCTTCAAGGCTCATGTTGGCGATAATATTTTCAATTTGTGCATCTTTTGGGGTGGCGGCATTTGCAATTTTGCCAGCAAATGCAACACTTGCAACGGTTGAAGCCAAAAACATACGGCGCGAAAGCTTAAATTGTCTCATCCCTTTAACCTCTTATTATTTTTGATTCTTTTACTTTATAGTCGTGTAAACGTTTACGCAAGCATGATTTTTTGAATGTTCAGCTTTATTTCATCAAAATATGTGATAATAGGATCAAACCTAAAAAGGAGGGTAAAATGGCAAAAAATCCTATTGCCAAGGCATTAAAAAGCCCCCACCTTGCTGCCAAGGTGGTTAAAAATAAGAAAATCTATAATCGCAAGATTAAACATAAAGAACAGATCAAAGGGCGCGAAATCGGCGCCCTTTGGCGTATTTGTAAGGTAGCATGAGCGCTAAGCGAATGCCCCGAACATAAACGTGAGATATTATGATATGCTAACTTGACTTACGCCTTTTGTAAGGCAATGCCTTACATTGCTCAGGGAGTTTTAAATGGAATCAAGTTCAAAATTTGCAATTATTGTTGCTATTGCTGTCACAATTCTATCTGCAAATCATTCACGTGCAGATGAAATAAAGCAAGCTGCACCAATCGTACAAACTAATTATTCATACGAAGATGATGCTATTGTTGTAAAAACAATAGGCAAGGGCAAAGATATTGTTTTAATCCCTGGCCTTGGTAGTGCTGCCGAAGTTTATGACGGAATTATTCCAGAACTTGCAAAGAAAAACCGTGTTCATATTGTCCAGCTTAAAGGCTATGCTGGCCTAAAACTTACCAAAGAAGAAGGCAGTATTTTTGAAAATGCCCAAGTTTCAATTGCAAATTATATTAAAAACAAAAAACTTAAAACCCCTACATTAATCGGTCATTCAATGGGCGGCGAATTATCAATGGCGATAAATGCGCGCAATCCAAATTTGGTTTCCAAAGTCCTTATTGTTGATGCACTAACATTTTATTCTTTACTTTTTAGCCCACAAGCAACCCCGCAAATTATGGAGCCACAGGCCAAAGCCTTTGCCAATATGATTAAAGGCCAGAGTGCGGAACAATATGAAACCAATCAAAAAACTGCGATTGCGCGCTTGGTGACCTCACCTGAAAAACAAAAACTTGTGCTTGATTGGTCAATAAATTCAAATCGTTACGCAATCGCCCAAGGCGTTCAAGATTTGATGACAATTGATTTGCGCCCTGAATTGAAAAATAGCAAAATTCCAATGACGCTTATTTATGGTTATGATGCCAAAATGGGTTTAAGTGTTGAACAAGTCGATAATCTGTATAAAAATGCCTATAAAGATGTTCCAAATATGTCATTAAAACGCATTGATAATTCGCTACATTTCATCATGTATGATCAGCCAGCAGAATTTTCAAAAGCGGTAAATGAATTTTTGAAATAGAAAAAAGGGTGCGGCAATGATCGCACCCAATTTAAAGGGCAGGAATTTGAAAATAAATAATTTATTCAAGGCCATAATTGCGGCCTTTTTTTCGCTTATTGTAACAAATTGCGCCAATGCACAGGGGCTGATCGTTGAGATTAAAGATTTCAAATCCCAATATGTGATTAATCGTAATGTTTCGATTTGGCTTCCTGATAATTATGATAAAATCAAAAAGCCGTTAAAGGTGCTTTATATGCAAGATGGCGAAAATCTTTTTGAACCATCGCATTCCTTAAGCCACAAAGATTGGGGGGCGGGAAAAAGCGCCCAAAAACTAATTAATGAAGGCAAAATTGAACCCTTTATAATTGTTGGTATATGGTCAACCAAATTGCGGGGGCGCGAATATTTACCAAATAAAATCTTTTTAAACCTAAGCCCCGATTTGCAAGTTAAAATTCAAAAGGGCTGGGAAGGCGTGCCACTTTCTGATGAATATTTAAAATTCATAACACGCGAATTAAAACCCTTTATTGATAAAAATTATAATGTGTCAAAGCGCGCCCAAGATACGGCAATTATGGGCTCAAGCATGGGTGGTTTGATTTCATTTTACGCCCAAATGGAATATCCAAAAATATTTGGTCAATCGGCATCCTTATCAATGCATTGGCTTTTGGGTTCGCCAAATAATGCGAATGAAAACCCTGATTTATTTGTTAAAACTATAGATAATGCCTTTATAGATTATTTAGTTTCAAAAAATTATAAACCGTCAAAATATCGAATTTATATTGACCATGGCGATGAAACATTGGATGCATTATATCGCCCATATTCAAAAGGTTTTGAAGATTGGTATTTTTCCAAATATCAAAAAAATGATAATTATTTTCAATCACATATTTTCAATGGAACAAATCATTCCGAATGCGCATGGGCCGATAGATTGGAAATTCCATTTTTGTTTTTATTAGGTAATAAAAAATAATGTTCTCAACATTCGATATTTTCAAAATCGGCCTTGGGCCATCTTCTTCCCACACCACTGGCCCAATGCGTGTTGCCAAACGTGTTTTGCAAGAAGCAGATGAAAAGGGTTTTTTGGAAAGTGCAAGCCGCATCGTGGTTGAACTTCAAGGTTCGCTTGCGCTTACAGGGGTTGGGCACGGCACAATAAAGGCCAGCATTTGGGGGCTTTTGGGCTTTGAACCTGAAACTATAGACAAAGATGAGGCTGAAAGCGCATTGGTCGAAATTGAAAATTCGGGGCAGATTGATGCATTGGGGAAATATCAAATCGCCTTTGATATGCGCAAGGATATTGATTTGCGCGGCGATATTATTCCGCAGCTTCACCCCAATGGTATGATTGTTCGAATTTTTAATGGCGAGACAGAGGTTTTCTCGCGTGAATTTTATTCAACCGGCGGTGGGTTTATCGCAAGTCGGGAACAATTATTAAGACCCCTTGTTGATGATATTTTAACCCGCGCCAAAAATTCACCTTATACATTCACATCTGGTGCCGAATTATTGGCAAAATGTGAAAAATTGAAAATCTCAATTGCTGATTTAATCCTTAAAAATGAAGATGCCATTCGTCCGCGCGCAGAAACCGAAAAAGGTATTTTGGCAATTTGGGAATGTATGAATGATGCCATAAATCGCGGCCTAAAAACCCAAGGGATTTTGCAAGGCGGCCTTAATGTAAGGCGCCGCGCCAGCACATTCTACGAAACCCTAAAAAATGGCCCACCTTCGCAAGAATTGGAGCGTTTGTTTGACTGGCTTAATGTCTATGCAATGGCCGTAAATGAGGAAAATGCAGATGGGGGTAGGGTGGTAACCGCGCCTACAAATGGTGCATCTGGTCTTATACCATCATTGATTAAATATTATTGCGCTCATGAAGGTTATGATGAAAGTGATTGTAAAACAGGCGGAAAAATCGCCATTTTCCTTTTTACTGCCGCCGCAATTGGCATGATTTATAAACAACGTGCAAGTCTTTCTGGCGCCGAAATGGGCTGTCAGGGGGAAGTTGGGGTGGCCTGTTCAATGGGGGCGGCGGGGCTTGCCGCGATTTGGGGTGGCACACCAAAACAAATCGAACATGCCGCCGAAATCGCAATGGAGCATAATTTGGGTCTAACCTGTGACCCCGTTGGCGGTCTTGTGCAAATTCCATGTATAGAACGCAACGCAATTGGCGCAGTAAAAGCGGCCAATGCCGCGCGCCTTGCACTGCGTGATGATGGCGATCACAAAGTATCCCTTGATCAAGTAATCGAAACCATGCGCCAAACTGGCCTTGATATGAGCCATAAATATAAAGAGACTAGCCTTGGGGGGTTGGCGGTTAATGTGGTTGAATGTTAGGCGAAAATATTATTTGTGATTAATGATTATATAGAAAATAATTCTATATTTGCGTCTTTTTACCATATTATAAAAGTCTAAAATGCGTGTGTTTTTATAATACACGAAAGAATTTTATGAATTTCGATATTTCAGTTTTTTATTATGCCGCGATTGGCGGTGCGCTTTTGGGCGTCGCCTCTGGCCTATATTATTTGCTTGTGGGGCGAATTTTTGGCGTTAGCGGAATTTTATTTTCACTGTTTGAAAAGCCAATAGCAATCAGAGCGCTTAGTGTTTTGGGGCTTCTGGCAGCTGGTCTTATTTTATCTAAAATTGGCGCATTGAAGACGATAGAAATTAAGGCAAATTATATTGAACTAATTATTGCAGGGTTTTTGGTTGGATATGGAAGCCGCATTGCGAATGGTTGTACCTCTGGGCATGGAATTTGCGGCATTTCAAGATTTTCATTGCGCTCTTTGGTTTCGGTAATAATCTTTATGATTGCCGCTATTATCACTGTTTTTATCAAGTCTAAATTAGGTGCATAATGAATAAATCAGGTATTATTTCATTTATTTTATCGCTTTTATTCGGGATTGGTCTTGGTATTTCTGGAATGACTAATCCGCAAAATGTGATTGGTTTCCTTGATGTTTTTGGCAATTGGAAACCTGCGCTTATTTTGGTTATGGGCGCGGGGATTTTATTTGCAATTCCATTTTTCTATATTGCAAAAAAGCGCGATAAATCAATTTTGGGCGAAAATTTCCCCAATATTCCAACAATTATAGATACAAAATTAATTATCGGCTCAATCGCTTTTGGAATTGGGTGGGGTATTGCGGGCATATGCCCAGGGCCCGCATTAGTTATAGCCACGCATTTTCCAAAAGAAATTGGCCTATTTTTAACTGCCATGATTATTGGCGGTAAAATTGCCGATATTAAGGTTTAGTTTTTTCAGTATCAATTAAATCCTGAACCTGTTTGTAAAACACCTCACGCGCTTCGCTTTGTGGCCCAAGGCTGGCGCGTGGCCATGAGGCGTTTGATGCAATAACAAGATTACGTTTTGGGTCTATGAAAATGCCCTGTCCAAAAATGCCTTTTGCGGCGACGCTTCCGTCATCATAAGTCCACCATTGAAAGCCATAACCACGACCTGCTTTACCAATATCTTGTTGTTTTGTTGTAGCGTTTTTAAACCAATCTTCGGGAACGATTTGTTTATCGCCCGCCTTACCATTAGCAAGAACAAAAAGCCCCATACGTGCAAAATCACGTGTTGCGGCTTGAATACAGCATCCCGCTATTTCTTGACCTGTTGGCCCCAAAAGCCATGTTGCATCAGAAGCCATGCCAAATGGTTGCCAGATTTTCTCTTGTAAATATTGCGCAAGTGGCTTTTTGGTTGCCGATGAAACCAAAACCCCAATCAAATTAGTTTCGCCAGTATTATAATTCCAAACTTTCCCAGGTTCATGGGCGCGCGGTAATTTACGTAAATATGAGACAGTAGCATCAATACCTGCATCAGGTTTTGTAAAATTGAAACGATTTACATCAGAATTTTTATCTTCATAATCTTCATTCCATTTCACGCCAGACGACATAGTAAGAACTTGTTTAACGCTTACGCCATCATAGGCGCTGCCTTTTAAATCAGGAATATAATTTACGATATTATCATCAAGGCTTTTTATATAGCCATCTTTAATCGCCGCACCAACAAGGGTTGAAGTGAAAGATTTTGCCACTGAAAAGCTTGTCCAGCGGCCTTTTTCATCAAAACCAAGGGCGTATTTTTCAAATCTAATTTTGCCATCTTGAATTATCACAATGGCAGAACTTCTTTGATCTTTCATATATTGATCAATATTTGGAATATTAAGCGCATCACCCTTTGGCAAATCTAAAGGGTGGTCAGAAGCCTTTATTAAGTGGTTTTTGGCAATAAGGGTTAGCCTATCTATTGCGCGAAAAGATGCGTCACGCTGTTCTTGTGACCATAATAAAACATCTTTATTCGTTGGCAGGGTTTTTAAGACGCCTTGGGTTTCTTTATCAAGACTTGCCCAAAAGCCAATTGCGCCAATTGTTACAAAACCGATTGCTAATAATGCTATATATCTTTTTTTCACTTTCGCCCCTTGTTTATTTGCATTCAAGAACAACAAAAATACAAAAAAATCAATGGGTAAAATGTGGTTTGTAAAATTAATAATAAAGGCACTTAAGTGCAGCTTGTATGCGCGAATTAACCCCAAGTTCACTACAGGTTTTTTTTATGTGAAATTTGACCGTATTTTCACTTAATCCAAGTATCATTCCAATCTCATGATTTGATTTTCCTTGCGCAACCCATTCCATAACTTCGCGCGCGCGCAATGAAATTTTTACTTCTTTTTCATGATAGCGAAATTCATCTAATAATATATCTTCAAAGGAATTGTGTAGTAAAATTGAATATAAATTAAGATGTTTTAACGCTGTTTCACTTATTTCAATTGCTTCCTGTGAACACCAAGTAACAACCCCGCAATAATTATTCGCACCATGAATTGAAAATGCAACGAAATCTACAATTCCTTCATTTTTTGAAAAATCAGTCATAGATTGGCTTGGACTTATTTTATTATAATCCAAAGTGTTGGCAATTACGGGGCGGTTTGCTTTTTGAAAAATTAATATGAAGGGGTCAACAACTTTTATGCCTTCTTCAATGTATTTTTTAAGAAAATTAATCGGCAGATTTCCAATACCGTGTTTGCGAATATTGGGTATTATTGGTGATATTGGGGCGCATTGCCAATATTTAAACCCAATTTCTTGTGAAGTTTCACATGCATGGGCATAAATTTCGTCAATTACATTTATATTTGATATAGTACTTATCCGCTCAACCAAATAGTTGCGCAGTTGTAATTCATCCATTTTATCCAACCCAATACTTGTTTGTTTTTTTTATGTAAATATTATTGATAATGATTAAAGAAATAAAAGTCCACAAGTAAATTCAATCAAAGGTTGTGTTTATTGCGCCTATTAGACTAAAGTCTAATTTTGGTTTTAGGTTAGGTTTTATCAATTTTGTTTGTGTAGTGCAGTTGCGCCATATTTTGCGCACATTTATAAATAAATATGTATTATATAGTTATTTTAGGTGGTGCATGAAATTATTTATTAAGTTAGGGGTTTTAATTTTCACGTTTTTCGGCATTAACGCCTATGCGGAAGGCAATTGCCCGCAAGGTTATTACCCTGTTTACAATAATAATGGCGGTGGTGGTCAAGTTGGTTGTGCGCCAATGTCTGGTGGCAATGGTGGTGGACATCAAGGTGGCGGATATAATAATCCTCAAAAACCAAAATCATATTGGGCAGATTCATATGGTGCAATTGCGGTTGGCAAAAATGAAAAAGGTGAAAATGTTTTAAGTTATAACAAACAAATAAGCAGCCAAGAACTTGCAGATGATACAATTTTCTTTTTGTGCAAAACACTTAAATATACTGATTGTAAAATTCAAATTAGATTTAGAAATTCCCATGCAATTATAGTAAAAGATGAAAATGGGATGTTCTATTTTGGGGCTAATGAAAATCGGGACAAAGCCGCCGAAGAAGCAATTAATGAATGTAAATCAAATAAATCTAAGAATTGTGAATTTGTTGGTTCTTTAGATAGTACAGCAAGATATATTCGATATTGAATAATATAAACACAAAGATGTTTATTTAAAAATTGGATGGTTGGCAAATGAGATTGTTTATTAAATTAGGAATTGTGATTTTCACTTTAATAGGAATTAACGCATATGCCGAAGGGGGCTGCCCTGCTGGATCTTATCCAATCGGTGGTGGTAATGGGGGATGGCAAGGCTGTGCGCCAATTCCCAATTATAATTCTAGTGGTGGTCAAACTTATAGCAATCCTGGAAGGTGGCTGGATTCTTATGGTTCTTTATATTGGGCAAAGAATAAGGATGGTGGCGATACTTATGCTTATTCAGTTAAAAAAGATAATGTGTCCATTGCTGATAATGATGCATATAATGCATGCGTTAATGCAGGCTTTACTAACTGCCAAAAGGCAATGGATTTTGTTAATGCCTATCTTGCGATTGCCACTGATGATACTGGCGCAATGTGGGCCGCTTCTAATGGTAAAGAAAATAAAGCAAAGAAAACAGCGCTAGATTCTTGCAAAAAATACAATGGCAAAAACTGTAAAATATATACAACAGCAAATAGCCGCCCTGATTGGGTAAAATAAAGCCGATAATATTAAGCGCCTCAAATTTTTTTAAATAATAATTGGAATTTCACAAAATGAGAATATTTTTTAAAATAGGTATTTTAATATCACTTTTTTGGGGTTTTTCTGCCTATGCAGAAGGTAATTGTCCTGCTGGTTCTTATCCAACCGGTGGTGGTAATGCGGGTTGGGTAGGTTGTGCGCCAATTCCAGGTTATGATTCTGGTCAAGGACAGGATAATGGCCCACGCGGGCATTGGGAAGATTCTTATGGTACCTTAGTTTTTGGAGATGCAGATGATGGGACTTTAAGATATTCGTATAGCTATAATTATGAGAACGAAAAAACGGCTATTCGTCGTGCGCTTAAAGAATGCAAAGACGGTGGAAATAAAAATTGTAGGGAAGAAGTAACTTTCCGGAACAGCTATTTGGTTGTTGTTGATGGCGAAAATGGCTCCATTTATTGGGGTAATGATAAGAATGAAAGCAAAGCTAAAATGCTTGCAATCGGTGAATGTCAAAAATCCAACAAAGATTGTATAGTTTTAAGAAGTATAGATAGCCGCGCGGTTTGGGTGAATTAATCAAAAAATAAAGAGGTGGCTATGAAATTGTTTAGTAAGTTTATTTTCGCGTTTACTATTTTCACTGGTTTCAGTGCAATGGCGGAAGGCGGGTGTCCGGCAGGTATGAGGCCGATATATGGAGTAACTGGTAATATTGTTAATTGTGTAGAATTTTATGACACTAATCAAGGACAAGGCCAAACCAATTCACCCCAAGGATATTGGATGGATTCCTATGCAAGCCTAGTTTGGGGTTATGATAAAAATGGCGGCTCAATTTATTCCTATGGCGTAAAATATAAAAATCAAATAGAGGCAGATAATCGGGCTTTGAGTGAATGCTCATCTGCGGGCAATCGTGACTGTAAAGTTGTGCTTCAATTTAGCAATGGATATCTTGTAATTGCCAGTGATGAAAATGGCGCGCTTTACGGCGCATCAGAGTTTGAAAAAAATGTTGCGGAAAGCAAAGCGCTACAAAATTGTATGAGTTACAAAGTAAATGGCTGCAAACTTGTGGAATCCGTAAATAGCCGTGCGATTTGGGTTGATTAATTTATAACACCAATAATTGGCCCCATATTATCACCAGTTTCTTCTATTCCAAGCTCTTTGGAATAGATTTTTGAAATTGTGCCATCAAGGTAAAGTGCATTATCGGTTTTCAATTCATCTTTGAAAAGAATTGCCATATCATAGAAATTAACTTGATTTTTGGAAATGGCAAAAAATACATTGCCGTCCTTATCAATTCCAACACCATTTCTTATGTTTAAATTCTTGCTATCCTTGATGAATTTGGGATGGATATTACCATTTATAACTAACATTGGCCCCGACTGGGTTGCAAATTCGGGTTTTGAATTTTTAAATGCTTTGTCATATTCAGAAGTTTCCAAAACGCCTGCTTGATTTTCATTCGTATAGAAAACCCCATTTGGCTTAAGGCCAAAATTACCTATGCTTTCGCCTTTGAATAATGATTTTATTTCATTATGATTTTCAACATAAAGGCCAACAGGGTCACGATTTTCAAGATACATTCCACCATTCATCGCAAATTCTAAATTCTGACCTTTGCTTTTGGTAAATTCGCGTAAATTTTCGAAATCGCCAATTATTTGTTTGTTTTCATCCTTAAGAAAAAGCGCAATTTTGCTTTCTTTTGGGGCATATTTACAGACAATAAATTTTGACGCACCAACAGATTTACCAAAGCAATGTTTTGGTAAATCCGCTTGTTTTTGGGTTTTGGGGCTGCAGGATGAAATCGCGCAAAGCCCCAAAAAAAATAAAGAGACTTTCCTAATTATCGCCAAAATATTTCACCAAAGTATAAAGCGTTTTGCGCGCATCCATAAGTGATTTAATCCTTACACGTTCATTCAAACCATGAACACCATTGCCATCATAATCGCCAAAAAGCCCAGAAAAACCATAGGTTGGAATACCCGCCGCATTTGTATAAATCGCATCGGTCGCGCCAGTTGTAAGAACAGGAACTACTGGCGTATTTGGGAAAATTTCACCCGCCACTTTTTCCATAGCTTTTAAAACATAATCAGGAAGTTTTGGGGTAGGGGTGGCAATACTTCTTGGTTCAACAATTGCAACTTTGATTTCGGAATTATTGATTGCGCCTTGTAATGCCTGCTGCACACTTTCAACTGAAACACCTGGGAAAATACGGCAATTCACATTGGCATTTACACGCTGTGGCAATGCATTAAGCGCATGACCGCCATTAATCATGGTCGCAACACAGGTTGTTCTTAACATTGAATGCCAAGTCTTATTTTGTGATAAAAGCGCATTGGCCTTTTCATCATTGGGATTTGCAACAATTGCATTCATTGCATCGCCAATTTCACCGCCTTTGATTTTTGCAAGGCGTTTGAAATATTCACGATTTGCATCATTGAGCATAACGGGGAATTCATATTTTGAAACATTCCGAAGCGCGTCTGCAATATCATAAATAGCATTTTTGGGAACGGGTTGTGATGAATGCCCGCCAGGGTTTGTGGCCTCTATAGTGAAATCTTGATAGACTTTTTCACCCGCTTGTACATTAAGCATGATGCGGTTTCCATCCTTATCAAGTGAACCACCTGCGCCCTCATTAAGGGCAAATTCGGCATCAATCCAATCCTTATGATTTTGTGAAAGATATTTTGCGCCATTAAATGAACCCGAAGTTTCTTCACCACATGTAAGCGCCATTTTAATTGTGCGCTTTGGTTTGAATTTTTCCTGCTTATAGCGAATTAAACTATCGGTGAAGATTGATGCCATTGCCTTATCATTAACCGTTCCACGCGCGTAAAAATAGCCATTTTCTTCAACAAGTTTGAATGGGTCGCGCGTCCAATCTTCACGCTTTGCTTCAACTACATCAATATGGGCAAGTAATAGGATTGGTTTCTTATTTTTATCGCTTCCCTTTAAAGTTGCGACAAGGCCGCCTTCTTTTGGATGTTCGGGAACCGAAAAAATACGCAATTCACTATCTTCAAAACCGGCTTCTTTTAGGCGGTTTGCCATTCTTGTTGCCGCCAATGTGCAATCGCCAGACGAATAGGTTGTATTAGTTTCCACTAATTCTTTATATAGTTCACGATATTTGGCTTCGGTGGGGTCGGTGTTTTGCGCGAACGCATTGCCTGCGAACATTAATGAAGCAATTACAAAACCAGTTTTTAAATATTTTCTCATTTCAATCTGCCCTAAACCTTTAAAGTAGTTTCAAGATAATTCTTTATAATTTCACGCACTTGTTTTGAATTAATTTTTGCCATTTGCGCAAGACTTAAGTTTTTTGAAGCTTCTTTTGCTGCCAAATATCCTAACAAATAGCCACCACGCGATGGAAATTCCCCTTTCCAATTGAATTGGAAAAAGCGCGCATAATCTTCGTCCTTATTACTATCGATATTATCAAGTGCATATTGAGCGCATTTTCTAAATTCTTCAGGGCCTATATTATCAAGGTTTTTATCACCAAGTAAAACCTCTAATCTTGTGGCACTTGGGTTTAAAGCGTGCGAAACATAGGTTGCAGTACCTTCCATCCACATTGCGTTATAAATTGGCGGGGCGACATTTTTATAGCTTTCCTTTGGCCGAACTTGCCCTTGATAAAGGTGATATGATTCATGATCTAATAATAATTCTAAATTGGCATTTTTCCCATGAAACACAATTATTCCATCTGCGCCAAAATATAAGGTAAGTGGTTTTAAATCACCAGGAACCCTACCATCAAAATTCAACATAGAAGGCATAAGGCAAATTTTGGCTTTTGAATGGTCAAAATCGGGGAAGTATTTTTTATATTTGGTATTATGGGCGTCATATATTTTGGCAAAACTTTGCGATAAATTCCGAACATCCTCCGCAAAAGGTGTGAATTTTATAAGCCATTCTTCAATGTCATTTTCTTTAATCCCAATATTCAAAGCATCATAAAGCGTTTTATTCTTGTCAAAGAAAGCCATTTTAAGGAATTTTGCGCGGTTTTTGCTTGATTTTGATTTATCCCATACCTTAAAAAATTCGGGCATAAGGTTTTTATAATCATGGGTTTCATCTGCAAAAGATTTGTTATGGCTTAATAAAACAATCCCAATTGTCGATTGAATAAGACCGCGACGATTTAACATTATTCCCCCCTTATTTTTTAGAAAAGCTATCTGATTGTATAAAACTATCAAGTGGGAATTAGATTGAAATTGAAAATCATTGCACCTTTTGGGTTTGAACATTTTGCCATTCGCAATTATATGCACGCCAATGAACCAGAATATAAAGCCAAATATTGACCCAAGTCACAGATTTTCCGTTGCCCCAATGATGGAATGGACGGATAAGCATTGCCGTGTCTTTCACCGCATTTTAACAAAAAAATCAATGCTTTATACCGAAATGGTGGTGGCGCAATCAATTTTGCATGGCGATTTAAAACGTATCCTTGCCTATAATGAGGCCGAACATCCAGTTTGTTTGCAAATTGGCGGTTCAGAGCCTGAATTACTTGTAAAAGCTGCCAAAATTGTTGAAGAATTTGGTTATGATGAAATCAATTTGAATGTTGGTTGCCCGTCAAAACGTGTACGCTCTGGCTCTTTTGGGGCGTGTTTAATGTATGAACCTGAATTAGTTGGTGACTGCCTACAGGCAATGCGCGAAGCCGTAAAAATTCCCGTTCATATCAAGCATCGCATTGGCGTTGATGGGCATGATCCTGAAGAAATTCTATTTCCCTTTGTTGAATATCTTGCATCGCGCGGTACGGATTTATTCGTGGTTCATGCGCGCAAAGCCATTTTAAAAGGCCTTACGCCCAAAGAAAACCGCGATATTCCACCGCTTAATTATGATATTGTTCGCCGCCTAAAAGATGCATTCCCACATCTTGGTATTGTTCTTAATGGCGGCTTGAATACTATCGAGCAATCAAAAAAAGAAATGGGTAATTTAGATGGCGTAATGCTTGGCCGCGCGGCATATAAATATCCGCATTTGCTTGGCGAAGTTGATAAGGTATTTTTTGGTGAAGATTATATAGTCACCCCAATGGAAGCCTATCAAAAATATCGCCCCTATATTGAAGAGCAATTATCAAAAAAAGTACCACTCCACGCCATGACAAAACACCTCCTCGGCCTTTTCAACGGCTATAGAGGCGCAAGAACCTTTAGACGGGTTTTAGGCGAAGAAGCACTTCGCAAAGGCTCTGGCCTTGATATTTATGACAAGGCGATTGAAGCGATTGATATGAGTGTTAGCGAACCTGCTTAAAATTTCTCCTCCCATGTAAAGCAACGCTTTACGGGGGAGGTGTCTGCGAAGCAGGCGGAGGGGGCAGGGGTGCAAACAAGCGTTTCAATTTAACGAAACAATAAAGCTCATTTCATTCGCGCCCCCTCCGAGCGCTACGCGCCCACCTCCCCCGTAGCGCTTTGCGCGACAGGGGAGGATCAACTTCCTTTTATTTTCTCAAACCTTCGCTCCAAATCCATCATCAATTCAGCACGCTTTCTGCGCCTTTCTATTGGGGTTAGTTGGTTTTGATTGTTTGGGATTTTTTGTGATAATTTTACAAGTGCCGTCAAAAGCCCAATTTCTTTTTGTGCAAGGGTGATTTGGCCTTCTTCAATCGCTTTACTAAGTCGTTGGTTTATTATTTCTATTTGCGCGTCGATTTTCTTTTGCATTGCCTATTTTGGGGCTTAAAGTGCCTTTGTGGATAGTAGCTACTTATCCAATTTTTGCGTTTTTTTTGTATCATTCCCTTATGAAACAGCAAATCGAAATTCAAAATTGCATATTATCAAATCCAAAGCATGAAAAATTCGCCCAATCAATTGCGCGCGGATTATCGCAGGAAAAAGCCTATATCGAAGCGGGATATAAAGGTGACAGAAGTGCAGCATCAAGAATGTCAACAAATGTCAACATTTTAAGGAGGGTGAAAGAAATTCAAAATGATACGCAATTGCGCAATAATATCGAAATTGATGATATTATCGATGAATTGGAAAAAACGCGAAAACTCGCAATGGCATTAGGCCAATGCCATTCGGCATTTTTAGCAAGTATGGGTAAGGCGCGGCTTTTGGGTTTGATTTAAACAAAAATAATGGCCGCATAATGAATGCGGCCATATTAAATTAAGCGCTTAATCTATTTTCTTTTTTGATTTCGCGTATGCCCTCTAGCATTACCTCTACCAATTGATCGAGGTTATAATTTGCCTTCCAACTCCAATCCTTTTGCGCCTGTGTGTCATCAAGTGAATTGGGCCATGTGGCGGCTATATCTTGCCTAAAATCTGGGCTATATTTGATTTTAAAGCTTGGTATTTTTTTAGATATTGCATTGGCAATTTCACTTGGGTTAAAGCTTAGGCCAGCGACATTATAGCTTCCACGTTCGGTAATATTGCTTTTTGGTGCGTCCATAAGTTCAATAGTTGCACGTATTGCATCATCCATAAGCATCATAGGTAATTTTTCATTTTGATCGATATAACAATCAAAAGTTTCACCCTCTATTGCGGCATGGAAAATATCTATGGCATAATCAGTTGTTCCGCCGCCCGGTGGGGTTTTGTATGAAATAAGGCCAGGGTATCTTATGCTTCGAACATCGACATCATGATTTTCAAAATACCATCGACACCAACCTTCGCCTGCTTGTTTTGAAATTCCATATACTGTTTGCGGTTCAATTATGGTTTTTTGTGGGGTCTGGTTTGGCGGGGTTGAAGATCCAAAAACGGCAATTGAGCTTGGCCAAAATATTTTATCAAGTTTGATTTCACGCGCTAATTCAAGCACATTTAAAAGGCCGCCCATATTAAGATTCCACGCCCAAATGGGATTTTTCTCCCCCTTTGCAGAAAGTGCGGCGGCAAGTAAATAAATTTGATTTATGCCATTTTCAGTTACGATATTTTTCAAATCATTGAAATTAGTAACATCAAGGATTTTGTGAATAAGGCCATTTGATTGTTTTGGGGCGACAATATCACTTGTAATAATTTGGTTTTTGCCAAATTTTTGTGCCAATGCCAGTGAAAGCTCACTACCTAATTGACCATTTGCACCGATGATTAGAATTTTTGGAAAGGAAGACATTAGATAATCCCCAATTCACGACCAGCAGTTTCAAATGCTTTGATTGCTTTAGTAAGTTCTTCTTCCGTATGTGCCGCGCTTAATTGCGTACGAATTCTTGCAAGATTTTTTGGAACAACAGGATAGAAGAAACCAACCGCATAAACGCCATTTTCAAGTAATTTAGCGGAAAGTTTTTGCGATAATTCGGCATCATTAATCATTACAGGAATGATTGGGTGATTCCCCGGTCTAAGATTAAACCCAAGTTTAGTAAGGCCATGACGGAAGAATTTCGCATTGCTTTCAAGTGTATCGCGCAATTGAGTACTGCCTTCAAGAATATCAAGAACGGCAAGTGTTGCGCCAACAATTGTTGGTGCAAGCGTATTGGAGAATAAATATGGTCTTGAACGCTGACGCAATAATTCGACAACTTCTTTTTTTGCCGCCGTAAAGCCGCCAGATGCACCGCCCAAGGCTTTACCTAATGTACCAGTGATAATGTCGATTTTGCCAAAAAGATTGCATAATTCGTGCGTTCCACGACCAGTTTTGCCAACAAAGCCGGTTGCATGGCTGTCATCAACGCCCAATAATGCATTATATTTATCGCAAAGCGCGCGTATTTCGCCAAGTTTTGCAATGGTTCCATCCATTGAAAATACGCCGTCTGTAAACACTAATTTATAACGTGCACCGGCGGCATCTGCGTCTTGAAGGTTTTTTTCAAGATCTGCCATATCGCAATTTTTGTAACGGAATCTTTTGGCTTTTGATAGGCGAATACCATCGATGATTGAGGCGTGATTTAATTCATCGCTTATCACCGCGTCTTGTTCAGTTAAAATGGTTTCGAAAAGGCCACCATTGGCATCAAAGGCAGAGCCATAAAGGATTACATCTTCTGTACCAAGGAATTTTGCCAATCTTGCTTCTAATTCTTTGTGTCTATCTTGGGTACCACAAATAAAACGTACAGAACTTAGGCCAAAACCCCTTTCGTCTAACGCTTCGTGTGCAGCAGCAATGACAGAAGGATGAGAGGAGAGGCCAAGATAATTATTAGCGCATAAATTTATTAATTGTGTGCCATCATTAAGTTTTACAATCGCGCCTTGTTTGGTTGCGATTAGGCGCTCATTTTTGAATAAGCCGTCCATTTTTGTTTGTTCAAGAATGTCTTTAATGTTCGAATAGAAAGAATCTTGGTTGTTTTGATTTGTATGGCTGGACATGATTACTCCTTTGAGTTAGTGTAACGAAATATTGAACATATTGCAGTATAACGCACAATAAGTATGTTATATTAAACAATTTTAAAAGTTGCAAGTCCAAATGTTGAAAACAAATAATAATGAGCAGCCAGCAATAGGTGAGGCTTTACAATCAATAAGGCAATCGCAAAAGCTTTCTTTGGATGAATTATCAAAGCGGGCAGGGGTTTCTAAATCTATGCTCTCGCAGATTGAGCGTAATGTAACCAATCCAACTGTTGCTGTTTTATGGCGTCTTGCAAGTGCATTGGGGATTTCAATAACTGATTTTTTAGTCAGTGGAAAAGACAAACCAAAAGCCAATAATATCTCAATAATTCGTGCAAGCGAAACGCCATCTTTTATCAATACCGAAGGCAAAACAGAATTACGCATTCTTGGCCCTGTTGAGCTTGCAGGGAAGTTTGAATGGTATGAATTAAGAATAGAAGCAGGCGGCGCCCTTGTTTCAAATGCCCACGAAATTGGAACCAAAGAGCATTTGACGCTTATATCGGGTTCCGTACTTGTAAAATCAGGTGAGATACAAAAGAAATTAGTGGCAGGTGAAACGGCGCGTTATAATGTTGATGTTGAACATGAAATCTCGAATATCGGAAAATCAATGGCAATCATGCTTCTGGTAGTTGAACAGGCAAAATAGTTTATAACTAATCGCACTTTGAAAATTTATTTAGTTGATCTTCATATTCTTTGAAGCTTTGTTTTAAATTCATTGATTTTCTTAGCGTATCTATATTTTTAAAGTCTTCAATTGGGAATGGAACAAGTTTTCCTGCCTCGCAATGAAATTGGGAACCATATATTTGTTTTTGTCCTTTTGAAACAAGCACCCTATCTTCAAAAAGTGCAAATATTTCTTTCGGTAAATCGCCAGATTGCATAGAGTTTTTTAATTCAGGATAGTATTTTTGTTGAATTTTTGCATCTGCATGTTGCATTATTAAAAAAGCATACATTGCAGCTTCATGGCCAATTTCTTTGGGGCTAAACCATTTATCCTTTGGTTTTAGGTCGAGTAAAAATTCAATGTTTTTATTGTCGATATAATTCATTAATTCGTAATTTGCTTGTTCAAGTTCGAATTTTGATTTTTCATCAATTTTGGATTGTTCGATTAAATAGATGTTTTTGCGAACTTTTTGTTCAAATTTTCCAATTTCTATTAAAAAATTTGGGTTACTGGGTTTCAACAAATCATATTGAGCCCGCGTTTGTGCCAAGTCTGCTTCTATTGTCTTAAATTCATCTGCGCAGGAAATGATAGGGGAAACCAAGAATAAAAAAATGATAAGTTTCGCAATATTTTTAATCATGATTTATAATATGCATTTCTTAGTCAAATTCAACCTTTTTACACGGTTAGAAATTTATTCTCTACCTCATTATATATCTTCAGTTCACCGGTTTTAATGTCATAATGTGCGCCATATAGTCCAAGGCGGCCTTTTTCTTCCAATATTTTTACGCATGGAAAGGTGCGAAGGTTTTCTAAGGAGTGGATGATGCCATCTTTTTCAAGTTCATAAGCCATGGTGTCATGATCGCAATGCGCACACTTACTTAAAACTTTTTCTTTTGGACCATTGAGTATAGACATCCATTTAGAGATGAAATTAGCCTCTGTTTGTTTGGTTGCTGACGAATCAAGCGCCGCACTTATACCGCCGCATTTTGAGTGACCAAGGATAACAACGTTTTTTACATGAAGGTTTAAAACCGCAAATTCAATTGCCGCCGAAACACCGTGATATGAACCTTGGGTTTCAAATGGTGGAACAAGATTGGCAACGTTACGAACCACGAATAATTCACCAGGGCCCATATTGAATATGGTTTCAGGGTCAACCCGACTATCGCAACACGAAATAATCATTGTTTCAGGGTTTTGCCCAAATGAAGCTAAATCTTCATAATGTTTGGCATTTGGTTCAAAAACGCGCGCTTTGAATTTTTTATATGAAGTAATTAATTCATTTGGAAAATTCTTCATCAAATCTAACCCTCAAGCAATTTATTGGCTTCTATATAGATTTGTTTTCCATCGGCAAGCATTTTTACGCCATTTTCGTGTGCATTCTTTAGTCTATCAAGCCTTATAAGCGCCATTCCATGATTTTTAACATTGGTTCGAACCCGCCCAATTTCAACATCATCGGCCATTATTGGGCAGTCAAAGGGTAACGTATCGCCATCATATTTAAAGTTTTGGAGTTTTTGTTTTAATGTTCCGCGCCGCTTCATTCGGCTCGTCATTTCTTGACCAATATAACAGCCTTTGTGAAAATCAATTGCGCCCATTTCATCAAGCCTTGCCTCTAATGCAAAGTCTTTATCGCGTATTAAATCATTTGCTGGATCGGGGATGTTAAGACTGATACGGTTCTCTTCATATTTTTCGAAATCACCATCTGTTTGGGTATCTAATGATGCGAAAATGCGAAAGCCTAAATCCTTATTTCGTGTATCTTGGAAAGAAGTGTGTTCATCCTTAGATTGATTATTAAAAAATACCCCTAGTTTATTGGATAAATTAATAATATCAACTTTCATACGAAGTTTAAACATGCGCAATTTTGAATATAATTCATCCGCATCATTAGTATCAATTAGGTAAGAATTTTCACCAGTTTTTATAATAAAGATATCAAACAAAAACTTACCCTGTGGCCCCAAAAGGGCGGCATAAATTGCATTTTTTTTATCGGCTTTATCAATATTATTGGTAAGAATATTATTTAAAAATTCGGTCACTTGTTCGCCGCTAATTTCAATTATGCCGCGATTTTTAAGCAAAATCATAGGATTTTACCTTCGATTTTTGCGAAAAATGCCGTTCCAATCACAAGCCAGCTTGCGGCAAAGCAAATTCCGCCAAAAGGGGCAGTAGGTGCATGGGTTGTAATTCCAAATGCAGTTAAAATTAAACCGCCACAAAACATAAAAATGCCACACATAATAAGAGTGGCAGCAAAAAATGAAAAACGCCCAATTTTGTCAAACTGGCTTATTGCGAAAATACCCAAAAACGCATGTGGCAAAAGCATATTCGCCGCAATTGTAAGATATTCTTGCTTCATTAAATGCGCGGCATCACCACCTGCATGCCGTGCATAGGCCATTAATAATACTGAACTTGCGCCAAAAATTCCGAACAATAGGGCAAATAATCTTCTTGCCATTATCTGCCATCCAACAAATTGCCCAATTGCCCAAGGACAGAGCCTTCGTCAGTTGAACGTCCGCCGCCCTGCGGTGCACTTGCAAGCATTCGCCCAGCAAGGCGTGAGAATGGCAATGATTGTATCCATACAGTGCCTGGGCCTTTTAATTCGGCAAAGAAAACACCTTCGCCGCCAAAAATCATACTTTTGATTGAACCAGCACGCACAACTTGGAAATCAACATTTTGTGTGAATGCAACCACGCAGCCAGTATCAACATGCAATGTTTCACCCGCCGCCAAATCTTTACGAATTATACAACCGCCCGCATGGACAAAGACCAAGCCATCGCCATCAAGGCTTTGCATTATAAAGCCTTCACCACCAAAAAGCCCCGTCATTATTCGTTGTTGAAAATAAATTCCAAGCGAAACCCCCTTTGCAGCCGCCAAAAAACTATCTTTTTGACACAAAAGACGCCCACCAAATTCACTTAAATTAAGTGCCAAAATATGACCGGGATAGGGGGCGGCAAATGCCATTTTTGCTTTTGCAAAGCCGCGATTTTGGAAAACAGTTGTGAAAAGGCTTTCACCAGTTAAAAGGCGTTTTCCCGCGCCAACCAAAGCACCCCAAAGATCTTGGCTTTTGCCAGAGCCGTCGCCAAAGACCGCATCCATACCAATGGCAGGGTCTTTATACATCATCATACCAGCTTCAGCGACAGCACTTTCGCCGGGGTCTAGTTCAACCTCGACAAATTGCATTTCTTCGCCAAAAATTTGATAATCAATTACGTCTGCACGGCTCATTTAGAATCTCCAATATTTTGCTTAATTTAGGCATATTTTTAGCTCATACAAGGATTAAATTGTGTAATAATTTTGCAAATTTTTAAAATAAATATAAACCTGCGTAAATAACTTGCGATTGCATAAATAATATTTAGTTTGGCAAAAAAATAGGGGCAATATATGAATTGGGGCATGGATAATGGCCGCGCAATTATAGGCGCACTTTTTATTATCGGTTTTTGTTGGGCTTTGTCAGAAAATCGTAAACGCTTTCCATGGCGTTTAGCCTTGGGGGCAATGCTGGTTCAGGCGGCTTTAATTTTGGTTTTATTTGCCATCCCACAATCTCAAGTCGTTTTAAACGGTATTAATGGTGCTGTTGATGGCGTTGCAAGTGCAACCGCAGAAGGTACAAAATTCATTTTCGGCTATCTTGGTGGTGGCGATATGCCATATCAACCGAAATCAGCCGATGCGCCCCCGCCATTTTTGTTTGCATTCCAAGTTTTGCCTTTAATTTTGGTTATTTCGGCGCTTTCTGCTTTATTGTGGCATTGGAAAATATTGCAATGGATTACGCGTGGATTTGGTTATATTTTTGAAAAATCAATGAATATTGGTGGTGCATCTGCCCTTGCGACTGCCGCGAACATATTCATGGGCATGGTTGAAAGCCCGATTGTAATCAAAGGTTATTTGGATAAATTATCACGATCTGAATTATTTATGATGATGGTGGTTGGCCTTTCAACTGTGGCGGGTTCAACCATGGTTGCATATGCAATGCTTCTTGCACCGACTTTACCAAATGCGGCGGGCCATGTTTTGGTGGCTTCAATCATTACGGCGCCTGCGGGTATTTTGGTGGCTAAAATCATGATCCCTGATGAATTGCATGATACGGGTGAGGGGTTTGATCATTCTTCAAACCTGCAATATTCATCTTCTATGGATGCGATTACACATGGTGTTCAAGATGGCTTGATGGTTGTTGTCAATGTTGCCGCATTTTTGTTGGTTTTTGTAAGCTTGGTCTATTTAACCAATAATATCCTTTCAATATTTGGAAATGTTGGCGATTCACCAATAACTTTACAGCGAATTTTCGGCTATATCTTCTCACCACTTGCTTGGCTTATGGGCATTAATTGGGGGGAGGCAAAACAAGCAGGAAGCCTCATGGGAACTAAATTATTCTTAACCGAATTTGTTGCTTATATTGACCTTGGCGCAATTCCAAAAGAAGCCATGTCGGAACGTACAAGAATGATTATGACTTATGCTCTTTGCGGTTTTGCCAATGTTGGCTCTATTGGTATTATGACAGGTGGTATGACCGCCCTTATGCCAGAGCGCCGCGAGGAGATTTTGGCGCTTGCGTGGAAATCACTTATCCCTGGCTTTTTGGCAACAATGCTTTCGGCAACTGTGGTTGCAGCTTTGCCAATGTCAATCTTCGGGCATTGATTTAAACGGTGATTGGGTTTCTTTAAGCTCTTGAATATGCATATCAATTGCTTTGGTTTCACGTTTTAAAAAATCGGCAATTGCGTTTTTAAAACCTTGATTGGCAATAAAATGCGCCGAATATACGGTATTTGGCAAATAGCCACGGGCCAGTTTATGTTGCCCCTGTGTGCCTGCTTCTACGCGTTTTATTTTGTGTTTAATGGCAAATTCAATTGCTTGATAATAGCATAATTCAAAATGCAAAAAATCAATATCTTCAATACAGCCCCATTGGCGGCCGTATAAAACGTCATCACCAATGAAATTAATTGCCCCCGCAATTGGCGTTTCATTTTTATAAGCAAAGAAAAGCACGATTTTATCGCGCATATTTTGCAAGATATTGCTAAAAAATTCACGCGTTAAATATGGCGTGCCATTTCCCCATTTGCGGGCATAAGTATCGCAAATGAATTCATATAATTTATCCATATGGTTTTCATTAATTTCATCGCCAATAATGGTTTTGATTGAAATTTTAGAATTAACGTCACGCCGTTCACGTTTGATTGATTTGCGCCTTGATGACGAAAGACGTGAAAGAAAATCGTCAAAATCATTATAATTTTGATTTTCCCACCAAAATTGCAAATCTTTACGAATTAAATAACCATTTTCTTCAAGTTTTTTTACCTGTTCAAATTCAGGGAAATTAATATGGACACTTCAAAGGTTATTATTGATACAAATTGCTTTTAAGGCATCAATTATTGCATTTTCGGCATCTTTGTTTTTTGCTAAAATTCTTAAGCCTTGAACAGGTGTAAAGGGCACGGCACATAATAATTTTGGATAATATTGACCGCCCGCATTTTCATATGCATCCGCCCATGCATAGTCGAAAACATATTCACCTTGTGAATGATATTTCAAATATAAAGGGCAAAGGCCGATAATTTCATCATCTTGATAAATCGAAACATGGCTTATTTGCCAGCCATTTTGCGTGCCAAGGCAATTGGTTTCTTCTAATGCGTATAGATAATCATAAGAAGTGAAGGGGTTTCCATCATTTAATATATCCCAAATTTCTTTTCCTATTTCACTTATCTTATTATGTACTTTTATTTTCAGACTATATCCCCAATTTATTTTCGGCAAATTTCATATGCCGCAATAGCCGCCGCATTTGATACGTTCAAACTTTCCATTTGCCCAGGCATTGGAATGTGGGCTATGCAATCGCATCGCTCACTAACCAATTGGCGAAGACCTTTGCCTTCAGCGCCTAATACGATTGCTATAGGGCGTTTTTCGCCTTCAATTGCTTTTGCCAGGCTTGGCGAGTTCTCAGCCATATCAAGGCCAATTGCGCACCATCCTTGTTCGCTTAAATCAACAATAGTTTGCGATATATTCACAACCCGCAAATCGGCAACAATTTCAACGCCGCCTTGCGCTGCTTTTGCAAGTGCACCTGTTATTGGCGGCGCCTTTCTGTCCTGTTGAATTACCGCAGATGCACCAAAGGCAGCCGCAGTTCTGAAGATTGAACCGATATTTTGTGGGTCGGTTAATTGGTCAAGAATGAAAACGAATTTACCGCCTTCTAATGCTTTATCATAATCAGGGTCGGGAAGGGGCTTAAGGCGCGCTGCAATGCCTTGGTGAACTGCGCCTTGTGGCAAGAAATCAGTTAAATCTTCGGGATCTACAATTTTGCTTTTTGTATTGGCTGGCAAATGACTTGCGGCATTTTTGGTTGCCATGATTTCCAATACTTCGCGATTCGGATTTTTAATTGCCGCCTCAACTGCATGAATGCCCCAAAACCATAGCCCATTGGCATCGGCATTAATTCTATTGATAGGTTTCTTATTGGAGCGCGCCGCCTTTTCCCATGGTTTTGAATTCGCATTATCACGGTTAGAAGAAGGGGCGGATTTGAATGATTTCTTTGGTTTTTGGTTTTTCATTCCACCCAAATAGCGTAAATCATATTTATTGTCGTCAAAAATTTCTTTGAAACAAAGATTTTTCAGTTGATAGTGTAATTGAGCACACATTGGATATTGCGCAAAAGTAAAATGCCTTATAAAGACAGCCACCTTGATTAGCAATTGGCCGATTAATCAATATGGTGAGGTGGCCGAGTGGTTAATGGCAGCAGACTGTAAATCTGCCCTCGAGAGAGTACATAGGTTCAAATCCTATCCTCACCACCATTTGATTTCCAATTGCTAAAAGGAATGCGGGTATAGCACAATGGTAGTGCAGCAGCCTTCCAAGCTGAGGATGTCGGTTCGATCCCGTCTACCCGCTCCAAAAACTCAAACTCCCGCCTTCGCTTCGCTCACTTGGTCGTTTGGATTCAAGCGGAAAAGAATTTTTGAAAAGCGTGGTTTTCAAAAATTATTTACGTTTCATTTTTTTTGAAATTTATAGGACTTCGTATGCGAAGTCTTTAAGATATTGGTTGAATGTGTTTGCGTCCTCTAGAAATGGGGCGTGGCCGATGTTTTTCATTTCTAGTATCTTTTCGCCCCAAAGGTTTTTCCATGGCGCTGTGCGTAAGTATTCAAGGTTTACGAATATATCTTTATGACCGTGTAAAACAGCGATTGGTTTTTCCCAATTTGCGATGGTTTCAATTTGTTTGTGACCATCGGTGCCGCTAACCCAATGATTGACCATTGTCATTCGTGCAATGCCATCGGCGCGCTTTGCAGCAGTGATTAATTCTGATGGAACAGGGTCTAAAGTGCCGTAAACCGCACTAATATAATTGGCAATCATTTCATCGGTTGGTTCAGCTTCGCCAACCGCTGATGCGAATGTTGCAGGAAGATATGCCTCAAACAATTTTTCTTGTCCTGGGCCAACGGGCGGTGCACCAAAAACAAAAATGCCTTTGAAATTATTATCAGGATTTACAATATCATTTCCCGCCATTTCAAAAGCAATATTACCGCCTAATGACCAACCAACAACAATAAAATCGCCTTTAACAATTGCTTTAATCGCGCCCATTAGAATTTTGGCGTAATTTGGCATTGTATAGACATTATTTGGAATAGGCGCATTTTCAGATGCGCCATGTCCCGGAAGGTCAATTGCCAAAACCCCATAATTATTCTTTGAAAAATATTCTATTTGATTTTTAAAGGCATTTTTTGAAGATGAATTGCCATGAATAAAAACTATGGTTTTTGCACCATTACCAGTAACATTATATGCCAGTTTTATGCCATTTATTTCAATAAAATTATTTTCCATTTTATCTTCCAAAAATTAAAAATGCCATTTTGATTTATCACATAATATCAAAATGGCATCTATTATTTTAAAATTTGCTTGTAACTTCTAGACCGAAAGTTCGACCACGACGTGGGTGATAAACAATTGTTCCAAAGAAATCACGGAAATCGTCAATTTTTCCTTTTTCATCACTAAGGTTTTTGCCCCAAAGGAAAATTTGATATTTTTCACCTGCACTCATTAAGCCGATACGCGCATTATATTCAGTTTGGGCATCAATATAGCCAAATGGAACAAATGCCCCGCCTAATAATTTAGTGGTTTTAATATTATCAGGCGTAGTGAATTGACCATCACTATGGATAATATCTGCACGTACCAAAAGCGTAGAATTTATGCTTGGTAATTGGCGCTTATAAACTGCGCTTAAAGTTGCGGTTAAATCAGGCGCATTAACAAGTTGTTTGCCCGATGCATCCGCGCCACCCGTGCCACCACCAACAAATTTATCAAATTTAGCGTCCAATAAGCCAATTGAAGCGTCAATATTAAGATTATCAGTTACACGTAAATTAAATTCTGCCTCTATGCCTTTTGTAATAACCTTTGCAGCATTCGTTATTCGAATAGAAGTTTTTCCACCGCCCAAATCAACGAATTGATTAACTTGATAATCATTATAATTAGCTTGGAATGCGGCAATATTTACACCAAGGCGGCGATCAAAATAGCGCCCCTTAAGACCAATCTCATATGAATTGACTGTCTCTTTATTAAATGTAAGGCCCGAATTTGCCAGAAGTTCGGCTTTATTTATATAATCAAGATTAAAACCGCCGCTTTTATAGCCTGATGAATATTTTGCATAAAGATTGCGGCCATTATCAAATTTATAAGTCAAACTTACAGCGGGTGAAAAGAAATTATCACTGCGGTCATTAAGCAAAGGGTGGGGGACACCATTTGCATCTAACGCTGTTGAGCCAAGGTTGAACACACCAGAATTACGACCATCCAAAAGCCAATTTACGCTTTTGCTTTCAGTGCTATAACGTCCACCTAAGCCAAGTTTAAGTTTTTCTGTTAGATTATAAGCGCCATTAAAATAAATTGCGACACTTTCGGTGCGTACGCTACCTTTATTGAAGATTTTTGAACCTTCTGGTCCAAATCCTACAACGCTTCCAATAAGTGCCAATTGCGCTTTGGTTAGATTGTTTGGATCTAAATTAAGTAATGGTGCAACAGAAGGCGCAACCGCATTTGCAATGAATACATCATCAAAGCTAGTTCCTAATGTTACATCACGATTTGTATCGGCATCTTGCGCATAAAAATACACGCCTGCCATATAAGTTAACTTACCATCTCTTGGCGAAATTAATTGGAATTCTTGGGTGGTTTGTTTGAAAATATCGTTATATTCAATTGATACAACATCAACAGGTGAATAATCAGTCGCATTTTTATAAGTTGCATCAGTATCACGATAACCTGTGATTGATTTTACAATCATTCCATTATCTAATTTATATTCAAGATTTAGAACCCCACCTGATATATCGCGTTTTTCAGACGGGTCAAAAGAAAACGCAACTTCTTCTGGACCAATGCTTCCAGAAAGTGGCGCAATTCCAAGCATATCGCTTACAGGTTTACCTGCGATAATTTTATTATCAGCCTTTAAGCCATCATATGCAAAATTTACTTCGAATTTTTCATTTGGGGTAAAGCGTAATTGTGCGCGATAAGCAAGAACGTCCTTATCATCCAACATGCTTCCCGTAACAATATTCTTTATATAACCGTCTTGCAGGGTTTTCGAAACAGAGAATTTTGCCGCTGCTTTGTCGCCTAATGGTATATTTACCATTCCTTTTAATGTTCGATAATCATAATTTCCAAGATTGGCGCTTATTTGACCTGAAAATGTATCGGCAGGTTTTGCGGTTACCAAGCTTATTGCGCCTGCAACAGTGTTTTTGCCAAAAAGCATACCTTGTGGGCCACGTAAAACCTCTACGCGCGCTAAATCTAATAATTCTTGGTTTGTTGCTGGTGATTGCCCCATGTAGACGCCATCAACATACACGCCAACGCGGCTATCAAAGCCAATATTACGTGAACTTGATCCAACCCCGCGAATGGTTATTGCCGAACGAAAATCACTATGTTCTGAAATTTGAACATTCGGAACAAAACCTGTTAATTGCGATAATTCGCGCACGCCGGTTTGTGATAAAGATTGTGCGCTTACAACCGATATTGCAATTGGAACATCGGTAAGTTTTTCACTTCTTTTTGTTGCCGTAACAATAATTTCTTCTTCATTTGTTGGTTTTTTTTTCGAATTATTATCTTGCGCCAATACAAAATTAGGCGACATAAAATTTATAAGAACCAAAGAACTTACACCTAAAAGCATTTTTATCTTGGCATTTGATTTCATTTTTTTCATTTTGCCGTCCCCCATGTTACAAATCATTGAATGATTAAGTTAATTGAATTAACATTGTTAAATTAATTAACATTGAAATGTCAATCGTTAAATTATCGTATTAGTTTTTTTGCTAATTTATATTGCAAAATGGAGATTTGATTTGGCCGATTTAGTAATCAACAAGGCGCAAAAAATTCAAAAAAACCTTAAGGTTACACGCAAATCTGCTTATCATCACGGAAATATGCACGAAGCAATTATTATTGCCGCCACTAGTTTGATAAAAGAAAGAAAGTCGCTTGATTTTCAGCTTAAGGATATAGCATCATTAATTAATACATCGACACCTGCCATTTACCGACATTTTGAAAATAAACAGGCGCTTTTGGTTGCTGCGGCTACTTTTGGTTATGATTTGCAAAAAAAATACCGTGATATTGCCCTTGAAGTTCATTGTGAAACACCAATTCACAAATTAACAGCAATTGGTTTTGCTTATATCCATTTTTCGCGCATTTATCCTGGGTTTTTTATGTTAATGAAAAACCTTGAAACCAAAGAGATATTGTCATCGGAAGAATATATAAAACAAAGGGATTTTACTCAAAATCTTGTTCGTAGTCTTATAAATGATTGTATTGAAAGTGGGCTTTTTATTGATGCAGACAGGGAAATTGCAATCACATTTTTACAATCAACCACTTATGGAATTGCGCAAATGTTTCTTCTCGAATCAATGCCACAATTTGCGCCAACCCAATATAATGATCCAAACTTTGTCTCAAAAGTGATAAGGCATACAATAGGATCAATGCTAACAGACAAGGGGCGGCTTCATCTTGAGGCAGCAACACAAAATCCATTCATTTATAAATTGTCGTAATAATTCCTTTATTTGGTAGATTATTGAAATAAATTTCTTTTGATTGATGCAAAATTGTTTCATTTTTCTATAATTGCATTTTTGCTGTGTTTAGGGCACTTGCACGCAAATTAAATTTCACCTAAAGAGCCGAACGCTTTGGAGATTGGCGGGTTTTAGTCCACAATCAAGCGAATAATTATTTTTGCAATTCATTTTATAGGATTTTTAAAATGGCAAAGGAAAAGTTTGAGCGGACTAAGCCGCATTGTAATATTGGAACAATTGGTCACGTTGACCATGGTAAGACAACATTGACTGCTGC